>WBZO01000117.1_pt1 | contig 209573 bp, 176 predicted proteins | sample 5204261 | NCBI WGS metagenome assembly WBZO01 (sample SAMN12412400, study PRJNA552823) | activated sludge metagenome | isolation source: activated sludge from anammox sidestream of wastewater treatment plant... | place: USA: North Carolina | collected 2017-09
CCGGCAGTAACTTGCAAAATGCCTTTAGGATCGCCTCTAAACTGCCATCCCTTAATTCAACACGAAATTGACAACCAAATTCTATTGTGATACTATTTGTGCATGGGGTCACTCCCATATCGCCCTCTTTTATTCTTTATGGTTTAGTTTTTCTCCAAAACTATTTTTACCATAATGGGAGGGCTTTTTCTTTTGCCAGGCCTCCTTTTTTCTACTCTACCAAATTTTTACTTGACATTGTTTTGCCAGTTACTTATATATATCAACAAATAGTATAAAAACTTTATTATATGCCCAAATAGCCGTATTATAAGTCACTTGTAAATGTATTATATATACTAATAGCCGTAAAAAAAGACGGCTATTAGTACGCCTAATTCATGTTATGCCCCATGCCAGAGATAGCCGCGACCGATAAACAAGTAGAGCACTACCTCTGCCAATGGCGGACGCTTGACAAGTATGTGATGCAAGAGAATTGCGTTAACCTTCTCTTTCAAGATCTCTGCACAAGCAACACCAATATCGTGGAGGTTCTTCTAAAAGTAAGCGCGCTGAACGACTTCTACAGCACCAACATCTACGACACACATAGCGTTGCAAGGCACATCCTTTCACTCGGCGTGGATGCGAAGCTATCTCAAGGCGACCTTGGCCTCGTGGATCAAATGGCCAACGTCAGCTTCAACGGCAAGGTTCGTCGCGTCTATTCCTTCGCAACAAAGTACTGTAGCCATCATGCTCCCGACACGTATCCAATCTATGACAGTTACGTAGATGAGATGCTCTGGTTCTTCCGCAAGCGCGATGGGTTCGCTCAGTTTAGGCGTCCTGATATGAAAGATTTCCCTTCGTTTGTCGAAATTATCGACAAGTTCCGTAGGTTCTATGGCCTAACAAAGTACACGAGAAAGCAGATTGACATATTCTTGTGGCTTGCAGGCAAAGATCACTTTCCCAAGTATGGGGCATAACAATTCATTCAAGCCGACGCCGCTTCGCGGCGCGGCTTAATTCAGGTGTTAGCCGTAATACTCGGATCGTTATCAGTTAAGAGAAAGGATACAAATGGCTGATGATCGAAGATTTAGAGAAGTCAACGATTATGCAGAATGCCACGGCTTCTTTTCGGGCTTCCCAAATTTCCACGAAGCTGACTACGGTAGTGGTGTAGTGTACGGTACGATCCTATTGCGCGATACAGAGGCAGAATGGCGTGACGTGCCCCGCACGGAATACGGGGTTTATCATATTGAGATTGTTTGCGGATCATTTTTTGAAATTTGCAGGAACTATGCACTGATAGCTCTTGCAAGGAGCAGGCATTTAACTTTTTTATAAAGACACAAACAAGCAATGCTTGTCCATGTCACCCCGATAAAATAGCTGCAATGCATCAGCGTGATAAGTCACAAGGTACGAACCTTGTGAGTATGAGCAAGGCAGAACCGGATTAGTTATGAAAACAGATGCTATACCATTTAAAGCCATTATCTTTGATCTTGACGGAACGCTGCTTGATACCCTGGAAGATTTGGGCACCGCTGCGAATCGTGTTTTAACAAGAAACGGTTTTCCTGCGCATAATATAGATGCCTATCGCAACATGGTTGGCGATGGCGCTGTTGTGCTGATAAGACGTGCACTTCCTGAGGACAGACGGGATGATGCTATCATCTGCGATTGCGTCCAGGCATTCCGCACTGAATATGAACGAGAATGGAAGATAAAGACCAGACCGTACGACGGGGTGGCAGAGATGCTTGATGTACTGGCAGTGTACGGCATAAAAATGGCTGTTTTATCTAATAAACCGGATGATTTTACAAAGCGATGTGTAAGTGAATTTCTCCCACAATGGAACTTTAACCCTGTATTGGGGCAGCGTGACTCCGTCCCTCTCAAGCCGGACCCATCCGGTGCCATCGAAATCTCCCGGCTTCTCAATATTTTGCCATCACAGTTTATCTACCTTGGCGATACCGCTATTGACATGAAGACTGCTGCGGCAGCGGGCATGTTTCCCGTTGGAGCCCTCTGGGGTTTCCGTTCCGCACAAGAACTGCTGACCAATGGTGCACAACTATTGATCAAAAGACCAACAGAGCTTCTGCGTATTCTGGATATCGTTGTTTAATGGAATTTTTTATCGCTGAAATTTTTTAGACAAGATTGTGCAATCCAATGAGCGGATGATTGTTTGGGAACACCTGCTCTTTCATCTAAACTGCGACACCCGCACCTTGTTCGCAAGGTATCAACTCGTAATCCATGCTGCCCAGGCCAATCTCCTGTGCATAAGCAATTTGAATGGTATAATCAATTTGAGGCCAGGCGTCTTTAAAGAAGTCTGTTCCAATGTGGTCACTGATAATATCCGCCGTTGCCTTCTCAACGGCAACAGGATCCCTGGACGCAACAATGCCGATATCAGCAATATCAGGTTTAAAGGGTTTGTCCATACAATCACAATGTTTGGTAATATGGGTTAAAAAATTGAAAAAGACGGCCTTGCCTGACTTCCTGCTCAAAATGGCCAGACAATATTCTGCCACCTTTTTTTGAAGGTTAACCGTATTTTCATCCCATGCAATTTTCACCGCACTGAACTGGCAAACGGCCAGACATTCCCCGCACCCAATGCATATTTTTGGATCGATGACGGCGAACTGCTCACCCATCTGAATTGCCCCCACCGGGCACCATTTACCACATGCACCACAGGTATTGCAGCGTTTCTTCAGGATTTGAGGGATTACCCCCGAATGCTGGGAAAGTTTCCCGCCACGCGCGGAGAGTCCCATCCCAATGTTCTTCAAGGTAGCGCCCATGCCAGTGGCCAGATGTCCAGTCACGTGCGCGATGGAGATAATGACATTTGCCGCTTGTGCCACGCCGGCTACATGCGCATATTTACAGAGTTTCTGATTGATCTCTACCTGCACACTATGCTCACCAAAAAGCCCGTCTCCGATGATAATTGGGGCTCCAATATTTTCATAACTAAAACCATGTTCGTGGGCATGTGAGATATGATCAACGGCATTAGTACGGCGACCGACATACAAGGTATTTGTCTCTATTAAGAACGGCTTCCCTTTACAATCCTTAACCTTATCGACAACAGCTTTAATAATAGGAGGCTTGAGATGGCCAATATTTCCTTTTTCACCAAAACTGGTCTTCACTGCCACCATGTCATTCTTAGCAATCGTTTCCTCAAAACCGGCAAAGTCAAAAAGCCATCTCGCCTTTTGTGCAACGGAAGCCACATCTTCACCGTTATCTACTTTGATGAAATAGACCTTACTCTTCATAATAGTTCTCCATGAAACAACAAAAGCATCTTCAATCCCTACTCACTGAACTCTCCTGTTACTAAAATTCGTATACCTTGAAGATATTAAGACAGAGAAGATACTGAAAATCAATAGAAAAACATTTGTTGTTTCAACGGATTGGCTTTAATTTCAAAGCATACGCGAATCTGTTACAATGTCATATCAGGGCCCGCTGGCAGTCATAAAAAAGGGACATAGTGCTTGATTTTAGCGTTAGATTCTGATATTTTTTAGAAAATGAAAAAACTACTACAGTCGTCGCCCATATATGATATTCTTCAAAAGGCAGAGCACGGTGAACGGCTAAGCTTCGGGGACGGCGTGCGGCTATTTAAGTCCAACGATATCCTTCCTATCGGCCATGTAGCAAATATTATTCGTGAGCGAAAAAACGGCAATCATGCGTACTATATTACCAATCGTCATATTAACTACTCCAATATCTGTAAGAACCGCTGTAAATTCTGCGCCTTTAGCAGAAACAAGGGAGAGTCGGGCTCCTATGAAATGGCTCTGGAAGAAATTCTGGAAAGGGCCATGGCCGCGGTTGAAGAAGGCGCAAGGGAACTCCATATCGTGGGTGGATTGCATCCGGATCTTCCCTTTGATTTTTATGTAAAAATGATTCGTGCGATTCATGAAAACTGCCACGGCGTTCACATTCAGGCATTTACTGCGGTGGAAATTGAACATTTGTCACAAATAGCGGGGCTTTCTATACGTCAGACATTGAAAGAACTCAAAGAGGCAGGGTTAGGCTCCATGCCGGGGGGGGGCGCTGAGGTCTTTTCCCCGGAAATCCGGGAACAACTTTGTCCGGAAAAACTCAGTGGCGAAGGATGGTTACAGGTAATGCGCGAGGCACATGCTCTGGGATTACGAAGCAATGCAACGATGCTATACGGCCATATTGAAACACCCGAAGACAGGATCAGCCATCTGCTGAAGTTGAGGCAGGTTCAGGACGAAACCGGCGGATTCCTGGCTTTTATTCCGCTTGCATTTCATCCCAAAAATACCGAACTGTCGAATAGTTCGGGTACTACTGCCATGTTGGATTTAAAAGTCATTTCCATAAGCCGGTTGATGCTCGACAACTTTGACCATATCAAGGCATATTGGATCATGCTGGGAATCAAGCTATCCCAGGTTTCTCTCAGTTTTGGTGTAGACGATATTGACGGAACGGTGCAGGAGGAAAGGATAACCCATGCCGCCGGTGCGGAAACACCAGAAGCGTTATCCGTCCGGGAAATTATTAAACTCATCAAAGAGGCTGGCCGTGATCCTATAGAAAGAGACACCCTGTATAATTCCGTGCAGAGAGAGCAACGGGATTTCATGCTCCAAAAAGTATAAGTCAATTTTAGCCCGATGTAAAAGGCTGCATAATGGAAGATGCCTTTTGCATTGGCGATCAGAAGTTTTGCGGCTAATAGTATTACGAAACCGCCTCTTCAGTTTATCTTTCGGGGCGATTTAAAAAAATTTTCTGTGACGGATCTGTACTAAAGAATATCAATATTTATTGAAGGTCACGAGTTGTGAATTATGATTCCAAATCATATAAAAAAATAGTCTTTTCTTGTTTGTTCAGGTGGGGAGGTCTTTAAAATTCATGAATGCTTTTCCGAAACTCTTCAGTCCCTTTAAGATAGGTTCTCTGGATGTAAAAAATCGTATGGTGATGTCTCCCATGGAGACCCATTTATGTACAAAAGAAGGCTTTGTGACAGAGGAGATTATTGCTTACTATAAAGAGCGCGCTCTTGGCGGAGTGGGATATATTACCCTGGAAAATACGGCCATCGATCTTGCCGGCAGGGTCAATGACGGCATGCTTTGCATATACGACGACTCCTTTACTCCCGGTTTAAAAAGACTCACGGACTGTATCCATGCCGTGAATGGAAAGGTTGTTATTCAATTGAGTCATGCAGGGAAAGAGGCATTACCGTATTTTACCGGTTTGAAGCCAGTGTCTCCGTCTGCCATTCCGAGCCCTTTGACCAAGGAAATTCCCAGGGAATTAACAAATGAAGAGGTCAAGGATATAATTGACAAATTTATTCAAGGCGCTGTTCGTGCCGTAAATGCAGGATTTGATGGTGTTGAAATTCATATGGCACATGGGTATCTGGTAAATCAATTTCTTTCACCGGAATCTAACATACGTACAGATGATTACGGAGGAGACACAGTCCGTCGTTCCCGATTTGCTCAGGAAATTGTTGAAGGTATCCGAAAGCGCACACCCAAAGATTATCCTGTTATTTGTCGTATCAGTGCGGACGAATATACCCCTACGGGACTGAAATTGGAAGAAAGCAGGGAGATTGCCAGAATCTTAGAAAAGGCTGGTGTAAGTGCGATCCACGTTTCCGCATGCAACTACGCATCTGCATTTTTTAATATACCTTGTTATTATTTAGAAGAAGGATGTTTTGTTCATCTTGCAGCAGGCATTAAATCTGTTGTAAAAATACCCGTTTTCGCTGTCGGCAGGATTTTAGATCCTGCTATGGCTGAAAATATATTACAGGAAAACAAGGCAGACTGTATTGTATTGGGACGAACCCTTATCGCCGATCCACACTTCCCTAACAAGGTGAAGGAAGGCAGGTCTGATGACATAAGAACCTGCATAAGCTGTAACCGGTGTATAGAAAGTATCTCCGACAAAAGGCTTGTATGTACGGTCAACCCGTATATTGGCAAAGAAGGGGTATATCACACAAAAAAAACTACCCAGCAAAAAAATATACTCGTTGTTGGAGGCGGTCCTGCAGGACTTTCAGCCGCTCAGGTCTTATCAATGCGAGGGCATAAAGTTACCCTGTGGGAAAAAGAGTCGCGGCTTGGGGGAAATTTCTGTTATGCATCCCTGGCGCCCGGAAAAGAGTTGTTAGGAAGATTTCTCGATTATTTAATACTTCAGGCTAAAAAAGCAAACGTTGCAATTCAGCTTAATACAGAAGCAACTGCAGAATCGATCAAACGATTTTCTCCCGACGTAGTTGTTCTTGCGCACGGAGCCAGGAGCGTGCCGGTTGAGATCCCCGGTGCGCAAACGAACCGTACAATCAACGTTAAGAAAGCCTTTACAAACATAGATTCCCTCGGGAGCAACATTGCTGTCGTAGGCGGGGGGCCTGAGGGATGTGAGCTTGCTGACTTTCTTGCTACCAGAGGGAAGAAGGTTACCCTCATAGAAATGAGGCGTATGTTGGGATTGGGATTAGTCGCACATCCCCGGTTTCATGTTTGTGAACGCCTTAAGAAGATGGGTGCTCAGTTGCATGTCAACACAAAAGTTGTTGAGGTTGGGCCTAATTATATCGTTGTCAATCGCCGAAGGGAGGCTGATCAAAGACTCGATGGGTTTGACGCCGTTGTCATTCCTGTTCTCCATCAGCCGAACATCGCACTTGCGGACTCTGTTAAATCCCTTGTTCCTGAGTTCTTTACGATCGGTGACGCGGCAGAAGGCCGGACTGCGCTTGAAGCTGTTGCTGAAGGTGTGGAGATCGGGATGAGAATCTAGCGCATTATGACATCGTCGTATAAAAACTTTTTTAGAAAGTTTTTTAAGCGACATTTTTCATGCGTATGGGGAAATCTTTCTTTTTAGTAACTTTGTTTCTCCTTGAACAGGGAGACGGTAGAATACCTCGTTTTTGGTGAGCAATTCAGGCGAATTTACACGCAGCACTTCGCGAAACGCCTGTTCCCCGGTATCCGCAGAGATGTTTGGATTGAGCCTTTGAATGGCAACTCTAAGCCTGCCCACTAAAACAGCATCACGGTAAGCCTGTCGTTCAGGAAACTCACCATTGGGAGCAATAGCTGGCTCGTGAAGGAACAGGAAGCCCAGGGTTTCTAACTCCTCAATAGTGTATTGTTCAATATCGCTTTCGGTAATTATGCTCATGTGCCTCGGCTTTTATAGTATCCAAAGGATGAAAACCGCACATGTCTTCAACAGACAAAAGACTACCCTCGCCTGTCATTGCGAGGAGTGAAACGACGTAGCAATCTCATAAGCCGTCATAGAGCTACTTCCATCCTGCTTCATTCCATTCATTAACTCTATCTTTTTAGCCCTTAAGCCACCCTCAATTTGTTTCTCCCGGGATATGGCGTCTTTCACGTTACGAAATATCTCGTAATATACTAATTTTGTAATATTATGCTTTTTGTAAACCCTTCGACCTTCTTTTCTTTATGCTCATGCACTCTTCTTCTGAGATCATTCGTTACCCCTGTATAGAGCGCTGCATTACTTCTATTCATCATTATGTAAACAGAGTGTAATTTGTCCATTGCAAATACCCTGAGTGAATCTGGCATTATAAAAAGATTGCTTCGGAAAAGGCCCTCGCAATGACATTTTGCCATTTGTCGTGAAATTTATCTGTGCTGGTAAATATCGGTAATTTTCTGGTAGAAACGCCTTTCACTGGCCCGTATTTCCCGAATATGTTCTGGGGGTTCACCAAGGTAATCTTTGCCAAAGAGCTTACCTTGCTTGAGCCGTTCATCATCCAATACAAAATCTTTGATGATGAATTCTTTTAACGTTTAAATTGTCCGGATGCTGAATTGTGTTGCCTGATAGCTATTGACCCGGTAGTCAGCGGCTATAATGGCGTCTAAATTACAGAAATCAACGTCACGGCACACATCACGGCTACTCCCTTTTTGAACAATTCGAGTCTTTCGGATTGTTGCATCCTCCTGTAATTCTCTTCTTTTAAAAATCTTTTTGAGATGGTAATTCACGGTATGCATTTCAACGCTGAATTGTTCAGTATAATGTCACTCGAACCAACAACAGGAAATCTACTTCCTAATCTAATATCTTCTTTTAAGGCTTTATCATATCTTAGTTCTATCACATCATCCAACTTCCACGTTTCCCAACCCTCCTCCGCCTCCTCCATTAACCATTGCCTGAACAATGTCTCCGCCAATGCTTCTAGGATTTTATTCTAGCGGTGAAGCATGTCTGTCTTGTCATTCAGGCTGCTGAGGTTGAAGGCGATGGATTTTTGTTCGGGGAAGGGGAGAAAAGAAGTATCTAAATCCTCAATCATTCCTTTTGTTAAAGCCCTTCTCGTAGCACTAATCTCAGAAATACTCAGCAAATATGGTTTTATACTTTGTATGTAATAAAGTAAGTAATCTGAATCAAGTAGATATTTATTTTCCTTAACAAGTGATATGTGTTAGTTTACTCTGGCTAGTAAAAGCTTTACAATCTCTTGCCACGCCGTTGTGCCTGTTCTATTCAATAAAGTGTCATCTTTCTCAAGGGTAACGTTACGTAAGTCATACGCTTGTTCTTCATCAATAAATGGCGAGTCATTGTAGGAAAATTGGAATCAAGGACATTCTGGCTTCTTATAAGAAAAATTCCCTGTAATTTATAGGAATTCTTGCCTCCTGTTGGAATTGCTCCACTTCTATACAATACATAATTCATACCTCCCATTCGATTTAACATTCTCGTGCAATCTGCAAGGTCGCATCAGTCCCGAGCTCGAATACGGGTAATAAATGTCTCGCGAATCTGTCTGCCTTAGTCTGCAACACTCCGGAAACAACTGCTGGCTTGACAACGTATGAGGGCGTTCAGTAAAATCCGATCTGATTGCAATGGAATTTTAGATACTTTCCGAATTCTCATTTATCCGGAGTCTTATTGAATAAACCAGCTAATATACGGAACATCATTATCCGTTCCCCCAATTGGGTGGGTGACGTCGTTATGGCTACTCCCGCCTTCCGTTGTATCAGGGAAAATTTTCCGGATGCTAAAATAACGCTGGTCTTGAAACCTTACGTTCTGAAACTCATTGAAGATACTCCCTGGTTTGACGAATTCCTCCTTCTGGATGAGACGGAACACTCATTCCCCTGGACACGCTCTCTATCAATGATACAGCGCATCCGTTCCGGAAAGTACGATATGGGCTTTCTCTTTCCTAATTCCTTTAGCTCCGCACTCATGTTTTGGTCCGGCGGGGTAAAGCGGCGCATCGGGTACCGGAGAGACGCCCGTTCCTGGCTGCTTACTGATGGAATCCACCGGTTGTCTGAAAACGGACGCTTCCTTCCGTCTTACATGGGAGACTATTACCTGCGTTTGTGCACTGCAGTTGGCTGTAACGTACGGTCGAAAGATCTGGAACTCTTTGTTTCCGAATCGGCGCAGCGTCGTATAAATGAAATAGGGGAAAAATATCATTTGAACAACGGGCTACCCCTCATTTTATTAAATCCGGGAGCTGCATATGGGTCTTCGAAATGTTGGACGGCGGAGGGATTTGCGCAGACGGCAGATCTCATAAAGAGTCAGCGGGAATGTACTATCGTTATTATTGGCGCTCCCCATGAGGCAAAATTGGCAACTGACATCGAGCAGGCAGCAAGGTCAAAATTGATCAATCTGACACATGAGGTGGTTTCACTCGATGTCCTGAAAGCGCTCATAAAACGATGTTCCTTGTTGATCACGGTTGACTCAGGGCCACGGCATATCGCTGTTGCCTTTCAGAGGCCGGTAGTAACACTCATGGGACCAAATGACCCACGCTATACTCATACGACAGCGGAAACAGGAGAGGTAATTCGCGCTGATGTAGACTGCCTTGCCTGTCATTTAAAGACCTGTCCGAAGGATCATCGCTGCATGACGCAGATACAGCCGGAAAGGGTTGCCAGGAAATGTCTGGAATTAGTTAAATAACCAGAAGATATAGACGCCATACCCAATTAATAATGCCATTCCTTGCCCCCGTGTAAGTACAAACTTCCAGGTAATAAGAGGGATGAGGAAGATGCTGAAGCACAGCATGACCGGCAGATCAACACGGAGGGAAACTGCGTTGACAGACAAGGGTTGAATTATAGAGGAAATACCGAGGACTGCAAGGATATTAAAGATATTGCTTCCCAGCACATTCCCAACGCTAATATCGGATTCCTTGCGTATGGCAGCAACCATGGAGGTCGCCAGTTCCGGGAGAGAAGTCCCGACTGCGATTACCGTAAGACCAATAACGAATTCACTGATTCCTATGATCTTAGCGATATATATTGCAGCATGTACCAGAAAATGTGCCCCTCCCAGGAGCGCTCCAAGCCCGATAAGGATTAAGAATATATCCTTTTTGATATTATTATTCGCCTTAAGAAATTCTTCATACTCCTGCTCAATAAGGCGGTCTTCCTTTAGGGCTGCACGGTATACATAGAATGTATAGATTACAATACCGCCAAGGAGGATGCCGCCTTCCGTTCGGCTTAACATACCATCCCATCCCATGAAATACAAAAGGAATGAGATACCAACCACAATCGGCATTTCACGGTAGAGGAGCTTCATATCAATCGTAAGGGGATGGACGATTGCTGACACTCCCAGAATAAGACCAATATTTGCAATGTTACTTCCAATAATATTCCCTATGGCGATGTCGTTCATATGCTTTATGCCGGCAGTCAAACTGGTGACGAGTTCCGGGGCGGAAGTGCCAAAAGCAACGATGGTGAGCCCTATGACTACGGGTTTGATTTGGAATGATCGGGCGAATCTCGATGCCCCGCCCACGAGCCACTCAGCCCCAAAATAGAGCCCGGCAAGTCCTGCAAATAGTAGAAAGAGTTGTAATACCATGATAGTCCTTTGTAAAAAGTCACCAAAGATTTAATTTAATGTTATGAAGTTTCGAATCTTGTTATGATTCTGGCTCTAAAGATTTCTCTTTAGAAAATTTGTCACTTACACACGATAACCCGCTTAAATAAAATGAAAATTTCTATACAACCAAGTTATTAGCCACAACCAAATCCGCCTATAAAAGAGAGGACGACGTGGGGTTTAAAAAAACTTATAAAAAAAGATCTTATGCGGTAATATTATAAGGCCAGAGTCATGTCTTTAAATTGTCTTCCACGCTCTTCATAATTCAGGAACATGTCATAACTGGCGCAGGCAGGAGATAACAAGATAACATCCCCTGATTTTGCCACAGCGGTCGCCTGCTGAAATGCTTCCCTGAAGGTATTTGGAGTGAAGATTGCTGGTATTTCACCGTTTCCCTTTTTCTGGATGATAAGTTCCTGTATCTTCTTTGCCGTTTTCCCGATAAGAATAACTGCCCTGGCGTATCTCGCGCAGGTCCCGGCAAATTCCTCAAAATCGCTTCCCTTATCATAGCCACCGGCAATGAGTATAACAGGCGCCCGGAATGCAGTAACGGCTGCCATGGCAGATTCTGGCGTTGTGGCCTTGGAGTCATTATAGTACTGTACGCCTCTGACCTGACGTACGAATTCCAGACGGTGTTCTAATCCGGGGAAGGTGGTAACCGTATTTTCAATATATCGCTCATTCGTACCCGCAAGATACGCTGCGCAGGAGGCGGCCAGGATATTTTGCAGGTTATGTAAACCAGGTATTTTAATTCCGGACACACAGGGTATTTTTGTCGTCTTACCTTTTACCGACAGCACGAGGGAGTCGCCATCGATAAAAGCGCCATCTGATAGCGTGGTCGTTGTGCTATACCATAAAACGTTGCCTTTACACCCCTCCTCCCAGCTTCTTAATTCCGGGTCATCGTAATTGAGGATTGCGTAATCTGCTGGTTTTTGATGCGCAATAATCCCTTTTTTGGCCTGAATATACGCGTTCATGCCCGGGTACCGGTCAAGATGGTTGGGTGATATATTGGTTACCACACTGATATCCGGGCTTTTTTGCGTTTTAAGAAGTTCCTCCAACTGAAAACTGGAAAGTTCAAGGACTACGATATCAGATGGTTGTATCTCCTCAAGGTCTGAAAGCAAGGATTTCCCAATATTTCCTCCCACCCATGTCTTGCGTTGCGTCTGCTGCAGCATTTTCCCGGTAAGGGTAGTCGTGGTCGACTTCCCATTACTACCGGTGATACCAATAATAGGAGCCGGACATAACTGAAAAAAAATGTTGATTTCGGAATCCATAGGTACATGGTTATTTCTTGCAAGATGTATAAATCTTGAATCCTTTGGTACCGCAGGATTAACAATAACCATATCCGTATTGATAAAATCTTCGTCGCAATGCCCGCCAAGCTTGTAGCAAATGCGGAGATCTTCAAGCTGTTTTACGGAAGGGGACAGTTCTTTAGCGGTTCTCACATCAGTTACCGTAACATGGGCGCCTTGCATTGCGAGAAATCGGGCAACACCCACCCCGCCGCCAAACAGGCCCAACCCCATAACCGTAATCTTTTTGTTTTTAAAATGATACTGCATAACGCAGCAAAGCCACAACGATAGTGAACGCAAAAAGGACGTTGTCATTGCGAGCACATTTGCATTGCTCAGCGTAAACTCCGTGAAGGAATCCCTGCACCGGAGATTCCTTCGGGCTGTCACCCTCGCAATGACACTTGCATATATACGTAAGGTGTTATGTTTACTATAAATCTCCCTCGTTAAGACAAAGGGAGGTATAAAAACTTATAAAAAAAGAAAGATCTTACAGGGCAATACTATAATCCGTACGAATACTCAATGCCAATTTTTTCAAATTATACTATCTTTGCTGTTTATAGCAATAGATTTTATCTCTACAAATCCGCTCGTCAGGATAACGTTTTATAAAAATCGTAACCATTTGGTTTTTCGAAAATTTCCAACAAAAACCGGGAATTCCTTGTAGGAGGGGCAGGTTTGAAACCTGTCCCTATCAAGGCAACATCCTGCATACAGAGGCTTTTTAAAAGAACTCAATGGTTACTAAAAATCTATATACAAGTAAATGTCATTGCAAGAAGTGAAGCGACGAAATAGTCTCTTGTTTACAAAAGACTTAAGGCTGTTTCGCGGCGTTTACACTGAGCAATGTGAATGTGCTTGCAATAACAATAACATAGGTAGTCATTTTTGTGAAACGCTATACTAAATATATAGGAATTTCAAGGTTTCTCATTGTGGCTTTTACTCACCCCGAAATCCAGGTATTAAATTTTGAGACTTAATCAAAAATTAATAATCTCTTAATCTTTCCTTAACACGATATGTCTACAATCTCTTATCGGTTTGCATCATGTAATCATTCTTATAAATCGACAGAAAGAATAACATGACCCGTGCGGGAGAGGATTTTTCTTCCTCTCTGTTGCAATTTTACGAATGGTGAGGAGTTGGTTAATTGAAAAAGGAGAGATTGGAAATGTGGAATAAATGGCATACCTATGCTTTAACCTCAATCATAGTATTAAGCGGTGTGTATCCCAGGGGAAACCCGCAAGAGGTGTCTGCCCAACAAACTGAACAACCCTACGAAATTGCAAGAGATGAGTCAGAAGTTTTAAAACAGCAATTGAATCAGATGGAGGCGTCGTTTGCAAAGCAGCAAGAACAATTGAAGCAGATAGCGGAATTAGCAACACAACAGCAGGAACAAATTCAAATTTTAAGAAACCGGATAGATACCATGAATTCTCAGTCTGCGACTCAAACAGAGGATGTCCACTCTACGCTGGCTAAGAAAGAAGATGTTAAACAAATAGTGGAAGATTATCTTTCTACAAAAGAGGCGCGCGAAAAGATGGGGCTTGGCATGCCAGGTCTTACGGCAGAATATACCCCAAATGGTGAAAAATACGCGTTGGGTATTAAATCTCCTGATGGAAACTTTTCACTGAACTTTGGAGCTATGATGCAGTTCCGGTGCACCTATAAGGATAGAGATGAGGACTTTAATGAGTCCGATCTCATTGACATTAACGTCCGCAGGGCAAGGGTATACTTTGGCGGAAATATTTATAACAAAATCATAAATTACTATGTGGCAGCAGATGCGGATAAATTTAATTTTGGGTTAAGAGATTTTTATGTGTACTTTACCCCATTTGAGGAACTCAACGCCAAGATTGGATATTTTGTTGTGCCTTTCAACAGACAAAGAATGACATCGTCTTCGAAACTTTTGCTTCAGGACAGATCCATCGCAAGCGAGGAATTCGATCAGGATAGAGACACCGGATTTGATATTTATGGAAAACCTTTTGACGGACACATAGAATATCACGCTGCGGTGTTTCAAGGGGCCGGAGAAAAATTTTCTGGTATCGACAATACCAACAATGAACTCATGTACGTACTGAGCGCCAGGTATAATCCATTTGGGAAATATGACTACTACGATGAAACCGATGTGAAGTATTCTGATAAAATAAAGGCGACAATCGGCGCTGCTGTTGCCTTTAATGCAAAGGATCGCGATAAAAAACTTATGAATACCAATACGATTGTTGAAGTAGTCGATTTTGGTGTAAAGTACAGGGGCTTTTCGTGGAGCAATGAATATTATATGAGGACGGAAAACCCTGAAGATAATGGCGGCTCAATTGATTCCAATGGGTTCTATACCCAGGCAGGCTACTTCGTAATAGCAAAGAAACTGGAGATTGCTGCCCGTTACTCCATGCTCGATCCAAACAATGACGTATCCAATGACCTTCAGAAGGAATACGACGTAGGTATAAACTATTACTTCCGTGCCCATCGTTCAAAGATCCAGGCAGACATCGGCCATTTTGTGACCAATGGTGAAGATGAAGATAAAAGAGAAAACCGGATCAGACTACAGTATCAAATTATATTCTGATGCATGAAGCTTCTCAGACTCCCCTCATCTCCTATTCACGAAAAAAATGAACCTGAGGTGTAAAAGGGAAAGCGCGTGTTTTCCTTACCGTTATGCTATGCCCCTTTTGGGCTTAAAGAAGGAGTCGTGCATGAGTTGTAACCGCCTTTGCACAGAAAACAAATTTTGAAAAGACTGGTGACCCGGGAGAAGGTGTTCAAGGAATACGACAAACATCATCAAAAAAAAATAAGTCGACTTCCTTGATTAATTTGAGTAAGATACTGTCCTTTACGTGGTAGTAACAAAGAAAGGAGAAACAATGTCTATTGCGGGAAAAACATGGCTTCCAATATTGATTTTCAGTTTTTGTCTGATGGGACTGATTCCAGCAAACGAAACCGTTGTGGCCAAAGAGCACATAAAGTCCTACGCTAAAGTAGGTGGGATTTCAGGAAATTTGAATAGCATCGGTTCTGATACGATGAACAACCTCATGACTTACTGGGCTGAGGGGTTTCATCGGGTGTATCCGAATGTGAAGATTCAGATCGAGGGAAAGGGTTCTACCACTGCACCACCAGCATTAATTTCAGGAACGGCACAGATAGGTCCCATGAGCAGGGTTATGAAACCGACGGAAATTGATGCCTTTGAGAAAAAATATGGATATAAACCCACAGCTATAAGGACGTCCCTGGATGCCCTTGCCGTTTATGTAAATAAGGATAATCCACTAAAAGGCTTAAGCCTGCCACAAGTAGATGCTGTTTTTTCTAAGACCCGTAAGGGTGGATACAAGACAGATATTGTCACATGGGGACAGCTTGGCTTGTCAGGGGATTGGGCAATTAAACCCATAAGCCTGTATGGGCGGAATTCAGCTTCTGGTACCTACGGCTATTTCAAAGAACATGCCCTCTATAAAGGAGATTTCAAGAATACCGTAAAGGAGCAGCCAGGCTCTGCTTCTGTTGTGCAGGGTGTAACAGAAGACCGATACGCCGTGGGTTATAGCGGCATCGGTTATCAGACATCCGAAGTTCGTGCCATACCCCTATCGTTTAAGGAAGGAGAACTCTGTAAAGAAGCAGAAATAAAAAATGTCATGAACGGTTCTTACCCACTGGCAAGATTTCTTCAGGTGTATATTAATAAAAAGCCTGGTCAGCCACTCGACCCTCTGGTTGAGGAGTTTGTAAAATTTATCTTGAGTAAAGAGGGTCAGGAACTGGTTGTGAAAGACGGTTATTTGCCTTTGCCAGCATCCGTTGTTGAAGAGGAATTAAAAAAATTGAATAATTCATGAAAAGTTTAAAACGAAGAAGATATGCCGATAGGGCAGCCCACTGGGTGATTACGCTTGGTGGGACGGCAACGGTTCTTGTTATTCTCGCCTTATTTATTTTTATCTTCCTGGAAGTATATCCGCTTTTACAAGACGCCAGAATAACGAAGGAAACTACTCACTCTGTACATGGCAAGGTGATATCCATGGGCGTAGACGATCACCAGGAAGTTGCCTATATCATATATAATAACGGTGTGATAGAATTTATTTCTTTAAAGAGTGGTGCACTCCTGAAAAAACACCATGTCTCCGGCCTGGATGGTTCTGTTATAACGTCGGCTGATAAAGACCATGATCGTCTTGTTCTGGCGACCAATGATGGAAAAATTTTTACCATCTCCATCAGTTTTTCTGAATCATTTGCGGGCGACAGCCGGGCGGTTACGCCAGAAGTACATGAAGAAAAAAATGTTAAGGCTAGTAAACTAAAAGCAGGTATCCTTAACGTCACTTCCCGAGGAGATGATAGTACAGACGTCACAGCCGTTTACACGAATGATGGCCATCTTATCCTTATAGCTTCTGAAACCGGAAAAACACCCCTTGACAACGAAGGAAAGAAGGAGTTTCAGAAAGATATTACCGGTCTTCTTGTGGAGCATAGTTTAAATCAAAACACAGCTTCTGTTCCTTGTCTTTTGCAAACAGAGGGCGTAGAACGGCGGGAGAAAGCCAAAACCGGGATGCAAACGACAGAGAATTCGACAGGAGATTTGACAGAACAGAGAACCGGGGCGGAAATAACCTCTCTGGCGCTTGATCTTTTTATGGAAAATCTGTATATAGGAACGTCTTCCGGTGATGTATTTCATATAAACGTAAGGGACAGAGAAAACCCTTATCTTGTCGAAAAGGTAAAAGTATCGGAATGCGCGGTAACCGCACTGGGTTTTCTATTGGGAGATGTCTCCCTTGTCGTCGGCGATGCCAGCGGCGGAGTAAATGTTTGGATGCAAGTAAGAGATGATCGGTCGTCTTGGGGCTGGGCACTGAAAAAAGTGCATATCCTTAGATCCCATAAAGCCCCGGTCATTGCAGTCGCTCCGTCAATGCGAGACAAAGGGTTTCTCACCGCAGCGACTGACGGAACAATCTATCTTAATCATGCAACCTCAGAACAAACCCTTTTGCGTTTTAAGACGGGATCAACCCCCGTTGCCCTTGCTTTTTCGCCAAAAGCCAATGGTATTTTTGTGGCTGATACCAACAATCGACTCTTCCAGTGGCGTATTTTCAATCCCCATCCGGAAATCACCGTAAAGACCCTCTTCGGGCGGGTCTGGTACGAGGGTTACGAAAAACCGGAATTTGTCTGGCAGTCTACCGGTGGAACGGATGATTTCGAACCGAAGCTGAGTCTTGTGCCATTAATCTTTGGCACGATTAAAGGCACCCTTTACACCTTGGTCATTGCCGTCCCTATTGGCATCTTTGCTGCATTGTATACATCGCAATTCCTTCATAATTCTTTAAAAATCATAAAACCCGTTATCGAGATCATGGCGGCATTGCCAAGCGTCATTCTTGGTTTCCTGGCCGGACTCTGGCTTGCACCACTTATGGAACGACTGTTCCCGGCAATCATTATCATGCCATTTTTCATCACCCTTTCCATTGGTATCGCCCTTGTTGTTTGGAAATACCTGCCCGTTATCGGAAAAGGCTGGTATCGGCACGGAACAGAGGTATTGGTCTTGATTCCCTTTATCATCGGGGCAATAGTTGTTTCTATACAGTTAGGCGGTGTCTTTGAGACAAACATTCTCCGTGGAGATTACCGGGAGTGGTTTTCCAGTGTTCTTGGGCTAAAGTATGATCAAAGGAATGCTGTTGTTGTAGGGATTGCTATGGGGTTTGCTGTTATCCCCCTTATCTTTACGATTTCGGAAGATGCCATGAGTAATGTTCCCAAAAGCTTGATATCGGCTTCTCTGGCGCTGGGCGCCACTCCGTGGCAGACGGCTGTCAGGGTAATACTTCCGACTGCAAGTCCGGGAATTTTTTCTGCCATAATGATTGGTTTCGGAAGGGCTGTGGGTGAAACCATGATTGTTCTTATGGCAACGGGCAACACCCCAATTATGGAATGGAATCTATTTAACGGCTTCAGGGCGCTTTCTGCAAATATAGCCGTAGAGATACCTGAAGCACCCTTTGGAGGAACACTCTACCGGGTACTTTTTCTCGCTTCCTTACTTCTTTTTGTAACTACCTTTATCGTCAATACCCTGGCAGAAACGGTGCGGAGAAGAATGAGACTGAAGTACAATAAATTATGAGAGAGATATTTAAAAAAGGCAACCCCTATATCTGGTTAACGGCAAGCGCCCTCACGGTATGTCTGCTGATGATCTGCGGGGTAATAGTCCTTATTATGATGAATGGATTTGGCATATTCTGGCCTCGCAAGATCGTAAAAATTACTCTTCATAACGGTACGGTAGCTTTAGGGGAGATTGTCAAAAAGGAGCCAATTCCTTACCAAAAGGACTCGTATCGGACCAAAATAAAGATCGGCAACAGGGATGTCTATGGTTCAGATTTTACATGGATAGCTAACGCGGATATGGTATCCTTGCATTTTCCGATCGACGCCGTGGTCTTCGAAAGGCGTGAGTGGGGGAATCTGTATGGCTTTTTAAAGGGTTTCAGGCAGGGAGAAACTATCAAACCGTTGCAACACGATACGATAACGTTCCTCCTGGCTGAGAGCAGGAATCTTTATAAAAAGATCCGCTACATCGAGAAGAAGGAAATTGGTAATATTAACTACCTGATGGAAAAATATCGCCTTGAGTTGAAACGGCTCATGATGTTTCCGCCAACGGAAAAAATTCGCAAAAAGATGGTGGCGCTTAATGCAAAAATAGACGGTCTGGAAAAAGCCTATCAGGAGAAAGAGATATTACTCAATAATCTGTACAAAGAGGCAAAGGAAAAGGAGATCGTGGTGCTTCTTGCCGATGGACAGGATAAGATCGTGCCCGTTTTTCAGATTATTCGCGTCTATGCTCCAAATAAGATGGGGTTTTTTTCAAAACTTGTTTTTTATCTAACAAAATTTTGGGAATTTATCTGGAGTGAGCCCAGAGAAGCCAATACAGAAGGCGGTATCTTCCCTGCTATTTTTGGAACGGTAATGATGGTGATTATTATGAGTATTGCGGTAGTTCCTTTGGGTGTATTAACGGCGGTCTACCTTAAAGAATATGCCAGTGACAATATGATTGCCCGCATGGTAAGAATTTCGGTTAGCAATCTCGCAGGTGTTCCATCCATCGTTTTTGGTATCTTCGGACTAGGTTTTTTCATCTATTTTATTGGTGGAAATGTTGATAAATTCTTTTTCCCGGAGGCCTTGCCCGCTCCCACCTTCGGCACGGGTGGTATCTTGTGGGCATCGCTTACCCTGGCGCTTCTGACGGTACCGGTTGTTGTGGTGGCTACAGAAGAGGCATTGTCTTCCGTTCCCATCTCCCTGCGTGAGGGTTCTTATGCACTTGGTGCGACGAAGATTGAAACGTTATGGAGGGTCGTGATTCCTCAGGCGACCCCAGGCATCCTTACCGGAATGATTCTTTCCATGGCAAGGGCATCCGGAGAGGTTGCCCCGCTTATGATCACCGGGGTTGTTAAGCTTGCACCTTCTCTTCCCATGGATAGTCATTTTCCCTATATCCATCTGGAAAGGAAATTTATGCATCTGGGTTTTCATATCTATGACGTTGGTTTTCAATCACCCAATGTGGAGGCTGCTATTCCTATGGTCTATACCACAACCCTTGTGTTGCTTATTACCGTACTTACGCTGAACCTTACAGCCATTGTGGTAAGAAACAAACTAAAAAAATGGTACAGCACAAGGGCAATATAAAAAATTAAAGATTTACTGCAAAACATTATGGAAAAAGTGCGCACAACCGTTCCTGAGCCGATTGTTAATATCATAGACCTTTTCCTTTATTACGGTAAGGTCGAGGCGTTAAAGAAAATAGCCCTTGATATTTCCAAAAAAAATATTACCTCTTTTATTGGTCCATCCGGATGCGGGAAATCTACCCTGATCAGGTGTTTAAACCGCATGAATGATCTGATAGAAAACGTGACGATCGAAGGGTGTATTAAAATCGACAATCAGGACATATACAGCCCTGCCGTTGATGTTACTGAACTCAGGAGAAGAGTTGGTATGGTTTTCCAAAAGCCTAACCCTTTTCCCAAAACTATTTATGAGAATGTTATTTATGGCCCCCGGCTTATGGGCATCAGAAAGAAAGGCATTCTTGATGAAGTTTGCGAAAAAGCCTTGAAAAAGGCGGCGCTCTGGGACGATGTAAAAGACAGGCTTCATGCAAACGCCCTCGATCTTTCCGGAGGTCAGCAACAACGAATTTGTATTGCACGGGCAATAGCCATGGAGCCGGAAATTATTCTCCTCGATGAGCCTTGTTCTGCCCTCGACCCTATTGCCACTGCCAAGATAGAAGATATGCTCTGTGATTTGAAAAAGGACTATACGGTTATCATCGTCACCCATAATATGCAACAGGCGGCCCGGATATCGGATTACACAGGCTTTTTCATGATGGGTGAACTTGTAGAGTACAGTGTTACCAGCGAGATATTCACAAACCCAAGAGAAAAACAAACGGAAGATTACATTACGGGGAGGTTCGGGTAAAAAACAAATCGAAAGTCAAAAGTATTCATAATGCAGCAAGGCCACAACCAAATCCCCGCGAACAAGGGGAGGAGTGAAGGCGGGTGTAAAAAACTCGTAAAAGAAATTTTACAGAGTGATACTATAGGTACCAAATTTAAAAAATCGAACAGGAGAAGTCATGTCGCGTGAGGCTTATCATAAGGCTTTAAAAAAGCTTGAGGATGAAGTGCTGCTTATGGGGCAGATGGTCGCAAACGCCATAAAAAAATCTGTGGAATCATTGCAAAAAAGGGACATTGATGCAGCCAAAGAGATTGTAAAAAACGACCTGTTGATCAATAAAAAACGGTTTGATATTGAAGAAAAGTGTATTTCTCTTATTGCGACCCAACAGCCCATGGCGGTTGATTTGAGAGAGTTGGCCTCAATCTTAAGCATTATAACCGATCTTGAACGCATGGGCGACCACGCCGAGGGAATTGCCAAGATAAATATTTTGATGAGTAACGAACCCTTGGTAAAACCCCTGATCGATATCCCCCGGATGGCAGATATCGGGCTGTCCATGCTCGATAAATGCCTTAAGGCATTTATCGACAGAGACACAGAGACGGCGCGCCGCATTTGTAATGAGGACGATCAGGTCGATGCCCTCCATGACCAGATTTACCGTGAACTCCTGGTGCTCATGATGGAAAATCCGAGGATAATTCGCATGGCAACCTTTCTCACATGGGTGTCTCACAACCTGGAACGCATCGCGGACAGGGTTACCAACATCGCCGAGAGGATTGTGTACATGGTTACAGGAAAGATGGAAGAAATAAACGTGTCGAAGTATTAAACCCCCGCTATGATTCTCCCTTTCGTATTTCTTGTAACTTTTCATGATGTATTCTTAACCCCGAAGGGGCAAAATGATTGCAGTTTATCAAAAATATATAATGGTTATTGAATCAACTCGGCAAAGCAAATAGCCCGGGAGTCTGCACAGGCAGCACAAAGGGTTAAAGCGCCTTATATATAATTTACGCCTGATAACAGGATAATATTCCTGATACCCGCAGTGAGGGCAAGTAAACCCGTGTGGCTATCGCAATTCAAAAAGCCTTTTTTCGTAATCATTTTCTGTTTGGTATTTTCTGAAATTCCAGAAGGCTATTTCTTGGTACGATTTATCCATAACAGATTCCCGTTATGCAAATGCCTGCGATTCGATTCTTTGCTGCACCAGTTGAAGTTTGACAAGTTTTGCCGGGGGATGTCAATATGCATTTTCCGGTGTTATATCAAGATTTATTTTTTTGTTTTACGTGTCGAAAGATTGATACATTTAATCCCGCTGGGTCTCCAGGATGGAGAAATAACGCCCTTGTGCTGATAACGTTCAATCAACGTACCCCAGGTAATGCAGAAATCCCCATATCGGTCGTTGATCTTGTCCATAGCGCGCGTGGCTGCTTTCTTATTCCTGTCTGAAAGGAAGAGGGGTATTTGTGATATGTTCTTTGTGAGGTTGGAAATGCTAACGCCTATCAATCGGATTGGCTGTTGTAACCGTACGGCATTGAGAATATCTATCGCAATCCTATAGATATCGATACTGTTGTCAGTGTGTGTGCCCGCAGTGGTACGTTTTGTAAAAGTAGTAAAGTCGGGGTATCGCAGGGTTAAGGTAATTGTCCGGCCCGTATAGCCTCCGCGGCGCATACGCCTTCCTACCATCTCAGATAGTTGAAGGACATGACACTCCAACGTCTCCATATCACTCACATCCTTGTCAAGGGTCATGCTGTGTCCAATCGATTTGACGTCCGGTTCCTGTTCTGGTGGTATAACAGGGTTATTATCGATACCCTGGGCCATGAGTTTTAAGCGTTCTCCAATCACACCAAATCGATTTCTTAAAGTATGTGTGGATGTCCGTCCTAATTCGCCGCAGGTCTTGATTCCCAAGGTAGCCAGTTGTGTTTCGATGCGTGAGCCTATACCGCAAAGTTCTTTTACCGGTAAGTTTTGCAGTAATTTACCAACGTCTTCTTGTTGTATAACTACAAGACCATTTGGCTTTTTCATATCGCTTCCTAACTTTGCCAAAAGTTTGTTGGGGGCAATGCCAATAGAACAGGTCAGCATTCCCAGTCTTTGGCGAATGTCTTCTTTGATTTTTTTAGCTATAACCTCAGCGCAACCAAAGAGTGGGATGGACTCTGTAACGTCCAGAAATGCCTCATCAATGGAATATACTTCGACCATGGGGGTGTATTGCCGGTATATCTCGACCAGCCTGCGGCAAGTGTCTGTATAACGACCCGTATCGCCGGCTACAAGGACAATATGAGGGCATAACCTTTTCGCTTCATATTTGGTCATGCCTGTTTTAACCCCATAGGCCCGCGCCTCATAAGAGGACGTAGTGACCACGGTTCTTTCATTAGAGCCAATGACTGCAATGGGCCTTCCCCTAAAGGCAGGATTAATCTGTTGTTCCACAGAGGCAAAAAAGGCGTTCATGTCGATGTGCATAATAATTTTGTTCATTTTATTATCCCGATAGTAGCTGAACAGGGGTACGTCAGGATTTCAAAGGAGCTATAAAGTCATTAAGACGCAGGAGAGACACGATTAAGACTTATCTCTGCAAAAAAGATTGACTGCAAAAAGACTGCTGAATGCTTAGTTTGCTGTATAAAGTTCCGAAGTAAGGGAATAATGCGTCTGTTTTATTATGCGTGATGCAATTACTTCACCCTATTCCAGAAGGTTACTTGGGTTTTTGTCTTTTAGAATCCAATGCAACAGGAAAAAAAGAAAGTTTAAGCGCGTGCATCCGTTTCCACGGAATGAAGCGTCCACCCCAGGGTGTCCGTGCTGTAAGAGATGTCAAAGAGATCTGCATTATCTGTAACCATGAAATGGTGTATGCTGGCCTTTCCTATTTTTTCCGTCCAGATATAAGTAATCTCTTTGATGTCATATTTTCTGTTATTCCATACAAACCAGACAGGCCTGAGTTTCTTTTTGTGATCACCAAAAATGGCACCCACTTTAATTGGTTCATGAATTTCTGTTGTCATAATACCGTTACCAAATTTCATTATCAGGTATCTATCTTTTTACAACCATCGCAGGTTGTTTGTCCAACTGCCTTATCACAGCGACGACCCTTCCAACAATACTTACCTTTGCATCCCCTTCTTTAACGACAATCGGCTTCATGGTTGGATGCTCGGGCTTTAGTTGTATCGTATCCCCTCGTTTATAGAGACGTTTTACCGTCGCCTCATCGTTGATAAGGGCAACTACGATCTCTCCATTGTTAGCAACCGGCTGAGGAACCACAAGGACAAGATCTCCTTCCAGTATGTGTGCCTCAATCATACTGTCTCCCGCCACTCTCAGGAAAAAGGCATTGTTGTTGCGGCAAACCGATTTATCCACGGGAAAGTATCCTTCAATATCTTCGATGGCAGGATGAGGCACACCCGCGCGAACCACTCCCACAATAGGTATCGATCTTGCTTCTGAGCTCCTGGCAGATACATCAACAATCTCAATGGCGCGCGGGCTGTTGAATTGTCTCTTGACATATCCCTTACGTTCAAGGATTTCGAGATATTTTCTTGCTATGTGGGTGCTGGAAAATCCCATGCCATCCACAATCTCCCGAACTGTGGGAGGATAACCTCTTTCCTGAAAATATCCCTTCAGAAAGTTAAAAAAATTATCTTGTTTTTTTGTGAGTGTTGAATTTTCATATTTTTGTTTATGGGTGCTCATGTGTACACCCAGTATATTTTTAAACACTTCACTTGTCAAGTTTCATTTATAAAAATGGCTATTGAGTTCTTTCCAAAAAATTGTACCAATTGGGATAGATGTCAAATAGTTCAGGGATTATACGGAGAGGGAAGCGGTTTTTGAGCTGTTTTTCTTATGAGCACGGACAAACAGTGTCCGTACAATATATTCCAAATCCGTAAACGCATAAAGAAATGGATAGGATGTTTCGTTTGGATTGGGCTGAAGGAATATAAAGATAAGTTCACAGGTTTTGATATCGGTTTAACCGCCAATGGCCTGAAAACCAATTCTTTAGCAGGATCGCTGTCGTTTGTATTTTTTTTTCTGCTGCAGGTATGCTTTTTGTCACAATCACTCTGGAAACTTTTTTTAATTATCATGTCACGTATTTGTAGCGCTAACAAGTATGAATAGTAGTAGTGAGAGTCTTGTGTGCTGATAATTATATAGATTTTTCCTGACCCATATTTTGATGTCTGCCATAGCGGACTCGCCTGGAAACCAACAAATCCTTGTTTTACAGGGTTTTTGACGAATTTCTGTAAACTGAAACCTGGAGTTTTGAGTTGCTGCTTCTACAGGAGATAAATGTCCGTATTTGACACCCATGATAGTTTTTATTTAACAAAAATACCGAAAATGTTAAAAATGTGCTAATTTCGGCAATAAAAACATTCGACAAGGGCAAACCCCGAGTGATCGGGGGACGCAAAGGAAAGGGTCTTTCAACGTACAGGGACGTACGGGGACACAGACGCACAGTCCCTTAACGCATTAAGGAAATGGCTTTGGAAAAGACAGCCTTACTGACGAAGATGTTTTCACGAATATCTTTGCAGTAAGGCTTTTTTTGTTTTAGAAGGCTACGGGGAAAGGGAGAGGCATAAGAGGAAAGGGGCGAGTAATATTGTGTAGCGCCAGCAGTCCTCTTATTGTCCTTATTTTCGTAGAGGCAGTTTAGAATCGATCCTAAAGGTTTTTTTGCAAAAGATATTTGCGGATTTTATTCAGAAGGTACTTCCGGAGTTTAGTAAGGGCGCAGTGGGAAAAATCGGTACAAAACTTATAGTGAGCAAAGTCGAATGAGACGGCAACAAAGGGGCGGTTGTATTGGAATTTTCATCATATTTTAACGGGTTTCCGGGTGGCATGGACAAACTCGTTTGTCCATGGCGTTTTTAATCTATGCACGGATTTAGGCTCTATCGCACGGACAAACAGAGTTTGTCCGTGCCACCCTGCGGCTGAAGATTGTTTGAGCAGCGCTGGCAGTGTATCGCCTGCTTGTACAGGAGATCTTCTTTTTTCAATGGTTTAACTATCTCATTACATTCCCGGTGAGAGACATCGCCTTTACCACAAAGGCACTGTGGATAGAGAAAAACAGGGAAGGGGTTGTAAAGGAATTTTCATTTTTCTCAACAGATTCCCGGGTGGCATGGACAAACTTGTTTGTCCATGATGTTTGAATCTATGCATGGCTTTGGGGCTCTATCGCACGGACAAACGAGTTTGTCCGTGCCACCCTGCGGCTGAAGATTGTTTGAGCAGCGCGGACAGTGTATCGCCCGCTTGTATGGGAGATTTTTTATTTTTCTGGTCTCTTGGAAAAGGAGGGATTGTGAAATGGGACATACGAATATGCAGGAAGATGCGGCACGAGGTCTTCACGTACACAAAAGGAGCGAGGTGTTCCGGTATTGTATCATGGTGTCTTCCCTGTTTGTTGCAACAATGATCGTGGATACCGCTTTGACATGGGCATCGTCCAAACAACAGCCCGCATCCGGTTCTGTCGCTGACTCAAATCCACAATCGACCGGAGATACTGCGCCATCACGGATTATGGAAACCTACGGCAAACTACCGTTGTATTTCATCCGGAACGACGGTCAGATGGATGAAGAAGTGAAATTTTATGAGAAGGGCAGCGGGCATGCCACCTTCTTTACCGGAAGAGGCGTAACATTGTCGCTATCAGGGAAACAGGAAAAGGAGACAAGTGACAGAGATGAAACACGGATTGAAGGTGGTGGAGGATGCCGCGCATGCGTTGCCTACTACCTATAAGGGAAAATTAATTGGTACGTTTGACAGCGATGCTACTGTGTATAGTTTTTATGTAACGAAAACCATAGCAACGGGCGAGGGGGGCATGGTTGTAACGAGGAATAAAAAAGTTTCTGAACGCTGCCGGGTGATGCGCCTGCATGGAATCGACCGGGATGTGTTTAATCGGTACAGTTCGAAGAAACCCTCCTGGCATTACGAGATAATAGCGCCTGGTTTTAAGTATAATATGACGGATATCGCTGCCAGTTTGGGAATTCAGCAACTCAAGAAAGCCAGGGCGTTTCAGAAGCGTCGTTCTGAAATGTCTGCTTACTATGACCGTGTTTTCGGTGATTTGCCTGTTGTATTACCACCGAAAGCGCCGGAGGGCGATATCCATGCGTGGCATTTGTATGTGCTTCGCCTGTCGGATAAAGCGCCTGTTTCCCGGGATCGCTTTATCGAAATGATGGCGGAAAAGGGGATTGGTTGTAGCGTCCATTTTATACCTTTGCACATTCAGCCTTATTGGCGTGATACGTACAACCTTAAGCCACAAGATTTCCCCAATGCGTTACACTTGTTTGAAAGGGCGGTTAGTCTGCCTCTTTACACAAAGATGAGCGAGAAAGACCTGAAGCGTGTAGTTGAAGCCGTGAGGAATATTTTGGGATAATATACATGAAACGTTTATTGGACCTTGTTTTTTCCGTAATTGGACTGATCGTATGCTTGCCGTTGTTTGTTCTGATAGCATTTCTGATCAAATGTAATAGCAGGGGGCCTGTCTTTTTCGTCCAAAAGCGTGTTGGAAAGGGTTTCAGGCTATTTAATCTTTACAAATTCAGGACAATGATCACGGATGCTTCTCAAAAGGGACTTCAGGTTACTGCTGTTGGTGATCCAAGAATTACTAAGGTGGGAAGGTTTTTGAGGAAAACCAAGATCGATGAACTTCCACAACTTATTAACGTGTTTAAGGGTGATATGAGTCTCGTCGGTCCAAGGCCCGAAGTCCCAAAATATGTTGAGATGTTCAGAGAAGATTATCAGGATATATTGAAGATAAAACCGGGCATAACGGATTACGCAACAATCGAATTCAGAGACGAAGAAGGTGTTTTAGAAAAATTTGATGACCCGGAAGATGGCTATATAAGAGAAGTTCTTCCCATAAAGATAAAACTCTATAAAAAGTATCTTGATGACAGCGGTTTTTTCACGGATGTAAAGCTAATTGTTTTAACACTAACGAAGATTGTTAGGGGTTAAATAACCTGTTATCATTTTTCAGAGAATTGGTAACAGTTTAACTTTCTGGAAGGAATTTCCAATGCATTTCATGTGTACGGTAAGAGACGAAATATTTGCTGCCTTGTGACACATCCTCCGGCCACTCTTTTTAGAAGGGAGAACAAGATGCCCCTCTGGAAAAGGGAATTTAGGGGTCTGTTTCATACAAGCAGATGCCTTGTTTCATCGCCTTCAATCTAGCTTCCCATACATTTTTCGTGAGTATCCTGGAAGTTCAGGATCCACCGGATACCCGATTAAAGCACCCCGATATAACAAAAACCGTACAAGAGAACACCTGAAGGATATATCGTATTTGAAGAGATCCTGTCACGAATTCCCCGATAACCACATTAAGAAGGCTTTGGAATAATCTGGAAGGTTCATGCAATCAGTCCTTGAGACCCCTGGAACTTACAGAAAAATAGTTTCTAAGGCGAGATGCGATAAAAGAATTGCCATCCGTTCTTGATTCATACGTTAATATCTGATATTATGAAAACGATGTAAAAGCCGGCAGGCAAATTGCGAGACATGATCGTTGTGGATGGTAAGGGAAATTGTCCTTGTTATGACAGCGCGGAAGAAGCTTGCGGTATTAGCGTGTAAAACCTCTCTTCTGAAATTTTATACCCTCCTGCGCCTTCACGCGGGGAGGGATTGGGTTAAGGCGCAGTCGCATCAGGTTTCGTTTGCAATATCTTTAAACAAGGGATAATAAAGCATAGTTTTCAGACAGAAGAGAGACAGGAATTATTTTTAAGTCGCTACGATTTTTCGTTGCGGCCTTTTTATTTTAGCAACCGTGCAGTGTTGGTTGCATAATACTCTGTAGTATTTTTAAGGAGCGATATGACGCAATTAGTGAGAGACGATGTGCGGAATGTGGCAATTATTGCCCATGTTGATCATGGCAAGACAACCCTTGTTGACCAATTGCTCAAGCAAAGTGGGACATTCCGGTCGAATCAGCAGATTCAAAATGTAGAAAGGATAATGGATTCCAACGACCTGGAGCGTGAACGCGGTATTACGATCCTGGCGAAAAATACCGCAATTAATTACAAAGGGGTAAAAATTAATATTATTGATACGCCAGGGCATGCTGATTTCGGCGGTGAAGTGGAGCGCGTCCTTAAAATGGCCGATGGGGTATTGCTGCTGGTTGATGCGGCTGAAGGAACTATGCCGCAGACACGGTTTGTGCTCCGCAAGGCGTTGAGTTATAATCTCAGGCCTCTCGTGGTTATTAATAAAATCGACCGCCCTGATGCCCGCTGTGAAGAGGTGCTGAATGAGGTATTCGACCTCTTTGTTGAACTCAACGCAACGGACGAGCAGTTGGATTTCACGGTACTTTATGCGAGTGGCCGTGAGGGATACGCGAAACGGGCGCTGGAGGACAAGCATGAGGATATTACGCCGTTGCTTGATACCATATTGCATTACGTTCCAAAACCGGCAGGTGATCCGAACGCTCCTTTGCAACTGCAGATAACGTCGCTCGATTATAATGACTATGTGGGCCGCATAGGGATTGGCAGGGTATTCATGGGCAGTATTTGCTCTGGACAGCAGGTTGCGCGGATTGACAAAGATAATCGGCAGACAACGCACAGGGTAACTGAATTATTCACTTTCACCGGGCTGGGGCGGCAGCCGGTCAAATCAGCTCAGGCAGGGGATATCGTCGCCTTAACCGGCATAGAGAACATTGACATCAGCGATACGATTGCGTCGGTCGAAAATCCCCAGGCTATGCCGAAGATTAGTATCGATGAACCTACTCTTTCCATGATATTTTCCGTGAATAACTCCCCCTTCTGTGGACAGGACGGTAAATATGTGACGAGCCGGAATCTGAGGGAACGGCTGTATCGGGAACTCCGGTCAAATGTTGCCCTTAAAGTGGATGATACGGAAACGCCGGATGCCTTTCGTGTATCAGGACGTGGACTTTTGCATCTTTCCGTGCTGATTGAGAACATGCGCCGTGAGGGATATGAGGTGCAGGTTTCTAAACCAAAAGTGATTTTCAAGCAACTGAAAGGTGAAAAGGCGGAGCCGGTGGAATATGTGGTAATTGATGTGCCCAAAGAATATGAGGGACAAGTTATCTCCATGATGGGGGCGCGAAAAGGGGAAATGTTGAGTATGGATACAGATAAGGACATTACCCACTTTGAGTTTAAAGTGCCTTCCCGGGGTTTGATTGGTCTGAGAAACCGTCTCCTGAGTTCTACCCGAGGAGAAGCGGTAATGTACCACAATTTTTATGACTACGAGCCGTATAAAGGGGATATTGCACATCGTATTCAGGGGGTGTTAATCTCTATGGCAAACGGTGACGCAACCGCTTATGCCCTTGATGGTCTGCAGGACAGAGGCATTATGTTTATCAAGCCAGGAGACCGGGTATATGAAGGGATGGTTGTGGGTGAGCACTGTGAGCAGAACGATATTACCGTGAATGTTGTCAGGGCAAAAAAAGCCACGAATATCCGGTGTGCTACGGCAGAAAAGGGAATTAAGCTTCCGCCCCCCAGAGAATATTCATTGGAAATGGCCCTTGAGTATATCGAAGATGATGAGTTAGTGGAAATTACCCCGAAGACCTTCCGGTTGAGAAAAAAACTGCTTACCGAGAACGACCGGAGGATCACCCGCAGGCAGCAAACCCTGGAGTCTGTTGAGACGTCTGTGGATAAAACATAGCAAAACGTTGCAATGTATACAACCGCAGCAACATCTCAACCAAATCCCCTCTGTCAAACGGATATAAAAAATTTACGAAAAGGAAAGATCTTGTGGGGTAATAACTATAAAAGGCAAACAAAAAAGCAGGCGCTGATGCCTGCTTTTTTGTTTGTGTGTAGGGGGATAGGAATATTCTATTTGTTGACGATGTTTTTGAAGTCCTGTCCTGCAGTAAATTTTACCGCCTTACTGGCTTTAATATTAATCACAGCGCCAGTCTGCGGATTACGGCCTTTCCGTGCCTTTCTGGTTCTTACCGAGAAAGTACCGAAGCCAATCAGGCGTACTTCCTTGCTCTTCTTGACACCACTCTTTATACCGTTTAAAACGGCATTTACCGCTGCTTCTCCGCAAGCCTTCGACACTTTACACTCTTTTGCCACGACTTCAACCAACTCCTGCTTATTCATCCAACAACCTCCTTTCAAAAAATGATTAAATAAAAGGCGTTAAATTCGGGGTTAGGATACCTTAAATAAACGCCTGAATCAAGTATTTTCTGGAATATTTAAAAAAAATTGATATTGTTTTGGTAATTATCTGAGATAATCAGCTGATGATGAGGCCCGCAGTTCCATATATTTTGGAATACAGAAAAATGAAATAAAGTGGTGATCCCTGAGGATCCATAGTAAGCAAAGGTTTGTCCGTCGAAGAATATGGTGTGAAGATCCTGACCGTTATGCATATAGGAGACGTAACAAATGAGTATACATGCAAGTCTCACTGTGAGAGCGACCGCTCGAAGTAATCACCAGCGACTGGATTGCTTCGCGGAGGTTACACGAAGCAAGGTGAACGTGCTCGCAATGACGACTTTTAGTGTGCTCACGGTAGATTATCCAGGGTAGAGAAATGAGCGATATTTTAATTGTGAACAGGTGGAACAATTAACTCAATATTTATAAGGAGAAATCGTATGAAGGCGATGGTTTTTTATGAGCATGGCGGAGTGGATAAACTGACGTATACAGATATGGAGAAACCGAAAATTTCTCCATACGAAGTGCTGGTCAAGGTAAAGGCATGCGCACTCAATCATCTCGATATCTGGGTACGTCAGGGATTGCCCGGCATCGGGATCCCTTTGCCGCATATTTCGGGCTGTGATTGTGCCGGTGAAGTGGCTGAGGTGGGAATTGAAGTTAAAAATTTTCGGCCGGGTGACAGGGTCATCATTGCCCCCGGTATCCGCTGCAGGAAGTGTGTGTATTGTATTACGAACAGCGATAGTATGTGCAACAGTTTTAAGATTATGGGGTTTCAGGTGCAGGGAGGGTATGCTGAGTTTGCAAAGGCTCATGTCGACAATATCATTCCCGTCTCCGATAAGCTATCATTTGAGGAATGGGCAGCCGTCCCTTTGGTATTTTTAACGGCATGGCACATGCTCATTACCCGGGGGCAACTTAAGCCGGGTGAGCGCGTCCTTATCCATGCCGCAGGCAGCGGTATCGGGAGCGCCGCTATCCAGATAGCCCGTTTGTCAGGCGCCCGCGTGATTACGACTGCCCGGGGAAAAGAAAAATTAGAAAAGGCGAAACTTTTAGGTGCTGACGAGGTTATCGATTATTCAAAAGAGAATTATGCCGAGAGTGTAAAGGCGCTAACAAATAACAAGGGGGTGGATCTCGTCTTTGAGCATATCGGACCCGATACATGGGAAAAGAATCTGCAATGCCTTGCCAAAGGTGGGCGGATGGTAGTGTGCGGGGCGACGAGCGGACCTCAGGTTGCCGTGGATATCCGGTTTCTATTTATGAAGCAACATGCGATTATCGGTTGTTATATGGGCAGTAAAAAAGAACTGCTTGACGTTTTGGACCTGATGGAATCGGGAAGGTTGAAACCCGTAATCGACAGCACATTTCCCTTAAAAGATGCTGCCTCTGCGCAGCAGAAGATGATAAACAGGGAAAATTTTGGAAAGATCGTATTAAAAATTTAGACGATTTTATGAGACATCTTAACAAAGAGCAGTCTGCTGTCAGCAATCCGCTTTTAGCTAAAGATGGTAGCGTTACTATTTGAGAATATTCCTGGCACAGTAAAACCGCAACCAAATCCCCCTAACAAGGGGGATTTGGGGCATGTAAAAAACTTGTAAAAAAGAAAGATTTTATGCGGTAATACGGCAATGATATACCCCACTATAACAAATCTTTAAAAGATTTTCCTATATTTCATAAACACATGTAATACGTGTCAGATGACTTTTTTGCCTCCATAATTACCGCACGTCTCGGATGCAGGTTGTCGTAAACATGACTTTTCCATCCGTGTGATCCGAGAAATCTGTGACTACGGCAATAGTATCAAACGGAATCCAGCCAGAAATGGAATTCATCGGTAATTTGGTCGGGATTGCCGGTATTGTAGCCCAGCAGATTTCTCAGGTGGGTCATAGTGTCTATATCCGCTTCTAAAAACTTAAACCCGTAATTATTTTCATTGAGATGAACGAGTTCGGCATGAAATTTTAAAGAAATATGGGATGTTGGAAGATGAATTTTCAGTGCACAACAAGTTCCTTTGGTAAGAGGAAGTGGAACTATGGAATGCAATAAAGCACCTCGCAAAGAGATGTCAAACAATTCCGCCGCATAGGTCTTATTGCTATGCTCAATTTGGGCACGTGCCTGAAATTTTAGGCGATTAAAATACCGATAGCCACACATTACGACCTCTCAATCTAACGCCGGTTTCTTTCAAGGATGAAATAACAGGAATATATTTTAACGTTATTATGGTAAATTACAACATCGATTAGATCGTGCAGCGCATTCTCTGCCGTTGCCGGATTATAAGGGGCCCCACCACAATAAAGCGACGACTCTTTTTAAGAATCATGGTATCACCTTCGTTTTTTGAAAAACTTCTGTGCTAATAAAAATAGCATACACGGAGGAGGTAATGTAGGGATTGTCCCTATATTCAAAGAATTCACCATTGGCGAATATTCTGAGTTGACAAACAGGGTGGCACAGACAAACTCCGTTTGTCCGTGCGGAACTTACTCAACGTTAGACGGTGCTCAATAAACAAAATGAATCACGACCTTAATTTAACCCGGAATGTTGATTTCGTTTCATTCAAACCAGTCTCCAGTTTTGTAATTTTATATTATTGCATTTTTTTGTGAACACGCATATCCTCACCTCTTATCTGAAAAAAGGGTTGGCGTATTTTTCAATACCCACGGTGGTCATAGGCCCATGGGCGGGAAAGACCATCATTTCGTCAGGCAGGGAAAAGATATGTCTGCGGATGTGGTCGATCTGGCGTTTGGCCTCTTTTCGCGAACCGGCGCTGCCGACCGTACCGCAAAAGAGGGCGTCACCGGTAAACACGCAACCGGGCACAGAGTATGAGATGCCGCACGGCGTGTGCCCCGGTGTGGGGAGTGCGTGAAATCGTAAATGTCCAGCCTCAATGACCTCACCACCCCGCAACGAATGAATGGCGGCATGGATCTCCCCCTCTCCGGCATAGCTTTGTACCTGATGGCGGCGGGTAAACACAGCCAATCCTTACCACTTAGTTTTCGAAAGATTCCCAAAAATAATCATGTTTCTCATGCCGTGTAGGGGCGGGTTTTAAACCCGCCCCTAGTGCGCCTGTCGAACCATCGCGGCGAAGTCCATGCCACCCTATCAACAAAGATATAACTTGATAAATGAGGGATTTCAAAACTGTGGTTGTAGAGCGGTGAAGCTCGCCGCCTTACAGATAAAAAGTCATCGAGGGTATAATTTAATAGATCAACCTTTAAGATCGGTTGGTTCAATAAGCGCGAACATAGCGGGAAGGACGCAATAAAAGGAACATAAAGCACTACACGACCTATCGGGATACTTCAATTTGCTCTACAAATGAAGTAAAGCAGTGGCATTATAAAATAGAGGGATTGAAATGGCAGACAAAAGAAATGGTCAAGGAAAGAGTAAAAAAGGCTCAATGTGATAAGAAAGATGGTGTTTGGTCTAATAAGCATGACTTGTATTTGTTGGCTTAGAGGGATTAAAGTTTTTTTGACCTTCTCTAAACTCCTTCCAGATTGACGTCGCCTCGGAAAGAAAGCCTTGCATATTGGTTCATGATCGGTATAATTAAGTACTTTATAATAAAACACACCTGCTTTGCCCTATCGCATCATGAGAAGAAACTATGGTTATCAATACCGTTTCTGCCGGGTGAGAATAGGGAAGAGGACAAATCATAGCAATTTTCCCGGACAACTTTGTGGAGATCAACAGGATTGATGCAATGGAAGTAAATACGGAAAAGAAGGTCGGGTATACCTTTAAAGCGCCCAGGGGCACAGAGGATATCCTGCCAACGAAATGGACATTATGGAGAAATCTTGAGGAGTCCGGGCGACAGGAGTTTGAACTCTGCGGTTATTATGAAATCCGCACCCCGGTGTTTGAAGACACCCGTTTGTTTGTCAGAAGCATTGGGGAGGCTACGGATATTGTTGAGAAGGAGATGTACACCTTTTCTGATAGCGAAGATTCAAGCATAACCCTGCGACCGGAAAATACGGCGCCTGTTATGCGGGCATATTTAGAGTATGAATTGTACAAGACTAAAAAATTTCAAAAATTTTATTACATCGGCCCGCAGTTCAGAAAGGAACGTCCGCAAGCCGGCCGGCTCCGCCAGTTCCACCAAATGGGGATCGAGGCGGTGGGCGCAACAGATCCCTTGCTTGACGTGGAAACGATCAGTGTGGCAACCAGGATATTCGACCGCATCGGCCTTAAAGGGTACAAGGTCAAGATTAATTCTATTGGTTGCGAGCAGTGCAGGCCAGTTTTCAGGAATATTCTGAAGGAAAAGCTTTGTGAACACGAAAAGGCTCTGTGTGAGCTTTGCCAGTCACGGCTCGGCCGGAATGTATTTCGGATCCTCGATTGCAAAAATGACGCCTGCAAGACGATCAGTCATCACATGCCTTCAATCAATGATTATTTGTGTGATGCATGTTTGTCTCATGCAAAAGCAGTGAGGGAGGCGCTTTTGGAGATTGGTATTCCTTATATTGCAGATGCCCATCTGGTGCGGGGGCTGGATTATTATACCAAGACGGTTTACGAAATTACCCACTCGTCATTGGGTGCGCGCGATGCGATCTGTGCCGGCGGACGGTATGACAATCTGATCTCTGATATTGGGGGACCTCCTATTGGTTCCGTAGGATTTGCTATCGGGATGGAGGCAACGATCCTTGCGCTTGAGAATGTTATGGCAAAGCACAAATCCATTTCTCAGGAAGTTTGCGGGCCGTCCCCGTCGATCTATGTTGTCTCCGTCAGTGAAGAAACCAAGAAGCACTGCTTTGGTCTGCTCAACCTTTTGCGAAAAGCCAATCTTTCCGCAGATTTTGATTATGAAGGAAGAAGCCTGAAAGCGCAGATGCGTACGGCGAATAAAGCGGGGGTAAGATATGTTATTGTGCTGGGCCCTGACGAACTGGCGCGTGGCGAGGTCAAGATCAAGGTAATGGAGACGGGGGAGGAAGTATCCCTGAAACAAAACGAGGTCCTCAAGTGGTTTCTGAATAAGGGGTAGTCTGCAAAGAGTTAAAAAATTTTGCAATAAGGTAGTCTTTTGAAAAAGGTAGCGCCGAACGATAAGCCACCCGTGCTGCGCATCTTATTTCGTGCCGATTACCTATAGATGTGCGAATTTATCAAAAAGCTCAATTATTACCAGATTTTGAATTACCGGGAGATAGTTGATATACCATGTCCAAATTGAAACGAACGCATACCAGTGGTCAGTTACGGATGGCAGACGTGAAATCGGTTGTTACGCTTGTTGGTTGGGTAAACAGCGTCCGCGACCACGGCGGGTTACTCTTTATTGACCTGCGCGACCGGTACGGTACTACGCAGGTGGTTTTTCATCCCGACAGAGGTGAGGAGTTCTACGAAACTGCCGGCCAATTGAGACCTGAATATGTTGTGGCGGTACAGGGGGTTGTTTCTGCGAGGCCGGAGGGTACCGTAAATCACAATCTTGACACGGGAGAAATAGAGGTGTACGCAGATACCCTTGAAATACTCAATAAATCGGAAACGCCGCCCTTTGAGATAACGGATGAGAGCAAGGTGTCTCTGGAATTACGGCTGAAACACCGTTACCTGGACTTAAGGCGCCCTGCAATGCAGCGACGTCTGATCTTTCGTCACAAAGTCTGCCAGACAATACGTGAGTATCTGGACCGGTTGAATTTTGTGGATATCGAAACGCCGGTATTGACAAAAAGCACCCCGGAAGGGGCACGCGACTATTTAGTGCCCAGCAGAGTCAACCTGGGGAAGTTCTATGCATTGCCTCAGTCGCCCCAGCTTTTCAAGCAAATTCTCATGGTAGCCGGGTATGACCGTTATTTTCAAATCGTGCGTTGCTTTCGCGATGAAGACCTTCGTGCCCAGCGGCAGCCTGAATTTACTCAGATGGATATGGAAATGTCCTTTGTGGACGAAGATGATATTATTCAGGTTATCGAGGGACTTATGGCGACGATTTTCGATAAGGTTATTGGAAAGAAGATCACCACCCCGTTTCCACGTCTTTCGTACCGGGAGGCGATGGTCTCGTATGGCTGTGACGCCCCGGATTTACGCTTTGACATGAAGATAAAGGACGTATCTGACATCGTTCAGAAATCAGACTTCAAGGTGTTCCTGGATACGATACGGTCGGGTGGACAGGTCAGAGGTATCAATGCAAATGGCTGCGGGAATTACTCAAGGAAAGATATCGATGATTTAACAGCCTTTGTCGGTCAATTTGGGGCAAAAGGACTTGCATGGTTCAAGGTAGAGGAAACCGGTTTGTCCTCTTCGATAACGAAATTCTTTCCTGCAGAAACTCAGGAAAGGTTGCAAAAACATATGGAAGCGAAAAGGGGTGATTTGCTTCTTTTTGTTGCTGATAAACCCAAGGTGGTTTCTCAGTCACTTGCGCAGCTACGGCTTCATCTGGGACAGAGAAACAAACTCATTGATACCCGTACATTTAATTTTTCCTGGATCGTGGGCTTCCCTTTGTTTGATTATAATGAAGATCTAAAACGGTATGAGTCTCTCCATCATCCGTTTACTTCACCGCATCCTGACGACCTTCCTTCAATGGAGGCGAAACCCCTGGAGGTGAAGGCTCGTGCATATGATCTTGTGTTGAATGGTGTGGAACTGGGCGGCGGCAGTATCCGTATTCACACGCCGGAAGTTCAGAAGAGAATCTTTCGTTTGCTCGGGATAGACGACGAGAGCGCTTATGCCAAATTTGGATTTTTGCTTGATGCGCTTAAGTATGGCGCTCCTCCTCATGGGGGGATTGCCCTGGGACTCGACCGTATGGTTACGTTGTTGTTGCAGCTTGATGATATCCGTGAGGTTATTGCATTTCCGAAGACGCAGAAAGCTACTTGCCTTATGACGAATGCACCATCGGAAGTTGATCCACAACAACTGAATGAATTGGGGATACGACTGGTGTAATCAGAGTCATTGAGGTCAAAAAATGTTAAAAACAAGTAACCATTTAGGTCTTTGAAAAAACTCTCTGCATGAATACTATTGTCTGGTAAAGACAGGTTTCAAACCTGCCCCTACGCAACAATGCTCTTCTTTGTTGGAAGTTTTTAAAAGACTAAATTATTACAAAAATAAATTCTAAATTTAAATGGAGAATTTCAAAACAATAGAACCATGACCATGAAACGACAATTGTTTTTTCTCTTTATCGGAGCTGCGTTTATATTGCTCTTAATCTCTGTCTCGTCTTTTGTGTATCTAAAATACAGGCACCATTCCCTGTCAAAATCCAACTTTCAAACCCTGGACCAGTTTATACAGCAGGTCCCCCAGGAAAAACTCGATAAAGCCATCGCTGTTTTAAAAGAAGAACTGAGAAAAAATCCGAATTATTCAGAGGCTCATGTAGCTCTGGGTATACTGTATCATAAAAAGGAATTACTGGACGATGCATTGTCAGAACTGAAAACGGCTTTAACGATGAAACCTGATTTCATCAACATTTATCAGGAAATGTATCTGATTTACAAGGAAAAAGGTATGGAAGAAGAAGCCGGCAGGGCATTGGCTTCCTATGAAAAACTCAAAGAAAGCAAATAACAGGCTTTTTGTATCATGAAAGCAAAAGGATACCTATGCGAGATATGAAAAAATTTTCCTTTATATTCCTATCTGTGGTCACCCTCTGTGGCATAATCTCTTTGCGGCCTCTTTTGGCCGACAGGGACGATGAGGCGAACAAATGGTATCTCGATGCATACAATTTATACAAGTTGGGGAAACTGGATCAATCTCTGGAGATGTTGAAGAAGGTGACAGAGATTAATCCGGATCATGCCGAAGCGCACTTTGGAATGGGAAGCATCTATTTCAGGCAAAATATGTTTGACGATGCAGTTAAAGAATTTACCAAAGTTACTAAAATCAAGCCAGAATATGTTGAGGCATATCAACGGCTTTGGCTGGCATACAAGAAATTAGGTATGAACGACAAAGCGGAGGAAGAACTTCAAAAATATAAAAAATTGATAGAAGAACGCATGCAAAATATGGCGGGAGGTCCTTCTCAGGTAGTAAAGCCCGTTACTCCTCCCAAAAAAGAAGAACCGGAAGAAAGGGCAGAACCAGAAAAAACAGAGTCGCCGGAGACGAGGGCTGAAGCTTCCCATGCTGCAGAGACAAAACCGCCGGATACGTCTGCCCGCGATACCCGGGTTCCTGAATCGGGAGTTCAGGAGAAGGTGGTTGAAAAGGAAAGACCCGCTGTCGAAAAACCGGATGCGTCATCAGAGGAATCCAGACCGCTTGCAAGCGAAAAGCCCTCTTTGCCAGAGACAAAGCCGCTGGGTGGATTGGAGGCGACAAAGCGATTTCAAAAGCAATATGCAGAACCTCCAAAACCGTCCTATGAAAAGAAAAATGAACCGGAAAGTGAGCCGGAATATAAATCTCCTTATATCAAGGTAGATAAAAAGAATCCTGTATTTAAAAACCTTTTCAAATCATTTCGGCAAGCTGGTTCAACCTTATTTAAAAATCCTTTAAAAAAGAGTGCTGAAAGATGGAAGGGAACCTATTTTGGGAAGCTGATGAAAAGCATTCTTTACTATGTGGTTGGCGTACAAATCTGGTTGTGCATCGTCACCATTTTGGGCATGTATTTCTGGAAGAGCAAAAAACAAGGGGCATCGTAACAATTTGGTTTTTTAAAAATCGTACGTTTCAGGAAATCGGCATGAAACAAACTATGTAGTACGGGTGATTTATCGTTCGGCAGGGCTCACGACGAAGTTCTCCGCTGCCAGGGAGCAGTAAAAGCCGGGTACTCGGAAAACACCAGAAGGCAGATCACCACAAAAGATTCATCGGGAAGAGCGAAGCTCATGCGAGCCTTCAGCACAAGATAATGAGTGAAAAAAAGGTTGCCACGCCGGTAAAGTCCTTAGATGCTGGCAAAAGAAAGAAAAACCGGGTACTCCTCGTAGCCATTATGGTATTTGGAATTTTATTGCTGATAATACAGTTTAGTAAACAATTAGGTATTGAAGGGTTTCCGTAAGACGAAATCTGTTGTTACCGGAACAAAGGCAATTCCTTTGATTCAGATAGAAGTGCAGTTATAATCTGGCTAACGTTCTCCATTTCATTTCCGAGATAACGTACCTTATTTTCCCGATCCAGTACTACAATCATAGGGATCATTTCTACATTATAAAGAGCAGGGAGTTTTCCCTTCCAACGTTTTCCGTCAAATATTTGTGGCCACTCAACCGATTCCTGCTTTACAAAACCACGCAAATCCTCAATGTCATCATCGAGGCTTATGCCAAGGAACTGAACTCCCTTATCCTTAAACTTACTATATAATTTTTTGAATTTAGGAAACTCCTCTATACAAGGATCAGCCCATGTTGCCCAAAACTCCAGAATGGTAACATTTCCTTTGTATTTTGACAGGTCAATAACATTTCCATTAAAGTCCGTTACATTAAAAGGCGGCGCGTCCTTGCCGATCCGCACCATTCCGCTCAATTCATTGCCAAAGGCATCTGCAGCCCTGGGCTCAACCTGCCGTAGCTCCGCTACCGTCTCCTTTGCTGTAGTTAAATCTCCCTTTGCTAAGAGTGCCTTTGCCTTAAAGTATAGGGTGCGAGCTTTAAAATTATGATCGATCTCCCCCTGCTTTAAAACCGCATTAAAACAGGTAATGGCATCTTCAAAATTCCGCATTTCAAAATGAACTACGCCAGTATAAAACCTTGCCTGCAATGCCTCGTCTGTTTGTGCATAGGTATCGATTAGCGTATTGAGATCCTTCAGCGACTCTTCGTAGTATTTCTTTGCATCCTTAAATTTCATTTCGGTCAAACCGCTTAGGGTTTTTCTGATGATCTCTAACTGTTTTGCCGCATTTGTATCGTGTCTCAGTTCATCTGCATTTCCGGTATGTCCTACACTTAGTAAAAAAACAGATACCATTGCAGTAAAAACCAGGCACATCCTTTTTTTCATCATGACTGACCCCCGTAGATTCATAAAATGTCGTTTCTGACAACCAGGTATTTTTGAACACAGATAGTTTCAAATGTTAACATGAATATATCATACATTCAAGAATCATTTCGTTCTGACAACCGATCATCGCGGCGGGCGTAAAAGGAATCGCCAGTTAAGGTGAAAAAAATTAGGAAACCTGCTCTCATAAAACTTGTCCAAGCGAATCTTGTTTCATTGCTTCTGAGATGTCTTCCACACGTTTTTAGCGGGAATTCAGAAAGTTCGGGTCTATTGGATACCCGGCAAAAGCGTTTTTTATGATAAAAACCGTACATAAATATTTCTAATCGGATAAAGCTACTGCGCGATAAGTCGAAGGTTCGCAACGGGAAAGGGAAATAAAAAAATTACGTTGCAAATCCATTGTCTTTCACCTTAAAATTTAAAAATATTAATAGCCGTAAGGGTCCTTTGCGAAATAGTAAGGAGTATTGAAAAAAATGAATAAAAAGACTTTGTCATCTATCTTTTTGGTCATAACAAGCATTGCGTTGTTTACTGGCGGATCTTCTGCAAACTCCCTGAAGCTTGATGTAAAAGAGCATGTGCTGAAGAATGGTTTAAAATTGCTTATGCTGGAGAAGCATGATGTGCCGATTGTATGCCTTCGCGTTAATTATAAGGTCGGGTCGGTTGATGAACGGCCGGGGATTACTGGCGTTTCTCACCTCTTTGAACATATGATGTTTAAAGGCACAAAGATATTTGGAACCAAAGACTATACTGCGGAAAAACCTTTGCTTGACAAAGAAGATGATTTGGTCACAAAACTCTCTAATGAAAGAGACAAGGGGGAATCTGCTGATAAGAAGAGAATTGAATCGCTCGAAAAGGAGTTGGAAGAAGTGAGAAAAAAACTCCGGGAGTTGGTGGTAAAAGACGAGGTCTTTTCGCTCTATTTACGGCACGGTGCTTCCGGATTGAATGCAGCAACGAGTACCGACGGCACCTATTATTTTTGTGATCTCCCTGCAAACAAGCTGGAATTGTGGTCATTCATTGAATCGGACCGCATGAAAAATCTCGTGCTCAGAGAATTTTATTCTGAACGGGACGTCGTTATGGAAGAGAGGAGACTCAGAACCGAGAATAGCCCGATGGGCTTGTTGATTGAACAACTGAATGCGGTAACCTTCATTGCACATCCTTATCGCTGGCCTACGATTGGATGGAGATCTGATGTGCAGAATATTACCAAGACAGATACGGAAGAATATTTTAAGCGATACTACGCCCCCAATAATGCAGTAATCGTTATTGTGGGTGATTTTCATCCTGATGAGACGGTGAAATTAGTGGAAAAATACTTTGGTGATATTCCCAGTCAGCCAGCACCCCCAAAGGTAAAAACGGTGGAACCCGAACAGAGAGGGGAACGGCGGGTAGAGATAGAGTTTGAGTCAAATCCCTTTGTCGCAATTTCTTATCATATTCCTGCCATTGGCCATCCTGACCTGTATGCCCTGGATATCCTGAGCTCGCTTCTCTCAGACGGCAGAACCTCGAGATTATATAAATCTTTGATTGAAGAAAAACGCATTGCCGTTATGGCTCACGCTTACAATGATATCAGTAAATATCCTGATGCATTTACGTTTATTGCCGTGCCACGGGCGCCTCATACGGTGGCGGAGATAGAAGCAGCATTTTATGAAGAAGTCGAAAAACTAAAAAAGACGCCTCCCACCGATTGGGAAGTGCAGAAAATTAAAAACCAGTTAGAGGCAGATTTTATCCGCGGTCTTAATTCCGCTTCCGGGCTTGCCAATGAGATAGGAGAGTTTGAAGTCCTTTCTGATTGGCGGTACATTAACACCTTTATGGACAAGCTGTCACTGGTAACTGCAGAGGATGTGGTACGGGTTGCAAATAAATATCTGGCGAAGAATAACCGAACCGTGGCGATGTTGGTGAAAAAAGAAAATAACCAAAAGATAAAAGAGACAAAAGAAACAAATCCTGCGAAAAAACCAGCGTTAGCGCATTAAAAAGTTTTTTCGGCAACATAAAATTGCCGTGCAAAAGCGGAGAAACAAGGGAGATAAAACGTGAACAAAAAAAAGTATTTTGCTTTTCTGGTATGTATGTTTTCTATGGTTTATTCCGGTAGTCTCGTTGCGCAGCCTCAGGGGCATGAGCATGTTGTGACTCCTCCTGCTGTGAAACCCGAGTCGGAGGGTGCAAGGATTGTATCGGGTTTTAAATTTAAGCCACTCAATTTTGTTCCTCCAAAAGTGGAGAGGGTTGTTCTGGAGAATGGTATGGTTGTGTATCTTCTGGAAGATCATGACCTGCCTTTATTTAATATCACTGCACGTGTCAGAACGGGCGCCGTGTATGAACCACCGGAAAAAGCCGGATTGGCAAGTATGACCGGATATGTAATGAGAAGCGGAGGTACGATATCGATGCCGGCAGATAAGATGAATGAGGAGCTTGAATTTATGGCCGCCTCGGTGGAAACCGCTATTGACCGTGAATCAGGGAGTGTTAATCTGTCTGCACTCAAGAAGGACATTGACAAAGGCTTAAAAATCTTCGCTGATGTAATCATGAATCCGGCCTTTCCAGAAGAAAAGATCCGGATGAGAAAAGATGAAGTCATTGAATCTATCCGGCGTGAAAATGATAATCCCTCACAAATTGCACACCGGGAATTCCGCAGGGTTTTGTATGACAGCAAACATCCGTACAGCAGAAAGATTGAGGGAACCCTGGAAACTATTGAGAAGATTACCCGTGAGGATATGATCTCCTTTCATAAGAACTATTTCCGTCCTAATAATAGTATTTTTGGAATATCGGGAGATTTTAATAAGGATGAGATTATCAGGAAACTCAATGCCGTGTTTTCCGGATGGAAAAAAGAAGAGGTTTGTTTTCCGGAAGTTCCCAAGGTAGAAAGCAGATTTGAAAAGTCTGTTTATTATGTATACAAGGACATCAATCAGGCGAATGTTATTATGGGCCACCTGGGCATTCAACGCAGGAGTCCTGACTATTTTCCTGTAATGCTTATGAATTTTATCCTGGGTGGCGGAAGTTTTACTGCCCGTATTCCGGGCAGGATTCGTTCGGATGAGGGACTTGCCTACTCTGCTTACAGCGCCTTTCAGACGGCGCGTGATCTGGGGATATTCTTTGTTGCATGTCAGACCAAGTCGGAGTCAACGAACCGCGCCATCTCCATAGCGTTGGAAGAACTGGAAAAAATTTGTAAAACTCCCGTCGATAAAGAAGAATTAGCCCAGGCGAAGGAAACCTTTGTGAATCAGTTCATTTTCCGGTTTACGACAAGCGCCAGTATCGTCGCGCAAAAGGTAGATATCGAATATGAAGGATTGCCATTGAATTATCTGGAAACGTATCTGGAGAATGTTCAGGTCGTTACTCAGAATGATATTCAACGGGTTGCCAGGAAATATCTGCATCCGGACAAGATCAGGATTCTCGTGGTGGGGGACAGGGAAAAGTTTGACAAACCCCTTGATAGTTTTGGAAAGGTCAACGTTATTGAGTTGAAATAGAGTATGATGGAAATTAAGCCCGTTACTATGGAAATTCCTGAGGGGGCCAATATCATTATTGGGCAAGCCCATTTTATTAAAACCGTTGAAGACCTGTATGAAGTTCTGATCAACGCCGTGCCCGGTACAAAATTTGGCATCGCCTTCTGTGAGGCCTCTGGGCCACGCCTAGTCAGGGCAGAAGGGAATGATGCCACGCTTCGGGAAACGGCGATTCAAAATGCCCGCACGATTGCAGCAGGTCATACCTTTGTCGTCATTATCAAAGAGGCATTTCCGGTGAATGTGCTGAACGCCGTCAAGGCTTGTCCTGAGGTATGTACTATCTTTTGTGCAACTGCCAATCCTGTGCAAGTCATCGTGGCTGAAACCGAACAAGGCAGGGGAGTACTGGGTGTTGTTGATGGTTATAGTCCGAAAGGAGTGGAGGGTGAAAAAGACATCCAGAACCGAAGGCAGTTTCTCCGGAAAATCGGATATAAATTTTGAATTGGTTCCTTCTGTCTTTTTTTTGCGCCTTTTTTACTGCATCGGCTGATGCCCTTTGCAAGAAGTCACTTCATAAGAGCAACGAATATCTCATCGCATGGGTGCGGATAGGATTTGCCTCGCCTTTTTTACTCTTACTTTTACCGTTCATCGAGATACCCAGGCCAGACATCCATTTTTATTTTGCAATGCTCCTCCTGCTTCCGTTGGAGACTATTGCCCTCATTCTGTATATGAAGGCGATCAAAATATCGCCTTTGTCTATCAGTTTGCCGTTTCTTGCTTTAAGCCCGATTTTTATGATCTTTACTTCAGACCTTATCCTGGGTGAAAAGCTTGGGAAACATGGGGTCGTGGGCATTGTCCTCACTGCGGCTGGTGCTTACCTGCTGAACGTAAGAACCACCAGGAAGGGCATATTAGAACCCTTTAAGGCCATACAGCGGGAACGCGGCTCGCTCTATATGATCATTGTGGCCTTTATCTACAGCGTTACCTCAAACTTAGGGAAAATGGCAATATTGCATTCCAGCCCGCTCTTTTTTACTGCAACGTTTCTTCCCATATTCTCTGTAATTTTTCTTCCCGTTCTGTTATGGAATAATCAGGGTAAAATGGGGCAGATATTTTCTCGGGTAACCCTGTTTGGTCCGATTGGCTTTTCTATTGCCCTTGCCACCGTTACCCAGTTTCTTGCAGTAAATCTTGCAGAAACTGCTTATGTTATTTCCGTGAAACGGATGAGTCTCCTTTTCGGCATACTATACGGCGCCTTTTGGTTTCGCGAAACCAATATTATGGAGCGATTCATTGGCGGTATTACTATGATTGCTGGGGTTGTCATTATTATGGTATTTTAAAAAGAGCAAGATTCCTGAATGTGCTATCTGTTTCTGCTTCGGGGAACTATTATGTGTGCTTTTCATATGTTGATAAGTTCTAGCCGGTCTTTAAAAGTTTCCAAAATCTTTTGTTTCATCTTGTCGTGGGTGTTCATGGTAAGTTGCGGATCCTGGGAAACAAGTTCAAATGCGTCATCTCTGGCTTTTTTGAGTATAGGAAAATCCTTTATGAGGTCGCTTATTCTGAGCTCGGGCAAACCATGCTGACGCGTACCAAAGAATTCACCCGGACCCCGCAATTGGAAATCCATCTCGGCGATTTTAAACCCGTCACAGGTCCTCGTCATAGTCCTGATCCGTTCATCCGATACAGAGCTATTGGGATTCCCAAACAGCAGACAATACGACTGCTCACTTCCCCTGCCTATGCGTCCACGCAATTGATGAAGCTGGGATAAGCCAAACCGTTCTGCGTGTACGATCGCCATTATCGAGGCATTGGGAATGTCGATCCCCACCTCGATGATTACGGTGGATACCAGGATGTCATATCGTTTTTCCTTAAAATCCATCATAATCTTATCCTTTTCAGCAGATTTCATCTGGCCGTGAAGTAAGCCCACCCTGAGGGTTGGGAACACTTCCTGCTGCAACCTTTTTGACTCTGCAACTGCCGATTTCAGGTCAAATTTTTCTGATTCTTCAACAAGAGGATAGACGATAAAAACCTGTCTGCCCTTTGTAATTTCCGCATGCATAAAACGATAGGCATTCATTTCTTTATTTGCGGGGATCCAAAGAGTCTTAACGGGGGAACGTCCAGGTGGCATTTCATCTAATAGTGAAATATCCAAATCGCCAAATAGAGTAAGAGATAAGGTGCGGGGAATCGGGGTTGCAGTCATGATCAGCACATCAGGGCAAGTCCCCTTCTTTTTCAACTTCAGGCGTTGCACTACACCAAATTTATGCTGTTCGTCTATTACCACAAGGCCGAGCTGTTTGAACTGAACGGTATCCTCAATAAGGGCATGCGTCCCCACAACCAAATCGACCTGGCCGGATTGGATTTGATCCAGAATGTCCTTTTTTTGTCTGAAACGGATATCGCCCGTCAATAACCGTATCCTGACATGCGAATGTTCCAGATATTTCTGAATAGTTTGGAAATGTTGCTTGGCCAGTATTTCTGTTGGCCCCATAAAAGCAGCTTGATAACCGTTGGCAATGGCGGCAAGGATGGCATACATTGCCACAACGGTCTTCCCGGAACCGACGTCGCCTTGCAGCAGGCGGTTCATAGGCTTGCTGCTTCGCATATCCTCCGTAATTTCATAAATTACCCGTTCCTGCGCCTTTGTCAGGGTAAACGGGATGAGGTTTCGGATATGGGCGTCGACGTTTGCCCCGATCTTGAACGAAAGTCCAGTCTCTTCTTTAATGCCACGACGTCTCAGAGCCATGGCTAATTCAAGGGTAAACAATTCTTCATAGACAAGTCTGGATCTGGCGTTTTTTAAATGTTCAAATGTTTCCGGAAAATGGATGTGCCTTACGGCCTCGTTTATGGATACGAATCGATTTTTCCTTATAATCTCTTCTGGAAGCGCCTCCTCGATATAACCAGAAAACTGATACACCGCCAGTTTCATGATCTTGCGGAAATGGGTCTGACTCATACGCTCGGTAAGCGGATAAACAGGAACAATGCCCCCTTCCTTCGCAGAAAATTCGTCCTCCTGGATAATTTCATATTCCGGGCTTAACATCTGCAGGTATTTGTATGCACCTACCTTGCCATGCAGAATAACTGTATTATCGACACGGAATTTATTCGCTAAAAACGGCTGATTAAACCAGGTCGCCGCAATCGTGCCCGTTCCATCACCGACAAAGACTTCCAGGATATTTTTTCTGCTTCTTGCCATTCTTGTTTGAACGCCAAGTATCTTCCCCTGGATGGTAATTTCTGCTCCTACTGCAGCCTCTGAAATCTTTTGTATGCGGGTATGGTCTTTGTAATCTCTTGGGAAGTGGAAAAGCATGTCGCGTATCGTGTGGATTCCCAACTTTCCAAAGATATCACTCCGTTTTGGTCCAACACCTTTCAGGTATTGGACGGATTGCTGTAACGGGGATTGTGAGGTTGTCTTTGCTATCGGTTGAGTATCGACCATAGGAAGATATTAAGTGCCTGAACCGGTAGATCGGAATGCGAGGAGATGGCGATCAGCGCTGCTATAGTCAGCAAAAATGCTGAAATATTTTTATAACATTATTTTGTTAAAAAATATTTTCAATCATGGCGGAGAGGCCGGGATTCGAACCCGGGGTAGAGATTTTGTCTCTACAACGGTTTAGCAAACCGTCGCTTTCAGCCGCTCAGCCACCTCTCCGGTATAATATCATTTTGTAAAAACTCCTTTTCCCCATTTGCCGCTTTTATGAAGAGAAGTTCTCAGGAAAAAGATGTTTTTAGAAAAAATTTTCAAAAATCCCTCAGGCCTCCTTCTTTAACGGAGATACAAGGGGATTGGTTCCTCCCGTTGGAGCGCTTGGTTACGGTTATGCAGTGCTCTGTATCTTGTATAACGTTTCATAAAATCTATACACAAGCAAATGTCATTGAGAGGAGTGAAGCGACGAAGTAATCTGTTGTTCATAAAAAACTTAAGATTGCTTCACGGTTGCTCGCAATGACAATTGCATAACTTATGTAGACATTTTTATGAAATGCTACACTATTCCGGATTGTTTTCAATAAAATAACCACGGATACCTTTCCTCAATATACTTAAGATATTCGTGGTTTATTCCTGATTGAAAAGTTCCAAACCGTTTTATTGTACTTGGCGGAGGGAGTAGGATTCGAACCCACGGGAGGCTTTCGCCTCCAGCAGTTTTCAAGACTGCCGCCATAGTCCACTCGGCCATCCCTCCTCGCATCCATGAACCTGTCAGGAACAGGCTAAAACTCACTTTCTGTTTTGCAAACTTCCTCCAAGACCTTTGTGGCTACAAAGATCGGCGTATTCCTTTGCATAGCCACTGCAATAGCGTCGCTGGGTCTGGAATCTATCTCCACCATTAATTCATTTTGCTGCAATACAATCTTTGCATAAAAGGTATTATTCTTCAGGTCGTTGATAATGATTTTTCGTATTCCTGCATTCAGGCCTTCGATGATGCTTCCTATCAGGTCATGTGTCAAGGGGCGTGGAGTGGTAACCCCTTTCACTGCCCGATCAATTGCCCATGCTTCATGAAGACCGATAACGATGGGGAAGCTTCGTTGTCCTTCCCTTTCCTTCAAAACAATAATCTGGTGATCGCTGGTCTCCGTAATGATGATCTTTGAAAGTTCCATAGGAACCATACTGCATCCCTTTCTTTAGATCGACAATTTTACACACACAAACTGGCTATCAAATTGTCTCGTACCGTACAAATTAGCTAAAATTGTAGCACATCGACCTCTTTTGTCAAATAATTTTTCGCTTTTAACGGTGCAGGCCCTCTGCAGGACTGACAATAATGGTCACAGGCCTCTGAAACTTTATTGACACCCCCAGCCTTGATTGATATACTAACTTCCCGTCCACAATAGCCTCTAGATATTTTCTATGAAAAAAAGTTATGGCTCATCGTCTCTGACTTTTTATAATAAAACGGTTTATATAAACTGACCTGATCTACATGGAATCGTATTACCATCGTTCAAAAAACATTGCCAATAGTTATTTGTTTATCCTGCCTTTACTGGTCTTATATGAGACGGGAATCGCATTGCAAGGATCGGGTATTAAAAATGCTTCGGGTGTCTTTATTGAAAATATTTTTACTCTATTTGGCAAAAATGGTTCTTTAATATTTAATTTTTTGGTTATTGTTTTCTTTCTAATATCAGCAATTTATGTAGAAAAAAAACATAAACTGGATCTTCTGACATTCATCTTTATGTTTTTAGAAAGTGTGGTGTATGCCCTTTTCATCGGCAATGTCATTGGGTTTGTTGTGTATAAGCTCTTATTTCCTTGTGCACTGGCAAGGCCTTTTTCTGTTAATACATGGCTGGGGATTATTCTTTCAATCGGAGCTGGGGTATATGAAGAGATTGTGTTCCGTCTTTTGCTTATCAACCTGTTATACTTTCTCTTTGCAACCCTCTTGAAAATCTCCAAAGCCATGAGCGCAATAATAAGTGTTATAACAGGCGCTCTGCTTTTTGCTGCTATGCATTATGTAGGAAGCCTGGGTGATGTTTTAACAAACACAAGCTTTGCTTTTAGGGCATTATCTGGAGTGGCTTTAGCCACGATATTCCTGTCCCGGGGTCTGGGCGTTGCCGTGTATACCCATGCTATTTACGACGTGCTTTCCGTACTAAGACCATTTCACGTTTCCGGAGGGTAGAGTGGAAAATATTATTGTTGGTATCACCGGGGCAAGTGGCGCTCTCTATGCACAACGTCTGTTACAGATCCTCAGCAAGCTGGAATACCACGTCCATTTGGCAATATCGGATGCGGCTGCTCTGGTTATCAAGCATGAACTAGGAGTTGATTTCAATGGTATCTATCCGAATTCTGCACTATTTTCCGAGTGTTTTATGGATAATATTACTTGCTACAACAACTCAGACATGGGTGCGACTATCGCCAGCGGTTGCTACCCAGTCAAGTCAATGATCATCATTCCCTGCAGTATGAATACCTTGTGTTCAATTGCCCATGGCATTTCAAACAATCTTATCCAGCGCGCGGCAGGCATTACCATAAAAGAGGGACGAAAACTGACAGTTGTACCCCGTGAAACACCTCTGTCCCCCATTCATCTGGAGGCTATGCTGAAATTATCATCCGCCGGGGCATGTATCTTACCAGCAATGCCGGGATTCTATCATCATCCAAAGACGATAGGGGATCAGGTGAATTTTGTTGTGGCTAAAATATTGGATGTGTTGTGTATACCTCACACCCTCATACCTGAATGGCATGGAGAAGCATATATTCAGGAAGAAAGATGTATGAACCCTTTATATTAGCAGTAGTCGATATCCGATTTATTATGCAAGATGCAATGGAAACTTTCCAATTTTTATAAATTTATCGAAGATCCGTATTCCACGAAAGACAGTCAGCGAGCATTGTCAAAATCTTTGTCAAGTTCTCTGAAGGATTTAGAAACTTTCCCATGTCTTCCGAAAAACAAAGAAAAACAGATAGAGGGGATTTATGACTGATATTCAACATAACAATGTACCGCCGGGGGCAGGGTGGCAAACGGTATATATAAAAAAGAGCAGAGGTGCGGGTTTTTGGATTGCTATTGGTTTTGCCTTGTTCTTTTTCCTATGTGCTCTACTGTTCTTTGTCCTTTTCATCGGCTCTCTTGTGCTCAATAAGTCATTTATTACGGGCGCTGTGGTGAAAGCTGAAAAACACGTTGATGAAACCATTCTTGAAGAAAACGGCGAAAATAAAGTAGCTATCATCTCCATTAAGGGTATATTGAGTAATGAATCGGCAGAAGGTTTCTTTCTGGAAAAACCCAGCATTGTTGATGTTGTAAAACAACAACTTGAGTATGCCGCGGATGATAACCAGGTAAAGGCGGTGCTGCTTGAAATAGATAGCCCGGGCGGTGGCATTACAGCAAGTGATATTATCTACCATCAGATTACAAAATTTAAAACTGGGACGCAGAAAAAGGTTGTTGTCTATATGCAGGATGTTGCTGCTTCCGGTGGGTATTACATCTCCACCGCAGCCGATGCCATTGTCGCGCATCCCACAACAATTACCGGAAGTATCGGGGTAATTATGCCATTAATTAATGTGGCAGAACTGATTAATCGGTATGGTATCAAGGATAATTCCATTGCATCTGGTAATCTCAAAGAGATTGGTTCTCCATTGAAACAGATGACGGCAGATGAAGCAGATGTGTTAAAAGGCATCATTAATGAAATGTACCTGCAATTCGTACAGGTGGTTTCCACAGGAAGGAATCTTGATATTGAAGCGGTAAAAAAGATTGCGGACGGAAGAATCTATACCGGAAAGCAAGCGCTCGAAAATGGGTTAATTGATCAGTTAGGCTATCCGGAAGATGCTATCGCTATGACAAAAAAAATTGCAGGACTTACGGAAGCAACAGTTGTGCGATATAAAAAACATTACGGGCTGACGGACCTTTTTGGCTTGATGTCTAAAAAATTGTTTCAGCAGAATACCATCAAGCTGGATATTTCTCATCTGCGAGACCGTAACGATACCAAGCCTATGTATCTTTGGAATGGCTATTCCGGGAATGAGTAGGATTCATAGCGTGTGTGGTTTATCATTCGACGAAGCTTATGACGAAGTCCCTTGCGGTTTACCTGTAAGGGGGAGCTTCGCCTAAAAAGTTCAGCCGAACGATCGGTGATGGCTTTTTCATAAAATTTGATTATTATAAAAAAAATAATATCGTTGGGTTTTTATCTTTTAAAACCCAACCTAAATAAATCACTTTTTGTTAAATATGAAAATGGTTCGAGTTCGTTTTGCACCTTCACCTACCGGTCTCTTGCATATCGGAAATGCACGCATGGCCGTTTACAACTGGCTATTCGCAAGACGGCATAACGGCATCTTTATTCTGAGGATCGAAGATACCGACATTGTACGTTCTGAAAAAAAATATATGGTTCAACTCATGAATGACCTCCATTGGTTAGGTCTGACATGGCAGGAAGGCCCGGATGTGGGCGGTCAATACGGCCCGTATATACAGTCAGAGCGGTTGCAGATCTATCACGATATCTGCCAGAAATTCATAAAAGAAGGGCTTGCATACCGCTGCTATTGTACCTTGGAGGAATTGGAAGAACGCAGGCAGATTGCAAAACTAACAGGAAAGCCTCCGCGATATGACAATCGCTGCCGTAACCTGACAGACAAACAGATAAAGGCTTTTGAGGCATCCGGACTGAGTTTCACTGTTCGTTTTAAAGTACCGGAGGAATTGCTTGTCTTTGAAGATTTAATTCGGGGGGTATGTCAATTTGACATGAGTTTGTTCGGCGATTTTGTGATTGTGCGGTCTGATGGAACACCTTCGTTTCACTTTGCCGTTGCTGTAGATGACACCATGATGAAGATTACCCACGTCATCCGCGGGGAGGATCATTTATCGAATACACCATGTCACATAGTGCTTTTTCATGCATTGGGTCACAAACCACCGCAATTCGCCCATCTTTCGCTTACTATGGGTGCAGACCGAACCCTCCTGAGCAAACGGCATGGGGCATTTTCTCTTTCTGAATACCGTAAATTGGGTTATTTGCCAGAGGCGATCCTTAACTACATGATGCTTCTCGGGTGGGCGCCAAAGGATAAAAAGGAAAAATTTGGGGCAGACGATATTGTCGATGCGTTTGAAATCGGTACAATGAGCAAGGCACCATCGGTATTCGATCAGCAAAAGTTAGATTGGTTAAGCGGGCAATACCTCCGGGAAGCTGAGATAGAAAGGCTTGTCGATTTAGCGATACCTTATCTGCAAGCTGCAGGATTTACTTCTACAAATGAACACGAAATTGACAGGGCTATGCTGAGATTGATCGTGGATGCCGTGCGAAACAACATGTCCTGTATGTCTCAAATTGCCCAGGAAACAAATATCTTTTTCAGAGATGTTGTTGTCAGTGAAAAACATGTTGAGTTTCTATCGTCAGAGATAACACAATCGGTACTTTTGTCTTTTTACCACGAACTCTGCAAAACAAACGTTCTTTCTTCTGAAATTTTCAAAAATATTCTAAAGGCTGTTCAAGAGGAAACAAAGGTAAATGGCAAGGGACTTTATTTGCCTATCCGGGTCGCCTTAACCGGAAGAGAACACGGACCAGAAATTTACAATATTGCTCTGATTTTGGGCATTGATGTGTGCAAAAAGAGGATCGAACGATTCCTTCTGATAAGAAAGTAATTGTTTGATGTGGGTGAAAATATGAATAAAATTAACCTTGGACCGGGTTGACTCATCAATTTTGTACTTCAGATTTTGTCTTTTACGACCCGTTTTGGGTCAAGGTATGAAAATGTGTATTTTCTTACCATTACTTTAGAGGAATCATTAGAACGCAGATTTAATATCTTAAGAATATAAACATGACGCTAAAATTTTATGACTCTCTAACAAAAAAAAAGGAAATCTTCACTCCTTTGCATGAAGGTCTTGTGACTATGTATGTTTGTGGTCCTACCGTTTATGACCATCCTCACATCGGGCATGCAAAGAGCTATGTGAGTTTTGATGTTATCGTCCGTTATCTTCGATATATGGGTTATAAAGTTCGTTACGTACAGAATATCACCGACGTCGGACATCTGACTGACAATGCTGACACCGGTGAAGATAAGATACTAAAACGCGCCCAGAGAGAACGACTAGATCCGGCAGAACTTGTCGAAATTTATACCCGAAGTTACTTCGAGGACATGGATGCGTTGAACAATGTAAGGCCCAACATCTCACCACGGGCAACGGCGCATATTCCGGAACAAATTGAACTCGTGGAAAAGTTGATTGCAAAAGGGTTTGCCTATGTATCCAACGGTTCTGTCTATTTTAACGTTAATGCCTTTAAGGAATATGGAAAGCTTTCTGGAAGAAAGCAGGAGGAACTTGAGGCAGGCGCCCGGATAGAAATTAACCCCGAGAAAAAAAATCCTTCCGATTTCGCACTTTGGAAGAAGGCAGAGCCTGGCCACATCATGCGATGGAAGAGTCCCTGGGGAGAAGGCTTTCCCGGCTGGCATCTTGAATGTTCCGCCATGTCAATGAAATATCTCGGACAGACCCTGGATATTCATGGTGGCGGACTGGAAAACATCTTCCCGCATCACGAGTGCGAAATTGCACAGAGCGAAGCAGCGAATGAATTGCCCTTTGTGCGATACTGGATTCACAATAATATGGTCACCGTGAATGGCCAAAAAATGGGGAAATCTCTCGGCAATTTCATTACCCTCAAGGATGCCTTTAAAAAATACAATCCTTTAACGGTCCGATTCTTTATTCTTAATACCCATTATCGCAGCCCGCTAGATTTTAGTGATGAGGCTCTGGATGCGGCGGACAAAGGCCTCAAACGCCTGCTCAATACCATGGAAAATCTGTGGGAGCGGATCAACTCCGCGAGGGATGGTTCTTCTCCTGATGCTATCTATGAGAGATTGGAACACTGCAAAAAGGCCTTCCTCGAGGCAATGGACGAAGACATCAACACCTCCAGCGCAATAGCCGCCCTTTTTGACTTATCAAAAGAGGTCAATACCTTGCTTAACTCAGGCCAGGAGGTCAGTAAGAAATGCCTGGAGGACATTGACACCCTGTATCAGCAACTCGGCGGTGATATTCTGGGAATTGTCCCGAAACACAGTGATAAAGGGACAAAAGCACAAACTGCAACCCTTTCCTTTGGTTGGCAAGCTGAAGATAAAACGACGGAAGATGTCATGAATGTCCTTATCGACACCCGCAATGAATTGCGGAAGGCGAAGCAGTGGCAATTATCAGATTTTATCCGTAATAAACTCTCAGAAATCGGTATTGCACTGGATGATAAACCAGACGGTACCACATGGAAAAAGGCAAAATAAGCAGCTATGATTACCTTAGAACAGGTTAAGAGCCATCCGGACGTTCAAGTATATATAAAAAAAGCAAATGATTTTTTAGGGGTAATCGGCTATACGGAACATGGAGAACGCCATGGAAATTATGTAGCAAAAAACGCGAGGAAAATTCTTCAGAATCTTGGTTATGATGAAAACACTTGTGAACTCGCAGCCATCTCCGGGTATATTCATGATATAGGAAATGTGGTTAGCCGCCACTCGCATCCGGAACACAGCGCTTTCCTGTCTGCTCTGTTCTTAAAAGAACTCAACATGCCCGTGGAAGACCGTGTTCTCGTGATGAGCGCAGTAGGAAACCATGATGAGGGTACCTGTGATATCGTAAGCCCCGTATCTGCAGCGCTCATTATTGCAGACAAATCGGATGTCCACCGTTCGAGGGTAAGAAGTACAAAGGAGATTACCTTTGACATCCACGACCGGGTCAATTACGCCGTAACAAAATCCGAGCTGCATATAGACATACCAAAAAAGGCAATCACCCTCAATCTCGATATTGACAAGGATATCTCGGACATGGTGGAATATTTTGAGATATTTACGGCTCGCATGGTTGCCTGCCGGCGCGCCGCAAAACTCCTGGGGTGTACATTTGACGTAAAGGTAAATGGCTCGCCGTGATGTCTTGCGGTGTCATTTCGGACCCCCTTCTCTTGTAATAAGTATTTCCACAACCCTCTTTTCCTCCTTCACTAAGGAGAAGAGGGTTGCGGCTTTGCTGCATGATGAGAATTGAAAAGGAAACTTCATTATGATGAAATCCTTCAAAATCTTCCTTGCCTCATCCTCTGAATTAAAAGAGGACAGAGATGCATTCAAAATATTCCTCAGCGTCGAAAACGACCGCTTACACAGAAAAGATATTTACCAAGGAGAGACATACATACATGATTCAACCACATAATACGATACGAAGCGCCTGTTTACTGGCAATATTAGGTATGTTGGTTATGGTTACCGGCTGTGCGGAACAGAAAGGATTTCGGCAGGAAAGCGCTGCGCTTTCTAAGCATTGGAAAAAAAAGGGGAAACTAGCACCGGTAATCACTGCCGAAAACAAGCTGTGTGTCAGTTGCCACCGGAACCACTCCCCTGCCCTTGTTCTGGAATGGGAACGGTCGCGGCATGCACAGCACGGCGTCGGTTGTGTGAATTGCCACAAGGCAAATCAGGGAGAGATTGATGCCTGGCAGCATGGAGGCGCCTTGGTAGCTACCCTGGTCACTCCAAAGGATTGCGCACAATGCCATCAGCAGGAGTATGAAGAGTTTTCCAAAAGCCACCATGCAAAGGCAGGAGAAATTCTGGCAAGCCTGGATAACGTGCTGGCGGAAAAGGTGGCCGGTCTCCCAAATAATGTTGCCGATGCCACAAATGGCTGCTGGCAGTGCCACGGCAGTTTGATTAAATTTAAACGGGACGCCCAGGGAAAGATAATAAAAAACGGTATGGAAGGAAAACCCGTCCTGGACCCTGATACATGGCCAAACAGCGGCATGGGGCGTCTCAATCCCGATGGGTCAAAAGGGTCCTGTCACGCCTGTCATTCCCGCCATGCCTTTGAGGCAAAACTTTCCCGGTCGCCGGAGAACTGCGGCAAATGTCACATGGGTCCAGACCATCCTCAAATCGAGATTTATAATGAATCAAAACATGGGATTGCATTCTCTGCAAACCGTAACCTAATGGCGCTTGATAAGGAAGGCGATTGGATTCTTGGAAAGGATTACTCTGCGGCTCCCACATGCACCACCTGCCATGCTGGTGGTTATATGACTCCTAACGGCATGTACAAGGGAAACAACCACGAGATAGGCGACCGCATCAGTTGGACACTTCGCCCTGTAGTAAGCACAAAGATCAACCTGATAATTTATGAGGATGGATATAAGGAAGACTACCCGGAAACGAAAACGCTTCCAAAGGTTGGTGATGAAGTACAGACCATTGAGAAGATTTACGAAGATGAAAAACTGGTGAATAAGACGGTACCGAGGCGCGTGATAAAAATTGTAACATGGCAAGAACGCAGGGAAGAGATGAAAGGCGCTTGCAGAAACTGCCATAACGATACTTATATCGTTAATTTTTACAAGCAATATGATGATTTAGTGATGCTCTACAATGAAAAATTTGCCAAACCTGCTCAGACGCTCATGAATGAATTAACCGCTGATGGTGTGCTGAATCCACAAGCTCCCTTTGAACATGAGGTGCAATGGATATTCTGGGAGTTGTGGCATCATGAAGGCCGCCGGGCACGGCATGGTGCAAGCATGATGGGCCCTGACTTTACCCACTGGCACGGGATGTATGAGGTGTCAAAGCATTTCTATCTGAAATTTTTACCCGCCGTAATCAAGGCGGCTGCACAGAAAAGTCCGGAGGTGCAGTTAAAATATGAAAACAAAATTGGTGCACTGCTTGCACAAGATGAGCACCGATGGATGAATGGCCTCTCTCCCGAAGAAGCACAGGCATTGAGAGAAATGTACCATGAACGTTACGATCAATAACGGCAAGCATCTCAGAAGAATGGCATAGGCGCTTAGCGCCTAAACATAGACAATTTATTGCCGATAAAATCAAGAATCTTCCAAAGACAATTTTGACATTCTTTAGCAAGGATATGAGTAAGATTAACTCTGTCAGGGTTTGAAACCCTGACAGAGTTGAAGTACGAATTTCGTGATTTGTATTTTATCTTTTCCAGTGTGTGTGGGCTATGAGCAGGAGAAAGCGTTATGGGAAAAGGATATTTTATTACCGGTACGGATACGCATGTAGGGAAGACCATGGTTGCCGGTGGTTTGGCAGCTCTTTACAGAAACAAGGGGCTTGACGTTGGGGTTATGAAACCAATCGCTACAGGCTGTAAACGGGTAAATAACACCCTTATATCCGATGACGCCATCTTTTTAAAAAATTCTGCGGAAGTAGATGACGAGTATGAACTCATCAACCCCGTCAGTCTTGAACAACCCCTCGCTCCAACGATAGCAGCGCGGCTGAGTGATACAAAGATAGACTTGGAAAAAATACGCATGGCCTATGACTCTCTATGTGAAAGGCATGAGTATCTTATTATCGAGGGCATCGGCGGGTTGCTTGTCCCGATTGATGAATACTACTTTGTTGTGGATTTGGCCTATGAGATGGAGTTGCCGGTCATTGTCGTATGTCGGCCTAACCTTGGCACAATAAATCACACCCTATTAACCGTGTCGTATGCACGCGAACACGGACTCACCGTCAAGGGGATTGTTATGAATGAATCCACGGAAAACGGCAATGACGTTGTCATGAGGACAAATATTGATGAAATAAAGCGGCTTACCGGCCTTCCCCTGTTAGGCGTGATTCCCTTTGATAAAGGACTGGATGTAACCAAGTTTAACAAAGAGGTCTTGCTAAAAATTTTTCGTGATAAAGTCGACAAAGACATTATAATATAATTTTCATTTTTTTAATTTTTTATAGAAAAAGAAATCGATAGTGAACGCAAAAAGAAGGCTATCGTAGCGAGTGAAGCGAAGCAATCTGTTGTTTACAAAAGACTCAAGGTTGCTTCGCTTTCACTCGCAGTGACAATAATATATGTAGATATTTTTGTAAAACGCAGCACTGGTTGTTTTCAACAATTTATAAAAATCGGTCTTTGGAGTTGAGTAAGGTGGATTAATTGAAGCGAATCTGCCATTTAGTTTATTAATTTGGAGTAAAATTACATGAAAACTCAGTTAGAACTCGCACGTGATGGTATTATAACAGAAGCAATGAAAGAGGCGGCAGCCTACGATGAAGTTTCTCCAGAATTTATTTGCGAAGGTATTGCAAAAGGGCAGATCGTTATCTATGGAAACCCAAATAGAAATGCCCGTGTCGTCGGTATTGGAAAGGGGCTTAAAACAAAGGTAAATGCCAGCATTGGCACCTCGCCCGATATTGTTGATATTGATATGGAGGTAAAAAAAGCGAAAACCGCCGAAAAATATGGCGCCGATACCCTGATGGAACTCTCAACGGGTGGAGATTTAACCATGATCAGAAAACGCGTGCTGGACTCCATCTCCCTTACCGTGGGCACCGTACCCTTGTATCAGGCTGCAATCGAAACCAACAAGAAGAAGGGTTCGGTTGTACACATGGAAGCGGATTTCCTTTTTGATGTCATTGAACAACAGGCAGATGAGGGAATAGGATTTATGGCAATCCACTGTGGAATAAACCTAATAACGTTAGAACGTCTCAAAAAACAAGGGTACCGCTATGGCGGACTTGTAAGTCGAGGAGGTTCTTTTTTAACAGCATGGATGAATCACAACAAAAAAGAGAATCCGCTTTATGAGCAGATCGACCGCCTCATTGGTATCATGAAAAAGCACGATGTCATCCTCAGCCTTGGAAATGGCCTCCGGGCAGGTGCCATCCACGACAGCACCGACCGTGCCCAGATACAGGAACTCATTATCAATTCCGAAATCGCCGAATACGCCCAAAGCAAAGGAGTACAAATCATTGTAGAAGGCCCCGGCCATATACCGATCGATGAAATTGAGGCCAACGTGATTATCCAAAAACGTCTCAGCAACAATGCCCCATTTTATATGCTTGGACCGATTACTACCGATGTGGCGCCAGGATACGATCACATTTCGTCGGCCATCGGCGCCGCTTTGTCATCGTGTTATGGAGCCGATTTCATATGTTACGTTACACCCCCGGAACACCTTGCCCTCCCCGGGCCTGATGACGTCCGCGAAGGTGTCATGGCCGCCCGTATCGCAGCTCATGTCGGTGATATGGTAAAACTAAAAGATAAGGCCAAGAATTTAGACTTGAAGATGGGCATCGCCCGCAGGGACTTGGATTGGAAGACGCAGTACGAAACAGCAATAACAAAAGAACGCGCACAAGAGATTCGCAACAGCCGTCCTCCCATGGATGAGGATACCTGCACCATGTGCGGCAGCCTCTGTTCGCTCAAGGGTGTGATGAAATACTACGAACAGGACCTCGAAAAAAGTCGCAAGAAAAGTGCAGTGCCTGTAGCATTTTAAGACAAACATTATACTGATATTGTCATGAATTGGCGATATGCCCACCTGGCTACTTTTGCTTGATTTTCATTTTTCATGCAACAGTGCGTTAGTAAGTGTTGAATAAATAGAAAAAAATCCTTCTGGCCACGGGGAGATCGGGAGGAAGAGAGCACCGTTGATCTGAGAGATGAGGTCTCTTCAGTTCCAACAGCGTATCCTCCCGCCACGGGCGTTATACGCTGTTGGAGCAATGGATGCTCTGCCGGGCATCAAAAATATTGAAATCATATCCAACAATAAACAATATTCTCCTTATAGTATTATCGTGTAACATCTCTCTTTTTTTGCAAGTTTTTTGCACCCCGCTTCGCCCCCCTTGACTTCGTCGCGATGGTTCAACAGGCTCGCCATGCACGGTGCAACATCCTGAGCCTGCCGAAGGGTCGGTCGAACGATAGGGGGGATTTGGTTGTGGCTTTGCTGCGTTATAATTGACCTGATTAAACTAAAATCGGGAATCGATCGTATCTGTCGACTATTACCCATTAAACGCCTTGATCTCTTTGTTACTGCCTTAACCCAAGGGTTTGGTTGAAAAACGATGAGGATGTGTTGGTTGTTTTTGATTCCGATGAAAACATCGATTTATTGATAAACACTTTGAATTGAAAGAGCGGCTCAAAATAATTTTTGAACGTGAAGTAGATATCGTTAGTGATAGATCTTTTAGATATCCGGTTTTTAAAGAACCAGTTGAAAAACAAAGACCATCATTTATGAAAGATGAGATTCGGAAAAATCTTATAGATATTCTTCAAGCAGCAGAAGAAATGCAAAGATTTACCCAAGGTATAAATTTCAGGGAATATCAAAATGGCGCCATCACACAAAGAACAGATGAGAGAGATTTGAGGTTATCGGGGAAACCCTTAGCAGGATAAAAAAAGTATGATGATGAGTTTCTTAACAGAATATCCGGATATTACCGCATCATAGGCTCTAGAACATATTAATACATGCTAACACATGGTGTGACATCATTGATGAAATGATTGCCCGGAAGGCTGTTGAGAATCTTTTACCTACTTAAATTAGAGAAATATATGAGATATTGAATGCCCGGCAAATCACCTCAGAAAACACTTCACGATCACTGAGTTTCAGCGTTGGATGATTTCGCACAAAATAATTTGATCAGTAAAATTCAACAAGGGTTTAATGGGCATAAAGTTGGCGAAAGGAAAAAGACAATCTCGTGATGCATAAAATCAGTAAATCGGACGAGCGGGTGAATAATTTGTTGTCGCTGTATTGAATAAGCGTGGAGCATCTACTGTGCAGTTTGCTGGAAACAGCCGATGGTTTTTTAAAGTTGGTTTGTTAACAAAAATACATTGTATCAGGGTGTATATTGCCCATCCGCAAGCGGGCGATGTGTCCCGCTAGGCGTGAACGATGAGACGCACGTGCCTAAAGAAAAGGCTTTATATTTTAATCAAGAGAATGTAGAATCAGCACGTTATGGGGCGCTGAAATAAGGAAGTTGAAAAGAAATTATTCACCGAATCTGTCAAGTTTGCCACTCCTGAGCAATTGTTCTATGTAACGAATGAAAATCGATACTTCGCCTACTGGCCTAAAGGCTTGGACGGCGAAAAAAGTACATTTCAAAGCTGATAACAGAAGATCACTGATGCCCAATTTGGTTGTTAACCAGCGAAGTCAGACACAGGGAAGAGATTGAAACTACAAGATAAATTGTATGATTTTATCTCAAAGGAATGGCTGCTCATTGCCTCCATTGCTGTGCTGGTCGGTACATCCATATATCTTCATCGCTCGCCAGTCCTTTCGATTGCCGAGTACCAGATCCTTTTTATTCTGGCAGTTCTCTTTATCGTTATAAAAGGGCTTGAACAGAGCGGCCTTATATTACGGCTATCTCAAAGTGTTGAAAAAGAGAAATTCATTCCGTTAAAGCTGATTGTTATCACGTTTCTTTTAGCCATGCTTATAACGAATGATGTGGCACTAATTGTTATCGTTCCGCTGACATTAGAGCTCAATATAGATCGCAAAGATATCATAGTCATACTAGAAGCGCTAGCCGCAAATGCCGGATCCGCATTAACACCCTTTGGTAACCCTCAAAACCTTTTTATCTATTGGTTTTACAAGGTTCGTCCTGAAACATTTGTCGCAGCCATCGCGCCATTTTCCCTCGTATTCCTCGTACTCCTCATCCTTGCCGCAATAGCATTAAAGACGTCAAATAGTCAGGTTCTTCAACCCGTAACCACTATCAGAAGATCGGCATATATCTATGCAACATTTTTGCTTGGCATAATTCTCGTTGTACTACATATCCTCCCCATTCAGGTTGGATTTATCGTTGTCGCCTTCGTTCTTTTCTTTGATCGGGACAGTCTGCAAATCGACTACGCTCTCCTGTTAACTTTTGTAGCTTTTTTTGGTATTGCAGATAATGTGCAATGCTTGTTCGCTGAGAATATCAAACATTCAGGCCATATCTTCATGCTTTCTTCGTTGTTAAGCCAAATCATCAGCAATGTTCCGGCAGCACTTTTATTTGCCAGATTCACTCCGCAGTGGGAAGCCCTGCTTTGGGGCACAAATGTTGGCGGATTCGGGAGCCTGGTAGGGTCGCTGGCGAATCTCATCGCCTACAAACTCTATATCTCACATGAGGATACAAATAATTCAGTCGCATTTACCACAAATTTTCTGTTGATTGGCTATATGGCATTTGCAATTGGCGTCTTGCTGTATTTGGGGCGTAAGGCGGTGTACTAAAGGCTAGCTGGTTGCTATCATAACATCGTGAACTTAATCAGATAAAGGGCAGGCATGGTTAACGGAAGGAGTCCGTAGGACGACTGGAGTTAACCATGCCTGCCCGCCAAAAAAATTAAAAATGTGCAACGAAAACAAACTCACACCCATTCAACAATAATCTGTTTTGTCCCATGCTAAATAGTTCCTATGGGGTATAGAAACATTCTGTTACGAGGTCTGGAAAAAGTACATGCAGAGTTTAAGCTGATGTGTATTGGTTGGAATTTAAAAAAGATGTTGAAGCTGGGAATAAAACCCGCAACGGTATAAGGTGATACAAGGAATACAAGCTCTCCCTGGGCAGTTCCATGTACTTTTTCATACGAAGATACAAAATTATGATTTGGATGGAAAAATTTTAACCTTTCTGTATGGTGGTAACCCCTTAAATAGTAGAATAATAAAATGTCGATTTAGCATTTTAGGCATCCCCCCTTCTTAGCAGAGATCTCTCTTTTTTTGTATAATATCTATTGTTTGTTCAAAGTTATCAACTTCAAATATTCTCATTTTGTTGGGAACAGGAATGCTTATGGGAGAGTTCTTGGCAACTATGATTTTTTCAATGAAATGTAATTCCCTTGAAACAACTTCTATTGCATCATCCAGAGATTTTGAAGGAATCGTCTTTCCCTGTTCATCCATTCCGCCTGTTACAACAATATTTCCAGGGATAGGCTGCTTTGTGACCATGGCATAATAACAGACGGCAGCCGGAAGCTCCGCATTCTGTATGTTGCATCCGGAAATTATCTCTGTCACACCAACTTCAAGTAGATATTTTATACGGTTTGTCGTGGATTGGTCTATTCTATCCACGTGTTTGGATCGGATAAATTGATTTGCCACCTCAATGCAATGTGAAAAAATACCTTCAGGTAAAACCACAGTGGTGTCTTGTGATGTTGATATATTTTTTAGAAATGCACTCTGAATACAGGTAGAAAAACTTATCTTGGAATTGTAGGTAAGCAATGTCCTAACCTTACCTATTTTTGGTATGGGTTTATACATCGGATTTGCAAGCTTATCATCCAAAAGGATGGCCATGATGCCATCCTCCCAAATTTCTCTCTCATGCAGAGGTGATTCGTTGATGTAACTTTTAATATGATCCTTAAGTTCTTTTCGTTTATCTGGATTTATGTACCCTGGGATTTTGTTGAGGGCAAAGTGGATGGCTGTTAATATGTCAGATATTGTTGTACCGCGTAAACCAAAATCATCTTTTTCCAATTCAGAACATACAAATTCATTGGGACAAATTTTGCAGTATTCTATTCCCTTATCACATTTCTTAAGAATCTCGTCTACGTATTTAATATAGTTACCAATTCTCAGATGTTGCTTTGGGCTGAAGTTCATAAAAAATTTCTAAATTACTCAATTGAATGGCCGATAATATTATTGTTTTTACTGATAGGTGAATAAGATAAAATTGTCATAAAAATTGCAAACTTAGGGCGAAAATTTCATGAAAAATAAAATAATAATAACGTTACGAAGCAATCATTAAACAAGCAATTTTACTAAAAAAAGCGAAATATTAAATGAGCGTTATTTTGAAATTTATGTGCTTTGTGCATTAGGAAAAAACTTGATAAAAAATATAAAATTAGCTCAGTAAAACTATGCATTATGCTCTTGTAATATTGTTTATGCGCAAAAAAGAATAAAGTTGCTATGTTAACTTAAAACTCATTGTAAAGAAACAATTTGAAAGCAATTATTGTTATGAAGAACGTATCTGTTATAAATCAAAGCATCGATATGCGTATCATGGATTATGAAAAAAGATTTCAAGAATTTAGAGTATGGATAAAATTCATGAATTACAACCTGTTTTTGGAGCATACTCATTCAAAAGAATATTACAGAAGCAAACAATTATATATTGAATAAGAAGGAGCAGATCTGTTATGAAAAAACACTTTAAGGAGGATTGCAAGCATTGTAATGAATATCCCCATGAGTGTGATATTTGTTGTGGTGAGGTAAAAGCATCGATAAATTTAAAATCTCGCTATCGTAATAATAAAAAACGTGATTTTAAAAACGCTAACGACGTAGTATACAACAATTAATGTGTTTTGTACAAGGGTAATCACAATGTCTTCAATGCCATCAGGATGTTGCCGTGTAAAATCTTTCTTTTTTTGCAAGTTTTTTTACACCACCCTTTGCCCCCCCTTGATAGGAGGGATTTGGTTGCGGCTTTGCTGCGTTATGGGATAGATTGTGTACAGCTAATTTTTAACAATTATTAATTTATCAATAAGGTATCATAAGAAGTGCCGCAACAATTTTAATAACTATGTATTCTGTGAAGAAAGGAATGTATTATATGGTTATTAACGAAAATAATATACGGAATGAGTTTGTGTGTCCTCATTGTAAGGGCAATACCTTCATATTTATCGGGCTGCAGAAACAGAAAGGGTTATTCGAGAATCATGAGCTGTGGTGTTGCAAGAGTTGCCGCGGCACATTTGCAAGAGAAACGATTGACGTAAAAAAATACATGGAAAACGAGACTTTCAATAAAAGAGCATTTCAATATTATTGCAAAAACAGATTTGTTAACTAATGAAAGTGCCCGAGATAATCTTTGAGTCACTTGCGGTTGGTCCCCTGGCAGTAAACTGCTACATTATTGGTTCTAAAGATGCCAAAGCAGCAATAGTCATTGATGCTGGAGGCGACCACGAAGAGATCCTCAGTGTCTTAAAAAAACACAATCTTACCCTGCAACTTCTTATAAATACACATGCCCATTTCGATCATATGGGTGGAGTAAGACGCTTGCAAGACCTGACCGGTGCAAAGTTTTTCCTTCATCGTAAAGATGTTCCACTCCTTGATTATTTGAATGACCAAACAGATGCGTTTGGATTACCTTCTATTCCTATGCCAAAGGTAGACAGACCACTTGCTGATAATGAAGAAATTCCTATCGGAAACAAAGTGATACGGGTCATACACACCCCTGGACATTCTCCAGGCAGTGTATGTTATTTTATTGATGATGTGGTGTTTGCTGGAGATACTCTCTTTGCAGGTTCGATCGGAAGGACAGACCTCTATGGTGGTTCTTACGAAGAGATTATACATTCGATAAATACGCGTCTGTTTACTTTAGAGGATCACATTATTGTTTATCCAGGACACGGTGAATTTACTACCATTGGCAAAGAAAAACGGCACAATCCATTTTTTCTGTAGAGAATCTCACAAATTGACCTACCTTATATCTCTTTTGATTCTGTACCTTGAGTTCTCCACCCAAAATTGAAATGCGATCGTGACATCTTTCTCCTAAAAAGTTTTGACTCGTATTCTCTCTCTGCCTCCAAAATGGCCATGGTTTTATCCCCGGCCATGAGTAAGAAATCTCCGGAAATATTTCTCTGTAACTATTTATAAATTGGATTGTCAGAGTTTTGTATGTGGTGATTGTACCTTCCAAGAGTTTTTAACGAAAACGGGTATCCGATCAAATACATCGGATTAAAGATTATTTTCGATCGTATTCGGAGTAGAATCTATCAATCCCTGCTATTCCAACCTCAGAAGAAGGTCTTGTCGCATAAATTCTTTTTACTTGCCATTAGACGGTACCCAGTTTCATCTTTTGGAATGTCCGCGTGAAATGTAACTTCGGTTTCTACAGTAAAAACTATATCATCTGCATGCAGTTTTCGTGAACGGTAATGAAATAATATAGGCTTCATAAAAAAGGCACGTTTTCTAAGGCTATTTTTCGTATTTTACTATCCTATAGATAAGATGCCTTCGGTGTTAGCTTATAAACCCGCCTGTTTTTTTAAGAACTAGATTATTGCAAAAATAAAAAACTGTAATATTCTTGGTTTTTATTAAAGCCCCCTCCAATGCGAATAGGCAACTTTTTACATCGCCTATCACCTAGACAAGCTGACCGACCTGATAGCTTGTTCGTAACGGGTAATTGTTATTGACAGAAAAATCTCATTCTGCTACCATGCCGTAAAATCACAATGTTTATAATTGATTTTATCAACAAAAACATTCGAAGTACAAAATCATGGTAAACTTAAGTCATCTACGATCGTATGAAAGAATGTCTTCATCTGATATTCATGCACTGATAGAAATACACAGAACAGAAGTAAAAAAAAATCTTTCCGAGATGGTTAATGTCCATTATCCATCATTAATTACTAAAAAGGACGGTGAGTTTCAAAAGATGATCGAGCTTACAACGAAGATGACGATTGTAGGCCGTGCCTGTACGGAAATTGCCGGTGAGAAGTTTGAGGAGAGACGGATGAAAATAAGCGGTCTCTTTGGTGCATGTTGTTTCCTTGCAGATGGTTTTGTAGACGACTTTGGAGAAGATGCATCAAAGGAATATATCGAGCGTTTCGAGTTGCTTCTTACAAAAGGATGGTTTGAGATAAGGACAAAAAGGGAAGAGCTTTTTTACATTGTTGTGTCGAGAATATTTGCTGAGCGCGATGTATTTAACACAATGGTCAGGCAGGCCATATTCTGGCAGTTTATGGCACAGAAAAGGGATATTGGCTTACGCTTTGGTATGCTGAATTTTTCATGCTTATCCAGATCAAAGAAGCTTAATCTTTTCAGGAATTGTGGTCGTGATAAAGGTGGTTGTGTCATATTGGTTTTATCGCTCCTCCTCGTTCCGGAGACGACATCAAAATATCTTCATTTGCTATATACAACAGGCATGCTTTTCCAATATATTGATGATTATGGTGATTATCATTATGACCGGTATTATAACAGGAAGACATATATGAATCAGGTAATTCACCCATATCGGACACTTCGCCGTATCATGGATAAATATATACCAATACTGTATGAAAGTTTACCCGAGTCGCGGGGGAAGGATATACTGCTCACATTTCTCATAACATATTTTGTTACAAGACTTGAAAAACACAGGCTTGAGCAGTTCAGAGGAAAATACTCATGGACTACATATGGGTAAACAGTATAAATGGGATATTAACGATATCGGTGACGCCTTAGCTTTAAAGATTCAAACTCTCCGGAAGGAGAGGAAGATTGATGATGAACAACCCCTTTTCAGATTGGAATATAGAAAAGAGGCGAAAAAGGCGCCATTTCAATTTGATGTAGCAACTGCCATAGTGCATAAAACCGGATGCACTGCGATCCCCGACAGTTCTGAGTACACGCTTTATGCTATGTGGAAGTTGCGGGAGAGGGTGCTTGCCTGTGAAAAGTGCCGTCCTGATTTGATAAAAAAAGAAACTACAATGAAAAAGGATGTTATTTCAGACATAGTGTACGGTTTTCTTTCTATCCTGGAACAGTTCGGTTCGGTCCTTGTGGAACGAGGAAAAGAGTACCGTAATTCTAAACAGGGGAAACAGGTTGCAAAGACAGTAGACAATATTTTATCAGAACTTGATACTCGACAAAAAAAAGGCGTTAAGTTTGCAATGTCGTCCTTAAACAGTTTGTTAGAAATTGTGCAGGAGTACAACGATTCGTTTAATGGAAACGGGACAGGCAATGACCGTGAAGTAAAGCGGAACAGAAAAGGCAGCAACGGCAAGGCTAAAACGACTATTCAGAAAAAAAGATATAAGAAAATGCATGAGAAGTAATACTTGACAAGAGATTAAATTATGCCACAATAACGTGGCTGGGAGACACATATGTCTGTATATGTAAGATTAAAAGTCAGATTGGGACCTCTGGTATCAATAGAGGTAAGCGGTACGAATTGTAAGGAAATAGCAGAGGCATTAAAAGGTTACGAAGATCTGAACAGACAGGTTGATGCCATGTGCAGCGACCTTGCAGGGTGTGTTTACCCTGAAGGGGGGGAAACCGCTGAGAAGGAAGGAGAGGAGGAAGAACAAAATGAAATTTAATGCCGCCGGTGTTATGCAGAGCTGCCCTAAATTTGCAACGGATATTAAAACAGGCCCTTTAGACTTTGAAGGTACAGCAAGCGCAACTCTTGAAGGAAGTGTTAGCAATATTGATGTCTCTGTACAAGAAATTCCCATCAGACTCACCATACCATTTCTCCGGCGTAAAAAAAGGCATATTGTTGTTGCCTCTATTGGAGGCTTTAAGGTAAAGCTAAATCCCTTCGGAATAAAGATGGAAATTGGAAATGTGAATGTTAAAGGACTGCTTGGAGCAAAAGGCATAGAGTTAAAGACGGACACCCATGTAACCTGCAAAACAGAAATGAAGGTCAAAGGTGAGATGCATGGAAAAGCCGGTGTTTTAAATATAGATTTTGGTGACGAGGATTTTGATTTTGATGAACCTGAATGTGGATAGATGGAGGTGTCTTGATGGATTATTTTGTGCCTCATCGAAGAATCCCGTGCATCCCAACCGTTAAGCACCATATTATATGCCAGCATCAGGTCGAGATTGAGGTTTTTCCTGCCACTGCAGAGGTCTATTTTCAAGACGAGCGCTATGAAGATCCGATAGATACTCAGGTGCGCTTCAGTGCGATGGTCTATAATGCCCCCACTGAAAAGGTTAAATGGCATGTTGTAGATTTGACTGGTGGTACAGGTGCAGGCACTATTGATTCTGCAGGACTTTATACAGCGCCGTTAAAAGGAGGCCACCCCTTTACGTTAACTGATATAGTGGTTGCTACCTCTGTAGATAACCCTATGAGGATGGCTTATGCACGTGTTGCCGTAATAGGTCGTGGGCCTGAACCCCTGCCTGTCAAAAAATTGGAGATATTTCCTAAAACAGCCTTTATATATTATCCTGATCCCCATACCAAAGATGGTCCGGATAATAAATATATAGACAAAAGCAATACAATGCAGATGTTCCGTACCCTTATCAAAGGTACGGATTCCACCCATGTCAACTGGGCAATACAGGATAATGCTGATTCCATTCCAGCACCGCCCCCTGTACCTGTTGCAGGTTGGGATAAAAATTGGTATCTGTATAAGCTTATGGGTTCCGGCACCCAAAGGACAATCAGGATAATTGCAAGTCTTGCATCTGATGCGGCAATAATGGATGAGGCGATTGTAATACAGCTTAATTACTTATGGCCCGGGATTGTCTAAAAACCACATAGAAAGGACTTAAAGCAATGGGATCAGATACAATTCTTATAAGAGACGGCTCAACCCTTACTATTAAAGACAATTCAGTACTGGGGGTTAAGGGGATTAAAGATTCTGAACATATACACATTGATATAGACAAGGTTCAGAATATTGCGCCGGTTGCCGCCCACATAAAAGAGGTCAACCATATTGACCCCATTTCAGTTGAGTCGCTTCACGTAAGCGAGGTCAGAAACATTGAGCCAATTAATATCGAAAAATTCAATGTGACAAACTTGCCTATGGTAAATATGTCGCTTCGGCAGTTGCCCCCTGTTGATCTGAATATAAGAAAACTCCCACCTGTATCAGTAGGGTTGTATCAGAATTTTCAGGTACCTTCCGACTATACTGTAAGCGGCAGGCTTCTTGGAATAGAGTTCTTCCGTATCCGTATTGATGGCTGCACAAAAATTGTTCCCAAAGAAAGGTTCAGGCAGGAACAGGAGAAAACAGGGAGCAGGAGTTTTGCTGTGCCTTCAGCATCAGGAAATCCGTCCATCCCATCCATACGTAAGGAGATTTCAACAATTACTTCGTACCGCTCTTCATGCAGGCCAAGAAATAAAAGCTGGCATGGAGGGGTTGGATTTAACATCAATAAGGGTTTTAGAGCTTCTCACCGGGTGGCTGATGTATATACCACATCACCGGGTACCAAGAAGAAGGGAGATATTTCCTTTGGTATGTCTCAAATGAACTTTTATATGTCCGGACCGGAGATAACAGATAACGCTGTCGGTAGTTCGGTAAGCAGTGGAGAATAAAAATGAACCGATTTAACGGGATTAATCATCGTGGACACAGTTGCAGGCATGTTCATCATCTCGGCTTTGCGGGTATCCTAGTCGGGACTATAAATCTGGCTACAACTGCATTGTATAGTGGTGCACGTGTAATAAGACGGGTTGTTGAGAACGCAGCATGGCAGGGGGTATCTGATTGCTGTCCTCCAAGTCACAATAAACCTGGCTGTTATTCTCAACCCGAGCGGCATTGTTACTGCATTGAGTGTGTACCAACTACTTACACATCTTGTTGCCGATAATTTTAAGATTGTGTCTCAACATGAGGCAGAAGAAAGAGTAGCCTAATCATTTGGAAAAAATTATGAAATCAACAGCAGAAGAAGCAAAAAAGAAATCTCAGAAAAAGAAAGCTACCGGGAAAAAAGAGAATGGGATTGGAAGAAAGTCAGTAAAGGCCGGCAAGGCAGGTTCGGATAAACTGCCTTTTGGTGAACTTCTTGGTCATACAGGGCAAATTAGTTCTATTGTAACCAATGGGCTTGATCTGGCAGAAGCAAGCATACGGCTTGGCATAAACTTAGTTAACAAATTTGGAGCTGTTGTACAGGGTCAGGTTATTGACAAAATGGCGAGTACTGTATTTCAGGGAGCTGCTTCGTTTCAGCAAAAACCAGAGGAGGCAGGAACCCAGGCTACTGATTATCAATATAGTGATGAGGCGGGAACTCCTCAGTCTCCGAATACTCACCGCAGCCTTTTCATAGTAAATCGGCTTCCTCTTTTTCCGGGAAGCCCTGTTCACATCACCTTTTCTATAAACAATGATTCAGCATCAGCGTCTAAAGGTATCCGTTTGGAGCTTGAAGATTTTATTGGAGCCACCAGTGGTTTTAAGTTGTTATCCGGAGTATTTGAAATAAAACCGTCACAGATTGTGATAGCCCCAATGGATTTTGAGAAATTTATTCTTGCAGGAATGGTTCCGTCCGAGGCACCTCCGGATTCGTATAATAGTTGGATAAAGGTTTCTGGAGTAGAAGAGATCAAGATCCCAGTTATCCTGGCAGTAAGTATCCCGGTGTAGAGGAAAATAATTTATCGTTGGTGTTCTGGTTAATATATGATTTTTGATGTCATAATAGTTGGTGCTGGCCCTGCGGGTAGCAGTACTGCCACATTCTTATCACGACAAGGTCTTAAGGTACTATTTCTTGATAAAGCTATTTTTCCGCGGGATAAGGTGTGTGGTGATTGTCTGGCACCACAAGCACTGTACTGGCTCGATGAATTGGGTTGCGTTGACGAGGTTCTTAATCATGCAGACACATGTATTACAAGCGGAGATGTACTTCTAAAGGGAAAGTATTTGTTTACAGGAGACTTCCCCCAAGACACCTTGTATCCGGGATTCTGCACATTGCTTGAGAGGGCAAAGTTAGATCATATTATGGTGAAAAATGCCGTAAAAAATGGTGCGGTATTTAAGCCGAACTGTCTTGTTAAAAGCATTCTTATAAAAGAGGATTGTGTAGAAGTTACGGCTGTTTCAGAAGGGACAGTCATCCTGTTTAGAGGAAAACTTCTGGTAGGTGCTGATGGTGCTAATTCCATAGTTTCTCGTTCACTTGGCAATGTACTAAGAGAAGGTACAACAGCTATTTCAGTAAGGGCTTATTACAAGAACGTAAAAATGGAAAGTTCAAAAATCCAGATACACATAAATGATAAGTTTTTCCCTGGAATGGGATGGGTGTTTACAGACAGCAGGAGAAAGGCTAATATCGGGATAGGTTATATATTCGATAAAAGATTTCCTGGAAAAGATAGCCTGAAAAAGATCTTTGACGATTTTATAAGGCATGACCTTAAAAAATGTCTTAAAGGAGCAAAACAAGTAAGTCCGGTTGCAGGCTGGTGGGCATCTTTTTTCAAGCCTAGCACGTTGGTGTCTGACAGGGTGATGCTGATCGGGGATGCAGCCAACCTTGCAGACCCTATGAACGGTGCCGGGATACACAAGGCCATGGAGAGTGCCTATGTTGCCTCGCAGGTTATAGCACACTGTATTGCAATAGATGATTATTCATCTGTATCTCTGAACAGATATGGGCTACTCTGGAATAAAATAGGTGGGTTCGATTGGCAGATACGTCAACTATTCCTTTCTATCGCGAAGAATCCTAACATCAGGGAAATTTATATGCTTCTTATAAAGTATATAGCCCGTCTGGCAAAGAATAACCCGAAATTTAAGGATTTCTGTGGAGGTATTTTCAGTGGTACAATAACTGTCAAAGGGTTAGTTTTGGTCGAAGCATTACTAAGTGCATTTCCTGCCGATCTCTCTGCGTGGATTACTCTGTCTGGTAATTCAACCAGCAGGAGTATTCCTTTTGATGATGCCCTTCTGGCTGGGATAAGTATTTTAAAAACTATCAGTAGATTTACGTCTAACCCAATGGAGAACTTTAACTGGGGTGTTGAGGTTCTTAATAATGCAATCGGTACAGCATCCAACATTATGCTGCCGTCGTTGTTCAGTGCAGGGGTTGACAAGGTTTATTCTGTTAAACTCAACAACAATTAAACATGGATGAAAGGAGGGAAACATGGCGCTTGGTATTTTCGGTCCGTTTAATGAGATTATTTACAAGACTACCACTGCAATTGTAGATACTAAGATTGCAGAAGATACTGCAAAGATTCTTAATGCCTTTATCACGGCAAGCTTTGATGCTGTAAATGAAACATTAAAGAAGGTACAAGACATTACAAAACCGGTATAGTGAAATAAACTTATGAAAACAACTATGAACTAAACTAGACTGAAGGAGGATAAATTATGTTTCATTCATGTTGTCGAAATAATGCACCGGTGATTGTGTATTATCCGTATTTTGGATACGTAGGGTATAAACCCTATTTTACTCCGTCGTGTTGTCCGGTATGTTCAATGCCGTACAATCTCTGCACGTGCAGCAACGAAACGTTAATGATGATTCCGGAGGATCTGGCAGTTGATACGGCAATTTCGACAAGGGATACCTTTGTCGGTGGCATTGAAGACGTGAATCTTACATTAGAATACATGTCTGACGGAGGTACGCCTGGTACCAGGACTGTTACAATTACGATAACAAGCGGTGGGGGTACTACGGTTTGGAAGGAAACAAATATTGCAGACGGTTATCATGTAAAGGATGATTTTGCGTCTATTCAGCCTGGTGCAAACGTCAAAATTGAAGTTGCTGACTGTAAAGCTCGTTTGAGATGGTGTGAAACAATTTGCTGTTAATATTTGCGTGACGGTATTTCTTGATTTTTAAATTAGAATGGAGATTTGATTATGTATAGAGAAATACACAGGAATGCTGCCTTCGGACCTATGGCTGCCGCTCATAAACACAGCGGCCAGATACCTGGACTTTTCCATCGTCACCCAGCGTACCATGGTAGTTTCTGCAAATCATGCTGTCACCCTGTTTCAAAATGTTGCTGTAGCAGGGAGTGTATTAAAGAGTCCAAGGAATTATTGGTAGAGCCTGCTACCAAAACCAGCACCGGCACCGTAGCAGATAATGCCACATTAGGCTTAATAAAAAACAGGATAATGTCCTTTTCAACTTTTGGACATTCACCAGAAATGGCTATGGAAGCGGATAAAGCGACCGGACTATCTGTTAATACGAGTGCATTGAATACTGCACTGGACGCAGCTAACGTTGCGGTTGGCTCGGGTGATGCCATTATAGGCGGCGGATGTTGTGTTCATCTGTCCGTTGAATACATGCAAAATATTAATGAAACTATGCTTTTGAAACCGGATGTTGTTTCTGCTGTAGTAGTAGGTGTTTTAGATAGTGAGGGGACAGTAATGTCATGGAGTAAGTTTAAATTCTCTGCCGGCTATCATATAAAAGAGGGTATAATTGCTACAAAGCCAGGAGCAAAATTAGTTGTGGCTGTATTGAATGCTATTGCCCGGGTCAGATGGTGTGAAATTTTTAGTTGTTAAGATGATTCCGCAGACCAATACCAGGAGGGTGTAAAATGCCAAATAAGACAGAGAAAAAGGAGGTTGGAGGTGCTGAAAAATTAGATAAAGATGTTAATGAGGCGAGGATGTCCTTTGATGCTTATAAGAAAAGAATGACAACTGGTGGCTTTAAAACCGGGAGTAAAGATATAAAGACCGGAAATACTATGTCACATCCGTATGTCGCCAGACAGCCCAACATAGGGCCATTTATACTAACGCCCCAGCCTCTGTTTCAACTACCGCCTGATATGTTGCCCCAACAGGCCCAGTATAGTCCGCAAGTGCCTTTTTCGCTACCGTTGGGCCAATCTGGAAAGCCGTTGTTCAATAGTCTGGGTAATATGTTACGGCTTGGTATCGACCTGATAAATACCAGCCTTGTCGGTGGATTGCAGCTTATGGAGGGTTTCTACGGCGGCAGCCGTTTTGACGGTAATTCTTGTATGCAGTGCTCCTGTTGCTGCAAGCCTGAGCCGTGCAATGGTTATGAACAATCTTCTTGCTGCGAGCCGTGTGATTGCTGTAATCCGAGCGTACATAATTGTTGCTGAGATCTTCGCATGGTTGTGTCTTAAAAATGTTTGTCATTTCTATTTTCATGGCAGAGGAGTTTTGCACCGCTATTACCCCACCCTTGGCAAATTATGTCAGTGCTTTGTTAAAAATTAAGAGATGAATTTTTTCTTCAGTCGTTTCGATTTGGTTTTAACGGATGTTCACCTTGGGATGAGCATCCGTTAAAAAGAAAAAAGCCTGTCTGAACGAGGAACGGGTAACCCTGATTATTAAAAGACGCTTAAGTTGGTTCCAAGCTTGACAAACGGAGTCCTTTTCTTGCGGAAATATTCCAAGTAGGCAGGGTTGAAAAGGGCGGTGTGTTTTCGTATGCACAGGCGTTTAACGGCGACATTACTTGATACAATAGGAGTCCTCATACGTTAAAACGGAAATGCATTACGTCTCCATCTTTTACAACATATTCTTTTCCTTCAAGTCTCAAAAACCCTTTCTCCTTGACCTTTTGTTCCGAGCCTATCGATATCAGGTCATGATAATTGTAAGTCTCAGCGCAGATAAATCCGCGTTCAAAATCAGAATGAATCACGCCGGCTGCCTGAGGGGCCTTTGTTCCTTGTTTAATTGTCCATGCCTTTACTTCTTTGGGGCCTGCCGTAAAGTAGGTAATTAACCCTAACAGTCGGTACGTTTCGCGGATCAATCTTTCAAGTCCGGATTCAGATATTCCCATCTCCTGATAGTATGTCTTTCTTTCCACTGGTTCCATCTGGGAAATTTCTGCTTCGATGTCGCCAGAAATAACAACGCATTTCGAATTTTCATTTAGAGAATAATTGGTGACCATATCTATGTATGGTTTATCCTTTTCGTAATCAAAGACATTGATAACATATAATACAGGCTTTGCAGTCAATAAATGCAAATCGTCGATGTGTTTTCCTTCATCATCTGTCTTTGCAAACAATCTAACAGGTACACTATTGTTCAACGCTTCCCTGATTTTTTTTAACACGTTAACAGAAGCGATAATATTTTTATCTCCGGTCTTTACCAACTTTTCATTTTTTGCTAACCGCTTCTCTACTGTTTCCATGTCTGCAAGAAGTAGTTCTGTGTTGATGATTTCAATATCCCTGATCGGGTTTATTCCACCCTCTACATGAACGACGTCACTTTTCTCAAAACATCGTACCACATGCAAAATAGCGTTAACACTTTTAATGTGTCCTAAAAATTGGTTTCCCAAACCCTCTCCCTGACTGGCTCCTTTGACTAAGCCAGCGATATCTACAAATTCGACCGTGGTGGGAACAATTTTTTCGGTGGTAATTATTTCTGCTATTTTGCCCAGGCGTTGATCCGGAACAGCAACGATACCCACGTTGGGATCAATGGTACAAAAGGGATAATTTGCCGAGGCGGCCTTGGCAGAAGTCAATGCATTAAAGATTGTGGATTTTCCCACATTTGGTAATCCAACAATACCACAATTTAAGCCCATGTGTAAATCACTCTCCGTTTTAATAAGATATAAAAAATAAACCTAAATTTCCATTTTATGCTGTACATGGAAATTTAGGATTTATTCACAATCAGATCTAATAATGTTTTAAATAATAACGAGTCCTACCGTAATAAGCAATATTTTCTCCATGTTGCTTCTCAAAAAAAAACCTCATGATAATTATAGCTATTCATTTAGCAGGGTAGCATCTTTGCCATTGAAATAATGCCCCTCTCAAGTTGGTCTCTTAAAACCTTCAAGGAAAGCTCTTTTCGAGTCGCAAGTTCTTCAAGAAATTCTTTGTCTGCATCATCCGTTCCAAGGGTCATGATTTCTACTCCCTGTGCTCTTATTTCATGCGCTGCTTCAATGACGGCTTTTTTATCATCCGGCATTCCGTCTGTGACTAAATAGATCACTTTTTCACCGGTCTTGTCTGCAAAATTATCTTTTGCTATTTGGATAGCCGCAGCCAGGTTCGTCGAACCACCAGACGACATACTTTCGACTTTAGTAGTAAGACGCGTCAGTTCATTCTGTAGTTCAAGCAAGTGTTCGGCGGAAGATGCAAATTGAATCAGACCTACCGAATAATCTTTCTTCAGGGCTTCTTTGGCAAAACCGATAGCGCCATTTTTTGCCTGCTCTAGCTTATTGCCTTCTGCCATACTGCCTGAGCAATCCACGAGGAGATAAACATTTTTGACAGACCTTCGTGTCGATACCGGCTTTCCTGAAGCGGTCTCAAGCTTCTTTACCCATTGTTTTTGTCGGTATTTTGTGAGGGAGCTATCTCCTTTTGTTGAATCAATTGTATTTTTCTCATTTTCCATTTGTGATTTTCCTTACCAGAAATTTCGGATTCCCTTTAAGAAATTATAGGCCCAGTTAATCTCTTTAAAACGGTCTTCAGCCAGTTTTTTAATTCCACAGGTAGTTTGTTCAGCGTTGTCAGGATGATAGTTAAGTGCAAGATCCCGATAGGCCTTCTTAATTTCTTCATTTGAGGCCGCAGGTGAAATTTCCATAATACGATATGCTTTATGTTCCTCAGTCTCTTTCCTATAATCGTCCATTCCTTCTTCCTGGTATTTTATCGCTAGCTCTCTTAGTCGTTGAAGGTCTTTCATGATTTCTTTTATGATGTCGTGAAAATCTATCCATTTCCTGTCTAATAAAAGCGATTTCAGGTTTTCTGAGGTTAAGCCCTCATAATCGTATTCCATTTCCTTAATCAGGGGTATGCTGCCGGTCCAGTTTACTTCAATAGCCACGATCGTGTAGAGTTTCAGTGCAGCACGATAGTGATTATTTGCCTTTTCCAGATGCATCATGTCTTTTTCTGCCTGATTGATATTTTCAGCAATCAAATTATTCAGATCGGTAGTATCAGAGAGCAGTTCATTTTTATGAGTATTGACAAACTTTTGAATATCTGTTTTGAAATCTATGGGAAAAGAGATTTTCAATTGATAAGCTATCGATTTGATGGAAGTCTCCAAGGTGCGTAGCTCGTGAATCCTCTCGAGCTTGGTATTGATCTGTTCTACCAGGTAACTGCCTCGTTCCCATATTGCATTCCTGAGAGTTTCGCCTGGTTTTGCCTTTATAATGGTGATAATAACGGCGATTCCAGATATTATATATCCAATAACCATATTGGCATATGGTGAGAGTCTCGTTAGGTGGTCGAAAGCGCCCTTTCTATAAATGATATTTAATATTAACCAGATAGATGCTATCCCTAAGATGATACTAAAGAACGTTGCCAGCTTTGCTTTTGCATAGAATTCAATTTGTGATTCTTCCAGCTCCCAATGTAATTTTTGTCCATCAAACTGGACTATGAGTATTCTCGGCAAGACTCCGTAAGAATTCAGACGGCGGATTCTGTGTGCCCGAAAGAAATATAAGACTAAAAGCATCACACTAATAGCGACAATACATGCAGGCAAAGTTATAAGCGCTACTTGAAGTAAACCGAAAGCCAACAGTAAAAGAAGCAACAGACTAATAATTATAGCTATAAAGCCTATTAATTCCTTCATGCTATCATATACCTTAAAATTCCAGTCTGCACATATACCGCAGTTACTGCAAACTTATAAAGTCAGAGAAAGATTGTTTTATTTTATTTGGTAAGGCTTATTTTTTCAAGATTCGCCCGTTTAATAATTACCGGAGAAGAGGGGACATCCTCAAATCCCGATTTTGTTATGGTAGGGAGGTTTTCAATAGCATCAACGACATTCATTCCCTCCACCACCTTACCAAATACACAATAACCCCATCCTTGGGAATTCTTCCCTTTATGGTCAAGGAAGGTGTTATCCGCGGTATTAATAAAGAATTGAGCTGTGGCAGAATGAGGATCCATGGTACGTGCCATAGCTATTGTGCCGCGAAGATTACTGAGTCCGTTGTCGGCTTCATTTTCAATCGGGGCTTGTGTGGATTTTTGGTGCATATCAGATGTAAAACCACCGCCCTGGATCATAAAATCTTTAATTACCCGGTGAAAAATTGTATCGTTATAAAATCCATTGCTTACATAGCAAAGGAAATTCGCCACCGTTTTTGGAGCTGCTTTTTGATCGAGATCAAGGACAATAGTGCCTTTATTGGTTTCCAAACGAACCCGAAGGTTGGATGAATTTGCCCAAACTAATTGTGTAAAATAAAACAGTATAATGACAAGTATGCCGATAATTTTCTTCAAAATTATCCCTCCAGGTAATGAATAGATTATACAAAAATAAAATGAATGTGATCCCTTTCCCTTTGTGCAAGACTTGTTGTATCAAATAAGATTCTTTGCGATACTGAATAACGGTAAATAATTATATTAGAACGTAATAACGTAATCAATGCGAAACCACATTGAATATGCTCAAGAAAAAGCCAGGCATTTATGGTGAGGTTGGTTAGGAGATTTTGGTAGCGGTGGAGGGAATTGAACCCCCGACGCGCGGCTTATGAGTCCGCTGCTCTACCAACTGAGCTACACCGCCACCCCGTTACGTTGCTTTTTGAGAGGTAATATTTCAGAAAAGCGAAAAGAATATTTTAAAAATTACATGATGCTAATGCAGAGAAAAGGATAACACCTCTGATGAATATTTTCAAGGAATATTCCAGTTTTTTTGTAAAAAGAGCAGAAGGAATTTCACTTAATGACGGGCATATATTACCCGAAACAAAATTTATTATTTCGCTTGACAATAATTTTTAACGATGTTATTCTTACTATTATATTTTACCAAACATCATTGGTGCTTTGATAATGATAGGTTGTCCAACCCGAAGTTAGCAAAAACTGCACGCTAACCTTTCCTTAATTCGCTCTGGTAGTTACAACATCGTTAATAAATCGTATTAATTTTATAACAGAGTTATAAAGCTTTGATTTTCTGCAATTTTTTAAAATAGTTCGTAGTTAATTTTTACGGTATATCTCCGCTATTTGTCTTGCCCAGCAATTGCCTGTCTGCATTATTTTCAGATGCTCCTGTGCAAAGTATTGTTTTGATGGCACGCAAGGCTTTACATCGCTAACATAGAATGTCAGAGCGATTTTTTATCATTGATGGTCATTCACAGTGTTACCAGGCTTTTTATGCCATTACGGCAAGACTGACAACTTCTGAAGGAACACCTGTAAATGCCGTGTATGGATTTACAAGGATGCTGCAGAAGTTACTCCGAGAGCATCATCCGGAATATATAGCAGTGGTATTTGACACAAAAGGTATCACTCATAGACATAGTAGGTATCGTGAATATAAGGCAAACCGTAAACCGACACCCGATGAATTGCAGATACAAATCCCTCTGATTTACAAAATCGTCAGGGCATTTAATATTCCCATTTACGCTGCAAAAGGTTATGAGGCGGATGATGTAATTGGCACCTTGGTGAAATTATTATCTGAAAAGCCGGTCGAAGTTATTATCGTAACCGCGGATAAAGATATGGAACAGTTACTAAGTCCAAAGGTAAAAATATTACACGCAAAAAGAGGAAAGATAATTGACCAGGAGTCTCTTTTCACAGAAAAGGGTATACGACCAGAACAGGTAGTAGACGTACTGGCACTCTCAGGCGATGCTTCCGATAATATACCTGGGGTGCCTGGTATTGGCAATAAAACAGCACTGGAACTTATCCAAAAATGGGGATCGCTGGAATCAGTTCTGGAGAATGTGAGTCTTGTCTCCGGGAAAAAGAGGCAGGAAAATTTACGGTCGTTTGCAGACCAGGCAAGACTTTCCCAGAAACTTTTACTTCTGTATCGTGACATTCTTATCCCGTTAGATATGAATGCATGCAAGGTAAATACCGCAGAGAACACGGAATTAAAAAAACTGTTCAGGACATTGGGATTTCATACCCTCCTTACAGATGTGGTTGCAACGGCAAAGACTGAAGAAACGCGATATCAACTTGTCGATACCAGAGAAAAGTTTCATGAATTTCTTGATCAATTGACCACTCAGAGGATATTTGCCATAGATTTAGAAACAACCAGCAAGAACCCGCTGATGGCAAGGATTGTGGGGATTTCGTTTTCCTGGCGGGCACGAGAAGCGTATTATATACCATTGATGGCACCGGAAGGAACAGCACATTTAAACGATGACACCGTACTCTCGAAACTCAGGGTTGTTTTAGAGGATGAAAACATCAGGAAAATCGGGCAGAATATTAAATATGACCTCTTGGTGCTGAGAAAGAACAATATTTTTTTGCAAGGGGTAGTATTTGACACAATGATTGCTTCCTACCTCCTGAATCCGGGCAAGAGGAACCATAACCTGGACGATATTGCTTTTGAATATTTATCGTATAAGACCATAACAACATCAGAAGTAATAGGGTCTGGAAGAGAACAAATTACGATGGATAAAGCTGATGTTGCAAAGGTTTGCGAGTATGGCTGCCAGGATGCTGATATCTCATTTCGTTTAGCCGATGTTATGGCTCCGCGTCTTAAAGAAAATGCGTTATCACAGCTTCTGCAGGACATAGAGATACCCTTAATTTATGTTTTGTCCGAAATGGAATGGAACGGGATATGTTTAGACACTCATGTTTTAAAAGAGATGTCCGATGCTTTAACTATAAAATTGCAGCAGATTAAAAAGGAAATCTATGCCTTGTCAGGATACGAGTTTAATATCAGTTCAACCAGACAATTGAGTGAAGTCCTTTTTGGAAAACTTGAATTGCCCCGCCTAAGGCGTACCAAAACAGGAATATCTACTGATGCAAATGTCCTGACCACTCTTGCGTGGCATCATACCCTGCCCAAGCTTGTCTTGGAATACCGCCAGCTTATGAAATTAAAAAATACCTATATCGATGCTTTGCCAGGCATGGTAAATCCCGATACTGGCCGTATTCATACCTCGTTTAATCAGACAGTAACAGCAACAGGGCGGCTCAGTAGTAGCGAGCCAAACCTGCAAAACATCCCTATTCGCACGGAAATTGGGAGGCAGATTAGGCGGGCCTTTATCCCTTCCGGGAAGGATGCCGTATTCTTATCGGCAGATTATTCACAGATAGAATTACGCATTCTGGCACATTTCTCCGAAGATGTGGCCATGATGGCAGCATTTCACCAGGATAAGGATATTCACTCAGCCGTTGCCTCTGCTATTTATAGTGTTCCGATAGAAAAGGTGAGTTCTGAGATGCGACGCAATGCAAAGGCAGTTAACTTTGGAATAGTTTACGGACTGAGTGAATTTGGGCTTTCCCGAGATACTGGGCTGTCACTGGAAAAGGCACGGGAGTTCATTGATGCCTATTTCGTTTTATACCAGGGGGTAAAAAGATTTCGGGATAAGGTCATAGAAGAAGCAAAGGTCTGCGGTTATGTAAAAACGTTTTTTCATAGAAAACGGTTCATACCCGATCTTCATTCTGAAGATAAAAAACGCAGAAATCTTTCTGAGCGTATTGCTGTTAATACCATAATTCAAGGCTCCGCTGCCGATTTAATCAAGGTTGCTATGAATAACATTCATACGAAGTTAAAAAAAGGTGTCTATGGGGCAAAGATGCTCCTTCAAATACATGATGAATTGCTTTTTGAGGTGCAAAAAAACACCTTAACATCGGCACGTTCTCTGGTACAAGAGGAAATGAGTCGTGCTGTTACACTGAGCGTCCCAATCAAAGTAAACATAAAGACCGGGATAAACTGGATGGAAACAGAGTGAATTCAAAGCCAAAGATTATTGGCATAACCGGCGGGATATCAAGCGGAAAAAGTACCGTTGCCCGTATGCTGGCTTCATTGGGTGCAGAGGTTATCGATGCTGATGAAATGTGCCATAAACTCTATTTTGTAAAAGAAATAAAAGCAAAAATTCTGGAAAGGTTCGGAAACATTGTCCTGGACATCAATGGTAAGATAGACCGATCACGGCTTGCGGAGATTGTATTTCAGGACAAGACTAGTTTAGACTGCCTCTGTAGTATCCTGCATCCCATTGTTATTGAACAGATACGATTGAGAATAGACGAGATTGAAAATCGGGGACGTCGCAAGGCTATTGTAATTGACGCAGCATTATTGGAGGAGTCTGATCTTTCTTTGCTCTGTGATTATATCATCTTTGTTAATACTGGAAGAGATCACAGGATAAACCGAAGCAAAATCAGCCGTCACTGGCAGGGTGGTGAATTAGAGAGAAGGGAACATTTTCAAATGAGTTTGGAGGACAAAAGAAAGAAATCAGATTATGTCATTGATAATAACTTTACCGAAGAAAATACGTACAGACAAATAAAAGAATTTTGGCAACTTTACTTGGAAGAAAGGTAATTCTCAATTATTCGAAGGAGGGGATACTGCATGTCGGCAACAAATGGAAAAAAAGAACCTGTGGTTGTAGATCAGGAAACAAACGAAAAATATGAAGAGATTAAACGCGGTGAGATGCATATTACCGAATTACAGAAAATGACCATTAAGGAATTGCAGGAAGCTGCAAAAAACGAGGGAATTAAAGAGTATACGGGACTGAAGAAGCAAGACTTGATTTTTAAAATACTAAAAGAGCGGGTTAACCAGAACGGTCTTATGTACGGAGAAGGAGTGGTTGAGGTGCTTCCCGAAGGATTTGGGTTTCTACGGTCACCGGATTACAATTATCTGCCTTGTCCGGATGACATCTATATCTCGCCGTCCCAGATTCGCCGGTTCGGTATTCGGACAGGCGTTATTGTATCCGGACAGATCAGGCCACCGAAGGACTCAGAACGTTATTTTGCCTTATTGCGGGTAGAGGCTATCAACTTTGAGAATCCGGAAATTATGGGAGAAAAGATAGTCTTTGATGATTTGACTCCTTTACATCCTGCGGAAAGAATTTTTTTAGAAAAAAACCCAACAGAACTCGAAACAAGGATTATGGACCTGGTTACCCCCATTGGGAAGGGCCAAAGGGGATTGATCGTTGCTCCTCCCAGAACAGGTAAAACTGTGCTATTACAAAAAATAGCAAATAGTATTACCAAGAATCATCCAGAAGTGTACTTGATTATTCTTCTCATCGATGAACGGCCAGAAGAGGTAACCGACATGGACAGATCGGTGGATGCCGAGGTTATTGGCTCAACATTTGATGAACCGGCAAGCCGGCACATTCAGGTAGCAGAAATGGTGATTGAAAAGGCAAAACGAATGGTGGAATACGGTAAAGACGTTGTCGTTCTCCTTGATTCCATTACCAGGTTAGCGAGGGCATATAATACCGAAGTTCCGCATAGTGGAAAAATTCTTTCTGGTGGTGTGGATGCCAGTGCACTTCAAAAACCCAAGAGGTTTTTTGGTGCAGCAAGGAATATTGAAGAAGGTGGCAGCCTTACGATCATTGCTACTGCATTAATTGATACCGGAAGCAGAATGGATGAGGTAATCTTTGAGGAGTTTAAAGGTACGGGCAATATGGAACTGCATTTGGACAGAAAATTGGCAGACCGCAGATTATTTCCCGCAATAGATATTACCCGTTCCGGCACCAGAAAGGAAGAACTGATTGTAAATCCAGAGGAAATTAAACGTATGTGGATACTGCGAAAGGTGCTCAACGAAATGAATCCTGTAGAAGCCATGGAATTACTCAAAAACAGACTAGCCAAAACAAAAACCAATGCTGAATTTCTTATGACGATGAATATCACGTAAATATCTCGTAAACTTTTTATGTGGACTTTATTTATATAAATACTATTATGTCCTCTCTTTTTGTTTATGACAAAGCTGATAAGGTGCTTGTAATGTTGCTCGCCGGCGGGCAAGGAGAACGTCTCTATCCGCTAACAAAAGACAGAGCAAAACCAGCAGTCCCCTTTGGTGGAATTTATCGTATTATTGATTTTCCCTTAAGCAATTGCCTTAACTCCGGATTGAAAAAAATTTCTGTGTTGACACAGTACAAGTCTTACTCCCTGGATAGACATTTACGAATTGGGTGGAATATCGGTAATTATGAACTAGGTGAGTTTATTGAAAGTATACCACCACAAAAAAGAGCAAGCGATTTGTGGTACCAAGGGACAGCAGATGCCGTACACCAAAATATCTACGCCTTGGAAAGAGAAAAGCCTGAAAAAGTTTTGATCCTGGCGGGTGATCATATTTATAAAATGGATTATCGTGAATTAATAGCATTCCACGAAACAAAGCAGGCAGATGTAACGATACCTTGTATAGAGGTTCCCTTGAATGAAGCAGGTCGGTTTGGAATTGTAAGTATAGATAACGAATTGCAAATTACTGACTTTGTAGAAAAACCAGCCCATCCTAAACCGACCCCGTCGAATCCTCATGTAGCACTGGTGTCAATGGGAATATATCTCTTCAATACAGAAGTTTTAGTAAAGCAGGTAATTGGAGATGCGAAACAGAATACCAGCCATGATTTCGGAAAAAACATTATTCCGTCGATGATCAAAAATAGCCGTTTGTTTGCATATATATTTAATGATAAAAACAACAAGGCCGTTAAATATTGGAGAGACATAGGAACAATTGATGCATACTGGGATGCAAATATGGATCTCGTTCAAGTGGAACCTATTTTTAACCTGTATGATACGTCCTGGCCAATTCGCACGTATTATGAACAGTATCCTCCTGCAAAGACGGTGTTTTCAGAACTATTCCCCGGCGGAAGATGCGGTATGGTGCTGAATTCTCTGGTTTCTAACGGCTGCATTATTAGCGGTGCACGTGTAGAGAGGTCCGTTATATCACCAAATGTAAGAATCGAAGATCATTCTGAAATCTACGATTCAATCATCATGGAAGGGGTTCGGATCGGCAAAAATGTAAAAATTCGAAAAACCATCATTGACAAATCAGTCGTTGTCCCGGACGGGAAACAAATCGGATACAATCCGGAAGAGGATGCCAGACAGTTTACAGTAACAGAAAGAGGCATTGTCGTGGTTCCCAAAGAATTACCTTTGCTCTAGCCATTTCTGACAGAACTCGTGACTGCCTTTCGCCCATCGCAAGGAAAACCTCTTTTTTCCTCCTGTCATTGCACATCTTTACCTTAAGTCACACTCCACCGTGTGTCAATGTGCTCGTCCATTCATAAAGAAATTTGTTATTTTGTATTTTGATTTTTTAATTTTGTTTTTATAATACTCCAGCCCTATTATCCCAAAAATAACGAATGTCTGTATATGCATGCTCGATCTTACTAAGAACAATCTGAATAAAAATATTTTTAAATTAAGCATTCCGTTAGTTGTCGAAAATTTTTTTCATATGAGTGTTTTTGTTTCAGATACAATCATGGTTGCACGTTTAGGAACAGATGCTATAGCTGCAGTTGGGCTTGCAGGGACTATCTTTTTTATTGTCTCCATGATCCTCTCTTCCCTTGATGTTGGCGCTGCAAGTATTGTTGCAAGGCACGTTGGGGCAAAGGAAATGGAAGAAGCACGGATAATTGCTGCACAATCAATCACCATGTCTTTTCTTATGGGCATTGTCGTTTCACCGTTATTAGTTATTTTTGCGAGAAAACTGCTGGTTTTCATGAGTGCGGAGCCAATACTGGTAAGCCTTGGAGCCGGGTATCTTCAAATTCTCTGTGGTTTTATGGTATTTAGGCTCATTATGCTCGCTTGCAGCGGTATACTCCGTGGAGCAGGTGATACCAAGACACCTATGAAGGTAACGCTGATCATTAATGTCATTAACGTTCTGCTTAATTGGTTCTTGATCTTTGGTATAGGGCCATTCCCAGAACTAGGTGTCATGGGAGTTGGGTGTGCTACAGTAATTGCGTATATGGTTGGTACCGGGTTACTCTTAAATAAACTCTCAGCAAAAAAGTCTGTTATTAATATTACTATACATCAGGTAGTTCTATTAGATCTCGAATCTTTTAAAAGAATTCTCCGCATCTCTATACCGGCTGCTATCGATACCTTTTTAACCCAGATGGGATTTTTGTTTTTTACCAAAATTGTTACCATTCTTGGTACGGCATCACTGGCGGCGCACGAGATTGCTCTTCGTATAGAATCAGTTTCGTTCATGCCTGGCTTTGCTCTCGCGGTATCAACTGCTACTTTAGTTGGGCAGAGTCTTGGTGCAAAGAATATTAGCCTGGCATTTCTCAGCATAAAACGCAGTTGCTGTTTTGCCATTGGATTCATGGGATTTTTTGCCTTAATCTTCCTTTTCATTCCTGAGCAGATAACCGGGTTATTTAGACCAGAAACCGAGGTGCATTCGTTGGCTACCGTTTGCCTTATGATTTCTGCTATAGAACAGCCTGCTTTAGCGGTCTACATGGTTTATGCTGGCGGACTTCGTGGCGCAGGTGACACGGTAAGTCCCATGCTTGTAGCGATTATCGGTACTTTATGTCTCCATGTCCCTCTGGCATATCTGTTTGGGATAATCTTTCATTTGGGATTGGCAGGAGTTTGGTTTGGTGCTGCTATTGACTGGATTGTCCGTGCCATTGTTATCTACATCCTGTATAAGAGAGGGAGATGGAGGCGTATTGCCGTATAGGAGGTATCATCTTTTGCCTCTTAATAATTCGTGGTATTATTCTGCGTAATGAAAATTTGTAGTTGGTTAAGAGATTGTAAAACAGATCCGTTTCTTTTCTATTAGCTCAACCTATAATTCAGAAATTTCCAGACACTACCGCTGAAAGTCAAAAAACTATTTTCAGTTGACATCTTCTTTTTACAACACTATCATTTTTAAAATGAATTCATGGAACGGCATAAAACAATACCAAAAAGTATTTCTTTTATTCTTTATGGCGTTAGGTCTGAGTAGCCTACTTGCACCCATAATCAAGTTCTTTTTAGATAGTCTGTTGCCATCAAATCCTTTCGTGGTAAACTTGCTCAGCTATAAACATGGATACTATGATTTTGGAAAGGTTATACGCCGTATTATCATGGCGGTTGTCCTTATTCTTATTTTCCTTTTGAGAAAACAGCTTATGATAGGCTCCCTTGTCCTTACAGGAATAAGACCAGTGCCGGGATGGCGGGAACATTTACAAACGGGTTTTCTCCTGGGTGCGGGAATGTTTGTTTTTTTTATTGCCATTCTCTGGATCGGTGGGATTCAGACATTTCAGCCAGAAATAAAATCGTTCACCGGGATATTCTTTCGTCTCCTGACACTATTGCTCATTGCAGGCATTATCGGATGTATTGAAGAACTGCTGTTCCGTGGATTTGTATTTCAAAGTATGTTGGTGAACATGCAAGCCGTTTCCGCCGTATGCATCAGTAGTCTGTTTTTTTCTTCATTACATTTCCTCAAAGTGAAATATTTTGTGTCGCAGGGTATACAACCGTTTATCGGTTTTATCATTATTTACCAGTCCTTCAAAAACATTGTCGTCGGCTTTAGCAATAACTGGCCTTCTTTCATAGGCCTTTTTCTTGTTGGTGCGGTGTTGTCGTATTCCTGTCTTCGAACGAAATCTCTGTATTTTGCATTCGGACTTCATGCCGGATGGGTATTTCTCATCAAGACCAATAAGCTATTCTTCGATCATCATGCAGGAAAAAATTTTGTGTGGTTTTTTGGTGATAGCTATTTAGTTACAGGGGTACTTGGATGGGCCTTTTTAATTATTACGTTAATTCTCGTACGATTTGTAACGAAGGTGCCATATCATGGAAAAGACGTTGCTGGAGCTCTCTGAATATATCGGAGGTACGGTTATTGGGGATCCTTCCGTTAAGATCCGCAGTGTTATGAGTATCGATGACGCCTGTGAAGGGGATATTACCTTTATATCCAATGATAAATACATCAAGAAAATCAATCAAACAAAGGCATCTGCTGTTATTATCTCACCAAAATTGAAAGATACTAACGTGTTCCTTTCCCAAAAAAGGAAGAGGAATTTTCTGGTATGTAACAATCCTTATCTGGCATTTGCAAAGCTGGTGGATCTCCTGTCATACAAAAAACCGGATTATCCTGCAGGTATTGATACTTCCGCCAGAATTGACAAGACGGTTGTCCTTGGCCAACAGGTTTCTGTTCAGTCATATGTCACTATAGGTAGAAATGTCCGTATCGGAGATCGCGTGGTTTTATACCCGTGCGTCTATGTTGGTAATAGCTGTATCATTGGTGATGATACGATTATCTATCCTAATGCCGTGATTTACGATGAAACGGTCGTCGGCAAACGGGTAACTATTCATAGCAACACGGTTATTGGCAGCAGCGGCTTCGGATATGCGCCAGACGGCCAGGGGTATTACAAGATACCACAGGTCGGCAACACCATAATCGAAGATGATGTAGATATTGGAGCAAACACCACCATTAACCGCGCTGCTATGGGTGAAACGATTATCAGAAAGGGTACAAAGATCGATAGTCAGGTGGTTGTTTCGCACAATGTAGAGATAGGTGAAAATTCTTTAATTGTTTCTCAGGTTGGCATTGCGGGTTCTGCCAAAATCGGAAAGCATGTAACTCTTGCCGGCGGATCCGGAGTTGTGGGACACGTTAGCATTGGCGATAATGTTACCGTTGGCGGGTATTCCGGGGTTGTTAATGATATCCCCAGTAATGAAACGTATCTTGGAGCGCCTGCACTCCCCATAAAACGGATGCGGAAATGTTACGTGATCATTGAAAAACTGCCTGAAATGAGAGACTATATCAAAACTCTTGAAAAAAGGATTGCGCAATTAGAAGAGCGTAATGACATATCACAGACTAAGAAAATCAGAGAAACGAAAAGATAATATATGGATAAAATCGGATTAATTGCAGGAAACGGACGGTTTCCTATTTTATTTGCAAAAGGAGCGCGGGATAATAACGTGCCTGTCATTGCCGTGGGAATCGAGGGAGAGACATCTCCGGAAATCGAACAATATGTAGAAAAGCTCTACTGGGTTGGGGTCGCCCAGATCGGTAAACTCATCAAGGTGTTTAAACAAGAGCATGTTTCAAAGGCCGTCATGGCTGGAGGACTTAAAAAAACCAATATGTTTTCTTCATGGCGAAATCTTCGTTTCCTGCCCGATTTGAGAACCATTAACCTGTGGTATCGGCATGTAAAAAGGAGAGACGATCACTCCTTACTTGGGGCAGTTGCTGACGAATTATTAAAAGATGGTATTGAATTGCAAAACTCCACTCTTTATGTACCGCAACTCCTCGCACAAAAGGGTATATTGACCAAAAGACAGCCTTCAGAAGCAGAAATGGAAGACATCGGATTTGGATGGCCTATTGCTAAAGAGATTGCCAGACTTGGCATTGGTCAATGTGTTGTGATAAAGGAAAAGGTCGTGTTAGCTGTTGAAGCCCTGGAAGGTACGGATGAAGCCATTCGTCGCGGTGGAAACCTCGGGAAGGACGACATCGTCGTTATCAAGGTCAGTAAACATGATTTTGATCCGCGATTTGATATTCCTACGGTTGGATTAGAAACCATCAAGTCATTACAAGAGTCCTCTACGTCAGTTCTTGCTTTAGAAGCGGAAAAAACTCTTATCCTGGATATTGAAGAAACAATCAAGGCTGCTGATGATGCAAAGATTGCCATTGTTGGATTGTAAAACTTTTGATGTCATTTTGTTTTTTGAATATTTACGAAAACCGTTGCGATGGAAAGAAAAGGACACGTCGGACAAGCGGAACTGCCATCAGATAAAAGAGTGCATTGGGTATTGACGCCAACAACACTTTATTCTAGGAGATTTCGGTACCATCCTGTATTATGATAGTACAGAATGGATTGAGCAGGAAAGTGGTTATAACCACCTGTTGCTGGGTGTATGGGGAGATGGGAGTGACCGTATAGATGCAGCGGATTCCAGTCAAAGGGGTGGTTACGACCGTCTCTAGATACACCGGACGAAAAAAATTGAGGTGACTATTAAAATATCGTGTTTACGTCAGCTCTTTAACTGAATTTTGTATCAACACCTCTATGGCCAAAGGTTTATTATTATGTACAATACAACTATCAGTATTATTGGGGCAACCTTCTTTATTGCTCTAACCCATGCCATCATGCCAAATCACTGGATGCCCTTTGCTCTGATAGGTAAAGGGCAAAAATGGGGGCTGACAAAAACCGTTTTTATAGCTGCTATTGCAGGACTGGGACATTCCATAACAACAACCCTGTTGGGTTTTCTCATTGCTATCATGGGATTTCATATAACAAAATATACTGAAACCTTTGCGGAACCTTTGGCAGGTAGTATCTTGATTGTTCTGGGCATTACCTTTGTCATTGTCGGAAGATTACGGCATGGGACACACAATCATAACCATGCGAAATTCTCAGACAAGACCATTGCGATCTCTCTCTTCATTATGTTAAGCACATCACCCTGTGTTGCTGCATTGCCGATATTTCTGGCAGCTAACACCTTCAGTTGGACGAAACTTCTGATGCTCTCAATTATCCTGTCTGTAACGACCATTTCTGCTATGTTGGTGCTAACCATCCTTGCCTATAAAGGAGTAAAAAAAATTAATCTCTGCAGTGTCGAAGAGTATGAAAAAGAAATCATTGGCGGAATACTCATTATTATTGGGATCATATCTTTCGTGGCGCATTAGTAGCTTCCTTTCGTTCCCATGTTTTCAGGGTGGGTCCGATGAATCTGTTTTTGGCAAATAATGGTTGATAAAGGAACATAGTTGGTACTACCATACAAAAGCGAGTTGCTTTCTCCTTCGTAACAAAAATTGCCCTGCTCCCAAAATTCGTTTGATATCTATTGCAGGTATCCTTATTTAAGGCGTTCGCTATAAGATTCACGCGTTAAGGAACAGCTTCGGCATCAAGTCCTGAAACATCGCCGTCTAAATACTTTTTATAAGCAAGCCCCGCCACCATAGCAGCATTATCGGTACACAATAAAGCGGATGGACAATATACCGGGATAGCCAGTTCCTTCGATTTATCTTTTAATCTCTGCCTGAGTCTCGAATTAGCCACTACCCCGCCACCCGTTAATATCCCTCGGGTTTTATACATTCTCGACGCTAGAAAAGTTTTTTCAACCAGGACGTCGACCACTGCTTCCTGAAAGCTCGCTGCAATATCTGCAACCCCGTGACGGTCTGGCATTGTTGATTTGGATGCTTTTAAATTCTGCCCTTGATAGTGATACAAGACGGCAGTTTTCAACCCGCTGAAACTAAAATCAAGAGAGTTTTTTTCTAAGTACACTCTGGGAAACGCTACGGCATGCGGATTCCCATTTCTGGCAAGCTTGTCGATAATAGGTCCACCCGGGTAGCCAAGACCAAGGATTTTTGATACTTTGTCAAATGCCTCACCAGCAGCATCATCAATAGTCCAACCCAGGGGAATGTGTTTTGTCTCACTTTCAGAAAAAAAAAGTATTGTATGTCCCCCTGATACAACGAGGCTGATGGCAGGATACGGTATATCATTATGTTCGAGGTTGTTCGCATAGATATGGGCATGAAGGTGATCAATGGCCATGAGAGGCACATCCAGTATCATACTCAACGATTTCGCTGCAGTAACACCAATGAGTAAGGCGCCAATCAGCCCCGGCGTGGTTACAACAGCTATTGCATCAATTTCCTTTAATTGTATTTTTGCGTCGCGGAGTGCATTGTCAATGACATCAATGATAAACTCTAAATGAGCGCGGCAGGCAATTTCAGGAACCACCCCTCCAAACTCATAATGCAAGGTGTTTTGTGATAGAATGACATTCGATACGATCTCCTTCCCATCTTTTACTACCGCAGCCGATGTTTCATCACAAGATGTCTCAATACCTAAAATAAGCATATATAAAAAGGCAGGAAATATTCCTGCCGTTGGCAAAATGACTATTCTTTGAGTACCTTATAAAGATTTCATTCAACGGGTCCGCTTACCTTTTGCATAGATCTCAATGCCTTTCAGAATATCCTTGGCCCTTTCCATCTGGATGTCTTCATACAAGAACGACGTTTTTTTGCTTTCAGAGATTTCTTTGTGTGCCGTATTATTTTCCTTAACGGCATCAATTTTCCGCTCTATATTTGCTAAAGATAAATTTTCATACAATGCCTTTGTCTCGGCGAAGTTGAGCGGAACATTTACATCCGGTTCTATTCCTTTTTCATGGATACAAACTCCGGATGGGGTATAATAACGCGCAGTCGTCAACTTTAAGGCAGCTTTTCCGTTCCCCACCGGAATCAGACTCTGAACAGATCCCTTGCCAAATGTCTTAATACCTAACAACAAACCTCGTTTGTGATCCTTGATTGCACCCGCTACAATTTCTGACGCGCTTGCACTTCCGTTATTTACCAGGATAACTAAGGGAAAATTGGGATACGTTCCTTTCTTATGGGCATGATAAATATAATTTTGTGTCTTATCTCTCCCACGGGTAGAAACAATAATACCCTTTTCAAGGAATTTATCAGCCATATCAACCGCAGCATTCAACAAACCACCAGGATTAAATCGTAAGTCTAATATCAAGCTTTTCATATCGTTTTTCAATAAATCCTGAACAACAACATCCATGTCTTTTATCGTATTTTCCTGAAAGTTTGTTACAGCAAGGTAACCAATTTTATACTTATCGTCCACAATTCTCGCACCCCGGATGCTGTTTACATGAATTTTTGCACGTTCGATAGTAACATCCACTGGTGCAGTGTCACCTTCGTGAACGACTGTTAGGGTAATTTTCGTCCCCAATTTCCCACGAAGCCTTTTTACGGCCTCACGAATACTCATGTTTTCTGTGGATTCCCCATCGATCTTGACAATTCGGTCTCCCACCAGAACCCCGGCTTTAAACGCAGGAGAATCCACTAAGGGAGTAATTACGATCAATAACCCGTCCTTGATAATTACCTCAATTCCCAATCCTTCAAACTCTCCTTCTGTTTCAATCTTGAGGTCTTCCAGCTCTTCCGAGCTAAAATATTGACTATAGGGATCCAAGCCGGAAAGCATTCCACGGTATGCATTCGTAAGGATTGTGTTAAGCTTGAGTTCCTCAACATATTTATCTTGTAACTCTTTTACGATTCTAAGAAACTCTTCAAATTCTTCATAAACGTCCTTTTTCTCCTGTTTATCTTCTTCCGTTACTTCAATCAGGGGATTCTCAAGGGTTTTGTTCTGTCCGAATGCGTCTGCCTTCAACAACAGAAGAATGGTAAATACTACAGAAAAGCACAATTTATAATTCATTTTCTCTTACGTCCTATAACTCGTTTTACTGCTAAAACAATATCTTCCGGCATGAGGTGATATTCCCTAAACAGGATGTCAGGATCGCCCGATTGGCCAAACCGGTTATCAATACCAATCATTTCAATAGGAACCGGATATGCCCTTGTGATAACTGACGCAACGGCGCTACCCAAACCACCGTCTAGTACGTGCTGCTCTGCGGTTACCAAGGCATGCGTCTGTTTTGCAACACTTACCACCAATTCCTGATCTATCGGCTTTACGGTGTGCATGTTAATTACCGCAACCCGAATTCCCTCCATTAACAGCGTGTCTGCTGCTATGAGTGAGTTTGCTACCAATGCACCACAGGCAACAATCGCGGCATCATTTCCAGTTCTGAGGACATTTGCCTTTCCAAGGGTATAAGGGTCTTCTTTTTGGGTAATGGTCGGTACGGCAACCCTGCCCAGTCGGATATACATCGGACCTTTGTAATCTACCGCTGCTAGTATGGCCTTTCTCGTCTCAACCGCATCGCACGGTTCAACAACGGTCATGCCGGGAATCGCTCTCATTAGGGCGAGGTCTTCGATACACTGATGTGATGCACCGTCGGATCCAACAGATATACCGCTATGTGTGGCTACAATCTTCACATTTAGAGCACTGTAACAGATAGTATTCCTGATCTGCTCCCATGCCCTGCCAGTGGTAAAAATGCTAAAACTGCTCACAAAAGGTATTTTCCCGCACGTAGCCAATCCAGCGGCTGTGTTTATCATGTTGGCTTCGGCTATCCCCATGTTAAAAAACCTCTCAGGATATCTCTTGCTAAATTTGACGGTCATCGTGGATTTTGAGAGGTCAGCGTCCAGAACCACAATTTCTTTAATTTTCTCACCCAACTCTACCAAGGTATCGCCATATGTCTGACGTGTGGCAACCGTTTCGTTCATTTTTATTTCTACCGTCTTTAATAGTTCATCTCACCACGATGACCACCGAGGTCAAAATTTACTTTAATTCAGATAATGCCCGTTCCGATTCTTCTTTTGAAGGGGTCTTCCCATGCCAGTCAACCTGATTTTCCATAAAAGAGACTCCCTTTCCTTTCACCGTTTTTGCCACTAGGATCGTTGGCTGTCCCCTGATCTTTTCAGCTTCATCAAAGCCAGACAAGATAGACGCATGATTATGGCCGTCGATTTCAATGACGTACCACCCGAAACTGCGCCATTTGTCGGGAATTGGGTGCGATGACATAATTTCGTGGACAAATCCATCAATCTGGAGCCCATTATGATCAAGGACAGCACAAAGGTTATCCATTTTATAATGGCTTGCAGCCATTGCTGCTTCCCATATTTGACCTTCTGCAATTTCTCCGTCACCCAACATAACATACGTCCTGTAGTCCTTTTTGTCGAGTTTTGCAGCTAACGCAATTCCCAAACCTACCGAGAGGCCCTGTCCTAATGAGCCACCAGAAATCTCAATCCCTGGGGTGGTTTTCATACAAGGAAGTCCCTGGAGAATACTCCCGAATTGTCTCAGGGTATCAAGCTTATCAATATCGAAATATCCCATATCCGCAAGTATGGCGTAAAGCGCAGGACAAGCGTGACCTTTCGATAAAATAAATCTATCTCTTTCATTCCACTTTGGTAGTTGCGGGTTATGCCTCAATTTATTATAAAAAAGTGTAACCAGAAGATCTACGGCAGATAATGAACTGCCAGTATGTCCAGACCCTGCTTTGGTCAACATCTTTATTATATATCTTCGAATAATCTTTGAGCGCTCTTCTAAAGCTTTTGTATTCAATAGCTGTAAATTTTTCATTAATATTATTATAACGTAACAAATAAGTATACATGCAAGTGTCATTGAAAGCCCGACAGCCCGAAGCAATCTCCAGTGTCTGGATTACTTCGCTCGCAATAATGACTATTTTTGCATTCACTATAGTTTGCACGCAAAAACACCTACAGCAGTTCTGAGTTAAAATAAAAAACCGGAATGTTTTACTACTTGTTTCGTATGTCAGGAAGTAAACAAACAGGGGGAGGAACTAACGTGTCTTGGACAAGTATTCCATGGTAGGATTGAAGGACTCAGAACTTCGACTATTTTTACTCAAAGTGATCCGTCAAAATATACGTGGTGGGCAGAGACGGGATCGAACCGTCGACACCAGGATTTTCAGTCCTGTGCTCTACCAACTGAGCTATCTGCCCTTTTTTAATAAAACAAATAATATATTGATTAACGAAGGAACATTATAGAATTTAAATATAAACAAGTCAAGGTATTTATCATTCTATTGTTTTATTGTTTCTTTCTTTTATCGTCAGATTTTTTTAGTCATCATAAATGCTGTTTAATTATTGGGCACAGAGATATCTGATATGTTCAATATGTCATCACCAAAAGTTATTTACTCTTCTCTGTTTTTTTCTGGTTATCAATAGCAACTTTTTATGGCTGGGCAAACCCAGAGACGTAATAAATACCAATAGTTTTATCATACCAGCTTTTCAAATAGAAAAGTGCGGAATAAACAGGTTGAGTTCAAATTAAACTGTTGGTAAGTTCACGAAAATTCGAGTCAACCGAGAGAATAGGATTGGTTTTTGGCTTAAATATTGCTAACGGTTTAGTACATTTAAGAATAGTGATAGATCATTAGTTTTGTTTCATTATGACAGTTTATTGGTTCTTGAAGACATTCAAATTATGCCAATACCAGAAGCTTATAAATATTGTTGCGAAGCAGAATATTTAAAGAAAAATGGCCTCTATCAGGAAGCTGTTACATCGTACAAGAAAGCTATTGAAACCGACCCTCATTGCATTCATGCATATTATACCCTTGCCCTTCTTTATCATCAGACTCAGCAATTCGATAGCGCCATTATGTATTTAAAAAAAGTGATAGATCTGGATCCCAGCGATGCCTCTGCAATGAACAACCTGGGGGTTCTCTTTTATGCAACGAACCAGCTTCATGAGGCAAAGCACTCGTTTGAAGAAGCGCTATCAATTGAGGAAAATTACCACGAAGCGCAGGACAATCTAAAAAAAGTTCACCAAAAAATGCAAAACGCACCCCTGCAATTCACCCATAACCGTGCCATGAATGGCAACGATACCCCTTCTTTAAAGGTCGGATTCATTAGCATTTGGTTTGAACGCGGACAATCTTATGTTACAAAAACCTTACGGGATGTTATTGCACAAGAACATGAGGCCTTTGTTTTTGCAAGGACAGGAGGTGTATACGGACAGCCCATGTTACAAACCGACGGCATGTGGGCGGTCAGGAATTTAACAACCTTTCCTGATTATGATATCCCCTGTGAAATATTTGGAAAATGGATAGATGATAACCATCTCGATGTTGTTATCTTTAATGAAGAATACGACTGGAAGCTTGTCAGTTTTTGCAAAAGCAAAGGTGTTAAGGTGGTAACTTATCTTGACTATTACACGGACGACTGGAAATCTTCCATGGGGTTGTACGATGCGGTACTCTGTTCTACAAAACGTACGTTTCTTATGGTTCAAGATTCATGCAAAGCTTATTACATCGGATGGGGAATTGATACCGACCTTTTCAAACCGGTATCAATCAAAAAAAAATATACCTTCTTTCACAATGCAGGATGGCTTGGTATCAACTACCGGAAAATGACACCTGCCGTAATCCTTGCTTTTGATACTCTTTCCCGCAGCAATCCAGATCTTACCTTATTTATCCATGCGCAAGCAGAGCTAGAAAGACTTCCTCCGGAAATAGTACATATCGTCCACAACAATTCGCGGATTACGTATCATAGGGAAACCGTTCCGGCACCGGGACTCTATCATAAAGGTGATATCCTTGTTTTTCCCAGTAAACTGGAAGGTCTGGGGTTACCTCTCCTGGAAGGTATGTCATGTGGTCTACCCGTTATTGCAACGGATGCACCACCCATGAATGAATTTGTTCAAGATGGCTATAATGGTTTTTTGGTTAAGGTCGCTCACAAGCTTACCAGACAGGATAATATAGCATTTCCTGAAGAAATTGTGGATATCAATGATCTGGCTATAAAGATGCAAAAACTAGCGAAGGACAATAAGCTTCAAATCTTAATGTCAAATAATAGCAGAAAATATGTTGAGCAGCAATTGAATGTGGGTAATTTAAAATGTGAAATTAACCGTATTTTGTTTACTTTATTTGCAAACAAAATTGAGTGTCAAAGACAATATTGAATAAAGAAAACAACTATTTTGTGTGGAAATATGCTCATAGTTCATGTTGTTGGCGCGCAAAAAACAAATCATCCGTGGGGTTTTGAAAACCATGTAATCGATGCACTGGAGAAAATGGGTCATAAAGTTACTAGTACCGACTTTCGTCAGAAACGGCAAAACCTTTCAAGACTCTTGCAACAAGAAGCAGATCTTGTTCTTGTCTGTAAAGGCGAATTTATTTCTCCTGGCTTGATAAAATCGCTTCCTTACCCAACCGCCTTATGGTATTGCGAGCAGATTGGTAACGAAAGAGAGTTAGATTATGAGTCTTTTCTCAGGAGGAAAGAGTTAGCGTATAATGCAGCTGCCTTTGATTTTGTTTTTTCCCACGATAAGGCAAATATGGAAATTTACAAAACTATGGGCTGTAAGCGTGTGTACTGGTTACCATCCGCAGTAATAAATACAGCGGTGCACAGAAGACTTGGGCTTCCCAAAAGATACAATATTACCTTTGTTGGGAGTAAAACGAACCGACGCAATACACTCCTTATTGCTCTCTCAAAATATTTCGAGATATATACTCCGAACATATGGAATATTCATGAACTCAATCAAGTATTTAATGAATCAAAAATCGTCTTGAATATCCATCTTTCAGATCTGCTTAATACAGAGACCAGAATTGGTGAAGTGCTCGGTTCGGGATCGTTTCTTCTTACCGAAGAACTTTCAAGCAAAGATCTATTTGTTGACGGAAAACATATTGTTCAATGGAAGAGGGGAGATATTGATGACCTTATAAATAAAATCAAATATTATCTCCTGCATGAGGATGAAAGAGAAAGAATCGCCAACGAGGGGCATAAATTTGCTGTCGAACAGCATACCTTTGAAAGAAGAATGGATCAGCTATTGGCGTTTACAGGTTTAAATGAAAAATCGACACGGGAAATCTCCGGACATGAAACTCATTGGTACAAGTCATAAATGTGATCCGGAGACAAATAAATCTTCATTACATGAGCAGATTCATAAGATTCTAGCACATCTTCTGAATACAGGCAAAATGCTTTCTTTAAAAAACAGACCTCGTGTCTTTGCCGCGGTACACCATGTAAATTGGGAAAAACCTGGTTTGGTAGACGGATGGGCAGAAATTGCTGATACCATACATTATGACTGGGGAAATTCTTTTGATCAATATGCAAGCGACTGGCATCGAAGTGGCAAACCAGCTTTTAATAAGGAGTTGATTCGCCAGGTGTCATTGACCCATCGGGAGAAACCGATCGATATTTTTTTCTCTTATCTTTCCGGCAGATGGGTTTACCCTGAAACGATACAAACCATAAATAACATGAATCTCATAACAGTTAATATTGGTTTAGACGATACCCTGAAATTTTGGGGAGTGCAGGAGGCGGGCGGTTATTCTGGAAATGCAGAAATTGCTCCTGAATATGATTTATGCATCACCTGCCAATCCAAAGAAGATGTTGATAAATATCATATGGTTGGCGCCCGTGCACTATTTCTTCCACCAGGAGCAAACCCGTGTATCTTTTCTCCATTGTCTGTATCTCGCGATATCCCTGTTTCATTTATTGGTCAATGCTATGGTATAAGGCCTCATATTACTGCCTGGCTAAAAGATCATGGTATCAGCGTCTGCACGCATGGTAAAGGCTGGCCATCGTCTGAAATATCATTTCAGGATATGAATACAATTTATTCCCGTTCGCTTATTAACCTTGGCTTTGGCTTCATTGGCAATTCTTTGGTAACAGGTTTAAAAGGCAGGGACTTCGAAGTTCCCCTGATGGGAGGACTTTATCTGACAACGTATAATCAAGAGCTGGAAGACCATTTTACCATTGGTAAAGAGATTGATTGTTACCGGAATAAAGAGGAACTATTTGCAAAGCTATCCTATTACACAACGCATCCGGAGATTGCCTTAAAAATTGGAGCATCTGGAAGGGTGCGGTGTTTACGAGATCATAGCTGGATTAATCGTTTTAAAACGATACTTAACATTGTTAGTGTTTCAAACTATCCTTGCGAAATAAGTCACGGATGAAGAGCCATCTCAAGAATACGCTCAAAATCATGAGTGTGATCGGCACGCGACCGGAAGCCATAAAGCTCGCACCGGTTATTAAGGAACTCGGGCGATATTCGGACACACTCAAAAGCGTTGTAACGGTTACTGCACAACATAGACAAATGCTGGATAGCGTACTGAAAGCCTTCTCCATTCAACCAGATTATGATCTGAACCTTATGGCAAATAATCAAAGACTCTCAGATATCACAGGCAAGATATTAAAAAACATAGAGACGGTTTATGAGAAGGAACAGCCTGATCTGGTTTTGATCCAGGGAGACACAACGACCGTGTTTGCCGCCGCATTAGCAGCATATTACCAACATATCCCCGTTGGACACGTAGAAGCCGGATTACGATCACGGAATAAATATCATCCTTTCCCGGAAGAGATAAATCGATGTCTTACGAGTGTTATAGCACATCTCCACTTTGCACCAACGAGGGAAGCTAAAAACAATTTGTTGAACGAAGGAGTTGATGAAGGCCTTATTTGTGTAACCGGCAATACGGTTATCGATGCCCTGCTGGATATCGCACAGCACGATTTTACTTTTGAAAATGATTCACTTAACACATTGAAGGGCAAAATGGTGTTGATAACCGCACACAGAAGAGAAAGTTTCGGACGGCCATTAATGGACATCTGTACTGCAATCATGACGTTAGCCAAGAAATACACGGATGTCACTTTTGTGTACCCTATTCATCCCAATCCCAACGTGAAAAATGTTGTATATCCTAAGTTAGAACACACAGCAAACATCTTTCTTGTTCAGCCGTTAGAGTACGGGCCTTTTGTTCACCTGATGAAACGCGCCTCCATTATTTTAACAGACTCAGGCGGTATTCAGGAAGAAGCCCCTTCTTTGCAGAAGCCAGTACTCATACTTCGTGAAGTAACCGAACGCACAGAAGCCGTAATGGCGGGATGCGCAAAACTTGTGGGTACAGACCCGGAGACGATTATTAAAGAGACCTCTCGTCTGCTGGATGACCCGAAAGAATATCTTCGAATGGCTCGTACTGTAAATCCTTTTGGAGACGGATGCGCTGCAAGGCGCATTGTCAACTTCATCAAAAACAAATTCATTCAGAACAAAGATCCTTTGGATGCTTTGGAATGCGTTAAGGGAGGACTCCCATGATACAAAATAATTGGATAGAAAATCTTCTCTGTTTTATTCGCCATCTAAATGCTACAAACTCCCCGATAATAAAACATTCTGAGTTTATTCAATATATATCGGGTATTAAAGAATACTGCAAGGACGCCCATGCCGAATCACACATTACTTTCTGGCCTTGTCTTGATGATAAAACTCACGAAACTTCCTTTGATAAACATTACTTTTATTAGGATACTTAGGCTTTCGTGCCGTAGGGACAAATTAGTTAAAAAAAGAAGTATAAAGGCCTTTATCGAAATATCACGGATAACTAAACAAGAGGGCATTTTTTATTCAGCGTTTCCCTGAGCCATACCATAGGACCGTCATTTAATGCTCACAGGATTTTTAGTAAGCAGCAAGTCATGTCTTTTTAATCAAATTTCAGGTTGCAGGAAGAACAATTATTTTCCCCTGAACCTGGAACTGAGAAAGACGTGGCAACTCTGAAGGATTTTCAGCTCTGCGTCTGGTGTGCTCATATAATAAGAATGGATAGCTGACCTATAATGAATTAAAATACAACTAAGAATACGATGATAAAATCTCAGCGTCAAAGAATATCAGCGTGCATGATCGTAAAAAATGAGGAGGAACTGCTCCCCAACTGCTTAAATAGCATCAAAAAGGTAGTTGATGAAATAATTATTGTCGATACGGGATCTATCGATAACACCGTAACCATTGCTAAAGAGTTTGGCGCTAAGGTCTATCATCACTCATGGAATGACAGCTTCAGCGAGGCAAGAAATCACTGCTTGCAATATGCATCGGGTGACTGGATTTTTCAGATCGATGCAGATGAAGAACTCGAACAAGCAGATATTATGAAACTGAAGGAGGCCATAAGCAACCCCAAATATAATGCAATTGCAGTAGCAATCCACAGCGCCATACAAGACAATTATCATACATTTTATAACATAAGAATTTTTAGGCGTGGTAAGGGATTCTATCAAGGCATTATCCACGAGCAGGTTATTATTGAAGGAGACCGTCTTTCGGCGGACATAAGGTTGTATCATCATGGGTATAATCTTGATCCACATAAAATGAAAAATAAATGGCAAAAAACTACTCGTCTTCTTCAAAAACAAATTGAACAAAATAAATGTGACAGCTTTGCATGGTTCAATCTTATACGAAACTATCGTACCCAGGAACTCTTTAACGAGGGCATTATTGCAGGAGAGAATGCGCTGGCCCTATTTACGCCTGTCTCTGGCACAAAAGATTCGGAAATAGACATCAATATGCAACACTATGTGATGATTGTTTATGAAACTGCTAATTGCTATCTTCATCAATCATCTACGGTAAAAGCAAAGGAACTCTGTTACAAAGTCCTGTCAAAGCCAGAAGCGGCTGGGAGTATTCCAGAAAATATTGATATTCTATTCACCCTTGCCTGTGTCTATTTAAAAGAAGGAAATTATCAGAATGCGGTTCAGCATTTTCATCGTTTTTTATCCCTGCGGGAATGGTATCTGAACAATATGAACACGAATACTCTTATGACCGATACGTTGGGGTACGATTATGCAGCATATAACGGCATTGGTTATTGTCTGGGAAATTCTGGACAATGGACAACTGCAATAGACCATTTAGAAAAAGCCATAGCTCTCAATCCCAGATACCGTAATGCATACGACAACCTTGCACTTTGTTTTGAAAACACAGGAGATATTAACAGCGCGATTCATACCCTCTTAAGAACTATTTCCGAAGATATTGCAGATGATACGGTATGGTTACATTTAGGGGGGTTATATCTACAACAAAATGCCCATGAAAAGGCATTGCCGTACTTTGAGAAATATTTAAAGAACCACCCTGCTGATAAAAACGTATTACTGAAAATTGCCTGGTGTTATGAACAACTAGGCCACCTGAAGGCAGCGCTGATTGGTTATCGATCAGCAGGAGCCTTAAGAGAACCAGCATCTTATAAATGAATAATATCCTGTAATAAACAATGATTGATAAAGAACGTCGAGCAGCACTTAACAACAATCGTCCTACGCTCTCAGCGTGTATGATTGTTAAAAACGAAGAAAAATTTTTATCACAATGCCTTACCAGCATGAAAGGCGCCGTGGATGAAATTATTGTCGTTGACACAGGCTCCACAGATACAACCGTCGAAATTGCGCGTTCCTTTGGTGCAAATGTCTATCACCATCCCTGGAACAACAGCTTTAGTGAGGCGCGTAATCACTCCCTGAAATATGCACGGGGCGATTGGATCCTGCAAATTGATGCTGATGAAACGCTTGAACAGTCCGACATCCCCCTTTTACATAAGTTAATAAATGATAATTCTTATAATGTTATTTTTGTTGCCATATATAATGAGCTTCCAGGTGGATGCGCGAAACATTACTTCCAAAGAATATTTCGGAGAGGGAAAGCGTACTTTGAGGGAATTGTACACAATCAGCTCATATTTGAGGGAAAAGTTCTTCAGTCCGAGATACGGTTCTATCATTATGGATATAATTTATCTGGGCAAGAAATGCAAAAAAAGTATAAAAGGACAGGGGATCTTTTACGGCAGCAGCTTACAGAAAATCCTGACAATTTATTTATTATGGCAAACCTCATTCGTAATTACAGAAATGAATATGATTTTGATAAGGTCATAGATTTTGCAGAAAACGGGTTAAAAATATCCGCATCACAGACAGATATCGTTTCAAAAAATCAGCGACAAAGAATATCCATTGATCTGGCACACGCCCTGATAAACAAGAATCTGATAGACAAGGCAGAGCTGGTATGCAAAAAGGCTCTGATAGAGAACCCAGACTCATTTGATATTTTATTAGTCCTGGGAGAAGTCTTTATAAAAAAAGGCTTTTTTAAAGATGCCCTTCCCTGTTTTAAGAAGTATCTTATTTTAAAAGAAAAGGACAATAAAGACCCATCGTTTTTTTTACTTTCCTCGGACTTTTATCAATATGAACATATGGTATATAACCATATTGGTGAATGTTACAAACATTTAGGAGAGACTCGTGAGGCCATTGTAGCTTACAAAAAAGCTATCGAATTAAATAACAAGAATCCACTTTATTACTCAAATCTGATTAACCTTTACATTTCTCAAAACAGCTTGAGCAATGCAAAAGAATTAACGTTCACTGCAATAAAATCGGGAGTTGCCAATCATGTGATCTATTACTTATTGGGAAGGATCTATGCTGTGGAAGGGAAAATAAATGATGCCATTGATGCCTGCAAACAATCTATTAAAATGGATAATACCAATATGCCCGCACATTCACATCTGATAAATCTTTTAATACAAACAAATCGTCTTGATGAGGCTACCATAATATTAAAAGGAATTCTTTCATTGTATCCAGACGAATTTACATTTTCATGTCTTATGGAAAGGATTAAGTATAAACAGGGAGATAAGGAGAGTCCCGCTTGTTTTGTTAGGAACATTCTGCGGTCTAAACCGTCTGGTCGAGACATATATCTTCAACTAGGAGATCTCTGCATAGAAATGGAGCAATATGCCGCTGCCATTGAGGTATTTGAAAGATATCTCGAAATATCTTCCGATACAGATGCAACGGTGATTGCCAATATTGCAGTGTGTTATGCAAAACAAGGTAAGTTGGAATCTGCTCTATTCGGGTTTCAGAGCGCCTTAAAACTTGATCCCAATTGTGTGGTTGCTTTACAAAACCTTGCCGCTTTAAAAACTAATGCGTAATGTATTTTATTGTTTTACACATTTTCTCAACTAAACAACGATAAGTTATAAACAATAGTTAGAATACGCTGGTAAATTTATAAATTATCTGTTCTTACGAATAAGGATAAGAAGCGATGGTGTATTTAAATGATCAACCTGAATTAAACAATGGTAGGCCTTCACTATCAGCATGTATGATTGTCAAAAATGAAGAAAAATTTTTAGCTCAGTGTCTGACAAGTATTAAAGATGCGGTCGATGAAATTATTATTGTTGATACTGGATCTACAGATAAAACTATCGAAATTGCCAAATCGTTTCATGCGAAGATATATCACCATCCCTGGAAGAATAGTTTCAGTGATGCACGAAATCATTCTTTAAGTTACGCAAAGTGTGATTGGATTTTACAAATTGATGCAGATGAAACGCTTGATCAGGAAGACATTCCTCTCTTACACAAACTAATATGCAGAGATTCTTATAACGCTATCTTTGTCGCTATATATAGCGAACTTCCCGGAGGACTATCCAAACACTACTATACTAGAATCTTCCGAAGAGGAAAGGCCTATTTCGAGGGAATTGTGCACAATCAACTCATTTTCGAAGGCGCATCATTTCAGTCCGAAATAAGGTTTTACCACTATGGATACAATTTAACCGAACAGGAAATGAAAAATAAATATAAAAGAACGGGTGACCTTTTAAGACGGCAACTTGTGGGAGATCCTGACAATCTTTTTATAATGACGAACCTTATTCGAAACTACAGAAACGAATTTAATTTTAACAAAGTTATTGAGTTGGGGGAGAAAGGGTTAAAATTATCTGAGTCTCAGACAGATTCTAACTCAAAAAATCAGAGACAGAGAATATATATTGATCTCGTATACGCCTTTATCAATACAAACCAACTCGACAAGGCTGAAAAGATATGTACGGAAGCAATTAAGGAAAATCATGATTCTCTTGATATTTTATTTGTCATGGGTGAAGTATCATTGAGAAAAGAGAAGTTCAATGACGCATTAATCTATTTTAAAAAATACCTTATTATAAAAGATAGAGAGAATAAAGAACCGGCGTTTAACCTGTTCATTGTTGACGCCTATTATTATGAGCACAAGGCATATGATAATATTGGCGTTTGTTATGAAAAGTTAAATCTTTTTGATGAGGCCGAGGCAGCTTACAAAAAGGCTATCAGCCTCAACAGTGAAGAGCCTCTCTACTACTCAAATCTTGCACAACTATATCTTGCCAAAAAAAATGTGGAAAAAGCTGAAGACATAACTAACAGCGCTATAAGTAATGGCATTGCAAATGATTCGATCTATATGTTGGCCGGGCAGATACAATCTTTGCTAAAGAAACCTTATCAAGCCATTAATACCATGAGACAATTAATCAATAAAAACGACAAAAGTATTCCTGCGCATATATTCTTAATCAATCTATTAATACAAACAAACCAGCTTAAAGAAGCAGAAGATGCTGTAAAAGTTATAATTTCATCAAATCCTGATCATTTGGGGCTCAAATGTCTTATGGAAAGAATAAAATTCAAAAATGGTGATAAGGATAGCGCAATCAAATTTATTAACAACACGCTCGAATCCAACCCATTAAATGGCAATGTGTATCATGACCTTGGAAACCTTTGTATTGAGATAGAGGAATACAAAATAGCTATTGAGTTGCTGGAAAAATACCTTAACGTTTTTCCTACTGATATAACTACAATTACTAACATTGCGACCTGTTATGCAAGATTAGGGAAACTAGAACCAGCGCTCATTGGATTTAAAGCCGCACTTATCTTTGATCCGACAAATACTTACGCATTGCAGAATCTTGAAGTTTTGAACAAAAGGTTAAAACCTCGGACAGGTTAATCTGCCGGCCTGCTTACCACACATATCATTTGAAGAATACTAACGCGAACTACACACAATGCAGTTTTCCTACCGGATATTAAGTGAGCCAATTCGTGTGATAAGTTATTCTGGGCAATAGATAAAATACCAGAAAGAATTATTTGCTTCTTTAACACACATGTTTAAAAAATATTAAACTTCCCATAACTCCTGCCGATAATTGCGTCAGGTACCATAAAGTTTTTAAAGACTTGACTAGTCAGTTTGAGAATTTGTGTGCTTTAATTTAGACAAACTGGTTTTTTCTCGTTATGGAATACGAGAAAAACGTAAAAACAAGGAGGTTTAAGAGTATGAGTACAAGAATTAATACAAATATTAATGCGTTAAATGCCCTGAGATCATTGACTGATGTAAACAATAAATTGTCTGTTAGTCAATTACGGCTCGCGACAGGTAAAAGGATTAACACTTCTTCGGATGATGCCGCTGGATATACTATTGCGAAAAAGATGAATGCTCGTGCGGAAGGTCTTGGGCAGGCATTAAGCAATATCGGTTCAGCTAAAAATCTGGTAACTGTAGCAGAAGGTCATTTAAATAATATTGTAGATATTCTGACACAGATGAAGACAAAAGCCACACAGGCAGCTGATGATTCACTTGGAACAGCTGAACGTACTGCCATCAAGGCTGAACTTGCCTCGCTCTCTAATCAAATTAACCTCGAGGTTCAACAGGCAACATGGAATTCCAAGTCTATATTTAATGGCACGGCTTCTAGCGGTGCTACTGCTGGTAACGTACTTTTCAAATTTCAGATTGGTGCAGGAAATAGTTCAACAAACGATTTGTTGCAGTTTAATTTGCTTAAAACTGGCAACGTCAGCCTTGAGGGTGGTAATACTGGTTTTAAATCTTCTCAGATGCGGCTTGATTCGAGTGGGAGTGGTGCTACGCGACTCAGCGGCAATACCCTTGCAGGTTCTCTTTTAGGTTCTTCAGCATCAGCTCACAAATTAATGGGTAGGATCGATGACGCTATTGCTGACGTATCTGAGGCATTGAGTTACATAGGATCTGTGGTGAACAGGCTGACATATCAGGAAGCTAGCTTGACGGTAGCCAGGACAAATACCGAGGCAGCTAGAAGCAGAATTGAAGATGCGGATATGGCTTTTGAACAGTTACAATCAACAAAGTTTCAGATATTGCAACAGACGGCCAGTGCAATGCTTGCACAAGCAAACTCTGGACCTCAATCGATATTGAGTCTTTTCAGATAAGAAAAAGTTTATCCTGGGGATGGTATATTAATACCATCCCCAGTTTGTATTTGTTTAATTTTCGTAATCGCCCTATCAGGAGATTTGAAAATGGCCATATCATCGTCTATCACATCCGCATTTAACGCTAACTCAGGTCTTAACGTGCTAATCGATCAATTTATGGCTTTAGAACGAAGACCTTTGACATCGTTGAACACCAAAAAGGCCAGCATCAACACCACCGTAAACGTTTATAGTGATTTAAAATCAAACCTTGTTGATCTTCTGTCTGCTGCAAGAGACTTGGCCAGCACGAACACAAGTTCCGTATATAATTCAAGAACCTCAAACTCCAGTGATGAAACAAAACTAACTACATCTGCTGGTCCGAGTGCTGCAGTAGGAACATTTCAAATTCGTATTAAACAATTAGCAACCGGTGCCTCAATCAAGAGTACCGGAGAGCTCGTAACTAAAGCAGTGGCTAAAAGCATGTCAAAAGTTGCTCCTGGTTCAGGCGTTATCGATATAACAAAAAGTTTTGATAACGCAGGTTTTGCTAATACTCCGGATGGTACAGTAACTATTAACGGTCAAACATTTACTTTATCTGCTTACAGTACAGTACAGTCATTTTTAGACGCCGTCAACGGCAATACTGCGGCAAATAGTAATATTTATTATAATAAAACAGAAGATAAATTTTATATTGAACAAAAGAGTGGAAATACAGATCTGATTATATCGGAGACAGGATCTAATCCGTTATTTTCTGAGATAAAAATAGCCGCTAATTCATATACGGGTAATGGTAATACTGGCATTCAAAGTGAAGTGCTACTACGTGAAGCTAATTTCGATAGTATATTGACAAATACTACAAGTGGTAGTTTTAAAATCAACGGTATAAGTCTTGCCTATAATACCAATACAGACACTCTCGATAGCGTTCTCTCCAAAATAAACAGTTCTACAGCAAATGTAAACGCATTCTATGACAGTTCTTTGGATAAGGTTGTTATTAAATCTAAAAGTGCTGGAAGTTCGGATACCATCACACTCTCTGATGTAAGTGGTAACTTATTAAGTACATTGAAACTGTCAGATGCCACAGCAACCAATGGTACTGACTCACTATTTACGATAAATAGTACAAATTCAGCAGATCAGATAACAAAAAGTACAAATTCATTTACCATTAATGGTGTTACTTATAATTTGAAAAATACCAATGTCACAAACTATACGGACTCAACCTATACAACTGTTACTGTTAATCAGGATTCGAGTGCTATTCAATCGAAAATTACCAATTTACTTGATAAATTTAACTCGACAACAGGGTATATAAAAACTAAATCCACTATAGACCCTATTACGAAAATAAGAGGACCTCTTGCCGGGAATTCGACGTTTTCATTACTTTCAAATCAATTATTTCAAAAATTGTCTGAACAAATAGCAGGGATTGCCGGTGGCAATCCTGATTATCTGAGTGACATTGGTATTACCATTGATAAAAGTCTAAAGGCAAGTCTGTCTGATACAACAAAATTTAACAATGCCATTATATCAAATTCTAAGGCTGTTGAAGATCTGTTTAATTCAGCAAATGGTATGGCCAATAAAATAGTTACTCTCTTAAAACCATTTGTAGAAAGCTCCTCTTTATCAAGGGATTCAATTATCGAAGAAACAAAAAAAACACTTAGCAGACAAATAGAAAACATTGATACAAGAATAAATCGTATGGAAGAGCGTCTAAAAATAAAAGAAAATCAGTATAGACAACAGTTATATACGATGCAAGGACTTTTAAATAGTGCAGTATTCCAAGGTAGCCAAATCTTATCTTTTACAAACTCTGTATTAAGTAATAATACCTTCTGAGAACAAAAGAATTTCAACAATAATTAACATTGCATAATTATAACAACTCAGATATGAAAATAATATAAAATGGATAAAAGGAAAATAATAGACATACTTTCTTCACTAGCGGCAGAGTATAAAATACTCTTGAATAATACCATGGAAATTAAAAAAGTACTATTGGGTGATTTAAAAGAAGATATTTTAAAAGAGGCTTTTAATACCAGAGGATTGTTGATTAAAAAAATGAATTCATCAATAAAACATTATAACTCTATTAAAGAATTCGTTGGTCCTGCCGATAGTACTGGGTGGGATACAGAAATAAACGAACCTCTGCAAAAAATCAAAAAGAAATTAAACGATATAGTCGTATTAAATGAGGATATAGTATCATTGATTAAGCAGCGTATTAACGAAATTACATCTTCTCTAGTAAAAATTCAAGAAGGTAAGCATTTCGTTGGTACTATAAAAAAACATTATAATAATACCCCATCTTTAGTCGATCTGTGTGGATAGAAAGTGACTAAGTATTTATTTAATAACTTTGAAAGGAGTCATTAACTTATGCTTGCAGCCAGGAAAATGAGTAATGCCTATTTGGAACAGGAGATTATGACGTTAAATCCACTTCAATTACTAATCAAAGCTTATGATGCTGGAATTAGCGCTTGTAATCGTAAAGACGAACCTAAGGCAAGTGCAGTCCTTTCAGAATTAATAGATTCTCTTAATTTTGATTATGCTGAAATCTCCAATTCTTTGTTTAGACTATATGAATATTGCATGAGAGAGGTTAAGTGTGGTAATTTTGAAGTTACTTTAAAAATTTTAAAAGAACTGCGTGAAACATGGATTCAGGCACGGGAAAATATTCAGGCAGAGATACCACAACCAAGTAATTTATAGAACTAACAACATAATTTCCATAAGCTGCTTGGTAATAATAGGGTGTGATAAGTGCAAATGAAAATTTAAAGAGTTTTAAATCAATCATTTTCGTTATGTTCACAAAGATATTCTTTCGCTATAATCTGTAAACACTAATAGCTATGCTTTTATGACGATGTTTGAGAATAAATATATGGAAACAAAGAATGTTCTCAATTTGAATACATACAACGCTTATTGCAACTACGACGATAAAAGCATGTCGATTACGAAAACTACAAATCCAGAAAACGATAAATCTATATTTAAAAATGCCGATAAGGTGAATAACCATACGCAACGTTTAAAATTACCCATTTCATACGCGCCCTCCTTTTTAGAAACAGAAATTACCATGTCAGTTGAAAAAGATTTAAATATTGTTGTCACCACCGTAAAAAATAAAAATACTGACAAAGTTATCAGACAGATTCCCGAAGAAGAAGTCGTTGAAAGGTTAAGATACTTAAAAGAATATGATAAACAACTTATTTCTCTAAGGGAAAGGAACGCTTCTAATATTATTGCAAAAGACTTTTAAAAATTTAGTAGCGTTGTCAAACGGAAACGTGACAAAAGCCCGTTGTAAAGACAAGGACTGAAAATCTGATTAAGTATTTCGGATAACAATTGGCAGAGAAGTGTGTATACGCCCCTCATCTACATCAAAAATGCTGATTTTGAGGTGTTCTATCATGAGAAAGACTATTCGAATTAATGAATAAACAAGAGCACCAACCTTATCATTCCTACAACCAAGAGGATAATACCGATATACTTCGCGAGCTTCTGGATAAATATTAACAATATACCAAATCCTATGATAATAAATGGACTGGCTCCTCCGATAAAATTCCCGATACTCTGTGGAATTGATGTGATACCGGAATTTGTTTCCTGCCCAAATACAGTATTTGATGCAAGAAATATGAACAGTAATAAACTAATAATCAGATGAATTTTCATATAATTTCCTCGTATTTTTACTGAGAGCTTTTATTCCAGATTGGAGTGTCTTTTGTCCATTTCGTTTTCTGAACTTTTGAGTTTTTTTACCAGTGAAAGGATAATCCCGTCCAGATAGACCAGACATGCCTGCTCAAAGAGAGTGCTGCGAAACTGAATCGACCCACTATCCTTGTGGTTTGTACTCACTTCCTTGACCGGTAATTCAACAACAATATCTGCCTGTCCGGCAAGCGGAGAATTTTTATGAGAGGTTACTGCAACTACAACTGCATGATTTTTTTTTGCCAACCCTGCAATATAACGGGTAATGTGTGTACTACCTGAACTGCTGCAAGCGATTAAAAGATCACCTCTGTCGATATTCGGCGTTGTCGCATCACCAACACAGTAAGCGTTCAGACCTATATGGGTAAGTCTCATAGCAAAGGTACGAGATACCAGCCCCGATCTTCCCTGACCGGTAACGAATATGTTTTTTGCTGAAAGAAGAGACGATAGGAGCTTCTCATAGGCATGCTCATCAATCTTTTCAAGCACCGAATGAATTTCATCTAAAATAATCTGGGTAATGGTCTTAATTCCTGTGGCGTCAGCCCCGATTTTCAATGCGCATTCCCTTAATGAAATTTCGAAATTGTCACGGAGTAGTATTTGGAAATTGTAATAAAAAACGTCGGAATTATACCACGCACTCTCGCTGATTGCAAGAAATCAGATTCTCTGCACAGGGCTTCATCAAAAATAAACACGAGTAGTGATAAGTAAAAAAGAAAAATAATAAACTGGTTTATTCGAGACAGTTCTTTTATCAGATGTTCATGAATCCCGGAGACATTGGAAAAAGCATGGTAATCGTAGAGCAACTCTGTAATATTGAAGTAAGGCCAATTAACCGGAATGAGAGGTCTCAAGGGGATGGACTCGTCCGTCACTACCACTACCTTAGGGCTTCATTCCGTCATTGGGGAAAGCATCAATACATCGCCATCCATCAGGGGCATTGGCTGGCGTTGATTGGTGGTCTGCGGTTACGTTCAAGTGCAAGGTACATGATCAGTGGATTGGATTGCCTTCTTTTCATCAGTACAAACGCCTGCATTTTGTTGCCAACAACAGCCGTTTCCTAATCCTGCCAGATGCCCGCCTACCGAATTTTGCCTCCCGTGGTCATTGCCCTTAATCTCAAGCGGTTATACTGCGCTGACAAACCTTCTACAGTCATTTTGTTATCTTGCAGAAATGTTTGTAGATCCGCAGTACTTCAATGTGGCCTGTTACAAGGCCCCAGGGCTGAATGTTTCTCGGGGTCGTCTGCGAATTTGCAAGATACGCAAGCCGTTATTATCCCCACAACCAGCCCAAAATGGTCTTTGTTTACCCTGTTGCTTCGGACAAAAAAAGAAAACGCTCTGAACCATAATCCTGACAAATATTTTACTAAAAAGGAGACTCAACCCATGCACCTCTCTACCAAAAAAGCTGAAGACCTGAAAGAACGACTATCTCAAATCCCTGGTACACGTATGGCACAAGGCAAGCGGCACAGAAAGATACTGCATGGTGTATCGTTGAAAAAAAGAATGCTGATCACCGTTTTGCCGTAAAAAATAACCACTCTACCCTTAAATAAGACGTCGAAGATCTCCGGCTGGTCTCTTTCCCATCCTCAGCGTCAAACGATTGACAAACGTTACGGACATTTTGAAGTTCGACAAATCAGGGCGAGCGCCGATTTAAACCGTTACCTTAATTTTCCCATGCCGGACAAGTCTTCTGTATCCGCGGAATATTTGCTTCCCGCAAGACGGAGAAGGTGACGGAAGAAACCGTCTGTGGCATTATCAGCTTGTCATCCCAAAGGGCTGGTCGTTTCAGGATTCTTCTCCTGAATCGTTGCCACGGGAGCATCGAATACAACCCCCACTACGTCCGGGACGTAACCTTTCGCGAAGGCCATTCCACCATCCGTACTTCTCATTCACTACGGGTCTTTGCTATCATGAAAACTTTGTTATCAGCGTCCTTCGCCTTTTTGGAAAAACCTCTCTTGCAAAATACCCTATCATGATTTTGATATTATTCTGACCCTTTATCCTGTCACGTTTTTGGTATTTATTTTTGTTGCTCTCCACAATGAGCTGTGTTAAAATTTCTTCTTTATGAATATTGTGGAAGTTAAAGACCTTTAATTCTTTTCAGTACAAAAAGGAGCTTTCGCTTGGGAGACCTTCTTGGTAAACTTATTAGTCTTTATGAAATTGCATTGCTTATTAGAATTGTATTCTCATGGGTCCCGCATAACCCTTATAATCAGGCTGTACAATTTCTTTATAAAATTACTGACCCCGTGTTAATTCCTGCACGAAGACTCGTTCCACCAATCAGAGGCATAGATTTTTCTCCCGTGATTGTCTTTGTTGGTTTGGGTGTTGTTAAGTGGGTGATTGGGGGAACGTTTTAATTCTTGCCAGTTTCAGAATTACATGCTACCGATACCCATAACCCCGCAGAATTACCGCCGTAGTATTGACCCGAATTCCGCACCTTTGCAATTAAACGGGAAAAAACTCGTTGTCATGGATGTAGATGGCGTCCTGTTTAAAGGGCAATTTATATTACATGTAGCGCGTTCCCTTGGGATATGGGTATATATACGAACTGCATTACTCTGTCTCCTCTTTAACGTGGATAAGATCTCAATCCACGAGTTAATCACGCGGGTGTATGCTCGTTTTCGAGGTGTTACGCTTGATCAGGCCCAACGGATCTATAAAAACATCCCTGTGATTATGCATGCGAGGGAAACGATTGCAACACTGCGTAGTCATGGTTATCTGGTCGTATTCATCAGCAGCGGGGTACCGGATCTCTTTGTGAAAGACCTTGCGGCAAGATTATCTGCAAATCACGGATACGGAATAGAGATTGATACGAATAATGATTGGTTAACCGGTAGGGTTTATGGGCAGCTTTTGATGCCCGGTGGGAAAAAAGCTATTATTGAAGAGATACTGAGCAAAAATAATCTTTCATGGCAAAACACGGTCGTTCTTGTGGATGACCGTAACAACCTGGATATCATGGATAAAGCTGGCATTAATATCGGTGTTAATGCGCATTATGCTGTTCGGCAACGCGCACACTACCTGATTGACAGCGGAAATTTATCAGAGGTGCTGGATGTCATGGATATCGAAGATGCCGATTCTTATAAGACCCTGTTTGCCGGAATGCGCAAGCAATTTGCCCATTCGTGGTATCAGGAAATCAGGAGAAAACTTTTGCATGTCCTTATTGCCTTGACACCCGTATTTGCAAATTATATCTACCATACAACGTTGATTGTGCTTTTTTCCTTATTGATTATTTATTTTATTTCAGAATGTTTGAGGATCAATGGTTACTCGTTTCCTCTGTTTGGCGGCATAACGAGGTCAAGCATCCGTAAGTTGGAGGAAAGGGGTTTTGCTTTTGGTCCAATAACCCTGATTCTGGGTACCGGTCTCTGCCTGTTATTCTTCCCAATTGTCATTGCAAGTACCGTTATCTGGATAGTAGCCTTTGCCGATACTGCAGCTGCAATTGTTGGTATGAGTCTGGGCAATCATAGAATTCCTTATAACATTAAAAAAAGTATCGAAGGTTCATGTGCAGCCTGGGTTGTCGCTTTTTTTTGTGGATGGATCTATTTGCCGCTTGTCCCGGCTTTACTTACAGCATTCTTCTCCAGTATTATTGAGTCATTGCCTCTGAAGTCTCTGGACAATTTGGTTATACCTATCGGCGCTGGAATTTTATTAGTATGTCTTGGGTACTCATAAAATTTCTCCGATCTAAACTCTATCGAAAACAGATAAAATACGTCATTTATCATGCGCGTTCTTGGAATTGATTACGGCGAGAAGCGAATTGGAGTCGCTATAAGCGACCCGCTTGGAATTACTGCACAAGGATTACCGACGATAGTATATTCAAATGTTCAGGAAGCTTTGCAAAAAATAATGGCTATTGTTTCTGAAAAAGAGGTAGGGGTGATCGTTGTTGGTTTACCCAAACATATGAATAATTCGTTGGGAGAAAGTGCTCGGGCGGTATTGTCTTTTGGAGAACGGTTAGAAAAATGCGTGGGTATACCTGTAAAAACTATTGATGAACGACTCAGTACGGTACGGGCGCACAGAGCCATGCTGGAAGGAAATCTTTCCAGGAAGCAAAGGAGAGGACGTGTTGACATGATTGCCGCCCAATTGATTTTGCAGAACTATTTAGACAGTCACAGCAACAAATGATACGGAAAAATGACTTGTCATTCAAAAAACCTGAACTGGTAGCGCCGGCTGGTGATCTTGAAAAATTGAGAATAGCGATAGAATTTGGTGCTGACGCAGTTTACATTGGGGGAGAAGGTTTTAATCTACGAATGGGTGCCCCCAGTCTGACTTTGCAAGAGATCAGAGAGGCTACTGACTGGGTTCATAAACGGGGGAAAAAAATATATATCGCACTGAACATCTATGCCCGTAATTATCATATTTCCGGCATACGTTCCTACCTGGCAAGGCTTGCAGAAATCCCGGTAGATGCCGTGATTGTTTCTGACCCGGGGATTCTTTTGGCGGTCAGAGAAATTGCTCCCCATATTCCAGTACATCTCAGTACACAGGCGAATACCACAAATACAAAATCTGCTGAGTTTTGGTATCGTCAGGGCGTGAAGAGGATTGTTCTTGCACGGGAACTGACCCTGGGAGAAATTCATGAAATTACGAACGATTCTCAGATAGAAACCGAAGTGTTTGTGCACGGCGCTATGTGTATGTCATATTCAGGCCGTTGTCTCCTGAGCGGCTTTATGGCCAACCGGCACGCCAATCTCGGAGACTGTTCCCATTCATGCCGGTGGAACTATGTGTTAAAAGAGGAAAAACGACCCAATGAATCTTATCCTATTGCAGAGGATGAAAGTGGCACCTTTATCCTGAGTTCCAAAGACCTCTGTATGATTCAATATGTCCCGGAGTTGTTTCATGCAGGCATTACAGCATGGAAAATCGAAGGTCGTATGAAAAGCCCGTACTATGTTGCTGCAGTGACACGAGTGTACCGTGAGGCTTTGGACCGTTATTTTACGGAACCCCGTAAATATGTATATGATCAAAGATGGCTGTCTGAGCTTGAAAAGATTAGTCACAGGGAGTACGGGACAGGATTTTTTTTCGGAAATCAAGGATATAATAGCCAAACAACGCATCCCGGAAGTGTGTACCTGAAAGAATATGATTATCTCGGTACAGTTCATAATGTTCTTTCCGATGATGTGGCAGAAGTGATGGTAAAAAACAGGATTGTGGGTAATACTTCCATAGAAGTCATGGGCAGACGTTTAAACGAGGATTTTACTCAGGTACTGTTGGATCTCAGGAATGAATATAATGAGTCTATTAAAACGGCTCATGTTGGGCAAAAAGTATTCATGAAGATGTCACGACCCGTTCATAAATATTTCATGCTGAGAAAATGTGGATGAACCGAGTAATGAAAAACATTGCTAAGAACATCGGAGGTGTTTGCCTTATCCTCATGGGTTGTATATTGATTTTTATGCCAGGGCCTGGGTTGCTTACTATCTTGGCAGGCTTATACATTACCAATTTTCCTGGAAAACATACCCTCGTTACCAAGATGAAAAAGACAAAATTTTACCAACGATACGTAACGAAGATAGAATCAAAAGTAATATCAAGTTTTAAGAGGAAGAATAAATAAAAGCATGGATACAAAAAAGCTGATCTCTCTTGCTCTTGTCATTTTTATGACAGGTTGTGGCTCCCTAAAAAAAACATCTCTTTTGAAGAAAGAAGAATCAAGTCTTGAACCAAAGAAGGGGACACTATCCTCTGATGCACAAAATAAAGAAGAACTTTTTGTGTGTGCAGGGGATATAGATGTTACATACAAAAAAATGGGTGAAGTCAGTTTGGGAGAGTATGGTTTTTCCGGGCATGATATTTTGGCAACGAAAATAAGGGAAAAAGCCCGTGCGGTAGGCGCTCAGGCAGTAATTAACGTTCAGTACGACACAGGGGCTTCAAAAACGTGGAAAGGGTATGGTGAACTGGGCGGAACTGATTATGGGATAAGATATGCATCGTGGTGTAAGGGTATGGCAATTACGTTCATGGAATCACCCGATTCTTTGGGACTTTTGTTATCTAATCTTACTCCGGAGATGAAGGAATGGTTTGGTTATAAAAAATCACAACACGGTGTCATTGTTGTTCATGTTCAGCCGCAAGGCATCGCATCTGCTGCGGGTATCAAAACGGAAGATCTCCTTGTGGAATGGGATGGGGAAAAAATTGAAAATAGAAACCAACTAAAACAGCTCATTGAAAAAACTTTGGGCAAAGAAGCTAAACTAAGCTTGTTGCGTGCGAAAGAAATCAAGATGGTAACAATATCCGTGCCGGTAATGGCAAATAGGCAGATTACCTCATCTGAACCTCAATCTATTGTGACAGAAACAAGGTCTGTAACGGCGGCTAAAGAATTCTCTCACGATGCCAAGGGTTCAAATACTCCGGAGATGCATAATGAAATAGGGGATCTTTATCTACGCAAAGGCATGTATGACGATGCAATCGAGGAATATAAAAAAGCGATTGAAGCAGATCCCAATGGCGCTTTAGCCCATTTTAACCTGAGTATTGCCTATGATAAAAAGGGCTTGAAAAAAGAGGCTGAGGAAGAATATGCAACGTACAAACTGTTGAAACCAAAACGAAAAGAGTAAAAGGCAATTGCTCATTCTTTATAGTACTACCATGAAAAATTATTTTGTAAGTTTTTTTATCCTCTTCTTGACTTTGTCGTAAGCGTTCAGCCGAACTATAGGGAAAGAATTTGACTGCGGCTTTGCTGCGGTATGAATTAGCATCGGTTTATGACCCTATTTCGTCTTTTTAAAAAGGGTATGCTGTATAGCATATGAAACATATTGTACTTTCATTCCTCTTTCTCATCTTCATACATTCCTTAACTGCCGCAGAATTGCTGAAAAACGGTGATTTTGAATCATCTGATATTACGGGCTGGAGATTTTGGGAGACCTATCCATGGGATGGAGACGGTGCGCCGGTAGAATTGCCGGTTCATCTGTCAATTGTTATTTCCGGTAATACGGGGAATATCGGAACTCCTTTACCACCTGCTGCCAGCGGATTCTTTGCCTTGGTGCAACAAGTTGGTTCTGGTGGAACTGCAAGGGGTGGACTTTGTCAGGAAGTAAAAGTCGTTGCAAATACTCCCTATATTTTAACGGGCTGTTTAGCATTTTATGGTGACGATATAGGTGACGTAACAATTATAGGCATTCTGGATGGTCTCTGGAATCCGGCGCTTGCCTATACTGCGTTGAGTAAATATTCTATTGGCGGAAATACGGTTTCACCGTGGGTGGAATTTACTCTGACAATTATCCCCTCGCGTGACGTAATTACCATCTTTACCGAAACCAGACAGGACTGGATGTATGGAAGCGTTGCCGGATGGTATGACAATCTCAGTCTAAAACCAGCCTCAGAATCCACAAGGCTTGTAATACCGCCAAATCCAAAAAAGAATACGATAGAGAAAAGAGCGCAAGATTAACGTATAGCACACAACTCCGGGTTTCATTATTAGCCCAGCACCTACAATCATATTTGTGACCTTTCATTCAATATTTAAAAAAACAGCGCCATCTGATTAGAAATATCCGTGTCCTTTTATTTCTACCAAAAGATCATTCCTGCATGTTTTTGGCGGGAATCCAGGAGGTTGGGCTCTATCGGATTCTCATGAAAAGAGTTTGGTATGACAAAACCATACAAGCAGGTGTCTAACCGGAGAATTCAGACTCAATTGATCGTTTTAATATTCTTTACTGGACAAACGTATTGAAAAGGTTATAACTGCGTTCATTTTGGCAACAAAAACATTCGACAAAGGCAAACCCCGAGTGATCGGGGGACGCAAAGGAAAGGGTCTTTAAACGTACAGGGGCACAAAGACGGTGTCCCAAATCATATTAATGGCTTTAGAAGAGACAGCCTTACTGACGAAGATGTTTTCATGAATATCTTTGCAGTAAGGCTTTTTTTGTTTTAGAAGGCTACGGGGAAAGAGAAGGTGTAAGAGGAAAGTGGCGAGTAATCTTGTGTGACACGAGCAGTCCTCTTACTGTCCTTATTTTCGTAGAGGTAGTTTAGAATCAATCCTAAAGGCTTTTTTGCAAGTTCCGGCCACAGATATTTGCGGATTTTATTCAGAAGGTACTTCCGAAGTTTAGCAAGAGCGCAGTGGGAAAAATCGGTACAAAACTTATAGTGAGCAAAGTCGAACGAGACAGCAATAAAGGGGCGACTGTATTGGAATTCTCATCATATTTCAACGGGTTTCCGGGTGGCACGGACAAACTCGTTTGTCCGTGCCGCCCTGCGGTTGAAGATTGGTTGAGCAGCGCGGGCAGTGTATCGTTTGCTTTTATAGAAGATCTTCTTTTTACAGTGGTTTAACTATCTCTTTACATTTCCGGTGCGAGGCATCGCCTTTACCATAAAGGTGCCGTAGATAGAGAGCAACAGGGCGGCAGACAGCGCCGGCAATGCGTATGTGACGGGGAGGACAAGTTCTTACAATCTCCCAACGAAAAACGCCATGTATGGAACCCATACTGAATGGATTCAAATAAATTAGCAACTCTAAAATCCGTATGCAGCTTCTGAAACTCGTCAAGGTCTTCATCCAAAAAATGACAGATTTCGTAGTGCAAATTTCAGATTTACGATATTTTACGTAAATTATGTTTCGTTATACACAGTTATAACTCACAAACAACTGTTCCATTCCATTCAGTCCTGCCTTGTCCAGGTACATAGTGTTCATTTGAAAATTTATTGCCGGTTCCAGTAGGGGACCTTCGGCAATCGTAGCAAAAGGATTGCCGCTCAAAATGCGATGAGCTAAGGTAAGATACAGACGGTTCAATAAGCCTTCTTTTAACAACAGATACAAGATTTTAGGCCCCGCGCCTGAATAGATTACGCGATAACCCAATTCATACGCATGTTGCGCAAGAAGTTTTCCTTCTACACGATTTTTGCCTGCCACAACGACCTTGCCCTCGCGTTTTTCAATTTCGTGCACGCGCTCGGGATTGGGATTCTTCGTTATAAAGAAAACAGCCTTGCGTCCGTTGTGTTTGAGCACATCAGGAATCGGAAAATCCAAACTGCCGCTGACGATGGCGATGTCAGGCTGTGGTTTTAGACCACGTGACATGCGCCATTCACGCAGATCTGCAAACATGGGGTCATCTGTTTGTAAAATTTCCTGCGCGCGTCCTTGCGCCCATTCGCGTAAATATCTGCCACTGCTGATAATCAAGTCCGCCTGTGCCGCAAGTTCCTGATACAAACGCCAGTCGTGTTCGTTTGTGATATTTTTCGGCACCATTAAACCCGAACCATCAGGACGCGGAATTGCGATCCTCCCATCCAGGCTTGTTACGAAATTTGCATAAATGTATGGCGATGCCGCATTGGCAAACTGTCGCACGTCATGCGCAAGATACAAACCTTTTAACATGCGTTCCGTATAAGGTTGCGGATAGAGTTGAAAAACAGGTTGTTCCATTATTCTTACGATTTTTTTAAAAAGTTATTCCGCTTGTTGCAAACGATCGTTCAATTGCTCATGTGCAATACGCTCTTGAAAGGCGCCGTACATTGCTTGTGTCAGCATTTTCGAACTGGTCTGATTAACGCCACGCATCGTTGCGCACATGTGTTGCCCCATTACAATTACGGCAACGCCGCGGGGACTAAGGAGCGTTTGAATAAAGTCGGCGATTTCGCGCGTCATCTTTTCTTGCACCTGGAGGCGTCGCGCGTACATTTCTACGATACGCGGAATTTTCGAGAGACCGATAATTTTGCCGTCGGGAATGTACGCCACATGCGCTTTGCCAAAAAAGGGCAGCATGTGATGTTCGCACAAACTGTAGAACTCAATGTCCTTGACGACCACCATATCGTCGTACGCGCTTTCAAACAGGGCGCCGTTGATGAGCGATGCCGGATTTACGGCGTATCCACCGAGCAACTCGTTGTACGCGCGTGCAACACGTTCCGGTGTTTTTCGCAAACCTTCGCGAGTCGGGTCTTCACCCACATTCACCAGAATAGTACGCACTGCTGTGGCAATCGCGCGCTGCGATTTTTGTTCAGAGGTTTCATGCTGCTGCGCAGCGTAGTTTGTAATCGTGTGATCAGGTATTATGGTCTGCGATCTGTCATTGTCATACGCATGCGTAACGCAAGCCGGGAGTTGTGGCGCTGTTGCTTGTGTTTGGAGTGCGTTCTGGACAAATTGTCGGACTTGGGAGCTTATGCCTGGCACCGTATACATGTTGTCACGCGATGTGCACAGACGGTCAGCCAATTCCGCCAACGTAGGTCCGTCCGGTGGAATAATGTAATCGGGGTTGACGTCCGCTAGCGCTCGTGCCATAAAGCCGCATTCAAAAATTTTTAGGTCGGGAATTTTTAATTCGTTATCGCCAATGATTTCTTGATCATACAAAACTAAATCCAAATCAATGGTGCGCGGCGCATTTTTATCCGCGGTCCGCACACGCCCCAATTCGCTTTCGATAGCGCGTAAGGCGTTCCGCAAAGCATGAGGCGTTAATTCGGTCAACAATCGCGCTGCGCCATTAAAAAAACGCGGTGTATTTGGTGCGTTACCTAACGCGGGTGTATCGTAGACGGGCGAAACGGCAAGCACCGTTCCTAGACGGCACAAACGTTCCACTGCTAATGGATAATTTGTTTCGCGCTCGATATTCGAACCAATAAAAATATAGGCGTCGTTCATTTTGATTAGTACTCCATTCCGGCTAAGTCATTTCGATGCATCCGTTTGTTCCAACCCAAAATCTGCGCGCGTGCGTGTGATTGTAACACCGACGGAGCGCGCAAAGCGTAATGCACCCGGTTTTTCCAGACTGACCTGCACGCGCAATGCGCGCGGGTCGCACAAACAAATTTTGGCGATACGTTCCACTAAACGCTCAACCAAAAAATGATCTGATTTTTCAACGTATTCGATAATTTTTTTGGTGACGGTACGATAGTTGAGGGCATCTTCAATCGCGTCACTGGCAGCGACGGGACGCGTATCCGTCCAGAGCACGAGATTGATCAGCACGTCCTGTTTATTTTTGCGTTCCGATTCGTTGATGCCGATGATACAGCGCAGCAACAAATCGTTGATTTCGATACGGTCAGGTTTCATTTATTTTTGGATCATCATAGAAATGAGTGGGTAAAATTTCGATTTTATATCTCCGGATGCGTACAGGTCAGAATTTTAAACGAAGATATTCTTTGTCTCTTGGACCGTAGGTTCGTCACTGGGTAACCAGGATTATGTTATTTAATTCCTCGATAAAATCTATGGAAACGGTATTCTCCGGTTTACTGTATGCAGTAATTCATCCCAATGCCTTTCTATTATCTCAGTAAATTTCTCATAGGGTTTATGGGAGGACTAAGAGCCAGGTCTTGATTATAGAATGGTTGACCTATTCGTTATGTAGATTGATATCATGACATAACCATAGGAAATCCAATATGCCAATGCAATTTATCACCCTTGTTTTAAGTCAGATATTGGATACCACATCTTGGTTGGTGATTTTAGCGTGTTGAGCTTCTTTTAATTATTACCTTTTTTTCAACAATCCTGAGATTACCTCAAGATTATTCACAGTGTCCATAATCATTTAATGATTTATATGGTTGGTGGTCAACGGCATCCGTCAGGTAAACGCGTCTTCGAGCATTTCTCCCATTCTAAACAGAACCCCAATGTCCGTTCAAGGCGCTCAATGATGGTGGTGTCCTTTATATGAACACCAGCTCCAATATCTCATTTTATTTCTGGCTTTTAACTGGCTCTTATTTTGTCTTCACCTCTGTTTGTTTTCCTTCTTCAACAATTAATTTCACCCCCGGGCTTGTATTGAAATCGCTTGGTATACCTCTGGGTCCAAAAAGGTCTGTTTTATCGGATTATTCGCCGTCACCACAAATACGCCAGCATCATTTGCATCTGTTAACACCATCGTTGACAATGGTTACCGTATCACTTTTCACCTGTTCAAGCGTTATCTTCTGTGCAGGAACAGTTTTTATTCAGCCAGGTATGCATTCAGCCTTCTATAACCATAGCGTCTGGGCTTGACTTCAGTTCGCCAATGGAAAATCGAATCTCCATAATGTCTTCATCGGTTTCTTTGTCATCTGAGACCGTAAACACGGTCTTACCAGTTTCATCTGCCACTTGCATTTGTATGTCCATATTCCAATCCGAGTTGTACTTAAGAACGCAGGCTTCAAATGTAATAGCTTATCGTTATCTGCAACGCATTGACACGTTTCCCTTTTACGATGAGTATGTTGTCGACAGATTTATTTGCAGTGTAGCTGGCTTGCGATCTATTTTTCCTTACCTTTCTCTCCCACTGCATTTTCAACAACCTTTACATCAATGGCAGAGGTAAAAGTTCCGACTGCAAATTTAATTCTGGCAGGGGGTTTCTCTGTCAGATTCTTACCCGTTACCGTAAAGACAGCACAACCGCTTGCATCTGTTAAAATTGCACTGGAGGAAAGATCTATCTTACTGATTCCTTCCTGGATAACCGCATCGACCTTGGTATCCACTGCCGGATTGCCTTTTTCACATTTTACCCGTACGGTTACAGTACCCGTTTTTCCCTTCTCAAGTACCAGCTTTTCCTTTGGCTCTATGTATACATTCTCGGGCACACACCCTATTGCCTGAACCCGTACCGCGATTTTTGTCTTCAGATCTCCTGCAACAAACTTAATCTCCGGAAGCTCTTCTTCTGTTTTTCTATTACCCGTAACAGTAAATACCGCCCTTCCATTTTCGTCTGTTATGGCACTTGCAGGAGAAAGTTCTATAAACTTTTTACCCTTCAGAATATCAGCATTTACCTGAACACCAGAAGCGGGTTTATCCCCTTTAAACTTCACATTTACCACGATATTTGCGTTCTTTCCTTTTTGCATTACCAGTTCCTGGTCAGGATGTGTCATGATTGTCTTTGGCTTGTTTTCAGTCGTTTCCTTTTCTGCCTTTTTTGTTGCCGTCTCGCCAATCTTTTCAACAACCTTTACCTCCAGAGCGGACGTAAAGGTTCCGACTGCAAATTTAATTCTGGCAGGGGTTTTTTCTGTCAGATTCTTACCCGTTACCGAAAAGACAGCACAACCGCTTGCATCTGTTAATATTGCACTGGAGGAAAGATCTATCTTGCTGACTCCCTCCTGGATAACCGCATCGACCTTGGTATCCACTGCCGGATTGCCTTTTTCACATTTTACCCTTACCGTTACAGTACCCGCTTTTCCCTTCTCAAGCACCAGCTTTTCCTTTGGCTCTATGTACACACTCTCGGGCACACACCCTATTGTCTGAACTATTACCGCCATTTTTACCTTCAAATCTCCTGCGGCAAACTTAATCTCCGGAAGCTCCTCTTCTGTTTTCCTATTACCCGTGACGGTAAATATCGCCTTGCCATTTTCATCAGTTACGGCACTTGCGGGGGAAAGTTCTATAAATTTTTTGCCCTTCAGGATATCAGCATTTACCTGAACCCCAGCAGCGGGCTTATCTCCTTTGCACTTCACATTCACCACGATATTCGCGTTCTTTCCTTTTTGCATTACCAGCTCCTGGACAGGATGCGTCATTATTGTCTTTGGCTTGCAGGTAGCGGTTCCCGTGCTTTCCATCCCTTGTGCAATCACACTGTGCGGTTTAAAGCCGGCACCAAAGCCAAATACAATAAATGCTATTACATATAATGAGTACTTACACTTCAACTGTTCCATGTATATCTCTCCTTTTTGGTTAAGTGACTTGTATGAGATATGGCTATAGTAAGGTGCCTTCACAGACGTCAACATATCTCTCGTAAAAAAACATCAGATATCAGATAAATGATAAATTAAACACGGAATATATGAGATTTTCAATTTATTTTATCAATTATGAAGAAACATTTGCCTCCTCCAGGATCAGGTGGCCTTGTGACATCAATTTTAACAACATCTTAAAATACAAAAGTTTCATCGTTTGTGATTTATCACATCGATACAGAGCGGCAATATCATAATATTATCCGTACATCACCCATCCGTTTGGTAAAATGGATTGCATCAAAATATTCGAGCAAAGGGACTGCATATTTACGGGTAGTCCTGGTCAGATCCCGGAATTGTGCCACACTCATAGGACCGTTTTTGATAATATGCGCCCTGACCAATTCCTTTAATTTATTCAGCACCGCCGCATGGAAATGGATGCCGTTTTCGATCCTAATAAGCTTCTTTTGCTCTATCAACAATGAGAGGGCGGCTTTGCCGGAAGCGCCATGTTTTGTGATGCTCTCTTCTAAAGAAGGCGGAGTCAATCCAGCCTTAAAAAAAATCTCTTCAATTTTATCTGCTACATCTTTATCTTTTGTTGATACTTCGAGCTTAAAGTCCATGAGCGATAGTTTATTGTCCGTAATTTTAATAATTTTCTCGTTTCTCAGAGCAGAAAGTACCGCGGTAAACAAGAAAGGATGGATATTATCGCCAACGATGGGCTTCTTATGAGGCTCTCCAGCACCGGTCTTTATATCTTTTGGCACAGGTAGGGAAGCTGAAGTGATCAGCGCCCTAAGTTGGGACTCCTCAATTCCAGTTTTTAAAGGATTTTCCTTATGAAATGTCCTGAGGATATTCAGGACTTGTTCCTTTACAGCAGTGATCACATCACGATGAACAACACCATCTTTACCCTCGGCAAGAAACTTCCGAAGCAACCCCTTCTTTACTAACCCTGCAATAACATCCTCGGCAGTTGAAGGATGAATATTCACCTGCCTGGAAATGTCATTAACCGTAGGAGTGAACAGTCGTTCACCCTTGCAAACATGAATAGTATTCAAATAAACCTGTTCTACAATATCCGGAAGATTCCCGCTGGCCAGAATCCTTAAAACCGCGAGGGTTTCTTCCTTAAAACGTTTTAACCGGGTGGTATTGTACCTCAACACCTTGCCTCCGCCGATGGTATGGGCAGGCGAGTAGGAACGGACAATGAAATGATCTTCCCGCTCGACGGTAACAATATCGTCCAGGAGAATTTGACACAATGCCTCCTCGCCGGGCCTTAATGTATCCCGATCCAGCAGAACAAGTCGACCCATCACCTCGGTGGTATTCAGATGAAACCGAATCCTCGTCCTGTTTCTTAAAGGGTTTTTTGTGCCTTTTACCAACCGCAGTAAAACATCGATGATCTTTGTTGGCTGTAAGTATCCGGGGATTGAGAGCTCGTGGCCGCGCCGTATTTCAGCAGATTTGATGCCAGACAAATTGACTGCTGCACGTTGTCCAGCAAAGGCAGAGGTGACCCGTTCTCCGGTCACTTCAATTCCTCTCACACGTAAGATCTTTTTCATGGGTAAGATTTCCATTTCGTCCTCCACGGAAATCTGACCACCCAGAATAGGGCCGGTGACAACACATCCATACCCCGGAACGGTGAAAGACCGGTCAATGGGCATTCGGAATTCACGGACGTTGCTCTGCGTTTGTATCTGTGCAATCAGTTTTCCTATCACCGTCTTGCAGGTTTCAATCCCTTCGCCTGAGACCACGGATACAGGAATAATCGGGGCATGCTCCAGCAATGTACCCGTTACATTTTTTTTAATATCTTCCTGCACCACCGCCAGCCACTCATCGGTAACAAGGTCTTTTTTCGTCAGGGCAATGAGACCGTGTTTAATGCCCAGGAGGTTGATAATTTCCAGGTGCTCAATAGTTTGGGGCATAACGCCATCATCGGCTGCGATAACAAATAATACGAGGTTAATGCTGGTGGCGCCTGCCAGCATGTTCTTGACGAACCGTTCGTGTCCTGGTACGTCAACGACACACACCCTGCGATTTTCACCGAGATCGAGATAGGCAAAGCCCAAATCGATAGTCAATCCACGTTTCTTTTCTTCGGGTAGTCTGTCGGTATCAATTCCCGTCAATGCCTTCACCAGGGAAGTCTTTCCATGGTCGATATGCCCTGCCGTCCCGATAATGATGTGCTCAATATAGTGTATGCCGGTTGATGATTGGTGCGCGAATGAATGTTTCATGGGTTTCCGCTATTGTTGTTATTTTTTTGACGTATCAGAGATAGTCATTATAAGTGCAAAATTGAAAAAATCAAAATCCAAAATAACATACGAACATCCAGAGGTGTTCTAAGGAGAGGATTTATGATATGCCTGGGAGGGAAATCGAGTGTCTCAGCGATCAAGACCAGCAATGCCCACGCTAAAATCTGCCCGATGCAGTATAGCATTAAGCTTTCGGCAGGGCTATTCTGTAAAAACAGAAATTATCATTGACGCAAAGCATTAGCAACATCCGACCCACAACAATTGGAGCGGCTGCACAAAAGAGGAATGCCATAGAATGGTATGAACCGGGCAGGTGCTATTAAGAAGGAAGCACACCTTGGTGTGCACAAGTCCGTGATGAAAATCTTGCTGAGAACCGAATGAACTTCCAGGCAATGTTTTCGGTTACAGTGTGGCACTGATAAACGGTAACCCGCATAAATAAAATGAAAAATTCCTATACAATTAAAATAATCGTAACCGGTTAGCTTTTTAAAAGGAATTTCCTATGCATTTCCTGTGTACGGTAAGAGACGAAACATTTGCTGCCTTGTGACACACCCCCGGTCCCTCTTTTTAGAGTGGAGGGCAAGAGTCCCCTCTAAAAAGAAGGGATTTCGGCGTATGTTTGATACGAGCAAACGCCTTATCTTTTATACATGGCAGCAACCCGAATGCCGCTGGGATTTTTCAAGAAACTGAAGGATTACAAATAATCTTTATGCCGTTTTCTTGTATTTTTGCGCTAATAATGGTGTTTTCCCATTGACGACTTCAGGAGTGACCAGGAACGAAGACTCCCCCTTCTGGGAAGGTAAATGATACATAGCATCCAGCATGAAACTCTCGAAGATTGCACGGAGTGCCCGCGCCCCTGTCTTCTTTTCGAATGCTTTTTTGCTGATCTCTATTAATGCCTCTTGAGAAAATTCTAATTTGGTTTCTTCCATCTCAAAGAATTTTTGATATTGTTTGACAAGAGAATTCTTTGGTTCTGCCATGACCTTGATCAAGTCTGCCTCGGTCAATGGCATCAGCGGCGCAAGAATCGGTAATCGTCCGATAAACTCTACAATCATTCCGTAATCGATGATATCCTCAACCTCTACTTTGCTCAGAATGTCGCCGAAAGATTCGTCCGGCTTATCCTCTTTTCCCGAATCAAACCCGATATTTGTTTTTCCAATCCTTCTTCGGATAATCTCTTCTATGCCGGTAAAGGTTCCACCGCAGATAAAAAGAATATCCCGCGTGTCCATTTGAATATACTGCTGTTCCGGGTGCTTTCTGCCACCCTGCGGGGGGATATTTGATATGGTTCCTTCCAGCATCTTCAGGAGGGCCTGTTGCACTCCTTCGCCGGAAACATCCCTGGTGATAGAGGGATTGGTGCTTTTTCTGGCGATCTTATCAATCTCGTCAATATAAATAATGCCCTGCTGTGCACGCTGAAGATTAAAATCGGCGTTTCTTAATAAGCCTAAAAGCACATTTTCCACATCTTCCCCCACATACCCGGCCTCGGTGAGCGTGGTTGCATCCGCAATGGTAAAAGGCACATCAAGGATTTTTGCCAGGGTGCGTGCGAGAAGCGTCTTCCCTGAACCCGTGGGACCGATAAGTAAAATATTACTTTTTTCTATCTCAACTCCTTCACTACTTGCCCTTGTGATTAAACGCTTATAATGGTTGTATACAGCAACAGCAAGCGTTTTTTTTGCCTTATCCTGACCTATGATATATTCATCTAAATGTTGCTTAATCTGTGACGGAGTGGGTATTTTCCCGATTGGTTTCGCAGAAATGTTCTTTTGATCTTTTTTCAGCAGCATGTGGCAAGCATCAACACATTCGTTGCAAATAAAGATGTTCGCATCGCCCTGAATCAGCCGGCCCACTGCATCATAGTTTCTTCCGCAGAAGGAACAGCTTTTTTTAGCACCTGTAGCTTTCTTTGCCATGCACTCTCTACCTCGAAGTATAAATATAGAAGTGGTCAGAATTTATCTCTCAATAGGAGAAAATAATAACAAACCGATTCGTATTATGCAACTCTTTTTAGAACTTGCAATGACAAAGTAAAAAGGATTTTTTTCGTTTGAGGCAATACATTTCTCAGTAAGTGATTCAAGTGGTAAAAAGGGCGATATCATTTTCTAAAAATACCCTTGACATTTATTAAAGAATGAATATAATCATGCACCATATTGAGAATGAGTCTTAGTACATCTTTTTAAAGGGAGTTTAGATTATGCGTTATGCGAGTCTCCTGGCTATAGGATTTTTATTCGTATTTGTTTTTATCGCTGATAGCTTTGCACAATCTTCCGAAACGGAGGCGTTGAAGGGTAAGGTTGAGATGCTCGAAAACGAATTAAAAGAGATAAAGGATTTGCTCAAGCTACAAATTCAAAAAGACGCTCAAAAGGAAAAGGAGATTGCATCATTAAAAGAGGAAGTACAAAAAAAGGAGACAAAGGTTGCAGTGGAAGAAACATCAGCTCAGACAACAACGGCGAAAAGATCTGTGGATACAGAGGGGGAAAGAGAATCCACGTATTTAACCAAGCCTGGAGCCGAGCTGGCCGAACACAAGCTTGCGCCGCAATTCGGAGGTATTTATTCAAAACCATTTTTGAGAAGATTTGGGAGAAACACGTATCTGGGTGGTTACATGGACTTCCAATATCGTGCATCAGAGGATAGCAAGGGTAATCAAGGCTTCGATCAGACAAGGTTTATCCCCTTTATCTACTCAGATATCTCGGATCGCGTAAAGCTTGCATCAGAAATAGAATTTGAGCACGGAGGCTATGGGGGCGGGAGAACCGGAGAGGTAATCCTTGAATTTGGTACAATAGATTTTTTGATAAACGATTGGATTAATTGGCGGGGCGGATTTGTACTTACACCTCTGGGAAAATATAATCTCGTACATGATTCTCCTTTGCAGGACTTTACGGATCGCCCACTGGTCGACCAGTTGATTATTCCAACTACCCTTACTGACGCAGGCATGGGTTTCTTTGGCAGTTGTTATCCCACAGAATTAAGCAAGCTGGATTATGAAATTTACGTTACGAATGGGGCATTTCGTGGCCTGGATGCAAACGGGACCGCACGTTTTGGAGAGGTCAATGGATTAAGAAGCTCTAAGGGTGGCTACCAATTTGACAACTATAATAAAAGCCCTGGTTTTGTAGGACGCGTTCAGTTTAGTCCTTTTATAGGTTTGGAGTTTGGCGGCTCTGCTTACACATGCCGTTACGACGAAGAAAATGAGAATCAGTTAACCCTATCGGCGTTTGACTTTGCCTATCAAAAAGGTGCTTTTGAATTGGTTGGAGAAGGGGGTTATGCCTTTATCGAGACCAATAAGATGGCTAAGGCTGCCGGGATTACCGATGATATGTGGGGTTATTATGTGGAAGCCCGTTACCACTTTATGCCCTCTATATTAAAAAGCTGGAGTCCCCGTATTTTTACTGAAAATTCGACCTTTACCGGCGCTCTGCGATGGGAACAGGTGCAAACAGCAGGCAGGGATGACAACTTTGAAAGCGTTCATTGGCTAAGAAATCGCATCACCCCATGTCTGAACTACCGCTACACGGAAGATACTGTTTTTAAGCTTGACTACCAGATAAATATGGAAGAAAAGGATATGGCAGATATCGCTAATAATGCCTTTCTGTTTTCGGTTGCTACGTATTTTTAGTTTCATTGCATAGGATTTTTATTTTATTTAAGCGGATTATAGGGTGGCACGGGAAAACTTCGTTTGTTGGCGTGGTGTATTCCAAACCCGTGTGTATATTCAAACAACATGAACAAGCAAGTTTGTCTGTGCCACCCTGTAACCGAAGACATTGCTTGATGATATAAGGATTTTTGGGATACGGATAAACACAGATTGTTAGTATTTTGAACCTAACAAAGATACGCTTTTTATGTTTGTCCGGATAAATCCCTGTCCTGACTATAGAGAGGAGTACAGGAAATGAAAAAAAAGATACTTGTACTTGGCGGTGGACCATGCGGGCTATCAGCTGCCTGGGAGATTTCAAAGTATGGATACGATGTTACTGTTGTTGAAAAGGAATCTAAGGTGGGCGGATTGTGCATTACCAATGAATATAAAGGTTTTCGGTTTGATCTCGGGGGACATCGTTTCATTTCAAAAAACAAGGAACTTGTTGGAAATGTTTGTACGATGATGGGCAAGGAATTGTTGACTGCTAATAGAAAGAGTGTGATCCTACTGCAGGGAAAAACTTTCGAGTATCCCCTGTCCGCCAAAGACATCTTTCTGAAGATGGATCTTTGGACGAATCTAAAAGCATTTACCTCATATTTGATATCTACCATCTCCGGAATTATCTTCCGGAAGAAGGATATTTCTTTTGAGGATTGGATTGTCAATCGCTTTGGCAGGGCGCTCTATAATTTATTTTTTGGGCCGTATACTGAAAAACTTTGGGGTATATCTCCCAAATTCATATCATCCGATTGGGCATCACAGAGAATCTCGCTGCTGAATCTCAAAGAAGTTCTTTTCCGACTCTTTAAGTTAAGGAAAGGTACACCACGAACTTATGCAAAAGGATATTTTTATCCCAAAAACGGTATCGGACAGATGTTTGATGTCATGAGTGAAGATATCTCCAAAATGGGAGGAAATATTATTCTTAATGCATCCGTTTCAAGCATACAGGTAAGTAACAATACCGTTGAAAGTATTTGCTACAATCAGCACGGCATCACAAAAAGGATCAATTGCGACGCTATCATATCAACGATTCCCCTGACTGATCTCGTAAAGGTATTTCCGGGGTACCTTACAAGGGATATCATAAATCATACATCTGCGTTAAAGTTTCGTTCTGTCAGATTTTTAAATATCCTGGTAGATCTCCCTGATATCAGCGACAACACGTGGATGTATGTTTCTGAGGGCAAATATATCATGACACGCATCCAGGAGCCAAAGCGGCGAAGTCCTTTTAGCGCACCAGGGGGGAAAACATCCATTATGCTAGAGATTCCTTGTAACGAAAATGATGAAATCTGGAATTGTTCCGAGGAAAGCTTGTTGAAGCGTAGCCTTGCAGATTTAAAGGAGCTGGGGATTGATATTCAGGATTTCATTATTGATTATTTTACAACCAGCGTGGTACACGGTTATCCTGTCTATAGTCTTGATTATGCAATGCATAGACAGAAACTCTTTGATTTTTTAGGTCAGTACGATAACTTAATTACATGTGGCAGGCAGGGTACATTCCGTTATATCTTTATGGACACCGCTATGGAAATGGGAATAACGGCTGCGCAAAATCTTATGCTGGATAATTTAGACAAGAAGGCGGATGTGCAATTTATGCGCTCTGAAGAGGAATTGATTGAGACAACATCGGTTACCGCATAATATTCCTTATACTCTTAAAATATCCAGCGCTTATTCATTTTTTGCTAATATGCAACAAACAATCTCTTATAAAACGACAAATACTCCAGGTCAGAATTATATACAACCAAGTTTTTTGAAAAGTTGTATAGTCCCCTTTGCCGCTGTAAGTGTTTGCCTGTTTACCAGATTACTCTATTTTGGTAAGTATATTGACGAGTGGGATAGCGTAAATTTCGCTTTCGGTTTATCTAAAGGTTATGACATTTTACACGATCAGCCTCACTTTCCGGGCTATCCGATTTATATGTTTGTGAGTTGGATTTGGTACAAACTTTTTGGGTCCGATATACAGGCTTTGGTATTTTCTGGTATTTTATTAAGCAGCCTGGCTGTGTATCCACTGTATGAACTATCAAAGAGAATGTTTTCTCAGGATGTAGCCAACCTTACTGTCGTCCTATACATTGTGAATCCGCAGGTTTGGTTGCAGGCAGAAAAGCCACTCTCGGATGCCTTTGGTTTATTCTTTGTTATTACTTCCATTCTTTTTTTTTATCTGGCGTTGGAATGTTACCACGAAGATACCAAATTCTCTGCCTCATTGAAAAACCTTGCATGGGGTGGCGTACTCTTAGGGCTGGGACTGGGCGTCAGAGTTACTTATCTCGCATTACTACCGATAATGGCATATACGGCATACCAACTGAGCCAAAAGATATGCCGCAGAAAGGTTATAGTATGGGGGCTGTCTGGCCTGAGCCTTGGCATAGCTTCCTGGCTGGGATATCTCATCGTTCATTTTACCCCATATAAATTTTATAAGAAATTTTTAAGCCATGCGGATTATCATTTTTACCGGGAAGGAAATTCCATCATCACCACCAAAGATTATGGTGAGCGTTTTTTAGATATCTTTCATAATCTCAGCGCGCACTGTCTGGGTGCCTGGTGGGTGGATACTCCCATCCTTAGAATTGTTCCAACCATCATTGTAGTGATCTCCCTTGTATTTTTTTTAATGTATGAAAAATGGACCCTTAGGAATAAATTTCTGTTGGCTTTTTTTATTCCTTACTTCCTCTGGATTGTCCTTGTTCAAGATGCAATCCGCCAAGTCATGGTACTTGTACCTTTTTTAATTATTCTTATCAGTGCTGGCTTGTTGCACGCGTTTACCAATTATCTGAAGGGTAGGAGGTTTGGCATCCTGTTGTTTCTCGCAATCGTATTTATCTTTGTTGCTTCTCAAGGTTTTGATTCTTTGAGGATCGTTTCTATCAACAGGAATGAAGAGCCGCCATCTGTCTCAACAATACATTATATAACGAATAATTATCATAAAGATGATACGAAGTTTTACTGTTTAAATGATTGGCGTTTATTCCAATATTATGCCCCTGAATGGTGCGACAGGAAGAACAGCCATGTCTATTTTGTGTCACGTATGAGTGGTGTTTTAAACGATCTGGGACGTTTTAAAAACAAACCAAAGCATATCCTTATCTCTTCCAAGCTTTTTGAGCGGGACAAGTATAAAGATAAATTAAATAAATTAGCTGAATTTAAAAGGGATCGGTACAGTGTGGCCGATTATAATTGGCTAACATTGTATCGTTTTGAGTGGAGATGATTTTAAATAATACGTCTATGATTAATATTGTAACCGTTATAAATTTTTCACGGGAGGGTAATAATATGTTGAAAAGGATCTTTTTACCGGTGTGTTTTGCTTTCCTATTTGGCTTCTTATTCTCAGATACCAGTGTAAATGCACAAGCTACCGGAATAATATCCGGTGTGGTATCAAAAAAGTCCGGGGGGCCGATAGGTGGTGCTGAAGTAATATTAAAAAATAAAAAACTGCAGTTCAACGATAGTGGGGTATCAGGAAATAATGGTGAATTTAAATTTTCTGGTTTACAAGCAGGCACATATACCCTAAAAGTAAAAAAGGCAGGCTTCAAAAATGTAAGCACGCAAGTTATCCTCAAAGAAGCAAAGATCATAAAAGGAAAGAATAAGGTGGTAAACATACAAATGAAAGCTCAGGGTTCGGGAGGTGGATCCGGTAGTGGCTCCGGAAGCGGAAGTGGCGGTGGTTCGGGAAGTGCAAAATAATAGTCCACACTTTGATCCTGTTCGTTGTTACGATATTCCTGGTGGAGTGTCGAGGTGCTGGACGTCGGACGGCATCATTCCTGGTTCAGCATGGCCACAGCTAAATTTTTACCCCTTCACCTACTCCCTTCGCAATGAGGGGTTTTCATCACAATCTCGATCGAACGATGAAGGGGAGTTAAAGTTTAAAAAATTTTTATGAAGTAATTCTCCAAACATTCATTTTTTTTATCTTATCTTTGAGACTGAGTCTTAATTAACGAAAGGAATATTTATGGTTTTACGAAACAAGCTGTTCTTGTCGTCTGCAATTGTTTTTGGTCTGCTAGCTGCTACAAATTTGACTGATTCTGTCTCACAGGCAGCCACAATCATTGGAGTTGTTTCGGATGAAAATGGCGATCCCATAGAAGGAGCTCTTATAACTGCCACGCCAAAGCAAAATAACGGAGGAAATGCTTCCAAAAAGAAAGTTTATACAGACCCCGAAGGGGCGTACGAAATTGAGGGAATAAAAAAAGGGAAACACAAACTCACCATTGAATCCGGTGGTTATGAAAAAGCAACTGAAACTTTGAAGATAACCAATAAAAAAGAGGAGGTAGAAAAGGATTTTACCCTGACTTTCTCAATTTACTCAAAAACCACCAACACCGAGTCTATGGACGCAGCGGTCGCTTCCTTTAAGGAAATTGACACCTTGAGAAAAACAGGCACTGCAACTGGGGAAGTTGTTGTCAAAGCAGGGAATGACATAGAAACCACCTACGAAGGAGATTTACGTAATTTAGCAAAAGAGGTCGATGAAAAAAACAACTTAAACCTGGATGACGATATTTTAAGCGCAATTGATGATTATAAAACGGAAAATCAGCCAGCTCTGGCATCCCAGGTAATCGACAAGACGCTGAAACGGGTTTTTTATTTAGCCCTTCTCAAGCGCATTACCGACGTTTATGACAATTTTCATACCGCGAAAATATCAGAGCTTAAATTTTTGTGGGATGATGCATATGCAGCCTATCAGGCTCTTATCGCCCTGGCGGACAAAGAAAACAAGGTGATTACTGAAGATCGTTTATCCATAGAAACGGGAAGCTATCCCAACCTGGAAGACCAGATAACGGTTGCCTTTATACGAGGTCAAAAAGCCCTGAAGAGGAAAAAACCTGATGAAGACAGAATTACCCTTGGTATACAACGACAGATTATCAGAATTTCTCTTGTTCGTGCCTTCTACATAGGCGTTCTTAGAGAAGCGGGAGGCGTCTTGAGCAACAGGGATGCTAATCCCGTCAGAGCCCTTGTGAACCAAAAAGAAGGCGAGGTGTATTACAGAGCCATTGAGGCATTCATTTCACGTGACAACCCTGAAGGCAACGAAACTATAAAATCTCAGCTTACCGGTGATCTGGCCGATGTGGATGCTGATAGTATGGTAAGTGAACTTAGTAAAGGCTTTATGGGGAGGGTCAGGGGCGAATTGGAATCTAACGCAACAGCCATCAATGCGAGCAATCGAGATAGCGCCATAATAACTGCTGAAGAGGCGCTTCATTATTCAAAAATATTTTTGGAGGATTTAAATATTCGGCTTAGTACTGAAGACAGCGAGGTGTTGGTAGATGCACTAAATGCTTTAAGAGACGCCAGCAACATGGTTGATGATACAAGTGCTGCTGCCGCCAGACTAACAATATCCACCATTCTCGATGGCTACGAAAGTGAATTGCCTTAGATATTTGATCTTTAATAAACGGAGTAAGGTGTATGATTAAAAATAAAATGAAATATTTTTTTATCTCTCTTGGAATTATTGCACCAGTCTTTTCAGTGGCAATCCATCTGAGATCAGGCAGTGCGAGCACTCAGCCTGCAGCAAAAGAGGTAAATACGGAAATGAAATCCTCGCAAAAAAAGAAAAAACCTGTCAGCTTTACTAAGGATATCTTGCCTCTCTTTGTAAAGCCTAAAAAGCAGGGGAAATCTCTGTCGATTCCTTGTATTAAGTGTCATTTTTCCAGTCTTACCAGAGAAAGCAATGGCATTCCGGAGAACGCCATTGCTGAGCTGAGCATGGGCTCATATAAGGACATCATTGCCGGTGCTGAAGCGGGCACAGAGCCGATCATTGATACTAACGATCCAAAGAAGAGCCTTCTTCTGCAGAGGCTGGAGGGAGAAGGCGAGGATTTGGGCTTATACGATGGCCGCATGCCGTATGGAGGACCTTTCTTTACAAAAAAAGAAATCGCTACCATTCGGAAATGGATCGAAGAAGGGGCAAAAGACGATACACCGCCCCCTGATTTTAATCGGGACGTGCTTCCACTATTCACAACGTCGGTCAATGGCAGTACTCCTTGCAGTCTTTGCCACTATAATAACAATAGCGCAACGTCCAGGGAACGTTCCCAATCTCAGGCATGCATGGATCTTTCTGGTTGGGAAGGTATAATCTCAGGCGCAGAAGGAAGTCTGCATGAATCTCTTATAGATTTAGATTATCCAGCAAACAGTCTGATCTTAAAACGTCTGCGTGGTCAGGATTTAGCCGACAATGTCCACCGTATGCCCTTTGATGGGCCGTATTTTACGGAATACGAAATACAAAAGATCGAAAGCTGGATAGCCGGAGGCGCAAAGGGTCCCAACGGCGAAGACCCCAGCGAGGCCGATATCAGCGGGGCAGGTGAATGCTATGGTGGAAGCGGCTCAGGCGGTGGTAATAATAGTAACTAATAATATTTTTTGTGATACTTTGCATTTTTAGCAGAAACATAAATAAAGTGAATCCTGTCGGGGTTCAAAATCCTGGCAGGATTCACTTGCGATTTTTGACCCAGATTTTGTCTTTTCTGCTTGCCTGGTTAGTAATATGTGGTAATAGAATTTTTTCCTCTTGTAAAATAGTGTAGTTTATTCTTCTCACAGGTACAGAAAATAACGGTCTCCTGGAATGGGGAGAAGTAAAAGAGAATCCATTTTTATACGGTAAACTTTAAAGAAGTGGCGAAAGGAGATAAACTATGTCTGCGATGGTAATCAGTAGCCTTGATCGGTTTCTTGGTGTAGCTCGAAAGCTGGAAGGTTCCGGGGTGACAAACATACACCTTTGCTATGCAAAACAGATGGATAAATTTGACTTGTCGGTAGTGGCCCTTGTACCGTTTGTTGACTACGTGATCGTTGGTGAAGACGCCAATAATCTGCCGTATCTCAAACATATAATTACAGAGGCGCAGCTGCGTCAAATACCGGTTTTACCGGAAGAACGTATTGCATCGGTAAAGAATAAATCGTGGTAATCCCTATTGATCTATTGCCGATGCACAAAGTTGTCACATCCCCCATTTCCCAAAGAGTCAAACTCTTTTCTCAAAAATAAAGTTCCTCTGATAGGAAGGGATGGGAATATGGGTTAACCTTTCACAAAGGCAGTTATCAAAGTGACAATTATCGTAAAATTCTATAAATCATATTGGTGGTTACAAAAATTATAATCCTTTAACGATATGAGCCTTGGATGTAATTGTTGTTTGCTAAAAAAAACGTCTTATTGTATAAGGCGGCCATTTAAGTGTTTTGATAAAAAGAACTTTTATGAGGAGAACGTAAACATGGCTCCACTAAGTATTTTGCCGGGTAGAATAAGGTTTGAGAGTCAATATCTTATGGGGAAATCACACATTTGCAGATATTTAAAAGAAAGCATTGTTGAGTATTTAGGAGGATTGACGGAGGTAACGGCAAATCACAAAACAGGGAGGATCTTGGTTCTGTTTGATGAGCGCTGCATTGACAGACAAACCTTAACGCAATATATTAGCCGGGTTTTGAAAGAATGTGCGGAGAAGGCGGCCGATAGCTGGCAGTTTTCTGCAGAGGAAGAGAATTCAAAGCCACCCCCTGCAAGACATGCCTTACATGCCCTGACAGACGCGGTTGCCCATGCGATATTGCCGATGCCGCTGAATGCCCTGGTCCCAATGGCAATAAAAGCAGCAATTGGAACGTAGTGTTTATTGTTCTGTGGAATTCATTTTAGAAACAAAAGGGGGTCTTTGTGGAAGAAAAAAAAGAGGAAAAAGGAGAAGTCATAAACAATGAAAATGAAAGGGGGGAGGGTATGAGCGGCTTTTTTATAGACAAGCGTAGTCTCTGGTTGATGGCTGGTGGCGCATTGGGAGCCCTTGCCGTCATTGGAATTGGCAGACTATCAAAGAAGATGCGGCCCGCTGCGGTTGGAGTTACGAAAGAAGGCATTGCATTTAAAGAGTGGTTAATTACAAATTATGAAAAAGTAAAGGAGGATATAGAAGATATTGTGGCTGAGGCAAAACATGTACAACTGAAAGACCTTGAGGCAGAAGCAGAGACAGAAAAAAAGGAGCAAGACCTACTGAAAAAGGTAGAACAGATGGTAGAGATGGCTTTATGGCAGAGGTCCAAAAAGGAGGAGGCGTAAACATGAGCATTATCAATAAAACAAGAACCTATTTCGGTTCACTGGCAACTATTGCCGGAGGGGTTGGCGCAGTCATGGTTGGAGCATACATCTTTTCCAGAGTCAAAGAGAGGCACGAGAAGGAAATCCGGCTTGAGAGAATAGAACAAATACTCAGAAAACTGGCAGAGGAACAGAAGAAGAAGGAATGAAATATAAAATTATCCATGATCTTCCTCAAAGGATGAGGATCAGTATCGCCTTATCCAAAAGGCATTGCCCGGAAAATTCCCGGATGGAGGGATTATTTATAGCCGTTGTTGGGGTACGGAAAGTGTCCTTCAATCGCCACACCAGAAATCTCCTGGTCACCTATAACGGTGACCGTGCTGTGAGGGTTGTCCTGTTAAAGGTAATAGAAGAGGCGTTGTTGATTTATGAAAAAAAAGAAAATTATGAACAAGGCACCCTTGAACAGAAAAAGAAGGCTGCAATGTTCTCCGGGGCTCTCTTGCTCGCAAAACCAATTATACCATTCATACTAAAACCGTTCCTTGCCCTGTATGGCGCCGTGCCTGTCCTGAGAAGAGGTTTTATGGCAACCCTGAACAAACGCCTGAATGTTGACGCCCTAGATTCGGCGGCAATAGGGATTTCATTGCTGAGAGGGGATTACCTGGCTGTAAGTTTAATAACGTTCTTTCTGAAAGTTGGCGATTACCTCGAGGAGCGGATACGCCAAAAATCACGGGAAAGCCTTTCAAAGCTGTTTCAGGGTCTGGATGGGTGGGCATGGATAAAGAAAAATGGCCGGGAAATGAGGGTCGATACAAGGGACGTAGTTGCAGGTGATCTTGTGGTTGTAAGAACGGGTGGCAGTATCCCCGTGGATGGTATTGTGACAGAGGGCGTGGCTCTGGTCAATCAGTCGTCAATGACCGGCGAGCCTGTGTCGGTTCCTAAAATGGAGGGGTTAATGGTTTATGCTGGTACCGTGCTGGCGGAAGGCCTTCTAACAATAAAGTCTATAAGGGTGGGTGATGAAACAAGGGTTTCCAAGATAATCAAGGTGATTGAGGAATCAGAAGGTTTAAAAGCAGATGTGCAAAATTATGCGGAAATGCTTGCAAACAAGATTGTTCCTTATAGCTTTTTGCTGAGCTGGCTGATATACCTCTTTGCAAATAACCCATTAAAAGCTGCCTCGGTGCTGCTGGTGGATTACTCATGCTCCATCAAACTGTCAACTCCTTTAGCAATTATGTCGGCGATGATAGCTGCATCAAAGCGGGGAATCCTCGTAAAAGGTGGCAGATTTGTAGAAAAATTGGCGCAGGCAGACGTCTTTGTCTTTGACAAGACCGGAACCCTTACCGAAGCAAAGCCAAAAGTTTTTGATCTCATTCCCTTTAACAGCTTTAACCGGGAATACCTGTTGAAAAACGTGGCATGTGTGGAGGAACATTTTCCACACCCGGTGGCAACTGCTGTGGTGAAAAGGGCTGAAGACGAAGGGCTTGTCCATGAAGAGAACCATGCAGAGGTAGAATATATTCTTGCACATGGTATTGCTTCAAGGATAGATGGCAAGAGGATCCTGGTGGGGAGCAAACATTTCATTTGTGAGGACAATAAGATTCGTGTGGAAGATGAGGAGCCTGTAATAAAAAATTTTATGGACAGCGGATATTCAATACTCTATGTAGCAGTGGAAGATAAGCTTGCAGGTATTGTGATTATTGAGGATCGGGTAAGAGAAGATTCGAAAATGTTTCTCATGCGGCTTAAGAATTTGGGTGTGAAGCGAATCATCATGCTTACCGGTGATAATGATGCTACAGCGCATACTGTGGCAAAAAGACTCGGTATAGAGGAATACTGTGCGGATGCTCTTCCGGAAAGGAAGACAGAAATAATTAAAGATTTAAAAGAACAGGGTTATGTGGTTGCGATGGTTGGAGACGGGATAAATGATTCCCCTGCTATTTCTTATGCTGACGTTGGCATATCTCTGAATCATGGTGCAGATATCGCAAAAGAGACTTGTGACATTTTACTTTTAGATGTACCGCTTGATGGGCTTATTGATGCAAGGGAGATTGCGCAGGATGCTATGTCCCGCATCAAAAAAAACTTCAGGCACATTATTGGAATTAACAGTGTCTTGATAGGTCTCGGTATCTTAGGGGCAATATCTCCGGTCGCTTCGGTCTTTATTCATAATGCAACAACAATTCTCGTCTCCGCAAATTCCTTGAAGCCATATCGTATCTCTTCTTACCACCAAAGAGAGAAGATAATAGTCTGAAATAGAGATAAAAAGCCCGTAGTGTTTCGGCTTTGCCGCACCTCGTTTTAAGTCTCTACCAGAATATTGTAAATATTAGAGAGGAGTAAAAATATGGAAAAAAGTATACAGAATGATAGAAATACAAGTAAAAACGGATTTAATGAAGTCCGCAGAGAGATGAAGTCAAATGGATATTTTTATTACACCTATTGCGCTTCAATTGCAGGTATCATCGCCCTGCTTCTAGCCTACTTTGTATTTTTTTTAAAGATTGTGGTTGATTTCATAAAAGAAGCATCTCTTGGTTTGATGATACCCTATCCCTTATAAGAACAAGCGGATGTTACTATCAGAACCACCAGTGTCGCTGGGGGGGTAGACAGACTTTCGCAATTCACAGCAAAAAAGGTTATTTCTGGGCAAGAATTGCTGCAAAAATCTTGATATTCAAGGGGTGGATTTTCAAACGGCCGTGTAGTGACAACCTTTTTACATCGCTTCTTGATTTTGCTGGCTCAGCAGGTTGCACACCCTTCGGATTGCAAAAATAGGACTAGCGCCGTCTTTCACGATCGGCATTTATTCGCAACGTTACCCGCTATGATTTGTCAATCGGTGGGGGGGGTATAGATAACCAGCAATATTTTCTTATACGCAGTATACATCTCCCAGTTTACGCCGTCATCCAAATATTCTTTACACACATCGGATAAAAGATAACAAAGTGTAAGTGGCCATGCAACACGAAGTGAAAGCCTTAACCAATCTTCTCAATAAAGACCTTTGCAGTCTTTACATATCTCTTCAACGTTAGTAAGACATCTTACCGTATCTTTCCTGTTGGATATTCCTCAATTATTATTTTTATTTCTTCAGCAATGCGGCGATCTCATCATCAAAACCATTTTCAGACACATAACCAATATGTTTGTTAGCGATCTTACCATCTTTACCATAGATAATGGTAGTAGGGTATGCACGGAGGTCGTGCGCTTGTGCAATATCATCAGAGCCAAGATAAACAGGGTAGTTAATACCCATTTTTTTAATAACCTCAGGAACCACTTCAAGCCCATTCTCATCAAAGGCGATCCCTATAATTTCCAGATTGTTATTTTTGTATTTATTATAAAGATTAATAAATCCCGGTATCTCTTTCCTGCACGGCGGGCACCATGTAGCCCATAAGTCCACAATCACGACCTTGCCTTTTTGGTTCTTTAGCAACATATTTAACTCATCGAGTTTTATCTTTCTAACCGGATCTATCGCATAAGAAGTTACAGAGGTTATGAAAATCACTACAAAAAAAACAGAAAAACATAGAAAGTATTTACCTATCTTTTTATTCACAATAAGCTCCATTCAAAGTAACAAAAAATTTATTTATACAAGAAATTCCCAACAGATGTTCATAAATTTACTAAGGATAATCAGGATTTACCTCTCTTTTTTTTAGATTCTTATTTGAAAAACTTGGGTAGTGTACCGATGTCTTTCATTTTTCTGAGGAGTCCTGGATTTCCGTGACAAGTGATCCTTTTTATCTTCATGTTGCAGGTAATTCATGAGAGGTAAAAATTACTTTTCCATTTCGAATATCTGCCTCGATTTCAGCCCCTTCCCCGAACCTGCCGGCAAGAATCTCCATAGAAAGCGGATTTTCAATCATCTGCTGTATTGTACGTTTTAAAGGTCTGGCGCCAAAATGTGGATCAAAGCCCTCCTGCACTAACCGCTCCTTTACCGCGTCACTTACCGTTAAACGGCAATTGTTTTTGGACAGCCGCTTCTGGAGTTCTTTTAACTGAATTTCTGCAACCTGCCTTATCATCTCTTTTGACAAACCGTGGAAGATAATCGTCTCATCGATACGGTTAAGAAATTCTGGCCTGAACGCCTCTTTCAATGCCTGTTTCACCTGCCTTCTCAACTCCTCTTCATTCTCAGGGCCTGTAAGATCCTGTATCCACTGGCTTGCGATATTTGAGGTCATAGCGATAATAGTATTTTTAAAATCGACCGTCCTGCCTTGTCCATCAGTTAGACGCCCATCATCAAAGACCTGCAACAATATGTTGAATACATCGCGGTGTGCCTTTTCCACCTCATCGAACAAAATAACAGAGTACGGCCTCCGCCGAATTGCCTCAGTCAGGCGTCCGCCTTCTTCGTATCCAACATAACCCGGTGGCGCGCCAATAAGTCGCGCTACGGAGTGTTGTTCCATAAATTCTGACATATCGATACGCACCATCGCATTTTCACTGTCAAACAGAAAGGCCGCCAATGCCTTGCAAAGTTCGGTTTTTCCGACCCCCGTCGGACCGAGAAACAAGAAAGTACCAATGGGACGATTGGGATCTTGAAGCCCGGCACGGGTGCGCCGGATGGCATTTGAAACCGCACGAATCGCTTCATCCTGCCCAATGACCCGTTCTCTGAGCCGATCTTCCATTTTTAAAAGCTTTTCCTTCTCCCCTTCCAGCATTCGTGTGACCGGAATCCCTGTCCACTTGGAGACAACCGTAGCAATATCATCGGCATCCACCTCTTCATTCAAGAGCGATTTGTTCTTTTGTAATTCCTGCAATTCCTGGTGTTTTTGTTTTAGTTTCTGTTCGCATTCCCTGACTACTCCGTATCGAATCTCTGCCACCCGCCCCAAATTTCCTTCTCTCTGCGCTGTATGTTCATCAATTCGGGCTTGTTCAATCTTTGCATTAATTTCTTGTATTTCTTTGATGACTTTTTTCTCATTTTCCCATTGCGCACGAAGCGCACCCGATTCTTCTTTTAAATCTGACAACTGCTTATCAATCTTTTCCATGCGCTGTTTTGATGCGGTGTCTTTTTCTTTTTTCAGCGCTTCTTTTTCGATCTCCAGTTGCATACTCTTTCGTTCAATTTCATCAAGTTCGACGGGCATACTATCAATTTCAATCCTCAGCTTCGAGGCGGCCTCGTCGATCAAATCTATCGCTTTGTCAGGTAAAAACCGGTCCGAAATATATCTCTGGGAAAGTGTTGCTGCGGCAACAATTGCAGAATCTTTAATGCGCACCCCATGGTGCAGTTCATATCGTTCCTTCAATCCCCTCAGGATCGCAATAGTGTCTTCTACAGATGGCTCGCCGACGTAGACTGGCTGGAAGCGTCTTTCTAATGCCGCGTCTTTTTCGATATATTTCCGGTATTCATCCAGAGTCGTAGCCCCTACACAGCGCAACTCGCCACGGGCAAGCGCTGGTTTCAATAAATTGGATGCATCGACTGCGCCTTCAGCCGCTCCTGCCCCCACTACGGTATGTAATTCATCGATAAAAAGGATAATTTGCCCTTCCTTTTCACCCACGTCCTTAAGCACTGCCTTGAGACGATCTTCAAACTCACCCCGGTATTTTGTTCCTGCAATCAACGCTCCCATGTCTAAAGACATGACTCGTTTGTTTTTCAGACTCTCCGGCACATCGCCATTTACAATGCGCTGGGCAAGGCCTTCCACAATGGCGGTCTTTCCCACCCCTGGCTCGCCGATGAGTACAGGATTGTTCTTTGTCCTGCGGGATAAAACCTGTATAACGCGCCGTATCTCATCGTCTCTTCCAATAACAGGATCAAGCTTTCCTTTCCGCGCCAATTCGATAAGATCTTTGCTATACCGTTCAAGCGCCTGATACTTTTCTTCCGGATTCTGATCAGTAACCCTCTGACTGCCTCTGATCTCTTTCAATGCCGTATAAATAGAATCCCTGGTAAGACCGGCCTCACTGAGTATTTTGCCTGCAGAAATGTTTCTTTGGCCTGCAAGCGACAACAACAGATGTTCTGTACTTACATATTCATCCTTTAATTTGCTCGCTTCCTCCCACGCAAGATTAAAGGTATCCCGAAGTTCTGCGCTCACATAGGCCTGACCAGGCGCTCCCGATCCGCTTACTTGCGGCAATTTATTGATCACTCCTATCGTCTTATCAAGAACGGCATCAGTATCAATCCCTAATTTTTTTAAAAGCGGCGTTACAATACCCTGTTCCTGGGTGATGAGAACTTCCAATAAATGCACTGCGAGTATCTGCTGTTGTCTTTTGGATTCGGCAAGTTCCTGGGCTTCCTGTACAGCCTCTTGTGCTTTAATCGTAAATTTATCAAATCTCATAATTCATCGTAATTCTATCGTAAAATTTCAGTTATTAACAAGGTTCTTTGCGTTACCTTAATAGGGGATTTCGTCGCAGTCCTGCCGTGTTATTTTTATTTCCATCTTCATCTGCCAAGAAATTCGTTCATGATCTTATCTGCAGGACGTCTGACATACAATACATCCCCGGAGGTTTTTTGGCGATAAATTTTGCCGCTCGAATAGCGCCGCGCACAAAGGTATCCCGGGTATGTGCTTTATGTGTAATCTCTATGCGTTCTCCTAAACTGCCAAAGACAACCGTATGATCGCCAACGACATCTCCGCTACGAACCGCATGAATACCAATCTGACCCGCCGGCCGTTCTCCGGTAATCCCATTTCTGCCATAAACAACATCTTGTTCCATTGTACGTTCTGTTGCCTCGCATATCTTCTCGGCAAGGCGCAAAGCCGTGCCGCTGGGTGCATCCTTCTTAAACCGATGATGAGTTTCTACTATCTCTATATCAAACTCTTTTTCTACCATCCTTGCTACCTGTCCAACAAGGTTAAACAAAATATTGACTCCGATACTCATATTGGGAGAGACCAGACAGGGAATCACTTGAGAGTAATGCTGAAATTTTTCGTACTGCTGTGGCCCCAGCCCTGTGGTTCCGACAACGATGGCAATATTCTTTTTTGAGCAAATATCAGCGATAGTTACTGAAGACTCAGGTGATGAAAAATCAATCAAAACATCGGCATGGACAGTTAATGACGAGGTGATTTTTACCCCGGTGTCTCCGCACCCGGAAATTGAGCCAACATCTTTACCAAGCATCGGGTGACCAGGTCTTTCCAATGCAGCCACCAATTTCAACTCAGAATCTTCAGAGGCAAGAGCCGCAATCCTTGCTCCCATCCTTCCGCAGACACCATTTATTGCAATTTTAAACACCAAACGCTCCCTGTATAATTCAATATAGCAGTCTGATTACAATTTTTCCCACATCTTTAACTCTTTATTCTTTTTATATCTTTTACTGGCACTCCTGAGAAAATTTCGTTCCCTCCACGTCAAATTTCTTAAACCTTCACGATTCACTTTATCAAGAATTTCATCCACTTTTGTGCGCAGTTCCTGGTCTTTTATGATTTCCCTTTTCTGTTGAAGTACCTGCCACCTTCTGAGAAATCCCTCAACCCGGTAGGAATATCGAACAAATAAAAATCCGTAAACAAGCCCCCCCAGATGCGCAAAGTGCGCAACGTTACCAGGCCTTGGGATAATGCAACTAAAGATCGTAAAGCCAGCAAAGATCATAACCAAATATTTTGCCTTTATAGGAAAAAAATAGAAAAAGACCGTGCTATTTGGGAAACACATGGCAAAAGCCACTTCAATGGCAAATATTGCTCCAGAAGCCCCCAGAATAGGAGTTCCCGGGGTAAAAATGCAACAACATATTCCTGCAAAAATCCCTGCGGTAAAATAAAGCGTCAAAAATCGCCTTGGCCCAAGCACCCGTTCAACCTCACTTCCAAACATCCAAAGACCCAGCATATTAAATATCAGATGCCAGGGATCTGTTGTGCTATGCAGAAACATATAGGAAAAAAACTGCCATAGCCACAAATGTCCCATGGTGTCGGGCGGGTAAAGCCAGAACAATTTTGTAAATTTATCAGGGGCGGGATAATGCCATGGATAAGATGAAGTCCGGCCTAGTTGCTCATCCGTCAAGATGCTCAGCAATTGAGGCGACCATTGCAAACTCACCGTCGAAAATAGTAATTGGAGCACAAACACACTAACATTGGCGATAATCAATGCCTTAATAATGCGCGTCCATTTACTCCCAATACTTATTCCAAAGTTAAGCCTGTTATTCATGTATTCATTCGTCACGTAAAAGTGGCAAATATTCGATTTGGTTCAAAACGAGTATATGTAATACTAATCCTTTTCTATAAAATGTCAAGAAGTTGTATAGGCAAAAGCCATGGACAACTTCCCCGCAGCGTGACGGGAAAGGTAGGGCAACATACCTTCTGCTTAGCTATCTGGCAAACAGTTTCCTGAATATAAACATACCACCAAGAAAGAGAATAATATCAGCGCCCCATATGGCAGGCACAACAGGAACAAAAGTGTCCTTTGCCAGCACAATGCCCGTCACCACCAACGGATAATAGAGAAACAGAATCACCATAAAGCTTGCGCCAACCCCAATAATAAGATGTCCGCTTCGTAACATAATACCCATAGGGACGCCAATAATGATGAAAGGAATACACGAGAAAGCCTGAGATAATCGCTTATGTATGGAAACGTCATTTCCCCGTAGTATCTCCTTTTTAGCATTAATATTCGACTCGTCTTCCGCAACCCCAATATTTTTTAACAAGACTTCTCTCCGGTTGTTTATCTCGGCAATGGTCTGGGAAAGAGAAGCAATTTTTTTCGTTTCTTCAGCCTTTATATCGCTGGCGGTAGTAACTTTTTGTTCGATACTATAAATCCTCTGCTTTTCTCTTTCGATGGTTTCCTTGATTTGCATGATTTTTTTGTCCTTGCCATCATTCAGAGAACCACCTTGCTTGTTTTCTTTTTTGATCTGTATTAAATTTTCATTGGCAACAAGAATAAAATTTTTGGCGATTTTACACTCATTTTCCAACCCCTCAATCTTTGTCTTCTGCCGTAGTACATTTTCATTCGACCGTTTTAATTCCAGGAGGAGTTTCTCACGCCTTCTGGACAATTCACTCAGTTCTTCCCGCTGAACCGCAAGTTCTTTCGTTAACTGGTCCTTGTTTTTTCCTGCAGAAGACGATGGCTCTCTGTTTTTAGCCATTTCCGCAGTAATATCTTTGTTGTACTTCCAAAGCTGAAATAGCGTCATGTATCGAGTGGAAGACCCCCGTTTCACCTCTTTCAGAGAAATTTCAAATGTTGTTTCACGAAACACGCCCATCCGGGGGATTTCTTCCGTTTTCTTGTAATTTGGCTTAAGAAATTCACCCCGACGAAGTGTGAGCAAAATCTTTTTATCTTTCTCGTCCATAGCAATAGAGCCTTCTTCAGCAAGGATCACATTTATCACATAGTCATTCGCATACTCAAGCACTACGATGTCTTTATTAATATTATTTTCCACACTTCCCACATATATCTGATAGGGATACAAATCCAGTTTTTTCTGGAATGTCGCCAGACGCCCCGCCAGGATATTATTGAGGGCGCGCTCCTGAAGCGATATTATTCTATAATACGACCGCGGCAAGACTTCAGAAACCAATGACAATGTTATTAGGCAAAAGATGCCTCCAGCAACGAACACAGGAATAATTATTTTCAGAATATGCACACCGCTCGTCTGGATAGCGACAATTTCGTGGTCGGCGCTCATACGCCCATAAGTCATGGAGGTAGCAGTAAGCAGCGCCGCAGGAATAGAATACGGCAATGCCTGAACAAAGAGATGGGGGATGAGCACCCTCAGGGCAACAATATCGAGTCCTTTGTGCAGTAATTGAACAGCAAATCCTAAGAACATCAACAGTTCAAAACACGTTAAAGACGGCAGAAATATCCTGAACCATTCTCTGAGAAGATAGCGTTGAAGTATGGTATGCCTAAATATATTTTGCATTATTATTGTTTGATTGAGCGGAGAAAAGACGAATCATCTGCTAACTTCTGCATATGTCAGCAGAAATTATGGATGATAGTTATTGTCCTGTTCCGCCGTGATTAAATGATTTCCCATTCCTGTTCATAAAATTAACCTAAGAACCTTCTGATCTTTCCCGCTGCTATTACATTTTCCGTCACGGTCTCTTTCTTTCCGGAAAGAATAGCATGAATGATTTGGGATGTGTATTGGCTATGGAGTAGATTCTCTGTATATTTTACCATTCCCAAAGACTTCTCAATATCCTTCGTAATCTTCGGAGATATTAATTTTTTGACATCCTCATTGTAATACGATGCCGCCAAGGAAAGATCTTCCAGAAAGGACGGATACGCAGTTTTGAGGAACAGCAGGTCTTTCTCCGTTAACTTGTGCAAACCCAGCAACTCCGGTGGAAGTCCAATTGAATAAAGCGAGGCGCAAAAAGAAATTACTCTGGGCAAGGTGATTCCTTCGATACTCCTCGAATAACCAAAAAGCCCGATATGAAGCTTGCGCATCCTGCGCTGTGGGACAAACCTGGCTAATTCATTAATCAGCGGCGCAAGTTCCTTTATTTGTTCCCGGTAAGCCGATGCTAATCTTTCTGTAATATCCAGAGCCACTTCTTCATGAAGAAAAAGAGGGTCCATCCTTTCCTGGGTATTAATCTTCTGAATTGCATCTGTCACCAGTCTTTCATCGTAATCATATTTAAATGCTGATTGGATCGTAAACGTCTGAACACTTGGATATTCCTTCAGGCATTCATCCACACTGAGAGGCGACAAATTGCCACGGAAAAGGTTCGAACCCAATCCCAGGATAGGATAGATGGGAACATGGACCCTTTCCTGTAACAAATGCAACCTCTGTAAAGCAATTTTAACAACGAGTATGGCGGACAGCATCCCGTAGTTTAACGCAGGGTCAGAACGGCCAAGGAATACCCTTTGATAGGAGACTTGTTTATCCTTAAGATAATTCTGCACCATCGTATCCGCTGAGAGCATGTAAGGGATATCCTCGAACAACGGAATAACCTCTATGGTTTCAGGTTTAAATTCGCCAATCCATTCCTTTATCGTAATATCGTTCTCGAAACACCGCCTGTGCTGTTTCCCCACCACAAAGTCACGGTAATAATAGTACACCCGATTAATTACCTCAGTATTCGTAGCCATTGGGAGAATTACTTCAAAAATAGGCGGTATATCATCCGATCCGTAAAACTGATGTGCCGTATCATAGGACCGTGGCGCACTCTCCAATGTCTCCAGGAGAATCTTTGCTTCGCTCTTTTCCACCATGGGATTGGGCACCCGCAACGTAATAAAGCAATCTTTGCCAATACGGTTTCTTTTGAAATAGTTGTCATACCGGGTAAGCAGTTTCTTGATGACAAACTCGTCGACTTCCTTTCCTTCGCAATCCCACATCTGCTCATCACACCGGAGATGCGAAAACACATAATACGCCTCTTTTATTTCATCCTCACCGAAAAAACACGTCCCTTCTGTAAAAAAGGGCATCGTTATATTATCCGGATGCTGTGTGCTCATCGTCCTTGGTATTTTTCTCATATCTGAAGCCTCTCGATGCAAAAAATTTGCCCGTCTGATACGTATGCTAAATTCTTAATTATACATTCAACAATGACCCTATACCCGATTCAAATGAATCGGAAAAGATAAAACCACAACCAGGAACTTTGCGAGTCAACCCTGTCAGGACTAATTATCTGTTTTTGCTGAAAATGTCGTAATTCGTGTCTGAACGAAAACACATATTTTTGTCATTTCGACCGAAGGGAGACATCTTCAAACCCTACAATTTCAATGCTCAAAAGATTTCTCGCTCCGCTCGAAATGACATTTCTGGTAGTTTTCGTTCAGACACGAAATAGCTTTGAAAGATACAAAAATTGTCTTCAGGGAGAAATTATAGTAAAAAAACCTGCATTTTCATTAATTATTTAAAAAACCGGTAACGACCGTAATATTCTCAGGAATCAAAACCCCATTTTCGGTACAATCCCATTTCTTACTTTTCTTATGAATAAAATAGTTTTATAATAAAGGTTTCTATAATCATAACATATTTTATTTTTTCTGCATTAAAGAATTAGGAGAACACGCATGTCCAACGAGGTCTTAATACATAAAAATACGTTCAGTATAAATGAACTGATATCCCTTGTTAACACGGAACAGTACAATAAACTGGAAGAGGCTTGGCTCGGAGCAATCGAATCCAACAACAATAATCTACCCGCATTGTTTGAAATCGTGGAGCTGCTTATGAAGCGTGAAGAAAAAAAACGTGCCCACGATTTCCTCATGACACTTACATCGCTCTACAAACAAAAAGGACTCCATCAAGACGTCCTGGAAATATTAAAAAAGATGCTGGAATATAATCCGAAAGAAAAGGGACTGGCAAAAGAGTTTGCCGAATGCTATTCATACATCTATAAAGACAGACCCTATGCAAAGGATCTTATTACAAGAACCTGTCCGGAGACTACGACCGACATCAGGAACGCTATGAAGTTGTTAGAAAGATACTTTTACCTCGATCAGGGTAATTATGTCTTTCACAAGAGTTGGGGTGTTGGAGAAGTACTCTCTGTTGACACACACTCCGAAAAAATACATATCAATTTTGAGAAAAAGAGCAATCATAGTGTCGCCATAGACATTGCCCCGAATATCCTGCAAAAACTGGACAACGATGATCTGCTGGTGATGATCTTTGCCAGGAAAGATGCATTACAGAAAATGATAGAAGAACAGCCGGTTGATTTGATCAAACTCACATTAAAATATTTTAAGGGAAAAGCATCCGTTTCTCAGCTAAAAAACCGGCTTATCGCAGGTGTCATACCCCCCGATGGGTGGGGCAGATGGTGGACGCATACAAAAAAATTACTCAAGAAAGACCCGTATATAAAACTCACCGAAGGCACACCCACCACATCCTTTCTGGAATTCCGTAATTCCCCCATGACCCATCACCAGGAGATACTCGAAAGATTAAACCAGACGGAAGATCTTGATAAAAAGATTGAAATCACAAAAAAATATATTTCGGAAATGAGACATACGGAAGTTTGCAAAGAAACCCTCACTCAACTGAGCGACGAATTTAAAAAAGCGGCAGACCTATGTCACGAAACGAACCCCTCCGTGGCTTTGGAATGTCTTATCCTCCTGGAAGAAATGCAATGCATGCTCAAAGCTGAACCGGATAAATACAAAAACACAATCGAAACACTTATCAGAAAAAACAATAACCTTCCGGCGCTCGTCGATGCCGTTGGTATATTAGAATATAAGAAATATAGCCTTGATTTGATAAAAAAGATCCGTCAGGAAAAGTGGCAGGAGGATTTTGCCCATCTCCTTTTTATAAACCGCGGCAATCTCTGGGAATTTATCATCAAGGAACTCATCGCTGAAAACAAGCAACACACGATTGAAGAAGTGGCGTTCAAGGCATTCAACCACTTCAACGCATATCCGGAGCATTATATCTGGTTTTGCAAAAACAGCATGCACGGCCGGTACCCCGAACTCTACAAAAATATCGATCCGGCTATCATGCTCAACCGGCTCATTGAGTTATTGGACAATCTCTGTTTTAAGATACAGAAAGGCCGTGACGGAGATTTCAAAACCATTGTGAACAAAATCAAAAATCTCCTCGAGGACAAGGGAACGGATTACGCTATTAATATTCTGAATGATGCCAATGCAGAAAGTATCTATAACGTGGTTTCCAGCAGCAAGGGCCTGGAAGATTGGTTCAAAGTCTCTATCGAAAGCGTCATTCAGGACCGTTACCCGGAGCTCTTTGAAAAACCCGGCCTTCCAAAACTCGATGAGCACAAAATATACGTCACCAAGGAGGGATATGAGAAAAAGAAGAAGGAATTTGATCATCTCATGAACGTGGAATTTCCAGAAAACGCACGCGACCTTGGAGAGGCTATAAGCCGGGGCGATCTTCGGGAAAATGCGGAATATAAAGCAGCCAGGGAAAAACAGGCAATGCTCGTGGAAAAGGCAGAACGCATGAAGTCGGAACTGCAACGGGTGGTTATCCTTGACCCACATTCCGTTCACCCCGACTCTGCTTCACCGGGCACCAGAGTTACGCTAAGACACCAGGGAAAGACAGAATTAGAGATTTATACCATCTTAGGCCCTTGGGACGTTGACATTGAAAATGGGGTCATTTCTTATTTATCCCCTATTGGGAAAGGATTATTAAACAAAAATGCGGGTGAAACCGTTACAATCAAGCTTCCCGAAGGGGAATCTTCCTATGAAATCATTAAAATTGAAAAGGCTTTATAAATAAAAATTTCCCCAAAATTCCCGTAAGCGTTCTTTTCCCATACCGTATTCTGAAAATCTCTTCAGAAAAAATTTTCCACGGTTTTGCCCTCTTTACTTAAACAGAAAACAGGTGTACAGGGATAGTTTTGTTTTCGTATTCCAAACCACATCTTTTAAATTTCATATTCTGTAACCATTCAGTTTTTTGAAAAATCCCGGAAACATTGAAGATTTCTGCACTTCATAAAAGATACGGCGTTTGTCCGTGCCGCCCGGCAGAGGAGCAACGGATAGAAAGAGAGAAGTGATATCTGTTCCATTCCCCTGCGCCCCCACCAGCGCTAAACCATTCAAACCTTAAATCCGGAGCGCGATATTTGTGAGTCAACCCTGTCAGGGTTTTAAACCCTGACAGGGTTAATGAATGTGCGCATCCAAAATCCAAGGCGGGCAAGGCCGGGATATTCAGACCCCCCTGAACCTCGAACGCAACACCCTTCATATACCGTTCATCCTTTGTTACCAGCACTGCGTCTTGCGCACCTTGCGTCTAACATCCGGTATCGGTCATCGGTTTTTTATCTTCACCTTCACCTTCTTCGGGCCGTGCATCGTGCTTACGCTGTTAGTGTCCACGTCCTCCAAGTTTGTAGTGGTACGCCCCTTTGGCAGGCGGTGTATCCTCGTAGCTATAGCTGGCGCCCGTTGTTGCGTTGCCCTGCGCCGGAATAAGCGTGGTATTGATCTTCTTGTAAGGACCATCCTTGCGTTTTGCACGGTAGATATTAAATCCGGCATTGTCAATCTCTGTGGCCGTCTGCCAGCGCAATGTAACCTTTCCTTCGGCATTACCGTTTGCAGAGAATGATACTAAGGCAACAACGGTTGGCGTGCCTGGGGTTGGTGTTACCGTAGGCGTTGGTGTTGGTGTGCCTGGGGCGTAGGTGTTGCGTCTGCGCCTATCTTTGTCACAAAGGCATCGGTATAACCAGTATTGCTTCCATACATGGCGTTTGCCGTTGGGAAATCGGAAGACCGTGTCTCACCCGTTACATACGCATTGCCGGCGCTGTCTACCGCTATGTCAAGACCAAAATCCCAATCACTTCCCCCCAGGTACGTGGAGTAGACCAGGGTGGGGTCTATGACGAGCGGGTAGCGTTTGTCGTACGAGGCGACGGTAAAACCATACAGGAACGATGAGGCTCGGTTCTTGGTCCGGCTCCATCCACCATTGGCTCCGGATTTTCGGTTCTTATCCCCATGTCCTGCGCTCAGGACTCTAAACTTCCCCTCAATCTCTACCTTCTTCCCATCGATGATTTGATAGACATACGGCTTTTTCTGGAGGATCGTCCTCTCACTTCTTTCATGGGATTCCTCAGCTTCCCCCTTAACAAAGGGGGATTCCGGGGGTTGTCTCTTGCTGCCTGATTTACGCTGCGTCCCTTCTTTCAAAGGCGATCCCAGGACGATCTCCATATCACCATTATCATGAATCCTCGCATCCTCTACGCCCTCATAGGACAGTTGAACGCGGGACGGACTTGCGCCCGGCTTTACGATGATATCGTACTCCATCTGGCGGTTGTTCCCATAGAACTTCATGTCGATGCCTTTGTAAAGCTCCCGGTAAACGACCGACTGATACGTGGGGATATGGGTCTTCCACTTCGACGGATCATTGCCGATGAGGTAATTGACCTTGCACTCCTGCTGACCTTCCGCCACGATCTCCGGATTCTTCTTTGCGCCCAGGGGAACGAGGGTAATGAGTTGAGGCGTTGCCGTGTTATGCGTTGAACGTTCGGGGCGCTGTCTTTCTATTTTCGATGCTGCATCCCTGCCATCCGTTGCCAATCGCTGTTCCTGCAGCGTGGACAAATCTGGTTTGGCTGTGCCGTCCGCCGTTACCGCTTTGTATCCTTCTTCATCTCTGCTGCTTGCCTCCGTTTCCTCTTTTCTCGTTAACGACCACGTTACGCCTCGTTCGGTAAAGAAGGCGGCATGTCCGCTGCCCTTCTCGTAAAACTTCACCTCTTCAGCCATCTGACCGTCGTTCCGGATGAAATACAACGGTAGCTTACCGTAGGTTTCCATGATCCGTGATGGTACAGCATCTCCGGTCGATTGTGGATTTGGGTCAGCAACAGAACCAGATGCGGCCTGTTGTTTGGATGATGCCCGTGTCAAAGCAGTATCCACGATCATTGACGCAACAAACAGGAAAGATACCACGACACAATACCGGAACACCTTGCTCCTTTTGTGCACGTGAAGACCCCGAACTGCATTATCCTGCATATTCATATGCCCCATTTCACAATCCCCTCTTTTCCAAAAGACCAGAAAAATAAAAAATCTCTCACACAAACGGGCGATACACTGCTCGCGCTGCTCAAACAATCTTCAGCCGCAGGGTGGCACGGACAAACTCGTTTGTCCATGCCATCCGGAGACTCGTTGAAATATGGTGAGAATTCCAATACAACCGCCCCTTTGTTGCCGTCTCGTTCGACTTTGCTCACTATAAGTTTTGTACCGATTTTTCCCACTGCGCTCTTGCTAAACCCCGGAAGTATCTTCCGAATAAAATCCGCCAATATCTGTGGCCGGAACTTGCAAAAAAGCCTTTAGGATTGATTCTAAACTGCCTCTACTAAAATAAGGACAATAAGAGGACTGCTGGCGCTACACAATACTTACTCGTTCCTTTCCTCTTACGCCTCTCCCTTTCTCCCGTGGTTTGCTAAAATAAAAAAAGCCTTACTGCAAAGATATTCGTGAAAACATCTTCGTCAGTAAGGCTGTCTTTTCCAAAGCCATTTCCTTAATGTGTTAATGGACTGTGCGTCTGTGTCCCCGTACGTCCCTGTACGCTGAAAGACCCTTTCCTTTGCGTCCCCCGATCACTCGGAGTTTGCCCTTATCGAATGTTTTTATTGCCGAAATTAGCACATGTATAAATTTTCGGTATTTTTGTCAAGTAAAAACTATCATGGGTGTCCAATACGGACATTTATCTCTTATAGAACTAGCAACTCAAAATTCCAGGTTTCGTTTTACTGATATTCGCCAGATGTCTTGTAAAACAGGATTTGTTGGCTTCCCGGCGAGTTATGTCTTTGGTTACAAGGTGGCATGGACTTAGCCGTAATGGTTTGACAAGTTAACCATGCACGGCGCCACATGCTGAACCTGACGAAGAATCGGAATATATTGCACGGGCAAACAACGTTTGTCTGTGTCACCCTGTAACCTGCTGAAATAAAATAAAAATTCCGATACGATTGAATTGTTGGATCATTGTGGAAATGAGTGGGTAAAATTTTCATTTTAGTAACAATTTAATTTTTTCAAAACTCTCTATAGAAATAATGTCGTCTTGTAGGGGCAGGTTTCAAACCTGCCCCTACTACATTAAATATCCGGTTTTTATTGGAAATTTTTAAAAAATTAAATTGGGTCATCGTGGAAATGAGTGGGTAATTTTCGCATTTTTATATCTCCGGAAGCATACAGGTCAGAATTTTTAAGCGAAGATATTCTTCATCTCTTAGGCCGTAGGTACCATCGCTGGATAACCCTGTTTTTGTTATTCAATCCCTCGATAAAATCTGAAGAAACGGTATTCCCGGGCTTACGGTATGCAGCTATACCGCAGCCAAATCCCTCATATCAATGAGACAAAGAGGGGGTGAAAAAGCTTACAAAAAAAGAAAGATTTAACATGGGAATTCTACAACTATATCATTATTATCTGCTTTTGCCACTGATACTCATAAAATATAGTACCTCTCCTCACCCCGACGGCAAAGGCACATACTAGTATAAACAGGAGGGTGTTGACAACAAGGGGAAAGGGGATAAGTATGATGCTTTGATTGGTGTAGGCGATGATGGGGGGGTAGGGGGGGGGGTATCTATGGGCCTGATGTCAGGAGTCAGATGCATAGCGCCGAACTCCTTCCTGATCATGATCAAGGACAGGTGTGATCAGTAAAGAGGTGAAGATTTATGAGAAAGGCTGTAGTCGGATGGCCATTACGACTGACTGCAGAGGGCAGATGTGGCCTAGATGCACACAAAATCAGGGATTTTGCCGTGGGTGACACGGGCAAACTTCGTTTGTCTGTGTTGAACTTGTGTGACTTTGTTGCTTATTGTATTGATGCAAAAATGCAAATTATTGTACTCTTTTGTGAGCATCTGGCTCATATGGATTTACCGCATAAAATCTTTCTTTTCTTACAAGTTTTTTCACTTCTTCTTCGGGTTTGTTTGACCCGCTGAAAATATTCTGCAAGATAGATTATAGGCAAAGGTTAGCTTTGCTACCGGGATTAGCTGGGTTGCTGTTGGGCGAGGGTATTGAGGATGTCTATGCCGCATTTAATGGTTTCTTCAGAAGCGGTGTAACAGATGCGAAAGTGGGTATTGCGTTCGGAAAAGACACTGCCAGGGATAATGAGAAGATTGTTTTTGACAGCAGAAGCTACAAATTCTTCATCGGTACCCCAGGGTACCTGTGGGAAAAAGTAAAACGCACCGTCTGGCTTTACAATTCGGAATCTATCCTTTAACCCATCATACATTAAATCCCTCTTCTTTTTGTAGTTTGCTATATAATGGCTTACATCTGTTTCCAATGAAATGGCGAGGGCACACTGTGCAAAGGAAGGGGCGCAAACGAAGGTATACTGTTGTAGTTTGATCATTTCTGCGATAATGCTGGTAGGTCCCGCCGCATAGCCCATTCGCCAGCCCGTCATAGCGAATGATTTGGAAAAACCATCAAGGATTAAGGTCTTTTCATAGTATTTACCAATGCTCTCAAACGTATGATGATAATCGTAACTGTGATATATCTCATCTGAAATAACAACAAGGTTGTGTTTTCTTGCGAGTTCTGCAATTTCTTTTATCTCGTGAGCTGTACACAGTATTCCTGTTGGATTTGCGGGACTGTTCATAACAAGCGCCTTGGTTTTTTTCGTGATGTGGGGTTGGATGCGTGCAGCCGTTAGTTGAAAGTCTGGATAGGTATCGACAAAAACGGGTTTGCCACCACAGAATTTTGTCAAATGTTTATAGCTTACAAAGGCAGGGTCTGGTATGAGCACCTCGTCCCCCGGGTTGATTAGTACCATGAGGGCGAGTGTCAATGCCCCGGAGACCCCTGATGTAATTATAACATCCTCTGCGTTTACTCCTCTGTGCTTCTGAAGCTGTTTGGATATCCCATCACGGAGTTCAGCAATACCCTGTGTAACGGTATATTTGTTGGCGCCATCCATAATGGCTTTAATGGCCGCCGTTTTGATCTCCTCAGGAACGTCAAAATCCGGTTGACCTATACTGAGGTTCACCGGATTTTGCATTTTTTGCGCCAAATTAAATATTTTTCTAATCCCGGAGGAGTCTATTTCCGACATTCTGTCGGCGATCATTATTTTTTAGCCTTTCCCTTGCCTGATGCCGCGGCGCCAGTTGCTGAAGACGTTCCTGCTGCTGGCGCAACACCTGTTGTTTCAGCCTTTGCCTCCTTTTTCTCCGATTTGCCCTTTTTCCTTATCTTAACCGTTTTTACTTTGGGAATGCCAAATACCGACATGGTTGGATCCCACTTCCCCTCATTTTTAAGCAACTTGATGCGCTCAATCCTGGTAAATACATTCCTGGGCCTTACCAACTTGCCTTTTGTTTTCAAACTTTTATCAATACTCATAGTTCCTCCAAAACTTTATTTCATACGAATAGGATAACTTCCTTCAAATTGTTTTTTGTTCTGATATTTAAAATCTGATAGTGTCCTTTGTGCGGTAATTAATTCGGCGCTATCAGCTTCCTCAAATTCACCTGCGCAAATAAATATTTCCTTGCCATTATTTACGATAAATGTATCGAGACCAACGATATCCTGTATAGTCTTTGCCATGGTCTTTGCCTTCTCTACATTTTCTTTAGTGTTTTTGTAAGTAACTACACGCAATGTCCATTTGTCTTTGATAATTGGTTTTGTTTGTTCGCTCTGTTTTGCAGCCGGGGGCGGCGCCGGTTTCGTTGTTACCTTTTGCGGGACGTCTTCCGGCCCTGGTTGTTTCGATACAGGTTTTTTAACATCACGGGGTTCTATCGTTTCTAACCATTCTTCCGTCTGACTCAGGATGCCTTTATTATATCCAACTTTGTGTCCAACGAAAAAACATGCGATGGAGAGAAACGTTGCTGCAATAGCGCCAATAATCAAGGTCTCCTGCCTTACTACAATCTCATCCTTACGTAAGGGCCGTTCTTCTTTTAAAGGAGGGAAAACGGGTTGTGCTTCTTTTCTGCCTTCTTTTGAAAACGGACCCTCTCCACTTGTTTTCTTGATCCACCCCAGCGGATCGGCAGTTGAAGCGGGTTTGACAATTAATTTCTCATCATGGTTGGGCGGTTTAGACGGTTGACGAGACTCTGCCGATTCTTCTTGAGACATAACTTCACCTTTTTGTACATCCTCTGCTTTCTGCATCGGTTTAAATATCTCAAAAAACTCCCTTGAGTCGCTTCCTTTCGTCATAAATTTTGCACTCCATGCTTAAAATTTAGAGAATTCGTAAGAATTTATAATTACGGGAGTTATACCAAAGTTTTCATTGTTTGGCAAATTTTATAACAAAAACAAGATAAAGTCAAGTGATTTATATCTTTAAAACATAATTCGTTGACAGAGGTACAAATTGTGATATACTAACTCCCATTCATAAACTTATGTATGGTACAAAAAGGGTGTTTTCTATTTTGCATCTCTATAAGAGCTACGGAGGTTCGTAACGAAATCTGATTGTGGCTATGCCGTTTTTCTCCCTCTATGAAATCCATTAAAGAGAATATTGAGCAGCTTCGTGATACAATACGCTACCATGACAGAAAATACTATGTAGAAAATAATCCGGAGATTACTGACTATGAATATGATCAACTCGTAAAAGAATTACAACAACGTGAAAAGACGTATCCACATCTCATTGTTCCTGATTCTCCCACCCAAAGAGTAGGGGGAGAACCCCTTACTCAATTTTCCACAGTCGAGCACAAAATTCCCATGCTGAGTATTGATAATACTTACTCAGACAGTGAATTGGAAGAATTTGATCAGCGCATAAAGCGTATGGCAGGCATTGATGGTCATCGGAATATTGAATATGTTGTAGAATTAAAGATTGATGGAGTTGCTATTGCTCTATGGTACGAAAAAGGGTTGTTTGTGCGAGGGGCAACCAGGGGAGATGGTTTTAAGGGAGACGACGTAACCGCAAATCTCAGGACAATTCATCAAATTCCTTTAAAATTACAACCTGCAGAAAAACAGCAAATACCTTCAGCTATAGAAATAAGAGGCGAAATTTATCTGTCGAATAAGGAATTTCAGAGATTGAATGAAGAAAGGGAGGAAGCGGGTGAGTCACAATTCGCCAACCCCCGGAATGCTGCCGCAGGTACCCTAAAATTGCTCGACCCTCGTGTTACTGCAAAAAGGCATTTACGCGTTTTTGCTTATGCGATCGGATATCTTGAGGATTTTGAACTCGAGACCCACATGAAGTGCTTAGAATTGATTCGGGGTTTTGGATTACCCGTAAATCCGCATACCCGGCTATGTGAAAGTATTGAGGAAGCCATTCAGTATTGTAACGAATGGAGTAAGAAACGGAACGATCTTGATTACATGATAGATGGTATAGTTATTAAAGTTAATTCTCTTCCCCTGCATGAACAATTAGGCGCTACAAGCAAAGCTCCTCGCTGGGTGATTTCCTACAAATATCAGCCTGAGCAGGCGGTTACAAAAATTGAAGAAATTGTTGCACAAGTAGGAAAGACCGGAACGATAACACCCGTTGCAAATCTTTCCCCGGTTCTTCTTGCAGGTACTATGGTCAGCCGTGCTACGCTTCATAATTTTGAAGAGATTTCCCGAAAAGACATACGAATGGGAGATCCTGTTGTGGTGCAAAAGGCAGGTGAGATTATTCCGCAAGTCGTCTCTGTTGTGAAAGAAAAACGCAATGGCACGGAACGGATTTTTCAGGAGCCAACGGTCTGTCCTGAATGCAAAAGCGCCGTTCGGAGAGAGGGTGTGTACCTGCGCTGCCATAATCCCTTTTGTCATGCGCAGGCAAAAAGGCGCATTCAATATTTTGCAAGCAGGCATGCCATGGATATTGAAGGATTCGGCCCTGCGCTCGTTGACCAATTAGTTGACAAGGGTTTTTTAAAAGATTATGCCGATATTTATTATCTTAAACATCCGGATCTGGAAAACTTAGAGCGAATGGGTAAAAAGTCATCTTCGAACTTGATTCGTGCTATTGAGGAAAGCAAACAACGGAATTTAGAACGGTTAATTTGCGCCCTGGGTATCCATAACGTAGGTGTTCATACGGCGGAAGTTTTATCAGAACATTTCGATAGCTTAGACGCATTAGCACATGCAACTCAGGAAAAGTTGGAAGGTATCTATGAAATTGGACCCGTTGTTGCGAGGAGTATTATCGAGTTTTTTCATGATAAACACACTCAGAGCATTATCGAAAAACTGAAAACTGCCGGTGTGAATACCAGGAAACAAACAATTCCGGCATCGGAAAAAAACTCAAAAATCTCCGGGAAATCGTTCGTCATTACCGGCACATTACAAAAATACCCTCGTAAAGAAGCCGAGATGATCATTAAGCATCAGGGAGGGCGAATCCTGTCTCAGGTAAGTAAAAAGACAGATTATCTTGTCGTTGGTGAAGACCCTGGTGCAAAACTCGACAAGGCCAGAGAGTTGCATGTCCAAATTCTGGACGAAGCGGCATTTGAAAAAATGATAAAATAATTGACATTGACGAAAAAAGATTGCTTTTAGTGCGTGCTTTATAATTATGTAGAGGAAGGATTTCCATGGAAAAACGGATAAAAAATGCCCTAAGTTCAGTAAAGGCAGATTATATTGAAATAAGGGTGCAGGAAGGTGTTAACACAGGAATTACGTACGTAGGGAAAGAGCTTGAAAGTATTGGTGAACATAATGCCTTTGGCGGATGTGTGCGGGCATCGATTAAAGGCGGTTGGGGGTTTGTTGCCTTTAATGATATTACAAATCTTCCACGATACGTGGAAATGGCTTGTGAACAGGCGCGATTTGTCGGGACAGAGCAGAGTTTGCTTGCTCCGGTGCCGGTTATACAAGATTATGTTAAGGCAAAGGTGGAAATTGATCCTGCCGATGTCTCTCTGACGGACAAACAGACTATTTGCAATACCTATAACAATATCATTCTCTCGTCGAAGCAGATACAAGCCTCTAATGTGCGGTATCTTGATTCTCACGGGTCGGTATATTTTGCTAATACAGACGGTAGTTTTATTGTGCAGGAAACGATTTTTTGTGGTATCTCATTGCTCGCTATGGCAAGGGATGGCATGAATGTACAACAGGCATATCATTCGGTCGGCGATTTGCGGGGATTCAGCAAAGTCCGGCATTTGGAAAATAAATGCCAGGAGGTAACGAAACAGGCAATTGACCTGCTCACGGCCAAGCCGGTAGCGGGGGGTAAGTATACCGTTATCGCTGATCCCAAACTTTGTGGCGTCTTTATTCATGAAGCGTTTGGACATCTCAGTGAGGCCGATTTTATTTATGAAAACAAGAAGATGCGGGAGATCATGGTTATCGGAAAACGCTTTGGGATTGATGCCCTTTCTATCGTGGACGATGGGTCTCTCGTGGGTGAAGCGGGATACAATAAATACGATAATGAGGGTACCCCGACGCAAAAGACGTATCTTATTAAAGATGGTATACTGACGAGCCGGCTCCATTCACGGGAAACGGCTGCAAAGATGAATGAAAAACCGACTGGTAATGCGCGGGCAATAGGGTATGCACATGCCCCTATTGTACGTATGACAAATACTTATATGGAGCCCCGCGGGTATGCTTTTGAGAAGATGCTATCTGAAGTTGATAATGGTATATATGCCGTGGGCGCACTGGGAGGACAGACAAACATGGAAATGTTTACCTTCAGCGCTGAGGAGGCTTATATGATAAGAAACGGGAAATTGCAGGAAAAGGTGAGGGACGTTGTTCTTACGGGAAATGTATTTGAGACGCTGATGAACATTGATGCCATCGGAGACGACCTTGAAATTTACGGTGGTCTTGGCGGATGTGGTAAAGGTGGGCAATCGCCATTACGAGTGAGCGATGGTGGTCCACACGTTCGTATAAAAAATGTCGTTATTGGAGGACGATAAATGGAAATTCTGGAACTTCTTACCTTTGCGAAAAAAGAGAATGCTTCGGATATTCATATCAGTTCAGGTGAGCCGCCCATTATACGTATCCATGGAGATGTCAGAAAACTTGACATCCCACCACTGAGTAACCAGGAAGTACACAGTATGCTGTATGGAATTCTTACCGACCGTCACCGGAAGGATTTTGAGGAGCATCACGAGCTTGATTTTTCTATTCAATACGGCGATATGGGGCGATTTCGGGTAAATGCTTTTATACAAAGCAGGGGGGAATCTATAGTATTCAGGACAATACCTACCGTTATCCCCACACTGGAACAGCTTAATATGCCGAAAATAGTTGGCGATTTAACAAAAAAAGAAAAGGGACTTGTCCTCGTGACAGGGCCGACAGGCTCTGGAAAATCAACCACTCTTGCAGCTATGATAGACCTCATCAACCGTGAGCAAAAATGTCATATTCTCACGGTAGAAGATCCTATAGAGTTTATGCATCGCCCCAAAACCTCGCTTGTCAACCAGAGGGAATTGGGTTCGCATACCCATAGCTTTGCCAATGCCCTGAGATCAGCGTTACGCGAAGACCCTGATATTATTCTGGTAGGAGAAATGAGAGATCTGGAAACGATTTCCCTTGCCCTTACTGCTGCAGAAACCGGCCATCTGGTCTTTGGTACGTTACATACGTCCAGTGCGCCCAAAACGGTAGACAGGATTGTTGATGTATTTCCTCCCAATCAGCAGGAACAGGTTCGGACGATGTTTTCAGAGTCTTTACAGGCGGTGATTACTCAACAGCTTGTTAAGAAAAAGGATGGAACGGGGCGGATAGCCGCATTAGAAATTATGACAGGCACACCGGCGGTAAGAAACCTGATCCGTGAAAATAAGATAGCTCAGATTCCTTCAGCGATACAAACAGGGCGGCAGTACGGTATGCAAACGATGGATCAGTCATTAATAGAACTCTGCCAAAAAGGTACGGTAGCAAGAGAAACGATAGAAACTCTGGTAAGCAGCCCAAGCGTTTTGAGCGGTATTAAATAGGATATTCGTGGGAAGGAGACGCTCGATGCTACCAAAAGAAAAGGTTGGCAGGCTTAGATCTAGTGCGGTTTAAAAAACATCTTTTGTTTTAAGACCAGATAGGGGAGATATGAAAGATTTATAATGGACGTCCAGGAATCCAGGGATCTATTTTTCCCGGGTACAAGGAGGGGAAAAGAAGTGTTGGATATAGTGGCAAGCCTCACGAATGATGAAAGTCTGATCCCAATATGCAGAATAAGCGGGATTCCGCGGTTTGCAGCAGACGATACGTTAGTGAAGAGTAAGAACTTAAAAGGGTTTAGATCAAAAGAATAATAAAAATATGGAAATAAAAGAACTCTTGCAGGAAATGGTCCGTCTAGATGCATCGGATATCTATATTACGGTTAATCTTCCTCCTATTTTTCGTAAAGAGGGAGCCAATATCCCGATGGACACCAACAAGCTTACCTCAGAGGATACGCGCCTGCTGGCAGAAGAGAGTATGAATGAGAAACAACGGAAAGATTTTTATGAAAGAATGGAGATGAATCTGGCCTTGTATTACCCGGAACTAGGTCGCTTCCGGGTAAACATCTTCTTTCAGCAAAGAAACATCGGTCTTGTTATTCGGCAAATAAAAATCAAAATTCAGTCCGTTGATGATTTATGCCTTCCTCCAATATTTAAAGAAATAGCGATGACAAAACGGGGACTGGTAGTGGTTGTTGGCGCTACAGGCTCCGGGAAATCAACCACACTGGCGGCAATGATTGATTACAGAAACGCTAATAACCTCGGGCATATCATTACGATAGAAGATCCTGTTGAGTTCGTGCACCAGCACAAAAAATCTGTTATTACGCAGAGGGAAGTCGGCATTGATACCTTGTCGTTTGCTGATGCATTAAAAAACACTTTACGACAGGCGCCGGATGTGATCCTTGTTGGTGAGATTCGGGATACCGAAACCATGGAATCGGCCATTAATTTTGCAGAAACCGGGCATCTTTGTCTTGCGACGCTCCACGCTAACAATGCCAATCAGGCAATTGAGCGTATCATAAACTTTTTTCCCGCAGAACGTCATGAACAGATATATCTGCTACTTTCTCTTAATCTCCGGTCTGTTATTTCACAGAGGTTAGTGCCTGCAAAGGACGGGAAAAGGGTTGCAGCCTTCGAGATATTGCTTGATACGTCAAGAATAAAAGATCTTATCTTGAATCGGCAGATCGATTTGTTGAAAAAAACGATGGCACAGGGGACTCAGGAGGGCATGATGACCTTTGATCAATCGTTGTTTAAACTCTATAAAGAAGGTAAAATTAGTTACGAAAATACCATTGCCTATGCTGACAGCGCCAATGACATGCGTTTCCGTATCAAGACGGAAAATCTTGGAGAAGAGAAGGAAGAAAAGACCACAAGTTTTAGATTAAAGCAATAAAGATGCATAGGAGGTCATTGAAAAAGTGGTGCATTGTTGGTGAATAGTTTATAGGGGAAGTAAAAAATAACAGGTTCTTAAGGGCTCTCAGAATCAACGTCTTATAAAGATAAATTGAGGTTAAATCAATGATTAAAATTGAAGAAAAAATTCTGGAACTGGCTTTAAAACAGACTCCTTCCGTAGAGATTCTGTATGACGAAGGTGAGTCGCGGTCAGTGAGTTTTGAAAATAACAAACTAAAATACGTAAATACAAAATCGATACGTGGTATTGGACTTCGGGTAATTAAAGATGGGAGAATCGGTTTCTCCAGTACTACGGATTTCAGGAAACCGGAGAAGTTGGTTGTCAATGCCATAGAAAGCGCTAAGTTTGGTCAGATTGCTGCGTTCGAATTCCCCTGCAAAAATGTTTTTTCGAAGATTGCTGTCTTTGACCAACGCGTTGTGGATTATCCTATTCATAAATGTGTGGACATTGGGAGAGCGACTATCGGGAAGGCATTGTCAGTGAATTCCGGTTATGAATGTAGTGTCGGTATGGGAAAGGGGCATGGGATGCGAAGGCTCATCAATTCTAAAGGGCTGGATATCTCCGCTGCTTTCACATCTTTTAGCATAGGTATAGAAATCTTGGAGGTGAAAGGGCAGAGTTTGCTCTGGATAGGGGAGGGGGAAAGCTCAAAAGGTCTTGTAACCGATCTCAACAAACATGTTGACAAGGCGTTGAAAGGCCTGAAGCTCGCACAAAAGGAGCTAAAACTAAAAACGGGCGCTTATCCTGTGATTGTTACGCCGAAAGCTATGGGAAACTTGCTTGCAACCTTTGAAACCGGTTGTAACGGAAAGTTGGTGCAAAAAGGCGCATCACCTCTCACGAACAGACTGGACGAAAAGATTATTGACGAACGTGTCAGCATTTATGATGACGCCACGATAGATATGGCGGATTCCAGCTATCTGTGGGACGGAGAGGGTACGCCATCGCAGCGCACACCATTATTTGAAAGAGGTATTTTAAGAAGTTATCTTTTCGACTTGCAAACTGCTGGAATTCTGAAAACAAAGTCTACCGGGAACGGAAACAGAAGTTTTTCTTCTCAGCCTTCTCCGGGTAATTCAAATATTATCGTTGAACCCGGGAACATGCCATTTGAAGCCATGATAAAAGATGTCAAATATGGCGTACTGATTGATCAAGTATTAGGGGGAGGGCAGAGCAACATTCTTGCAGGCGAATTTTCTGTTAATGTCGATCTTGGATACCTGATTGAGAACGGAGAAATTATAGGCAGGGTGAAAGATTGTATGATAGCTGGAAATGCCTTTGATGTGTTTAATAATATTATAGCGATCGGTGACAAAGCCGAATGGCATGGATCAACAAAAGTGCCACCCTTTTACTTTAAGGCAATGAATATTGCGGGAAATGCTGAATGATTTTTTCAAGGTATTAAACTATCTCCTTCTTGGAAATCTTTCCACCTTCCTTATCAGGGGCTCCATTACAGGATCATGTCAGTGCAACGTGCCGATTTTACATGGCGATTAAGAGATTTGCAATTTCCCACCGCAGAATTTACAGAAGTGTGCATCGGTGTCATGCCCCTCTTTACTGCATGAAGGGCAACTGTGGACAGATTTGGCATGCCCAGTCCTGGCAAATTTTACCAATTCGGCAGTGACTATCCCCGTAGGGACGGCGAGGATTCCATAGCCTAAAAGCATTATGATTGAGGCAAATAATCTGCCTGCAGGCGTTACAGGTGTAATATCGCCATAACCCACCGTAGTAATGGTTACAATAGTCCAGTAAATGCTTTGGGGAATATTGTCAAAGCCATGGTGTCCGCCTTCAATCAGATGCATAAGAGAGCCAATGATAACGACAAGCACCAAAAGAAAAAGAAGAAAAACACCAATTTTAATGGAACTGATATAAAGGGCTTTTGTTAATTGGTGCGAGGCTTCAATAAAATTCCACATTTTCAAGATTCTGAAGATCCTCAGGATACGAAATGCCCGGATAACAATGAAGTATTTTGTACCGTTAAAAAAGAAACTAAGATACAAGGGAAGAATAGAAATGAGATCAATCAGGCCTATAAAGCTGAAGAGATATTTCAGGGGTTTCTTTACACATATAATTCTGAGTGCGAATTCAATGCTGAATAGAATTGTTATGATCCATTCGGCAAATAATAATATTTTTCCATAGCGGATATTAACCTTCTCGACGCTATCGAATGATACAATGAGAACGCTGGTTAAGATGCAAAAGATGATAGTTATATTAAATAATTTACCCCAGAAAGTATTGGATTCGCAAACAATCCTAAAAAGCTGTTCTCTGAAATTCTTTTCGGATAATTCTTTTTTTTTCTTCTTTTTCATAGTATTTGGAAAATGGGTCTAATGAGAAGGCATTTTTAAAAGTTTCAAATATTCGTTGGTTGCTATCCTGTTTCGCGAAGAAAGTGATGAACCTATAACCGCATAATGTAAGACATGAATTGAATTTTCGCAATTGAATTCCTTCTCAGGGTTCTTGGCTTTCTTTTCATGAAAATGAGGAAAGAAAGAATATGTGTGGTACAATGAGGAGAAAACAGGGGAAAAATAAAGTAAACGCAACAAATACGTATACACGCAAGGGTTATTGCGGCGATGACCGTCCGAAGCAAACTCCTGTGTCCGGTTTGCTTCGGACTGTCACAACGACTACTTTCTTTTGCGTTCACTACAGATGGAATGAAACAGGCAGAGTTCCTGGCTGAGCGCATCTTAATGCAGTGGCAGTGAACTATCGGAAGCGTTTCTTGACGACAGAGAAACAATGTGATATTGTTGCCACGTTAAAACTGAATATCCACTTGAAGATTGCAACAATTGGACGTCTTAATAATGGCATTCGCCTGTGTTTTAATAAAAAAGATCACGAAAACAGGATGCTGTTAGAGGAGATTCTTAAATCAGAAGAAATATATTTGAGTGAATTGTAAATGAAGGTAATATGAAAATCCGGCCATCAGCATTTCGTAAGTCATCTGCCGTGAATGGTAGGGAATATTCATGGGACAAGAGGAAGGTCTGAATTGATAAAACGTTCGCTGCTTTTTTTCATTATACGTTCGGATTAGGGGAGAATTAATTATGTTTTTAAAATCGGTATCATCTAATAAAAATACTTTTATCCTTCCGTCTGTTTCCCGGATGAGATTAGTCCTATATTTGACTGCTTGCATCGTATGGTTGTGTCCGTGTGTCAATGCACAGATACAAAATACTGAAAAAAAGGACGTAGAAATACGACTTTCAGAAATTGGTGTAACCGTAAAGCCAGAAGACATTGAAAAAGCTAAAATAAAGGAAGAAGAAATAAAGCTTACAGTAGCCAAATCTATAGATGCAATAAGATCTTTTATATCCGATCTGGAACGGGACGCAAAGGCAATGGAAACTCATCGTGACAAGCTCCTGCAAGAGAGGAATAACTATCTCAGTCTGGGAGCAAACTCGAAATACCTGGAAGTGCTGGATAAAGAACTTGCCGTAGTTAAAGAAAAGATAGATATCGATAACGAACAGATAGAGACGTATAAGGACCGGATTGAAGTACTCCAGGATCAGTCAAAAGCATATGACGAAGTCGTTGTTTTGTTAAAGTCGATATTAAGGTTGGAGGAGACACGCTTAACTTCCACGGAACAAGTCCCCCTGGTGAAAAAAGAGGCCGACATTGCAAAAAGCTACATTGCAGCCGTGCATGCAGGTATCAAAGAGAAAGAATCGGTGATATCTTTTTTTAAGGGCAGATTGGAAGAGATCAAAATTAAGGTGTCGGAAGATGAAAAAGCCTTGGCAAAGTATCTGGAATCATTAAAGACAGAAATCGGAGATACAGAACTAGCTACTACGGTACAGAAAAAAATTGACAGCATTTTACTATGGGAAAAGGCCATCGGCGACCAATGGATTACCCTATTTGAGACGCGATTGGGGACGTCTAAGATCCGCTATGATAAAGCCCTGTTAGAATTGAAATGTGCAGAATTCAATACTGCCTTTTTGATTGAAAAGGGAAAACGTCTGGAAGAAAAGTTAAAGACAGAAGAATTGATAAGGAAACAGGCAGAACTGGAGGCTGCAAAAAGAGCAGAGGAAGAAAGCCGAAGGATCGCCGAAAGGACCAAGTCTGAGATTGAAAAGACCCTGCAGGAAGCGACAAGAAAAAGCGAGGAAATTGCCCTGGAGCAAATGGTGGCGACCTCCCCGGAAAAGAAACGGGTATTGGAGTTAGAGTCCGATGTCCCCAAACAAGTTGGGCTTATTGCCAAAAGAAAAGATGACCTTATTACAGAAGGTGCACAGAGATACAAAGATGTTACCGAGTATAAAAAGCTAGAGGCCGAAGTTGAACTCTTATTAAGCAGGGGTGAAACAACAAAAGAGATTGATGAATCCCTGAAAAAAATAGAAACGGATATTAAACGGTTCTCAGAGTCAATTTTGGCGGTAGAAAGTCTTATTTCATCGGTAAGCGAAGAAGAGAAACTCGTTTCTGACAATGTAGCAAAGGCAAAAGAAGAAATATCAAAAGTTGAGAAAGAGGTGTTTTCTTTCACAAACAGAGAATTGGCGCGCCAGGCAATAGAATTTTCAAATAATATTGTGAAAGCATTAGAAGAACAGTCTGAACTTATATCGACGAGACTGGACAGATTACATGAGCGGTTAGAAATAAAACAAAATGCATTGACCTTGCTGAAAAAGACCAAAGAAAAGTTGATCACGTTAAAGGCAGCGAATGTTTGGATAAGAGTAGAAAGTACCATTTCTTTACGGACATTTGAGGCGGTGTATAAGGATCTGGCAGATTGCTATAGTCGACTGGATTCGTTTTATAACATAATTCCGGCACACGTAAAGAATTTCATGCTGTATATCTCTGATAAAAGGTATACCGTTACTTTTTGGACTAGAGTATGTGGATTAATCGGGCTTATTGCCGTGTTTTATTTTTCAAAAAAATACATTCGCCGATGGACTACGTTTAAAGCGCAGGCACTGTATGAAGCGCCAAATGTATCCTATTACAAATCAAGGCTGTTTCCCAGTCTTTTACTCGTGCTTCAAAAGAGTATAAATGCCATATGGCTTGCCCTCCTTTCTGTATCGATACCCTTCATTCTCGCTGTAAAAACTTTTCTAATAACGGCGACGGTCTATGTAGTGACCTTTTATGCAGTGTATAAAATCCTCAAATGCTTTCTTGTTGAGTCCTTTAGCCCGGAAAAGGGAGACAAAAAACTCGTAACCTCTTTAGCATATATCTCTCCAAAACACCTGTATAAATCATTAAATATTATCGTCCTGTTTTCCCTTGTTTCTTTATCTTTAATTGCCGTTCTTACTACCTATAGATACAGAAATGATGTTATCGAATTGCTTTGGTTCGTATATCGGGTAGGAATTTTAATTCTGTTGTTATGGCTTGCAACCCAAAAATCGTTGATATTCAAATTATTACCGGGTGCAGAAACTCAATTTGGAAAACTTATTCATCGTATAATAACAATAATCTATCCCATTTTTATAACCTTTGTTGTGTTGTTATTCGAGATAAGAATCCTTGGATATCCGGTGCTTTCTTATGTGTTGTTGAAGACGTGTATAAAGAGTTTCGTTGTCGCTGGTATCGCCTTTTGGATATGGAAGTATTTGTATCATCGCCTGGTTTATATAAGAAACAAGCGTCTTAAAAAGGAAAACATCAGGAAAAACACACCTGAGGAGAATCGATTTCATGCCGTTACAGCAATATATCATATTTGGTTAAATTATTTCATTTCGATTGTTGCAACAATAATTATTATTCGCGTATGGGTTGGAACCTTTCGTGATGCTATAGGTTCACCGGCGGCTCCTTATCTGATCCAAAAAATGTTTGGACAGATAAAGACGGTTTTAGAGGCCATTGGTGGGGGGCTAAAGTATCGTCTCTTCTTTGAAGAAGGAAGGTATACAACTCCTATAAAAATCATTATAGCTTTGATTGTACTGTTTGCGTCCTTTTTTGTTGCACGACACATAAAAAAGTTGCTTGAGGAAAAAGTATTCTATAAACTTCGTCTGGAACGCGGACTGAAACAGACACTAACTACTCTTACGCGATACATCATCATAGGTATCTCGGCGCTTGTTGGTCTTAGTATCGCAGGAATCCCATTAAGAAGTCTGGCTTTTTTTGCAGGTGCTTTTGGTATCGGTATCGGGTTCGGGATGCAGAATATTATCAGTAATTTTGTCAGTGGGATTATCCTTCTCTTTGAGCGTCCCATGCGCGTTGGAGATGTTATTGCTCTGGAAGATGGCACAATAGGAACAATTGAAAAAATCAGTGCAAGAAGTACAACGATTAACACACCGGACGAAAGTACCATAACAGTACCCAATTCGAAGTTTATTGAAACCAAGATAATCAACTGGACTCATCCAACAACACGAATGAGAGGTTTTGTGAAGGTAGGGGTACAGCATGGTTCCGATACATCGTTGGTAAAGAAATGTTTACTGGAAGTTGCTAAACAGAATCCTAATGTAAAGACGTATCCCGAACCTTTTGTGCGATTCTCTGAATTTGGTGACTTTGCGCTGAAATTTGAATTATATTTCTGGGCAAATGATCCTGGAAAACGCTGGTTTATTATGAGTGAGCTTAATTTTGCCATTGACGAAATATTTAAAAAGAATCATATTAAGATTGCCCTTCCGCAGTATGATGTTCATATACATTCATTAGCGTCTTTTAAGAAAGAATCTATGCAGGAGTATTTAAATGGAAAAATAGACGGGAATGAGTAATGTTTCTTATTCTATTTCTTCCTATCTCCCTGTGGTAATCCAATTAATATTCTCAGGGTTGTTGTGATATAAACTGCGCGTTTTTTGCGTCGTAGTGATAGTAGATGTCTTTGATTTGGGTAACACTTCAGTGCAAAGGGGATGCGTTTGATGAAAAGGCAGCCTTGGCGTATAGAAAGCAATGGGCGGATTCCTTTCTGCTTGTTAAGGTTGGAAAGTGAGGAGTTAAAGGTGTTTGTTAGAAAAAGAAACATTTGCTTATTACCTGTGGTTGCATTTTCTATAATATGGGCATATTTTATCGGAATGGTATATTCAGATGAGATAAAAATGATTGATGGTACGGTTTTAGAGGGAGAGATATTAAAGTTCGACGGGGAATTGATCTCACTGCGAAAGAGGGATGGCAGTGTGAGTGGTCTTCACGTGAAAGAGGTAATTCTTATTTCCAGAGGTAATGAGATCAGTATAATATGCCGTTATGGTGAGAAAATATCTGTACTAAGAATACCAAAGTCAGAGAATTTTTCGATAAATGATGTCATTTGGATAAAGAATGATACCTTAACCTTGCAAGATCTGGGAACGGAAACGACAAACGTTGCTGCAAAGGTAAGCACGCCGGAAGCGAAAAACGACGCAGCGCAACCGTCAATCGCCATTGATGGAAAAAATGCTCCGGCAGAAGCAAAAACAGTTACGGCGCCACCAAAAACGTGGAAGGGGCATATTGATGCGGGGCTCACCGCAAAAGACGGTAATACGGAATCGACAACAACTAATCTTAAAGGAGGATATGCGAACGAAAGAGATCGTGATAATATTTACTTTGATGCGATTGCTTTATATGAAGTCGTTACTAACAGAGATACAAACGTTGACGAGGTAACGGTCAATGAACAAAGAGTTACGGGAAAATATGAGTACAAGCACACACCCAGATTTTACTCATTCTTTAACCAGTACCTTGAACATGATGAAATTGAAAGCTTAAATTACCGGTCCATCTCTTCGCCGGGCATTGGATACCGGTTTCTTGATAGTGAGCGTTTAAAATATAAAGCAGAAGCAGGTCCGGCTTATACGCTTGAAAGATTTCATGGCGGAATTACCGAGGATTCTTTGGGTGTAAGGGTTGGTCAGCGTTTGGATTGGCAATTCTGGCGCGATACAAAATTTTATGCAAAATCGGAATTCGTAGAAAGTGCTGAAGATACTAACGATTGGCGTGTGTATTCTGGTCTGGGATTGCGACATAATCTGACAAAGTCCATTGCCGTGAGCTTCGAATATCTCGATCAGTATAACAACATGCCAGCAGAGGGAAAAATGAAAGAAGACAGGACGTTTCTTGGTAGTGTAGGGTATAACTTTTAAATAGTTTATTGCATGCATGGTTGCAGATTTGGAACTGCTAAGATGTTTACACTGCGGCGAGACATATCGTCCCGATCCGTTTTGTAAGGATAAAGGTACGAGATGTTCTGGCTGCGGTATGGAATTGATCCCCCTCGTTGCTGATAAAACGACCACAGGGGATGCGAACGAGTTGATTGCCTTGTTGGGTTATTTTGGAATTATTGCCCTTGTCGGGGCGGTGGGCGGGATTATGGTGGTGCATGGTTGGAATATCTGGGTTGCCTTTGTCATGCTCGGAGGCATAATTTTCTTCATAGCAAAACTATTTTTAGAGAAATATAAAATCAATCGTATAAATGAACGGATATCGAGTAGATTTTTTCCGGATCAACCTGACCTGGGACATGTGCCTGTATTCGACCAACTGGTTGCTGACGCAATGAATGAATTGCCCGGAAGCTTAAAGAACCGTTTGTCCAACGTGTCCGTCGTTATTGAGGACCAGCCAGGCAGTTCCACGTTAAAAAAACTTGGACTTACGAAGAACAAAGTATTACTTGGACTCTTTCAGGGTGTACCGCTTAACAAAAAGAGTGTATGGCAATCCGCAGCGATGCCGGAAAGGATTACCATTTTTCAGAGGAACATTGAAAACCTCTGCCATTCTGACGGAGAAATAAAACAAAAGATAAAAGAGGTAGTACGTCACGAGGTCGCACATTTTGTTGGTTTTACCGAGGACGGGATAAGGGAAATGGGATATTAAATTCGGGGGGGATGGCTCAAAAGGTGTGAATTCCAACCAGTTTTGGAGAACATCAGGGAAAGGCATTTTTAATTTATTTGCGGTTTTGGTAAAAATGATTTTGTCTGAAACGTGTGGGCTGGGTATTTATCCGTTAGAAAGGAGAGGCAAAACCCCACCATAAATAAATAGGGAGGTAATATATTCTCCCCCCGTTTACAGGGGGATTAAGAGGGGAGGAATGGAAGTCGCCGTAAAAGATCAGCATTACGGGATAATCGAAAAATTATGTATGAATGTATTAACACGTAGTGTTGCCCTTTATGGGCAACATGTCGTTTAGGTGGAGGCCTAACATGAAGACTTCGTCGTGAGTCTTCGTCGTGAGCTCAGCCGAACAATTGACGCTCCATAGTGTGAACGCAAAAAGTTGCCATCGCGAGATAAAGCGAAGGAATCCAAGCGCAAGAGATTGCTTCGGGCTATCGCCCTTGCAATGACACTTGCACGCATACATATTTACTACGTTTACTCTAGGGAGGTATATCGATAATCATCGTGATGTGTCTTTTGTTTTTTCAAATTTATTATTTGGAGGAAGGAAAGCGATGAAGTGGAAGTATAGAAAATTATTGTGGTTGTTGTCGGTCTTGGTAGTCCCGGTAACATACGGTGGGTTTGCTATTGCGGACAGTGAGGAGTCCTCAGCTCTTTCCGGGCCAACCATAAGAACAACGAAGGAACTTCAGCCCGCATGGAGCACGAAGATAAAGAAGGCCTCAAAGCGTTTTCAGTTAGTGCTGGATGGGGCTGCCGTATTTGATAAGGAGACGGGTCTCGTGTGGGAGAAGTCGCCGGATACAGAAACCAAAACCTGGGCTCAAGCTGTAAATTATGCCTATACTAAAGAAGTAGGCGGACGCAAGGGGTGCGGTTGCCCACGGTTGAGGGGCTGGCAAGCCTGATTGATACAACGTAAGGTGATCCTGCACTTCCCAGTGGACATCCCTTTAGTAGTGTGCAGCCGGACTACTATTGGTCGTCTACTACTGACGTTGGCAATACCAGCTACGCGTGGGGCGTGCGTTTCTACGATGGCTACGTGAACTCCGGCACTAAGACCGAATATATCTACGTATGATGTGTACGAGGTGGGCACGGTTATGATGCTTATTGATTTGGTGATTTGCCCTGTGAAATAGTTGGTATGAAGAAGGAGTATTATATCTACGTGTTGGGGAGTCTGAAGGATGGCAAGATGTATACAGGATTTACTAAGGATATAAAGCTAAGATATGAGCAGCATGAAATGGGGCAAGTTCCGTCAGCCAGGCATAGAAGACCATGAGTATTGATTTACTATGAAGCATGTCTTTCAGAGGGTGATGCAATGCGTAGAGAGAGGTATTTGAAGACGAATTATGGCAGGAAGTATTTGAAGAATCGGTTTAAATCTTATTCGACAGGGTGATTATTTGGGGATCAGGGGGTGTTCCCCTTCTGTAGCGCAGGCTTTCAGCCTGCAGTCCCTCATATTTTAAGGAGGTGCCGCTTATGGCAGAAACGCATTCATTCGATATTGTCTGTAAGATCGAAATGCACGAGGTGAATAACGCTGTTGATCAGGCGAAAAAACAACTCGCAGTACGATATGACTTTAAAGGGAGCAAGTCATCTCTTACGTTAAATAGTGACAACTCAATCACGCTAATTGCAGATGACGATTATAAGATGGGGAGTTTGACAGAGATTGTAAAAGAGAAACTCGAAAAGAGGGGTATCCCACAAAAGTCTCTTAACTTCGGGAAGACAGAACATGCATTAGGAGGTACTATCCGGCAGGTTCTTACCTTTCAGTCAGGCATACCGATGGAAAAAGCCAAGGAACTCGTCAAATTTATCAAGGGTCTGAAACTCAAAGTACAGGCACAGATACAGGAAGACAAGGTGCGGATCTCGGGGCAGAAGATTGATGATTTACAAACAGTCATCAAGGTAATTAAGGATCAAAACTATGATTTTGCCATGCAATTTATTAATTACAAATAACATATGGTGAAAACCGGTCAACAAGGCAAAGCCTTGTTGTATAGTGAAGAGACCAAATTATCTTTGTGTAAAATTCGTATCACTTTCGCTTTTTGAAAAACTTCTGTGCTGATAAAGATAGCATGCATGGAGGAGATAATGTAGGGATTGTCCCCATGCTCAAAGAATTCACAATTGGCGAATATTCTGAATTGACAAACAGGGTGGCACGGACAAACTCCGTTTGTCCGTGTGGAACTTGCACTACGTTGTTTGTGAAACATTTATTTTAAAATAAGGATAGACGACTCAAGTCTGATTATTGTAAATACAGAGTTTTTTGCAGCATGACAAAAACAGAGACAAGCGCTGCACATCCATGCCACCCCGTTAGATCAAGGTGTATTTGTATCACGTTTATAATTCACAAAGTGTGCGCCACCTGAGCATGCAGACCGTCTCCAAGGCGATCTCATCTGTGAATATTTTCAAAAACACTAAAACATTGTTAAAGCTTATTTTGGGCATAAGATGATGCTCAATAAATAAAATGAATCACGACCTTAATTTAACCCGGAATGTTGATTTCGTTTCATTCAAATCAGGCTCCAATTTTGTAATTTTGGGTCTTCTAAGTTTTGTGTGGGGTATAGAAACTTTCTCTTACGAGGTCTGGAAAAAGTACGTGCAGAGTTTAAGCTGATGTGTATTGGTTGGAATTTATAAAAGATGTTGAAGCTGGGAATAAAGCCTACAACGGCATAAGCTGATGCAAGGAAAACAATCTCTCCTTGGGCAGTTTCATGTACTTTTTCATACGAAGATACGAAATTATGGTTTGGATGGAAAAATTTTAACCTTTTCCTGACTTGTTTATAGATCGCATTTACTTTCCACACAATTTCCTTTGTCTTTTATTTTCATTTATTGGCTAGATTCTCTGACAGTCTGTTTAACTCTCCCCATCAAAGAGGTTTGTCCCCGAAAAGGGGAAATTTCTTATAATTACAAGAGATGCCTTAAATGCGGCATTTGCAAGTATGTCCGTCCAAAAAACAAGGAATTCTTTGGACGATTATGAGGCTACCAGACAGAGGGGTGGACACGAAAGTTTTCAACAGATGGAAGAAATCTTTGAAGACCTAATATTGATTCCGGAATCCTGAAGGGATGTCATGATTATAGCAATCATGAGCAATTATAGTGAACTTCGTGGGGATGTCACGATATCGTTTCTCCAGATGATGTGTTCCTACGGAGTAGATGAAAATAGGGATGCGTTTTTTTTAGTACCATGCCATTCCTTCAGGATCTTCCTGTCCGCCCGTTTTCCCTATTGGCGCTTAACCATTTTGAGATAGTATTCTCTGTTGGTTTTGCTGAGTAGTTGACAAATAAACAGGATAGACCAATCAGGGGGAGTTGCTTAAAGAAATCATAGTTTTCCGAAAGCCTGCGAAATCGTGTTATAGACTTGTTTGAGGGGGATGCCCTTTTCCTCAGCGATTTTCTTGCAGTCTTCATATTCAGGAGAAATGCTTTTGATATCACCGTTCAATGTTCCGATCTTCATTTTTATTTTCCCCAACGGGCTATCGAATTCTTTAAATTCACGTGTAAGTGTTTTCCGTGCTACCTTGTGTTTTCTGATACCGAATGTAGTCGTTTGATTGAAGAAAACCGATTCTACCGGCAATAGGTTTAATTCAGGAACAATGGCGCTGATCATTGTTCCTGGTCGTTCCTTCTTCATCTGAATTGATGTGAAGTAGACATCCACGGCCCCTGCCTGAAACAATTTATCCATGGCATAGCTCAGCATCTCACCCGGCATATTGTCGATATTAGTTTCGACAATCCAAACTTCGTCGGATTCAGTGCTGGGGGTTGTTTCACCGATGAATATGCGTAGTAAATTGGGGATATTGGGATTGTCATGAGTGCCTGCTCCGTAGCCGATCTGGAGGATCTTCATCTCAGGATTTGTCCTCAGTCCTTCTCCCAGGGTTGTTATTATAGCAGCACCGGTGGGGGTGGTTAGTTCTTTTTCTACCGGGACTGATTTCAGCAAATGGTTCTTCAGAAGTTCCGCAGTTGCAGGGGTTGGAACCGGGAATGTGCCGTGTTCGCAGATGGTGTATCCGCATCCCGTGGGAATGGGAGAAAAATAGATCTTCTCAATTCCCAGGTGTTTGATGGCAATCGCAGAGCCGACGATATCAACTATTGAATCAATCGCGCCAACCTCATGAAAATGAACTTTTTCTATCGTCGTGTTGTGCACCTTCGCCTCAACAGTTGCGAGCCTCTTGAAGATTTTGATGCTGTAGTTTTTGATTTCATCATGGAGCGGACTTTTATCTATCATGAACTGGATATCTGGAAGTTTTACGTGTGAATGATGGTGGTGGTGGTTGTCATGAGGCATATGTGTGCGGTTGTGACCCGGCGAGATTACTACGTGGACTTTTGTACCGCTTATTCCCGCGCGTTTCACTCTTTCCGTTGATAGCGTATAGCCGTGGAGATGAAGTTGGGCGAGTTGGTCCTTCAGAAGGTTGGCATCGAGTCCTGCGTCGACAAATGCCCCGAGGGTCATATCGCCGCTGATACCGGAAAAGCAGTCAAAGTACGCAATTTTCAAGGGAATATTTTCTTTAATAAATGTGCGGAGTTACCATTTCGTATTTCAGATGCTAACACACACGTTGTTCTGAGTCAACGAAAAATAGCCCATTTTTATTGACTTCTCCACGTTCGTTTATATAATGCAGCTGTGAATGGGAGCGTTTACTTTGTCTTGTAATGGCGGTATTGCTTGAGATTAACATGGATATTGGTATATTTGGCGGATCGTTTAACCCAATTCATATTGGACATCTTATTGTAGCTGAAGAGGTTTATCAGCAAAGGCGATTGTCGAAGGTTATATTTATTCCGACAGGGATATCCCCCCATAAGGAGGAAAGGGATTTGCTTGATTCTTTTCATCGGTATCAGATGGTAAAGTACGCAATAAAAGACAACGAACATTTTGATGTGTCTGATATAGAAATTAAACGGACTGGGAAATCGTATACCATTGATACTGTAAGTGCTCTAAAGGAGATGTATGGAAAAAATCATAATTTGTTTCTGATTATGGGTACGGATATGATCAGCGAAATAAGTACCTGGAAGGATATTAACATACTTTCCGGGATCTGTTATTTTGTTGTTGTTAACCGATTCCCGATCAAAGCAAATGGGAGTGGTTCTCCATACTCTTTTCCATGGGAAAGCTTCCGGGGAATGGAGTTGTTTTCTCATGAGAAAACAGCGGAGATTGAACGATTAAAAGTTATAATACCGCACATTGGTATATCGTCAACAGAGATCAGGATGAGACTGCAGAGGGGACAGAGTATAAGGTATCTAGTTCCCCGCTGTGTGGCAGAGTATATCGAGGCTCATAAAATATATACGAAAACATGCGGGGAATTTGATCACTCCTGAGAAATCATATAATATGAGGAAATAGTTATGGGATATCTTCATTATATAGTAGCAATACTTTTGTTTTCTTCCGTAAATGCGGCGACCCTTGCTCAGGGCAATATTGTAGACTATTTTTTAAAAGACCCGAAGGCTTGGGATGATACAAAAAAAATCATTCATAAGACTCCGACAAAAGTTATTATTACAGATGGATGTCAGGAACTGGGTTTTAATCTGACAGAATTAACGGATGGTGACGAAGTAGCATTGATTTTTATAACTACCCAAAGGTCTGAAAAATTAAAGCAAAAGGGATTTTGTAATGCAGGAGATAAACTGCTACCCGGTTTAAACAGGGTAGTATCGGTTATTACCAGAAATTCCGGTGACCGCACCCGATTTCACTATAAATTTATCCTCCAAAAAAATATCAACAATACACCTATTTCGATTTACAATAACGGCAACGCCGTTCTGGAAAGCAGGTATGATGGCAGTCAACCGGTAAAAGATATTTCTAATTTATCGGGAATTGAACTTTGTGAAATTGAAATCCGTTAGTTGGTTTACATTTGCTGCGAGCTGGTTTCCATATTCTTAAACTTTACTGTAAATGGATTGATGATTGATTTTTTTAAGACGTTAAAATTATTAAAAGATTCTTGATGTTTCAGGCATGCGAAAACTGGAAACGGTGGTAGTTATTTATGACGACAAGTGCAGCTTATGTCGTGGATGCATGAAATGGATTGAATTGCATGCTATCCGAAGTAACGCCTTTGAATTTATTCCTTGCCGCTCAGAAGAACGGAGACGTAGATTTCCAGAAATGAGTGAAGAAACCTGTTTGGAGTCCTTTCAATTAGTGCTTTTCCACAAACAAATTCTTACCGGTGATAAGGCATTGCCGGAGATATTAATCCGGTTAAAAGGATTCCGGTGGTTATATGTACTACTCCAATTCCCAGTAAGCAGAAATTGCCTGTATGCAGCCTATCGATGGGTTTCCAATAACAGATACATTATTTCACAGACTATAAAACCTCTTATTCAGGAATAAAGACCTTAAAAAATGGTTTAAGTGTCCGATAAATCGATTGTAAGGTTAAGTTCCTGAATGAGCAATATCCGTAACATATCTTAAGGTTATTTGCCCCAAATCATTATGCAGAATTCCTTCCCATGCGTATAAGAAAATGATATTTTACGAGTATAATATTATGGCAAGAAATGCCGATATATATACAATCAGTTTTACCTTTATGTTCAGTGTGAATTGTTAACTTTGTGAGTTTTGTTTCTTCACGGGTTATAGATATCATAACGCAGCAAAGTTGTTATTATAAAACATGAGACAGTAAATACTTACACATAAAGAAGTTTTAAAGATAATGTTATAAACGAAAGGACGGAGTTTTTAACATGAAATTTGCTTTATATCTAATAGATGCACTGGTATTTTTGCTCGGTGTCAGGAAAAAAAAGGCTAAAAATTCATTTCACGAGGTTGATGTATTTACCTTCTTCCTAATAACCTTGATTCTCATGAGCAGTATGATGATTGTTGAAGCTATAAATTCTTTGAAACAGGAATTTAATCTAAAATAAACATAAACTTAAAAATCGTAGATAAAAAGCAAATGAGTCCGATGCTTAATAAGGAAGATATTAAATGAAAACCGCATTTTATACTGCTTGATGCAAGTATCAAACTATGGAAAAAGACGAAGTCATAAAATTTGTATTAAAATCAGAGTCGTTGCCTACCTTACCAGCAGTTGCATGGAAGCTCGTTTCCATTTCATCCCAGGAAGAAATAGGAATGAAAGAAATTGCAAACCTGGTCTCGAAAGATGCCTCCCTGTCTGCAAAAGTATTAAAAATTGCCAATTCGGCACTGTACAATTTCCCCGTTAAAATAAACAATGTACATCAGGCAGCCTCAAGGATTGGTTTAAATGCAATTCGAAGTCTGGTACTTTCCTTTTCGTTTTTATCAATGAAGGTAAAGAACGGTAAGGATATTTTTGATTATGAAAAATTTTGGGAAAGATCCCTTTCGAATGCAGTTGCGGCGAAGCTTATTGTGACGGAGTCTGGGAAATTCAATGGGGAAGAGGTTTTCATTGCTGGACTCTTGCAAGACATAGGAGTGCTGATTGTGGCTAGCTGTTTTCCGCAGGAGTATGCGCGATTATTAACGGAAACGACCAATGGCGAAAAAGACACTATTGAAATGGAAGAACACATAATTGGAGCAGATCACGCATGCATTGGATATGAGGTTACCAAAAGATGGGGATTCCCGCCTGAGTTATCCATTCCTATTTATTATCATCATCGTCCTCACGACTATAAGGGCAATGATAACAAGCACCGGTTCGCCATCAATGTCGTTTATTTATCAGGAATATTCGCGAATATTCTTTGTTCGAATAACCCCAAGTGGTATCACCAAAGATTTCTAGAGGTATCAAAGGAAACGTTCGGTTTTGATGAAAAAGTTGTTAGCAGGATACTGGGGCATGCTATTACAGAAATCAATCAGACTACTGCATTATTTGGCCTTCATACCAAGGAGTACAAATCAATTGAGGAGATTCTGCAAGAGGCGAATACATCGCTTAGCAGTATAAACTTAACATACGATCAGATAAACAGGGAACTTGTTGATACCAAGGAGCGATTACAAAAGCTTACCAAAGAACTTGAGGAAAAAAATAAACACCTTGAAAAACTTGCACAACTGGATAGCTTAACAGAAGTATATAACCATGGTTGTTTTCAAAAGATGCTTGGCAACCAAGTTAGTTTGGCAACTCGCAATATTTTGCCTCTGAGTTTAATCATGCTTGATATTGACAATTTTAAAAATTTTAATGACAATTACGGACATCCGGTTGGTGACGCTATTTTAAAGGAATTGTGCACGTTGATGAAAAAGTCGCTCAGGGATTATGATATGCTTTTTCGGTACGGAGGTGAAGAATTTGCTATTCTTCTTATTGATACATCCGATCGCGACGCCTGGTTTATGGCTGAACGATTGCGGGAATCAATTGCTGGGCATACCTTTATCATTCATAATCACAAATATAACGTGACGGCAAGTTTTGGAGTGGCAGGAATAATTCCTGCACTTGATGATCTTACAAAAAAAGATCTTATTGTTTTTGCAGACGCTGCCCTTTTTGAATCTAAAAAGGCAGGCCGCAACAAAGTTACGGTGTATGATCAGAAAAAATATCTACTAGCTCAACCACTTTAAAAGTTGCAAGAGCCTCTGTTCTCTTTCGTGTTTTTTCAAAGTTTCGTTTTGCATGGTTATTGCAAGACTTTTCTTACAAATCCGCCCTGTGCATCCAGTCTTTTTTTTGCCTCTGTGTAATCAATTCCCAGTTTTTGCATAGCTATAGCAACCTTTGCGTTCCCAAAGGCTGCTTCTAGTAATTTTTTTGCGTCTTCACGGTTTATGCCGGTAACCAGCATAATAATGCGCTCTGCCCGGTCTGTTAATTTTATGTTTGTAGCCCGGAGATCCACCATAAGGTTCTCATAGACCTTTCCAATTTTAATCATCGAAGTTGTGGTCAGCATGTTTAAGATAAGCTTTGTAGCTGTACCTGCCTTCATTCGGGTAGATCCGGTTATGACCTCGGGGCCCGTGATTGGCCTGATGATGACGTCAACATCAAAAGAGGGTGTGGTTTCCTTATTGCAGCAGAGAAATATTGTTTTAGCATTGCGTTTTTTAGCCTCAAAGAGGGCTCCCATTACATAGGGGGTTGTTCCTCCCGCAGTAATACCTACGACAACATCCTTGTGACTTATCATTTTTTGCTGAATGTCCTTTACTCCATTTTCAGAAAAATCTTCGGCTCCCTCTATAGATTGAAACACTGCCTTCTTCCCACCAGCGATGATTCCCGTAATAAGATCGGGATCGGTGCCATAGGTAGGGGGGCATTCTGATGCATCGAGAATACCCAATCTTCCGCTGGTACCAGCGCCGACATACAAAAGTCGCCCACCTTCCCTAAAAGCGGCAACGATCAGATCAACTGCCTTTGCAATATGTTCTCGTTCTTTATGAATAGCGGCAAAGATTCTCGCATCTTCGGCATTGATAATATCAATAATCTCCAGGGTAGTTTTACAGTCGATATTGAGGGTTCTCGGGTTGCGTTGCTCGGTGAGTAATTGAGAACGGTCTTTTGTCTCCATGATAGGCGGGCATGTTACCATTGTCTCAGAAGGTTGTCAAAGAATATTTACAAAGAAATGTCTGCATGTTATAAAGGGATGTATGAAATTAGTTAATAAATTGAAAAATCTCCCGGACTCTCCGGGAGTTTATCTTATGAAGAATGCAAAGCATAAGGTAATCTACGTTGGGAAAGCCAAGAATCTCAGGCATCGGGTGAGAAGTTATTTCCATAGGGAAAGAGGTGGCAGGGCATATGTCGAGTATCTGGTGCGACATGTTGAAGACATCGATTTTGTGCTTACGGAAACTGAGAAAGAGGCGCTCATACTTGAAAATAATCTGATCAAGCAATTTAAGCCAAAATTTAATATTAACCTGCGTGATGACAAGACTTTTATAAGCATAAAACTGGAAGTTAACGCGAAGTTTCCCAGTCCTAAAGTGGTCAGGCAGATTGAGAACGATGGTGCTATGTATTTCGGCCCTTATGCCTCAGCAAAGGCAGTGAGGGAGACATTGCGGTACATTCATGACATTGTTCCTATTCGTAAATGCCGCGATACGGTATTTAAAAAGAGGATGAAACCTTGTCTTTACTATCAAATCCATAAGTGCCTGGGACCGTGTTGTGGTCTTGTGGATGAGGTTGTGTATCGAGAACTGATAGATCAAGTGGTTCTCATTCTAAAGGGCAAACAGGATGACCTTGTCAAGGTATTGAAACAACAGATGCTTGAGGAGTCAAAAGCGCTACGATATGAAAAGGCAGCTAAGATTCGCGATCGTATTCTGGCTATTGAAGAAACTGTGGAAAAACAGAAAATTCATTCTATGACTTTTGTGGATCGCGACGTTTTTGGCTATTACTTGGCGGGCAACGAGGTGTGGATTGAGGTTATGTTTATCCGCTCAGGGAACATGGAGGATATAGCCTCTTATCATTTTTCTGTAAACCATAATGCTATTGAAGAAATATTTCGGTCGTTTCTGAATCAATTTTACAGTCAGACGAGATTTGTTCCTGCAGAGATAATTATACCTGTGGAATCGGCAGATTCAAAGTTGCTTGAAGAATGGCTTACGGAAAGGAAGGGGAAAAAGATTGTTGTAATAAACCCGAAACGCGGAGACAAGGTGCGGCTGATTGAGATGGCACAAAAAAATGCAGAAAATGCCTACCGGGTATCGCAAACTCATGGGGGTGATTTGGCATTAACCCTCATGACGCTGAAAGAAACCCTGTATCTTAAACAAATACCGGAACGGATCGAATGCTTTGATATCTCAAATATTTCTGGCAAGCAAGCCGTGGGATCCATGGTTACGTTTGAGCAGGGGAAGCCCGCTAAATCCAGGTATAAAAAGTTCAAGATTAAAACAGTAGGACAAATCGATGATTATGCTATGATGCACGAAGTGCTGATCCGCAGATACAAACGTGCAGTCGAAGAAAAAGATTTGCCTAACCTAATTATCGTGGATGGAGGTAAGGGCCAGATGGGCGTAGCCCTAAAGGTTTTTGACGAACTGGCGATCGATAACGTCGACTTGGTTGCATTGGCCAAAGGCAAGAAGGAAAGCTCTGGGTTGGGCGAAAAAGCCGGTGAACAGATCTTTGTTCCACATAGGCCAGACCCTATTGTACTAGCGCCTTCTTCGCCGGAACTGTTGCTTCTTGATAAGATACGGGATGAGGCTCACCGATTTGCGGTAGCTTATCACAGGAAGCTTCGTCGCAAGGAATATTATACGTCGCCGCTTGATGAAATTCCCGGGATAGGAATTGTACGCAAAAAGAAACTTATCAGATGCTTTGGCAGTATCGAAGGCATACGAAGCGCCACTATCGAACAATTGGTGGAAATTGGTAAGCTACCGGCAAAATGCGCAACGGAAATCTATCAGTTTTTTCACAAGACAGAGGCATTAATTGCTAAGGACACGAATCAATACGAATAAAGATGCGCATAAGGCTTTTATGCGTAGGTGCAAATAGGGGATGTTTAATGACAACAGCAGAAATTATAACCATAGGTACTGAAATAATAGCAGGGCAGATCGTTAATTTAAATGCCCAGCATATTGCTAAGAAATTAACTGAAAAAGGGATTCATGTGCTATTTCAGACATCTGTCGGTGACGACAAGGAATTATTAAAATCCACCCTGAGAATTGCAAGCGATCGGGTGAACCTGATTATTACAACGGGAGGGCTAGGTACTACTGCAAATGACATAACCAGGAAAGTGATATCGGCTTTTTTCAACATTCCTTTGATACCTGATGAAGAATCACGTATTCGTCTTCAAAAATATTTTTCAAACTGTCATACAAACAGAAAGGATGAGTACCGGAGACAATGCCTTATTCCTGAAGGGGCGATTACGCTTCATACAGACAATGGGATTGCGACAGGATTTGCCATTCTTCACGAGAAAAAGGAAATAGTCTGTTTGCCTGGAGCTCCTCGAGAAATGCAACCTCTGTTGCATAAGTACATGAAAATATATGCAAAGCAACACAAGTTAGAAAAAGAATGTCGTGTTACAAGAAGTTTGCATACCTTTGGTGCTTCTGAGCGAATTGTTGAGGATGCAGTCAAAGGTTGTCGGGCAAACTCAGGACAAACGAAGGCAATAACGTTGGTGCGTGACGGAGTTGTAACAATAAATATTCATACAACCGCTGAAAAAGAAAATAAAGCTGTAAGGCTATTAGATAAGGCAGAACGGGCTATCCGAAGAAAATTGGGTTACGCAGTATTTGGAGAGGGTGATGAAACGCTTGAATACGCTGTTTTTGTTCTCCTGAATAAGAAACATAAAACGATCGCCGTTGCTGAGTCGTGTACCGGGGGATCATTATCCGATAAACTCACCAATATTTCAGGTATTTCCAAATTTTTCCTGGAAGGTGTGGTGGTCTATAGTAATAATGCGAAGGTAACCATGCTTGGTATTCCAGAAAAACTTATTTTGAGGCATGGTGCTGTAAGTTTACCGGTGGCGAAAGCGATGGCCAAGGGGATAAAAAAGAAGGCTTCGGCGGATATTGGTGTTGGCATTACGGGAATTGCCGGTCCTACAGGTGCGACTCCGGGAAAACCGGTAGGTTTGGTCTATATTGCGGTAGCAAAAAATGGTCTTGTTAGGATAAGGAAATGTCGGTTTGCTGGTTCCAGGATAGACATTAAAAATTATTCGGTAAATACTGCATTAAATATGGTACGCCTCGTATTACTTGATGTTATGTAAAAGATGGAAATATTTTTTAAAGAGCATACGTGAAATTCATAGCAATGATAGAGTGATGAGATCATAGTGACCGTCTATGAGTTGCGCCAAAGGCGCCCATTCCTTTCAGGCTGAAAAAGCAAACCGTTTTATGCAAAGGTTCTCCGATCAGAAGAGTGCTTGTATAAAATCGATTGTCAGAAAATTAAGGATTCTTCTGCCCGTCCCTGTTGTAAGTATGCTTCATAATAGCGATTAATAATGGCGAGTACCTTTTCTGTCACGGCTGGCGTAAATTGAGTGTGTATCCCTTGGGTAATAATTTCACAGGCTTTCTGGTGGGAATATTTCTTATGATAATGTCTGTCTGTGGTCAGGGCATCATACGCATCTATAATTGAAAGAATACTGGCTTCAAAGGGAATATCAGATCCTTCCAGACCATCAGGATAACCCTTGCCATTATACCATTCATGGTGATGTCTCACGATGGGTAAACATTTTTCCAAGAATTTTATTGGCGTAAGAATTTTATAACCAATCTCGGCATGTCGTTTCATTAAATGAAATTCTTCTGGAGTAAGGTAGCTTGGTTTTGTCAGCACAAGATCGCCGACTCCAATTTTTCCGATATCATGAAGATAGGCACTATATCGTAGGACTTCAATTTCCGGCTCATTTTTACCCAATTCCTTGGCAACAAATGCTGAAAGTTCTGACACTCGTTTAGAGTGACCAGCAGTATAAGAATCTTTTGCGTCGATAGCGTGTAAAAGCGCTTCTGTCGTTGAAAAGAAATTTTGTTGTGCAGCCTTTCTCAAATTATTTACCAACATGTCTTTTTCCCATAGTTCGTTACTATGATGCAACGCCTTTTCTGCTACATTAAGGATTTCTGTTGGTTGAAAAGGTTTCACAATAAAATCAAATGCACCATTCCGTAAAGAGGTAATGGTGTTTTCTATAGATGGGTGAGCCGTAATCATGATTATAGGGATGGTGGTGTTTGCGGAACGCATCTGTTTGAGAAAATCCAGACCGTTTGCTTTAGGCATTTTTATATCAAGGAAGATCATTTCCGGTTTTACGGTATCCATACTGACAATGGCTTCGTCAATATTTGATGTGGTGGAAACACAATATTTATCTCTTAAAATGATCTTTAGCGATTCCCTTACACCAAGGTCATCGTCGATTACCAGGATGTTTGTCGATTTTGTTATTTGTTTCATACCTTAATCCTCAAAGACATTTAAAGATTACACTTTTTGTGCCAATTTACGAGGAAAAATTTAATAAAAGATTCATAACTACTTTACATTCTTTGGATAATAATAATTTTTTTATAATCAAAAAAATATACGGTATAGAACAAATCTACAACTGTATTTAATGTCTCTTTTCCAGGAATAAAGCTTCTCATTTTATAGCTATAATCGTACATTTATTGAAAAACTACAGTCTAAAACATGGTATGAATTTGTAAAAATGATCATTTTTGTTTTGTCTTTGGTTTCTCGGACGGTTAGCTTCTTTGGATAATTTTGTAAATTTATATCTGAAAATGAAAAATAATGCAACAAAATATGTCAATAAAATAAACACATTTTTGTTTATTGTTTTTGATTTAAATTTTTTAATCAAAGGTGCAATGGTCTTATGTATAATAAATCAACATACTTATAATGTTTAATCGACATATTATCAACAATTGGTACAATAATTGCGATTTGAACATAATTGTTCAATTAATCTTATGTATCATACATAAAAAGCTCATAGATATGTTTATTTGATTGACATTTTCTCTATTATAAAAGATTTTTTAGAAAGGGGTTTATTATGTACTCTATTTTGATAGTCTCGGATGATAATTCCGTTAATAACCTTTTTAAAAAGTCTTTAAATGGTGATTATGTAATTTACTATGCAAAGTCTCATGAGGATGCTTTGCAGTTGTTGTTTAATAAAGACGTCGATATAACGTTTTTAGACGTTCTTCTGGAGAACGATGGCGCAACCAAATTGTTAGAAAAATTTAAACAAATCAATATTGAACCAACGGTTGTTTTGGTAATTCCGGAGTCTTTACCGATGTTGTCTGATGATGCTCTGAAGATCGGCGCATATGAACTGCTTGAAAAGCCATTGACTCATGATGCAATACAGCATGCGTCAAAGAGGGCGTTGGAAAAACAATCACTGAAAAAAGAACTGGGGTTTATTCACTCGCATATAAAAAATATACAGCCGGCGAATAAAAAAACTGAGTTATCAGAACCTGGAATTAACAGGCAACCGAATACGAATGAAATATATCTTAAATACAAAGAGGTCTTCCAAAAATTCTCGAAGGTATTAGCGCGAGTCCATGATCTTGGGAAACTTGCAGACTTGACAGTTGAGGCCATGTCTGAAATATTTGGTGTGGGTAAGGCAGTTTTTGTGCTGGTATACAAGAAAGAAGGACTGAGCAGGCCTTATCGGTATTTAGGCATAGATGAGGCGGTTGCTAAAAATATTAGCTTTAACAATAATGAGAGCATAATGCTCTGGCTAGCGAAAAATTATCAAATATTGACCAAGGACGTTATAGAACGGGAGGTCGCAAGTAATAAATTAAGCATACGTGAAGCGATAAATATTCAGAGGGAAATAAATATTTTGCAAGCCAGTTTGTGTATTCCTGTCTTGGCTTATGGAAACCTCAGTAGCATGATTACATTAGGAAACAAGATTACCGGAAAGGTTTTCTTTGACGAGGACATTGAGTTATTATCCATGCTGGCCGGGTATATAGGTATGGCAGTTGAGAATGCATTTCTGTATCGTGAGGCAAATCTTAGGAAGATTCAAAATGAGAATATTTTAGAAAATATCCCGTGTGGTGTAATTGCCATAAACAGCAATGGCAGAATTAATGCCTTTAACAAGAATGCTGCTAAGATGCTAGGTATTTCTTCACACGATATCCTCGGAAAGGATGTAAAACACATCGGTTCTCTCTTTACGGATATCATTTTGAGAACGTTAAAAGACAAGAAGACGTATGAGATGCGCGAGGTTACACACCCAACTACACATGCCGTATATTCCGTAAGTACCTCTTTGTTAGATGCCGGCGGTGAGTTGGGGGCAATTATGATATTTTCGGATATAAGTGAAATTAAAAAATTACAATTAAGTTTAAGTGCCGTTAGGGAATTAGAGGGTAAGGTAAAGAATTTAGAAAACCGAAATACCTCATCCGTCATTTCACATGAGTTGAGTAATCTCCTTGTTACTCAACCAGATTGATTATCAAAACAGACACCGAAAAGGTCTTTCTTCTCCTCCTTCAACAGGCGTTTGCGATAGATATTCTGAACGGACCGCCCACAGAAATATTGTCGAAATTTATTTCAAATGATGACTTATTTCTGTAAGAGCGTTGGAAGTGTGCTTGTTCTTCCAAAAAAATATTTATCAGGGGTTTAATAGGTTGTATTTCAAAAGAATGATTTACCGTGGATATTTGTGTTATGGCGCCGGGAAAATAGTATTTTATCTTTCTTGTTTGTCTCAGATTCTCTATGAAAACAATATTACTTGTAGATGATGAATCCAGTGTCGTTGAATCGCTCAGGCTTATCTTAAAGGATAGTTATAAGGTACTAAGTACTCTCAATGGAGGAGAAGCCTTAAAGATACTGGAAAAAGAACATGTGGATCTTGTCCTTCTTGATATAAAAATGCATGAAATGAATGGGTTGGAATTTCTCAGGAGGATGCAACCTTTGGGACAAGAGGCTAGTGTCGTCGTGTTAACCGCAGTAAATGACGTAAAAGCAATTGTTGAGGCGGTTAAGCTTGGTGCGTTAGATTATATTATCAAACCCTTTGGGGTAGAAGAGATTAAGATAACCATAGAAAAGGCATTGCAGTTTAAAAGCCTAAGCCGGGAAGTTCGTTATCTTCGTTCAGAATCTAAAAGCCATTTGATTAATAAACTAGTCCAAGGACGTAGCAGGGTAATGGGGGAAATACTTGATATTATTTCCAGAGTCTCCCGGGTGGACTCAACGGTTCTTTTACGGGGCGAAAGTGGAACAGGTAAGGAATTAGCGGCGCGTGCAATCCATTTTCATAGTAACCGCCGTGAGGAGCCCTTTGTTGTGGTATGTTGTCCAAATCTGGCTGGCGAATTGCTCGAGGCGGAACTTTTTGGGCATGAGAAGGGATCATTTACCGGTGCATATGAGAGACGTCTGGGGAAATTTGAAATAGCTGAAGGTGGAACGATATTTCTCGATGAAATCAGTGAGATAAGCCTCCCGCTGCAAGCAAAACTCCTGAGAATCCTCCAGGAGAAAGAGTTCTCCCGTATAGGTAGCCATACCGTTATAAAGACGGATGTGCGTGTTATTGCCGCGACAAATAAAGATTTGGAATCCATGATCAAAGATGGCCGATTTCGTGAAGACCTTTACTATCGTATCAATGTAGTTCCGCTATATCTTCCGCCACTTCGTGAGAGACAAGAGGATGTTCCACAATTGGTAGAACACTTCTTCGGTATTTTTCGAAAGGAGTGTCATGCAAAAATGGAATACATCTCAAAAGAAGCCATGGAAGCGTTACTAAAGTACCATTGGCCGGGAAATGTTAGGGAACTGAAGAATGTTATGGAGAGAACTCTTGCACTTTACGGAAATGAGTTGACGCTCTTTCCTGAACATCTTCCAATTGAAGTTACCGGTATTTCGTCCCGGAATCTGCAACGAGTGAAGTCAGATGGGAACTGGCGAATCACGTTAGAGGATGAAGTCGGAAGGGTTGAAAAGCAACTTATTGAGCAGGCCATTCATCAATCCGGGGGCGTGAAATCAAAGGCAGCCAGGCTCCTCGGAACTACCCGCCGCGTTATTAGTTATAAGATGCAGAAATATGGAATTGCAGACACAGAAAACTGAGTCGTTGTATGCGCTAACTTTATACCTTCGACACTGATTGTCGGTAAATTTTTAAGGATAACGACTATGCAGACAACACGAGGCACAGATATTATGCTATGGAATTCATTTATGGGAAAGGCATATTCCGTTAGTGATTGTTTTAGGGAGAATGGTATCGGAATACTCTCAAGAGCATGCCGGGACGCAGGTTTTTCCGTTGAGGTTGAAGATCCGGCTTGTATTGAATTCTATACCACATTTACAAAAAACAACCTTACATCAAAGCTGTTCGAACTCTTTCCCCGTGTTTTTAAGCCAAAGACGGAAGAAGATAGGGTAGCGTCCAGGAATGAGTGGAACATCCTCCAGAATAATCTCAATGAGATTATCAAAGAAAAAATGGAAGGATACCTTTCTGCTCTGGTTAACAAGGTGCGCAAAAATCGGGTTAAAGTGCTAGGAATTAAGACATGGCTTGGCGACAGATTTACCTATTCCGAGAAGTTTGCACAAATGGTAAAAGAACAAAGCCCGGAGACTTTGGTGATCGCCGGCGGACCACAGGTCAATCAATTTAAGGCATGTGCGCTGGAAAGGAGCCCTTTTGACTTTTGTATTGATGTTGAGGGTGAAGTAACGCTGGTACAGATTCTTACTCTTGTGCGGGAAATTTCTGCTTGCGGAGGCCTGAAATCTGATGTAATAAAAAAAATTACGGAACTTGCAGAGGCGGGTAAGATTTTTAATTTATTATATAGAGATGCCAACGGTATCGTGAGGGAAACACCGGTTAAGCGGCTTCCTTTAAATGAAAAACCTTTTCCCTTCTATGAAAAGGAGGATAGGAAGGTAAATATTGCAGTTATAAATGAATCCTCTGGCTGTTATTACGGGAAGTGCAAGTTTTGTACGCATCCAAATATTACCGGCAGATATCAAGCCAGAGACGTTGCACTGACCATTCAGGAAATAAAAAATACTTTGGAGGAAACAGGAATCGGACTCTTTCGTTTTGCAGGTTCTGCAACACCCGTCTCATTGAGCAGCCGAATCGCCGATGCAATTTTAACGGAAGGCTTGCAGATTGAGTATTCAATGTTCATCCGGGCAGAGACCAGGGTAAAAGAGAGGGCAGAAGAGCTTGTTGCAGCCTATGAAAAGATCGTACGCTCAGGACTTCGGGCAGTTTTTCTTGGCGTTGAGACAGCAAACGACGAAGTTCTTTCAACGATAATGAATAAGGGGAATACTACGGAGGATTTTTACTTCACGATTAAGGCTCTAAAGCAGGCATCCTACAACGAAAGAATGCATCTTGATGTTGGAATCAGTATGATTTATCCTTGCCCGGTACCGTATGGAAGTGGTATAACACACGAGCAGATTTTGGAAGAGAATTTGAATTTACTTCGGAAATTAGAACATGAGGATTGCAAACCGGATTCGGTTCTGATAACCCCTGCTGCTCCCTTACCCGGGACGGCATGGCAAAAAGAGCCAGAAAGATTCGGATTTAACTTGCCCGATAATTATCACCAGACGGTCTTACGATACGAGTATGAACTGGCGAAAGATCCAAGCACCTGGAGAGACCTGAATATCTCCCTGCAGGGAATAAACTTCCAGGACATGCTGAAGATGTCCGCCTTCATGGAGAAAAAGGTGCGGGAAATGGGTTACACGGTAAACGTGTCTGATGAGCATTGTCTTGCGGCAAGGAGTGCAGGATTTACAGGCCAGAGAGGATTAGAGGAATTTAAGACAAAAAGTGATTTGGCTTTGTTGACAACGGATTATCGCTTCCTGAATGATGTTTACCGAAAAATAAACGCATACAGCCGTAAACTGGCAGAGAAAAATCTTTCTCCGGCGGAGACGGATATCTCGTGGGGAGGAAAAATTTTATGAAAGCAAGGCGCGTCGTAATCACGGGCCTGGGGATATTAGCCCCCAATGGTAATGGAAAAGATGCATATTGGGATGCTCTGATTAAAGGACGATCGGGGATAAAAAAAATTGCTTCCTTTGATCCATCTCCGTTCAGTACACAGATTGCAGGTGAGGTAAAGGACTTTAATCCCTGCGATTACTTTGACTCAAAATTGGTCAAGCGAAGCGGAAGATTTACCCATTTTGGTGTTGCAGCATCAAAGATGGCAGTTTCAGACTCCCGAATAGACCTGAGCAGCGAGAACCGGGACAGGTGCGGCGTGTGCTTTGGGACAACGATAGGGGCTGAAAATGATATCTATGAAAGCCAGCACCGGAGATTTTTGGAGTTAGGTCCAAAGGCGGTTAACCGTTTTACAGCCCCTGAATTTACGCCACACGTGGCAACGGGTTATATATGCTCGGAATTGAAAATTACCGGACCCAACTCAACGCTGTCATCCGGGTGCTCAACCGGGCTTGAAGTTATAAACTGGGGTTTTAAGATGGTTCGGCGGGGAGAGGTGGATGTGGCTGTCGTGGGAAGCTCAGATGCCCCCATTTTTCCCTTTGCCATGTCTACCTTCTGCGCCCTGGGAATTCTTTCAAAAAGAAATGAAGCGCCTGAGAAGGCTTCGCGACCCTACGATAAAGAACGTGACGGCATGGTCATCAGTGAGGGTGGAGCTGCTGTGGTGATCGAAGAACTAAATCATGCATTAGAGAGGGGAGCTACGATATATGCTGAAATTGTATCCTATGCATCTACCTGTGATGCGCAGGATGTCGTTCGGGTTGATCTTAGTGGACAGGCGTTGGTTTCCGCAATAGAGCAGGCATTAACTTTTGGTAAAATGAGAAGGGAAGAGATAGACTATATCTGTGCACATGGGAATGCTATTCCGAGTTATGATGTGTCAGAAACCAATGCCTTCAAAACATTTTTTCAAAAGCATGCGTATAAAATTCCGGTAAGTTCAATAAAGTCTATGACAGGACAGGCATACGCGGCCGGAGGTGGCTTTCAGGTAGTTGCAACGAGCCTTTGTTTGAAGAACGGATTTGTTACTCCCACCATTAATCTGGAGATGCCCGATCCTCTCTGTGACCTTGATTATGTTCCACTCCACTCCAGGCGTTTCCCTATGGACACGGCGTTGATTAATAGCCATAGTGTAGGGGGGACTCACGCCGTTCTTGTATTAAGGAAATATTCGCAGGAATAAAAGACATGCTCATAAGTCAGGCAATGTTCATTTTCCTTTTTCTGCTGATTGCCGGGATCGGAATCTTTGTACTTCTGAGAAATCCGACAAACATCATTAACAAGCGATTTTGCGTTTTTGCACAAGCCGTGGCTGTGTGGATATTCTTTATTTATTTTTTGCTCCAGACAACAGATCCCGCATTTGCTACCTTCAGACTCAGACTCGTTTTTTGTGCCGCCGTCTTCATTCCATCTTCCTTTTTTTCTTTTTCGACTGTTTTCCCTGATCGGGCGGAAAGATCTATTGATCGTTATTACAGCATATCCTTTTTTGTCATAAGCATTCTCCTCGTTTTATTTTCTTCCCATATCGTCGAGTCCGTGTCCTTTGTAGAACGATTTCCTCAGGCTAAATACAGTCCATTATTTCCCATATTTTGGCTTTATTTTATTACCTGCATGGCATATTCATTATATATCCTTTACAGGAAAAGTGTCTGCTTTTACGGGATAAAGAGATTGCAGGTCCAGTATTTATACTTCGGGGTGGCAATGTCCGTATTTCTGGGAATCATTACCAATTTCGTCATGCCAATATTAGGTCTGTGGCAGGCTGAAGTATTTGTCCCGCTCGTAGCCGTTCCTATTCCGATTACTGTCGCTTACGCTATCGCAAAGTATCATCTCATGGATATCAGCGTAGTGATTAAACGCAGCACTGTTTACGCCGCTCTCTCCGTCATTCTCAGTATAATCTATTTTACAGTTGGACTCGTCATGAGCAGAATACTCCCGGTATCAGAGTACAAAGAGACCGTAACTAACGTAGTATCCATAATGGTAATGGTCTTAACCTTTGTGATTGCCAGAGAATCAATTCAACACTTTATTGAAAACAATTTTTTCCATACCAGGTATAGCCACCCGAAGATACTGAGCGGTTCTATGATGATGTTTTCTTCTATCCATGATTTGAACAGACTCCTCCACTTTGCTATCCAATATTTATATGACTCTGTCGGTATTCAGAAGATAGGAATACTGATAAAGGATGAAAAAACCAAGGATTACCACCTAAAAGCGGCTATCAATCTGGTATCTGAAGACACTTTGTGTTTCCTCAACCATGATGCTGTTGTTACGTGGCTTCTCGAAAAGAGAACCGTTCTTTCGAAAGAACAATTGAATCGTTTTACGCATAGTGAGCTTGACCAGGTATTGGAAAAAACCATGGCATCCATGGACATAGACAGTTGTGTCCCGGTTTTTCAGGAAAACAATCTCCTTGGCATAATCCTCCTGGGCAGGAAGGTAAGTAAGAGTGTCTTTACCCAGGAAGATATTCAGATGTTTCTTGCATTTTCCGGCCAATTGGCGATGGCTGCTCATAATGCCCGCCTCTATTCAAGATTGGATGAGGCCAAGACCTATCGGGATAATATTCTTCAAAGTTTAAAATGTGGGGTAATTGCTGTAGATATTCACGAGGAAGTCACGCTGATCAATAGTGAGGCAAAAATTATCCTTGGCTTAGAAAGCACCGGTTCTAACGGGACCATGCTCAGTGCTCTTAATAAAGACACCCATCATTTGCTGCGACATACCCTAAAGAATAATGTAGACTATCGTGATATTGAAACGTTCATCGAGAGAGACGAAAAAAAAGTTCCGTGCAGCGTGACCATAACACAGCTAAAAACGGAAGCCGGGGAAAAGCTCGGCGCACTCATAATTCTGACCGATTTGACGGAACTGAAATTGCTGCAGACAGAAAAACAACATGCCGACCGGCTTGCATATCTTGGCACCCTCGCTTCTAATATTGCCCATGAAATAAAAAATCCTCTGGTAGCCATAAACACCTATTTTCAACTTCTCCCTTACAAAAAAGATGATGTTGAGTTCCATACGAACTTCCGTGAGATTGCCTTAAAGGAAATCGGAAGGATCAACAGAATTATTGAAGATATGCTAAATTTGGCAAAACCTTCTAATTCTGTCATACGGAGTATAGACCCTCATGGTTGTATACTGGACACCATAAATCTGCTCAAACATACGGCTGCAAATAAAGGTGCGGAGATAACCGCGACATTAGAGGAGCAAAGATGTCAGCTAATTGCAGATGAGGACAAAATAAGGCAGGTGCTCATTAATATTATGCAAAATAGTCTTGACGCACTACCGGAAAACGGCTGTATTCAGGTGAGCACTCAAATCATAGACACGGTTTCTGAATTCAGAAAAATGGCAAAAATAAATTCCGAGAGTATATTTTTCACGTTTGATCCTTCTCAATCAGAGCAAACGGGAAAACCATATTTTGTGATAAAGGTCTCAGATAATGGCATGGGGGTTCCTAAGGGAAAAATTGCACATATCTTTGAACCATTCTTTACGAATAAAGACAAGGGAACAGGGCTTGGTCTTGCTGTTGTCTATCGAATAATAAAGGATCATAAGGGATGTATCTATATGGAAAGCGAAGAAGGAAGAGGAACAGATTTTTATGTCATTTTGCCATTAAATAGCATAGTTCCTTCAAATATTGTGTTTCATCGGTAGAGAAGAACGGGAGATTCCTTCCGATTTTATAAATGTTTTCTTAAGGCGGCAATGTCGCTCAGGAATCGTTCGTTGGAATACATCCCCTTTTTTACCACTAATGAAACGCAGTGATTTAACTTTTCCTTATCTGACGGTGTCAGATCCTTTGAAGTAACCACGATAATGGGAATTGTGTTAGTCTCCGGTGACATTCTTAATTTATCCACAACATCAAATCCACTGACTTCCGGCATCATCAGGTCTAAAAGGATCAGGTCAGGCTTATGATGAAAAGCCTTTTCGATTCCTTCTCTTCCTCCTGAAGCCGTTAAAACATCATATCCTTCAGCACTGAGGATGGTGTTGAGTAATTCTACCGATTTGGGATCGTCATCAACAACTAATACTTTCGAATAGGATTTGTTGACTTTGGGGAGAAATCCATATGAGGAGAGTTTTGACAAGAGATCATTCCTGCTTACCGGTTTACTGAGATAATCTGTTGCACCCAACCCAAAACCGATATCTTTATTATCTACAAGAGAAATTACCAGTACAGGAATATCTTTAACCTCGGTATCCTCCTTCAGTTCTTTTAATACTTCCCACCCGTCTTTTTGGGGGAGCATTATGTCCAGGGTAATAGCGGAAGGTTTAAATTGCCTTGCCTTTCGCAAGGCTTCTTCACCATCGAAGGCGGTAATTGTCTGGTATCCTGATTTGTTTAAAAAAACACATAATAGTTCGCTCGTCTTAGGGTCATCTTCTACTACCAGAATAATCCCCCGGTTTACCGGTTTTTCAGATAAATGGGCACTCTCTTTTTTAACTTGGGCATTTGTATTTACCGGCAGGATGAAATAAAAGGTACTGCCGGCGCCCACTTTGCTTTCAAATCCTATTTTGCCACCATGCATTTCAACTAATTTCTTCGTGAGAGCAAGACCCAATCCTGTTCCTTCGTATTTGCGCGAATGAGAACTGTCGACCTGTGAAAATTCCACGAAAATCTTTGAGTAATCTTCGGGCGCTATCCCGATGCCTGTATCCATAACTTTAATTTCAATAAAGTCTTTTTCTCTTTTCAGTGATGTCGTATGGAGAGTAATATTTCCCTTTTCCGGAGTAAATTTAATAGCATTGGAAAGCAGATTATATAACATTTGTTTGAATTTGGTAAGGTCTGCAACGAGCCGGTCACACGGATTGTGGATCATGGTTTCTATAGTAAGTGACTTTTTGTTTGCAAGCCCTTTCAGAGTTATTAAGACGGCTTCTATAGCCTTGCCTATCTCAAATTCTTCATATTTTAATTCCAGTTTACCGGATTCTACTTTTGAAAGATCCAAAATATCATTGATCATCTGCAACAGATGTTGGCCACTGCTGTGAATATCAATAACGAACTCCGTCTGCTCTTCATTTAAAACACCGCACAGATTATCCCTAAGCACTTCAGAAAAACCAATGATTGCATTTAATGGAGTCCGCAGTTCATGTGACATGTTGGCGAGAAACTCACTCTTGGACCTGTTGGCGGCCTCTATCTTTCTGTTTTGTGTCTCGGTGAGTCTTACCTTTTCTTCAAGTGCGGCGTGGTAACTGTGAATGTAGGCGTCTATTGCCAGTTGCATATCCAGGTTCATGATCTTATCCATCACGAGGAGATAGTCTGTCATCTTGTCAGGCTGGTCTTTATAGTTTTCAATGATAAGAGGAAAGATCAGTCTGTGATATAAGCAGTATGCGCCGATATACCAATTGGGGTGCAGATCAATGCGATCGTGAGTTTTTCCCACATTTAAACGATGCGTAAAGTATTTCTCACCATAATTCCCCTCAGTTAACATCAGGAGATATTCCTTTTGCGTGCGTTTAACCTTTTTCATCGTGTCTTCGTCGGCTAAAAATACCCTGGTTTTTTCGAACCGGAGGAGATGGCGGAAGAAATTGCTTATGATATCGTCAGCATGCCGATGGATAAGGCCGTTTAACTCTTTCAACAGGGTTGCATCTCTTTCTGTAAAGTCCAAATAGTCTTTGCGAGTCAGACGCTCCTGTTCGCTCAGGCGCAGGTCATTTAAAGGCATGACATGCTCTTCCATGATTAACACCTTAACTCAATGAGGTTTTCGAATATGGTTTTCATTTTTAAAATTCTACTAAAAATTTACATGAATGATAAGAAGAAAGTTGGAATGGTTGGGTTGAGTAGTATCAATAAGATTTATCTTGTTTTTATTGAAATGTTTATTCTTAATACGGATATTCCTTCTATAAATCATTCGTAGCGCAGGCATCTTGTCTGCATTTTTGCGGACAGCAGGCTGGAAGCCCGCGCTACACAGGCCAAGTAGCAGGGGGACACCCCCAAATAATCAAATTACACGAATCGCCAGATTAAAAAGCATCATAGCCGTGTCCGCCTCGTACACACCATATGTAGAAGTTGTTGCCGGTCTTATCGAGGCTGGACACATTACCATCGCCGAAGTGCACGCCGTTCGCGTAACTGGAAAGGTTAACATCAGTAGTAGATGACCAATAGAGGTCCGACTGCACATCGATAAAGGGATGGCCGCTGGGAAGTGCAGGATTGCTCTGTGTTGGTTCTATAAGAGTCCTTAACTCCTCAACTGTGGGAAGTCGCCACCCGCCGCGTCCACCTACGTTCTTATTGTAGGCATAAGCAACAGCATACGGCCACGCTATAGTTGATGTATCCGGTGATTTTTCCCACACAAGACTCGTCTCTTTATCCAGCACACCGGCGCCATCCAGCACAACTTTAAACCGTTTTGATGCTTTCGTTATCTTTTGGTCCCACGACTGCTGAATTTTTTCCTGCATCCTCCTCATGGTTGTTCCGGGAGGATCGGTGGGCTCCAGGCTGCCCGTAATGGCAAACCCACTATATGTTAAAGGAACTACCAAGACCGACAGCAACCACAATAATTTTCTATACTTCAGCTTCATCGCTTTCCTTCCTCCAAATAATAAATTTGAAAAAACAAAAGACACATCACGATGATTATCGATATACCTCTCTAGAGTAAGCGTAGTAAATATGTATGCGTGCAAGTGTCATTGCAAAGGCGATAGCCCGAAGCAATCTCTCAGCCTTGGATTGCTTCGCTACTCTCTCAGTGACAACTTTCTTTTTGCGTTTACAATATGGAGCGTCAATCGTTCGGCTGAGCTCACGCCGAAGACTCACGACGAAGCCTTCATGTTCTGTCTCCACTCAAACGACATATTGCCCATAAAGGGCAAAGCTACGTGTTAATACATTCGTACAAATATTTTCCATAATTCCGTAGCGCCGATCCCTTGTGGTCGGCCTCTGCGAAGGACTTCGTCGTGAGCTCAGTCGAACGATAAAACATCCGCACTACGTTTTATTTCATGCTGATTTCATGGAAAGATACAAATTTTTCGAAAACTAAATTGTTGCATTGCACCTTATTCTTGATCATGACGGTTACCTTCCTTCCTTTGCTGTTGTTACAGAAGGTACTGTTTCAGGTGTGAAGGTGACACGTCGGCTACCACTTGATCCTGGTACCATGGTGGCAGATGATAAAGGCTATAACGATTACAGTCTCTTTGGCAAGTGGACGGCTCAAGTTGTCTCTTTTGTCATCCGGATGAAGAATAACACCCTTTGCGTGGTTGTCAAAGAACAGGAAATTCCTAAGAACGGCCATATTCCCAAAGATGAGATTATTCGTCTTGCGGGAACGAAAGCCGGTGAAAAGTGTCCTCATCGTCTCCGGCTGGTAGAGGTTTATAACCCTGAGAAAGACGAAATTCTTGTGTTTGTTAACATGAAATTGATTGCAACGAATACTGCTGTTCTATATGAGAATCGATGGTTAGTGGAACTGTTTTTTTAAGGCACTCAAACAAAATCTCAAGACAAAGACTTTTGTGGGAACCAGTGCCAATGCGATGAAAATTCAAGTGTGGATAGCAATGATCGTGAGTATAAACTCGTGGACAATCGGTAAGGCTCTTCCCTGTTCTTATTTCCTGATCTGTCCATTTCCAAAAACCACAAATTTGTATGTGGTAAGTTCCTCAAGCCCCATGGGTCCCCGGGCGTGGAGTTTGTCTGTGCTGATGCCAATTTCTGCGCCCATGCCAAATTCGTAACCGTCAGTGAAACGTGTGGAGGCATTGACGTACACGGCTGCCGAATCAACCTCCCGCGTAAATTTCATGGCGGAATTGACATTGTCGGTGACGATGGCATCAGAATGATTTGATCCATAAGTGGCAATATGGCTAATGGCTTCATCCAGGGTTTTTACTACCTTTATATTTAAGATCAGGTCAAGGTATTCCTGATAATAATCGTCTTCTACGGCGTGTTTCATATTACCCGCGATTTTACCGGTCTTATCACAACCCCGTATTTCTACGCCCGAACTTCTCAGTTTGTTTGTCACGACTGGTAAAAACCTTTGCGCGATCTTTTCATGTACCAGCATCGTTTCCATAGCATTACAGGTGGCGGGGCGTTGTACCTTTGCGTTAAAGCAAATCTCTTCAGCCATGGTGAGATCAGCATATTCGTCTACATAGGTATGACACACTCCTTTGTAATGCTTAATAACCGGTATGGTAGATTTTTCTACAACCGTGCGAATAAGCGCCTCACCACCGCGGGGAATAACAACATCTATACATTGATCTGCTTTCAACAAGTAGTCGATAGCCTCACGGTCTATAAGTTCGATAAGCTGGATACACCGTGTGTCTAGTCCTGCCCTTTCCAAAGCAGATGTGAGAATTTTATAAATTGCAATATTTGAATGAATTGATTCTTTCCCGCCGCGCAGAATAACAGTATTTCCCGCCTTTAAACATAAGGATGCCGCGTCGGCTGTAACATTGGGGCGGGATTCATAGATAATGGCAATAACGCCGATGGGTACCCGTACTTTCTGAATTTGCAACCCATTTGGACGGGTATGTCCCCACAGGAGTTCACCGACAGGGTCGGCAAGATGAATGATTTGTCTGACGCCTTCAGCCATACCCCTGATACGGCTGTCAGTGAGCCGGAGCCGGTCGATCATGGCCTCAGAAAGCCCGGCTTTTTGAGCCGACAAGACATCCTTTTCATTTTCTGCCTTGATCGCAGAGGTTGAGGAAAGAATACCTTCTGCAATATATTGAAGTGCGGTGTTTTTTACTGCGGTATTTGCTGAGGCAATGGATCGTGACGCAATCTTTGCATGTTTAACAATCTGATTTACATAGTTTTCTGTATTCATAGTGATAGGATATTACATAATAGGCCACGGCAATAAGAATGACGAAGGCAGGAAACTGCCAGGGAAATGCACCATCAAAGAGGAATGCCTTCCATCGGTTCCGTGCGGCAATTTTTTCTGGCTCATTCGGTGTGGTGCTTTTAATGCGGAAATGATATTTATTATAAATAATTTCATCCGATCCGGTATATCCAAGAACTTCCCGTGCCTCTTTTTCAATGCGGACCGGGTCTTTTTTTAAAGCAGAATATTCATTTTCAAGCCGGAGATTTTCAGCCTCCAGCCGTGTAGCCTGTTTTTCCAATACCTTTTTAACTTCCAGCATCCGGACTCTGTCCTGCCGTATCTTGCTGATTGTCCAGGAGAAGAAAATTATCACACCGGATGTTATAAACACCAGGATCACGAATTTGTTGAAATAGGAATTCCTGTCTCTTCCTTCGACTCTTTCTCCATGGAGAGATGATGTTTCAAAGGAAGGAAAAGCGGTAGAGGAATTCTCTTCACTATCGTACATGCCTATTTTAGCATTTTGCATAGTTTACCTCCGTAAATAGCGTTGTCAGAAAGATCTTCTTCGATACGCAGGAGTTGGTTATATTTTCCTATTCGATCGGTTCTGCAGAGAGAACCGGTTTTGATTTGTCCCGCATTTGTAGCCACGGCAATATCGGCAATGGTGGTATCTTCCGTTTCTCCTGAGCGGTGTGAAATAACCGTGGTGTATCCATTTCTTCTGGCCAGTTCTATGGCGTTCAGGGTTTCGGTAAGGGTGCCGATTTGATTGACCTTGATGAGAATGGAATTGGCTACTCCCTGTTCTATCCCCTTGGTTAAAATTTCCGTATTTGTTACAAAAATGTCGTCACCAACAAGCTGAATGTTATCTCCCAGACTATTGGTTAACTTTTTCCAGCCATCCCAGTCCTCTTCTGCAAGGCCGTCTTCTATGCTGCAAATAGGGTATTTGCTTGAAAACTTCGTATAGAGATCGATCATATCGTCGCTGGTCTTTTTTACGCCAGCCTCTGCCCGTAACACATATTTACCATCTTTGTAAAATTCACTGGCAGCCGCATCCAGCGCTAAATAGATATCCTTTCCTGCTCGGTAACCCGCTTTTTTAATTGCCTCCAGAATTAGTTCAAACGCCTCTTCTGTGGTTTTGAGACTCGGGGCAAAACCGCCTTCGTCGCCTACGTTGGTATTATAATTCCTGGATTTTAATACCGTCCGGAGGTTGTGAAATACCTCAGCCCCCATGCGTAATGCCTCGGCAAAGCTATCTGCACCTATAGGCATGATCATAAATTCCTGGATGTCGAGATTGTTGTCCGCATGTTTACCGCCGTTCAGTATATTCATCATAGGTACCGGCAGAATCTTTGCATTTGTACCGCCAAGGTATCGGTAAAGCGGGAGAGACAAGGCATTTGCTGCTGCTTTGGCTACGGCCAGGGAAACGCCCAGCAGGGCATTGGCGCCCAGTCTTTCTTTGTTTTTTGTTCCATCCAGTGAAATCAAAAGATTATCGATCTCAACCTGTCTGGTAGCATCCATTCCTTCAAGCTTGTGAGCAATAAGTTCGTTCACATTTTTTACTGCGGTTTGTACGCCTTTGCCCATATAACGGGACGGTTTGTCTGAATCCCTGATCTCCAGCGCTTCCCGCTTCCCCGTGGATGCCCCTGATGGCACAGCGGCTCGGCCCATCACTCCATTCTTTAAAAAGACTTCTGCTTCAACGGTGGGATTTCCCCGGGAATCTAAAATCTCACGTGCCTTAACACAACTAATGGTAGTCAATGGCCGCTCCTGTTTTATATGTATGATTTTAATTTAAGGTGGGTTTTAAAGCATTAAAAACATGAATTTTATAGTAAATTTCCGATGACTTGTCAACCAGATTCTTGAAAAAATGACTGATATTATCTGCTATTCCCGAGTGAAACCATTTTCTGGATGGAAAGTCTTAACGTAGCAGGTATCTGGCTTATGGGAAAGGCTTGCCATTGAGCATAAGATAATGACAGGGTTTTGACATAAGAAACAAAAACGTCCTTAGTGCCTTTTAAATAAGGTAATCGTCCGTTGTTAACCGTGTGCTTTAGTTAGGGAAATTGAATGGACGGAAAATTTAAACGGTGATTAGCAAGGATGACATAACAAACGTCTTAAATTGTACCACTTTAGTTTCTTGAAATATTCTCTGTATGAATACTATTGTATTGTAGGGGCAGGTTTGAAACCCGCCCCTAGTGCGCCTGAGAGTGTACAATGTCAGAGGGGTGAAAGTCCTCTTCAGGGGAAACGCTTTCCAGACCTGTAACCGGTCGTAACTGCGTCATCGTGAGATGGGGTGGGGAGCAACGAGAGGTGAAAAGCTAGTCCGTAGAACTTGTCCTGAGATTGACGAAGGAATGACGAACTCGATTCGGTCTGTTGTAACGGCGAGCCTGC
>WBZO01000118.1_pt1 | contig 207880 bp, 186 predicted proteins | sample 5204261 | NCBI WGS metagenome assembly WBZO01 (sample SAMN12412400, study PRJNA552823) | activated sludge metagenome | isolation source: activated sludge from anammox sidestream of wastewater treatment plant... | place: USA: North Carolina | collected 2017-09
GGCCGTGACGATAGGGGTTACCCGCTCACACGTACCGACATGCTCCGGAATCGTGTACCGACATCGGCCGGAATGACGTACCGACATGCTCCGGAATCAGGTACCGACATGGACCGGATTACGCAGCGACCTTCATCGACGACGATGTCAGGCAAAAAGGGGTCACCATTTCGCCGGCTGGGTCAATAGGGACGAACAAGCTTCTCCCGGCCCGGGCTCACGATTCACCTTTACCTGTCCACCGGCTTCCGTTGTGTTCGTGATCGAAGCAGAACCACCGCTTCCGTCACCCTTCGGGATCTAGCCGCTTGCGCGGCCCACGCGGTACGCGCCCAACACTCGTTCGGTCTGCCGTCGTGCCGTCCACAGGCATGATTGCCTCAGAGTCGCGGTCTTGAAGACCACCCTTGCTTGGCTCGGACGACGGGCGGTGGAAGAGGGTGAAAAACGGGGTCAGGTTCACTTATCCGGGTGTGGGGCGGGCGGGTGCCGGTTCGCCGCCTCCGTTGGCCTGCGGGGCTTGGGCTTACACTGCAGCAAAACGGGGTCAGGTTCACTTATTCCAGCAATACGGGGTCAGCAAAACGGGGTCAGGTTCACGTATTCCGTAGCCGATGATCGTGCCCAAAAGGGGTCAGGTTCACTTATTCCGGCATGGTGGGTGGCATCGGCGGTCGGTGCGCTGGACGCACGCCGAAAGACTTTGCTCGATGAACTCGTTGGAGAACAAGGCAATGCCACTCCAGTGGATGTCCATGAGCCATTGCTGGTGGCAGAAGCGGGCGTGCCGTACTGCGCCGTGCCCGAGGGTGATGGCATCGATGCGTGGCTTGATCTGATGGCGGTGGTGGAGGCGCTTTGTCCGGTGCGGGTGGTGCCGCAGCCTGTGATTCTTCGGGATTGCAGGCTGTAGGGAAGCGTGGGCGATTATCCCGGACGTTATGCAAAGTCGACGCTCCTCCGCCCAGGTTTTGCAAAGCGTGGGCCAAGAAGTGAACCTGACCCCGTTCACCGCCCGCGCCGGCCAATACCCGGGCAGAGACGACAGCGCCTCTGCCGGATACCGCCCCAAGGCAGGACGTTCAGTCGCTAAAGCCATAGCGTCCGCCCACCGAGGCCGAAATCCGCGAGTCGCAGCGCAAGGCCGACGAAGCCATCAACTTGATCAAGGATCACGTCCCTGAGATGTAACTGGAAATAAGCGTGGTCGGAGTACATTTTCACCATATCGGGAGAACAGGCCAGGGGGGGCGAAAAGGTGCCACAGAGCATGTCCGCGCGAAGCGGAAGTGGTCTGCCCTCATTTCGATTCCGCAGCAACAGCGCTTCGCCGACCCCCTCCGGACCGACTACCCTGTAGACGTGGACATCCAGGCATACGTTCCGGGGACGATCTGGCTGCTGCCCTATCAGGTTTCGCTTGGAGGCGCACGCTTCAAGGCGCGAATGACCATTGTTCGGCTTGGCGACGGTCGGCTCGTCATCCATTCGCCGGGTCCTCTCGACGCAGGCGTGGGCGAGTGGATTCGCTCACTCGGACGCGTCACCGTGATCCTGGTCCCCGGCAATTTCCATCATCTGCATGCTGCAGAATGCCAGCGGGCGTTTCCCGATGCCGAGACGTGGGTTTGCCCTGGCGTCGAGCGCAGGAACCGGGCGTTGCGCTTCGATGGCGTGCTCGGCGAGCGATTGCCCGCGTCGATGCAGCCCGAGTTCGCGCAGACGTTTGTCGGCGGGCGTTTGATGGCCGAGGTTCCACTGCTGCATCGGCCCACGCGCACGCTGTTGCTGGTTGATCTGGTCGAGCGGTTCGGCAGCGACACGCCAAACCTCAACTGGATGCTGCGCATTTGCATGAAATTGCTGGGCATGTGGAACCGTCCGGCGCTCGCGCCCGAATATCGCCTCGCCGGATGGAAAGATCCCGCCACCGCTCGCGCCGCGCTCGAGCGCGTCCTGGCATGGGATTTCGAGCGGGTGGTGATCGCGCACGGCGACCTGATCGAATCCGACGCCAAGGGCGTCCTGCGACAGGCGTGGCGCGCCACGCTCGCCTGATCGGCGACGGATCGCGCAAAAACGCGGTCAGGTTCACTTATCGGTAGCCGATGATCTGGCCGGCCGATGCGCCGGCCTCACGCCGGCGAAGCGCTGGGTCTTGGCTTCGACCATGGCGCGGAAATCGTCGCGGCCGTAGGCGCGTTGTTGTTGGAGGTAAAGGCGGATGGCGGCGAGGTCTTCGTCGCCAATGGCCTCGGCCAACGACGCCCGATAGCCCTCGGTACCCAGGGCGCGCTGCACGGGATGCGGGGTCAGCAGCGGATCGATCCGCAGGCCGCACAGGCTGGCGCAGCTGGACCAGACGAATGCGGTGGGGGCGTCGGTCATGCGGGCGCGGACGGGGTTGAGGTCGATGTAGTGCACGCAGCGCAGCAGGTACTCGCTGGTATCGACCAGGCACGCCTTGTAGCGTCCTTCCCAGAGCGTGCCGGTGCGACGGTGACGGGCATTGAACTGCCCCACGTACCGCCGGCCAAGTTGTTGCATCAGCTGGCCGATGGCACCTGCCCGTGGTGGCGTGACCAGCAGGTGCACGTGGTTGTCCATCAACACATAGGCGTGCAGTTGGCATTCGCTGGCAAGCAGGGCCTCGCGCAGCAACTGGCGATAGCAGGCGCGGTCCGTGTCATCCAGGAAGCAGGGCAGGCGGTTGTTGCCGCGCTGCACGATGTGCTGCGGAATGCCGGGGAGGTCGATGCGGGGTTGCCGTGCCATCGCTCGAGGATCAACGGAACGACGGTGGTCGGCCATCAGTGAAGGCACCTGTAACAGGTCGGCGGATGCGGCACGCGCGGGTAGGAAGTGAACCTGACCCCGTTTACAGTGACGGCCGACGGAGCGTCGGCCGTCACGGCGGTCGGCTGCCGCCGCGCTCAAGCCGTGATTGTCCCTGACGCCATTCTTGGCCGACGCAGCAGGTCCAGTGCGACGATCGCGAGCAGCGGCAGCGCCACCGCAACCCCCAGCAGCGGTGCTGGTGGCCGCACGAAGCCGAACAGGCCGGCCATCGTCGGGTGCAGGACCGCCAGCGCCAGCACTGCGCTGGCGGCCGCCGCCACGATCCAGAACGCGGCATTGGGCGTGCGCAGCGCCCGCCAGATCGAGCCGCCCGAGCGGTGCAGCAGGATCAGGAGCAGGTTGCCCGTCACGATTGCGGTGAACGACAACGCCGCCAGCTGGGCATCCGCAAGTTCCGCACGAACGCCCAGCCGGTAGGTCAGGGCGACCGCCAGGAACATCGCCAGCCCCTGCCCGAGCGAGGCGAACAGGGTGGACCGATCCAGCAGCGGGTGGTCGGCGGGGCGCGGCGGTCGCTGCATGATGTCGTCGGGCGGCGGCTCGCGCTCCAGCACCACCGAACAGGCCGGGTCGATGATCAGTTCCAGCATCACCACATGCAGTGGCATCAGCATCGGCGTGGCGCCGGTGAGCAGCGGCAGCAGCGCCATCCCGGTGATCGGCACGTGCACCGCCAGGATGTAGCGCGCGGCGCGGGCGATGTTCTCGTAGATGGTGCGGCCCATCCGGATGGCGCGGACCACGCTGACGAAGTTGTCGTCCAGCAGCACGATGGCCGCGGCCTCGCGGGCCACGTCGGTGCCGCGGCCACCCATCGCGATGCCCACGTGCGCCGCCATCAGCGCGGGCGCGTCGTTGACGCCGTCGCCGGTCATCGCCACCACGCCGCCACGCGCCTTCAGCGCTTCCACCAGCCGCAGCTTGTGTTCCGGCCGCACCCGTGCGAACACGTTCGATGCAGCGAGGCGGTCGGCCAGCGTGGCGTCGTCGCAGCCGTCCAGCACATCGCCGCGCACCACGCCCGCGTCGGCGTCGATGCCGGCCTGCAGCGCGATCGCGCGGGCGGTGCCGGCATGGTCGCCGGTCATCATGATCACGCGCACGCCGGCCGCGCGCGCCTCGGCCACGGCGTCGGGCACGGCGGCGCGCAGCGGGTCGGCGAAACCGATCAGGCCCAGCCAGTCCAACTGGAACGTCGTGGGGTCTTCCGGCAGTGGCGTGCCGGCCGCATCGGGCACGCGCCCGGCGGCGACCGCAAGCACGCGCAGGCCGCGCTGCGTCATCGCGGCCAAGCGCTGCTCCAGTTCCGCCTGCGTCGGCGCCGAGCCCGCGCACATCGCCGCGATGGTTTCCGGCGCGCCCTTGCCGGCGATGAAGAGTTCACCCGCATCCGTGCGCCAGGTCTGGATGAAGGCCGGGCGCTGGCTGCTCAGCGGATAGTCGCGCAGCCGCTGCCAGCCCGAGGGTTCCGCCGGTATCTGCTGCTGCGCCGCCGCGTCCACCAGTGCGCGGTCCATCGGGTCATGCGACAGCGGTGGGCAGGCCAGGCGTCCCGTTTCCAGCGCGCGGGTGGCATCCGCCGCGTCCAGTTCGGCCACCGCCATCCGGTTTTCGGTGAGGGTGCCGGTCTTGTCGGTGCAGAGGATGCCGACCGCGCCCAGCGCCTCGATCGCCGGCGCGCGCCGGACCAGCGCGTTGTGCCTGGCCATCCGCCATGCGCCCAGCGCCAGGAACACGCTGAGCACCACCGGGAACTCCTCGGGAATGTTGGCCATCGCCAGCGTGATCCCGGCCAGCACCCCTTCCAGCCAGGTCCCCCGGAGCAGACCGTACAACACCACCACCAGCCCGCAGGTCACCGCGCTGATGACCGCGAAGATCGCCACGATCCGGCGCATCTCGCGCTGCAGCGGCGAGCGTTCGGTGACGATCGACTGCAGCGAGCGGCCGATGCGCCCGACCGCCGTCTCCATGCCCACCGCGACCACCTCGGCCGTGCCGCGCCCGCGCACCACCAGGGTGCTGGCGTGGACGATGCCGGCATCCCCCATCGCGCCCGCCTGGCGCGCCACCGCGACCGATTCGCCGGTGAGCAGGGATTCGTCGACGTGCAGGTCGGCGGCCTCCAGCACGCGCGCGTCGGCGGCCACGCGGTCGCCTTCCTCCAGCAGCAGCACGTCGCCCACCACCAGCTCCTGCGACGCCACCACCTTGGCGGCGCCATCGCGCAGGACCCGCGCCCGCGGGCTGCCGAGGTCGCGCAGTGCCTGCAGCGCCCGCTCGGACTTGTATTCCTGGTACAGCGTCAGGCCGATGACCAGCACCACCGATGCAACTAGCAGGGCGGCCTCCCCGGGATCGCCCAGCAGCACGTACACCAGCGAAGCCACCAGCAGCAGCAACAGCATGGGCTCGCGCAGCACCTGTCCGGCAAGCGCCAGCCAGCCCTTCCGGCCCGGCTCGGGCAACACGTTGGGGCCATTGTGCGTCAGTCGCGCCGCGGCTTCGGCAGAGGTCAGTCCGGGCATGGGTACCGCCTTCATTCGATGGTCCGAGTATGCGGTGCTGGCACAGTGGCCGGAAAGAGCGCGATCGTGTTGGTGGGTCGGGTTGGTGTCGAGGCTACGCCGTTCCTGCAGTGTTGCAGAGGCAGTTCAAGTGGACGTGATCGATGGGTGTGCCCCGAGTTGCGGTTCTTTCACGACGGCATTCTTCGTGAGATGCGGATTTGATTGTCCTTGCCGCTGTTTCGCAACGCCATGTGCTGATTCGGGTGGAACCGGAACGGTTATGATGCGCGGCGAGCAAGAGGGGAACGGCATGCTTGGAAAGAAGGTGATCCTGTTGGGGGCGCTGCTGGCGGCGCTGGGCGGCACGCAGGCCGGCGTGGCGTCGGACAAGCCGGAGGACGGAGCGGTGATGCGCTTCCATGTGAACGTACGCGTGGATGTGGACGCCGCCGGGAAGCCCACGCTGGTTGAGATGCCGGAAGGGTACCCCGCGCCAGTTCGCGATTTCGTCACCCGGCGCGTGGCGTCGTGGCAGTACCTGCCGGCAAGCCGGGACGGCGTGCCGCAATCGGCAACGACCTATGTCCGGGTCGACGCCTGCGCGGTGCCCGTCGAGGGCGGGTACCGCCTGGACGTCGATTTCGACGGCAACGGTCCACGCGCGGCAGGAGGGCAGCCGTTGCCGTCCCCGAGATATCCGCATGAAGCCGACATGCGGGGCGTCGAGGCCGAGCTCACGGTGATCGTGAACATCGATGGGCAAGGCCATGCGTCGTTCGAGCGCTTCGAAAACGAGGCGTTTCACGGTGGCAACACTCGGATCAACGCCGGGACCCGCAAGGCGTTTGAAACCGAGTTGCGCCAGTGGGTGCAGACGCTTCGCTTCGACCCCGAACGGGTCGCCGGGCAACCGGTGCCGAAGAGCGAGGTCAGCATTCCGGTGCTGTTTTCCCAGTCGGGCGGACGTGCGGAGTGGGAAGCCCGGCAGGCGGAGGCGAAGGCGTCGAACGCCTGTCGATTGGCGTCCGGGAGCCCACCCGCGCTGGAGCCGGTGGCGCTCAATCCTGCGGTGAAGGTCACCCCTCGCCCGGCGGGCGATGGATGAGAACGTCTTGCTGGTGTTCCAGATCTCGCGAAGGAACGGCCGGATGTTGCACATCACGGCAAAGCATAGGCACGGGTCGTGCCGGCGTGTCTTCAGGACGAATCGCCCGCCTGCACCCGCTTCACGCGCTTGCGGTATTCCTTCACGTTGTCGCCTTCGGCCCGTGAATTGCTGGTGCCCTTGATCTCCCTGATCTTGCGATCGTCCTCCATGCCTTCGACCGGCTGGGCATTGACCGCGGTCTCGTGCTCGAAGTCGTGGGATTTGTCGGTGTTGCGGTAATACCGGTACATCGCCCAGTAGAAGCCGGCGCCACCCGCAGGTCCCAGCAACAGCCAGAATAAACTGCCGTCGTCGCTCATGGTCAGCTCATGAACCAGATAACTATCGTTTCGAGGAAGGTGCCCAGGGTCAGCGCGACGAGCAGCAGTTTCCACTGCTGGATCGGGATGCTGCCCATGGTCTCGCCGGTACGGCCATTGACCGCGATGTAGTGCAACATCCCGCCGTTGGATCCAGGCTGGTGGTACGAGTACAGCCAGACCGGCAGGTACATCGCCACCCAACGCGAGCCGTGGACCTTGAGGGCTTCTTCCTGCCAGCGCACGCCGCGATCGTACTGGCCTACCGACAATTCGACCTCGGCGCGGGCGATCGACATCAGCTGGTCTTCCAGGCGCGGGCGCAACTCCTCGACGTCCATGTCGCGCTTTTCCGAGGAATAGCCGGACAGGAACGAAGCGTTCCACTTCACCGCGTTCTTGGTGTCGAACGGCAGAATGGTGTTGATGATGTTGTTGGTGTTGCGCCTGGTGTCGAGGTTGCCGCGGTTGGAGGAGGATTCCATCGGCAGGTCGTCGACGGTGTAGTCCACGTGCCGCCGCACCTGGTACACGTCGGCGTCATAACGGGTGCTCTTGTTGTTGCCGCTGCCGACCGTGTAGCGGCGGGTTTCGATTTCACCCTCGCCGGCGACATCCGAGCTGGCTTTGGCGTCGACGATCATGTACGGCAGATAGACCCCGATCACGTTCTCCGGCGTGAATTGCTGCTTGAACGCCTTGAGCGCGAAGAACTGGCGCTTTCCGGCGAACTGGCGGATGCGCGCGATCGCGTCGTCTTTCTTGATGTGGAAGGGCAGCACCGCGTCGGGCACCGCGCCGTTGGCGATCTGTTCGTTGACGCCGAGAACGTGGCGGCACCAGTGGCAGCGCGCGGTCATCGCGTTTTCGGTGTTGACCGTCACTTCGGCGCCGCAGCCCGGGCACTTGAAGCTCATCATCGCCGAGGCGTCGGCGGCGATGTCCTTGGCGCCGGAGGCGACGATGGTGCCTTCCAGTTCGTCCAGTCCCGCGCCGAGGCCGTACTGCTCTTCCACCCGCTGGGACGTCCACTCGTTGCGGCAGAACAGGCAGATCAGCTTGTCGGTGCCCGGGCGCTGCTTGATGTCGGTCGAGCCGCACTTCGGGCAGTGGTTGGCGCCGTCCTTGAGTTCGTCGGAGGCCGTGTCGATGGCGACCGGATCCGACTTGAGGATTTCCTCGCGGATCGGCTCGGGCAGGGTGTCCGGGTCGATCGGAAAACTGCCTTTCGGCGGCGGCACGTCCTGCGGCGAGCCGGGTCCGGTCGGCAGCGGCGGCGGCCCCCCCGCCCGGGAGGGCAGCGGGGGAGGCGAGGGCGGGTTCCCGTTCGTCATGCGCGTTGTTGCCCTTGCGGATTACAGGCCCAGCGCCTTGGCTTTCAGCGCGTCGTAATCGGCCTGCGAAATCAGGCCGAGGTCGAGCATGTCCTTGGCCTTCTTCAGCTTGGCGATGGTGTCGTCTTCCGCGGCGGCAGGTGCCGCGGCCTGCGGTGCGACCGCGGCCGCGCCGACCGGCTGCTGCAGCCCGCCCAGGCCCACGGCGCCGGCTGCGATGCCCAGGCCCATGACGCCGCCGGCGCCGCCGGTCTGGCCCGCCGACTGGAAGCCGGACGCCACGCTGGCCTGCAGGTTGGAATTGCCGCGCGCGCCCATGAGCGCGTCGGCACGCTGGACGGTCTTGAGCAGTTCCCGGGTGTTTTCGTCGTATTCGATCGAGACGATCGCGGTCTTGACGATCTCCAGGCCGCGGTCGGACTTCCACTGGTAGCCGGATTCGACGGCTTCCGACAGGCTCTTGGCAAAACCCAGCGAATCCTGCTGGATCTTGTTCATGCGGTTGCCCTTGCTCGGGTCGTTCGTGTAGGCGCTGAAGGCCGGGGCCAGCGAGCTGACCACTTCGTTGAACAACTGGCTGGCGGCATCGTTGTCGATGTCGGTGAAGTCGAAGACCTGGCCGCCCGGCTGGATGAAGGTGGCCGGGACGAAGTTCTTCACGAACAGGATCGGATCGACGATCTTGAGCGTGTAGGAGCCGCGCGTCATCGCGCCGACCTGGGCGTTGAGATAGCCGTCGTCCCAGTAGATCTCGGACTGCGTGCCGAAGCGGTTGTTCGGCAGTTCCTTGAGCGAGACGAAGATGGCGAGCTGCTGCGACCCGGGCTGGCCGCCGAACTTGAAGCGCTCCCAGCTTTGCATGATCAACGGGTCGAGGATGCCGTTGCCGGCGAAGATCGACTTCGAGTTGATGTCGTTGGAGTTCCACTCGTAGGCGCCGGCTTCGGCGGCGAGGCCGGTGATCTTGCCGTTTTCAAGCAGCAGCAGGCCGTAGCCCTCGGGAACGATGATCTTCGAACCGTTGGTGATGATGTTCTCGGAACCCTTGGTGTTCGAACCGCGGCCGGCATTGGTGCCGTGCGGCACGGCCGGGAAGATCGCCGCGGTTTGCGGCAAACCGTCCGGGATGGTGAAAAAGTCCTTCCACTGGTCGGCGAGCGTGCCGCCGATTGCGCCGACTGCGGCTTGAATGAGACCCATGGCAATTCTCCGGAGGGTGGTGAACGGGATGCGTCGGCTATTTATAACGCACAAACGGCCAGCCGCAGGACAGCGGAACCGGGTGGATGCGGCGCCGGCTGCCGCCGTGGTGAGGTGAAGTCGGCCCGCGTGATCCGGGCGGTTGGGGGTGGAATGGAGGTGTATCTGGCCGACCGCGTGAATGTTCACTGAACCCGGATGCTGTCGTATGATCGACCCTGCTGCGCCAGATGCGCGCAGCGGTCCTCCGACGCCTGCGTCCGAGCCCGGCCGATCCTGACCCCGCCCGAAGCGCAGCATGCGTCGGCGTTGTTGCAGTCAGCAAGACGCGCAAGGGGAGGCTGGGATCATGACCGAACAAGACGTCATCTGGACCATCGCGCTGTCCGGCATCGCGATCGTGTCGCTGGTTTTCATCTGGATACTGCTGGGCGCCGGGAAAAGCGACGACGAGGCAGGGCGATCCCGCGCTTCCGCGGCCACCCGCAAGATCCAGACCGGACTGTTTGCCGTATTGCTGCTGGGCTTCGTGTTCGGCACCTGGGCCACCTTGCACAATTTCCCGATCCCGAGGCAGGACACGGCGCTGCAGGCCGACCAGGTGGTCGATGTCACGGCCCGGATGTGGAGCTGGACGCTGCAGCCGGCATCGACGGAGGCGGGCAAGACCGTCGAGTTCAGGGTCACCAGCGCCGACGTCAACCACGGCTTCGCGCTGTACGCGCCTGACGGACATATCGTGATCCAGACCCAGGCAATGCCGGAGTACACCAACAAGGTTCTCTACCGCTTCGACGTTCCCGGAACCTACACGGTGCAGTGCCTCGAGTACTGCGGAATCGGCCACGCCCCGATGAAGACCACCTTCGTCGTGGCGGCAGCGAAGGGAGAATGACGATGGCATCGCTCACCCTCTATCCCGAAGAAGAGCGCCTGGTCGGCGCCAACCGTACCGTCTTCAACCTGTACCTGATCACCGCGATGGCGTTGTTCGTGGTGATCATGAGTGTCGGCCTGACCATGCGCCTGACCCAGGCGACCTGGTTCAAGCTGCCGCCGAACCTCTTCTACGAGTTCCTTTCGCTGCACGGCGCCGGGATGCTCGGGACGATGTCGCTGGCGACCACGGCGGCGATGTGGTTCTTCGTCCGCAAGTACGTGAAGCTGCACATGTGGGCCTTCGTGGCCAACTATGTCCTGTTCATGCTGGGCGTGGTGTTCATCCTGCTGTCCATCTTCGTCGGCCACTACGGCGCGCTGTGGACCTTCCTGTATCCGCTGCCGGTGCAGGGCATGGGCCTGTGGTCGGGGCAGTGGTCGGCGCTGTTCATGCTCGGCTACCTGTTCATCGGCGTCGGCCAGCTGTTGTTCTATCTCGATGTCGCGATGGGGATGACCGCCCGCTACGGCAATCTCGCGAAGGCGATGGGGATGCAGTGGCTGTTTTCCGGCACGGTCGATCCCGACCACCCCAAGGCGGTGGTCGCCGGCGCCGGCGTGCTGATCGCCAATTCGATCGGCATCCTCACCGGCTCGGTCGCGCTGGTGATGTGCCTGATCAACGTCTTCTACCCGGAATTCAAGCTCGATCCGCTGGTGATCAAGAACCTGATCTACTGGTTCGGCCACATGTACGCCAACGCCACGATCTACATGGGCGTGATCGCCGTGTACGAGCTGTTGCCGCGCTATACCCGGAAGCCCTACCACATCGGCCGGCCGTTCATCTGGGCCTGGGTGGTGACTGCGACCTATGTCGTGGTGGTGTTCCCGCACCATCTGCTGATGGACTATGCGCAGCCGCGCTGGCTGTCGGTCACCGGCCAGATCGCCTCCTGGGTCGGCGGCTTCCCGGTGTTCCTCGTCACCGCGTTCGGGGCTCTGGCCAACCTCTACCACTCCAATATCCGCTGGAACATGCCTTCGAGGCTGCTGGTGCTGTCGATGTTCGGCTGGGCGGCGGGCGTGGTTCCGGCGATCCTCGACGGGACGATCCGGGTGAACCTGGTCATGCACAACACCCAGTGGGTGCCGGGACACTTCCACTTCTACATGCTGCTGGGGGTGATGGCGATGGTGCTGGCGCTGATGTACCACGTCAGCGGCAGTCTCAGGCAGGCGCCGCCGAATGCGGCCATGGACAAGCTGGGCTTCCCGGTGTTCTTCGTCGGCGGGTTGATCTTCGTGTTCGGCTTCCTCGCCGGCGGTCACGCCAGCGTGCCGCGGCGCATGGCCACCCACATGGTCGAGGCGTGGACCGTCACCGACAAGGTCGGTGCGGTTGGCGGAACGCTGGTGGTGCTGGCGATGATCTACTTCGCCTTCCGCCTGAGCGCCGGCCTGCTGGCCAGACCGGTGGACGGGTCGGGGAATGTCGGCGCCGCGAACGCTGCTGGCTAGCCTGTTGATTGGCGCGGCGGGCGTTGCCACGCTCGCCGCGGCCAGCGACGGTTTCCGGGCGTTCACCAGCCAGGCCGCGCTGCGCCTGGACGTGGCGGAGCAGCCGCGCCCCTTGCCGGCCGTCGTCCTGGAAACCGCCCAGGGCGAGCGCATCCCGCTGTCCAGCCTGCGCGGCCGCTGGTTGCTGGTGGATTTCATCTACACCCGCTGCACGACCTATTGCATGGTGCAAGGTGGCGTGTTCGCACGGGTGCAGCGTGAACTGGCCGGCCCGATCGCACGGGACAAGGTGGCGCTGCTGAGCATCAGCTTCGATCCGCGCCACGACGGCCCGACGCAACTGGCTGGCTACCTGCAACGCATGGGCGGCCGCGGGGAGAGGTGGATCGTTGCCCGGCCCGCGGATGCGGCGGGACTGCAGGCCCTGCTGCGCAGCTTCGGCGTGGTCGTCCTCCCCGACGGTCTCGGCGGCTACGTGCACAACGCCGCGATCAACGTGGTCGATCCGCAGGGTCGGCTGGTCGCGGTGACGGACTGGCGATCGCCGGACGAGGCGCTGGCGGTGCTGGCGCGGGGAGGCGTGCGGTGAAGCCGGATGCGAAACGGGCGCTGGGGTTCGGGCTGGGGCTGTGGCTCCTGCTTGCGCTGCCGCCGGTTCGGCATGGACTGGAATCCACGATGGCGCTGCAGATGCTGGCCCAGGTGCCGCTGCTGGCGCTGGCCGGCTGGTGGATCGGCAAGGCGCTGCCGCAACGCGTCGAAGCCGCGCTGGCGCCATGGAACCGCTGGGGGCTGAGCGGCCTGCTGCTGGCGACGCTGGCGTCGATGCCGTGGATGCTGCCGCGGGCGGTCGATGCGGCCCTGCAGCTGCCTTGGGTGGAGGCCGCGAAGTTCGCCAGCCTGCCGCTGCTGGTGGGCTTGCCGGTGGCGCTCGGCTGGAAGCGCGCCGGTTTCGTGCTGCGCGGCATGTTCCTGCTGGAAGTGGCGGCGACCGCGTTCCGGCTGGGCTGGCTCTATCTCGCCTCGCCGGTGCAGGTGTGCAGCAACTATCTGGTGGACGACCAGCAGCAGGCGGGGCGCTGGCTGCTCGCGGTCGGCGTGGCGATCAACCTGGCGCTGGTCTGGAAGCTGGTGTTCAGCCATTTGCGCGTGGAACTGCCGCCGCATGAGTGACCGTGGCGGCGCGGCTCCCGGCGTTCAAGGCAGGTTGACGCCAACGCGTTAAGCTGGCGGCACCGTATGCAGCATCTTCGTCCATGTCCAACGATCGCCAGACCCTTTCCAGCCGGTTGCTCGGCCTGCTCGACCTGACCAGCCTCGGCGAGGACGACACCCCGCAGCGGATCGAGGCGCTGTGCGCGCGCGCCGTCGGCCCGCAGGGGCAGGTGGCGGCGGTGTGCGTGTATCCCGAACACGTCACCACCGCGCGGCGGGCGCTGCAGGGCAGGGGCGTGGGGATCGCCAGCGTGGTCAATTTTCCCGACGGCGGCGAGGATCCGGGGAGGGTCGAACGCGAGACCCGGCGTGCGATTGCCGCGGGCGCCGACGAGATCGACATGGTGCTGGCCTGGCGCGCGTTGCAGCGCGGCGATGCGGCCGTTGCGCGTGCCGGCGTGGACGCCTGCCGCGCGGCCTGCGGGTCGGGCGTGGCGCTCAAGTTGATCCTGGAGACCGGCGAACTGGCCACGCCCGGACTGATCCGCGCCGCCGCCGAACTCGGGCTGGATGCCGGGGTGGATTTCCTCAAGACCTCGACCGGCAAGGTGTCGGTCAACGCCACGCTGGAGGCGGCGGAAATCCTGCTCGACGCCATCGCGGCGCGCGGCGGTCGCTGCGGCTTCAAGGCCGCGGGCGGCGTGCGCACGCTGGACGAGGCCGCCGCCTACGTGGCGCTGGCCGAACGCCGGCTCGGCGCCGACTGGGTGACGGCGCCGCATTTCCGGATCGGGGCCAGCGCGCTGTTGGGCGCGATCGAGGCCGAACTCGGGAGCTGAGCGATGGCGCGCGCGATCTGGCTGGTCATGGACTCCTTCGGCATCGGCAATGCGCCCGATGCCGCCGCCTACGGCGATGCCGGGGCCGACACCTTCGGCCACATCGCCGCCGCCTGCGCCAGCGCGGCGCGCGGTCCGCTGCGCCTGCCCAACCTGACCCGCCTCGGCCTGCCGCAGGCGCATGCGCTGGCGACCGGCGCGCCGGCGGCGGGGTTCGAGCAGGTGCCCGCGCCGGAAGGACTGTGGGGCTGCATGGCCGAGCGCGCCAGCGGCAAGGACACGCCCTCGGGTCACTGGGAGACCGCTGGCGTGGTGCTGGAGCAGCCTTTCGGCCTGTTCGATGCGCCGGAGCGCAGCTTTCCGCCGGAATTGCTCGCGGCGCTGGTGCGCGAGGCGGATCTGCCGGGCGTGCTGGGCGACTGCCATGCCTCGGGCACCGAAATCATCCAGCGGCTGGGCGCCGAGCACATCGCCAGCGGCAAGCCCATCGTCTACACCTCGGCCGACTCGGTGTTCCAGATCGCCGCGCACGAGCAGCACTTCGGACTGGAACGGCTGTACGAGGTCTGCCTGATCGCGCGCCGGCTGCTGGAACCGTGGAACATCGGCCGGGTGATCGCGCGCCCCTTCGTCGGCACCGCCGAGGCCGGCTTTACCCGCACCGGCAACCGCCACGACTACGCGCTGGAACCGCCCGGCAAGACCCTGCTCGACGCCGTGTGCGCGTCCGGCGGCGCGGTGCACGCCATCGGCAAGATCAGCGACATCTTCGCCGCCCGCGGCGTCACCCGCAAACGGCTGGCGACCGGTCACGACGCCCTGTTCGACGCCACCTTCGCGGCGCTGGCCGAAGCCGGCGACGGCGATCTGATCGCCACCAATTTCGTCGATTTCGACAGCGTCCACGGGCACCGCCGCGACGTGCCCGGCTACGCCGCGGCGCTGGAACATTTCGATGCGCGCCTGCCGGCGCTGCTTTCGGCGCTCAAGCCGGGCGACCTGCTGGCGATCAGTGCCGACCACGGCTGCGATCCCACCTTCCCGGGCAGCGACCACACCCGCGAGCAGGTGCCGCTGCTGGCGTTCGGCCCGGGTCTGCCGGCGCGTGCGCTGGGCCGGCGCGACAGCTTTGCCGACCTGGGCCAGGGCCTTGCGACCCATCTGGGCTTGCCGCCGCTGGCGGCTGGCCGCTGCTTCCTGACGGAGTGACCATGCCAACCCCGCACATCGACGCCGAATCCGGCGCCATCGCGCCCACCGTCCTGTTGCCCGGCGATCCGCTGCGCGCGCGCTTCATCGCCGAAACCGTGCTCGAGGAGGCGCGGCAGGTGACGGCGCGCCGCAACATGCTCGGCTTCACCGGGCGCTGGCAGGGCCGGCCGGTGACGGTCATGGGCGGCGGAATGGGCATTCCCTCGACCGCGATCTACGTCACCGAACTGGTGCGGGTGTATGGCGTGCGCCGGATCATCCGCATCGGCACCTGCGGCGGGCTGGGCGAAATCCGCTTGGGCGACGTGCTGCTGGCGCAGTCGGCCAGCACCGATTCGCGCTTCAACCGGATGCAGTTCGGCGGCCATGATCTTTCGGTAAGCGCCGATTTCGGGCTGCTGCGCGCGGCGGTCGATGCCGCGGCGGTGGCGAAGCTGCCGGCCCGCGTGGCGCCGGTCTTCAGCAGCGACTGTTTCTACGACGGCGATCCGCAGCTGCTTGACCGCCTGCGCCGACACCGGATTGCCGGCGTCGAAATGGAAGCGGCGGGCCTGTACGGGCTGGCCATGCGCGAAGGATTCCGCGCGCTGGCGATCCTGACCGTCAGCGACCACCTCGACCGCGACGAGCACATGCCGGCCGAACAGCGCGAGCAGGGGCTGGAACGCATGGCGCGGCTGGCGCTGGCGTGTGCTGCGGGGGAGTGAGCCGGAAGTCCGCAAGCCCCCGTCCGCCCCGCCACTCGCGGTAAAATCCCGGAACTGGGTTGCCAACTCGAAACCGCGGCCGCATCGTGTCGGGTTCGCGGGCGCCGCGCTGCCCGTTTCCCGCTTCCTTGACGCCTGCATGAAAACCACAGCCGAACTCCGCCGCGATTTCATCGACTTCTTTGCCGCCCGCGGCCACACCATCGTCCCGTCCGCGTCGCTGGTGCCGGGCAACGACCCGACCCTGCTGTTCACCAACTCCGGGATGGTGCAGTTCAAGGATGTCTTCCTCGGCGCCGAGAAGCGCAGCTACGTGCGTGCGGCCGACGTCCAGCGCTGCCTGCGCGCCGGCGGCAAGCACAACGACCTCGACCAGGTGGGCTACACCGCCCGCCACCACACCTTCTTCGAGATGCTGGGCAACTGGTCGTTCGGCGACTACTTCAAGAAGGATGCCATCCTCTGGGCCTGGCAGCTGCTGACCGAGGTCTGGCAGCTTCCGCAGGATCGCCTGCTGGCCACCGTCTACCACGACGACGACGAGGCCTATGCCATCTGGCGCGATGAAGTCGGCCTGCCGCCCGAGCGCATCATCCGCATCGGCGACAACAAGGGTGCGCCGTATGCGTCGGACAATTTCTGGCAGATGGCCGATACCGGCCCCTGCGGCCCGTGCAGCGAGATCTTCTACGACCACGGCGAAGACGTGCCCGGCGGCCCGCCCGGATCGCCCGAGGAAGACGGCGACCGCTTCATCGAAATCTGGAACCTGGTGTTCATGCAGTTCGATCGCCAGCCCGACGGCAGTCTTGTGCCCCTGCCCGCACCCTGCGTGGACACCGGCATGGGGCTGGAGCGCATTGCCGCGATCCAGCAGCACGTCCACAGCAATTACGAGATCGACCTGTTCCAGACGCTCATCGGTCGCGCCGCCGAGCTGACCGGAACCGCCGACCTGGGCAGCAAGTCGCTGCGCGTGATCGCCGACCACATCCGCGCCAGCGCGTTCCTGATCGTCGACGGCGTGCTGCCGTCGAACGAAGGGCGCGGCTATGTCCTGCGCCGCATCGTCCGCCGCGCCCTGCGCCACGGCTGGATGCTGGGCACCCGCGAGCCGTTCTTCCACAAGCTGGTGGCGACGCTGGACGCGCTGATGGGCGAGGCCTATCCGGTCCTGCGCGAAGGCCGCGCCACCGCCGAGCGCGCGCTGCTGGCCGAGGAGGAGCGCTTTGCCGAGACGCTGGATTCGGGCATGCGCATCTTCGAGGACGTTGCGGCCCGATCCGGCGGCACCATCCCCGGTATCGACGCCTTCCGCCTCTACGACACCTACGGCTTCCCGCTCGACCTCACCCAGGACATGGCGCGCGAGCGCGGCATGACGGTGGATGTGGCCGGCTTCGACACCGCGATGGCGCATCAGAAGGAAACCGCACGCGCCCACGGCAAGTTCGGCGGCGGGCTGCAGCTGCCGGCGGAACTGGCGTCCCAACTCGCGCCGATGCGCTTCCTCGGCTACGAATCGCTGGACGGCGAGGGTCTGGCCGTGGTCGCCCTGCTCAAGGACGGCAAGCCGGTCGATGCGATCGACGCGGGCGATGCGGCGGCGGTGCTGCTCGACGCCACGCCGTTCTATGCCGAATCCGGCGGCCAGGTCGGCGATACCGGTGCGCTGGCCGCGGCGGGCGTCCGCTTCGTCGTGGACGACACCCACAAGCTGGCGGGCCAGTTCCACGCCCACATCGGCCGGCTCGAAACCGGCAGCCTGCGCGTGGGCGACCGCGTGGAAGCGCACGTCGACGGCGCGCGCCGCGCGGCCATCGTGCTCAACCACAGCGCCACCCACCTGCTGCACGCCGCGCTGCGCGGCGTGCTCGGCACCCATGTCCAGCAGAAGGGCTCGCTGGTCGCGCCGGATCGCCTGCGCTTCGACTTCTCGCACTTCCAGCCGATGACGGCGGCCGAACTGGCCGAGGTCGAACGCCGCGTCAACGCCGAGGTGCGCGCCAACCACGAGGGCGAAGTGCGGCACATGGGCATGCAGGAAGCGCTGGATTTCGGCGCGATGGCGCTGTTCGGCGAAAAATACGGCGAGCGCGTGCGGGTGCTGCGCTTCGGCCCGACCTCGACCGAACTGTGCGGCGGCACCCACGTGGGCCGCACCGGCGACATCGGCCTGTTCAAGATCGTCAGCGAAGGCGGCGTGTCCGCCGGCGTGCGCCGCATCGAGGCCGTCACTGGGCAGGGCGCGCTGGATTACGTCAATGCCGAGGAGGCGCGCCTGCACGAGGCAACGCATCTGGTCGGCGGCGGCACGGCCGAGTTGGCGGATCGCCTGCGCGCGGTGCTGGAACACCAAAAAGCACTCGAGCGCGAATTGCAGTCGCTCAAGGCGAAGGCGGCCGTGGGCGCGACCGCGGACTTGTCGGCGCAAGCGCGCGAGGTCGCCGGCATCAAGGTGCTGGCCGCGCGCCTGGAAGGCTTCGATGCCAAGACGTTGCGCGAAGCGGTCGATCGCCTCAAGCAGCAGTTGGGCGATGCCGTGATCGTCCTGGCCGGCGTGCAGGACGGCAAGGTCGCGCTGGTGGCCGGCGTTGCCGGCGCCGCGCTGGGCAAGGTCAAGGCCGGCGACGTGTTGTCCGAAGTGGCGCGCAAGATCAACGGCAAGGGCGGTGGACGCCCGGACATGGCGCAAGGCGGCGGCGAGGATGGTCCGGAGTTGCGGCCCGCGCTCGATGGCGTGACGGCCTCGGTGACGCGGATTCTGGGATAGTTCGTGCCGGATTTGTGATGCAGTGCGCCTTGTCCCCCGACAAGGCTCGCGGCTATCATCCATGAACCGGACGTGACCGCGCACACAAACCGTTGTGTGGGATGGCGACAGGGGAGTTGCGATGTTGATCCTGACCAGACGCGTAGGCGAGACCTTGATGATCGGCGATGCGATCACCGTCACCGTGCTCGGCGTGAAAGGCAACCAGGTGCGCATCGGCATTACCGCGCCCAAGGACGTTGCCGTGCATCGCGAAGAGATCTACCAGCGCATCCAGGGCGAAGGCAAACCCGAGGCGGCCGTCGATTCCGGCGACTGAGAGAAGCGGTTTGCCTGCCGGCCATCGCGCGCGCTACAATTGACCGGCTCGAAAGAGCATTTTCCATCCATCCATGACGGACCGTGCGGTGCGGGGTGTTCTGTCCCGCGACTGCAGGTTCCGCGACTATGAGGCAATCATGTCCATCGATAGCGGCAAAATCATCAACGAACACAAGCGCGGCGAGAACGATACCGGCTCGCCGGAAGTGCAGGTCGCCCTGCTGACCGCGCGCATTGAACAGCTCACCGAGCACTTCAAGACCCACAAGCAGGACCACCACAGCCGGCGCGGCCTGCTGATGATGGTCAACCGCCGCCGCAGTCTGCTCGACTATCTGCGCAGCAAGGACGGCGAGCGATACAAGACGCTGATCGGCAAGCTCGGCCTGCGTCGCTGATACAGACACACACCGCGGCGCGAACAGGCGCCGCGGTGCGTTTTTGCGGAAGGAAAACCCGATCGTGCGGCTTGTCCGCACACCCGCGCCACCCGCGGCGCAGCGTCGGCAGGCAGGGGCCTCCGACGTCAACGTGAAACCAGATCAAGGATTTCTAAAGTGGCAAAGATCAGCAAGTCATTCCAGTACGGCAACCGCCAGTTCACGCTGGAAACCGGCGAGATCGCCCGCCAGGCCGGCGGCGCGGTCCTGGTGAAGTGCGAAGGCACGGAAGTGCTCGTCACCGCCGTTGCCGCCAAGTCGGCGCGCGAAGGCCAGGACTTCTTCCCGCTGACCGTGGATTATCAGGAGAAGTTCTACGCCGGCGGCCGCATTCCCGGCGGCTTCTTCAAGCGCGAAGGCCGTGCGACCGAGAAGGAAACGCTGATCAGCCGCCTGATCGACCGTCCGATCCGCCCGCTGTTTCCCGACGGCTACCGCAACGAAATCCAGATCATCGCCACCCTGGTGTCGCTCAATCCGGAAGTCGAAGGCGACATCCTCGCCCTGCTCGGCGCCTCGGCTGCGCTGTCGCTGTGCGGTACGCCGTTCCAGGGACCGATCGGCGCCGCCAAGGTCGGCTACAAGAACGGCCAGTACCTGCTCAACCCGACCGTCGGCGAGCTGAAGGAGTCCGATCTGGAGCTGGTCGTGGCCGGTACCTCGCAGGCGGTGCTGATGGTGGAATCGGAAGCCAGGGAGCTGTCCGAGGACGTGATGCTGGGTGCGGTGACGTTCGGTCATCGCGAAATGCAGAAGGCCATCAATGCGATCAACGAATTGGTGACGGAAGCCGGTGCCCCGGCCTCGACCTGGCAGGCGCCCGAGCGCAACGCCGCGCTGGCCGCCGCCATGCGGGAAGCCGTGGGCGGCCGCATGGGCGAGGCTTTCCAGATCCGCGACAAGCTGCAGCGCCGCGACGCGATTTCGGCGCTGAAGAAGGACGTGCTGCTGGCGCTGGCCGGCCGCGCCGAAGCGGAAGGCTGGAGCGCCGCCGCACAGGCCGCAGAGTTCGAGGAACTCGAATACCACACCCTGCGCGACAGCGTGCTGTCGACCAAGGTCCGCATCGACGGTCGTCAGCTCGACCAGATCCGCCCGATCTCCTGCAAGGTCGGCGTGCTGCCGCGCGTGCACGGTTCGGCGCTGTTCACCCGCGGCGAAACCCAGGCGCTGGTGGTGACGACGCTGGGCACCGCGCGCGACGGTCAGATCATGGACGACGTGGCCGGCGAGTGGAAGGAGCACTTCCTGTTCCACTACAACTTCCCGCCCTATTCGGTCGGCGAGACCGGCCGCTTCGGCGCGCCCAAGCGCCGCGAGATCGGCCACGGCCGCCTGGCCAAGCGCGGCGTGCTGGCGATGATGCCAGGCATGGAAGCGTTCCCGTACACCATCCGCGTGGTGTCCGAGATCACCGAGTCCAACGGTTCCTCGTCGATGGCGTCGGTGTGCGGCAGCTCGCTGGCGCTGATGGACGCCGGCGTGCCGATCAAGCACCCGGTGGCGGGTATCGCCATGGGCCTGGTCAAGGAAGGCGAGCGCTTCGTCGTCCTGTCGGACATCCTCGGAGACGAGGACCACCTGGGCGACATGGACTTCAAGGTGGCCGGCTCCGAGCACGGCATCACCGCGTTGCAGATGGACATCAAGATCCAGGGCATCACCGAGGAGATCATGAAGGTCGCGCTGGCGCAGGCCAAGGCCGGCCGCCACCACATCCTCGGCGAGATGGCCAAGGCGATCACCGCGCCCCGTCCGGAGCTGTCCGATTACGCGCCGCGCCTGATCACCATCAAGATCCATCCCGACAAGATCCGCGAAGTGATCGGCAAGGGCGGTTCGGTGATCCAGGGCATCACCAAGGAAACCGGCACCCAGATCGACATCCAGGACGACGGCACCATCACCATCGCCTCGGTCAACGCCGCCGCCGGTCAGGCCGCCAAGCACCGCATCGAGCAGATCACCTCGGACGTCGAGCCGGGCCACATCTACGAAGGCAAGGTCGCCAAGATCATGGACTTCGGCGCTTTCGTCACGATTGCTCCGGGCAAGGACGGGCTGGTGCACGTGTCGCAGATCTCCAACGAGCGGGTCGAGAAGGTGTCCGACAAGCTCAAGGAAGGCGACATCGTCAAGGTCAAGGTGCTGGAAGTCGACAAGCAGGGCCGCATCCGGCTGTCGATGAAGGCGGTGGCCGAGGGCGAGACGGCCTGATTCCACGCCGTAGCGCGAACGAACACGAAAAAGCGGGCCACGGCCCGCTTTTTCATTGCCCGCATGCCGGGGACGGAATCAACCCGTCGGCATCCGCCGCGCGCGCACGCCGGCGATGGCGCGATCGTAGACCGACTCCAGTTCATCCGGACCGTGCACGTCCATGCCCAGCTCGCGGATCTTGCCGTCATGCAGGCTGTAGACCCAGCCGTGCACCGCCAGCGACTGCCCGCGCGTCCAGGCGTCGCTGAGCACGGTGCTCAGGCAGACGTTGCGCGCCTGTTCGATGGCATTGAGTTCGCACATGGCGTCATTGCGCTGGTCGTCGGCGATACCCTGCAGCAGCGCTTCGTGTTTCTGGGCAACGTCGCGCACATGGCGGATCCAGTTGTCGGACAGGCCGATGCGGGAGCCGCTGAGCGCAGCGCCGACGCCGCCGCAGCCGTAGTGGCCGGTCACCAGGACATGCCGCACCTCGAGCACGTCGACCGCGAACTGGATGGTCGACATGCAGTTGAGATCGGTGTGTACCATCACGTTGGCGATGTTGCGATGGACGAACACCTGCCCCGGCTCCAGCCCGAGGATCTGGTTGGAGGGCACCCGCGAATCCGAACAACCGATCCACAGGTACCTGGGGGATTGCTGCTGCGACAGGCGATGGAAGAACTCCGGGTCCTCGCGGCACATGCCGTCGGCCCAGTCATGGTTGCTGCGCAGCAGGGCTTCAAGTTCTTTTTTCAAAGGATGCTCCGGATGATGGACAGGTCATTTTAATCCTCGCGCAACGACCGCTGGCAGTGCGGGCACAGGAACAGCGGGCGCGAGTTGCTGGTGATCCGCGCGATCGGCGTGCCGCAGCGTTCGCAGGGTTCGCCTTCGCGCTGGAAGACGTGGAAGCGGAATGCCTCGCCCTCGTGGGCCTGATAGTCCTCGCGCAGGCCCGGCTTGGGCTCGACGCCGCGGGTCTGATAGCTCAGCCGCGGCACGGCCAGCAGCGCTTTGGCCAGTTGTCTGGTCTGCCCCGCGTCGAGATCGCAGGGGCGCAGGGCCGGATGCAGCCCGACCGCGTAGAGGATCTCGGCGCGCAGATAGTTGCCAAGGCCGGCGAGGAACCCCTGGTCGAGCAGCAGCCCGCCGAGCGCGCGATTGCGGAATGTCGGGGACTGCAGGCGCTGCACGACCTGTGTGTTCGTCAGCGACGGATCCAGCACGTCCGGGCCCAACCCCTGCAGGAACGGATGATTCCCGATCTCGTCCGACCGCCACAGTTCGATGTCGGTGGCGGAATACAGCAGGATGGCGCTGCGCGCCGTTTCCAGCGCCACCCGCAGGCTGCGCGTGGTGTCCGTCCAGCGCCCGGCGTCGGCCACCTTCCAGACGCCGTAGAGCTGGTTGTGGGTGTAGAGCGTCCAGCCGTTGTCGAAAGCGGTCAGCAGCGCCTTGCCGCGCGGCGTGATCGACAGGATCCGACGCTTGCGCAGCCGGCGCTCGAACGGCTTGAGCGAGGGAAAGGCGAACTGCACGCGCTGCAGCGGATCGCCGACGATCGCCGCGGCGAGCCGGTCGGCGGTGCGGCGGATTTCGGGGCCTTCGGGCATGGTGCTTGCGTTGGCTTTCTGCAAGGACGCCGCAGTTTCGCGCATGGGCGGTGAAGGTCTGGTGCCGGAGGTGGGACTCGAACCCACACGCCTTCAAGAGCGACGACGGCTGCCTGTGCTCATGGCATTCCCAACGGCAAATACAATGTCAGCGCCTTCTCGGCCGTGGGCCGCAGGCCGAATGCGGCGTAAAAGGTGGCCGCGCGTTCGTCCTTCGCATCCACCACCAGCAGTCGCACGCCCAGCGACTCGCGCAGGGCACAGGCGCAGTTGGCGGCGTGGCCCAGCAGCAGCCGGCCGTAGCCGCGGCCTTGCGCATCGGTTGCAACGGCCAGCCGGCCGATGCGTACGGCGGGCACGGGGTAGGCCGGCAAGCGCTTGCGATCCTGGGGCTGCAAGTCGTGCAGGTGCAGCTGCGCGGCGGCAAGGCTGCAATAGCCCAACACGTGCGCCGGTGCGCGGTCCTCGGTGAGGACGTGGGTCGTGGCGATGCCGTCGCGCTGGTGTTGCCCGGCTTGTTCGCGCAGGTAGGTATCCAGCGCCGGGGTGCCGCAGGTGAAGCCGGCGCGGTCGTGCAGGCGACCGTCGAGCAGGGTGAAGTGCAGCGCCACGCGGCGGGGTCAGCGCGACTTGGTCAGGCGGGCGGCATCGGCCATCGCCTTCTTCAGCCTAGCATTGGGCTGAAAGGGGGCGTCCAGCGCCTTGAGGAAGCGCCGGGATTCTTCCGCCGACAAGGTGACGGTGAGCTCGGCGGCCATGACGCTTTCGGCTTCGCGTATTGCCGCATCGCGCACGAAGGCGGACAGCGGCACGCCGCGCAGGTCTGCGGCGCGGGTAATGCGCGCCTTGTCCGTGGGGTTCAGGCGCAGGTCGAGACGGGCGGCGGCAGTGGTCATGGCAATTCTCCTATGTACGGAAATATACCGTACAAGCCGGAGGGGATCAATTGCTGTTGGGGCAGCCGCAGGGCTTGCGTCATCAACGGAGATGTTGAGTCGACGCGAGGCTTCGGTGAGCAATGGCGGCAACTGCGGTGACAGGACCGCAGGAGACCGGTCTGGGTCCAATCCATTGATTCCACTGGTGCCGGAGGTGGGACTCGAACCCACACGCTTTCAAGGGCGGCGGATTTTGAGTCCGCTGCGTCTACCGATTCCGCCACTCCGGCGCGGACGCGCAGTATAGCCGAGCGCGACGCTCAGGCGACCTTGTCGGCGAGCAATTCCGCGTGCGCGAGCGTGCGCAGGAAGCCGGCGACGGCCGGGGCAAAGCGTTCGGCGTCGACCAGGAAGGCGTCGTGGCCCTGCGGCGAGGGCAGCGGAAGGAAGCGGGTCTCGGTGCCGGCGCGGCGCAGGCCGGCGGCGATTTCTTCCTGCTGCTGGATCGGGAACAGGATGTCGGTCTTCACCCCGATCACCAGCGCGCGTTCGACGCCTTCGATGCGCGACAGCGCCTGCACGGAATCGCCATCGGCGGTTTCGCCGAGGTCGAACCAGTCGATGGAACGGCTCAGGTAGAGGTAGCTGTTCGGGTCGTAGTGGTGGACGAAGCGGCGGGCGTGGGCTTCCAGATAGCCTTCGACCTCGAATTCCGCGCCGAAGGGTTCGTCGTCGTCGCGGCGCTCGGAATCCAGGCGCACGCGGCCGAAACGGCCGTCCCATTCCAGCGCCGAACGATAGGTCATCACGCCGAGCTTGCGCGCCATGCCCATGCCGTTTTCGGGATAAGTCCGTTCGTCGTAGTTGCCGCCGTTCCAGTTCGGGTCGTTGCGGATCGCCTCGCGCTGCAGCGAGCGGATGGCGATGGAAAACGGCAGCGCGCGGGCGGCGCCGCAGATGTTGATGTGGTTGCGGGCAACGCCGGGATGGCGGCTGAGGAAGGCAAGCGCGGTCATCGCGCCCATCGAATTGCCGATCAGGCAGGCGAGTTGGCCGATGCCGAGCCCGCGCACCAGTTCGGCGGCCGCATCGGCGCCGTCCTCGATCGACAGGTCGGGATAGTCGAGGCGATAGGTTTTGCCGGTGTCGGGATTGAGCGACGCCGGGCCGGTGCTGCCCTTGCAGCTGCCGAGCGCGTTCACGCAGATCACGAACCAGCGGTCGGTGTCGATCGGCTTGCCGGGGCCGACCATCCATTCCCACCAGCCCGGGGCCGGGTTGGCGGCGTTGGACGCGGCGTGGGCGTCCGGCGACATGCCCGGCAGGATCAGGATGGCGTTGCCGCGGTCCGCGTCGAGCGTGCCCCAGGTTTCGTAAGCCACGCGCGCGCCGTGCAGCGTGCCGCCGCGTTTCATCGGAAACGGCGAGTCGAGGTCGAACCAGCGGGTTCCGGGCGGGATGATTTCGAACATGGCGGAGCATCGTGAAGCGATGCCCCATCATCGCCCCTGCGCGCCGCGTCGGGCATGCCGTTTGGGCATGACGACATAGCCCGATCGGAGCGCGTTCAGTGCGCGCCGATCACCAGTTCGACCGGCGCCGTGGCGGGCAGGCGGACGCGCACTGGCCTGGACTGGGGCGCGTTCGGATCGGAATTGGCGCTGCCGTCGAGCGAAATCCGCGCCAGCAGCTCGACTTCCTGAACCTGCGAGAGCTTGAGCGTGGGCATCGGGCTGTCGGCGTCGCTCAGGCTGGCGGTGAAGGGCAGGCTGGCGGCGGGATGGCGCTGGGCCGCGACCGGGATGGGCGAGCCGTCGGTCTGCCTCGCGATCAGGAAGACGCTGGCGCCGGGGGGGATCTGGCGGACCAGTGACGGATCCAGCGATACCCGAGCGCTGAGCAGGGGGGCGGGCGCGGCCGGTTCCGGCAGCGGCGGCAGGCCGGCATCGGCGCGGGCGAGATTGATCTGTTCGCGCAGGCTGCCTGCGGTCTGGGCATCGACCTGATCGAGCAGCGGTGCCCAGGTGGCGGCGGCGTCGGCGTTCTTGCCGGATTGACGCTGCGTGACGCCGAGGAACCAGCGTGCGCGCTGGTGGGCCGGGTTGGCCTTCAGGGCCGATTGCAGCAGGGCAACGGCCTGGGCGTCGAAGCGGCGTTCGGGGTCGACGAGCGCCCGCGCTTGCGCGGCCTCGGTGAGGATGTCGGGGTTGTCCGGCGCCAGCGCAGCAGCCTTGCCCAGCGCGTCGCGTGCCTTCGCCGGCTGGTTCTCGCGCTGGTAAGCCTGGGCCAGCAGAGCCCAGCCCTCGGGCTGGTTGGGGTTGTCGCGCAGCGCCGCTTCCAGCTGGGTGATGGCTTCGGACAGCGTCTGCGGGCCGCTCACAGCGGCCGGATCGAGCGCCTGCGGGGTGCCGACGAGGCGATACAGCAGGCCGACCGAAAGCAGGGCCAGCACGCCCACGCCCAGCGCGACCGCGCGGGCGTCCTTCCACAGCGGGCGCAGCATCAGCGCGAACACGATGATGCCGAGCAGGCCGGCGATTGCGTAAAAGGCGGGCATCACCACTCCTGCGAATCGTCGGGATCGCCTTCGGTCGCCGTCGTCGCGGCATCGGCAGGCTTGCGGCGGCGCACGATCGCGACCAGCGCGCCGGCGCCGACCAGCAGGATCACGGCCGGTCCCGCCCACAGCAGCCAGGTGCGACCTTCCAGCGGTGGCTTGTAGAGCACGAACTCACCGTAGCGCTGGACCAGGAAGGCCTTGATGTCGTCGTCGCTGCGGCCTTCGCGCATCAGGTCGAGCACTTCGCGTCGCAGCTGCATGGCGATCATGGCGTTGGAATCGGCCAGCGACTGGTTCTGGCACATCACGCAGCGCAGTTGCAGGGTGAGGTCGTGGAAGCGTGCCTCCTCGGCGGGGCTGTCGAAGCGCAGCGGCGCGGCGTCGGCTTCCTGATTCGCCTGGGCGAAGGCGGGCTGCGCCACGCCCACAGCCGCGACCAGCAGCAGCCCAAGCGTCGCGCCGACGATGTGACGCATCGAGGGCAGACGCATCAGCGCGATCCTTCGAACCGGGCCAGCGCGGGCAGCAACTCGTTCTGGATGATGGCGTCGTCGAGCGGGCCGACGTGTTTCCAGCGGATGATGCCCTTGCCATCGACGAGGAAGGATTCCGGCGCGCCGTAGATGCCCCAATTGATCGCGGCGCGACCGTCCTGGTCGGCGACGACCACCATGTAGGGATTGCCGAAATGTTCGAGCCAGCGCAGCGCGTCGGCGCTCTCGTCCTTCCAGTTGTAGCCGACCACGCGCAGGCGCTTGGTTTCGGCGAAGCGGGTCAACACCGGATGCTCTGCCTGGCATTCCACGCACCAGCTGCCCCAGACGTTGAGCAGAAAGGGTTGGCCTTTCAGGTCCGACAAGGACACGGTGTACGACGGGTCGTGCAGCACGGGCAGCGTGAACGCCGGCGCCGGCTTGTCCAGCAGCGCCGAGGGCAGGGCGTCGCGATTGGGCTTGCGGCTCATCCACACGCCGGCCGCGAGCAGGGCGGCGAGCACGATGAAACCGGCCAGAGGCAGCCAGCGCGAGGGCTTCATGCGTTGGCTCCCTGCGGCGATCCGGTGGCGGTGTCTGTGGATAGGGGCGCCGCTGCGGGCGTGGCGCCGGAGCGGGCGGGCGCATCGCCGCGCCGGGGCTCGCTCGCGCGCACGCGGAAGCGCTTGTCGCTGGCCGTCACCGCGCCGCCCAGCGCCATCAGCAGCGCGCCGGCCCAGATCCAGCGTACGAACGGTTTGACGTACACGCGCATCGCCCAGGTGTCGTTGCCGAGCGATTCACCGATGGCGACATAGGTATCGACCAGCAGGCCCGCCGCGATGCCGGATTCGGTCATCACCTGACCGCCGGCCAGATAGCGGCGTTTTTCCGGATGCAAGGTGGCCTGCAGCTTGCCGTCATGGAGCACCTGCACGGTGCCGTAATCGGACACGTAGTTCGGGCCGCGAACTTCCCGGATGCCGTCGAAGCGGAAACCGTAGCCGCCCAGTTCCAGCGTGCTGCCGGCGCGGACCGCCAACTCGCGCTGCTGGCCCAGGCCTTCGACCAGCAGGGCGCCGATCAGGAACACGGCGATGCCCAGATGCGCCAGACTCATGCCGAGCATTTCGCGGGTCATGCGGCCGCTGTTGCCCAGGCGCTGCCAGACGAAGCGCAGGGTGCCGGCGCCGACCCAGACCGCGCCGAGCACGCCCAGTGCGGTTTTCCACTGGCCCTGCGGGGCGAGGAAGAAGGCCACGACGGCGGCCGCCGCGGCCAGTGCCGCCCACGGCGCCAGCAACCGCAGCGGCGTGCGCAGGTCGTCACGCTGCCAGCGCGCCAACGGCCCCAGCGGCAGCAGCGCCACCAGCGGCGCCATCAGCAGCAGGAACATCAGCGCGAAATACGGCGGACCGACCGAAATCTTTCCCAGATCCAGCGCATCGGCCAGCAGCGGGTACAGCGTGCCGAGCAGCACCATCGCGCAGGCGGTGGTCAGCAGCAGGTTGTTGATCAGCAGCAAGGTCTCGCGCGAACGCGTGGCGAATGGCTTGGCGTCGATTTCGGTATCCGGTGCGCGCAGCGCGTACAGCACCAGCGAACCGCCGATGACGATGCCGAGGAAGATCAGGATGAACAGGCCACGGCCCGGATCGGCGGCGAAGGCGTGAACCGAGGTCAGCACGCCGGAGCGCACCAGGAAGGTGCCCAGCAGCGACAGCGAGAAGGCCGCGATCGCCAGCAGCAGGGTCCAGCCGCCGAAGCTGCCGCGCTTTTCGGTGGTGGCCTGCGAATGGATCAGCGCCGCGCCGACCAGCCACGGCATGAAGCTGGCGTTCTCCACCGGGTCCCAGAACCACCAGCCGCCCCAGCCCAGTTCGTAATAGGCCCACCAGCTGCCGATGGCGATGCCCAGAGTCAGGAAGGCCCAGGCGGCGTTCGTCCACGGCCGGGTCCAGCGCAGCCACTGGGCGTCGATGCGGCGTTCGAGCAAGGCGGCGATGGCGAACGCGAACGGCACCGAGAACCCGACGTAGCCGGCGTACAGCATCGGCGGATGCATGATCAGCCCGGGATCCTGCAGCAGCGGGTTGAGGTCGTGGCCTTCGCCGGCGGCCGGCAGCAGCCGCGCGAACGGGTTGCTGGTGAAGAACAGGAAGGCGAGGAAGCCCAGCGCCACGACGCCCATGACTCCCAGCACCCGCGCCACGGTGGCCTCGGGCAAAGATTGCGAAAAGCGCGCCACGGCGGCGGTCCAGATCGCCAGCACCAGCGCCCACAGCAGCAGCGAGCCTTCGTGCGAGCCCCAGACCGCGGTGAAGCGGTACAGCGTCGGCAGCAGCGAGTTGGAGTTGTCGGCGACGTACTTCACCGAGAAGTCGCCGGTGACGAAAGCCCAGGTGAGCAGCGCGAAGGCCAGGCCGACGGCGAGCAACTGCAGATAGGCGGCGGGCCTGGCCACCGCCATCAGCGCGCGGTCGTTGCGGTGTGCGCCCAGCAGCGGCAGCGCCGCCTGCATCAGCGCGACCATCAGCGCCAGCGCCAGGGCGAACTGGCCCAGTTCCGGCAGCATTACTGCAAGCCCTCCGCTGGCGTGGCCGGCGCGGCGTCCACGTTGTGCTTGCGGTGCGCCTCGGCCATCTTGTCGGCGACTTCGCGCGGCATGTAGGTTTCGTCGTGCTTGGCCAGCACTTCTTCGGCCACGAACACGTTGCCGCGCATCCGGCCGGTGGCGACGACCGACTGGTTCTCGCGGAACAGGTCGGGAAGGATGCCGGTGTAGACGACCGGCAATTTCGCGTCGCCGTCGTCGACCAGGAAGTGCGCTTCCATCGAACCGGGCTCGCGCCGGAACGAGCCCGAAGCGACCATGCCGCCGAGGCGGAAGCGCGACTGGCCGCTGGTGACGCCGCTGCCGGCGCTGCCGTCGAGCACTTCGTGTGGGGTATAGAGATAGGCGGCGTTGTGCTGCAGCGCGAGCGCGGCCAACGCGGTGGCGATCCCGCCGGCGGCGGCCAGGGCGAGGACGAGGATCAGGCGGCGTTTGCGGGTCGGGTGCATGATGTCGGGTTCATCCGCGCGACAGCGGCGCGTCGGAGGGGGGATTCTGCGCGGACAGCGCGCGGCGCTGGCGATTGCGGATGGCGCGCAGGGCGGAGCGTGCCAGCAGCTTCGGGACGAGGTAGTCCCAGGCCAGCATCACGGCGAACACCGCGTAGGCGGCGATGACGTAATCGCGGTAGCTCATGGGGTCTCCCCGCAGGCCAGCTGGGCGGTCCAGTGCTTGCCGGCTTCGCGCCGCAAATTGTCGGCGCGCGCGCGTGCCAGCAGCGAACCGGCGAACCACAGGTGGGTGCCGGCCACCATCCACCACAGCGGCGGCAGCATGCTCGGGTCCATGTGCGACTGCCCGAACAGGACGATGGTCTGGCCCTGGTGCAGCGAGTTCCACCACACCACCGACCAGCGGATCACCGGCAGCAGGGCGACCCCGACGATGGCCAGCAGGCCGGCGGCGCGTGCGGCGTTGCGGCGGTCGTCGATGGCGGCATACAGACCCATCACGCCCAGGTACAGGAACAGCAGGATCAGTTCGGTGGTCAGCCGCGGGTCCCAGCTCCACCAGGTGCCCCACATCGGCTTGCCCCAGATCATCCCGGTAGCGAGGGTGACGACGGTGAACGCCGCGCCGGTGGGCGCGCAGGCCATGGCGAGGATTTCGCACAGCTTGATCCGCCAGACCAGGGCGATGGCGGAGTAGATCGCCATCAGCGCGAAGACGCCCATGCTCATCCACGCCGAAGGGACGTGGATGTAGAGAATGCGGAAGCTGTCGCCCTGCTGGTAGTCGGCGGGCACCTGCCACAGTGCACCATACGTACCGACGGCGATCGCGACCATCCCGAGCAGGTACGCCCAGGGCGCCCAGCGCTGCGCGAATCGGTCAAAGTACGGCGGCGAGCCGAGTTGGTGGAACCAGCGTATCAGGGGAGACATCGTGGCCTGTGCGGGGGGCGGCTGCGAGAGACACCGCGACAATCCCGCAAGGATACCAGCGCCGGCCGTTGCCCGCCTTGATCCAAGGCAGGGTGAACCGTCGCCGCAGGACTTTGCCTGCTGCCTTGTGCTTGGCGGCTTCCATGGTGTGCTCTCGGAGGGGCGGAATTCGGACGGCATGGCCGATTACCGCCTCAAATGCCGATACTGGGAAGAGGGGAGATTGCACTTCCGGAAGACATTGCCCCCGCAGCATGACGCCCGCGCCGGGGCAGGCTAGACTCCGCCGAAGGCTGCCTGCGAGGAATTGCCCGTGCGTCCGACCGATGTGCGCGATCCGCAGTATTTCCACAAGGTGGTGGACTGCCAGTGGGCCTGTCCGTCGCACACGCCGGTGCCGGAATACATCCGCCTGATCGCGGCCGGCCGCTACACCGACGCCTACCTCGTCAACTGGGAATCGAACGTGTTCCCAGGCATCCTCGGGCGCACCTGCGATCGTCCCTGCGAGCCGGCCTGCCGGCGCGGGCGGGTGGAGGAGAAGAACACCGGCAACCCCGAGCCGGTGGCGATTTGCCGGCTCAAGCGCGTGGCCGCCGATCACAAGGACCCGGACGTTGCCGCGCGGCTGCGGGAAAAGCTGCCGCCGACGGCGCCGCGCAACGGCAAGCGCATCGCCTGCGTCGGCGGCGGGCCGTCGTCGCTGACCGTGGCCCGCGACCTGGCGCCGCTGGGCTATGACGTCACGGTGTTCGAGGCCGATCCCAAGCCCGGCGGCTTCATGCGCACCCAGGTGCCGCGCTTTCGCCTGCCCGAGCGGGTGATCGACGAGGAGACCGGCTACATCCTCGACCTCGGGGTGAACTTCGTCGGCAACCGTCGCATCGAGTCGATGAAGGCGCTGCTGGCGGAAGGCTGGGACGCGGTCTTCGTCGGCTGCGGCGCGCCGCGCGGGCGCGATCTCGACCTGCCGGGCCGGCAGGAAGCGGCCGCGCAGATCCACGTCGGCCTCGACTGGCTGGCGAACGTGTATTTCGGCCACGTCACGCAAGTCGGCAAGCGCGTGCTGGTGCTGGGCGGCGGCAATACCGCGATGGACTGCTGCCGCAGCGCGCGGCGGCTGGGTGGCGAATCCGTCACCGTGCTGGTGCGCTCGACCTTCGAGGACATGAAGGCCAGTCCGTGGGAGAAGGAGGACGCCATGCACGAGGGCATCCCGATCCTGCCCTGCCGCGTGCCCAAGGCCTTCCTGCATGAGAACGGCAGGCTGGTCGGCATGCGTTTCGAGATCGTGCAATCCGTCTATGACGACAGCGGCCGCCGCAAGCTGGTGCCGACCGGCGAGCCGGACGAGGATCATCCCTGCGATGAGGTGCTGATCGCGGTCGGGCAGGAAAACGCCTTCCCGTGGATCGAACGCGATTGCGGCATCGCCTTCGGACAGTGGGACATGCCGGTGGTGGACAAGGCGACGATGCAGTCCTCGCTGCCGCAGGTGCTGTTCGGCGGCGACGCCGCGTTCGGGCCGAAGAACATCATCTGGGCGGTGGCGCATGGCCACGAGGCGGCGGTGTCGATCCACCAGTTGCTCTCGGGCGCGGACCCGGCGATTCGCCCGCCGCCGACCACCAATTTGATGTCGCAGAAGATGGGCATCCACGAGTGGAGCTACGACAACGAGATCGTGCGCGACGAGCGCTTCATCGTGCCCTGGGCCGAGCAGGCGAAGAAGCTCGACTCGATGACGGTCGAGGTGGAGCTGGGCTTCGACGCGGCGACCGCGTTCAAGGAGGCGCAGCGCTGCCTGAACTGCGACGTGCAGACGGTGTTCACCGACCAGCTGTGCATCGAGTGCGACGCCTGCGTGGACATCTGCCCGATGGACAGCATCACCTTCACCACCAACGGCGAGGAGGACGACCTGCGCAAGCGGCTGAGCGCGCCCGCGGTCAACCTGGCTCAGGACCTGTACGTCTCCGGCGAGCTCCGGACCGGGCGGGTGATGGTCAAGGACGAAGACGTGTGCCTGCACTGCGGGCTGTGCGCCGAGCGCTGCCCGACCGGCGCCTGGGACATGCGCAAGTATCTATTCCAGCAACCCCACGCCGGCGCCGGTTGCGGCGGGCAGGAGACGCCCGCGTGACCGAGCCGCCCATCGCCGCCACCAACGACTTCGTCGTCAAGTTCGCCAACGTCAACGGCTCCGGATCGGCGTCGGCGAACGAGCTGTTCGCCAAGTCCATCCTGCGCATGGGCGTCCCGGTGTCGCCGCGCAACATCTTCCCGTCCAACATCCAGGGCCTGCCGACCTGGTACGAGGTGCGCGTCACCGAGGCAGGCTGGCTCGGCCGTCGCGGCGGCGGCGTCGAGCTGATGGTGGCGATGAACCCGCAGACCTGGGCCCAGGACGTGGCCGAAATCGCGCCGGGCGGCTATCTGTTCCACGACAGCACCAAGTCGCTGCCGGCGTCGAAGTTCCGCGACGACATCACCGTGATCGGGATGCCGCTGACCGCGATCTGCAACGCGACCTACGCCGATCCGCGCCAGCGCCAGCTGTTCAAGAACATCATGTACGTCGGCGCGCTCTCGCAGTTGCTGGGCATCGAGGCCGAGGTCATCGAGCAGCTGATCGGCGAGCAATACCGCAGCAAGGAGAAGCTGCTGGTCGCCAACCGCGAGGCGCTGCACCTGGGCCGCGACCACGCCCGCGAGCAGATCGGCGATGCGGTGCGCCTGCGCGTGCGGCGCGCCGACAACGTCGGCAAGCGCATTTTCGTCGATGGCAATTCGGCGGCCGCGCTCGGCTGCGTGTACGGCGGCGCGACGGTGTGCGCGTGGTATCCGATCACGCCCTCGTCGTCCTGCGCCGAAGCGTTCGAGCGCTATTGCGGGAAGTTGCGCAAGGACGCGCAAGGGCACAGCCGCTACGCGATCGTGCAGGCGGAGGACGAGATCGCCTCGATCGGCATGGTGGTCGGCGCCGGCTGGAACGGCGCGCGCGCCTTCACCACGACCTCGGGGCCGGGGATCTCGCTGATGAGCGAGTTCATCGGTCTGGCCTACTTCGCCGAGATTCCGGTCACCCTGATCGACGTGCAGCGCGGCGGTCCCTCCACCGGCATGCCGACCCGCACCCAGCAATCCGACGTCCTGCTCTGCGCCTACGCCTCGCATGGCGACACCAAGCACGTCCTGCTGCTGCCCGAGGATCCGTACGAGTGTTTCGAGTTCGCCGCCACCGCGCTCGATCTGGCCGATCGCCTGCAGACCCCGGTGTTCGTGCTCACCGATCTGGACATCGGCATGAACCAGCGCCTGTGCGAGCCGTTCGCCTGGGAGCCGTCGCGCCGCTACGACCGCGGCAAGGTGATGACCGTCGAGGAACTGGAAGCCGGGCGCGATTTCGGCCGCTATCTCGACGTTGATGGCGACGGCATTCCCTACCGCACCTATCCCGGAACCCATCCGACCAAGGGCGGCTATTTCACCCGCGGCACCTCGCGCGACGCCTATGCGCGCTATTCCGAGCGCGGCGCCGACTACATCTACAACATGGAGCGGCTGCTGAAGAAGTTCGACACCGCCCGATCGCTGGTGCCGCAGCCGGTGCTGCATCGAGCCGCGCAGCCGACCCGGGACGGCGCGATCTTCTTCGGGTCCACCAGCCCGGCGATGGCCGAGGCAAGGGCCTTGCTCGATGATCGCGGTCTTCACCTCGACACGCTGCGGCTGCGCGCGTTTCCGTTCCCGGACGCGGTCGCGAAGTTCATCGCGTCCCACGATCGGGTGTTCGTGGTCGAACAGAACCGCGACGCGCAGATGAAATCCCTGCTGGTGAACGAGCTGGGCATCGATCCGGCGAAGCTGGTCTCGATCCTGCACTTCGACGGCACCCCGATCACCGCGCGCTTCATCGCCGGCGCCATCTCCAACGCGTTGGCTGCGCCGGCCCCGAGCACGACGCCGCAGGAGCAGGCCGCATGACCTACCTCGCCAAGCCCAAGATCCACCACCCCAGCCTGACCCGCAACAAGGTCGGTTATACCCGCCGCGACTACGAGGGCGCCGTCTCCACCCTGTGCGCCGGTTGCGGGCACGATTCGATTTCGGCGGCGATCATCCAGGCCTGCTGGGAACTGGACATCGAGCCGCATCGCGTCGCCAAGCTCTCCGGCATCGGCTGCAGCTCGAAGACGCCGACGTATTTCCTCGGCAACTCGCATGGGTTCAATACCGTGCATGGGCGCATGCCCTCGGTGCTCACCGGTGCCAACCTCGCCAACCGCGACCTGCTGTACCTGGGCGTGTCCGGCGACGGCGACAGCGCCTCGATCGGCATCGGCCAGTTCGTACACGCGCTGCGACGCGGCGTGAACATGGTCTACATCGTCGAGAACAACGGCGTGTACGGCCTGACCAAGGGGCAGTTCTCGGCCACAGCCGACCAGGGCTCGGTGTCGAAGAAGGGCGTGGTCAATACCGACGCGCCGCTCGACCTGGTCGGCATGGCGTTGCAGCTCGGCGCGACCTACGTGGCGCGCGGGTTTTCCGGCGACAAGCGCCAGCTCGTTCCGCTGATCAAGGGCGCGATGCAACATCCGGGCGCGGCGCTGATCGACGTCATCAGCCCCTGCGTGGCGTTCAACAACCACGCCGGCAGCACCAAGAGCTACGAATTCGTGCGGGACCACAACGAGGTCGCCAACCGCCTGGACTTCGTGCCCTGCCGCGACGAGATCGTGGTCGATTACGCATCTGGCAGCGTGCTGGACGTCGAGCTGCACGACGGCAGCGTGCTGCGCCTGCGCAAGCTGGCGGCCACCTACGATGCGCGCGATCGCACCGCGGCAATCCGCTACGCGCGCACCGCGGCGGCCGAGGGCGAGATCGCCACCGGGCTGCTGTACGTCGATCCGGACCCCCGCGACCTGCACCAGCACCTGAACACCGTGACGACGCCGTTCAACCAGCTGGGCGAAGCCGAGCTGTGCCCGGGCAATGCGGCGCTGGAGGCGATCAACGCGGCGCTGCGCTGATCGCGTGCCGTCGCCGTTCGTGGGCAGGTGACCTTCGGCAGGTTCGCGATCGGGGCCGCCGCCGCATGCTGGGCGCTGCGCACGGGTCGCCAACAGCGGAGGAAGGTCGATGTCGAAGGAAGTACCGGGCGCGCCGGATCGGCGCCGTTTCCTCGGGATGACCGCCGCCGGCGCGGCCACGCTGGGGCTGGGATTTGCGGCATCGGGACGCGGTTCGGCGCCGGCACACGGAATGGGCACTTCCGCGCTGCCGCCCTCGATCGCAGCCCTTTCGTCGGTGCTGGACAAGGCGGTTCCCATCGGCGACGACGAATACCGCGCGCGGCTGGCCAAGGCGCAGCGGCTGATGGCCGAACAGGGGATGGATGCGCTGTTCGTCGGTGCGGGAACCTCGCTGAAGTATTTCGTCGATCTGAACTGGTGGGGCAGCGAGCGCACCGCCGGCGTGCTGCTGGCCCGCCATGGCGATCCGGTCTACATCACTCCCGATTTCGAACGCAGCCGAGCGCTGGAGCAGATCCGTTTCGGCAAGGATGTGCGCACCTGGCAGGAGAACGAAAGCCCGTTCGCGCTGATTGCAGACACCCTGCGCGGCATGGGCGTGGCCACCGGCACGCTGGGCATCGAGGAAAAGGTGCCGTTCTTCATCGCCGAGGGCATCGCGCAGGCCGCGCCGCAGCTGAAGCTGGCCAACGCCACGCCGGTGACGGCCGGCTGCCGCGCGGTGAAGTCGGAGGCGGAAATCGCGCTGCTGCAGATCGCCAACGATGCCACGCTCGCCTGCTATCGCGCAGTCTGGCAGGCGCTGCAGCCGGGCATGACCCAGCAGGACGTGCAGGCGCTGGTGGCGCAGGCCTACGGACGCATGGGCGTGCGCGGGGCCGTCGACATCAACGTCGGCAAGTACACCGCGCAGCCGCACGGTTCGATCGAGCCGCAGCGGATCGTCGAAGGCACGGTGGTCATCCTCGACGACGGCTGCCAGGTGCACGGCTACACCAGCGACATCACCCGCACCTTCGTGCTCGGCAAGGCCACGGACAAGATGAAGCGCGTGTTCGCGCTGGTGCAGAAGGCGCAGATCGCCGCCCGCGAGGCCGCGCGCACCGGCGGGATGATGGGCGACATCGACGCCGCCGCGCGCAAGGTCATCGCCGATGGCGGCTACGGGCCCGGCTATCGGTTCTTCACCCACCGCCTCGGCCACGGCATCGGCATGGACATGCACGAGTGGTACTACGCCGTGGGCGACAGCCGGCAGCCGATCCTGTCGAACATGACCCTGAGCGACGAACCCGGCGTCTATATCCCGGGCGAGTTTGGTGTCCGGCTGGAAGAGTGCATGGTGACTACGCCCGAAGGCGGGCGCTGGTTCACCCCGCAGAGCCCGTCGATCGAACAGCCGTTCGGGTGAGGCCGCGTCACCGGAAGTCCGGGTTTCCCGGGGCTTCCGACCGATGGCCGCGGCGCATCGAACGATGCGGCTGGTTTCATCACCGATCCGGCCCTGAATCCGCTGCCGGCGCCACCTGCAGCTGGCCGTTGCCGGCGACGCGGAAGCGTCCGACCCGCACGTTGCCGGTGCGTTCCAGCAGGCGCATGTTGATCGACTGCTGGCGCAGCCCGGGGGTGCCGAAGCCGGTCTGCAGGGCCACGTTGATGGTCGCGCCGCGCGCCATCTGGGCGAGGCGACTGCCGAAGTACACCACCGACACCGTGTAGTCGCCTGGCTTGGGATCGCGCAGGATGAACTCCTCGGGCCCGTAGCCGCCGGTGAAGTCGCGCGACAGCGCGCCGCCCTGGTAGCTGCTGCGGTGGGCGTAATAGACCTCTTCGCCGTTCGGGTCGGTCACGTGCAGGTCGATGTCGGTGTCGTTGAGATCCCAGCGCAGCGTCACGCGCAGGCCCACCGGCAGCGCCAGCGCGGTGTCCTCGCCGGCGTCGCGCAGCGCCGCGCCGGGGCAGCGGCTGTGCAGGTCGTTGCGCTCGGCCAGGGCAATCAGGCCGATGTCGGCAAAACGCGAATTCCACGGCGAATCGACCACGTGCTGGAACAGGTCCAGCGCTTCGCGGCAGGTGGCCGGCGTCGCCAACGCCAGCGCCAGATCGCGGAACGACTGCGGTTCGTCCGGCGCGATGTCGCGAATCCGGCGCAGCAGCACGATGGCTTCCTGCGTCATGCCGGCCTGCTGCAGCCGGTAGGCGACCAGCCGCAGCGCCGCCTGCTGGGTCGGCATCAGTTCGACGATGTTGCTCAGCACCCGCCAGCCCAGCGTGCGATCGCCCAGCTCGAACAGGCGCTGGGCCACGTCGAAGTGAAAGGCCGGGCTCTGGCCGTACTGCGCGCGCAGGTCGAGGTAGCGCTGGTAGAGCGCGGCGGCGCTTTGCGCGGTGCCCAGCTCGGCGACATAGGGCGAATCCATCGCCACCGCCTGCAATTGCATGCTGATGGCGGGTTGATTGGCAGGTACAACCGTTCCCGGCGCCATCAGTGCGACCGAGCCGAGCACTGCAGAGGAATCGATGCGCGCTGCCGACGGTGGTGGCGGTGGTGGTGGCGCCGAGGATTCCGCCAACGGGGCTTCCATCGGTGCCGGCGAGGGCGAGGCCATCGTGGCTGCGGCGGAATCCGAAGCCTCCTCCCGCGCGTCGCCGCCTCCCACCTTGGGTTGGCGCGGCGGTGCGCCCTTCGGGAAGGACGTGTTCCACCATTCGATGCGCTGCTGCCAGCCCTGCGCGATCGCGCGCGCGTTGGCGGCCCAGTCCTGCGCCTTCTCGTTTTCCCGCTCGGCGCGGCGGGCCAGCACCCGCGCGTACAGATCGGCGTCGGCCTGCGAGGGCAGGATGCCGTAGCGGACGTAATCGTCGTCGCGTTCCAGCACCAGCAGGCTGGTCTCGCGATTGGGCACGCCGAAGCGCTGGCCCAATTCGGCCAATCGCGCGGCGTTGCTTTGCGGCTGGGCCTCCAGATCCTCGGCCTGCCAGACGGCGCACCAGAATGCGGCCAGCTCCGAGGCGCGCAGTTCGCTGGCACTGTGGCGGCGGATCGCGGCGCCGGTCGCCGTGGCGTGGGCGACTGGCAGGCGCGGCGTCGCATCCGGATCCGGGGAGACATGGCAGCCGCGCAGCGCGCCGCTGTCGGTGGCGATGCTTTCCATGTGCCAGTCGCCATCCAGCACGCCCAGTCGGGCTTCCAGCGCCGGCGTGCGGGTCAGCGCGCCCACCGCATCGGCGGGTGTGATCGTCGCCAGATCCAGTACCTGACCGCCGGATCGGGTCAGCCAGCGCGCCAGCGCGGGATCGCCGACGCCGCGCGCGATCACGAACACCGGCATGCTGGCAGCGGGCGCCATCCGGCCGGGCAAGGTGTTGACCGCATCGCTGAACAGAAGCACGCGGTCGACCCGACCGCTGGCGTCCCAGTCGGCCAGCGCGGTCGCACCGTCGGGCGTTTCGGCGGCCAGCCGCGCGATCAGCGCGTCGATGTCCGCCTGCGAGGCGAGGCGGATCTGGCTGCGCTGCAGGGTTTCGCGCAGCACCGTGAGCTGGATCTCCACCGCGTGACCACGCAGATAGTTCGAAAGCAGCTCCAGTTCGGCGCGACGATCCTTGCCGAGAGTGCTCCAGGAGGCGTCCCAGACGATTTCAAGACGTGCCGGGAATGTCGTCGCTGCGCGCACGGGCTGCGGTGGCACCGGCACTTCCAGCCAGCGCATCCGCAGGCCGTCGTCGAAGCGTGCGGTGAATCCCGCGTCGCCGTCCGGCGCCTGCAGGCACAGGCTGCGAGTGGAGCGTGAGCTGCCGGCATCCCATCGGGACGTCAGTCGTTCGCCGCTGGTGGCCCAGCCCAGGCCGGCATCGCCGCCGTGGGCCAGCGGGCCGCGCACGCTGATGCTGGCCTGCAGCGTGCTGCCCGCGGGCAGGCCGTCGTCGAGCGCGTGTTCCCAACCGCAGGCGCGGCGCTGGCCGAGGCTGGCCACCTCGATCCGTACCCGGCGCTCGCCGTGGGCCGGCACCGGAAACACCCGGATGCGGTAGCTGTTGCCGGCTTCCTTTTCCGCCAGCGCCGGATCGACCTGTCGACGTTCGGTTTCCTCGAACGCCACGCGGGCCTGCACGCGCTCCACCGGCACCGCGTCGCGCAGGCGGCCATCGACGTCGAGCGCATAGCCGCGCAGGCGCTCATTGGCCGCCAGCGGCAGGCGCACCGTGGCTTCCAGCGGGCGATCGTGCGGATTGCGCACCACCAGTTCGATCCGGCGCAGCGCGAACGGCCCGTCCACCGTCCATTCCAGCCCGGTTGCGCGCGTCAGCACGTCGCCATCGACGCGGATCTGCGGAGACTCGGCACCGGCGCGGTTGGGCACGAGGGCGGCGGCGAGGGCGAGGGCGAGCGAGGACAGCGCGGGCAGGGTTCTCATCGAAGGTCTCGGTGAAGGAGTCGTGGTGGACAGTGAAGGCCTTGTCCCGGGTCAACGTACCAAGGTGGCGAATGGGGTCAACCCGGCGCGGGGCGTTCGTCCATCGCCGGTGCGGGCTGCGCCATTGCACGCCGAATTTGGCAGCCATGCGGACATGGCGGAATTGCGTCGCGGCGGCTGCGACGGCGGGCAATTACTATGGGCGCATCCTGATTCCGGTTGCCGCCATGGCCAAACCCGCTTCCAAAGCCAGAACCGCCTACGTCTGCAGCGAATGCGGGGCCGATTACGCCAAGTGGCAGGGCCAGTGCGAGGCCTGCGGGGCGTGGAATACGCTGTCCGAAATCGCGCTGGAAACGGCCGCACAGGCCAAATCGCCGGCGTCGCGGCGCAGCGGCTGGGCGGGCAAGGTGGATGCGCCGAAGGTGACGCCGCTGGCGCAGGTGCAAACCGACGCGCAGGCGCGCGCATCGACCGGCATCGGCGAGTTCGACCGCGTGCTCGGCGGAGGGCTGGCCGAAGGCGCGGTGGTGCTGGTGGGCGGCGATCCCGGCATCGGCAAATCGACGCTGCTGCTGCAGGCGCTGGCGCAGATGGCGCCGGCGTTGCCGGGGCTGTACGTGACGGGCGAGGAATCGCTGGCGCAGGTGGCCGGACGGGCGCAGCGGCTCGGGCTGCCGCTGGAGGGCTTGCAGGCGCTGGCGGAAACCTGCGTGGAGCGCATCCTCGAACATGCGGTCAAGGCGCGGCCGCGCCTGCTGATTGCCGATTCGATCCAGACCCTGTGGACGGAAACCCTGACCGCCGCGCCGGGCTCGGTGTCGCAGGTGCGCGAGGCGGCGGCGCGGCTGGTGCGCTACGCCAAGGAAACCGGCACGGCGGTCTTCCTCGTCGGCCATGTGACGAAGGAGGGCGGCATCGCCGGTCCGCGGGTGCTGGAACACATGGTCGATGCGGTGCTGTATTTCGAGGGCGATTCCGGCAGCCGTTTCCGCGTGCTGCGCGCGTTCAAGAACCGCTTCGGCGCGGTCAACGAACTGGGCGTGTTCGCGATGTCCGACCGCGGCCTGCGCGAGGTCTCCAATCCTTCGGCCATCTTCCTGTCCGGCAGCGGTGGGCCGCAGCCGGGCAGCTGCGTGATGGTGACGCGCGAGGGCACGCGCCCGCTGTTGGTGGAAGTGCAGGCGCTGGTGGACGCTTCGCCGCTGTCCAACCCGCGGCGCGTGGTGGTGGGGCTGGAAGGCAATCGTCTGGCGATGCTGCTGGCGGTGCTGCACCGCCACGGCGGGGTGATGGTCGGCGATCAGGACGTGTTCGTGAACGTGGTCGGCGGCATCCGCGTGCAGGAAACCGCCGCCGACCTGCCGGTGCTGCTGGCGGTGCTGTCGTCGCTGCGTGACCGCCCGTTGCCGGAGAAGATCGTGGTCTTCGGCGAGGTCGGCCTGAGCGGCGAAATCCGCCCGGTGCCCAACGGCGAGGAGCGGCTGAAGGAAGCCGCAACCCACGGCTTCAAGCGCGCCATCGTGCCCAAGGCGAATGCGCCGAAATCGGGCGGCTACAAGGGCATGGAAGTGGTGGGCGTCGAGCGTCTGGCGCAGGCGTTGGAACAGGCGTGAGCACCGCGCTGGAATCGACGCGCTCGCGCTGGCGTGGTCCCGGTGCCAGACTGGGGGCGCTGGATGCGTGGCTGCTGGAGCCGCGCGATTCGACGCTGCGCTGGCTGCCGCGGCCGCTTCGGGAATTGCTGTGGTTCGGGCTGAAGGAGGCACGTGCCTGCCTGTTCGCCGGGCTGTTTTTCGTCGCGGTGTTCGCGATGCCGCGCGCCGGGTTGTTCGGCTTGCCGCGCTACGATGTCTTGCTGCTGTGGGCGCTGCTGGTGCAGGGCTGGATGCTGCGGGCGAAGCTGGAAAGCCGGGACGAATTCCGGGCGATCTGCCTGTTCCACGTCGTCGGCTTCGTGCTGGAGGCGTACAAGACCCGGATCGGGATGTGGAGCTACCCGGATTTCGGCTACACCAAGCTGCTCGGCGTGCCGCTGTTTTCCGGCTTCATGTACGCGGCGGTGGGCAGCTACATCATCCAGGCGTGGCGTCTGCTCGACGTGCGTATCCGCCACCATCCGCCGTACTGGATGGCGGTCGGCGCGGCGCTGCTGATCTATGCCAACTTCTTCACCCATCATTACATCGGCGACTACCGCTGGTACATCGCGGCGCTGGTGTTGGGACTGTATGCGCGCGCCACCGTGGTGTTCCGGCCGCGCGACCGCGACCGTCGCATGCCGCTGCTGCTGGCGTTCGTGCTGATCGGGTTCTCCCTGTGGCTGGCGGAGAATTTCAGCACCTTCCACGGCATCTGGCGTTACCCCAACCAGATGGGCGCGTGGTCGCGCGTCCACATCGGCAAGTGGAGCTCATGGTCGCTGCTGGTGATCATGACCTTCACCATCGTGGCCGGACTCAAGCACGTGAAGGCGAGCATCCACGTGCCGGAGGATTGAGCTCCCGGCAATGCCGGGTTGATTGGCGTTGCCTGCCTCAATGTCCGCCGCCGGCCGGGCCGCCGCCCTTGGCGCCGAACGGTGGCCTGGCCAGCCAGACGAAGGCGATCACGGCGAGGAACAGAATGCCGAGCAGGTGGAAGATCTCGTTGAAGCTGATCTGCGCGGCCTGATTGGAAATCATCATCTCGACCACCGCGGCGCCGTGCTGGAGATCGCCGCCGCCGTAGGCCGCCACCTGCTGCAGGGCGGCCGGATCGAGCCGGGAGACATGTTCGGTCATCTGCGCGTGGTGGAAGGCGCCGCGCGAGGTCCAGGCGTAGGTGGTCAGCGAGGCGGAGAAGCTGCCGCCAAGCGTGCGCAGGAAGGTCATCAGGCCGGAGCCCGCCGAGATTTCGTGCAATTCCAGGTCGGACAGCAGGATCTGCAGCACCGGCATGAAGAACAGCGCAACGCCAATGCCCTGGAAGAATTGCACCCAGGCGACGTGGGAGAAATCGACGTCGAGGTTGAATGCCGAGCGCATGAAGCTGGTCAGCGACATGGCGACGAAAGCGAAGCTCGCCAGGATGCGCAGGTCGAAGCGGTTGGCGTATTTGCCGATGAAGGGCGTAAGCACGATCGGCAGCAGGCCGATCGGCGCGGTGGCGAATCCGGCCCAGATCGCGGTGTAGCCCAGGTCGTACTGAAGCCACAGCGGCACCAGGATGCCGACGCTGAAGAAGGCGCCGTAGGCCAGCACCATGGCCAGGGTGCCGGTGGCGAAGTTGCGGTGGCGGAACAGGCGCAGGTCGACGATCGGGTCGTCGTCGGTCAGTTCCCAGATCACGAACACCGCAAGCCCTATCGCCGCGACGATGGCGAGAGCGACGATCAGCGGCGAGGCGAACCAGTCCTCGTCGTTGCCGAGGTCGAGCAGGATCTGCAGCGCGCCGACGCCGAACACCAGCGACATCAGCCCGACGTAATCCATCTTCGGCTTTTCCAGCTTCTCCGGCCGGCCCTTGAGCTGGCTGCCGACCACGGTGCTGGCGAAGATGCCGATCGGGATGTTGATGAAGAAGATCCATTCCCAGCTGTAGTTGTCGGTGATCCAGCCGCCGAGGATCGGCCCGGCGATGGGCGCGACCACCGTCACCATCGCCAGCAGGGCGATGGCGTGGCCGCGCTTGGCCGGCGGATAGATCGACAGCAGCAGGGCCTGGGTCACCGGATACATCGGTCCGGCCAACAGGCCCTGCAATGCGCGCGCCACGACCAGCAGGCCCATGGTGTGGGCCATGCCGCACAGGAACGAGGCGCAGACGAAGCCCAACGTGGACCACATGAACAGCTTGCGCTCGCCGTAGTGGCGCGCCAGCCAGCCGGTCAGCGGCAGTGCGATCGCGGTGCTGACCGCGAATGAGGTGATGACCCAGGTGGCCTGGTTGGCGCTGCCGCCGAGATTGCCGGAAATGGTCGCCAGCGAGACGTTGGCGATGGTGGTGTCCAGCACCTGCATGAAGCTCGCCAGCGCCAGACCGAGCGTGGTGAGGGCGACGTTCGGCGGCCGGAAATCGGCCAGTGTCGGCTTGGAGGCTTCCTGCCCGGGCGGGATGCCGGACGCGCCTTCCTGATCGGCGATGCTGCTCATGTGGCGCGGCTCAGCCCCGAGGGTTGCCGGGCAGATTGCTTTCGATGATCGATTCGATCCGCGCGTCCGCCTCGTGCAGCTGGCGCGCGTAGGCGTCGGTGCGCAGCACCGGCTTGTCGGCCGGCGTGGCCGGCAGGACCGGGCCGCTCTGGTCGTGGACGTCGACCGTCACCGCCATGCTCATGCCCAGCCGCAGCGGATGGTCGGCAAGCTGCTTGCGGTCGATCGCGATCCGCACCGGGATGCGCTGGACGATCTTGATCCAGTTGCCGCTGGCGTTCTGCGGCGGCAGCAGGGCGAAGGCGCTGCCGGTGCCCATGCCGAGACTGGCCAGCCTGCCGTTGTAGGTGACGTTGCCGCCGTACATGTCGGCGGTCAGGCTGACCGGCTGGCCGAGGCGAAGGTTGTGCAGCTGGGTTTCCTTGAAATTGGCGTCGACCCAGACCTCGTCCAGCGGGATCACCGCCATCAGCGGAGCGCCCGGAGCGACCCGCTGGCCGAGCTGGACGCTGCGACGGGCCACGTAGCCATCGACCGGGGCGACGATCGCGGCGCGCTGCACGGCCAGATAGGCCTCGCGCAGCTGGGCGGCGGCGGCCTGCACCTGCGGCTGGCTGGCGACGGTGGTGGCGTCGACGAGAGCGCGGCTGCGCGACAGTTGACCCTGCGAAGCAGTGAGCGCCGCGCGGGCAGCGTCCAGGCCGGCGCGCGCGTGCGCCAGTTCCTCGGCCGACACCGCGCCGCTGGCGACCAGGCCGCTGCGCCGCGCCACGTCGTCCTGCGCCTGCCTGAGCGCCACCTGGCGCGCGGCGATGTCGGCCTGCGCGCTTTCCACGCTGCTGTACAGCCCGCGCACCTGGCGCACGGTGCCGGCAAGGTTGGCTTCGGCGCGCTCCAGCGCGACCTTGGCGTCGTTCGGGTCGAGCTGCACCAGCACCTGGCCGGCGCGCACCCGCATGCCGTCGTCGGCGTTGATCGCCACCACCGTGCCCAGCGTCTGCGGGGTGATGCTGACGATGTTGCCCTGCACGTAGGCGTCGTCGGTGTCCTGCTCCCAGCGGGCGATCAGGAGGTAGTACGCCAGCCAGGCGATACCGGCCACCAGCAGGACGATGGCGAGGATCGTGAGTGCGCGCTTGCGCTTGCCGTTGCCCGGCCGCAGCGCGGTTTGCGAGGCCGGCAGGGTGGGGCCGCTGCCGGTGGAGGTGTTCGGGGTGGTTTCGGTGGTCATGGCGGTTTACTTGGAAGCGGTCGGGTCGGGGGCGGACGGTGCGATCCCGCCGCCGAGCGCCTGGTCGAGGTCCACGCTGGCGGTGCGCCGCTGCGCGCGCAGGCTGGACAGAAGCTGGTCGAGCTGGAGCACCGGCTGTTCGGCGGACAGCACGTCGAGCCGGGTGGCCAGCCCGGCGCGGTAGCGCTGCTGGACCTGCGCATGAGCGCTGGCGGCGGCGGTGCGCGCCTCGGTGGCGCTGGCGATCTGGTCGTCCAGAGCGCGCGCCGCCTGCACCGCGTCGGCGACTTCGCGGATGGCGTTGAGCAGGGTCTGGTTGTAGGTGGCGACCGCAAGATCGCGATCGGCTTCGCTGCCGCGCAGCTGGCTGCGCAACAGGCCGCCTTCGAAGATCGGCAGGCTCAGCGCCGGCCCGCCGTTGAGCAGCAGGGCCTTGCTGTTGAACAGGTCGGACAGGCCGCCGGACACCAGCCCGACGATCGCGCTGAGGTTGAGGCTGGGATAGAAGGCCGCCTTGCTTGCGTCGATGCCGCGCTGCGTGGCTTCCACCCGCCAGCGCGCGGAAACGACGTCGGCGCGACGCGCCAGCAGGTCGCTGGACAGTTCGGAAGGAATGGCGAGCCGAGGCTGCGCCAGCTGCGGACGGGTGATCGAAAGACCGCGATCCGGATCGGCGCCGATCAGGGTGGCCAGCGCGGTGCGCAGGGCGTCGATGCGCTGGCCGGCCAGCTGCGCCTGTTGCTGCGCGGCGGCAGCGGCGCTGCGCCTGGAATCCACCGTGATGCCGTTGTCGATCCCGGCCTGCCTGCGCTGTTCGGACAGATGCAGCGCGCTGGCGCTGCGGGCGAGCTCGGCCTGCGCGGTGTCCTGCAGGTCGAAGGCTTGCGACAGTGCGATGTAGGTGCGGGCAATATTGGCGGCCAGCGTCACCCGTGCCGCACGGGCGTCGATTTCGGCGGCGTGGGCGTTGTCCACCGCCGCTTCCCAGCGGTTGCGCGACTGGCCCCACAGGTCCGGGCTGAATTTCAGGCTCAGCATCAGCACGTCGGCGACGTTGAGCTTGCCGCCGACTTTCGGCCCGGCCAGTCCTTCGGGCAGCTGGATGCCGTTGATCTGGGCGCTGGCGCCCACCGACGGCAGCCGCGCGGCATCGGCCACGCCGGCTTGCGCCTGGGCCTTGCGCGCGCGCGCGTCGGCCATGGCCAGCGTCGGCGAATTTTCCAGTGCCTCGTCGATCAATGCATCCAGTTGCGGATCGCCGAAGGTGCTCCACCAGCGTTCATCGGGCCAGGCCGCGGGCGACAGGGCGACGTTGCCGAGGGTGCGGCTGGCAGACAGCGTGGCCGGGTCGCGCGGTGTCTGCGCGAAGGTCAGCGGGCCCATCGACGTGCAGCCGGACAGCAACGCGGCCCCGCACGTGAGCAGGAACAGGGATCGACGCATGGTTCAGTCTTCGCTGGTGAGGTTGTCCCGGACCTGTTCGAGCAGCCGGGTCATCTGGATGCGGGTGGCTTCGTCCATGCCGCGCAGCGCCCGTTCGCGCACGCGTTGGCCGCATTGTTCGATGTCGCTCCAGATGGATTCGCCGGCTTCGGTCAGCTGGATGTTGAGGGCGCGGCGATCGTTCGGGTCGGCGCTGCGCGCCAGCAGGCCGCGCGCCTCGAGCTTGTCGAGCAGGCGCGTCATCGCGCCGGGGTTGAGGTTGGCCAATCGCGCGAGGTCGGTGGCGCCGGCGACACCGTTGGTGGCCAGCGACTTGATGGTGATGAACTGGCTGAAGTTCAGCGAATGGCCGGAGGCCGCGAGCTCGCGCTCCATCCGCTGCCACATGGCATCGCGAACCTGGCGGAACAGCAGGCCAAGCGCGGAACTGCTGCTGGCCGTCCTGGCGGCAGGGGAGGTGGAAGGCGTGGTCATGGGCGGGCATTCTATAGCCCATGCAATAGTTGTCAAGGCAAAAAATGCCGTGACAAGGATATCGGTCGGGTCAGACCCCGTGGCGCAGCACCAGTTCCAGCACGAATTTGCTGCCGAAAAAGGCCAGCACCAGCAGCGCCATCGCGGTCAGGGTCCAGCGCACGGCGATCGTGCCGCGCCAGCCGCGCCGCCAGCGGCCCAGCAGCAGGGCGCCGAACGCCAGCCACGACAGGATGCTCAGGATGGTGTGGTGGACGATGTGCTGGGCGAACAGGTTTTCGACGAACACGGTGCCGGTCAGCAAGGTCGCCGTGAGCAGGACGAAGCCGGCGCCGATGGTGCGGAACAGCAGGGTTTCCAGTTCGGTCAGCGGCGGCAGGGCGCGCAGCCAGAGGCTGAATTCACGCCGGCGCAGCGCGCGCTCCTGCGCCCACAGGAACATCGCCAGCACCGCGGCCAGCGACAGCGTGGCGTAGCCGAGCAGGGCCAGCCAGGCGTGCAGCAGCAGCTGCCAGCCCAGCGCTTCGGGCCGGACCGTGTGGCCGTACAGGCCGTAGGCCAGCAACAGCACGGCGGCCAGCGGAAACACCACCACGCCCAGCGCCCGCGCCGACCCTCCGGCGGCGCCCAGCACCGTGAGCGCGGCCATGCCCAGGCCCACCAGCGACAGCGCGGCGAAGAAATGCAGGTCGGTGGAACCGGTCTGGTACCAGCCTTGCCAGTGGGCGAAGGCGTGCAGCAGAACCGCCGGAATCGCCGCCCACAGCCAGGTGCGGCCGCGGGACTCGCCCGACGCGCGGGCATCGCGCACCAGCAGCAGCGTCGCGATGGCGTAGAGAACGGCGGCGAGGACGTTGGCGAGCATGGGGAAAGTGTCGCACAGCGGCGGTACCCGGCGCCGGCCCGGGAGCCGCGTCAGGTGAAGCGCAGCACCTGGCCCTCGCGGTCGAAGGCGGCGAAATCCGAGACTCTGCCGTCGTTGATTGCGTTGACCATGAAGCGTAATGGCTGAGCGGCCTCGTCGGCGCTGGGGGCGATCCCGCCGCGGCCGTCGAGGCTGCCGACGAACACCATGTCCCACTCCTGGCCGGTGGTGGCCGATTCCGCCTTCAGCGCGGCGAACCCGGCGATCTCGTGCGGCGCCTTGTCCACGCACAGGCAGGGGCTGATGGTGCCGCCTTCGCGCCGTTCGAAGCGTTCGCGCTGGGCCGCAGTCGCGTTTTCCGGCAGTTCCACCCGGGCGAATACGAAGAGCAATCGCTGTGGCTCGGGTTGCTGGCGGGCGGCGGTAAGCAGGTCGTCGAAGCTGGCAAGTTCCATCGGGTCGATCCGGCGGGCGGGCAGGGCGCGACCCTAGCATGCGGACGGCAGCGGCGTGGCCCGGTTGCGGAAAATCTTGATCGTGGTCAAACGCGAAAGCCGATCAGGGCCTATCCTGCACGGGCAACACCTCCGAGCCCCGGCGCCTACGTCTTCGGATAGGGCGCCCGGGCCGTGGCGGCGACGCCACTGGGTCGGCCTCGGAAACGGGCCCGCCTCCCGCGTTTGGAAAGGAGCAACAACATGGCGTCCCTCGTCGACGGCTTCGGCCGGAGTTTTCCCTATCTGCGGCTGTCGCTGACGGAAGCCTGCAACTTCCGCTGCAGCTACTGCCTGCCGGACGGCTACCGCGCCAACGGTCGTCCGACCTTTCTCGAACAGGACGAGATCCGCCGGCTGCTGCGCGGTTTCGCCGGGCTGGGCATGCGCAAGGTGCGGCTGACCGGCGGCGAGCCCAGCCTGCGCAAGGACCTGCCCGAGATCATCGCCATCGCCGCCGGCACCCCCGGCGTGCGCAAGGTGGCGTTGACCACCAACGGCTGCCTGCTGCTGAAGAAGGCGCGGCAGTGGCGAGAGGCCGGCCTGACCGCGCTCAACGTCAGCGTGGACAGCCTCGACGCGGCGCGCTTCCAGGCGATCACCGGACACGATCGCTTCCAGGACGTGATCGACGGCGTGGAACTGGCACTCGGGCTGGGCTTCGATTCGGTCAAGCTCAACGCGGTGCTGCTGCGCGGGCTGAACGACGACGCGCTGCCGCAGTGGCTGGACTATCTGCGCGAGCGCGATGTGTCGGTGCGCTTCATCGAACTGATGCGCACCGGCGACAACAAGGATTATTTCGAACGCCATCACGTGCGCGCGGAAACGCTGCGGCAGCAGTTGCTCGACGCCGGCTGGACGCTGGTCCCGCGTGCGGCGGACGCCGGCCCGGCGCTGGAATTCCGCCGCCCGGACTATCGCGGCCGGATCGGCATCATCGCGCCGTATTCGAAGGATTTCTGCTCCGGCTGCAACCGCCTGCGGGTGACGGCGCGCGGCGACCTGCGGCTGTGCCTGTTCGGCGAGTTCGGCATCCCGCTGCGCCCGCTGCTGCAGTCGGACGACGACCACGAGGCACTGATGGGGCGGATCGCGACCCAGCTCGGACTGAAGGCGGCCGGACACGGCCTGCATCAGGGCAACTCCGGCATCACTCCGCACCTGGCGTCGATCGGAGGCTGAGGCGATGGCCGACACCGACAGCGCGGCCTTCCACATGGCCGACATCCGCAGCAAACGCGCCACCCGCCGGCGTGCGGTGGCGGTGGGCGAATTCATCGCCGGCCCGGATGCGTTCCCGGTCGTCGTCGAACGTCGCCTGCCCAAGGGCGATGCGCTGGTGATGGCGGAAATCGCAGGGCTGCAGGGCGCGAAGTCCGCCTCGAACCTGATGCCGCTGTGCCATCCGCTGTCGCTGGAACTGGTGCGCGTGCGCTGCCTCCCGATGGCGGAGCGCCACGTCATCCGCGTGTATTGCGAGTGCGCGACCGAGGCCCGTACCGGCGTCGAGATGGAGGCGCTGGCCGGCGTCAATGCGGCCCTGCTCACGCTCTACGACCTGACCAAGCCGGTCGAGCCGGCGCTGGCGATGACCGGCACGCGACTGCTGTTCAAGGAAGGCGGCAAGAAGGGGCTGTGGATCCATCCCGACGGCATGAGCGATGAGGAACGCGCCCACTACCGCCCGCAGGCGCTGCCGCGGCTCGACGGCGTGCCCTGCGCGGTCATCACCCTAAGCGACCGCGCCAGTTCCGGCGAGTACGAGGACCGCTCCGGACCGGAACTGGTGAACGGGCTGCACCGGCTCGGCGCCGACCTGGCGCACGTTGAGGTGCTGCCGGACGGGATCGATCCGCTGGCCGAGCGGCTGCGCAAGCTGTCTGCGCAAGGGGTGCGGATCTGCCTGTGCAGCGGTGGCACCGGGCTGGGGCGGCGCGACGTCACGCCGGAAGCGCTGCGGATGGTGGCCGACCGGCCCGTGGAGGGCCTGGCCGAACTGCTGCGCAGCGCCAGCGCCGAACACACGCCGCTGGCCTGGCTCAGCCGCGCCGAGGTCGTGCAGCTGGGCGGCATGCTGGTCTTCGCGCTGCCGGGCAGCCCGCGCGCGGCGCGCCAGTGCATGGACATCCTCGCGCCGCTGCTGGCGCACGCGCTGGCGATGATCGACGGCAGGCCGCACGCATGATCGGATATGCCGAAGCTCTGGAGATCCTGCTGCGCGAAGCGCCGGCGCCGCAGGTGCAGCGCACGGCGCCTGCCGTCGGGCAGGTGCTGGCCGAGGCCGTCGCCAGCCCGGAAGCGCTGCCGCCGTTCGACAATTCGGCGATGGACGGCTTCGCGCTGCGGGTCGGGCCGGACGGTGCGAGCGCCGGTGCGGAATTCGACGTGCGTGGCGCGCAGGCGGCCGGCGATGCGGCGGCGGTTGCGGGCCAAGGCGCTTGGGAAATCATGACCGGGGCGCGGGTGCCCGATGGCCTGGACGCGGTGATTCCGGTCGAACAGGTTGCCGTGCTGGCGCGCGGCGCCGACGGGCGCCCGCGGCGCATCCGCCTGAATGCCGATTTGCCGATGGGCCAGCACATCCGTTGCGCCGGCGAAGACGTGGCGGCAGGAGCGCTGCTGCTGGACAGGGGCGTTTGCCTCGAGGCCGCGCAGCGGATGCTGCTGTCCGCGGTCGGCGTGGCCGAGGTCGCCGCGGTGCGCCCGCCGCAGCTCGCCCTGATCAACACCGGCCGCGAACTGGTCGATGATCCGGGGCAATCGCTGGCCTCCGGCGAAATCCGCAACAGCAATGGCCCGTATCTGGCGCAGAAGATCATTGACGCCGGCGCGCTGCTGGTGCGGCGTGCCACCGTCGGCGACGATGCCGATGCCTTCCGCGCGGCGCTGCGGCAGTCGCTGGATGCCGGCGCGCGGCTGCTGCTGAGTACCGGCGCGGTGTCGATGGGGCGCCACGATTTCGTGCCCGATGCGCTGCGCGACCTCGGCGCGACGATCCATTTCCACAAGGTCCGCATCCGACCCGGCAAGCCGCTGCTGTTCGCGACCCTGCCGGACGGCCAATTGTTCTTCGGCCTGCCCGGCAATCCGGTCTCCAGCGCGGTCGGCATGCGCTTCTTCGTCGAACCGGTGCTGCGCCGGATGCTCGGCCTGCCGGACGAGCGTCCGCTGCGGCTGCCGCTGGCCGAGCCGTACCGCAAGCGCCATCCGCTGCGGTTCCACCTCAAGGCCAGCGTGTCCGTCGCCGCAAATGGGCGCGTGCTGGCGCGGATCCTGCCGGGGCAGGAGTCGTTCAGGATTGCGCCGATGGCGCGCAGCAATGCCTGGATCGTGCTGGGCGAGGATATTGGCGATCTCGATGCGGGCGCCTTGGTCGATGTCCATGGGCTGTCGCACTGGCGCGGCCCGCAGTTGACGGGAAATTGAGCGATGAAAGTCGAAGTGAAGCTGTTTGGCGCGTTCCGGGATTTCGAGAAAGAGGCACTGGTGACGCTGGACCTGGCGCCGGACGCGCGGGTGGAAGACGTGCGCAACGGCCTGGCCGCCTACGCCGGCGCGCACTGGCCGCAGTTCTGCCCGAAGCTGCTCGGGCATTCCGCGTTCGCCAGCGAGCACGCGGTGCTGCGCGAAGGTGACCCGGTGCCGGCCGACGGCAAGATGGCGGTGCTGCCGCCGGTCAGCGGAGGCTGAAATGGACGCGCCAGGCCGACACCACTGCGCCGTCGTCGATATCGCGCGCGAACGTCTGGATCCCGCCGCCGCGCTGGAGTTCGTCTCCGATCACGGCTTCGGCGGCATCACGATGTTCGTGGGCCGGGTACGCGACCTCAACCACGGTCGTGTCGTCACCGGCGTGAGCTATGACATGTTCGACGCGCTGGCGCTGAACGGATTCGCCGGGATCGCCGCGCGCTGCGACGCCGAGTTCGGGCCGAAGCTCAAGCTCTACATCGCCCACGCCAAGGGCCGGCTCGGCATCGGTGACCTGGCCGTGGTCGTGGCGGCCGGCACCCCGCACCGCGACGAGGCGTTTCGCGCCTGCCGGATGGCGATCGAGGCGGTCAAGCACGAGAGTCCGGTGTGGAAGCAGGAGCACTACGCCGACGGCGACAGCGTCTGGAGCGAAGGTTGTTCGCTGTGCGGGCACGCTGAGGCGCGTGAAGCGGCGGGCGAGGGGGCGTCGTCGTGAAGGTGCAGCTGCAGGGCCAGTCGCTGCGGCTGCGCATCGACGAGGCCGAACTGGCGCGGCTGCGCGACGGTCGGGACGTGGTGAATCGCACCGTCCTGCCGGGGCCGGATGCCTTCGCCCAGAGCGTCGTCCTGGGCGATGTCGCGCATGCGACCCTGTCCGGTGGCGCGAGCGACTGGCGGCTGGTCCTGCCGCGGGCGCAGGTCGAGGACTACGTCCAGCGGCTGCCCTGCAAGGACGGGCTGCGCCAGGCCCTGCCCGTGCACGGCGGCGAGGTGCTGGACGTCGATTTCGAGGTGGACGTGCGCGACAGCGCGCGGGTGCGCGGCAAGGCCAGGCGCGAAGGCTGACGGGCGCCGGTGCCGCGAAAAGCTCCCTGACGGCCGCGCGTGGCCGTTGTTCACACTTCCGGCAGGGGCAAGGCTCCCGATTCAGGATTTTGACTCCGATCAAAAAGCCGATGGGCGAATCGGCGCACCCTGTTCCGATGGCGACGGTGGCGGCCGCTTTTTGGTTGTGCCCGAGCCCATTTCCTCGAACGGAGCAGGCGGGCCCATGGCAATCCAGAAGCTGGCAACGGCAGTCCCATCCCCATTCATCTGCGCCGAGGCGCACGACGGGAGGGCCGCAGCATGAGCTACTTCCTCGATCGCCTGCAGTTTTTCAAGCGCAATCCCGAACCCTTCGCAGACGGCCACGGGTTCACCAAGACCGAGAGCCGCGACTGGGAGAACACCTATCGCGCGCGCTGGCAGTACGACAAGATCGTGCGCTCGACCCACGGCGTGAACTGCACCGGTTCGTGCAGTTGGAAGGTTTACGTCAAGAACGGGCTCGTCACCTGGGAAACCCAGCAGACCGACTACCCGCGCACCCGGCCGGACCTGCCCAACCACGAACCGCGCGGCTGCCCGCGCGGCGCCAGCTATTCCTGGTATCTGTACAGCGCCAACCGCCTCAAGTACCCGCTGATCCGCGGCGCGCTGCTGCGGATGTGGCGGCAGGCGCGCAAGTCGATGGCGCCGGTCGATGCCTGGGCGAGCATCGTCGAGGATCCGGCCAAGGCCAAGGCCTACAAGACCCGCCGCGGCATGGGCGGCTTCGCGCGGGTGCGCTGGGACGAGGCCAACGAGCTGATTGCGGCGGCCAATCTGTACACGGCGCGCAAATGGGGCCCGGACCGGATCATCGGTTTCTCGCCGATCCCGGCGATGTCGATGGTCTCCTACGCCTCCGGTGCGCGCTATCTCTCGCTGATGGGCGGCGCCTGCCTGAGCTTCTACGACTGGTACTGCGACCTGCCGCCCTCCAGCCCGCAGGTCTGGGGCGAGCAGACCGACGTCCCCGAGTCGGCAGACTGGTACAACAGCCGCTACATCATCGCCTGGGGCAGCAACGTCCCGCAGACCCGCACCCCGGACGCGCATTTCTTCACCGAGGCCCGCTACAACGGCACCAAGACCGTGGCCATCACCCCGGACTATGCGGAAGTGGCCAAGCTGTGCGACCACTGGCTGCATCCCAAGCAGGGCACCGACGCCGCGCTGGCGTTCGCCTTCGGCCACGTGATCCTCAAGGAGTTCCACGTCGACCAGCAGATCCCGTACTTCGTCGATTACTGCCGCCAATACACCGACATGCCGCTGTTGGTGCGGCTGGAAAGGCGCGACGACGGCCGCCTGGTGCCGGGACGCTTCCTGCGCGCCTCCGACTTGGGCGGGCTGGGAGAGGCGAACAATCCCGAGTGGAAGACGCTGGCGTTCGACGAGAACACCGGCAGCATCACCGTTCCCAACGGCTCGGTGGGCTTCCGCTGGGGCGAGAAAGGCAAGTGGAACATCGAGGAAAAAGACAGCGCCGGCCGCGAGACCCGGCTGCAGCTGAGCTTCAAGGACGGTTTCGATGCCATCGAGGCGGTCAGCTTCCCGTACTTCGGCGGGATCGAGAACGGCGCCTGGACGGCCTCCAAGTTCGACGAGGTGCTCGAGCGCAACATCCCGGTGCGCAAGCTGCAGCTGGCCGACGGGCGGGAATGGGCGGTGGCCACCGTCTATGACCTGCAGTTGGCGCAGTACGGCATCGATCGCGGCTTCGGCGGCGGCAACGTGGCGGCGAGCTTCGATGCCAACGTTCCGGGCACGCCGGCGTGGCAGGAGGTCATCACCGGCGTGCCGCGCGCGGACGTGATCGAGATCGCGCGCGAATTCGCCAGCACCGCGGCCAAGACCCGCGGCCGCAGCATGATCATCGTCGGTGCCGGCATGAACCACTGGTACCACAACGACATGAACTACCGCGGCCTCATCAACATGCTGATGATGTGCGGCTGCGTCGGCCAGACCGGCGGCGGTTGGTCGCACTACGTCGGCCAGGAGAAGCTGCGCCCGCAGACCGGCTGGCTGCCGCTGGCGTTCGGGCTGGACTGGAGCCGCCCGCCGCGGCAGATGAACGGCACCTCGTATTTCTATTTCAACTCCGACCAGTGGCGCTACGAGAAGCTCGGCATCGACGAGATCCTTTCGCCGCTGGCCGACCGCAGCAAGTACAGCGGTTCGATGGTTGACCTGAACCTGCGCGCGGTGCGCATGGGCTGGCTGCCCTGCGCCCCGCAACTCGACCGCAATCCGCTGGATCTCGTCCGCGAAGCCGAAGGCAAGGGCGTTGCGCCGGTGGACTTTGCGCTGTCCAAGTTCAAGGACGGCAGCCTCGATTTCGCCTTCGCCGACCCGGATGCGCCGCAGAATTTCCCGCGCAACATGTTCATCTGGCGCTCGAACCTGCTCGGTTCCTCCGGCAAGGGCCATGAGTACATGCTCCGCCACATGCTGGGCACCCGGAACGGTCTGCAGGGCAAGGATCTGGGCGAGCGCGGCGCGACCAAGCCGGAAGAAGTGAAGTGGCATGACGAGGCGCCGGAAGGCAAGCTCGACCTGCTGGTGACGCTCGACTTCCGCATGTGCACCACCGCGCTGTATTCCGACGTGGTGCTGCCCACCGCGACCTGGTACGAGAAGAACGACCTCAACACTTCCGACATGCACCCGTTCATCCACCCGCTGTCCAAGGCGGTGGATCCGGCGTGGGAAGCGCGCAGCGACTGGGACATCTTCAAGGGCATCGCCGAAACGGTCTCCGGGATGGCGCCAGGCGTGCTGGAAACGGTGAAGGACCTGGTTCTTGTGCCGACCCTGCACGACACTCCGAACGAGTTGTCGATGCCGCTGGGCGTCACGGATTGGAAAAAGGGCGAGTGCGAGGCGATTCCCGGCAAGACCATGCCCTCGATGGCCGTGGTCGAACGCGATTACCGCGACATCTTCAAGAAGTACACCTCGCTCGGCCCGCTGCTGGACAAGCTCGGCAACGGCGGCAAGGGCATGAACTGGGATACCAGGGACGAGGTGAAGTTCCTCGGCGATCTCAACCATCGCGTGCGCGAGGAAGGCGTCAGCCAGGGGCGGCCGCAGATCGATTCTGCCATCGACGCCTGCGAGGTCATCCTGCATCTGGCCCCGGAAACCAACGGTCACGTGGCGGTCAAGGCGTGGGAGTCGCTGGGCGGCTTCACCGGTCGCGACCACACCCATCTGGCGGTCGGCAAGGAGCACGAGGCGATCCGCTTCCGCGACATCCAGGCGCAGCCGCGCAAGATCATCTCCAGCCCGATCTGGTCGGGACTGGAAGACGAGCACGTCAGCTACAACGCCGGCTACACCAACGTCCACGAGCTGATCCCGTGGCGCACCCTGACCGGCCGCCAGCAGTTCTACCAGGACCACCAGTGGATGGTCGATTTCGGCGAGGGCTTCATGCAATACCGCCCGCCGGTCGACACCAAGACGGTCGCGCCGCTGCTCGGAAAGAAGCCGAACGGGCACAAGGAAATCCTGCTGAACTGGATCACCCCGCACCAGAAGTGGGGCATCCACAGCACCTATTCGGACAACCTGCTGATGCAGACGCTCTCGCGCGGCGGCCCGATCGTGTGGATGAGCGAGGACGACGCCCGCGAAGCCGGGATCGAGGACAACGACTGGATCGAGCTGTTCAACGTCAATGGCGCGGTGGCCGCGCGCGCCGTGGTCAGCCAGCGCGTCAAGCCCGGCATGGCGATGATGTACCACGCGCAGGAACGCATCATCAACGTGCCCGGCAGCGAGATCACCGGCACCCGCGGCGGCATCCACAACTCGGTCACGCGGGTGGTGCTCAAGCCCACCCACATGATCGGCGGCTACGCCCAGTACGCCTATGGCTTCAACTACTACGGCACCTGCGGTACCAACCGCGATGAAGTCGTGATCGTGCGCAAGATGGACAAGATCGATTGGCTGGAAGAGGAGGCCACGGGATTGGCGCACCAGGGGGGCGACCTGGAGAAATCCGATGTCTGACCGGATGCCCGTTTCCCCGATTTCCGATTCCCGAATCCACAAACCCGGAGCCAACCCATGAAAGTCCGCGCACAGATCGCGATGGTGCTGAACCTGGACAAGTGCATCGGTTGCCACACTTGTTCCATCACCTGCAAGAACGTGTGGACCTCGCGCGAAGGCGTGGAATACGCGTGGTTCAACAACGTGGAGACCAAGCCCGGCATCGGCTACCCGAAGGAGTGGGAAAACCAGGACAAGTGGAACGGCGGCTGGGTGCGCACCCGGGCCGGCAAGCTGGTTCCCAAGGCCGGCGGGCGCTGGCGGCTGCTGTCGAAGATTTTCGCCAACCCGGACCTGCCGCAGATCGACGACTACTACGAACCGTTCGATTTCGACTACCAGCACCTGCACGAGGCGCCGGACGTCCACCACCAGCCCACCGCGCGTCCGCGTTCGCTGATTTCCGGGCAGCGCATGGAGAAGATCCACTGGGGGCCGAACTGGGAGGAAATCCTCGGCACCGAGTTCGCCAAACGCGCCAAGGACAAGAACTTCGACGGCGTGCAGAAGGAAATCTACGGCGCCTTCGAAAAGACCTTCATGATGTACCTGCCGCGCCTGTGCGAGCACTGCCTGAACCCGGCCTGCGTCTCCGCCTGCCCGTCCGGCGCGATCTACAAGCGCGAGGAAGACGGCATCGTGCTGATCGACCAGGACAAGTGCCGCGGCTGGCGCATGTGCGTGTCGGCCTGCCCGTACAAGAAGATCTACTACAACTGGAAGTCGGGCAAATCCGAGAAGTGCATCTTCTGCTACCCGCGCATCGAGATGGGCGAGCCCACCGTGTGCTCGGAAACCTGTGTCGGCCGCATTCGCTACCTCGGCGTATTGCTGTACGACGCCGACCGCATCCAGGAAGCCGCATCCGTCCCGGCCGAGAAGGACCTCTACCAGGCGCATCTGGACATCTTCCTCGACCCGTTCGACCCGAAGGTGATCGCGGCCGCCCGCAAGGAAGGCATCCCCGACAACTGGCTGGAGGCGGCGAAGGCATCGCCGACCTACAAGCTGGCCATCGACTGGAAGCTGGCGCTGCCGCTGCACCCGGAATACCGCACCTTGCCGATGGTCTGGTACGTGCCGCCGCTGTCGCCGATCCAGTCCGCCGCCGAGCGCGGCCGCGTGGGCATGAACGGCGAACTGCCGGACGTGGCCTCGCTGCGCATTCCCGTGCGCTATCTGGCGAACATGCTCACGGCCGGCGACGAGGCGCCGGTGGTCCGCGCGCTGGAGCGGATGATGGCGATGCGCGCCTGGCGTCGCGCCCGCAACGTGGACGGCGTCGAGGACACCCGCGTGCTGGAACAGGCCGGCCTGACCGTGGCGCAAGCCGAGGAAATGTACCGGTACCTCGCCATCGCCAATTACGAAGACCGCTTCGTGATCCCGACCGCGCACCGCGAATACGCCAACGACGCCTTCGGCGAGCGCGGCGGCTGCGGCTTCAGCTGGGGCAACGGCTGCAGCGGCGACTCGCCGTCCGACCTGTTCACTCAGCGCAAGACCACCCGCTATTCGGTGCACCCGAATCGCGAAGAGAAATTCGAGGTGCTCGAATGAGCCTGCTCAAGCTGGTCGGCGTGCTGCTGGACTACCCGCAGGATGCGCTGTGGGAACACGGCGAGGAACTGCTCGCCGCCGCCGAGGATCCGGGACTGTCGAAGGTGCGCCGAGCGCAGTTGGCCGCCTTCGTCCGCGAACTGCTAGAAACCGATCCGCTGGAGGCCCAGGAACGCTGGCTGCTGCTGTTCGACCGCGGTCGTTCGATGAGCCTGCTGCTGTTCGAGCACATCCACGGCGAATCCCGCGATCGCGGGCAGGCGATGGTCGACCTGATCTCGGCCTATCGCAAGAACGGCTTCGAACTGTCGGCCAGGGAACTGCCGGACTACCTGCCGTTGCTGCTGGAATACCTCAACCAGCGTCCGGCGGAAGAAGCGCGCGACTGGCTCAAGCACGTCAGCCACATCGTCGGACTGCTGGCCGCGCGCGCCGGCGAGCGCGGCAGTCCGTACGCGCTGCTGCTGGAAATCCTGGTCGAACTGGCCGACGGCAAGGTCGATCTCGCGCCGCTGCGCAAGCGCGCCAGCGAAGAGCCGCGCGACGACACCATCGAGGAAATGGATCGGCTGTGGGAAGAGGAGGCGGTGCGCTTCGGCGCGGATGCTCCCTCCGAAGACTGCGCGCCGCCCACCCGCCGCCCCGCCACCGCCCAACGACAGGTGCAGCCATGAGCTATTTCGATGTCTTCTGGTTCCAGATTTATCCCTACATCGCCATGGCGGTGTTCTTCGTGGGCAGCCTGGTGCGCTTCGACCATTCCATGTACACGTGGCGCAGCGGCTCCAGCCAGCTGCTCTCCACGCGCGGAATGCGCATCGGCAGCAACCTGTTCCACGTCGGCATCCTGGTCGTGCTCGGAGGCCACATCGTCGGCCTGCTGACGCCGCATTCGCTCTACACCATCTTCATCAGCCAGGAAAACAAGCAGATGCTGGCGATGGTCGTGGGCGGGACTTTCGGCGTGCTCTGCCTGGTCGGCATGGTGATCCTGATGTGGCGGCACCTGTTCAACCCGCGCATCCGCGCCACCGACAACTGGCGCAACGTCCTGCTGCTGGCGCTGCTGATGGCGCAGCTGCTGCTCGGATTGAGCACGATCTTCCAGTCCGCGCACCACCTCGACGGCAGCGTGATGACTCTGCTGGCCGATTGGGCGCAGCGCATCGCCACGTTCCGCGGCGGCGCCGCCGAACTGATCTCCGGCGTCCACTGGGTCTACAAGGCGCACATCATCCTCGGGCTGACGCTGTTCCTGATCACGCCGTTCACCCGTCTCGTGCACATCTGGAGCATCCCGCTGAGCTACCTGTGGCGGCCGTACCAGGTGGTGCGTCGGCGCCAGCCGCCGCTGCGCTACGGGCCGAGGGGCTGAGCCATGGGCGAGCGCAGGCCGGGCAGCCGCGAGTTGCCGATCACCGTCATCGATTCGGGCAAATCGGTGGCGCAGGAAGCCCACGCGCACCACCACGACGAAGCCGGCGAAGGCCCGCGCACGTTGGGGCAGGCCGCGCCAAGCTATCTGTCGGTGGGCGACACCGCGATCAGCGAGGCCGAGATTGCGCGCGAGATGCAGTTCCACCGGGCGATGAAGCCGGAGCAGTCGCGCGCCGACGCGGCGCGCGCGCTGGTGGTGCGCGAGCTGCTGCGGCGCGAGGTCGATCGGCTCGGGCTGATGGACGAGGTGGAGGCCAGCGGCGGCGAGGCGATCGAGGAGGCCTGCATCCGGGTCCTGCTGGAGCGCGAAGTGGAAAACCGCGTGCCCAGCGAGGACGACTGCCGGCGCTATTACGACCAGAATCCCGAGCGCTTCCACGCGCCCGACCGGATCCGCGTCCGCCACATCCTGTTCGGGGCCGCGGCCGACGACGTCAACGGCCGCTTCGATGCCCGCAGCCGCGCCGAAAACGCGATCGCCGAGTTGAAGCAGCAGCCGCACCTGTTCGCGGATCTTGCGCTGCGCCTGTCCGACTGCCCGTCGAAGGACAGCGGCGGCGACCTCGGCTGGATCGAACACGGACAGACCACGCCGGAATTCGATCGCCAGGTGTTCCGCCTGCGCGAAGGACTGGCTGCGTTCCCGGTGGAGTCGCGCTGGGGCTATCACGTGGTCTGCGTCGATGCGATTGCCGCCGGCGAAAAACTTGCGTTCGATCAAGTCCACGCTCGCATCTCGGACTATCTTGAACTGCAGGTGCGGCAGCGCGAACTCCAGCTCTACCTGCAGGGCCTGCAGGAGCGCTTCGAAGTGCGCGGACTGGCCGAGATCGAGGCGGGGGCGGGCTGAGCGAAGATTCGCGCGTCCGCATCCGCCTGCTCCCGCAACACGTCAAACGGAAACGCGGCCATGCAAGAGCAAGTCGAGATCAGCAACGCGCGCCGGCAGAAGGCGCTCTGGCTGAGCACCTTCGCCTTCGGCGTCTGCTTCGCCATCTGGGTGGTCTTCTCGATCATCGGCATGAAGCTCAAGGAGGAACTGGGGCTGTCCGACACCCAGTTCGGCCTGCTGGTGGCCACACCGGTGCTGACCGGTTCGATCAGCCGCCCGGTTCTCGGCATCTGGTCGGAGATGATCGGCGGGCGCCGGGTGTTTGCCCTGACCATGCTGGTGGTGGCGGGTTTCGCTTATGCCTTGCCCTACGCCAGTTCCTATCCGGTGATGCTGGCGCTGGGCCTGGGCCTGGGTCTGGCGGGCGGCACCTTCTCGATCGGCGTGGTCTACGTTTCGGCCTGGTTCCCGCGCGAGAGGCAGGGCACGGCGCTGGGGTTGTTCGGCATGGGCAACGTCGGCGCGGCCGTCACCAGCTTCGGCGCGCCGCTGCTGCTGGCGGTGATGGACTGGCGGCATGCGATCAACGTCTATGCCACGGCGGTTCTCGTCACCGCGGTGCTGTTCTACCTGCTGGCGGAACCCGCGCCGAAGAGCGCGGCCAACGCGGGCCAGCCGGCTTCCCTCAAGGAGCGGCTGGCGCCGCTGGGCAATCTGCAGGTGTGGCGATTCTCGCTGTACTACTTTCTCGTGTTCGGCGGGTTCGTGGCCCTGACCTCGTGGCTGCCGCGCTATTACATGGGCGTCTACAAGGTCGACATCGCCACCGCCGGCATGCTGGCGGCCAGCTTCGGTCTGCCGGCCACGATCTTCCGCGCTTTCGGCGGCGTGCTCGCCGACCGCTATGGCGCGCGCAAGATCATGTACATCTCGTTCTCGGTGTGCATGGTCGGGTTGTTCCTGCTGTCGTATCCGAACACCCACTACGTGATCGAAGGCATCCACGGGCCGATCGCCTTCACCATCGCGCCGACCATGATCGAACGCGCGATCGTGCTGTTCATCCTCGGTTTCGTGATGTCGTTGGGCATGGCGGCGGTGTTCAAGCACATCCCGACCTACTATCCCAGCCACGTCGGCTCGGTCGGCGGCGTGGTCGGCATGATCGGCGGCCTTGGCGGATTCGTGCTGCCGATCGCCTTCGGCATGATGAACGACCTGGTCGGGATCTGGAGCAGCTGCTTCATGTTGCTGTTCGCCATCGCCCTGACCAACCTGCTGTGGATGCATTTCGCGATCCTGCGCGCCAACCGCGCCCGCCATCCCGAACTCGCCCACGACACCGACCTGCCGGAAATCATGGCGGCGCAGGAAGCCGCGCGGCATGCCCGCGCCGCGGCCGAGGCGGCAAGCGAAGCCGCGCGCGCGGCCGCTGCGGCGGCGGAAGCGGCGCGCAAGCGGGTGGGATAGGAGGCAGTCGCGGGAAGCGCCGGGCAACGCGGATCCGGTCAGCGTTGCCTGGACCTGTGGCCTACGGCGCCGGCGCAGCGGCACGAAGCGATTGCAGCCCGCGCCGCAGCGCGCCGATGAAAGCCGCGATCCAGGCGCACATCGCCACCACCAGGAACAGATCGGCGAGCGGATCGAGAAAATCCAGGCGCATCGCGCGCACCAGTTGGTGGGTGCAGGCCGCGTACATGCCCAGCGGGAACACCGCGCCCCAGTACAGTGGGTCGTAGCGCAAAGGGAAGCGCTTGTAGACGTGGCGCCAGACGCCCAGCACCAGCAGCATCGGAATCCACCAGGTGCCGGTGGCCCAGTAGAACACCGTGAACCCCTTGATGAAGGGCAGGACCGAGGTCAGGAATGGCGCCTCGTGGGCGTTGAGGATCAGCAGCGAGCCGGCCAGGGTGGAGATGGCCATCGCGCCCATGTTGATCCAGTACGGCGGCGACAGGTCGTGCGGCTGGAAGCGGAAGAAGGTGTAGCGGTAGAAGATCAGCGACATCATCCAGATGTAGAGCATTCCGCCCCACAGCCACATCGACAGCGCGAAGTAGTTGAGCTCGAGCTTCCACGGCTGGCCGGTGCGCGCGGCCAGCAGGGCGCTGAGCACGGTCAGCGACTGGGTGGCCACGACCGCCAGCAGCCAGCCGCCGCTGATGCCGCGATCGAGCGTCGGCTTGTCCTCCTTGACCGTGAGCACGGTGAAGATCGTGTAGGTCAGCACCAGCCACAGCGCGACCGCCAGCGTCCACAGCATCCAGCTTTCGCGCAGCGCCGAGTGCAGCAGCAGGAACTGCGAACCGAGCACGCCGGTGGCGGCGACCATCGTGAAAAAAGCCGGGCCGAGCAGGTGGTCGAACAGGTCGCCGAGGAAGGCGCGCGGATAGCGGATCAATCGGAGCAGGTACAGCGCCCAGAGCAGGACGTAGACGCCGAGGTTGAGGACGAACATGGCTTCGGCCAGCCGCGGCCAGCCGCGCATCCAGGCGGCCAGCGAGACGATGCCGGTGGCCATGACCATGCCGAAGTAGGCGGGCGACAGACTTTTCAGGCCACCGTGCGGTACGGGTTCGTTCATCGGTCCAGCGTCCGGGTTCGGAGGAGGCCAGTCGGCGCACGGAGGCGCGCGGGCGATCGTCCAGACTAGACCGGTGCGGCGCCTGGAATTTGATCGTGATCAATCTGCGTCGACGTCCGCGGCGACGGCGATCGGCGGGGCGGACGCCGTCAAAGCAGCAGCGCGACCGCTTTCACCTGGGCCCACAGCACCATTCCTTCGCGCAACCGCATCCGCTGCAGCGAGCGGTGCGAGATCCGCGCCAGCAGCGGACGGCCGCCGGCGTCCAGCCGCACCTGCACCTGCCCGCCGGGCAATTCGTCCAGTGCGACGATGCGGGCTTCGAGCAGGTTGAGCAGGCTGGAGTCTTCGTGGCGCGTCAGGGCCAGGCTGACGTCGCGGGCGAGGACGCGCACGCGCAGCGTGGTGCCGGACGGGTGCGCGGCGCCCTGCGCGTGCAGCGTGCCGGCGGCGGTGCGCAGGGTCAGCAGACCGTGCGGGTCGCGGCCGATGATCTCGGCTTCAAGCACCACGCCGGCGTCGTCGCGCAGCGCCAGCGGCAGGTCGGGCCGGTTGAGCAGATCCAGCGCCGGCCCCGAAGCGACAACGGATCCGGCGTCCAGCAGCACCAGATGATCGGCCAGCCGCGCCACTTCCTCGATCGCGTGGGTCACGTAAAGGATCGGAATGTCGGTCTCGCGACGCACCGCTTCGAGGAAGGGCAGGATTTCGGCGCGCCGCGGCGCGTCCAGCGCGCTCAGAGGCTCGTCCAGCAGCAGCAGCCGGGGGGAGGTCACCAGCGCCCGCGCCAGCGCCACCCGCTGGCGCTCGCCGCCGGAGAGCGTGTCCGGGCGGCGCGACAGCAGCGGCGCCAGCGCCAGGCGTTCGATCCAGGCGTCCAGCACGGCGGCCTGCGCGCTGGCGCGTTTCCAGCCGTAGCACAGGTTGCCGGCCACCGAAAGATGCGGCAGCAGGGCGGTTTGCTGGAACACGACGCCGACCGGGCGACGGTGCGGCGGCAGGCAGGTGTTTGCGTCCTGCCAGATCTCTCCGGCGATCCTCAGCGTTCCCTGCGCGCCGGGTTCCAGTCCCGCGATCGCGCGCAGCAGCGTGCTCTTGCCGCAGCCGGAGGGGCCGAACACGACGGTCGTCCCGGAGGCCGGCAGTGCAAGCGCCACGTCCAGCCGGAAGCCGCCGCGCGTCAGCTGCAGCGCGATGTCGGTGGCGGCGATGCGTTCAGTCATTGGCTATTGCCGTGCGCCGACCCAGCCATTGCATGAGCAGCAGCAGGGCAAACGAGAACAGCAACAGGCCCGCCGCCAGCCGGTGGGCATCGCCGTAGGCCATGCTCTCGACCTGATCGTAGAGCAGCACCGACAGCACCCGGGTTTCGCCCTCGATGTTGCCGCCCACCATCAGCACCACGCCGAATTCACCCACGGTATGGGCGAAGCCGAGCAGGGCGCCGGCCAGCAGCGAAGGGCGGGCCAGCGGCAAGACCACGCTGAGGAACCGGTCCAGCGGCGAGGCGCGCAAGGTCGCCGCGGCATCCAGCGTGGCCTGCGGGATGCCGGCAAAGCCGGCCTGCAGCGGTTGCACCACGAACGGCAGCGAATACAGCACCGAGGCCAGGAGCAGGCCGTTGAAGGTGAACGCCAGCGTGCCCAGTCCCAGTGCCGAAGTCAGCTGACCGATGGGCCCTTGCGGTGCGAACGCGACCAGCAGGTAGAAGCCGAGTACGGTCGGCGGCAGCACCATCGGCAGCGCGACCACCGCGCCGATCGGTGCGCGCCAGCGCGAGCGCGTGCGCGCCAGCCACCAGGCAAGCGGCGTCCCCAGCGCCAGCAGGATCAGCGTGGTCAGGCCGGCCAGCTTGAACGACACCCAGGCGGCCATGAGCCATGCCGGGGTTGTCGAAATGGCATCCATCGAGGTCAGTCGTAGCCGAGCGTGCGGATACGTGCGCGCACCGCCGGGGTTTGCAGGTAGCGCAGGAAGCCGCGTGCAGCGGCGTTGTTGCGGCCGTGACGGAGCAGCACGGCGCTCTGCACGATCGGCTTGTGCCACGTGGCCGGCACTTCCCAGGACGAACCCGCAGGGCGTCCGCGCGCCGTCTGCACAAGCGAAGCCGGCAGCAGGCCCAGCGGCGCGGCGCCGCTGGCGACGAATTGCGCCGCCTGACCGACGTTTTCGCCGATCGCCAGCCGCGGCTGCAGTTCGTTCCAGCGCCGCAGGTACAGTAGCGTTTCGCGGGCGGCAGCGCCGTAGGGGGCCAGCTCGGGATTGGCGATCGCCAGCCGGGTGATGTTGCCCCGGCGCAACAGCGCCTCGCCATCGCGGGCGAGGTTGGGGTCGCGGCTCCACAGCACCAATCGGCCGGTGGCGTAGTCCTGCAGGGTGCTGGCGTCGGCAAGCCCTTCGTCGACCAGCAATCGCGGGGTCGAGGCGTCGGCGGCCAGCAGCGCGTCGAACGGCGCGCCGTTGTGGATTTGGGCGTAGAGCTTGCCGGTCGAGGCCGATGAAATCGTGATGCGATGACCGCTGCGGCGTCCGTAATCGGAGGCCAGCGCGCGCGCGATGTCCGCGAAGTTCGCCGCGACCGCGATTCGGGCGGTGACCGGCGCGGCTGGCCTGGGCCTAGCTGCGGGCGTCGCCGACAGTGCGGGTGCCGCTGCAAGCAGCCACGCTGCAGCCATCGTCGTGAATCGGGCCAGCCAGCCGTTGCGCTTCATCCGGAATGGTTCCTTTGTCGTATTCATCCAAGTCCAGCCAGAGCCCGACCCGCCCCGGATGTCCGAGGCCCGCCGCCGTCCAAGGATGGCCGACCACGAATCGATCGCGCAAGCGATGGATTTCGGCCGCCACTGGCGATATGCGGTGGGTCGTGCGCCTGCACCTTATATAATCCGGAAATCCCGTCACAAACCGGCCATTTCGCGTGTTCGAATCCCTCACCCAGCGCCTGTCCGGCACCGTCGACCGTTTGCGCGGACGCGGCCGTCTGACCGAATCCAACATCAGCGAAGCCGTGCGCGAGGTGCGCATCGCCCTGCTCGAAGCCGACGTGGCGCTGCCGGTGGTGCAGGCGCTGGTGCAGCGCATCAAGGTGCGCGCGGTGGGGCAGGAGGTGATGCGTTCGCTCACGCCCGGGCAGGTGCTGGTGCGCATCGTTCGCGACGAGCTGGCGGCGGTGATGGGTTCGCAGGCGACCGATCTCAACCTCAACGTGCCGGCGCCGGCGGTGATCCTGATGGCCGGCCTGCAGGGCGCGGGCAAGACCACCACCGTCGCCAAGCTGGCCAGGCATCTGAAGGACAAACGCAAGAAGAAGGTGATGGTGGTGTCCGCCGACGTCTATCGTCCCGCCGCCATCGAACAGTTGCAGACGCTGGCGGGGCAGGTGGGCGCGACCTTCTTCCCGCCCGACGCGTCGCAGAAGCCCGAGGCCATCGTCAAGGCGGCCATCGAGGACGCGAAGAAGGCCTATGCCGACGTGCTGATCGTCGACACCGCCGGCCGCACCTCGATCGACGACGCCATGATGGCCGAGATCAAGGCACTGCACGCGGCCGTGCATCCGGTGGAAACCCTGTTCGTGGTCGATTCGATGACCGGCCAGGACGCCGCCGTCACCGCCAAACACTTCGGCGAAGCGCTGCCGCTGACCGGCGTGGTGCTGACCAAGACCGACGGCGACGCCCGCGGCGGCGCGGCGCTGTCCGTGCGCTACATCACCGGCAAGCCGATCAAGTTCGTCGGCGTCGGCGAAAAGCCCGACGGCCTCGATGTGTTCCATCCCGAGCGCGCCGCCGGCCGCATCCTCGACATGGGCGACGTGCTCTCGCTGGTCGAGCAGGTCGAATCCCAGGTCGACAAGGACAAGGCGCAGAAGCTCGCCGAGAAGGTCGCCAAGGGCAAGAGATTCGACCTCAACGACATGCGCGACCAGCTCGAGCAGATGCAGAACATGGGTGGCCTGCACGGCCTGATGGACAAATTGCCGGGCATCGGTGCGCTTCCCGAGTCGGTCAAGCAGCAGGTGACCGGCAAGGAAGTGCCGCGCATGATCGCCATCATCAACTCGATGACGAAAAAGGAGCGCCGCAATCCCGACCTGCTCAATGGCTCGCGGCGCGCGCGCATCGCCCGCGGCTCCGGCCTGACGCCTGCGGACATCAACAAGCTGATGAAGCAGTACCAGCAGATGGAAAAGATGATGGGCAAGCTCGGCCGCGGCGGCATGAAGGGCATGATGCGCGGCCTGTCCGGGATGATGGGCGGGCGCGGCGGCATGCCGTTCCACTGAGGCCTTGATGGACCTCGCACGGCAGCAGGCGCTGGCAGAGCGCTTCGCGGCGCTGCACCGCGGATCGGTGCCGCTGCTGTTGCCGAACGCCTGGGATGCCGGCAGCGCGGCCCTGTTCGCGGCGATGGAATTCGATGCCATCGCCACCACCAGCGGCGGGGTGGCGTGGTCGCTGGGATATGCCGATGGCGAACAGCTGCCGCTGAACGAACTGCTGGACGCGGTGCGGCGCATGGTGCGGGTGATCGACGTGCCGCTGACGGTCGATTTCGAGGGCGGCTTCGGCGCCACTCCGGAGGCGGTGGGTGAAAGCGTGCGCGCGCTGCTCGATTGCGGCGCAGTCGGGCTCAACATCGAGGACGGCATCGACCACGCGCGGCTGCGCGACGTCGACGAGGCTGTGGCGCGGATTGCGGCCGCCCGCGCGGCGGCCGATGCGCTCGGCGTGCCCGCCTTCATCAATGCCCGGGTCGACTGCTGGATCATCGGCGGCGCGCCGCCGCAGGCGTTGTTCGACGAGGCCGTGGCCCGCGCGCGCGCCTATCGCGCAGCCGGCGCCGACGGCATCTACCCGATCGCGCTGGCCGATCCGGACACCATCGCCGCGTTCTGCACTGCCATCGACGCGCCGGTGAACATCGGCGCACGCACCGGTTTGCCCGCGCTGCCCGAGCTGGGACGACTGGGCGTGGCCCGCGTCAGCACCGCCACCCGCCTGGCGACGCTGGCGCTGTCGGCGGTGCGCGATGCCGCCACCGCCTTGCGCGAGAGCGGCTGTTTCGACGGCCTTGACGCGCCCTTCGGCTATGAAGGCGTACAAACGCTGTTTGAACCCCATTGAATAGCGGAGACTTCGATGTCACAGCGCCTTGCCTACCAGAGCGCCTCGCCCGAGGCGTTCAAGGCCATGCTCCAGCTTGAACACGCCGTCCACACCTTCGGCCTCGACGAGGCGCTGCTGGAACTGGTGAAGTCGCGCGCCTCGCAGATCAACGGCTGCGCCTGGTGCCTGGAAATGCACACCAAGGACGCCCGCGCCAAGGGCGAGACGGAGCAGCGTCTGTACCTGCTGCCGGCCTGGCGCGATGCCCACTGCTATACCGACAAGGAGCGCGCAGCGCTGGCATGGACCGAGGAAGTCACCCGCGTCGCCACCGCCCAGGACGTGTCCGATACGACCTATCAGGAGGCGCGCCGGCACTTCAGCGAAAAGGAACTGGTCGACCTGACCTTGGCCATCATCGCCATCAACGGCTGGAACCGGTTCAACATCGCCTTCCGGACGACCGTCAAGGATTACGTCAGCCCGCATTCCAACTGATCCGCCGGTGTTCGCCGTCCGGGGGCTGTCGCGTCGCGCAGCAGACCCGGAAATTGCGCTATAATCGGCGGCTTACCCGGTCAATCCCGACCGCTGGATGACATCAACATGGTCAAGATTCGCCTTGCTCGCGGCGGCGCCAAGAAGCGTCCCTTCTACCACATCATCGTCACCGACGGCCGCAGCGCCCGCGACGGTCGCAACATCGAGCGCGTCGGGTTCTACAACCCGGTCGCCCAGGGCGGCGAGCAGCGCGTCCAGCTCGACGGTGAGCGGATCAAGTTCTGGCTCGACCGCGGTGCCCAGCTGACCGACAAGGTCGCCGACCTCTACAAGCAGGCCGCGAAGGCGGCTTGATTCCCGCAGGTTCCGGCCCGTCGCCGGAATCGCAGGCAAAGCGCATGAACGCACCGGACGCAGGCCAGCGGTTGATTGCCGTCGGTCGGCTGCACGGTGCGTTTGGCGTGCGTGGCGAACTCAAGCTCGAAAGCCACACCGAACCGGAAACCGCGATTGCGCGCTACCAGCCGTGGATCCTGCGCGATCCGCGCGGCTGCGAGCGCAGCGTTTCCGGCGCGCGCGTCCGCGCCGGAAGCAAGGGAGTGATCGCCACGCTGCCCGGAATCGCGGATCGCGACGCGGCCGAGGCCCTGCGCGGCGTCGAAGTGCTGGTGCCGCGCGCCGCGCTGCCGCCGCCCGCGCCCGGCGAGTATTACTGGGTCGATCTGGAAGGCCTGCGGGTCGTCAATCTGGATGGCGTCGATTTCGGCACGGTCTCGCACCTGTTCGACAACGGCGCCAACCTCGTGCTGGTGACGCAGGGCGAGCGCGAGCGAATGATCCCGTTCGTCCAGCCCGACTACGTGCGCGCGGTGGACTTCGATACCGGCACGATCCGCGTCGATTGGGACGCCGATTTCTGAGCCGCGATGCGCATCGACCTCATCAGCCTGTTTCCCGAGTTCGTCACCCAGCTCGCCGCACACGGCGTGGTCGGGCGGGCGGGCGAGCGTGGGCTGATCGACATCCACGGCTGGAATCCGCGCGATCATGCCGAAGGAAACTACCGGCGCGTGGACGACCGCCCGTTCGGCGGCGGGCCCGGAATGGTGATGCTGATCGAACCGCTGCAGGCGACGATCGCCGCGGCGCGCGCGGACGATCCGCGACCGGCGCAGGTCCTCTATCTCAGTCCGCAGGGCCGGCGGCTGGATCAGGCCAGGGTGCGTGCGCTGGCGGCCGAATCGCGGTTGATCCTGCTGTGCGGCCGCTATGAAGGCGTCGACGAGCGGCTGCTGCGGGCCGAAGTCGATGAGGAACTCTCCATCGGCGATTACGTGCTCTCGGGCGGCGAGCCGGCGGCGCTGGTGCTGATCGACGCGATGGCGCGGTTGCAGGAAGGCGCGCTCAACGACGCGCAATCGGCCGAGCAGGACAGCTTCGGCGAGGACGGCCTGCTCGACTGTCCGCACTACACCCGGCCGGTCGAACACCCGCTGGGATCCGTGCCGGAGGTGCTGCTGTCCGGCAACCATGCGCAAATCGCGCGCTGGCGCCGGATGCAGGCGCTGGGCCGGACCTGGCAGCGGCGGCCCGACCTGCTGGACATGGCCGCGCTGTCGAAGCGGGACAAGGCGCTGCTGGCCGAATTCCAGGCCCTGCAAGCCGGGCCGGCTCCGGGCGGGGGCGGCGAAGCCTGAGTCGGGCCGGTCAGGGCAATGCTGATCAAGTCCATCCTGGCATTGATCTGCAGTCGCACGTCCGGCGCAGGTCCGGACGTGCTCGCGCCGATTTTCGGCGCGAGCACGAAAAAACAGCTACAATGCGCGGCTGGGCCATGCCCTGAGTTGCTTCACCGATGCCATGACGCGGGTCCACGTGCACTCGCGCAACAACAATTTCCAACAGGCGCGTGCCAGACACGCAAACGACTATCTGCAGGTTGAACCCATGAACAAGCCCTCGATCCACACCCTCGTCCAGAATTTCGAAACCGCCCAGGTTTCGCGCACGCTGCCCGATTTCGGCCCCGGCGATACCGTCGTCGTCAACGTCAAGGTCAAGGAAGGCAACCGCGAGCGCGTGCAGGCTTATGAGGGCGTCGTGATCGGCATCAAGAACGCCGGCCTGAACTCCGCCTTCACCGTGCGCAAGATTTCCCACGGCTTCGGCGTCGAGCGCGTGTTCCAGACCCACAGCGCCGCGATCGACTCGATCGAAGTCAAGCGTCGTGGCGCGGTGCGCGCCAGCAAGCTGTACTACCTGCGTGGCTTGCAGGGCAAGAAGGCGCGCATCAAGGAAGACCTGGCCGGCAATGCCAAGGCCCGTACGGCTGCCAAGGCCGAGGCCGAAGCAAACAACGCCGCGGGCGAATAATCCGCCCGGCAGGCGATCGCATGACGGCCACCTCCGGGTGGCCGTTTGCGTTTGCAGGGCAGGAGTCTTGATGCCGAATCCCGCGCAACCCGCCGCCAGCATCCGGCTCGACCTGTGGCTGTGGGCCGCGCGTTTCTACAAGACCCGTGCGCTGGCCAAACAGGCCATCGAAACCGGCAAGATCGAAGTGAATGGCCAACGCGCCAAGCCGGCGCGCCCGGTTGCCGCGGGCGATGCGCTGGCGATCGAACGCGCCGGTGAGCGGTTCGTCGTCGAAGTGCAGGCGCTGGCATCGCAGCGCGGTCCGGCCAGCGTGGCCCAAACCCTGTACCGCGAATCGGAAGACTCCAAAGCCGCGCGCGAACAGACGCGGGCGCTGCGCGCGGCCGAGCGGGCCGGCTACCAGCCTCCGGAGACCCGGCCCGACAAGCGGGCGCGTCGGTTGATTCGCGCACTGGGCGATCTCGACGCGAGCTGACGCGGGTTGCGGGAGCGCTCTGTTTGCGAACCGTCAGCCGCCGGCCTCGGCCAGGATTTCGGCGGCGACCTGCGCAATGTCCTCGACGCAGGCTTCCATCTGCGCGCGTCGGGTGCGGAAGCTGAGCACGCAGACCCGGCCGAGGAAGCGCTCGCCCACCTGGGCGCCGGTGAGCATCACCCGGCCGCGCGCTGTCACACGCTCCATCAGTGCCCGGGTGGCCGCGTTTTCCGCCGCCAACGTCGGCAGCGACGGGTGTTCGAGGTGGAAGCCGAACAGCGACAGCTGCGGCGGCGCGTCCATCACGATGCCCGGAATCTTCGCCACTTCGCCGGCGGCCCACAGCGCCAGCCCGCGTTTTTCCGACAGCGCGGCGCGGTAGCGGTCGGTGCCCAGCAGCTTCATCGTCAGCCAGACCCGCAGGCCGGGGAAACCGCGCGACAGGTCCGGGCCGTACTGCGCCGGGTCGTAGAACTCGTTCTGGTTGTCCGGCAGATAGCCGGCCGCGGACGCGTGCAGCGCGCGCAGCGCCTCGCCGTCGCGCACCAGCAGCGCGCCGGTGCCGTAGGGCAGGAACAGCCCCTTGTGCGGATCGAGCGTGAGCGAGTCGGCACGCGGCAGCCCCGCCAGCAGCGGGCGCAGCGCCGGCACCATGTGGAAAAATGCGCCATAGGCGCCGTCGACGTGGTGCCACAGCCCTTCGCGGGCGCACAGGTCGGCCACCGCGTCGATCGGGTCGACCGCGCCGGTATTGGTGGTGCCGGCGGTGGAGAGCACCATGAACGGCGCAAGGCCGGCGGCGCGGTCGGCGGCGATCGCCGCCTGCAGCGCGTCCACCCGCATCCGGTACTGCGGATCCACCGCGATCGTGCGCACGCGATCGTGGGCGATGCCGGCGAGCTTGGCCGCCTTGGTGATCGAGTGGTGCGACTGCGAGGACACGTACAGCGTGCCGCGGCGGATGTCGGTGCCGAGCTTGATTTCGCGCGCACAGGCGATCGCGTTGAACATCGCCATCGAACCGCCGGTGGTGAACACGCCGCGCGCCGTCGCGGGGAACTGCATCCATTCGCGCATCCAGTCCAGCGCGTTGGCCTCCAGCTGCACCAGCGCCGGCGCCGCCTGCCAGATGCCGGTGTAACGGTTGGCGGTGTCGGCGATGAAGTCGGCCAGCGCCGCCGGGTAGACGCCGCCGCCGGGGATGTAGGCGAGGTAGCCGGGCCCGGGCGTACCGAACGAGCGCGGGATCCACTCGTCGAACAGGGGATCCAGCAGGGATTCCAGCGGCACGCCCTCGGCCGGCTCCGGCTCGCGCAGCTTGCGGCACAGCGCCTCGATTTCGGCATAGTCGCCGCAGGACGGCGCGTCGGCGAGTCCGGCAAGGTGGGCCACGGCGCGGCGGACGACGGCCTCGCCCATCGCCTGCATCTGGTCGGGGGTGAATTCGAGATTGGCGGGATCGGTCATGGTTGCTCGGGATCTTTCGAGAACGGAATCATGGAGAAGTGCGACAGTGCCGCAACAATGTCTCGCCGGGCCAGTGCAACAAGTCGTGGGCGATGGTTTCAGCGTTCGCCTGTCGAGGGCGGCAGCTCCACGTTGCGCTGGAATTCGAAGATCAGCCGGGTCTCGATGTGCGCCACCTCCTCGCGCTCGGTGAAGGCGGTGAGGGTGAAGTTGCGCAGGTGCTCGCTGTCGCGCACGCCGACGTGGACGAGGAAATCGTCGGCACCGGCGACGTGGTAGCAGGCCAGCACCTCGGGCTGGGTCAGCACGTGGCGATGGAAGCCGTCGACCAGTGCCCGCGAATGCCGTGCCAGCCGAACCGCCACCATCGCCTGCAGTCCGATCCCCAGAGCCTTGGGCGCGATCTCCGCGTGGTAGCCAAGCAGCACTTTCTCCTCACGCAGGCGGCGCACCCGCTCCAGCGCGGTGGACGGCGCGATTCCGACCCGCGCGGCCAGGTCCTTGTTGGGCAGCCGCGCATTCTTCCGCAGCAGGCGCAGGAGCGCGTAGTCGATTCGGTCAAGCATGGCGAATGGGCTTCATGAAGAAATAGGATTCGGTACTGTGGTCTGTAGCCGAACGACGTTCTAGCATAGTGGTTTCACGCCGATCAGGAGTGCGCCATGCACCGATTCCAGACCCAGGCCGTCCACGCCGGACGCGAGGACTTCAACACTCTGTGCGTGCACGCGCCGCCGCTGGACCTGTCGACCACCTATCCGATCGCCGATCTCGACGTCGGCAGCGCCAGCTTCGACGCCCTGATCGGCGGCGCCGCCACCGCGGCCAACCCGATCTACGCGCGGCTGCACAACCCGACCGTCGCCCGCGCCGAGAAGGGCATTGCGCTGCTGGAAGGGGCCGAGGCCTGCGTGGCCTACGCCTCGGGCATGGCGGCGCTGACCGCGCTGCTGATGGATCGCGCCCAGCACGGCAAGCACGTGCTGGTGGTGCGCCCGCTGTACGGCACCTCCGACCACCTGCTGGAAAGCGGGATCTGCGGCATGCAGGCCGAGTTCATCACCGACGCCGGCCAGATCGCGTCGCATCTGCGGCCGGACACCGCGCTGGTGATGATCGAAACCCCCTCCAATCCGACCCTCAACCTGATCGACATCCGTGCCGCCGTCGTTGCCGCGGGCAAGGTGCCGGTGGCGGTGGACTCCACCTTTGCAACGCCCGTGCTGCAGCGCCCGATCGAACTCGGCGCGACCTACGTCTGGCACAGCGCCACCAAGTTCCTCGGCGGCCACGGCGACGTGATCGCCGGGGTGGTGTGCTGCAGCGAGGAAAATGCGCATCCGCTGCGCACGATGCGCGCGGCGACCGGCGCATTGCTGCATCCGCTGGCCGCCTACCTGCTGCACCGTGGCTTGCCGACCCTGAAACTGCGGGTGGAGGCCGCCCAGGCCAATGCCATGGTGCTGGCGCAGCGTCTGGTCGACCACCCGGCGGTCGCCAAGGTGCATTACCCCGGCCTGCCGGGCGCACCGAACGGCCACTTGATCGGTACCCAGATGTCGGGGCCGGGCTCGCTGATGTCGTTCGAGATGAAGGGCGGGCACGATGCCGCCGCACAGATGATGGCGAAGGTGAAAGTGATGACCTCGGCGGTCAGCCTGGGTTCGACCGATTCGCTGATCCAGCATCCGGCCGGACTGACCCATCGCATGGTTCCCGAGGACGTGAAGCTGGCGACCGGCATCACTCCGGGCCTGCTGCGGCTGTCGGTGGGCCTGGAGGACGTTGAGGATCTCTGGGAAGACCTGCTGCAGGCGATGGGTTGAGGCGGCAGCGCTTCAGCCGGTCGCGCGCTTGAGGGTGGCGATCACGCTGCGGGTGGCCTCCGGGATCGGCAGGTTGTTGCGGGCGGCGTGCGCCCACTGCGGCAGCAGGGCGACGGCGGCCTCGATCGCGGCGATCTGATTCATGTCCGGGTTGCGCTTGCGCCCGGCGCGCTTGGTGGTCTGCTCGGCTGCCAGCCCCAACTCGGCCAGCAGGGTGGCGCCGACGACCGGCGCCGCCCCTTTCAGGGTGTGAAAACCGCGCACGACGGCGCGGCAGTGCGCGGGATTGGCCCAATCTTCGCGCCAGGCGGCAAAGGCGGTCTGCACCGCCTTGACGATGTCGTCGAGCTCGTTGATGAAGATCTCCCGCAGCTCGGGATCTGCGCTGGCGGGAATCGCCGGTGAACCGGCGCGCTGGGTGGAACCGGAACGTCGAAACAGCGAGGTCAACCATCCAAACACGGGCGCGTCCCCTGGCGCGAGTCCTGGACGATGATAGACGCTCGCGGCCGATCTGTGGGAAATGCGCCATGCGCCTTGCTGCTGGCCATGGACAAGGTCGCTGGATCAGGTGGGTGGCGATCCGTCGAGCCGCTTGGCCCAGTGCTCGACCGCCCCGTTGGCCAGCCGACGCTCGATCACGCGCCGGTGCGAGGGCACCAGTGGCAGTGCCAGCGCGGGTTCCAGCAGGGCGGGGTCGAGCACCGGGCGGAACAGCAGAGCGCCCAGCCGGCGCAGCGGCCAGTCGGGATACGAGCGTTCGCGCAGCACCAGGGCGTCGCCGACCTGCGCCAGTCCGGGGCGCAGCACCCGGTAATACCAGCCGGTGCGGCCGCTGTCTTGCACCCGCCGCGCCATGTCGGCGATGCCGAAGCGATCGTTGAGCTTCCAGCACGGCAACCGGCCCTGGCTGACTTCCAGCAGCGCGCCGCCCAGCGTGAAGCGGTCGCCAAGGCAGACGTTGCCTTCGTCCAGTCCGCGCGTGCTGATGTTCTCTCCAAACCCGCCGGGCGCCTGCAGCAGCGGCAGTTCTCCCAGTTCCGCGCGCCATGACGCGTAATGTTCGAACGGGTAGTGGTGCAGCGCCTTGTCCGGTCCGCCGTGTACGCGCAAGTCGCCCTGTTCGTCGCCTTCCGGTCCGAGTGGGCTGATCCAGACCTTGTCGGCGCGCGGCTGTTTCGCAATCCCGCTGCGGCTGCCGGGTCGGGTGTAGGGCAGGGCCTTGCCGGTGAGCAGAACGATGGCGCTCACGTCAGCGCTTTCAGCCGATACAACGCTTCCAGCGCCTGCCGGGGCGTCAGCTCATCGGGATCGATGGACGCCAGCGCGTCCGCGACCGCAGAGGCGGGGGCGAACAGGCCGAATTGCTGCGGAGCATCCAGCGCGGGTGCGCTCAGCGGCGCGACTGGCGCGTCGCGGTTGTGCGATTCCAGTTCGGCCAGTCGCGCGCGCGCCTGCTGCAATGCGGCTTTCGGCAGGCCGGCCAGCGCCGCGACCTGGAGGCCGAAGCTGCGGTTGGCCGGCCCCGGGCGCACCGAATGCATGAACACCAGAGCGTCGCCGTGCTCCACCGCGTCCAGATGCACGTTCGCGATCCCGCTGCCCGGCTCGGCCAGCGCCGTCAGTTCGAAATAGTGGGTCGCGAACAACGTGTAGCTGCGGTTGCTCGACGCCAGCTGCCGTGCCACCGCGTCGGCCAGCGCCAGGCCGTCGTAGGTGGAGGTGCCGCGCCCGATTTCGTCCATCAGCACCAGCGACTGATCGGTGGCGTGATGGAGGATGTAGGCGGTTTCGCTCATTTCGACCATGAAGGTCGATTGCCCGCGCGCGAGGTCGTCGCCCGCGCCGATGCGGGTGAGGATGCGGTCGATCGGGCCGATCGCGGCGTGTGCCGCCGGCACGAAGCTGCCGATGCAGGCCAGCAGCACGATCAGCGCGTTCTGGCGCATGAAGGTGCTTTTGCCGCCCATGTTCGGGCCGGTGATGACGTACATGCGTGTTGTGTCATCGAAGATCAGGTCGTTCGGCTCGAACGGCGCATCGCGCAGCGCTTCCACCACCGGATGGCGACCGCGTTCGATGGCGATTCCAGGTTCGTCGCGCAGCGTGGGCGGATTCCAGTCCAGCAGCTGGGCGCGTTCGGCAAATCCGGCCAGCACGTCCAGTTCGCACAGCGCCAGCGCGCAGCGGCGCAGCGCTTCCAGTTCCGCGTTGAGCGCGTCGAGGACGGCCTCGTACAGCAGTTTCTCGCGCGACAGGGAGCGCTCGCGCGCCGACAGCACCTTGTCCTCGAATGCCTTGAGTTCTTCGGTGATGTAGCGCTCGGCGCCGGTCAGCGTCTGCCGCCGCGTGTAATGCACCGGCGCCTTGTCGCTCTGGCCCTTGCTGATTTCGATGTAGTAGCCGTGGACGCGGTTGTAGCCGACCTTGAGGTTGGCGATGCCGCTGGCTTCGCGCTCGCGCGCTTCGAGGTCGATCAGGAACTGGTCGGCGTTGGTCGAAAGCGCGCGCAGTTCGTCCAGTTCGACATCGAAGCCCTCGGCGATCACGCCGCCGTCGCGGGCGAGCAGGGGCGGTTGGATGACGATGGCGGTTTGCAGGTAGTGCGCGGTGGCGGCGTGTTCTCCCAGCTCTGCGCACAGCGCGGCAAGGCGCGGCGAATCCAGCGGCGCGAGCAGTTCGCGCACCTGCGGCAACAGGGCCAGCCCGTCGCGCAGGGTGGACAGGTCGCGCGGGCGCGCGCTGCGCAGGGCCACGCGCGAGAGGATGCGTTCCAGGTCGCCCAGCCCACGGAAGGCGCTGCGCAGGGCTTCATCGGCGTGCGCGTCGATCAGGGCCTGCACGGCGTGATGGCGCTGGCGCAATACCGCGCGGTCGCGCAGCGGGCGGTGCAGCCAGCGCCGCAGCAGACGTCCTCCCATCGGCGTGACGGTGGAGTCCAGCACGCCGAGCAGGGTGGCCTTTGCGTCGCCGTCCGTGCGCGAGTCCAGCTCCAGATGCCGGCGCGTGGCCGCGTTCATGGCGATGGCGTCGTCGCTGGTTTCAAGGGCAATACTGCGCAAATGCGGCAGGCGCTGCTTCTGGGTTTCCTCGATGTAGCCGAGCAGGGCGCCGGCGGCGGCGATCGCGCGCGGCTTGTCTTCCAGGCCGAAGGCGGACAGATCGTGCAAGCCGAAGAATTGCAGCAGCTGGCGGCGGCCGGAATCGGCATCGAACAGCCACGGCGGGCGTCGGCGCAGGCCGCGCGCTTCCAGCACGCTGGCCGGCCAGCCGTCTTCATCGGCAATCAGCGTCTCGGCGGGCGCAAGTCGCGCCAACTCCGCCTCCAGCGCGTCGTCGCCGTCCACCTCGCTGGCGCGCAGGCGACCGCTGGCCAGATCCGCCCAGGCCAGGCCGTAGCCCCTGCCTTTCGATGCCATGCCGCCGCGCGAAATCGCCAGCAGCAGCACGTCGCGGCGCTCATCGAGCAAGGCTTCGTCGGTGACGGTGCCGGGGGTGACGATGCGCACCACCTTGCGTTCCACCAGACCCTTGGCCAGCGCCGGATCGCCGATCTGCTCGCAGATAGCCACCGATTCGCCCAGCGCCACCAGCCGCGCCAGATAGCCTTCGCAGGCGTGATGCGGCACGCCCGCCATCGGAATGGGCAGCCCGGCGGAACTGCCGCGCTGGGTCAGGGTGATGTCCAGCAACCGTGCCGCCTTGCGCGCATCGTCGTAGAACAGCTCGTAGAAATCGCCCATCCGGAAAAACAGCAGCACGTCCGGATGCTCCGCCTTGGCGGCGAAGTACTGCTTCATCAGGGGGGTGTGCTGACTGGAATCGGGAGAGGCGGGGGGCATGATGCGGATGCTGCGGGTCGATTGCGAAGTTTCGCATGCCGGCCACTGGTGGCCCAAGGCGGGCATCGACGCCGACGCGAACCCGTTCAGCATCGCCCGGGCCGGCGTCATCATCCTGTCACCTTGCCCTGCTGCAATATCGCCGTCACGAAAACGACACGGAGCCGAACATGCAAAAGCACGTCCTGGTGGTCGAGGACGAAGCGGCGATTCGCGAGATGGTCGCTTTCGCCCTGCGCAAAGCCGAATTCGAGGTGACGTTGGCGGCGGATGCGGGTGCGGCGCTGGTCGCGATCGCGGACGCGCCGCCGGACCTTATCCTGCTCGACTGGATGCTCCCTGGCCTGTCCGGGCTGGATCTGGCCCGCCGCCTGCGCGGTGAGCCGGGCGGGGGTGAGGTGCCGATCATCATGCTGACCGCGCGTGGCGAGGAAATCGACCGCGTCCATGGGCTGGAAGCCGGTGTCGACGATTACGTGGTCAAGCCGTTTTCGACCCGCGAGCTGGTGGCGCGCATCCGCGCGGTGCTGCGCCGCAGCCAGGCCGATGACGGTGACGGTTCGGTCCAGGTCGGAAGGTTGCGCATCGACGGGCTGGCGCATCGCGTGTTCGCGGGCGACGACGAAATCAAGCTCGGCCCCACCGAGTACCGGCTGCTGCATTTCTTCATGACCCACTCCGACCGCGCCTATTCGCGCGCGCGCCTGCTCGACCAGGTCTGGGGCGGCAGCGTCTACGTGGAGGAGCGCACGGTGGATGTGCATATCCGGCGCCTGCGCAAGCTGCTCGAGCCGCACGGTCTGGCTGAGATGCTGCAGACCGTGCGCGGCACCGGCTACCGTTTTTCGGAGGCGTGAGCCGCGATCGGTCGGATCGCTTGCTCAGGGTTCCGCGATGCCGTGGGTACCGTCGCGTTTGTCGCGATCCGGCGGCTCCTCGCCATGGACAAGGAACCAGACGTTTTCGGCAATGTTGGTGGCGTGGTCGCCGACGCGTTCGAGGTTCTTGGCCATGAACAGCAGGTGCGTGCAGGGCGTGATGGCGCGGGGATCTTCCATCATCCAGGTCAGCAGTTCACGGAACAGGCCGGTGTAGAGCGTGTCCAGCTCGGCGTCGTTGGCGCGCACCCGCAGAGCGGCTTCGCCGTCGCGGGCGACGTAGGCATCGAGGACATCGCGGACCTGCTGCACGGCCAGCTTGCCCAGCGTCCGGATGCCGCGCGTGTCAGGCAGCGAATGCGACTGATTGAGCGCCAGCGAACGCTTGGCGATGTTGGCGGCGTAGTCGCCGATGCGCTCGATGTCGGAGGCCACGCGCAGCGCCGCAAGGATGATGCGCAGGTCTCCGGCCATCGGGCCGCGCCGGATCAGGAGGATCACATCATGGTTGACCTGGCGTTCCAGCGCGTCGATGGCTTCGTCGTTGGCCACGATTTTCCGGGCGGCCGGTTCGTCGCGGCGCTCGACCACGGCCAGTGCATCTTCGAGCTGGGTGGCCGCCATCCGTCCCATGCGAATCAATTCATCGAGCAGGGCGCGCTGTTCGTCGTCGTAGCTCTTGACGATGTGCCGGTGTTGCTCGTTCATTAGCCGAACCTCCCGGTGATGTAGTCCTCGGTCTGCCGCTTGCCGGGATTGTTGAAGATCTGCGTGGTCGTGCCGTGTTCGACCAGATCGCCGAGGAACATGAAGGCGGTGTAGTCGGATACCCGTGCGGCCTGTTGCATGTTGTGGGTGACGATCATGATGGTGAATTCCCTCTTGAGTTCCTCCACCAGCTGTTCGATGCGGCTGGTGGAGATCGGGTCGAGCGCCGAGGTCGGTTCGTCGAGCAGCAGCACGTCGGGTTTGAGCGCCACAGCGCGGGCAATGCACAGCCGCTGCTGCTGGCCGCCGGACAGGCCCAGGCCACTTTGGTTCAGCTTGTCCTTCACCTCGTCCCAAAGCGCCGCCTGGCGCAACGCCTGTTTGATCCGCACGTCCATTTCCGCCCTGTTCAAGCGCTGGTGGTGGCGGATGCCATAGGCGACGTTTTCGTAGATCGTCATCGGGAACGGAACCGGCTTCTGGAACACCATGCCGACCTTGCTGCGCAACCGGTTCATCGAATACGACGGCGCGAGGATGTTCTCGCCATCGAGCAGAACCTCTCCCTCGGCGCGCAGTTTCGGGTAGAGCGCGTAGATGCGGTTGAACACCCGCAGCAACGTGGATTTCCCGCACCCGGACGGGCCGATCAGGGCGGTCACCTGTTTCTCCGGAATATCCAGATCGATGTGCCTGACGGCATGGAACTGGTCGTACCAGAAGTCGAGGCCACGCGCCGACATCTTGATGGGCGGCTGGGCGGGCACGCCGGCGAGGCGTTCGGTTGGCGTGGTGGCGATGGATGCATCGTTCATGGACGGCGTCCGGTCATGGAACAGGGGCGTGGTGACGTGGGTCGGGTTGTTTTCGCGAACGGGCGGAAAGCTGGCCAGGGCGGCGTTAGTCATGGGCGGCTCGCTTGCGCAACAGGAAAAGGCGTGCAAGCAGGCTGACCGCCAGCACGAAGAGCGTGACCAGCAGCGCGCCGGCCCAGGCCAGGTGCTCCCAGTTCTCGTAGCCGCTGCCGGCGAACTTGTACATCACCAGCGGCACCGCGCTCATCGCGCCGGTGATCTTCAGGCTGAAGAAATCGTTGCCGAAGGCGGTGAACAGCAGCGGCGCGGTTTCGCCCGCGATCCGCGCCAGCGCCAGCAGCACGCCGGTGACGATGCCGGGCAGGGCGCTGCGGTACAGCACCTGCACCGTCACTTTCCACTGCGGGATGCCCAGCGACAGCGCCGCTTCGCGCATCTGCACCGGCACCAGCCGCAGCATCTCGTCGGTGGTGCGCACCACCACCGGCAGCACGATGAAGGCCAGCGACAGCGCGCCGGCCACGGCCGAGAAGCGGCCGCCGGTGGTCATCACGAAGGCGGCGTAGACGAACAGGCCAAGCACGATGGACGGCGCCGACAGCAGGATGTCGTTGACGAAGCGCACGGTCGTGCCCAGCTTGCGATGGTTGCCGACCTCGGCCAGCCAGGTGCCGGCGGCGATGCCCAGCGGCGTGCCGATCAGGATGCCCATGCCGCACATCAGCAAGGAGCCGACGATGGCGTTGCGCAGGCCGCCGGCTTCCAGCGGCGGCGGCTGGTCGTGGGTGAACAGGGACAGGCTCAGGTGGGACAGGCCCAGCGACAGCAGCGTCCACAGGATCCAGCCGAGGAAGGCCAGGCCGAACAGCGCGGCGGCGCAGGCAAGCGCGATGGCCAGGACATTCGTGACGCGGCGGCGGCGATACAGCGCGGACGCGCCGCGGTCGTGCGCGCGGGCGGAAGAGACGTTCATCGGCCGCCCTCCTTGTGCGCCAGCCGTTGCAGCATCAGCCGCGCCAGCGCCAGCACCACGAAGGTGACGATGAACAGCACGAAGCCGAGCAGCAGCAGCGCGGCGCGGTAGGTTTCCGTCGCCTCGCCGAAGTCATTGGCGATCAGCGCGGCAATCGTGGTGGACGGCTCCAGCAGCGAGGTGGTGAAGTTGACGCTGTTGCCGATCACGAAGGCCACTGCCATCGTCTCGCCGAGCGCGCGGCCCAGGCCGAGGAACACGCCGCCGATCACCGCGCTGCGCGTGTGGGGCAGCACGATGTCCCAGCTCACTTCCCACTTGGTCGCGCCCAGCGCGTAGGCCGATTCCTTGAGCCGCGCCGGAACGGTCAGGAACACCTCGCGCATGGTCGAGGCGATGAACGGGATCACCATGATCGACAGCACGATGCCGGAGGTCAGCATGCCGGCGCCGATCGGCGGGCCGCGGAACAACGCGCCGATCACCGGCAGCGGGCCGACGTGTTCGTCCAGCCAGGGGATCATCTGTTCGCGCATCACCGGCATCAGCACGAAGAAGCCCCACATGCCGTAGATGATCGAGGGAATGCCGGCCAGCAGTTCGATGGCCGTGCCGACCGGGCCGCGCAGCCAGCGCGGCGCGATCTCGGTGAGGAAGAAGGCGATGCCGAAGCTCACCGGCACCGCGATCAGCATGGCGATGATCGCCGTGACAATCGTGCCGTAGATCGGCACCAGCGCGCCGTACTTGTCTTCGACCGGGTTCCAGTCGCTGGAGAAGAAGAACCGCAGGCCATCGTGGGCCAGCACGCTGCGTCCGCCCCAGAGCATCGACAGCGCGGCACCGGCCAGCGAAACCAGCACGAACAGCGCGGTGGCGGTGAGCAGCCAGCGGAACCAGCGGTCGTGACGGGCGTCGGCGGCGTCGCGGTCGGGCGGCAGGGCGTTGGAGAGGGCGACGGTGGTCATCGGGGCCTTGCTTGTCGTTCCCGCCGGGGCGGGAACCGGCGGATGCCCTGCCTTCGGGCAGCGGCGTCCGGGAATGTGCGGAGGTACACCGGCGGTCCCGAACGCCATCCCCGCCTGCGCGGGAATGGTGTCGGGCGCGCGCGGGGCATTACTTCAACTGACTGGCCAAGTAGGCCTCGACCTGGCGCACCAGCGAGTCCGGCAGCGGCACGTAGCCCAGCGAGGTCGCGGCGGCGTCGCCGTTGGCATAGACCCAGCGGAAGTAGTCGATCGCGGCGCGCGTGCCGGGCTTGCCGTCCTTGCGCACCAGGATGAAGTTGGTGGCGGTGATCGGCCATGCGTTCGCGCCGGGGGCGTTGGTGACGATCAGGTAGAAATCCCTGCTCGACGCCCAGTTGGCGCTGGTGGCGGCCTCGGCGAAGGTGTCGTCGTTCGGAAGGACGTAGTTGCCGGCGGCGTTCTTCAGTTGCGAATAGGCCAGACGGTTCTGCACGGCGAACGCGAGTTCCACGTACCCGATGCTGCCGCGGATCTGCTTGATGTAGGCGGACACGCCCTCGTTGCCCTTGCCGCCGATGCCGACCGGCCACTTCACGGTGGTGCCTTCGCCCACCTGCGCCTTCCACGACGGGCTGACCTTGGACAGGTAATTGGTGAAGTTGAAGCTGGTGCCGGAGCCGTCGGAGCGGTGCACCACGGTGATCTTCATCGCCGGCAGGGGCAGGCCGCGGTTGCTGGCGACGATGCGCGGATCGTTCCACATGGTGATCTTGCCGAGGAAGATGTCGGCCAGCACGTCCGGATCGAGCTTCATCGCGCCGGCGGCGATGCCGGGCAGGTTGAAGGCCGGCACCACTCCGCCGATCACCGACGGGAACTGGGCCAGCCCGTCGCGCGCGAGCTCCGCCGGAGGCAGCGGCTTGTCGGAGGAACCGAAATCCACGGTGCCGGCCTTGATCTGGGCGATGCCGCCGCCCGAACCGATCGACTGGTAGTTCACTTCCTTGCCGGTGGCGGCCTTGTAGTCGGACGCCCACCGGGACATGGCGGGATAGACGAAGGAGGCGCCGGCGCCGGTGACGTCGGAAGCCATGGCCATGGCGGTGAAGCTCATCGCCAATGCGAGTGCAACGAAACGGGATTTGAAGGATTGGGTCACGAACGACTCCTGGGGTGGGGAAGACGGCGGGTCGTTCCCGCCTCGCTGCGTATTCCAGCGGGGCTTCGTGACGCCAATGGGACGGTTTCATGACGGTCGCGTGACAGCCGCGGTCATGTCGCGCGGAAACAAAATTTCCAGATTCCTGCAATGAAACTGCAACACGGTTCCTGTGGAATGCGCCGCGGATGGCGCTGCGGCGGTGTGTCGCAAGCAATCGCCAGCCGGACAGCCAATTTCCCATTCGGAGTGACACCATGCGTTCTACCCACTTGGCCGCCGCGATCGCGCTGGTTGCCGGAAGCTTCAGTTTCACCGCCGCCGCGCAGACGGCACCCAGCGCCCAGGACATCGCCGAACTGAAGGCGCAAATCGCGGCGTTGCAGGCCCAGATCCAGAATCTGGAAGAACGTACCGATGCGCAGTCGGAAGTGAACGTCGCCCAAGCTGCCACCAACGAACAACTGGACGACCTGGCCGGACTGCGGCGGCTGGTGAACGACACCAAGATCAGCGGGCGCCTGTACTACGACCTGACCAATATCAACAACAGCAGTCGCGGCGTGAAGACGGACCGTACCGGCTTCGCCTTCGACATCAAGCGCTTCTACCTCGGCGTCGACCACAAGTTCAACGACCGCTGGTCGATGAACCTGACCACCGATTTCCAGTACTCCTCGGCGATCTCGTCCACCGAGATCTACATCAAGAAGGCCTACATCCAGTACCGGCTGAGCGATGCCTTCGTGCTGCGCGCCGGTTCTTCCGATCTGCCGTGGGTGCCGTTCGCCGAGAATTGGTACGGCATGCGCTACGTCGAGAACACCATCGCCGATCGCCTCAAGTTCGGTACTTCGGCCGATTGGGGCGTGCATGTCGACGGCAAGGTGGCCAATGGATCGCTGGAGTACGCGGTCGCGGCCCTGAACGGCAACGGCTACAAGAATCCCAGCCGCAGCCAGGGTCTGGATTTCGAAGGCCGCCTGAGCTATTCGCCGACCAGTCGAACGGTGCTCGGTGTCGGTCTCTATTCCGGCACGCTCGGCCGCGACAAGCAGACGACTCCTGCCTTGCACACCGCCAACCGCGTCGATCTCATGGCGGCCTACATGAACGGCAACACCCGCCTGGGCGTGGAGTATTTCCGCGCAAACAACTGGAACAACGTCGCCACCGTCGCCACCGACAGCGCCAACGGCTGGTCGCTGTGGGGCAGCTACGGCCTCAATCAGGCCGGGGTGACGCTGTTCGCGCGCTACGACAACAGCCACACAAGCCGGACGCTGGATCCGACCTTGCGCGATACCTACTACAACCTCGGTGTGGAATGGCCGGTGGCGCCCGGCATCAAACTCGCCACCGTGTACAAGCACACCGATCAGCGCAACGCCTTGCGCACGAAGGATCTGCGGACCGACGAGTTCGGCGTCTGGGGCGAGTTCCGCTTCTGAGGATGCGCGAAGGCTGGATACAGTAGTCGCCGCGGACGGCGGCGCCGCCGATCCGCAAACTCCATTGCCGCCGCAGGCTGCGATCGGGCACCTGCGGCGGTGTTCTGTCGAGGGCTTGTCGATCCAACCGGCGATGCCGTTGAGTTCGCCGCCGGAAACCGGTCGAGACTTTCGTTCCGGCGCTCCATGCGCTACAAGACGGCTTCCGCCTGCGAGAGTCGCACCGTGTCCGTTCCCACCAACCCCGAGTTGAACGCGCTGGCACAGTCGGTCGGCGCGCGCCTGCTGGCGGGCCGGCAGATGCTGGTGACCGCCGAAAGCTGCACCGGCGGCTGGATCGCCAAATGCATGACCGAGATTCCCGGTTCGTCCGGCTGGTTCGATTGCGGCCTGGTGGCCTACAGCTACGAGGCCAAGCAAGCGCTGCTGGGTGTGCGCCCGCAGACGCTGGAAGAGTTCGGCGCGGTCAGCCGCGAGACGGTGGTCGAGATGGTCAGCGGCGCGCTGGTGCATTCGGGCGCGACGATCGCGGTGGCCGTCACCGGCATTGCCGGTCCCGATGGCGGCAGCGAGGACAAGCCGGTGGGCACGGTCTGGATCGGCTGGAAACGGCGCGGTGGCTATGCCCGCGCCGAGTTGCGCCATTTCGACGGCGACCGCGACGCGGTGCGGCGGCAGACGGTGGCGGCCGCGCTGCACGGGCTGGAACACATGCTGGACACGGGGAATCCGTAATCCGGCGATCTGCGCGGCTGGTGCCCAACACGCCCGGGCTTCCGGGCTCCGGCGTCATGTTGACGCCTTCGTTCCTTAGTGGTATTACTACTAACCATGGAACTGACAGCCAAACAACAAGCCATCCACGTCTTCCTCGCGGAACGGATCGAAGCCGACGGGTTCGCGCCCTCGCAGGCGGAAATCGCCCACGCTTTCGGCTTCAGCGGCGTTCGCGCCGCGCAATATCACCTCGAGGCACTGGAAGCGGCCGGTGTGATCGAGCGCAGCCCCGGTCGCGCGCGCAGCCTGCGCCTGCTGCAGTGGCCGAATCGGCCACGCCAACTCGACCTTCCGGCCAACGACGACGCGCTGCAGTTGCCGGTGTTGGGCCAGGTGGCGGCGGGCGTGCCGATCGGTGTCGACATCGGCAGCGAACAGGTGGTGCTGATGGATCGCACCTTGTTCTCGATGACCCCCGATTACCTGCTTCGGGTCAAGGGCGATTCGATGCGCGACGAGGGCATCTTCGACGGCGATCTGATCGGCGTGCACCGCACCAATGAAGCGCGCAGCGGGCAGGTGGTGATCGCGCGGATCGACGATGAAATCACGGTCAAGCTGTTCAAGCCCGCCCGCGGGAAAATCCGGCTGTTGCCGCGCAACCCCGATCACGAGCCGATCGAGGTCCAGCCGGGGCAGGATTTCGCCATCGAGGGCCTGTACTGCGGGCTGGTGCGGCCGCATGCCTGAGCCGACCGCCCGCATCGAGCGCAAATCCGACGCCGCGCGCGGCGTTTTCCGATTTTCCCGATGCGCCCGACGTGAAAAATTTCCATCGCGGTTCGCCAGCGTCGCAGTCCGTGCGACGGGCCCCGCCTAAGCTGCCCACGTACCGAACGAACACCATCCCAACCCCTTTCAAGGAGCACCCTGATGGACGAAAACAAGAAGCGCGCGCTGGCCGCGGCCCTGACCCAGATCGAGCGCCAGTTCGGCAAGGGTTCGGTGATGCGGATGGGCGACCGCACCGTGGAAGCGGTGGAAACGATCGGCACCGGTTCGCTGATGCTCGACATTGCTCTCGGCATCGGCGGCCTGCCCAAGGGTCGCGTGGTGGAAATCTACGGTCCGGAATCCTCGGGCAAGACCACGCTGACCCTGCAGGCCATCGCCCAGTGCCAGAAGGCCGGCGGCACCTGCGCCTTCATCGACGCCGAGCACGCGCTGGACCCGATCTACGCGCAGAAGCTGGGCGTGAACCTCGATGATCTGTATCTGTCGCAGCCCGATACCGGCGAGCAGGCGCTGGAAATCGCCGACATGCTGGTGCGCTCCAATGCCGTCGACATGGTGGTGATCGACTCGGTGGCCGCGTTGACGCCCAAGGCCGAAATCGAAGGCGAGATGGGCGACCAACTGCCCGGCCTGCAGGCGCGCCTGATGAGCCAGGCCCTGCGCAAGCTCACCGGCAACATCAAGCGCAGCAACACCCTGGTGATCTTCATCAACCAGCTGCGCATGAAGATCGGCGTGATGATGCCGGGCCAGAGCCCGGAAACCACCACCGGCGGCAACGCACTCAAGTTCTACGCCTCGGTGCGGCTCGATATCCGTCGCATCGGCAGCATCAAGAAAGGCGAGGAAATCATCGGCAACCAGACCCGGATCAAGGTGGTCAAGAACAAGCTGGCGCCGCCGTTCAAGCAGGTCATCACCGAGATTCTCTATGGCGAAGGCATCTCGCGCGAGGGTGAACTGATCGAGATGGGCGTCAACGCGGAACTGGTCGAGAAGTCCGGCGCCTGGTACAGCTACGACGGTCAGAGGATCGGGCAGGGCAAGGAAAATGCCCGCCAGTTCTTCAAGGAAAACCCGGAGATCGCCGCCAAACTGGAAGCGATCCTGCGCGAGAAATTCGTCCCGCAGGAAGCCACGCGCGAAGAAGGCGAATGAACCATCCGGCGCCAGGGCCCGACAAGGACGTCGCTGCCCGGCGTCGGCGCCCGCCGCGAGCCGATCCGACGCCAATCCAGCGCGCCTTCGGACTGCTGACCCGTCGCGAGCACTCACAGTTCGAACTGGAACGCAAACTGATTCAACGCGGTGTGCCTGCCGCCGACGCGCAGGCGGTGGTGGGCAGGCTGGCGAGCGAGGGCTGGCAGAGCGATGCACGTTTTGCCGAATCGCTGCTGCGCGTTCGCGCCGGCAGCGGCTACGGTCCCGCCTACGTTCGTGCTGAACTGGCCAACCTGCATGGACTGCCGGCGGACGTCGTCGCCGCGGCCATGGACGAATTCGAAGGCGATTGGACCGAGATCGCCCGCGAGCTGATCCATCGTCGCCAACCGCAGGCGCTGTCCGGCGTGGAGGCCGCCCGGCGGAAAGCCATGGACTACCTCCTGCGTCGGGGCTTTTCCATGGAGCAGGCGCGCGCCGCGCTTGTGCAGACGTAGTTTGTGGAAGACGCTGAGGAACGCTTAACGGCAGCGTGTTAGTTTTCCTCAATGCTGCCGATCGGTGCTTGCTTTTCACGCTTCCGTGCGTGCACGGCCTTTCTTTTCCCTGCCATTTTCATTTTGGGATCTGCCGGCTGCGCCACCTACCAGCCGCTTGCCCTGTCGCAGGCAGAAGGCAGCCCCGCAGTGGAGGCGCTGTCGGTGCCGTTGGCACAGATGCCGCTGCCCAAGCTGCGACAGCATCGGTTCGACCCCAGCGACGGATTGGACAGCACCGAGACCGCAATGCTTGCGGTGGCCAACAGCCCTGCCTTGCGGGCGCAGCGGTCGGCAGCCGGCATCGCGCAGGCGCAGGCGTTTGCCGCAGGCCTGCTGCCGGATCCGTCAGTGAGTTTCGAAACCGACCGCCCCTTGGGTAATGCGGCCGGGTTGGTGCATGCGTTCAATCTGGGGCTGAGTTGGGATGTTGCCGCTTTGCTGCAGAGCCAGATACCGCAGCAGGACCAGCTGCAACAGGCCAACCTCAACGTGTTGTGGATGGAATGGCAAACCATCGCGCAAGCGCGCCAGCTGTTTTTGCAGGTGCAAACCCTGCGCGCGCAACGTCAGCAATTGGCCCAAGAGCTGGATGCCCTGCAGCCTTTGGAAGCGTCGGCATTGGCGGCCTTGCGCGCGGGCAACCTGACCCATGACGTGGCGGCAACAGCCCTCAATGCCGCCAGCGATGTACGCAAGCGCGCCGGCGACAATGCAGTTGCGCTGGATCAAGCAGAATCGGAGTTGCGCCAGCTGCTCGGCTTGGCTGCGCAAGCACCCTTGCCGCTGGTGGGCGATGCGGCAGGCAGCGTGGAGGCGGCATCGCCCAGCGCAGCGCAGGTGCGTGCGGCGCTGGAGAACCTGCCACAGCGTCGCCCCGATCTGTTGGCGCTGCAGGCCGGCTTTCGCGCTTCCGATGCCCAGCTGCGGGGCGCCATCCGCGCGCAGTTCCCGATGCTGAGCCTGGGAATGGTGCGCGCCGGGGATACCGGCAATGTGCAGACGCAGGGCATCACGTTCGGGTTGACGCTGCCTTTGTTCAATCGCAATCGCGGCAATATCGCCATCGCCACTGCCACCCGGCAGCAGCTGAAGGATGATTACGACGCCCGCTTGCTGGCCACGCGCAACGATGTGGCGCGGCTGCAGGCGGACCTGCAGGCGCAGGATGCCCAGCTTCCCGCCGCTTCGGCGCATGCGCGCCAGATGGACACTGCCCGACGTGCGGCCGAGCAGGCGTGGCAGCAGCATCGCTTGGACTGGCTGGCCTATCTGGCACTGCGCGGCAATGCATTGGCCGCGGATGCCGATCTGGCCAACCTGCAACAGGCGCGTTCGGCTACCGCGATTGCCCTGCACACATTGCTGGGGCGCACCGATTTCGAGACCAAGGTGTCTTCTCCATGACTCATCGTGCTGCTTTCCCTGTCCCGGCACAGGCGTTGGTAGCCACCCTGCTGCTGGGCGGCTGCACCGGTGCGCAACAAGATGGCGGTGACGCGGCGACACAAGTCCAAATCACCACTGTTCCTGCTCAGAGGCAATCCTTCCACGATGTGCTGAATGCCTGGGGCAGCGTGGAAGCGGATCCCCAGCGGGCGCGCACGCTCAGCCTGGGACATGGCGGGCAAATCCTGGCCTTGCATGTGTCAGCCGGCCAGGCCGTGCGCGCCGGACAGGCGCTGCTGTCGATCGCTCCCGAACCGGCCGCGCGCAACGCGTATGCGCAGGCGGAAAGCACGCTCGCCCTGGCGCAAGGGGAACTGGAGCGCACCCGCAGCCTGTTCGAACAGCATCTGGCGACCGAATCGCAGTTGGCGGCTGCCCGAAAGGCGTTGTCCGATGCGCAGGCGGGATTGGAGGCGCAGCGTGCTGCAGGCGGCGGAAGTGCCAGCGAAGTGCTGCGCGCGCCAGCCGATGGGATGGTCACCACGCTGGCGATCGGCAATGGCGACCGTTTCGCCGCCGATGCGCCATTGCTGACCTTCGCTCCCGCGCAAGCGTTGGTGGGGGCGTTGTCGCTGGCGCCTTCCGAGGCCGCTTTCAATGTGCAGGCCGGGCAGCAGGTGCGCCTGCAGGGCGCATTCGCGGGCGGCGTTGTCGTCGGGCAAGTTCGCACCGCGGGCCGCAGCATCGACCCGCAAACCCGTTTGCTGCCCGTGCTGGTGGAATTGCCGGCGCAGGCCGGGCTGCATCCGGGCGACGCATTGACGGCGCAGATTGAAGGCGCAGCCTATTCCGCTTGGGCGGTGCCGCGGCAAGCCGTGGTTCATGACGATGCTGGCGATCATCTCTTCATCGTGCAGGCGGGCAAGGCGCATCGGGTTCCGGTGCACGTGCGCCAGCCCGTGGGCGTCGTGCTGGGGGTGGAAGCGAATTTGACCGCGCAGGCCAGGATCATCGTGGAGGGGGCTTACGAAGCAGAAGACGGCATGCCGGTACAAGAGGGCAAGCAATGAGCGGTGGCGGGGTGCAGGACTGGTGTTTTCGCCACCGTCGATCGCTGCTGTTCCTGATCCTAGTGCTGGCCGTGGGTGGACTGGCCAGTGCGCTGCGGCTTCCGGTCACGCTGTTTCCCGACGTGGCGTTTCCGCGGGTGCGTGTGACGCTGGATGCCGGCGATCAGCCCGCCGACCAGATGGTGGTGTCCACCACGCGGCCCGTGGAAGACGCCATCCGTCGCGTGCGCGGCGTGCGCGAGCTGCGCTCCACCACCAGCCGCGGCAGCGCCGAAATCAATATCGGGTTCGACTGGGGCGCCGACATGGCGCGCGCCTTGCTGGAAGTGGATGCGGCCATTGCCCAGGCCATGCCGGATCTGCCGGCGGGCGTGCACACCGAGGCCATCCGGCTGGATCCCACCGTGTTTCCGATCCTGGCCTACAGCCTGCGCTCGGGCACGCTGTCGCCCACGCAGCTGCGCGACGTGGCCGAGTACCAGCTCAAGCCGTTGCTGTCCGGCGTGAACGGCGTGGCGCGTGTGGAAGTGCAAGGGGGCGCCGTTGGCGAATTCCAGGTCGACGTGGATGCGGCGAAGCTGCGCGCGCAAGGGCTGGCGCTGGCCGACGTGGCCCACGCCGTGGCCAATGCCGCCACGCTGCAATCCGCCGGACGCCTGGAGGACCATTACAAACTCTATCTGGTGATGGCCGACAACCAGCCGAGCAGCATGGCAGCGTTGTCCAATATCGTTTTGCGCGCCGATGCGCGCGGAGCTTTGCGACTGGGCGACATTGCGCAGGTGCGCATGGGCACGGCGCCGCAGTGGGTGCGCGCCACGGCCGATGGCCGCGATGCCGTGCTTCTGGAGGTGTATCAGCAGCCGGATGGCAACAGCGTGCAGATCGCGCAGGCGGTGAAGCAACGCCTGATGGAGTTCGAGCGCAGCAACGGGCATTCGCTCGCGGTTGCCAACTGGTATGACCAATCGCTGCTGGTGGTGGGGGCGGCTGGCAGCGTGCGCGACGCCATTCTGATCGGCATCGCGCTGGCTGGCTTGGTGCTATTCCTGTTTCTGCGCAACACCCGCATCATCCTGATCGTGTTGATCACGGTGCCGGCTACCTTGGCCATGACCGTGCTGCTGCTGACGCTGTTGAAGATGAGTTTCAACATGATGACCCTGGGTGGCATGGCCGCCGCCGTTGGTCTGCTGATCGACGATGTCATCGTGATGCTGGAACACATCGTGCGCCGTGTACACGAAGGCAGCGCGGAGATCTCCACGCGGGTTGCCGCCGCCGCACGGGAGTTCACCTGGCCACTGACCGGATCCAGCGTTGCCACGCTGGTGATCTTCCTGCCGCTGGCCTTCCTGGGCGGCGTCACCGGCGCGTTCTTCAAGGCGCTGTCGCTGACCATGGCCTGTGCGCTGCTGATCTCATACGCGCTGACCTGGGTTGCGGTGCCCCTGCTGGCGCGTTGGCTGATCAATCCAGAACATGCGCGCGAGCGCCCGCCGGGACGCGTGACGCAATGGTTGGCAGTGCATTACCAGCGCGCGTTGCAGGGCTTGCTGCGCCGGCCCGCGTGGCTGCTCTTGATCGCCTTGCCGCTGCTGCTGGCCGGCGGCCTTGCGTACCTGCGCGTGGGTAGCGGGTTTATGCCGGCGATGGATGAAGGTGGCTTCATCCTCGACTATCGTTCGCAGCCGGGTACATCGTTGCAGGAAACCAACCGCATGCTGCTGCAGGTGGAACGCATCCTCCGCAGCAATCCGCATGTGCAGACCTATTCCCGACGCACCGGCCTGCAGCTTGGCGGCGGACTGACCGAAGCGAACACGGGCGATTTCTTTGTGCGCCTGAAAGATGGCCAGCGCCCGTCCACGGCCGAGGTGATGGAATCCGTGCGCCGGCAAGCCAGCACCCAGGTCGCAGGGCTGGACATCGACGTGGCGCAATTGATGGAAGACCTGATTGGCGATCTGACCGAAGTGCCACAGCCAATCGAGGTCAAGCTGTATTCCGATGACGAGGCGCAGCTGGTCGCCACCGCACGCAAGGTGGCCGATGCCGTGGGCAAGGTGCCCGGCGTGGTGGAAGTGCGAAACGGCATCAACCCCGCCGGTGATGCGCTGGTGGTGCGTACCGACCCGGCCAAGGCCGCACTGTACGGGCTGGATCCATCCACGGTGGCGCAGCAGGTGGCCGATGCAGTGGCCGGCAACGTGGCTGCGCAGCTGCCGCAGGGACCCAAGCGCGTGGAGGTACGCGTCTGGTTGCCGCCGGCCGCGCGTGCGCAGATCGAGCAGTTGCAGGCTTTGCTGTTGCGCAGCAGTGACGGGCGTCTGGTGCCGCTGGACACGGTGGCCACGATGCAAACCGTGCAGGGGCAGCCGGAAATCAATCGCGACAACCTCAAGCGCATGGTGGCCGTCACCGCCCGTATCGTGGGACGTGACATGGGCAGCACGGTGGGCGACGTCAAGCGCGTGCTGGCGCAGCCGGGGTTGCTGCCAGCAGGCATGTATCACGAACTTGGCGGCCTGTATGCGCAGCAGCAGGCGGCGTTCCATGACCTGACCGTGGTGCTGCTGGCCGCGGTGGCGCTGGTGTTCGCCCTGCTGCTGTTCCTGTACGAAAGCTTCCGCGTGGCGCTGGCGATCCTGGCGGCGCCGCTGTTGTCGTTGAGCGCCGTCTTCCTTGGCCTGTGGGTCACCGGCATCGAGCTGAACATCTCGGCGTTGATGGGCATGACCATGATCGTCGGCATCGTCACTGAGCTGTCGATCTTTTATTTCAGCGAAGCCCAGAGCAATGGCAATGGCAATGCGGATGGCCCCCTGTCGCAGGAGGCCCTGTCGCACGCCGGCTTGCACCGCATGCGCCCGATCCTGATGTCCACCCTGGCCGCCATCCTCACCCTGCTGCCGCTGGCGCTGGCCATCGGCCAAGGCTCGCAGATGCAGCAGCCGCTGGCGGTCGCCATCATCGCCGGCTTGGTGGTGGCAGTACCGTTGGTGCTGCTGGTGATGCCGGCGCTGTACATGGCACTGCAGCGGGGGGCTTGAACTCTCAGGATTCAAGCATCTCGTTGCAGTGGGCGAGCGGCCCGCCGGCGAGGCTGAGGTTGGTGGCCCAGGACAATGAAGGCGGCATCGGTGCAGGCTTGCGCCGCATTGCGCCGCATTGCGCAGGAGACGCCATAGCCCGCGTCAGGTCTTATGTTGCGTGGTGCGCAACGCGACTCAGCAGCCTGGCTCACCGGGCTCCTTGCTGCGATCGCGGGCGCCATGCGACATGACCGGACGCGCGTGCATCTAGCTGGCCAGCCTGGCGCAACAGGGGTCGTGCTGCCCGCAGGGCAAAATCAGGGCCTCCTTAGAAGCCTGTCGCGGTCGCAACCGGATTTCCGTCCACGAAGACCTCGTAGCGATGTGGGCGGAGACCCGCCAGCAACAGCGGCCGCGTTTTCACGATGCGAACCTCTGTTCCAGCTATCGTTGCCGTCCACGTGCGGGTCAGCCTGATGCTGAGGTGCGTGAGCGGATTGACCGCAGTCTGGAGGGTGATCGTCTCGCTCGGCGTGACGAGGACGGCTGTCCCGGTCATCCTGTCGCGGCGGAATTCGACCGGCATTCCGTTTGCCTGGAAATGGATTTGCATCCGCCCTCCAATCGACGATCCTGCGACTGGCCGTTGGGCGCCCGACCGTCAAGCGAGCGGCAGGGGTTCATTGCATCGGGTCGTCCGATCGTGGATCTCGATCAAACGGCTTGCGTCGCCGCCCGGGCTGGCGTTGCCGATCGTTTCGAGATATCGGCAGGTCGCATGGCGCGCCGAGGCCTCTTCGTACCTGGTCAGCCACGCGGTGAATTGCTTCTGAATTCCAGCGTCGGTTCTTGGGTACCGTCCCGGTGGGGGAGGACTGTTGCAACGCCACGGCTTGGGCGTGAGGCGGGCGCGGAAACTGCGCTGGACGCGGCAAAGGCGCGCATAGGCGGGATCCGTCCCGGTCGCCTGCATCAGATCCTGGACGTCTTGTGCCGTCGGGTCGTACTCGCGGTCGATGGCGATGGCCCGGAGTCCGGCCGCCGTCCGGTACAGGCGAAAAGTGGCATTGCTGTGGCTGCGCAGCGAGTCGCGGAGTCTGGAGATGGCTTTCTGCTCGGAAGAGGCGCCGCCGAACATTTGCCTGATCCGGTCGGAAAGGCCGGGAAGCGGGAGATCGATGTCGAGGAAGAGCAGCCGGTCCGTGTTCAGGACTTGGGCGCCATAGCCGTTGCGCGTGATGACGGCGGATGGCTCGCCCAGCGCGTCGAGCGCGAGCGTCTCGAGAATCTCTTCACGGACGGGCCGGGTTCCATAGCCATACGTGTCGGGGAATGGCTCGCCCCGGCCAATGCGCTCCAGGACGCGCTTGAGCCTGTCGACACCGTTGCCGCGGGCTTCGGCCTCGTCTTGCCCCCAGCCCCAAAGCGAAATGGGAACAACATTCCCGTCCGGGAGTTTTCCCTCGCCGCTTGCCTTGATCCATACGCGCGGGATCTGCATCTGCAAGCCTCCTGACGATCGAGTTGGAGCTGGCCGCACGGCTGCGTGATCGCTCCAGCCTATCACGGCGCCGTGGAAGCAGAGCGTGTCCGGAGTGAATGCGTTGCCGGCGCTCTGGATTCAATCCAGCGCGCTGGTGTACTGCCGGAGCTTTCCTTCGCTGGGATCGATGGCGCGGGTCTGGAGAGGCAGTTGACCGAGAAGCCGGGCGAGGGCGGATGCGGCTTGCGATGCGTGCGGCGAGCCTTCGGGAAGGCGCAGGAGGAGGCTTCCGTCCGCGGCCTGGTGCAGGGTGAACCGGGTGAGCGGCAGGTGCGCCAGGGCGTGGCTCACGTCCACGTTGTTGCGCCAGCTGCCGTCGGCGTGGCGGAAGCGCACCGGGGCGCGGCCTTCGAGTTCGCGCAGCATCGGTTCGGGGCCGTCGAGGTCGAGCTGCGCCCAGTCGCCGGTGCGGTAGCGCAGCAGGGGCAGGCAGAAGTTGAAGCCGCCGGTCAGGGTGATTTCCCCGCGCTCGCCCTGAGGCACGGGGCGCCCTTCGGCATCGAGGGTTTCAACGTACAGCCGATCCTGCAGCAGCACGTGGCCGCCGCGCCCCGGGTCGAACACGGCGATCGGGCCGGCTTCGTTCATCGAATAGAGGTCGAGCACCGGGCAGCCGTAGCGGCTTTCGAGTTCGGCGCGCAGCCCCGCCGTGAGCTGCATGGAAACGCTCAGCAGCGCGCGCGGCCGATGCCGCATCGGCAGGCGCAGCAGCTCGCCGAACGAGATCGGGTCGCCGGCCAGGAATTCGGGCACCATCGCGTCGAGGTAGCGCGCACGATCGTCCGGGTTCCGCCAATCGTCGGGGTGGAGGTTGATCTTGGCCAAGCCCGACTCGTCCATCGAGGGCGTGACGGACACGTAGGTGAAGCAGCGCAGCTGGAACCCGAGCAGGATCACGCCGACCTCGCCCGCGCCCGCCCGTGGCGTGATGCCGAAACGGGCGAGCGCACGCTTGTGATGGGCGAGATAACGTCCCGCGACCTGCGGATGCGAGGGCACGATCAATGGGTGGCCGGTGGTGCCGCTGGTGTCGAAGGCGATCATGCGCGCGAGCGGCAGCGGATCGGGCACGAAGGCGGTGATGTCGGCGGCGAGGTCGGCGCGGGAGCTGGTGGGGATGGCGGTGAATTCGGCGGGCCGTTCGCCCTGCCGGTGCCAGTGGGGGACGTCGCGCCAGGTGTGTTCGACGAAGGCGTCGAGCCAGTCTGGCCGTGCCTCCTGCGGCCAGCCGATGCGGGCGTCGAGCACGCGACGCTCGTAGTCGGCGAGGGCCGCCAGATCCTCGGGGGTGAGCTTGTTGCCGCTCTGGTTGCGGTAGATCGGCGCGGCCGGGTGTTCGCGCAACCGGCGCAACATGCGCATGCCGGTCTCGGTCAGCGTGGGGTAGCGCTCACTCTCGGGATTCGACATCACTCGCGGGTCCACTTGTCGGCGGATTCGCGCGCCGCCTGTTCGGCCAGCGCCGCGCGGATGGCGCGGGCGCGCTCGTCCATGGCGCGGCTGGCGGCAATCAGGCGACGCCGCTCGACCGCGCTGATGCGGCTCAGCCGGTCGCGCGCCTGTTTTTCGGTCTCGCCGGCCGGGCGCAGACCGAGCGCTACCAGCACGCTGCGCGCCAGTTCCTCGCGTCTTTCGGCGTCATCCACGAAGCGCGCCGGCGATTCGGTGCCGGCGAGTTCCGGAAGGATGTCGTGCAGGAGTTCAGGAACCTGCGGCCCGCGTTTGGAGTCGGCAAACCACGGGTCGGCCAGCAGCCAGCAGCACACCTGCACCAGCCGCAGCGTGTTGGCGCCGTGCGGCCTGCTCAGGCGAAACCCCTCCAGCAGTTTCCGGTCGGCGCGCACTCCCATCCCGAGCAGGAGATCATGCACGAGCGCGGCGGTCGAAACGCCGTCGCTGTCGGAAGCGGCGGGCGCATCGAGAAATTCGGCCGGCGTTTCCTGCAGGCGCCGGGTGAGCTGCTCCAGCGGCGGGCCCTCGGCGTCGAGCGGGCGCGGGCCATCAGACGTAGGCACGGTGTTCTCCCTCGGCTGCGGTCGGTGCGGCCTGCGCGGTGTAGTGGTGGCGGCTGAAGTCGCGGGCGAAGTCGAGCAGCTGCGCCAGGTCGCTCACGGTGTGCACCGCCCAGCCTTGCTCGTCCCGCGCGCGGCGCAGCCAGTCGAAGTTGCGCCAGGGCCATTCCCCGGTTTCCCAACCGGCGGGAATGTTGAGCGCCAGGGTGCCGCCGGCGCGCGCCTTTGCGAGCGCCATCGCAGTGGTCTTCCATCCGCTGATGCCGCGTTCGTCGCGCGCGAACATGGTGTCCATGCCATCGTCGGAAATCTGCAGGATGTGTACCGCGCGGTCGCGCAGCGTGCGGTCGGCGTAGGTCTCGCGCAGCTTCCAGATGGGGAAGGCGGTGGCGCCGCGGAAGGAGTCGGTCAGGATGCCGAGGATCGTGTCCTCGTCGCGGATGAAGCCTGGCGTCGACTTCACCTGGCCCTTGTCGCTCCACAGCGTCACCTGCACGGCTGCGCCGGTGCGCAGCGCCGAGAGCGCGATGACTGCGCCGGCCAGCGCCGGCCAGGACAGGTTGACCTGCGGGTCGGGCATCGAGCCGGAGCTGTCGACGTAGAGGTCCAGATCGATCGGTTCCGGGTGGATCGCGGGGTCGGGTGCCGGGCCGAGGACGCGCCGTACCGTGGTCAGGCCGGGGATGACGACCGGTGACTGCAGGACAGTCTGGATCCAGTCGATGTCGTCGAAGGGTTCTCCGACCTGCCAGGGTTCCAGGCCTTCGAATTGGAGTTCGCTGCGGCCCGATGCCGGCATGCGCGGGAACGGCACCAGATGCGGCAGGGCCAGTTCGCGGTAATAGCGGATCGCCATCTCCCGTGGCGGAAGAACGAGGCCTCCCGCGGCCAGCAGTTCACCGTATTCGAACGGCTCGCGGGTCTGACCGCCGGAAGATGCCTTGGACTCGGGCCGTTGCTCGGGTTTCGCATCGCTGGCTTCCTCGCCGGTGATGGCCGGATCGCGCGAGGGATGCAGAGGCTCGCGTTCGTCGCCGTCCATTTCAAGCACACCGTTCGGCGTGCTGCCGGCGGCGGCGCTGGCGGTGTCCTGCAACAGCGCGAACAGGGCCGCCTCTTTCGATTCGGCGACCAGATAGGGCAGGACGAGCGCGGCGAAACTTCCCGCTGCGCGAAGCCAGTCGCGGGCATACACCCGGACAAGCCGTGCACCGAGCCAGGCGTCGGCGCGCAGGAGTTCGGTCGTGCCTCCGCCCAGATCGCCGGGATCGAGCTGCCAGAGTTCCTCGTAGATGCCCATGTAGAGCTGCCAGAGGCTGCCTTGGGCAAGGTGTTCGCCGACCGCCTCTTCCTTGCGTGCCCGGTCCTTCGCGGATGCGGCCGGCAGCGGCGGCGGGGTGGGCGGCAGCACGGCGCGCAGGCGGCGGTAGATGTCCGCCATGCGCAGGCCATCCTGCCGGGCGAGGCGGTCGTTGATGAGCAAGTCGGCGTAGAGGTTGGCCACCATCGGCGCGTGCGCCTCCAGCGTCGGCAGGCCCGCGCGGATGCGTGCCAGCAGGCGGAACTGGTCGGTGACGCTGGCTGGCGCCAGCACGTGGTGGCCGATTTCGTGCGCCAGCACTTCGCGCGCGTAGTCTTCCAGGCCATAGGCGCAGACCTGCTCCAGATCCACCACGACGCGCTGGTCCACGAGGCGGATCATGGCGAAGCTGCCGTTCAGGCCTTCCTTGGCGGCTTCGACCGAGAGCCCGCAGAGGCTTGGTTCGCCGAGGCGCAGCCACGGGCTCCAGAGCGCGAGCGCTGGGGGCCACGCCGCACGCCAGCGTTCGAGGAGGGTGGTGTTCGCATCCATCAGGCAGGCTCCGGGCCGACGGCGATCGCATGGGTCCAGGGCGAAAGGATCAGCACGCTGCCCTGGGTCGAGATGGCCTGCGGATCCGGCGCGGTCCAGGACGATTGCTGGAGCAGCGCGTTCGCAGGCGCAAACTTGCGAGTCGGTTCGGCGGCCGCTTCCCAGGCTTCGGCAGCGGCCGGCAGCGGCGTTGCGCCGTAGCGGTCGGCGTGGAGCCGGAAATGCCGCGCTCCGCTTCGCAGCAGGAAGCCGCCGTCCTCCACGCGCGCCTTCGGCGGCTGTGCGAAGACGCCGCCGAAGCCCGTGAAGCTGCCGAGCTTGTGGAAACCGGCGGGTTCCATGCCCGGCAGGCGCAGCCACGGGTCGGCGAGCGCCGCCTCGCGCCAGCGGGCCCAGTCGGTGCCGGGAGGAAGATCGAGCGCTGCGCGGGCGAGATCGTCCGGGATTCCGGCCGCCATCTCCAGCACCGGTCGTCGGAAGTGCGCGAGTCCCGCTCGCCAGGCGAGAAGCTGGCCCACGCGCCGAAGTGTCGTGGTGTCCTGCACGCTGTCCGCGACGGCCGCGAGCCGCGCGCGCCATTGCTCAGGGCGCGCCGCCGGCCAGCGGGCGATTTCGAGCACGGCATTGCTGAGCGCGCCGGCCACCGCCTGCGGGCGCGGGGCGATGAGGTGGGCGAATCGGGGCAGGACTTCGCGCCAGAGCGCGGTCAGCTCAGGTTCCGCGTCGCGGCCGCTTCCCACGAGGTCGATCGCGACGCGCACGAGCGCTTCGGTGCAGGGCGCGATCCGTTCGGGGCGCTCGCGGGCCACGGCTTCCAGTGCGAGGTCGAGCGCGTTTTCGAGGAAGGCGCGCAGCCGCGCGGTGTCGAACTGCGGCTGGCGCAGCCGCGCCTGCGCAACCTGCGCGTTGATCGCCCCGCGGCGGGCGGCCAGCCCTTCGGCCAGGGGCGCGCTCACCGCCATCAGCGGCTCCGCAGCCAGGCCAGGTAGTTGGTGTAGCGCTGGTGCAGGTACTTGAGCAGCAGCAGGTCGTCGTACTGCGGGCCGTAGAGCTTGCCGCTCTCGCTCAGCGCCTTGACCTGTTGCTCGATGCGCTGCAGGCGCCGGCGCACTTCGCTTTCCTCGAGGCCATCGAGCCCGGCGGCGAATTCCGCCGAAAGCGCGCTGGCGGGATCGTCCGCGTCCAGCTGCAGGCGGTCGTACTCGGCGTTGGAAAGGTCGAACAGGTTCCGCAGCCAGGCGATGCGGTCGGTGCGCAGCGCCGCGTTCTCGGGCAGGGCGAAGAAGGGTGCGTCGAGGTCGGGGATAAGCTTGTCCTTGAGCACGAAGGGGAGGATCTGGCGCACATCCTCCAGCGTGACCTCGCCGTTGCCGCGGAACCAGGCCAGCGCCTTGGAAAAGACAAGGAGGGTCATCAGGTTGCGCACCGACAGCCCGTTGCGGGTCTGGCAGCCCACGTCCTGCAGGCGGTCGCGGCCGGTATCGGCGGCGACGAGCTGTTGCCAGTCGGCGCCGGCGAGCCGCGCCGTGTCCTTGGTGCGGTACTCGAACTGGCTGCCCGCCTGCGGCATCAATTCGAACTGGCTGGCGAAGAACTCGATGCGCCGGCGCAGGGCGGGCGGCAGGGGGACGGCGCGGATGGCCCGACCCATGGCGGTGATTTCCGCTTCGTCGAAGAGGATCTCCGGCGGCATCAATTCCTCGGGCCGCGCGCCCGATTCCACTCGCAACAGCAGTTCGCCCAGAAAGCGCGGGTTGAAGGAGAGCGCCTGCACGATCACGTCGATGCGGTCGCGCAGCGCCTCGATCACCTGATAAGTGCCGCCACCCTGATCGTCGTTCGCGGTGAGATACCAGGCGGCCGGCGGGCATTCGTAGATGTGGTTCAGGAGTTCGGCGTAGTTGTCGCCCATCACCGTGAGCAGCGCGCTCTGGGTGCGGGTGGGGATGCGGTTGTACTCGTCGATGATCTTCACCCGCATGCCCAGCCACTGGCGCCAGGCGATGCGGATGTCCTCCATGCGCTGCGCCTGGGCCAGATCCGCAGGCAGCGGGTTGCCGAGCAGGTCGGCCACGGTCATCTGCGGGTGTCCGTGCTGCATCGCGCGGCGCACCTCGCGCACCGGGTAGCCGGCGAGTACGCCCATCAGCACCGCGCTTGCGGTCTTGCCGCGCCCGGGGCCGCCGATGAACAGGCATTTTGAGCGCGTGGCGAAGGTGAGCAGCGGCAGCAGCACGTAGCTCGAGTAGCTCTGCTCGGAGGGCAGGGTGAGCCTGCCGTGCGCGTCCACGCGGAAGCGCGCCGCGCGCGTGGCATCGAACTCCACGTCGTAGTGCGGGCTGATGATCGCGTTGTTGACGATCCAGAAGTAGGCCTGGCGGAGCTTCTCGTCGAGCGCGGGCGCGGCCTCGGTGCGCGCCTCGCCCGTTTCGGCCGGGCCTTCGTAGAGGCTGGCGACGTCGAATACCTCTCCAGGCGGCTCGGCCTTGTGCGGGTTGGTGGGCGCCTGCGAGACGCGACGGAAGAGGTTGAATCCCGACATGAGGCAGAATCTCCGCTGCTCAGTTTCCACGTGGAATCGTACCGGATCGATATGCCCCAAACCCACGGTCTGGCCCTCGGCAAGTTCGCGCCGCTCCATCGGGGCCATCAATGGATGATCGAGACTGCGCTGACGGAGACCGAGCGGGTGAGCGTCGTGATCTACGACGAGCCCGAGGTCACCGATGTGCCGCTGCCCGTCCGCGCGGGCTGGATCCGCCGGCTCTATCCCCGGGTGGAGGTGATCGAGGCCTGGGACGGGCCTGCCGTGATGGGCGATACGCCAGAGATCCGCACCCTGCACGAGGACTACCTCCTCGGCACGCTTGGCCTACGCGGCATCACCCATTTCTACAGCAGCGAGTTCTACGGCGCGCATGTCTCCGCCGCGCTCGGCGCCGTGGACCGCCGCCTCGACCCGGCGCGCAGCCGCGTGCCGATCTCCGCCACCGCGATCCGCGCCGATCCTTTCGGCCAGCGCGGTTTTCTTGCGCCCGAGGTGTACCGCGACCTGATCGCCAACGTGGTGTTCCTCGGCGCGCCGGGCACCGGCAAGACCACGCTTGCGCAGGCGCTGGCCGCGCAGCACGGTACGCGTTGGATGCCCGAATACGGTCGCGAATACTGGACCCTGCACCAGCGCGACCACCGCCTCAGCGCCGAACAGCTGGTGGAACTGGCCGAGGGCCATCTGGAACAGGAGGATGCGGCGCTGCTGGACGCCAACCGCTGGCTCTTCACCGATACCAACGCGATCACCACCTGGATCTTCTCGCACTACTACCACGGCTTTGCCTTGCCGCGCCTGGACGCACTGGCGCGGGCTGCCGAACAGCGCCACGACCTGATCTTTCTGTGCCTGGATGATTTCCCCTTCGAGGACACCTGGGATCGCTCGGGCCCGGCCAGCCGCACGCACATGCAAAAGCGCATCGTTGCCGACCTGCGCGCGCGTCGTCTTCCCTTCATCCCGCTGGCCGGCGACCTCGCAACGCGAATGGAAAAAGTGAACGCAATGCTGGGACGGTTTCGTAAATGGCGCTCGCCGCATGAACACACGACGCTGTCCCCGCAGGCAGGCGCCGCATGACCGGGTTCTTCGACGTCGAAACCATCGCGGTGACCATGCTCGGCTACTCGATGAGCTGGCTGGAACTCGTCGGGACGCTTTTCTATTTCGTGTCCACCTGGCTGATCGCCCGGCGCCGCCTGCCGGGCTGGCCGCTCAACCTCGTGGGCGTGCTGCTTTTCATGCTGCTGTTCTGGCAGATCCGCCTGTATGCCAGCGCCCTGGAGCAGGTGTACTACGTCGTCACCTGCCTCTACGGTTGGTGGTACTGGCAGCGTCGCGATCCGGACACCGGCGACATTCTGCCCGTCCGCTACAGTCCACCCGCAGCCATCGTCACCTGGGCTGTCGTGACTCTGGTCGCAACCGTCGCCGTTGCGCTGCTTCTGACCCGCGTCCACCCATGGTGGCCGGGCCTGTTCCCCGAACCCGCCTCCTACCCGTGGCCCGATGCGTTGGCCATGGTCATGAGCGTCGTCGCGACCTGGCTTCTTGCCCGCAAAAAGGTGGAGTGCTGGATCTACTGGATCGTCATCGACTTCGTCAGCATCGGCCTCTATTACATCAAGGGCGTCCAGCTCCTGGCGCTGCTTTACGCGTGCCTCCTGCTCATTGCCAGCCACGGATTCTGGCACTGGCATCGGACCCGCGTGCGGGAAGGACAGAAGGCGGCGGACTTCGGCGGTTGCGAAGACCTTGGGTGATCGATGTCCAGAGCGTTTGCAGGACAAAGCGCCCAAGTCGTTCTGTGTCTGGGTGAGGACCTGTTGGTCGGGCCTATTGATAATTGCAGTATAAAAAGCTAATGTGATAACGTGTTAATACGCTAATGCAAAATCCTGTGCCAAAACATCCAATCGCTGAACCTCCATGAAACAACGTCCTGAACCCCTGCCGAAATACGACGCCGTCGTCGCGATCGATGCGCTGGCCCATGTGTTGTCGAAGCTCGATGCTGCAGAAGAAGTCCGCGCCTTCCTCGATGACCTGTGCACTCCTGCCGAACTGGAAGCGATGGGGGATCGCTGGCAGGTGGTGCCACAGTTGTTGAAGGGCGCTCCATATCGGGAAATCCACGAGCGAACCAAGGTCAGCGTAACCACGATTGGTCGCGTCGCGCGCTGTCTGGAGCGCGGTGCGGGGGGATATCGGATCGCGGCGAAGAAACTGGGCCTTTCCTCCGATGTCGAGTGAAACATTCTCATGAGCACTGTCGCCAGTGCGGTGGAGCGCGACCGCCTGCGCATCGCCATCCAGAAATCCGGCCGATTGAGCGAACCGGCACGGGCGCTGCTGGCTTCTGCCGGTCTGAGTTGGCAAGAGAGTCGCGACAGGCTGTTCTGCTTCGGCGTGTCGTTGCCGGTGGATCTACTGCTGGTGCGCGACGATGACATCCCCGGCCTGATCGCTGACGGCGTCTGCGACCTTGGCATCGTCGGCCGCAATGTCCTTCTGGAGCAGGCAGGCGAACGCGCCGAAAGGGGGCAGCCAGCCGTGTTTCGCGAATTGCGTGCGCTCGGATTCGGCGGGTGCCGTCTGTCCATCGCCGTACCCGATGGGTGGGATTGGCAGGGGCCGGCGCAACTGGCAGGCAAGCGCATCGCGACCACCTATCCCAATCAGCTGCGTGCATGGTTACGCGTGCAGCAGGTGGAAGCCGATATCGTAGTGCTGAATGGTTCGGTGGAAATCGCGCCGCGGTTGGGACAAGCCGACGCGATCTGCGATCTGGTATCCAGCGGGGCCACGCTCGCCGCCAACCAGCTCAAGCCGGTGCTGGATATCGTGCGCAGCGAAGCGGTGTTGGCCGGCCCGGTGCAGCCATTCGGCGATGCACGGGCAGAACTGGTCGACCTGATGCTGCGGCGCATGGACGGGGTGCTGCGCATCCGGGACAGCAAATTGCTGCTGTTCCAGGCCTCGCGCGCGGCGGTGGAAAGCGTGATGCGGCTGTTGCCCGATGCCGAACCGCCGACGATGTGTGCGGTCGATGGTGGTGAAACCTTGGCGCTGCAGGCGCTGTGCCACGGCGCAATGACCTGGCAGCGGCTGGAAGACCTCAAGCGTGCCGGCGCGCGCGGGCTGATGGTTCTGCCGGTGGAGCGGATGCTGGCATGAGGCGGATCGACTGGAACGCGCTGGATGAGGGTGAGCGCGACGCGGTGCTGCGGCGTCCGATGCAGGCGGTGTCTGCGGAACTGCGCGCGGGCGTGCAGGACATTTTCGATGCGGTGACCGCTCGCGACGACGCGGCGCTTCGCGCATTCACGGCGAAGTTCGATGGCGTGACGCTTGCTAAATTCGAAGTCGGTGCGGACGAGTTCGAGGCGGCGGGTGTGCGAGTTCCGGCCGACGTACAGGCGGCGATCAACGAAGCCGCCATGCGGATCGAAGCCTTCCACCGCGCCGGCATCGCGCAGCCGTATGAAGTGGAAACCGCGCCGGGCCTGCGTTGCCGTCGCGTGCAGCGGCCGATCCCGCGCGTTGGCCTGTATGTGCCTGCGGGCAGTGCGCCGCTTCCGTCCACGGCGTTGATGTTGTGCATCCCGGCGCGGCTGGCCGGCTGCGCCGAAGTGGTGCTGTGCACGCCGCCTCGCAAGGACGGCAATGCCGATCCCGCCGTGCTGCTGGCGGCGCGGCAGGCGCCGGGCGTGCGCGTGTTCAAGCTCGGCGGCGCGCAGGCGATTGCCGCAATGGCGCTGGGCACGGCCAGCGTTCCTCGCTGCGACAAGCTGTTCGGTCCCGGCAATGCCTGGGTGGACGAAGCCAAGCGGCAGGCCGCGCAGCGTCCGGGCGGCATCGCCATCGACATGCCCGCCGGCCCGTCCGAAGTGTTGGTGATTGCCGATGACGGCGCGAACGCGGCCTTCGTCGCTGCCGATCTGCTGTCGCAGGCCGAGCATGGCCCGGACTCTCAGGTGCTGCTGTTGACCGACAGCGCAATGCTGCTCGAGGCGGTGTCGGTGGAAGTCGATGAGCAGCTCGCGCGGTTGCCACGCGCCGACATCGCGCGACGTGCACTGCGCGCATCACGGTTGGTGCTGGTGCGTGACATTGCACAGGCCATCGGGATCAGCGATGCCTATGCGCCTGAACACCTGATCCTGTCCGTGCGCGACCCGCACGCGTGGCTTGCGCGCATCCACAACGCCGGCAGCGTCTTCCTCGGCGACTGGACGCCCGAGGCACTGGGCGACTATTGCAGCGGCAGCAACCACGTTCTGCCGACCGGCGGCGCGGCGCGCGGGTGGAGCGGGCTGTCGGTGGCCAGTTTCCAGAAGGCCATCACCGTGCAGGAAGCCACCCGGTTGGGCATTGCCAACGCCGGCCCCTGCGCCGCCACGCTGGCGCATGCCGAAGGCCTGCAGGCTCACGCGCACGCGGTTGAACTGCGGCTGGAGCAGGCCGCATGAGCATCACCGTGGACGCACTGCTGCGCGCGGATTTGCGCGATTTCGGGGGATACAAGTCGGCGCGCAGCGAGGCGCTGGCGGGTTCGGTCTGGCTCAACGCAAACGAGTCGGCCTGGGCCAACCACGGCGATATCGACGGCCGACTGCGGCGCTATCCATCGCCGCAGCCTCAGGCGCTTTGCGCACGATTGGCGACGCTTTACGGCGTTGTGCCTGCGCAGCTTCTGGTGGGGCGTGGCAGCGACGAAGGCATCGACCTGCTGGTGCGTGCGTACTGTGCGCCGGGGCAGGGCCGCATCGTGATCGCGCCGCCGGTGTTTGGCATGTATGCGGTCTGCGCGCGGCTGCACGGCGCGGGCATTGTCGAAGTGCCGCTGCGTGATGGCGATGCCGGCATGCGTGCCGATCTGCAAGCGATGGGCGATGCCGCGTTGGAGAACGGCGCACCGCTGCTGTTTCTGTGTTCACCCGGCAATCCCTCCGGTGAATGGCTGCCGCTTCCCGGAATCGAGACGCTGGCGCGCTATCTGCGCGGACGCTGCATCGTGATCGTCGATGAGGCTTACCTTGAGTATGCCGATGCGCCTTCGGCAACGACGTTGCTGGCGGACCACGACAACATCGTCGTATTGCGCACGCTGTCCAAGGCGCATGCGCTGGCCGCCGCCCGCGTCGGTTGCGTTTTGGCCGCATCGGAATTGATTGGAGCGCTGCGCCGCTGTCAGGCCCCGTACCCGCTGCCGCAGCCGGTGGTCGATGCAGCCATGGCGGCGCTGGAACCACAGGCGCTGGCGCTGACCCGGAGCCGCATGGCGGACGTCGCGGAAGCACGCGCGCACCTGGCCGATGGCCTGCGCGCGTTGCCGCAGGTGCGGCGCGTGTACCCGTCTTCCGGCAATTTCCTGCTGGTGCGCTTCGCCGATGCCGATGCTGCGTTCGCGGCGCTGCTGGCCGCTGGCGTGGTGGTGCGCGACATGCGCGCGATGCCGCAGCTGGGCGACGCGCTGCGCATCACCGTGGGCACGCAGGAGGAATGCAGGCGCGTTCTGGCGGCGCTGCAGTCGACGGACACGGCGGTGGCGGCATGAGCCTGCGCCCCATCCTGTTCGTGGATCGCGACGGTACCCTGATCGAGGAGCCGGACGATTTCCAAATCGACGCCTACGACAAGCTGCGCTTCGTGCGTGGCGTGATTCCCGCCTTGCTGAAATTGCGCGACGCCGGCTACGACTTCGTCATCGTCAGCAACCAGGACGGGCTGGGCACCGACGCCTGTCCGCGCGAGCGCTTCCAGGGGCCGCACGACCTGATGCTCCAGGTCTTCGAGAGCCAGGGCATCGGCTTCCGCGAGGTGTTGATCGACGACAGCTTCCCGCACGACAACAAACCCACCCGCAAACCCGGCATCGGCATGATGCTGGGTTATCTGCAGGATCGCGGCATCGACTGGGCGCGCAGCGCGATGGTGGGCGACCGACCCACCGACATCGAATTCGCCGACAACATGAAAATCCGCGGCTTCCAGCTGGCCACGCCGCAGTTCGGGGGCGAGTGGGACTGGGCGGGAATCGCCCATGAACTGGCCGATGCGCCGCGTCGCGCCGTGGTTCAGCGCGACACGATCGAAACCCGCATCCGCGTCGAAGTCGATCTGGATCGTGTTGCCGAGCCGCAGGTGTCCACGGGCCTTGCGTTCTTCGATCACATGCTGGAACAGATCGGCAAGCACGGCGGCTTCGCGCTGGCGATCCGCGCCGAGGGCGACCTGCACATCGACGAACACCACACGGTGGAAGATACCGGCCTGGCGCTGGGGCAGGCCCTGCGCGAGGCGCTGGGCGACAAGCGCGGGATCGGCCGCTACGGCTTCACCCTGCCGATGGACGAATGTCTTGCGCAGGCGGCACTGGATTTCAGCGGGCGGCCGTATTTCGTGTTCGAAGGCGCATTCAAGCGCGAGCGCGTCGGAGACCTGCCTACCGAACTGGTGCCGCATTTCTTCCGTTCGCTCTGCGATGCGGCCGGCCTGAATCTCAACCTGACGGTGCAGGGCGAGAACGATCACCACCAGATCGAAGCCTGCTTCAAGGCGATGGCGCGCGCGCTGCGGCAGGCGATCCGGCGCGAAGGTGCGGAGCTGCCTTCGACCAAAGGCCTGCTGTGACCCGCGTTGCCGTCATCGACGCCGGAGGGGCCAACTTCGGTTCGGTTTGCCATGCACTGGAACGGCTTGGCGCAACGCCGTACATGGTGCGCGACGCCGAAGGCCTGCGCGATGCGCAGCGGATTATCCTGCCCGGCGTGGGTGCGGCGGTCCCGGCGATGGCGCTGCTGCGCGAACGCGGCTTCATCGACGCGCTGCGCGCCGTGCGGGTACCGCTGCTCGGTATCTGCCTCGGCATGCAGCTGTTGTTCGAATCGTCCGAAGAGGGCAACGTGACCTGCCTCGGTCTGCTCGTGGGCCGCGTGTGCAGGCTGCGCGGCGGTGCGGGATTGCGCGTGCCGCACATGGGCTGGAACACGCTGGAGCCGATGGTGGCTTCTCCACTGTTGACCGGCTTGGTCGAAGCGGAGCAGGCGTATTTCGTGCATGGTTACGCCGCGCCCGTCACCGCCGATTGCATCGTCGCCTGCACGCACGGCGAACGCTTCGCCGCGATGGTGCAGCGTGGCGTTGTGGCCGGCATGCAGTTCCATCCCGAGCGCTCCGCCGCCGTCGGTGCGCGCCTGCTCGCCCGTTTTCTCGCGTGGACGCCATGAGCTTCACCCTCTATCCCGCCATCGATGTGCGCGCCGGAAAAGTCGTGCGCCTGCGTCAGGGCGACTTTGCCGATGAAACCCGCTATGGCGACGATCCGCTGGCCTTCGCGCGGCGCCATGCGGAGGCCGGCGCGACGTGGCTGCATCTGGTCGATCTGGACGCCGCCCGTGCGGGTGGCTACACGCTGCGACCGCTGCTGCGCGGTATCGTGGCGCAAACCGGATTGCAGGCGCAGACCGGCGGCGGCGTGCGCAGTCGGGACGATGTGGCTGCCCTCCTTGATGCCGGCGCATCGCGCGTGGTGATCGGCTCGCTTGCGGTGCGTGAGCCGGAAGCGGTGCTGGCCTGGCTGGACGAATTCGGCGACGAACGCATCACCGTGGCGCTGGATACACGACAGGCCGAAGATGGCGCATGGCGTCTGCCGGTGCATGGCTGGACGGACACCGCAGCGGAAACGCTGGATGATCTGGCCGTGCGCTATGCCGCTGCCGGACTGCGCCATCTGCTGTGTACCGACATCGCCCGCGACGGCATGCTGGCTGGTCCCAATATCGCGCTCTATCGCCATCTGCGCGCGATTGCGCCGGCGCTGGCGTTGCAGTCCAGCGGTGGCGTGCGCAATATCGCCGACATCGCCGCCGTGCGCGAAGCGGGTTGCGCAGGCGCGGTGCTGGGCAAGGCTCTGCTGGAAGACCGCATCGACCTGCGCGAGGCGCTGGCATGTTGAGCCGCCGCCTCATTCCCTGCCTCGACGTGCGCGATGACCGCGTGGTCAAGGGCGTGCGCTTCCGCGACCACGTGGACATGGGCGACATCGTCGAACTCGCCATGCGTTATCGCGATGCCGGCGCCGATGAACTGGTGTTCTACGACATCGCCGCCAGCCCGCAGGGGCGCAGCGTGGTGCGCGATTGGGTGGAGCGCATCGCCCGCGTCATCGACATTCCGTTCTGCGTGGCCGGCGGCATCCGCAGCGTGGAGGACGCGCGCACGGTGCTGCGCGCGGGCGCGGACAAGGTGTCGATCAACACGCCGGCGCTGGAACGTCCGGCGCTGATTGCCGAACTGGCCGAAGCGTTCGGCGTGCAGTGCGTGGTGGTCGGCATCGACTCCTTGCGCGAGGCGGACGGACAGTGGCGCGTGCGCACGCATACCGGTGCGCCCGACGCGATGCGCGCTCCCGGAAAACGCACGCTGGACTGGGTGTGCGAGGCGCAGGCGCTGGGCGCGGGCGAGATCGTGCTCAACTGCATGGGCAGCGACGGCGTGCGCGGTGGCTTTGATCTCGAACAACTGCGCGCGGTACGCGCCGTCTGCGATGTGCCGCTTGTGGCCTCGGGCGGCGCGGGCGCGATGGCGCATTTCGCCGAGGTCTTTCGCGAGGCCGACGTGGATGCCGCGCTCGCCGCCAGCGTGTTTCATTCCGGCGCGGTGGAACTCCCCGTGCTCAAACAGTTCCTGCACGGGCAGGGTATCGAGGTACGGCTGTGAGCATGACCATCGACATCGACGCGCTGGCCTGGGAAAAGCAGGGCGGCCTGTTGCCCGCCATCGTGCAGGACGCGGCCACGCGGCGCGTCCTGATGCTGGGCTACATGAACCGCGAGACGCTCGCAGCCACACTGGCAAGCGGCAAGGTCACGTTCTACAGCCGCAGCAAGCAGAGATTGTGGATGAAGGGCGAAAGTTCGGGGGACGTACTGGATCTGGTCGGCATTGAAGCCGACTGCGACGCCGACACTTTGCTGGTGCAAGCGCATCCTCGCGGCCCGACCTGCCACCTCAAACGCGCCAGTTGTTTTCCCGATGCCCCCGGCGATGGGCTTGCGGAACTCGATGCACTGATCGCACAGCGCGAACGCGAACGCCCCGAAGGCAGCTACACCACCAAGCTGTTCGAATCCGGCACCCGCCGCATTGCCCAGAAAGTGGGCGAGGAGGGCGTGGAAACCGCGCTGGCGGCGGTGGCGCAGGACGATACGGCGGTGCTCGGCGAAGCGGCCGACCTGCTGTATCACCTGCTGGTGCTGCTGCGCGCGCGCGGTCTGTCGCTGGATGCCGTGATTGACGTATTGGCTGGGCGCCGTGTCGCATCGGCTTCCTGATTGCCTGCAGCGCCCCGACTCTGTTTCCCCGTGGCTATCGCGGGGCCGCCACGCCCAGGATGTTCAATGGTCTGGATGCAGCCGCAGGCGCGCTGGTTGGCCGGATACCATCGCGATCAGGGCGTGCTGTTCGAAGCGGCGCAGCAGGAAGTCGTCGAACGCTGCGGTCGTGTCGAAGGCGAGCAGGCTGGGCTCGCAGGGCCAATGGCCGCTGGGGTCGCGATTTTCGGCCGGCAGGATGGCGATGCCGGCGCGTTTCAGTTCATGCGACAGCCACTGCTGGCGCAGGGCGTTGGCGGAAGGGATGAGCACCGCGCTGTACGGATTGCAGGCGGTGACGACGATGGCGCGCTGGGCGCCACGGCGCGCCAGTTCCGCGTCCAGCGCCCGATTGGGCTGGCCGATGCGAAGCCGGGTGGACAGCTGCGGAATGCGGTAGTCGGCGGCTTCATAGGCTGTGCGCAGGTGCGACGGCAATGCCGGCGGTGGCGGCGCGGCGTCCAGCGGCAGACGCAGGTCGAATTGACGCATGGCTGCCAGGGCATCCAGATCGGGCACCCCGATGCCGGCGGGATCTCCTGCCGTGTAGAGGGTGACGTGCGGCAGCGTTTCCGGGATCGATAGCCCGGCCGCTTCCGCAAGCGCCTGTCGGAACCGGGGAAACGCCGGAAATTCGACCCATTCGACCACGCTGGCACAGGGCAGGGCTGGGCCATGTTCGAGTTTCGTCTTGCGCAGCACGCTACCGTTGCCGGTGCGCCGAAGGCTCCAGTCGAACTGTGATGCGAGGCTGCGGATCTGCTCCGCGTCCAGCCTTGTGCGCACGGCAGCGGCGAGTGCGCGCCCGAGCAGGGTGACGTGCAATTCGGTCTTGCGCTGCAGGAGCAGGCCATCGAGCTTCAGCGTTTCGGCGGCCGGCCAGTCTCGGCCATCGGCCACGGAAAGCAGCAGCGCGTCGCCGTGCAGGGCGATGGAGGTGGACTCTTGCCGACCGGTCAACGGGATCATTCCCGCATTGTGGCAAAGCGCGGTGTGCCTGCGCGGCAGGCAACCCGACGCAGGAAGCCGGGCAGGCTACACTCGCGGCAAGGACTGGATTCGGGGGCAACCCATGACGCGCAGGCAACTCAGTTTCCCGCTCTACCTGCATATCACCTTGCTGTCGGTCGTGCTGGTGTTCGTCACCGGAGAAACGCTGCGCTGGTTTGGCGACGCGATCCCCGGTGAAGGGGAATTCCTGATTCTGGTCGCGTTTGCCGCGCTCGTCGCGCTGCTGATCTCCCGGCGCATCGCCGCGCCGCTGGCCCGGCTTGCAAACGAATCCGAAGCGGTGCGTCGTTTCGATTTCACCGACCACCCGATCGTCCAGTCCTCGGTGAGGGAGATCGACGCGCTGGGTGCGGCCTTCGACCTGATGCGCGATGCGGTACGCCGGTTCCTGCGCATCAACCGGCGTCTGGTGACCGAAACCGATTTCGAAATCCTGCGGCCCTGGCTGCTGGACAAGCTAGTCGATATTGCCGAGGCGCGCGGTGGCGTGCTCTATCTGGCCGATGCCACCGGGGCGCTGCGGGTGAACGCATTGGACGTGGAGGGCGGCAAGGCCAAGCCGGCACCCGACCTGCCGCCGCTGTCGCCCGATGCGCTTCCCGGGCTGATGGAGGCGGCGCGCACGGCAACCCATCCGGTCAGCGGCCACCTCACCGTCGAAGAACTGTCGGCGCTAGGTCTGGATGCGGCGCTGGCAATCCCGGCGATGCTGGCGCTGCCGCTGCGCGATCGTCACGATCAATTGCTGGGCATGCTGCTGTTGTTCAAGGACGACGAAATCGACGAGGCCAGCGCGCGTTTCATCGAGGCCCTGACCGCCAGCGCCGCCAGCGCGCTGGAAACCCAGGAACTGATCAAGGAGCAGAAGGACCTGATCCAGGCCACCATCCGCATGATCGCCGGCGCGATTGACGAGAAAAGCCCGTACACCGGCGGCCACTGCGCGCGCGTTCCGGAACTGACCTTCATGCTGGCGCGCGCGGCCTGCGCGCAGGATCGTGGCCCGTATGCGGAATTCCAGTTGAGCGATGACGCTTGGGAGCAACTGCACATCGCCGCGTGGCTGCACGACTGCGGCAAGGTGACGACGCCCGAATACATCGTCGACAAGGCCACCAAGCTGGAGACCGTCTACAACCGCATCCACGAGGTGCGGATGCGCTTCGAGTTGCTCAAGCGCGATGCGCAGATCGCCTATTGGCAAGGATTGGCGGGCGGCGCCGACGAGGCGGCGCTGCGCGAAGCGCGCGATCGGCAGCTGGCCGAGCTCGATGGGGAATTCGCCTTCGTCGCGCGCTGCAACGTCGGCGGCGAATTCCTGCCGCCGGAGCAGCAGGCCCGCCTGCGCGAGATCGGCGGGCGCCGCTGGCTGCGCACGCTGGACGATCGGCTTGGCCTGTCGCGTGAGGAACTCGACCGACTGCCCCAGCCTGCGCCCACGCTGCCGGTCGAGGAGCTGCTGCTGTCCGACCGCACCGAGCACCGGATTCCGCGCCCCGAGTCGGAGCGGATCGAGGAGGGCAATCGATGGGGCTTCGCGATGGATGTTCCCGAACTGCTCTACGACCGCGGCGAGTTGCACAACCTGACGATCAGCCGCGGCACCCTGACCGCCGAGGATCGCTACAAGATCAACCAGCACATCGTGCAGACGATCAAGATGCTGGACGAACTGCCGCTGCCGCGTCACTTGCGGCAGGTTCCCCGGATTGCCGGCGGCCACCACGAAAAGATGGACGGCACCGGCTATCCATGCCGGCTCGATGCCTCCCAGCTGAGCCTGGAAGCGCGGATGATGGCGATTGCCGACATCTACGAGGCGTTGACCGCGGCCGACCGCCCCTACAAGCCCGCCAAGACCCTGTCCGAATCGATCGCGATCATGGCCAGGATGTGCAAGGATCGGCACATCGACCCCGACCTGTTCGCGCTGTTCCTGCGCACCGGCGTCTATCGCGACTATGCGGAACGCTATCTGCGGCCCGAGCAGATCGATGCGGTGGACGTCGAGGCTTCCATCCGGGCCAGCGTTGCGTGAGCTGGCCTGGCGCAGTGTTTGCTTGCGCTCAGCGCTCGACGCAGACCCGGTTGCGGCCTTCGCGCTTGGCGCGATAAAGAGCGGCATCGGCCGCGGCCATCAACAGACCACGGGTCGCGCGATCGGGCGAAAAACTGGCGATTCCGATGCTGATCGTGATCTTCTGCGGTTCCCCGCCCAGGGGAAACGTCATTGATTCGACCCGGGCGCGCAGGCGCTCGGCGCTGTGTTCAGCGTCATCGCAGGAGGTTTCCGGCAGCAGCAGGGCGAATTCCTCGCCGCCGATTCGCGCCGCCACTTCGTCGCCGCGCGCATGGTCGCGCAGTGCCAATCCGATCCCGCGCAGGACTTCGTCGCCGGCGATGTGTCCGTAGCGGTCGTTGACCGGCTTGAACAGATCGACGTCGATGATGCACAGAGCCAGTGGTCGGTCGTGGCGGGTGGCGCGGGCAAGTTCCTTGTCGGTCACTTCGCAGAAATGACGGCGGTTGTAGAGTTCGGTCAGCGGGTCGTGAACGGCCAGCTGATAGATCTCCTCGTGGTAGCTGGCCTCGACGCTGTCCTGGGAAATGAATTTGAGGATGCTGTCGCCCACCGTGATGCGATCGCCGTCTTCCAACGTCGTCACGCGATCCAGTCGCTTGTCGTTGACGCGGGTCGGGTTGGTGGCGCCCAGATCCTCGATGCGGTAGCGCAGACCGTCGCGCCAAATGCGGCAGTGCTGGCGCGATACGCTTTTGTGGCCGATCTGCAGATCGGCATCCTGCACCCGCCCAACCAGCAGGGGGTGGTCATGGATGTCGATGCGCTTGCCAAGTCCTTCGCCGTGGATCACCACGAGGCAGGCCGAACGTGGCGCAGGGCGATCCGGCCCCGGGCTGAACTGGGTGCGCTGCGTAGTATCCTCAAGTTGTTTGTCGCAGGTCATGGGCATGGATCAGGGGCAACAGTTCCAGTGTAGCCGCGATGACGCGGCCCGTCTGCGGCGACTGGATCTCTGCAGGGCAAGAAAAATGCCTGCCTACGGATGCAGGCTGCATGGCTGGTTGGAACTTGGGAATGGGCATGGGTGAGGACAGGCAGGACGACCCGGAGCGCACCGAGCTGATCGCCACCCGCGGCCCGGTCGCAACCGGCGATGGCGAAGTCCTGCCCGAGGGGACGAGGATCGGGAACTACCGCATTCTCCAGCAGGTCGGGCACGGTGGCATGGGCGATGTCTATCGCGCCGAGCAACTCGAACCGGTGCAGCGCGAGGTGGCGCTTAAGCTGGTGCGCACGCGTCGGCTGGATGCGCGTCATGTCGCTTATTTCGAAGTCGAGCGGCAGCTGCTGGCGCGCATGCGGCATCCGGCCATTGCCCAGATCCACGATGCCGGCACCACGCCAGATGGCCATCCCTATTTCGCGATGGAGTTCATTGCGGGCACTCCGATCACCGAGTACTGCGACTCTCACCGACTGCCGCTGGCCGACCGGATCAAGCTGTTCATCCGCGTCTGCGAGGGTGTCCAGCATGCCCACCAGAAAGGCGTGATCCACCGCGACCTGAAGCCGGGCAATCTGTTGGTTGACAGCGTCGATGGCCGGCCGCTGCCCAAGATTATCGACTTCGGAATCGCCACCGTGAGCGCGGATTCCGGAGGGCGCGAAGTCGCCGGAACGCCCGACTACATGAGTCCGGAGCAGGCCGGCGACGATCCCTCGCTGGTCGATGCCCGCAGCGACGTCTTTGCGCTTGGCGTGGTGCTCAATGAACTCCTTACCGGGCAGCGTCCGCTGGCGTCCGGCGAGACAAGAAACCGCAGCGAACGTACGCTGCGCCTGCCTTCCGAACAGATGTCCACGCTTTCGCCTGGCGACGCGGCGCGCGTTGCGCAGGCGCGTGGGCAGAGCCTGCCGCACATGCGCAAACTGTTGCGCAGCGAATTGGACTACGTCGTCGCCAAGGCGCTGCGCCATGAGCGTTCGGAGCGCTATCCGACGGCGGCGGCGCTGTCCGAAGACCTGAAGCGGTTCCTCGACAATCAACCTCTGGAGGCGGTGCCACCCGGCCGCGGCTATGCGCTGCGAAAATTCGCGGCGCGCCATCGTACCGGCATCATGGCGGCAACCCTGGTGCTGCTCGCATTGATCGGCGGGTTGGCGCTGTCGGTCTATGGCCTGCTGCAGGCGCGCGCACAGCGTACGATTGCGATGCAGCGCAGCGCCCAATTGGAGAAAGTGGCGGCCTTCCAGCAGGCGATGCTGGAAAACATCGACATCGAAGCGATGGGCCTGGGCGTGGCCAGCGACCTGCGCGCACAGGTCGTCAAACAATCCCCGGAGTCCGTAGCCGCGCTGGATGCCGCCCTGACGCATGCCAGCACCTCGGACCTTGCGCGTGGGGTGATCGATCGGAACATCCTCGACAACGCCGATCGCGCCATCGCCCGTGATTTTTCCAACGATCCCGCGATCGCGGCGGACCTGCGCGAATCGGTGGCGCGCGTGCGGCTCGGTCTGGGACTTCCGGAACAGGCGGCGCGAGCGTTTGCCGAAGTGGCCGCCTGGCGAGGAAGAACGCTTGGCGCGTCGGCGCCGGAAACCCTGAAGGCGCAGGACGAGTGGGCGCGCGCCTTGCTGGACGCAGCCGACGCAAAGGGCGCGCAAGGCGTGGTGGAGCGCGCCATGGCCGCGCTGGCGCCGTTGCCTTCCGACGATCCGCTGCGAATCCGTCTTCGTGTGGATCAGGCCGATGTCACTGCGGCGCTGGGCAATCGTGCGATGGCGCGAACGATGCTGGAAGCCGTCCGTGCGGACGCCATCCGCCTTCGCGGTGAGAGCGATCCGGCAACGATGGAGGCGACCGACCGGCTGGCCATCCTTCTGGGGCGGATGGGAGATCCGGATGCCGGGCGTCGACTGATGGAGGCACTGGTGCCGATGCGAGTGCAGGCGCTGGGGCCGGAAGCGGCCGACACGCTGGCTTCCAAGCACAATCTGGCGGTCATGCGGATCATGACCGGCGATGCCGAAGGCGCGGTGGCCCTGCAGCGCGAACTGGTCGCGACCCAGACCCGTCGTCTCGGTGCCGAGCATCCATTGACCCTGGCGGATCGCGGCAACCTGGCAAACATGCTCAACGACAGCGGCAAGCCGAAGGAAGCGATTCCGATTTCGCGGGAAGTGCTGGCGACACAGGTGCGCCTGCTGGGTCCGGACGATCCGCGCTCCTTGCGAACCCGCCTCAACCTGTCGTCGTTCCTGGCCCGCACCGGCCAGTATGAAGAGGCGCTCAAGCTCCAGCAGCAAGTGCTAGATGCGCGACTCCGCTTGCTCGGGCCGCGCCATCCGGACACGCTGTTCATCGAAATCAACAACGCCGCCACCTTGCATCAGGCAGGGCAGGATGCCGACGCGCTGGCGCGCCTGAACCGGGTGCTGCCGGTGGCCCGCGAGGTTCTCGGGGAACGCGACCGCCAACTGCAGGTTGGCTGGGACATCCATGCGCAGGCTGCGGAGAGCCTTGGGAAGATCGATGTGGCGGTGGCCTCGTGGCGCGAGTTGCTGCGCCTGCGCGAAGCGGCCTATGGCCCGCGCAATGAAAAGACCGTGGATGCGGCGTGGCAGGCCGAGGGCCTGCTGCGCAAGCAAGGACAGACGGCGCAGGCCGATGCCCTGCGTGCGCGCTACGTGACGCCGCTGCTGCAGGCCGATCCGGCCACGCTGGACGAACGGCAGGTTGCCATGCGCGAGAACATCATCCGGACCGAACGCGACGAAGCGCAGGCACGGGACCGGCACTGAGCACCCGCAGTAGGCGGGTTTGTCACACCACCGGCGGGTTGGATTTGCACAGCGCCTTGGAGGCCGCGCGTCGCGCCAAGACGGCTTCGCGGTGGGCAATGTAGAAGGCGGAGGCGAGGATGATGCCCGCGCCGACGATGGTGGGCATGTCGATGGCCTCGTCGAAGAACAGCCAGCCGGCAAAGGCGACGACCGGCAGCTGCGTGAAGCTGATCGGCGTCAACGCAGAGACGTCGCCGAGCTTGAGCGCGCGCGTCCACAGCAGCTGACCGGCGGTGCCCATGACCCCGGCCAGCAGCAGCCACAGCCAGACGATGCCATGCGGCATCCGCCATGCCCACAGCGCGGGAACCAGGGTCATCGGCACCCACAGCGCATAGGTCCAGAACACGATGGTGTCGGCCTTGTCGACCGCCGAAAGCTGCTTGATCTGGATGGCCACCAGCGCGCTGAGCATGGCCGAGGCCACCGCCACCAGGGAGCCGGCGCTGAAGGCGTCGGAGCCGGGCCGGACGATCACCATCACGCCGATGAAACCGCTGATCACCGCGGCCCAGCGGCGTGCGCGCACGCGTTCGCCCAGCATCAGGATCGCCGCGACGGTGACGAAGATCGGCGAGGAATAATTCAGCGAGATGGCTTGCGCCAAAGGCAGGTGCGCGATGGCCCAGAACCCGCAGAACATCGCCGCCACGCCGACCGCGCAGCGCACCACGTAGCGCGGCAGTTGGCGGGTGTGCACGCTGGCCAGGAAGGCTTGCCACGGCCGCGGCTGTCTGGACAACGGCAGGAACAGCAGGGTGAACAGGATCAGGAAACCGAAGAGGACGCGGAAGAAGGCGATTTCCCAGGTCGGCGCGCTGGCGGAAGCCAGCCGGATGAAGAGCGCCATCAGGCCGAACCCGAACGCACTGGCCAGCATCAGCAGGGCCGCGCGTGCCTGCGTGCCGCGCGGTGCGACGGCCGGGGAAGGCGGCGAGGCGTTCACCAGGTGGTGATGCAGGCAGGAGTGTGATTCACCAGCGGGCTCCCACGATCCTCGGCTCCGGCTGCAGCGTGATGCCGAACCGTGCTTCGACATCGGCGGCGACCTGGTGCGCCACCTCCAGCAGCTGCGCGCCGGTCGCCGTTCCGTGGTTGACCAGCACCAGCGCGTGGCTGGGCGCGATGCCGGCATCGCCTTCCCGGCGACCTTTCCAGCCGCTGCGATCGATCAGCCATGCGGCCGAAAGCTTGGACGTGGTCGGATCGCCGGAAGGATAGGTGGGCAGGTCGGGGTGGTCGAGCGACAGCGCCTGTGCGGTCGAGGCCGGAACGATCGGATTCTTGAAGAAACTGCCGGCATTGCCGAGCACGGCCGGATCGGGCAGCTTGCGGCGGCGGACCCGCATCACCGCTTCGGCCACTTGCGGAGCGCGTGGCGCGTCGGTGATGCCCATGGCGGCAAGTTCTTCCTTCAGGCCGGCATAGTGCAGCCGCGGCGTGAACGCCCGCGCCAAACGGAATTCGACCGCCGTCACCACGAAGCGATCCGGTTCCTGCTTGAACACGGAATCGCGATAGGCGAAGGCGCAGGCGTCGGGCGCGAGTCGCGTGAACGCGCCGGTGCTTCGGTCGAACGCTTCCACGGCGTGGATGTGCTCGCGGACTTCGACGCCGTAGGCGCCGATGTTCTGGATGGGCGCCGCACCGACGGTGCCGGGGATCAGGGCGAGGTTCTCCAGTCCGCTCAGGCCGTGTCCCAGTGTCCACAGCACGAAATCGTGCCAAACGGCGCCGGCTTCGGCGTGCACCAGGGTGTCCTCGCCAATTTCCCCGATGCGCCGGATGGACTGGGTCGCCAAGGCCAGCACGATGCCTTCAGGATCGGCGGCAAACAGGATGTTGCTTCCGCTGCCAAGGATCAGCGGCCTCGCGCCGCGAGGCATCGCGTGCGCGAACAGTTCCGGAAGCGCTTCGGCGCGCGTGACTTCCACCAGCATCGGCGCGCGCGTGGCCACGCCGAAGCTGTTGCGCGCGTCCAGCCGCGCATTTTCGATGATGCGATACCCGTCGACGCTGGTATTCATTCCAGCGGCAGGGCTCCGCTGCGGGCTTCCTTGCGGCGGCGCAGCGCATCCACGCATTCGCCGATCAGGGCCGGCCCTCGATAGACGAGGCCGGTGTAGGTCTGCACCAGCACCGCGCCGGCTGCCTGCTTGGTGGCCGCGTCGGCGCCGTGCATGATGCCGCCGACGCCGATCATCGGGATCTCGTCTGGCAGGCGTGTGCGCAACATCCGCAGCGTGGCGGTCGCCAGCGACAACAGCGGCGCACCGGACAGCCCACCCGCCTCATCGACGTGGCGTGAAGCCTCGACGCCTTCGCGGGACACCGTAGTGTTGGTGGCGATCACGCCATCGACCTTCAGGTCGCCGAGTACGCGAGCGGCAGCGTCGATATCGGTCTCGCTCAAATCGGGCGCGATCTTGACCAGCACAGGTACGCGCTTGCCGTGGATGCCCGCAAGTCGTTCTTGTTCGTCCCGCAGGATGCCGACCAGTTGCCGCAACGCCTGTTCTTCCTGCAGTTCGCGCAGGCCGGCGGTGTTCGGTGAGGAAATGTTGACCGCGACGTAATCGGCCACCGGATAGACGTGGCGCAGGCAGTGCACGTAGTCGCCTGCGGCTTCCTTGTTTGGCGTGCCCTTGTTGCGGCCGATGTTGATGCCGAGCAGGGCGTCGCCGCGGCGTTTGGCGCGTTCGACGTTGCGCACCAGCGTTTCCACGCCGCCGCTGTTGAAACCCATCCGGTTGATGATCGCGCGCTCGCGTTCGAGCCGGAACATGCGCGGGCGTGGGTTGCCGGATTGCGGCTTGGGCGTCACCGTGCCGATTTCGATGAAACCGAAGCCCAGCGCCATCAGCGCGTCGATATGGGCACCATCCTTGTCGAGCCCGGCGGCCAGCCCGACCGGATTCGGGAAGGTCAGGCCGAAGGCCTTGGTCGGCAGCGGCTTGGGCGGTGTCGACAGCAACGGAGACAGGCCGCAGCGGTGCGCAGCCTGCAGTCCGGCCAGCCCGAGCCGGTGCGCGAGCTCCGGCTCGAGAAAGAACAGGAAGGGGCGACTGAGCGCGTACAAGCCTTCAGTGCCCGGCGGTCGCGATGAAAGCCAGCAGTGCCGCAATCCCGCCAAAGAACAGGATCGCGATGAGGATGCCGATGGCCGTCAACGCGACGACCACGTAGCCCATGACCATGCCGGCCACCGCCAGCCCGTCGCCATCCAGCGTCTCGGGCGAGCGCCGGATTTCCGCACGCGCCATGTGGCCGGTGACGATGGCGACCAGGCTGCCGGCGAACGGCAGCAAGGTCCAGCCGAGGGCCCCGAAGATCAGGCTGATCAGGGCGAGCGTGCTGTTGCTTCGAATCGGCGTGTTCATGGGGATCCTTGGCGATCGGGACGCGGGGCTCGGGCTTGGGATCAGACGTCGAACCTGATTCCCTGTGCCAGCGGCATTGCGTCAGAGTAATTGATGGTATTCGTTTGCCGGCGCATGTAGGCCCTCCATGCGTCGGAACCCGATTCGCGGCCACCGCCGGTCTCCTTTTCGCCGCCGAAGGCGCCGCCGATCTCGGCGCCGCTGGTGCCGATGTTGACGTTGGCGATGCCGCAGTCCGAGCCCGAGGCGGACAGGAAGGCTTCGGAATTCTTCAAGTCGGTGGTGAAGATCGCCGAGGACAGTCCCTGCGGCACCGCGTTCTGCATGGCGATGGCTTCCTGGATGTCGCGGAACTTCATCACGTACAGGATCGGCGCGAAGGTTTCGTGCTGGACGATGTCGGCATCGTTGGTCAGCCCGGAGATGATGGTCGGCAGAACGAAGTTGCCGGGTCGGTCGATCGCGCTGCCGCCGGATTCGACCGTGCCGCCGGCGGCCCTGGCCTTGGCAATGGCGTCGAGGAAGGCGTCCACCGCGTCCTTGCTGTTGAGCGGGCCCATCAGGTTGTGAGGGTCGGTAGGATCGCCGATCTTGCCCTCGACCTGCTTGTAGGCGGCCTTGAGCTTGGCCAGCACGTCGTCGTAGCGGCTTTCATGCACGATCAGGCGGCGGGTGGTGGTGCAGCGCTGGCCGGCGGTGCCGACCGCGCCGAACACGATGGCGGGGATCGCCAGCGCGAGGTCGGCGGTCTCGTCGACGATGATCGCGTTGTTTCCGCCCAGTTCCAGCAGGCTGCGGCCCATGCGGCGGGCAACGCGCTCGCCGATGGCGCGGCCGACCTTGGTGCTGCCAGTGAAGCTGATCAGCGCGATGCGCGGATCGTCGACGAATTCATGCGCCAGTTCGACGCCGCCGTCGTTGAACAGGAAGAAGATGTCCGGGAAGCCGCCCTTGCGCAGCGCCTCGTTGCAGATCCGGGTGGCGGCAATGGCCGACAGCGGCACCTTGGGCGAGGGCTTCCAGATCGTGATGTCGCCGCAAATGGCGGCGATGAAGCTGTTCCAGGCCCATACCGCGACCGGGAAGTTGAAGGCCGAGATCACTCCGACGATGCCCAGCGGATGCCATTGTTCGTACATGCGGTGGCCGGGGCGCTCGCTGTGCATGGTCAGGCCGTAGAGCTGGCGCGACAGGCCGACCGCGAAGTCGCCGATGTCGATCATTTCCTGCACCTCGCCGTCGCCCTCGGGCTTGGACTTGCCCATCTCCAGCGCGACCAGCGAGCCCAGCGCGTCCTTGTGCGTACGCAGGGCGTCGGCGCACAGGCGGATGGCCTCGCCACGGCGTGGCGCCGGGGTGGTGCGCCAGACCTTGAATGCGGCTTGCGCACGTTCGACGATGGCATCGTAGTCGGCCTTGCTGGAAGCGTGCACTCGGGCCAGCACCTCGCCGGTGGTGGGATTGATCGGCTCCAGCACGCCTGCATCCGCGGTATTCGACCATTCCCCGTTGCCGAGGTAGGTGCCGGACTGCTCGGTGGTCAGGCCGAGCTGGCTGAGGATGGGGTGGGTCATGGCGTGCTCCAGGGAACTTGGGGGAATTGGGCCGTTGCGAAGGCGGACGGTGCCCGCGGCACCGAATGCGCAACGCGCGCGGTTGGCGACCCCGGCCCGATTCGAACGGGCGACCTTCCCCTTAGGAGGGGGACGCTCTATCCAGCTGAGCTACGGGGCCTGAACCTCTTATTATCGCAGTAGCACTGTAAAGCGACCACCCCGCCTGGATTTCAGGCGGCTGGGGGCGCGGCCTTTCACGAGTTGTCCTGCCGTGACCCATGTCAATGCGATCTACCGCACGAGGCGTAGCATGCGCGGCGCACCGCACACAGGAGCCAAGGCATGTCTTACCAGCTCGATCCCGAACCCAACGTCCACGTTTTCGACGCCCGCGGCATCGCCCGCCGGTTCCGCCACTCGGCGATCTTCGGCGCGCTCGGCGCGCTGCGCAACGGCGAAACCATGCGCTTCGTCAACGACCACGACCCGATTCCGCTGCTGCACCAGCTCAACGAGCGCTTCGGCGAGAACCTGACGGTCGAATACCGCCAGCGCGGCCAGGATGGCGTGGTGATCGACTTCGGCATCACCGGTCTTCCGGAAGAGTGAGCCAATGAGCTTTCCGGCGTTTTTCGACCAGGCCCCCAAGATCCAGGTCCACGATCCGCTGTCCGAATTTCTGGGCGCGGCGGAAGGCGGACGGATCGAGTATGGCTATGCCGACGCGGTGCGGCTGGCCGGGCATTCCTGCCCGACCGTCGCCGGCGCGTACCTGATGGCGCGGGCCGGCCTGCGCGCGCTGTTCCCTGACGGTCTGGCCGAGCGCGGCGGCGTGCAGGTATCGATGAGTTCGGCGGAGACCGACGGCACCACCGGCGTCATCGCCCAGGTGTTCACCCTGCTGACAGGCGCCGCCGCCGAAAACGGCTTCCACGGCATCGGCGGCCGCTTCGTTCGCAGCGGCCTGCTGCACTACGGCGGCGGCTTCGATGCCATCGCCGAGTTTCGCCGCGTCGACACCGGCGCCGGCGTACGGCTGGCGCTGGACTTCACCAATGTTCCGTCTTCGCCGCAGATGCGGATGCTGATGGGCCAGGCGATGGCGCCCGACGCCAGTGCCGAGGTGCGCAAGGCCTTCGGCGAGGCCTGGCAGGATCGGGTGCGCCGGCTGCTGCTGGGGCATGCCAACGATCCGGCGGTGATTCTGGTCCGCGCCGTTTGAGGTGTCGTCGGGTCGTCGCCGATCGAATCGGCGGCGGCCTGCGGATTCCCGCCGGACGGTTCAGCGTCGGACCGCGAGCACACCATCCAGCGCCGGTTCGGCCTTGAAGCCGGCGTCTTCCAGCCGCCGTACCACCTCGCGCGGCACGTCGCGGCCCGAGGTCAGGCGGTTCGGCGCGCCGGTGTAATGGAACAGCCGCCCGCCGCGGCGCAGGACCCGCGCCAGCTGCTGGTAGAACGCCGCCGAATACAGTTCCCCGGCGATGCCGAAGCGCGGCGGGTCGTGCAGGACGGCGTCGAAGGCGGCATCGGGGAACTGCTGGATCTCCTCGGCGATGTCGCCGTGGGTCAGCTGCAGTCGCCCCGCGCTGGCCTCGGGATCGGGCGACCACGGGTTGAGCGTGCGCAGCCACAGCACGTCTTCGTTCTTTTCGAACGAGTGGATGCTGGCGGCACCTGCGTCGAGGCAGCAGGCGGCGAAGTAGCCCAGCCCGCCGCAGGTGTCGAGCAACCGTTTCCCGGCCGGCTGGACCAGCGCCACCTTGCGGCGGGCGTCCTCCAGCGGGGATTCGCGCGCCGTCGGCAGCATCTTGATGCCGTCGATCTCGAACGTCGGCACGTCCCATTCGGTCGGCACCAGCTTGATCAGCCGTCCTGCGTAGCGCGACACCGTGGCGAAGCCTTCGCCGTTCCACCAGTAGATCGTGCGGTCCTTGAGCGGGCCCGGCCACGGATAGTCCGCACCACGCCATGTCCAGCCATCGGCCGCCAGCAGCACCCGATCCTTGCTGCGGACCAGGTCGAGGGAGCCTTCCCAATGCATCGCGCCACTGTCGCGCGCGGCCTTCAGGCCGGCGGCAGTCTGGCGGGTCAACAGGGGGCCGACGTAGCGGGGCATGCATCGATTATGGCGGCAGACGGGCGCCGCGCCATCGAGATCGCCTTCCCCCGGGCCTGAATTTGTTGCGGGTTTTCGCGACAATGGAGGCAACTCCGGCAACATCCGACCCATGGCCTGGATTCGCGTCGCCCTGCTGTTCTTGTTGATCGTCGCCAACACCTGCCTGCACGTCGTGCCGATCCTGCTGGTGACGCTGGTCAAACTGGTGATGCCGGTCCAGCGCCTGAAGGTGGCCTGCAATCCGCTGCTGACAGGCTGCGCCGAGAGCTGGATCGGCGTGAACAACTGGATGTGGGATGCCTTCACCCGGACCCGTCTCGACCTGGAGGGCGATCTCGACCTGCAGCGCGACGGCCACTACCTCGTGCTGGCCAATCACCAGAGCTGGGTGGACATCCTGGTGTTGCAGAAAGCGTTCAACCGGCGCATTCCGCTCCTGCGCTTCTTCCTCAAGCGCCAACTGTTCTGGGTGCCGCTGCTGGGATTGGCGTGGTGGGCGCTGGATTTCCCGTTCATGGGCCGCTACACGCCCAAGCAGGTCGCGAAGAACCCGGCGCTGGCGCGCCGCGACATCGAATCCACCCGCCGCGCCTGCGAGAAATTCCGCGCGATCCCGGTGTCGATCATGAACTTCGTCGAGGGCACGCGTTTCACCCAGGCCAAGCACCAGCGCCAATCCTCGCCGTACCGGCATCTGCTCAAGCCGAAGTCCGGCGGTGTCGCCTTCGTGCTGGATGCCATGGGGCAAGGACTGCAAGCGATCATCGACGTCAGCATCGCCTATCCCGCGGGCATTCCCTCTCTGGTCGACCTGATGGCCAACCGTGTTCCCGAGGTGCGGGTGCAGGTGCGCCAGCGCCCGATTCCCGCAGACCTTGCCGGGGGCGACTACCAGAACGACCGCGCCTTCCGGGCGCGCTTCCAGCAGTGGATGAACGGGCTGTGGGTCGAGAAGGACGCCGACCTCGGGCGGATGCTTGGACGCACGGACGGCGAATAGCCAATCGTAGGGCGACCGATTGCCTCCGCGCCGGCCTGCGGATCTTGCGGCGGACGGCAATCACATCTGGGAGTCGTGCAGCGCTCCGCCGCGCAAATCGACCATGTCCAGCCTGATGTCGCCGAAGCCGAGCACGCGGCCGCCGTATTCCTTGGCGAAATTCTCGGCATCGCCGCGTGTGGCGAAGCTGGCGATGGTCGGGCCCATCGAACCCTCGCGCTTGCTGCCCAGAACATAGCTGGCGGTCCTGGCGTCGACCCAGTGGCCCTTGGGCTCGTTCCAGTCGGCCTTGCCCATGTCCTGCACGTAGACGGCCCGCACCGCGCGCACCTGCTCGCCGGCAAGCAGGGTGTTGAACAGTTCGACGGTGTCGCAGAAGAACGCCGGACGCTCGGCGTCGGCGTAGTGGATCTGCGCCTTGGGGCCGGGGTAGTCGGCCAGCAGCATGCCGTCGAGTTCGCACGAGGTGCCGGCGGTGATTTCAACCGGGGCCGTCGAAGCCTGCCCGGCCTCGGGCTTGGCGCAGCCCGCGGCAAGCGCAGTGGCGGCAAGGGCGAGGGCGAGCGCGAGCGCGGCGGAGCGCAGGATCATGGCTTGAACCTCCAGTTGGCGATGAGCAGGGGAGCGACGATCCACACGACCATCACCGAGCCCATGCTCAGCGGATTTCCGAGCGACTCGGGCATCACGCTGGCCAGCCCGTAGAGGGTGCGCACGTCCTCCATCGAGAACACGTTCAGCACCCGGAACACGTCGGTGGGATTGAGCATCAGGAGCCAGGCGAAGCTGTCGCCGCCGACCTTGCCGCCGGTGGAAACCAGCAATCCGAGCATGACCAGGTCGAACACGAGCACGAAGAAGAACCAGGCGGCGATCGCCATGCCGGAAGCGCGGGTGCGTTCGCGTGCCAGCACCGACAGCAGCACGGCGATGCTCAGGAACGCCAGCCCCAGCAGCACGCTGCTGAGCATGAAGCCGGCGTAGTGGTACAGGCCGGCGGCGTCGAGGTGCTTCCACAGCACGACCGCCACCGCGCCGAAGCCGGCGCAGGTGGACAGGGTGAGCGCCAACGCGAGGCCGAGGTATTTGCCCAGCAGCAGCTCCAGCCGGGTGATCGGCAGCGCCAGTAGCAGTCCCAGCGAGCCGCGCTCGCGTTCGCCGACGACGGCGTCGAAGCCGAGCAGCAGCGCGATCAGCGGGATCAGGTAGATCACGAGGCTGACCAGGCTTGCGATGGTGAATTCGATGGAGCGGAACCCGACCTGCCCCTGCTGGGCGCCGCCAAACCAGGCGATGACGAGGGAGAACACGAGGAAGACCAGCGCGATCGCCAGCACCCAGCGGTTGCGGATGCGGTCGCGGAATTCCTTGGCGGCGATGGTAAGGATCGGGGTGAGTTCCATGCGCGGCGATTCTCAGTTCGACAGACCGAAGAACATGTCTTCGAGCGAAGGTTCCAGCAGACGCAGGTCGCGGATCCGTGTGCCCAGCGGCGCGAGCGCCGCCAGGGCGGCCATCTTGTTCGCCCGCGGGCAATGCCAGCGCAAGCCGGTTGCCGTGGTTTGCGGCGCGTCGGCGGCCAGCGCCTGCAGCGCCTCGGTTGCCGCGCCGAAGTCGGCTGGGTCCAGATCCAGTTCCAGCACCAGCGGCAAGTTGGTGCGTTCGCGCAGATCGTGCACGCTGCCGGTGGCCAGGAGCTTGCCCGAGGCCATGATGGCCAGCCGGTCGACGCGCTCCTGCAACTCGGCGAGAATGTGCGAGGTGATGACGATCGTCGAGCCTTCGGCCTGCAGCTGGCGCAGGACGACGTAGAAATCGCGGATCGCCTCGGGGTCGAGGCCGTTGGTGGGCTCGTCGAGGAACAGCACGCGCGGCGATCCCAGCAGCGCCTGCGCGAACCCGAGGCGCTGGCGCATCCCCTTGGAATATTCGCGCACCGGCCGCCTGCCGGCGTGGGCGAGGCCCACGCGCTCGATCAGCTGCGCGCACTGTTCGCGCGGCGCGCCTTTCAATTTCGCGAAGAAGCGCAGCGTTTCCAGTCCATCGAGGTTGTCGTAGAGAACTACCGATTCCGGCAAATAGCCGATCCCGCGCCGGACGGCGCGGAAGGCGCGCCCGCGCACCGGCGTGCCGCCGATCAGGATTTCGCCCGCTGTCGGCGTCTCCAGTCCGAGCATCAACTTGAACAACGTGCTCTTGCCGGCGCCGTTATGTCCGATCAGGCCGAGGATCTCGCCGGCGCGGATTTCAAGATCCACGCCATCGACCGCGCGCACCTCGCCATAGTGCTTGCGGGCGCCGCGCAGGGCGATGGTCGGCCTGTCAGTGCCCGGGGAAGTGTTTGCCACGCCATTGGCTCCATTGTGCGTGCGTCGGACGCATGCGCGGGCGGTCGTCCACCACCGAAGGGGCGCGCAGAATCGGGAACTGGCGCCCGATCAGGCGCAGGGTCTGGATCGCCGGACTGGCCAGCAGCAGCTTGACGCCGGGATGGCGCCAGGTCAGGCGATCCACCACGTCGTTGGCCTCGTAGGGCGTGTCGCCGCGGCCGTCGCCGTCGCGATCCCAGCCGAGGTAATTGCTCCAGAAATTGCCGCTGTTCCCGCCCCAGCGAACGTCGCGCGAGGCGACGTAGCGGATCTGTTCGCGATTGCCGATGAAATCGTTGCCTTCGACGACGTTGTTGATCGAGCCTGCGGCCAGGTGCACGCCGACGCGGTTGTCCACCACCAGGTTGTTGCGCAGCGTGACGTATTCGACGTCGTAGATGAAGAACCCGCGATCGTTGCCGGCGACCACGTTGTCCTCGATCACGGAGTCCTGCAGGGTGCGCAGCATGATGCCGTGGTCGGAATTGCCCCAGGCGCGGTTGCCGCGCACCGTCTGGTTGCGCACTTCCATCAGGGCAAGGCCGCCGCGGTTGTAATAGGTGTCGTTGTTCTCCCACAGGTTGTAGTAGGAGTTCATGTAGTGGGTGCCGTAGCGGCTGTGGTGCAGCTTGTTGCCGCGGAAGATGGCGTGGTGGGAGACGTCCACGTAGAGCGCGTCGCGCACGAAGCTGATGTTGTTGTCCAGCACCCGGGCGCGCTGGGTGTTGTAGAGCTGGATGCCGTTGCCGCGCAGCGGCGAATCGTAGTCGCGCTTGCCGGTGATGATGTTGTGCTGGATCAGCACGTCGTCGGCCTTCTCGATCCACAGCCCGAACAGGTTGTAGGTCAGGTCGCAGTTGCGCACCACCGCGCGGTGGGCGCCCGGATACAGGTAGATGCCGGCGTTCTGGTCTTTCAGGCTGTCTCCGGAATCGCGCACGATCAGGCCTTCGATCGTGACGTCAGGCGCGGTCACGCGGATGGTGTCGCCGCGATCGCCGCCGCTGAGCGTGGGGCGGTGCAGGCCGCGCAGGGTCAGGGGCTTGTCGATCAGCAGGTTGGCGCGGTAGAAGCCGCGTTCGACCACCACCACGTCGCCGGCATTGGCGGCCTTGACGATGGCCGCGAGGTCGTCGCCGGGGCGCGCCGTGAGAGTGGCCGCCTGCGCCATGCCGAGGCTGGACAGGGCCGCCAGCAGCAGCCCCGGCAGAAATCGCTTCATGCGATCATCCAGCCCAGCGATTTGAGCACGAGGAACAGGGCGGCACCGATCATCAGGTTCTTGAAGCTCACGTAGCTGATCATGTCAAAAAGGCCGGCCTCGCGGTAGATGTCGCGCCACCATGGGCCGTCCTTCACGTAGGGCCGTCCGGTCATGCGGATCAATACCTCGTACACGCTCCAGCCGAACCACCAGCCGATGATCGCGCCGGAGGACAGGTGCCCGTTGGCGGCCAGCGCCCAGGCGCTGGTGGCAGCGACCGCAAGCGCAAACCCGAGGATCTGCAGCCCGCGCGCGTTGCGCCAGCCGGTGCGGCTCCACGGCCACAGATGGTCGCGCAGCTCCAGCCAGACCCACTGGAAAAATCCGACGTCGTGCTTGTGCGCGGGCAGGGTGGGGTCGGTCGGCATCCGCGGATCGACGCCGCCCACCGCCTTGGGCAGGATCTGGTCTTCGAACCGCTCGCCTTCCAGCGGCAGGAAGTAGCCGTTGTCGGCGATCAGGGTGATCGGCAGTTCGCGACGCTCGCGGCGCTTGCGCTCCCTGGCCAGGGGCGGGCAGCCCCCGGTGTCGGTGTACAGGATCATGCAATCGAGGCAATGCAGGCATTCGCGGTGGTCGATGCGACCGTCGGCGTCGATCGCCTGCGCGCCGCAGCCGATGGCGCAGGCCTTGCAGCTGTTGCAATCCTGCTTGCGCTTGAGCCCGTACCAGCGGAAGGTGCTGGGGATCGCCAGCGAGGCGCCGAGCGGGCAGACGTACTTGCAATAGGGGCGTTCGATGAAGATCGACAGGCCCAGCAGCACCACCACGAACAGCCCGTAGGGCCAGGCGCGGTGGGTGATGCCGACCAGGAAGGTGGTCTTGAACGGTTCCACTTCGGCCAGCTTCTCGGCCAACCCCATCGAGAACATCGAGGTCGCCAGAAGACCGAAGAACACGAGGTACTTGACCCACTTCAGGCGGTCGTGCCAGCGCTGCGGCAGCTTGAACTGGATTTTTCCGAGACCGAGGAAGCGCGCGATCTTGTAGATCGATTCCTGCAGCGACCCGAACGGGCACAGCCAGCCGCAGAACAGCCCGCGTCCGAACAGGAACACGGTGACGATGATGAAGACCCAGAACAGGAAGATGTACGGGTCGGTGAGGAACAGCGGCCAGGACCAATTGAACAGGATCGAGTGGAACCAGGTCAGCACCTGGGTCACCGAGGGCTGCGCCATCAGGCCGAAGCCGATCAGGAAGATGCTGATCGCCCAGAACGCGTATTTGAAACCGTTGACCGGCCACTTGTTCTTGTGGGTGGAGCGACGCGTGAGCTTCTCGCGGAAGGCGTACACCACGCCGCAGGCGACCAGCAGCAGCGCGAACAGGGCGATCTTGATCGGCTGGCTCTTCCAGATCCGCACCCACGGCGCCTGCGCTTCCTCCACTTTCGGCCGGCCGCCCTGCAGCAGTTCCGCGGGCAGCCAGAGCTTGGCCTCGAACACCGCGAAGCTGCGGTGGCCGGTCTCGCGATCGACGCGGTTGCCGAGGAAGGCCAGCTTCCAAGGATAGGCGGCGGAAAACGCGTGCGACCGGATGAGGAAGATCGCCGCTTCGCTGTAGTGTGGCGCGCCGGCGGCTTCGATGCCGTAGAGGTTCTGGGCGTCGAGGTCGCGGAACGTGAAGGAATCCGACCCTTGCTTGACTTGCACGCGGTCGTAGATGCCGCCGCGCACGAAGCCCGAGCCCTTGAACGACTCGTGTCCTGCGGTGCGGATCACGAAGATGGCGTTCTCGCCGTCCCGCATGCCTTCGTGCAGTCGCGCATATCTGTTGTCGCCCAGCAGGCTGCGGCCGACGTCGGGCTGGTTCAGGTCGCCGAACCACAGTTCGACGAACCGTTCCGGCGATCGCGGCAGGCCGACTTCCTCGGGGCGCACGATCAGTCGCTGGACGGCGCCCATCTTGATCAGTTCGCTCCAGCTGTAGCGCTTGCCGGTTGCGACGAAGCGCGCCTGCGCACGCACGGTGGGCGCGATGATGCCGGTCTGGCGCGCGACCGCTGCGCCCGAGGTGGTGATGACCTGGTTCTGCGCGACCACGGTGACGGTGGCGCCGGAAATGGCGTCCACGCCGAGCACGTTCTCGTCCGGGCGCGACGGGCCGACTTCGATGGTGTCCTTGACCGATTTGCCGATGTACTGGTCGTTGAAGTGGATCAGGGCCGATTCGGGAATGCCCAGAAGCAGGATCGGCTCGGAATGCTTGAGCACCTTGACGCCGACGTAGCGGCCCTGGGTGTCCATGCCGATCAGCGTCACCACCGGCTTGCCGGAATAGGCGGGCGTGTCGGTGATGTCGGTGGACAGGAAGACGTAGCCGAGCAGTTTCCTGTTCGGGCCGTCGTTGTCGTAAGCCTCCACGTAGGGCGGCCGGCCCTTGCGCTGCGAGAAGTGGGTCGCGCCCGGGAACACGCTCCGGCAATCGACCAGAGAACACATGTCCGGCGCGGTCGCCAGCGTGTCGGGAAGTTTGGCTTCGTAGGTGTCGGCGACTGCGGGATGGGTCAGCAGCGCCAGCGACAGGAACAGCGGTACCCAGAGGGCAAGGAACCGTTGAACGATTGGGAGCATTGCGAAAATCCTGAAGCGGGGGGAGCAGGCGCCGCGCGAACGCGGCGCCTGCGGGTCAGGATGCCTTATGCCTCGACGATCATGCGCGTGCGCATTTCCAGGTGCAGCGCGTGACAGAAGGTGGAGCAATAGGCCCAGAACACGCCCGGCTTGTCGGCCACGAAGGTGACCGACTTGGTCTCCTGCGGGTTGATGACGAACTGGATGTTGTACTTGGGCAACGCAAAGCCGTGGGTCAGGTCCTCGACCTTGTCGAGATTGGTCAGGATCAGGGTGACGACGTCGCCCTTCTTGACCGTGAACTCGCGCAGGCTGAATGCCGGCGCCTGCGAGGTCAGCTTGACCGTCACCTTGTTGCCGTCGCGGAACACGCCGGAGTCCTTGGCGTCCTTGATCGCGATCGGCGAGTCGTCGAGGTTGTAGACCTGCTTGGGCGTGACGACGTCGCGTTTGAAGATGATGAAGTCGTGCGGTTCGCCGCGCACCGGGTGATCGGCCAGCAGCACCATTTTCTCGCCCGAAATGTCGATCAACTGCTCGTTCTCGGGATGCAGCGGACCGACCGGCAGGAAGCGGTCCTTCGAGAACTTGCAGCCCACGGCCAGGTACTTGCCGTCGGCCGCCTTGGTCTCCGACTGCGATGCGTTGATGTGGCCCGGTTGGTAGTGCACGTCGATGCGATCGACGACGTACTTCGCGCTCTTGTCGCCCTTGTGGAAGGCGATCGCCTTCTCGATGTTCCACTTCACCACCTGACTGTCGAGGAACAGCGTGGTGTAGGCGTTGCCGCGACCGTCGAACGCGGTGTGCAGCGGTCCCAGGCCCACTTCCACCTCGGCCACGATGGCATCGTCGAGCTTGTCCATCTTGCCCTCGAACCAGTCGAGGACCTTGCTCAGCTCGATGGTGGTGGTGGTCGGGGAGAGCTTGCCGGCGCAGATGAAGTACTTGCCGTCCGGACTGGCGTTCACGCCGTGCGGGTTCTTCGGCACGCTGACATAGGCCACCAGCGCGGTCTTCGGATCCTTGTTGCCGTCGCGGGTGCCGTCCACCACCGGAACACTGGAAGTGCCGTAGGTCTTGAACTTGCCGTCCTTGACCGCCTGTTCGATGCGGGCGACGTTGAAGAACAGGCAGGCGTCGCGCTCGGCCGACATCATGTCTTCGTAGTGCACCGCGTTTTCGGTGTTGTACTGGTTGGTGGCCGCCAGCTTGCCGTCGTAGGAGGTGGCCACCAGGTCGCAGTTGCCGTCGATCAGCACCTGCCAGCGCACTTCCATCGATTCGGCATCGACGCAGCTGAACAGCGATCGATACTTCTCCGTCGCATTGACGTCATGGCCGTCGTTGGGAAGCGGGATGGCGAACTCGCCGCCGCAGAACACGCGGGTGGTGTGGTTGATCGCCGGATCGACCGGATCCGCCTTGTCCGGGAAGATCCCGTGGAAGCCCTGCACATTGGGGAGGTCGGTGATCTTGTCGCAGACGAAATAGTCGAGGCGGATGCGGGCGATGCGCGAATTGATCTTGTCGTTGATCCAGGCGTAACGGCCGTCGTAGTTGCCGTCCTTGTAGGAGGCATGGGTGTGATGGGTGTCCGCCACCTGATACAGCGGCGTTCCGTCCGGCTTGGTGCCCATCACCGCCTTCGACTCGTTGGTGATGCCCCAGCCCACCAGCGCGTCCGGCACGAAACAGGGGATGCGGTGAATTTCACGACCTGATGGCAGGCCGAGCACACGCATGTCCCCGTTGTGGCCGCCACTCCACAGCCCGTAGTAGGTGTCGAGCTCGCCGGGTTTGATTTCGGTCGGGCTTGCGCAACCCCCCGCACCGGCTGCAGCGCCTTCGCCCGCGGCGCCGGGGGCGCCGGTCTTGTCGCAGGCCGCCACGCCCAGAGTCAGGCCGACGAGTGCGGTGGTGTTGATGAATTTGCGCCGGCTCAGGCCGGTGCTGCTCAATCCAGGGTCTTCCTTATGGTCATCGCTCATGGCTTGCCTCGTTGGCCTCGGGTTGGTGGAGGGTTATTGCTCCGATGCGAATGGTCGCCTGAGCTCGAGCATGCGGAATTGCGCTGGATCAAATTTTTGCAGGGTAGGGCCGGTAAAATGCGCCCATGCAGCGGCGAAATGGATAGATTCCGACAATCGATCGCACGCCCTTTCGGTTTTATTTTTTCTTGACAACAACTTGAGGAAATACGCGATGAAACTTCTCCCACTGGCCTCTGCTCTCGCGCTGGCCCTCCTGGCTTCGGCCTGCGGCAAGTCCGAGGCTCCCGCCCCGGCGGCGGATGCCACGCCGGCTGCCGAAGCGCCGGCGGCGGCGCCTGCCGAGGCTGCGCCGGCGCCCGAGGCTGCGGCTGCAGCTACTGACGGGGCGGCCTCGGGCGATGATGTCGGCAAGAAAGTCTTTGGCGCCACTTGCGCGCTGTGTCACGCCAGCGGTCTGGCCGGCGCGCCCAAGCCGGGCGACAAGGCCGACTGGGGTCCGCGCATCGCCCAGGGCAAGGACACGCTCTACAAGCATGCGTTGGAAGGCTACAACGGCAATGCCGGCGCGATGCCTGCCCGAGGTGGCAACGCTTCGCTCAGCGATGAGGATGTCAAGGCCGCCGTCGATTACATGGTGGCGCAGTCGCAGTAATCCGGAATGTCGGAGGATTGACGTGGCAGACGCGAATCTCGGAGGCCACTGGACGCGGCGACGTTTCAGCATGGTGTTGCCGCTTCTTGGAACCCTGCCTTGGGCGGCGCGGGCGGCGGGATATCCGGAATCCGCCACGCCGTCGCCCCTGGCCCCCCAGCGCGCCAGCCGCGCGTTGATGGGGACCAGGGTCGACATCGTCGTCGATGGCGTGGAAGCGCCTGTCGCCCAGCAGGCGCTGGGCAGGGCGTTTGCGGAAATGCAGCGGCTCGAAGCCATGATGAGCCGTTACCGCAAGGACAGCGTCGTGGCTCGCATCGGCGCGGCGGCCGGCAAGCATCCGGTCGCCGTGCCCGCCGAGGTGATGGCGGTCCTGCAATCCGCGCAGCGCGTGTACCGTCAGAGCAATGGCGCCTACGATCCCACCGTGGGCGCCTTGGTGGGTTGGCGTTTCGAACCGGGGCACCAATCCATTCCCACGACCAGCGAACTGGCCGCCGAACTGCGAGGCGTGGGGGGTGGCGACCTGCACCTGGATCCGGCCGCGGGGACGGCTTTCCTGGCCCGGCCCGGCATGGCGCTGGATCTGGGCGGGATCGCCAAGCTGCCGATCCTGTCCGCCGGTCTGCGCGTGCTGCGGCGTGAAGGCGTCGCCAATGCCCTGGTCAATGGCGGCGGCGACGTGCTGGCGATGGGCCGCCTTGCGGGCCGACCCTGGCGGGTGGGCGTGCGCGATCCGCGCAAGCCGGCGCAGCTGCTGGGCGCGATCGAGATCGACGGCAAGGGCGTGGTCGCCTCATCCGGCGACTACGAGCGCGCCTTCGTGCGCGACGGCCGCCTGTTGCACCATGTGCTGGATCCGAAAACCGGCTGGCCGACCGCCGGCGTCCACGGCGTCACCCTGTTCGCGCGCGAGGTCGATGTCGTGAACGGCTGGGGCACCGCGCTGATGGTGCAGGGGCCGAAGGCGGCGGCGCGGTGGAGCGCGGCACGCCCGGGCAGCGCGGTGCTCAGCGCCCATGCCGACGGGACGGTCTGGCAGTCCGGCGCCATGCAGGCATTACTTTTGCCGGTCGCGGCATGAATCGCGGAGCGTGAACCTGCGACAGGATTGAGCATGTTCCGACCACTTTGAGGGAATGCCGATGGAAACCGTCAACGTCCTGACCCGTCCTCGTTACGTCCGTACCGTGCGGCAGTTGCATTGGTGGATGGCGCTGCTGATCGTGGCCGCCTATGTGTTCGTCGAGTTCCACGGATCGTTTCCAAAGGGAAGCGCGCCGCGCAACGCGATGATGCAGGGCCACTACTGGTCCGGAATCGCGATTTTCCTGCTGGTGTGGTGGCGCCTGTCCAGCCGCATCCGCGGCGGAACGCCGCCGATCCAGCCACCGCTGGGCAGGTTCACCGCGACATTTTCCAGGCTCATGCACCTGGCTTTGTACGCATTCTTCATCGTGATGCCGATCCTCGGTTGCCTGACTGCGGCCTACGAAGGCAAACAGGTCCTGATCCCCTTCACCGGGATCGCCTTGCCCCTACCCGTCGCGGCGGACAAGGATTTCGGCCATCAGCTCGAAGAAATCCACGAGACGATCGGCACCATCTTTTACTGGGTGATCGGGCTGCACGTCCTTGCAGCACTGTGGCATCACTTGATCAAACGCGACAACGTGCTTGAGCGCATGCTCTGAAGGGCAACGAATGGATGTGACGGGCGGCCAACGGTCGCACGCGCAGAATGACTCTTGACGCCGGTTATGGCGTGGTGGTGTGTATGGAATTTCGAATTCGACTGGCGACCGAAGCTTCCGATCTGGCAGCCATCAACGATGCCCTGCAGCAGTCCGATCCGGCGGCAATCGTGGATCGCGATCCGGCGGACGGCAGCTTGCGGGCGACGGTCTGGATGAGCGCCGATGAACTCCGCCAGGTGCTGACCCAGGCCGGCTATCCGCCTCGCGAGGTCGAGCAACAGGCCTCCAACTGCTGCGGCGAGTGCAGCGGTTGATCTGCCTCGGCGCCGCCGCGAGCGCGCCCCGGCCCGCCTGACTGACGGCATGACGCGCGGATCGCGGTGCTAAAGTTGCGCATCGTCACCCTCGGGATATGCAGGCATGTCGTCAGCGAACTTCCACACCATCGGAACCCCGGGCCAGCCCTGGAATGACGATGAAAAGCTCCAGTGGCGTGCGTTGCAGACGAAGAAGCGCAGCTATGCCGACGAGGTGGTGGTGCGCATCGACGCGCTGCGCGGACGCTTCGACGTCGCGCAGTACGGCGAATTGGACTACGGAGTGGATGGGCGCTATCGGTTGTACTGCCTGCGCAGCCGCAACTGGGACGACGCGCTTCCGATCGCGTTGGTGACCGGTGGCGTCCACGGCTACGAAACCAGCGGCGTGCACGGCGCGCTGCAATTCCTCGAACGCCACGCCGAGGCCTATGCCGGCAAGCTCAACGTGCTGGCTGCGCCCTGCGTGTCGCCCTGGGGCTATGAGCGCATCCACCGCTGGAACCCGGATGCGCTCGATCCCAACCGCAATTTCTTCGCCGACAGTCCCGCCGGGGAGTCGGCGGCGCTGTGGAACCTGGTGCAGCCGCTGCGTGGCCGTTTCCTGATGCACATCGACCTGCACGAAACCACCGACAGCGACGAGTCCGAGTTCCGGCCGTCGCTGGCCGCGCGCGACGGCAAGCCGTTCGAGCCGGGCACGATCCCCGATGGCTTCTATCTGGTGGACGACAGCGAAAATCCGCAGCCCGGATTCCAGGACGCCATCATTCTCGCAGTGGCAAAAGTGACCCACATCGCCATGTCGGACATGGATGCCACCATCATTGGTTCGCCGGTGGTGGCCGAAGGCGTGATCCGCTACGACTTCGTGAAGCTGGGCCTGTGCGCCGGCATCACCGGGGCGCACTATACCACCACTACCGAGGTGTATCCGGACAGTCCGCGCGCCACTCCGCAGCAGTGCAACGATGCGCAGGCTGCGGCGGTATGCGCAGGGTTGGACTACGCGCTGGCGCATTCCTGAGGCGGGCAGGGCGCAGGCTTCGGCCTGCCGCTATCGAACCTTTGGCACGGGCAAATCGACGATTCGCCCGCTAGGCTGGCTCGATGTCCTGTCCCTGGAGCCTGCCGTGAGTTTTCGTCTGTCCGGAATGTGTCTTGCCATCGCCATGACGATCAGTACCGCCGCCGTTGCCGCCGGGCCCGCGAATCCGCCGCAGATCGGCGCGTTCGGCGTCGATCTTGGCGCCCGCGACCTGTCGGTCAAACCGGGCGACGACTTCAACCGCTACGCCAGCGGCCACTGGATCGACGGCTACCAGCTCAAGGCCGACGAGTCCTCCTACGGCGCCTTCAACGAACTGCGCGACCGCGCCGAGGAGCAGGTGCGCGGGCTGATCGAAGGGCTGCAGGGCCGCACCGACCTGGCACCCGGCAGCAACGCGCAGAAATTGCGCGATCTCTATGCCAGCTACATGGACCGCACCGCGCGCGACGCCGCCGGGATCGCGCCGCTGCGGCCGTTGCTCGACCGCATCGCGGCCATCGACAGCAAGGCCGGGCTGGTCGAAGCCTTCGGCAATGCCGCGGTCGACGGCACCGACGCGCCGTTCGGGCTGTACGTGGGCACCGACCGCAAGGATCCCGACCGCTACCAGGTCGTTCTCGGCGTCGGCGGGCTGGGCTTGCCGGACCGCGACTACTACCTCAATCCGGACCCGCGTTTCGTGACGATCCGCGCGGCCTATCTTGCCCATATCGAACGCATGCTGGGCTTTGCCGGCGTCACCGGCAGCGATGCCAAGGCGCGTGCGCAGGCGGTGCTGGCGCTGGAAACCGCGCTGGCACAGCCGCAGTGGGACAAGGTCAAGCTGCGTGACCGCGACCAGACCTGGAACGTGCGCACCTTCGCCCAGCTGCAGCAGCAGTATCCCGGCTACGACTGGGCCGCCCAGCTGCGCGCGCAGGGGTTGCCGCAGCCGCAGGATCTGAACGTCAGCACGCCGGACGTGATCCAGCCGGTGATCGACCTGATCGACGCCACCCCGCTGGCGACCTGGCGCGACTACCTGACCTTCCATGCGGTGGAAGGCAACGCCGGATTGCTCAGCCGCGAGATCGACGATGCCGCGTTCGCCTTCAACGGCAAGGTGCTGGCCGGCCAGCAGGCCCAGCGCGACGACTGGAAGCGCGCGGTGGCCTGGGTTGGCGGGCGCGGCGGCCTTGGCGATGCGGTGGGCGAGCTGTACGTGGCGCGCTACTTCAAGCCCGAGGCCAAGGCGGCGATGGACCGGCTGGTCGAGAACCTGCGCGCCGCGCTGCGCCACAACATCGAACAGCTCGACTGGATGGGCGATGCCACCAAGGCCGAGGCTTACCGCAAGCTGTCCACCTTCCGGCCCAAGATCGGCTATCCCACGCGCTGGCGCGACTATTCCAGCGTCAGCATCGACGCCCACGACCTGCTCGGCAATGCGATGGCGCTGCGGCGCTACAACCGCGACGACCAGAACCGCCGCGTCGGCCAGAAGACCGACCGCGACGAGTGGTTCATGACGCCGCAGACGGTCAACGCCTATTACAACTCGGCGTTCAACGAGATCGTGTTCCCGGCCGCGATCCTGCAGCCGCCGTTCTTCGACGTGAACGCCGACCCGGCGGTCAACTACGGCGCGATCGGCGCGGTGATCGGCCACGAGATGGGCCACGGCTTCGACGACCAGGGCAGCAAGTCGGACGCCGACGGCGTGCAGCGCAACTGGTGGACCGACGCGGACCGCACCCGTTTCGAGCAGCGCACCCGCGCGCTCGGCGCGCAGTACGACGCCTATTGCCCGCTGCCGGGGCAGTGCGTGAACGGCGCGCTGACGATGGGCGAGAACATCGGCGACCTCGGCGGACTGTCGATGGCGTGGACCGCCTACCAGCTCAGCCTCGGCGGCCAGCCGGCGCCGGTGATCGACGGCTTCAGCGGCGCCCAGCGCTTCTTCCTGTCGTGGGCGCAGGTCTGGCGCGGCAAATACCGCGATGAGGCGCTGCTGACCCTGATCAAGACCAACCCGCATTCGCCGGGGATGTATCGCGCCAACGGCCCGGTGCGCAACCTCGATGCCTGGTATCAGGCTTTCGACGTGAAGCCCGGCGACGCCCTGTATCTGGCGCCGGATCAGCGGGTGCGGATCTGGTGAGACGCCCGGCCCGGCGGTGGCTCCGCGCTCAGTGCGCGGGCGCCGCGCGGCGGGATTGCAGCGCGGTGGCGGCGTCGAGCATCTGGCGTACGTGCTGGTTCGGATTCATCGCGTCGTACACGGCGGCGATGCGGCCATCGCGGCCGATCAGGTACGAGGTACGGCTGGCAAGATCGGACTTGAGCGCCATGGTGGCGTCATAGCGGGCGGCGATCTTCGCGCCCGGATCGGCGGCGACCGGGAACTTGCCGGCGCATTTTTCGGTGTCGGTTGAAAAGGCCGCCAGCCGGTCGGTGTTTCCGGCCGTCACGCCGATCACGCTCACGCCGCGGGCCTTGAACTGGTCGATCGCGCGTGAAAACGCCGCGGCTTCGGCATTGCAGCCCGGCGTGAACGCAGCGGGGAAGAAGTAGAGCACCACCGGCCCCTGTTTCAGAGCCGCCTTCAGGTCGTAGGTGAAGGGTTCGCCGGCCAGAAAGGCGGGGGCGGTGAACTCGGGGGCGGCGATGCCCGGTTTGAGCGCCGCAAAAGCAGGAGCCGAGAGCAGGATGGCACAGACGAACGCGGCAATACGGGCACGCATGCTGTCAACTCCGATGGGGCCTGTGGGGCAGCATACGCAGCACGTTGTGAATGTCGTATGGTAGTCACCGGAAGCAAGCGGAGCGCGTGCGGTGGCGATTGGTTGGGCAGGTGACGGCGCGGTGCAGGATCAGATCGATGCGACCGTGAAGGACGGAATCGCCCGCGCGCGGGCGAAGTTGCCCTCCGGTCCCGGCCTGCGGCGGTGCGAGGAATGCGATGCCCCGATCCCGGAAGCGCGTCGTCGCGCCGTGCCCGGCGTGCGGCTGTGCGTGGCCTGTCAGTCCGAGCACGATCTCGAAGATGCTGCGTTTGCCGGCTACAACCGCCGTGGCAGCAAGGACAGCCAACTGCGCTGAGGTACGAAAAAACGCCCGGCGCGAGGCCGGGCGTTGATGGTCGAGCGATTGCAGTTCGAACTCAGTACAGCGCCGCAGTGAAGATCGCCGAGAGGATTGCCGGCAGGATCATCGCCGCGCCGTTGTCGTAGCGCCCGTACTGGTAGCGGTTGTAGTAGCCGTCCCGGTAGCCGCGCTCGAAGCCTTGGCGGAAGTAGTACTGGTAGGTCCCCAGATCCGTGTAATACCCGTAGTAGCCAAAGCTGCCGTCCATGTAGGCGTAGCTGCCACGGTAGTCGAAGCGCCACCGGTCGGAGCGGTCGGCACGACCGGCATACCAGCCTTCACGGTACCCGTCGCGGATTGCCTGCTGCAGGAAGCTGATGCCATAGCTGTTGGTGTAGTACCAGTTGCCGCCGTAGCTGTAGCGGTAGTTGTATGGGGTGTAGAAGAACGCGTTGTTGTAGTAGTCCCAACGATAGTTGTTCCAGCGGTTCTGCTGGGCCAGCCAGCGACGCCAGTAGTCGTTCAGATAGCGCGAGCCGTGGCCGCGATGCGAGTGCCGATACTGCTCCGCGTAGCGGTTGTACTGGTACTGGTAGTTGTTGCGCTGGCGCTGCCAGTCATTGCGCATCTGCCGCTGCTGCGTGACCCGGTTTTCCTGCTGCGGGCGCGACATTCGCGGCGGATTGGCGTTGGGACGCTGATCCGCCGAGCGCGAAGGATCCGGACGGCGGATCTCGGGCAGGTTCGAAGAGGTCGGCCGCTGGTTTTCCTGACGGTCCGGACGGTTCATGCGATCGACGATCGGCGGATTGCGCTCAAGGCGGTCCTGGCGTTGGACTTCCATGTCGCGACGTTGCTGCATCCGGTCCTGGCGCTGGGATTCCATGTCGCGACGCTGCTGCATCCGGTCCTGGCGCTGGGATTCCATGTCGCGACGTTGCTGCATCCGGTCCTGGCGCTGGGATTCCATGTCGCGACGTTGCTGCATCTGCTCTTGGCGTTGGGCGTCGATGTCGCGACGCTGCATCTCTTCGCGATCCTGGCGCTGGAATACCGGGCGCTGCGGCTCTTCGCGATCCTGGCGCTGGAATACCGGGCGCTGCGGCTCTTCGCGATCCTGGCGCTGGAATACCGGACGCTGCGGCTCTTCGCGATCCTGGCGCTGGAACACAGGACGCTGCGGCTCGCCTTGCGCATTGCCCGAGGGCGAAGGCTCACCGACGCGGATGCCGCGATTTTCGGACCGGACGCGCGCATTGCCGGAGTCCGAATTCGAACCCGAATCGGAACTGTCCGAATTGTTCTGGCTCGCACGACGCTGACGGAAGTTGTTGTGATCCTGCTGCGCGTACGCCGAGGACACGGTGCCGAATGCGAACAGCGTGCCGAGCAGGGCGGCCGTCAGTATCCGAGTGGCGGGTATGCGGGTCATCTTCTCTCTCCCCGGACGCAAACCATTCGCGCCCTTCGAATGCAGTTGACAATTGCGAGGATGAATCAATGCTGAGGTTTGCCTGTTCCTCTGCATTTTGCAAGCTCCCATTCAGTTTCTGCGGGACGCCTTGAATGACGATCGACACGTGCATGGCCGCACAATGCCAGCAAACTGGCGGTCTGGAGGTGCTGGCACATGGGTTGGATTTTTCGAGGGGCGATCGCGGCAATGCTGTGGGCACCGTTGCCCTCCATTCAGGCGAGGGCCGTTGATCGGACTGACTCGCCGCCTGAACAACCCGCCCTGACCGCCACCACGGCGGCCACCGGGTTGCCGCGCACACCCGAACAGTTGGCCTCGACCATCGTGCGGGCGGACTTGTCCTTCAAGGTGTATCCGGCGCGGCAATGGCTGGATGGCGACGCCAGCCTGCAACTGCGCGTGGATCGCCCGGTTGTGCAGCTGGTGGTCGACCTGGACCGAAACTACGCGGTCGAATCCGTCATGGTGGACGGCGTTCCCGCGCGCTGGAGCAATCCGGAAGGGCGGATGCGAATCGAGTTGCCGCAGCAACTGCCCGCTGGCGGGCAGGCGGTGCTGCGGATCCGCTATGGCGGTCATCCGCACGTCGCCAAAAAGGCGCCTTGGGACGGTGGCATCGTCTGGGCCACGGCGCCAGGCGGCGAGCCGTGGGTGGCCACCGCGGTGCAGGGAGAGGGATGCGATCTGCTGTGGCCGTGCATCGACCATCCGATGGCCAAGCCGCTGGAAGCGATCGAACGGGTGACGGTGCCGGCGCCGCTGGTTGCGGTCGGCAACGGTGTGCAGGATTCGGTTCGGGAGCAAGACGGCTGGCGCACCTATGTGTGGCGCGCGCGCATGCCGGACACCTACGCGGTCGCGCTCAATATCGGCCCCTATGAATTGCTGCAGGCCGAATATCGATCGCGCTACGGCAACGTCATTCCACTGCGCTACTGGTATTTGAAGGGCAACAAGGCCAAGGCCGAGGGGCTGTTCGCCGAGTTCGCGCCGATGCTGGATTTCTTCGAGGAAAACATCGGGCCCTATCCGTTCGCAAGCGAAAAGATGGGCGTGGTCGAAACGCCGTATCTGGGCATGGAACACCAGACGGTCAACGCCTACGGCAACGATTACAGGAAATCCGAAACCGGTTACGACTGGCTGCTGCAGCACGAATTCGCCCATGAGTGGTTCGGCAACCAACTCACCAACGTCGATTGGGACGATTTCTGGCTGCACGAGGGTTTCGGCACCTACATGCAGCCGCTCTACCTGCAGTGGCTGCGCGGCGACATGGAATACATGGCGGCGCTGATGAAGATGCGCTCGGTGTTGATGCTGCGCCATCCGGTGGTGAGCGGCCATCCCATGACCGAGAAGAACGTGTCCGACGCCAGCCGCGGCCCCGGCAACGACGTCTATTACAAGGGCGCGCTGACGCTGCACACGCTGCGCAACCTGATCGGCGATGCGGCGTTCTTCCGCGCGACGCGCGAGCTGGTGTATGGCACCGATGCGCCGCGGCCGGGGAATTTCTCGCCGCGCTTTGCCTCGACCGACGATTTCATCGGGATCGTGAATCGCGTCACCGGCAAGGACTATCGCTGGTTCTTCGACGTCTACCTGCGCTCGGTACGGTTGCCGCAGCTGGTGGCGGAGCGGCATGGCGACACGCTTGTGCTGCGCTGGCGGACCGAGGGCGACCGGCCGTTCCCGATGCCGGTGCAGGTGCGCGTCGGCGCGCGCGTGGTGGACGTGCCGATGACGAACGGCCATGGCGAGGTGGCGATCGCTGCGGACGAGAGTTTCACCCTTGACCCGCACTCAAGGGTGCTGCGTGACCTGTCGTACATGGCCGACTACCAGCGCGACAAGGCCGAGCGGGAGCGGGCGGCGGGTGCGCACTGATTGGCGGCACTCTGTGGGTTGGAAGGCTTTAGCTTTAGCTTTAGCTTGGGCGAGCCGGTTGCCACCGGATGGGCGGCCCCATGCGCGACACGCCGTGAATACGTCCATGTAGGCTCATCGGCGGCATCCATGCCGCCGAAGGTCGCGCATGGGGCCGCCCATCCGCTGGCATCGCATTGGGCATCTTCCGAAAGGCAAAAGCAGACAGGCAGTCAACCCAGTTGACCAGTGTTTGGTTTCGATTGGCCGTGGCACACGGCTCGACGGAGCGCCGCGCTCCTCGGCTGGCGGCCCTTGAAGCTCCTTCTTGCCTCCCGAGATGCCGGCGAGCAAGGCGCGCGACGCCCGTGCCTACCAGTGCACCCCGCGCATCAGCGCCGCGAAGGCGATCTGTTCCTGGCTTGGGGTTTCGTCCTTACCCGACTTGCCTTCGCCCTTGGCCGCCGAGGAATCGGGGAACAGTTCGAACGCGGTGCTCATCACCACTTCGTAGGCTTTCGGCGCGACCGCGTTGACCAGCGCGGCGAAAACGCCGAGGCGGGTGGCGATCCGGCTCGGACGCTCGATGATGCCCTTGACCACCAGGTCGGCGGCCTCGTCGGGGGTGAGCGTCGGCACGCTGTCGTACATCTTGGTCGGCGCGATCATCGGCGTCTTCACCAGCGGCATGTTGATGGTGGTGAAGGCAATGTGCTTGCCGGACAGTTCGCCCTGTGCGCAACGGCTGAAGGCGTCCAGCGCGGCCTTCGACGCCACGTAGGCGGAGAAGCGCGGCGAGTTCGCCAGCACGCCGATCGAACTGATGTTGATGATGTGGCCTTTGCGGCGTTCGATCATCTTCGGCATGAAGCCCATGATCAGGCGCAGGCTGCCGAAGTAGTTGAGCTGCATGGTGCGCTCGAAATCGTGGAAGCGATCGAAGCTGAGCGCGATCGAACGCCGGATCGAGCGGCCGGCGTTGTTGACCAGAACATCGACGTGTCCGTGCTTTTCCAGCACGGTCGCCACCAACCGGTCGCAATCGGCCAGGTCGGCGAGATCGGCGGTGTAGGCGAACACCTTGCCGCCGGCGGCGATCATGGCATCGCGCGCGGCGAACAGTTCGTCCTCGCGGCGCGCCACGATGATGGTGGTCGCGCCCGCCGCCGCGACTTTCTGCGCGGTGGACAGGCCGATGCCGGAGGAACCGCCGGTGATGACCACCACCTTGCCGCGCACCTTGCCCTTGAGCGAGTGGTCGACGAACAGGTCCGGGTCGAGATGGCGCTCCCAGTAATCCCACAGCCGCCACGCGTAGGACTCCAGCGGCGGCACGGAAATCCCGCTGCCCTTGAGCGCGCGCTCGGCCTCGCGGTTGTCGAAGCGGGTCGGGTAGGTGATGAAGCCCAGTACGTCCTTCGGGATCCGGAAGTCGCGCAGCAGCATGCCGACGAAACGGCGTACCGGCGGCAGGCTGCCGACCGCGGCGCGCACGCTGCCGGGCAGGAAGGCGAACATGCGCGCGTCGATGCGCATGGTCATCTCCGGCGCGTGGCCGGCGCGGGCGAAGGTGTTGAGCACCTCGCCGGCGCGCATCGGGTCCGGGTCGGTGAGATGGAAGCAGCGGCCGTCGAGGCGCGGCTTGTGGGCGATGTGATCCATCGCGGCGGCGACGAAATCGACCGGAACCAGGTTGATGCGGCCGCCCTCGATGCCCAGCGTCGGCATCCACTGCGGCAGCGTCGCGCGCAGTTTCTTGAGGAAGGTGAAGAAGTAGTACGGGCCGTCGATCTTGTCGATTTCGCCGGTCTGCGAGTGGCCGACCACCATGCCGGGGCGGTAGATCCGCCACTTGACGCGCTTCTCGGCGCGCACCAGCCCTTCTGAATCGTGCTTGGTGCGCAGGTAGGGATTGTTCAGCCCCTCGGCCTCCTCGAACATGTCCTCGCGGAACACGCCCGGATACATGCCGGCAGCGGCGATTGAACTGGCGTGGTGGAAGCAACCGGCCTTGAGCGCGGCGGCGAGGTCGAGCGCGTGCTGGGTGCCGTCGACATTGGCCACGCGCTGCGATTCGGCATCGGCGGCCATGTCGTAGATCGCGGCCAGATGGAAGAAATGCTTGATCTTGCCGCCGCCGAGGCTGCGCACCTGCGCGGCGCTCAGGCCGCAGCGCGGTGCGGTCATGTCGCCGGCCACCGCCAGCACGCGTTTGGGATCCCAACCTTGCTTCATCGCCAGCGCGGTGAATTTCTTCATCGACGCCTTGCGCACCAGCACGTGGATGGTGCCCTTGCGCTTGAGGAGGAGATCGATCAGATGCCGACCGATGAATCCGGTGCCGCCGGTGACGAAATAGCTCATGACCTGTCCCTGCCCCCGATTGAGTTGAATCCGACCCGTGGTCGTGTTGCATACGTTGCCAGAGCGCAGGCTTCGCGACAATGCCGTGGCGTATTGACCCCTGCCGCGGCGCGTGGTGTCATGGCCGCATCCAGGCACGGAGTTGGGTCATGGCCGATCTCAAGGCAGCGTTCGAACAAGCGTCGGAAGCCATCAAGGGGCTCAAGGAGCGGCCGGACAACGACACCTTGCTGCGCCTGTACGCACTCTACAAGCAGGGCAGCGAGGGCGACGTCAGCGGCCCGAAGCCGGGTTTCTTCGATTTCGTGGCGACCGCCAAGTACGAAGCCTGGGGCAAGCTCAAGGGCACCGCGCAGGATCAGGCGATGCAGAAATACATCGATCTGGTGAAGAAACTGACGGCCTGAGCGGATCGGACGTGGCCAGACAGACCCGCCAGCGCATCCTCGACGCTTCGCTGTCGATGTTCAATGCGCAGGGCGAGCCGAACGTCACCACCAACCACATTGCCGACGAGCTGGAGATCAGCCCGGGCAACCTGTACTACCACTTCCGCAACAAGGACGACATCATCGAACAGCTGTTCGCCGGCTACGAGGCGCGCATGGACGCGGCGCTGGCCGCGCCGGAGGGGCGGCTGCCGGGGCTGGAGGACGTCTGGCTGCAGCTGCACCTGGTGTTCGAGTGCATCTGGGACTATCGCTTCCTGTACCGCGATCTGGTCGACATCCTGACCCGCAACCGCCGGCTGCGGATGCGCTTTGCGCGCATCCTCAAGCGTGCCGACGAACGTTCGCGCGACGTCATGCGCGGCCTGCTGCAGGCCGGCATCATGCGCGCTTCCCGGGCCGAGCTCGACGCCGCGGCCACCAATATCCTGGTGATCGCGACCTTCTGGTTGAACTATGCGGCCGCGCGCGGCGAGCACGACGAGCGCAAGTCGATCCGCGACGGCATCGTGCAGGTGATGCTGTCGATCGCGCCGTTCCTGCGCGATGCCGAACGCCTGCATCTGAACACGCTGACCGGCGCCTATCGCGACTGACGCGTGAGTGGCTGCTCTGGAGGGTGGTCACCTGATGAGTGATCGGGGCTTGTCGCCCTGCCAGTGTGGCAGGCGACCGCTGTCATCAAGCGAGACGACTCAACCCGCGCGCTTGCTGCGCCGGGCTGCCGGGGCTGGCTTGCGTGCGGTGCGCCGGGACGCCTTCGGCGTCGTCCTGGCTGCCGACTTGCGGCGCGCGGTGTGCTGTGGGCCGAGCTGGATCCCGACGCGCTGCGCGATGGGTGCGATGCCAGCCTGGACGGTGCGGCCGATGGGGCACAGGAGGGGCTGAACGCGATCGCTCAGGGTCTCGATCCCGGTGCGGGCATCGGCGTTGAGCTTGCGCAGGGCATGGCGGGCGTCGGTCGTCGCGATCCGGGAGCGCAGGCCGGCCTCGCGGATCGCGCCTGCCGCGCCGCGGCGGGCGGCAACGACGGCGCCGAGCGCGGCCAGCCACAGATGACGTGGATTGAGATCGAGGGCTTCAGCGTTGTGAGCGCGGGTCTTCGTGTTCTTGCGGGCGGCCATGACGGACTCCGGGGTCGGGAAATTGGGGCCAGCATGCCGCCCGGATGTCGAGCAATCACACTACCCCTGCACTTGCCATTGCACCCGACTGGCCCGATGCTCACACCCACACCTGACCCCGGAGTTCCACGACATGGCCGCGAAGAAATCGTCCGCCTGGGCGCCTTTCCCCCACGATGCCAAAGCCTTCCAGTTCGCCGGCGATGCCTTGAAGAAGGCCTGGCCAAAGCTGCATGCCGGCGATTGCGAACCGTACCCGGACGCCAAGCGTGCCGCCGCGCTGCTCAAGGCTGCCGGAAAATCCGCACCGAAACTGGATGCCGAAGCGCTGGCCGCTACATTGCAGGATGCCTGGCGTGCCTTCCATCGCGGGGATTTCCAGCAGGCGTTCGAGTCTGGCGAGGCGCTGGGGCCGGTGGGCGCGTCGGTGGCGGTCAAGGCGCTGGGAATCCACGCGACCTATCTGGTCGAGGATGAAGCCGAGCGCCTGCGCCGCCACGAGCTGGGAGGAAAGCTTGCGGAAGCGGCGATCAAGGCGCTTCCGGAGGAAGCCAACAGCCATTACCGGCATGCCTTCGCGCTGGGCCGTTACAGCCAGGGAATTTCGATCGCCAAGGCGCTCAAGCTGGGGATCGCCGGCAAGGTGCGCGCCTCGCTGGATGCCGCGCTGGAACTGGCGCCCAAGCACGCCGAGGCGCACATGGCGCTGGCGCTCTATCACGCCGAAATCGTCGGCAAGATTGGCGCGATGATCGGCGGGCTGACCTATGGCGCGAAGGCGTCAGAAGCCGACAAACACATCCGCGAAGCGCTCAAACTCACGCCGGCCTCACCGATTGCCCATGTCGAACACGGCAACCTGCTGTTGCTGCTCGATGCCCGGCGCAACGAGGACGCGGCTGCGGAAGCCTACGAAAAGGCTGGCAAGTGCAAGCCGCTGGACGCGATGGAGACGTTGGACGCAGCCTGGGCGCGCGCGCAGATCGAATGACGCGCCTGCCCGTCGGAAGATGATGCTCCGATCAACCGCTGTACGGCCGGCGGACCGGAACGGCCGTCAGTAGGCGCGGCACTGCTTGAAGCGGACCGGTTTGTCGCTGCCCTCCGGCGGCTGCAGCTGGATGCGCGAGGCGGCCAGTTCCGGATACTGTTCGAGCAGCGGGCAGATGTCGTTGAACGGATCCGCGTTTTCCGACGAGAGATAGACCATCAGGGTCGATTGGCTGGACCACAGCGCACGGCTGACGCCGAACAGGGTGGCAACCGCGTTGGCGGCTTCCTTTCGGCGCTGGTCGAGTTCGCGGGTGTCGGCCGGCACCCCCGGCTGGGCCGGACGTTCGTCGGCGGAGGGTGCGGCGGCAGGTCGCTGGGCTGCCGGCGGGGCCGTGTTCGCTTGCGGTGCAACGGCCTCGGAAGGAAGGCTGTCGGGGCTTTGCGTGAGGCCGTCCACAGCCACGAAGGCCAGGGTGCCGGCCAGCGCTGCGCCGAGCCAGACGAAGGCCTGGGTCTTGGCTGGAATGGCTGCCGAAGGTGATGTGACCGGCACAGGTTCTTCCGGGCGCGCAACGTAGGGACGCACTTCCGGCCACAGGGTTTCGCCATCGATCAGTTCGACCTGATGATTGGCCACGATATCCGCGATGTCGCCTTCGAAACGCCCCGGCGTCACCACGATCACACGGCTGGCGCCGTGCAAGGAGGCCTTGGTTGCAGCGGAGGCGACAACCTGCGGCGCGACCGTCGCCCCGGTGCCGTACTGGCAGGACAGCAGCGCGAGTTCGTCCGCGCGCTTGAGCAGGATGTCGCTGCCATCGCTGGGAATCCCATCGGGCGGATCGTCCGGCCCGATCACCGGGTTGTAGCCGCGGCCGTGCATGGCCTGCAGCACCAGACGGGCAAAATCGCGCCAGCGCAGCTGGGCGAGTTGCTCAGCGCCGCGGCGCACGGGCTCGGACTGCGGCGCAGCGTTCTTGCCACGGAGCCAGACGGTCAAGCCGGCACCGACGCCGACAAAGACGAGCAGGGCGATCAAGAAAGGGATCATGCGCTGAACGGTTGCTGTGAGCCGAGCGCAACTATACCGCGTGGCATCCACCGTTGGGCGGATCGCCCGGCGAAACGATGCCCGCCAGTCCGTATGGCAAGGGAGGGGGTGCCACAGGGGCGGACTGGCGGGACTTTACCGATGCGCAACGAAACAGCCACGATTGGGTCAGCGGAGCAGGGCAACACTGATCCGGTCAGCACTGCGTCGAACGGGAAAGCGACCGTGCCGTCATTCTGGATTTCCCGTTCCGGGACGCGGTCGTTCAACGCGTCCCGGTTGGATGGGCTGACGCTTACTCGGCAGCGGCGCCCGACTTGGCCGACTTTCCGGCGGCAGGCTTCCGGGCCTTGGCCGCCCTGGCAGCCTTGGCAGGCTTGCTCGTGGCTTTTTTGGCGGTGGCGGGACGATCTGTCTTGGATGTCTTCTTCGCAGTGCCCGCACTCGGCTTGGCGCCAAGCTTGTGCAGGGCGGCGGTCAGGCGCTCGACGCGCTCGGTCAGGGCATTGAGGTCGTCGCGACCGGGGACGCCGAGCTTGACCAGCGCCCGCTGGACGCGTTCCTCGAACACCTTTTCCAGCTTGTCCCAGGTGTCGACGGCACGTTCCTTGGCCTGTCCGACGCGGCCTTCGACCACGCCCTTCACGCCGGTGACGCGGCTGCCGGCAAAGCGGCGCGCGGTCTGTTCCAGCGACAGGCCGTCGCGAACCAGACTTTCGAACAGGCGTCCGCCTTCGGCCTGCGCGCGATTGAAGGCGCCCATGCCGGCCAGCCAGATCTGCTGTGCGGATTCGGTGATCGACCGGTTCATGCGCGGGGCATCGGACTGCGCCCCGGGCTTGCTGGTGCAGGTCGGCTTCTTGCTGGCGGATTTCTTGAGCTTGGCCATGGCGGTTTCCCTGCGTCGCGGCGACGCGTAGTTGGTTGGAAGGATTGCGGCACAGGATCCGCACTTCGTCTAGAGCATTCACACCACGCGCTGAAGAAGGTGCTCGATGTCGTCCAGATTGCGTGCAAGCCGGGCCGTCGTTTCGGTTCGATGCACGCCGGCGGGCAGTGCGTCGAGCAGGACGCGGTGGGAATCGGCCAGCACCTGTTCGCGCAGGCGGATGCCATGTCGGGCCAGCAGCGGTTCCAGCAACTCGCGCCGGTTGCGAAGGTCGTCGAGGGTGTTGCGGTAGCCCAGCTGCGAGATCCGCTGCCGTGCCGAGAAACTGAAGATGTTGGTGTAGAACAAATCGCGGTCGATCGCATTCGGTTCGAACACGATCTGGTTGATGTGCGGGTAGCGCTGCGGGTAGCGCGCCAGACCCACCTGCATGCGCGATTGCAGCATGGTGCGCAGGGTCTGGGACAGCACGCCCGGCAATCCGGCTTGGGCGATCTGGCGATCGCCGAAGCGGGCGTGGCCCGCCTCGCGGGTCGGATTGAACGGCACCAGCGGATTGATGCCGATCAGCAGATCGACGTCGCGGTCGAGCAGGATCGAGGCATGCATGGTGCGCCGCAAAGCGCCATCGACGAAGTTGCGACCGCGCAACTCGACCGGCGGGTACAGGCCGGGCAGGGCCGAGCTGGCCTGCACTGCGCGCGAGATCGGAACGTCGTCCCAGCCCGGGCCGCCGAAACAGGTGGTTTCGCTGCTGTCCAGATCGACCGCGATCACGAACAGCGGGCGCTTGAGCTTGCGGAAATCGTTGCTGCGGCCCTTGTGCGAAAACAGCTCGCCCAGGAATCGCTCGACCGGGGCGTTGTCGAACAGGCCGGTCGGGATCAGGCCGCCGAGGCGGTTGAGCAGTTCCGACCAGCGCGACCCGGTGTCCGGGGAGACCAGGTCGTGGAGCAGGCGCATGCCCTGTTTGGGCGCTGCCGCGGCGCGCTTGAGGTATTCCCGAAAGGCCGGCTGCAGGAAAATTTCCGGTGAAAACGGAACGTCCGCGCATTCGCCCTTGAGGAAAATCCGGCACAGCTCCGCAGTGTCCATGCGATTGGCCAGGCCGGCGGCGAAGAAGGCGCCCGAGCTGACCCCGACGTAGCCGTCCATGCGGGTGAGATCGAGTCCCTCGCAGGCCTCTTCGAGCGCGCGCAGCACGCCCAGTTCGTACATCGCCCCGACCGGGCCGCCGCCGGCGATCGCCAGACCGATGCGCGGATGGCGCTTTTTCGGCCCCGGATCGCGCGCCGCGTGAATCGAAAGCATGCGCTTGCCTCGTGTGCTGATCTTGCCGAGTGTAGTCGAGCGGATGCGTCCGCGCCCGACCGGCGCGTCAGCGCGGCCCGAACACGAGCAACGCCGACAGTCCAGCCGCCAGCAGCACGGCGGCCACCAGCAGCCACGGGATCCGGCTGGCCCAGCCGTGTTGCGGGGGGATGGGAGCGGCGTCCAAGTCGGGATCGGCCCTCCGGGGCAGAGGCACAGGCGCGGGCGGGGCTTCGAGCAGGAAGCGGTGCTGCGGACTGAATGCGATCTGGTCGCCACCGTGCAGCACGGCCTCGCGCACCGCCCGGCCGTTCACCTGCACCGCATCGTTCATGGCGTGCAGCAGAACCTGCCCGTTGCTCTCTTCGATCATGGCGTGCTGCGGCAGGACGTCGTGGCCTTCGATCCGCAGGTCGGCATCGGCAGCGTTGCCAACCCGGCAGGGCCGGTCGAGGCTGATGCTTCGGCCGTGGTGGCGTCCGCCGACGCCGCGCAGGACCACGCGCACACTGGCCGCGGGATCCTGCGGCGGGGCGATCTCGGTCGTGGGCTTGGTATCGACGTCGGACAGCAGCAGCAGCTTGCGGCCGGCCACGTGGATGCAGTCGCCGGCCCGCAGCATGGCGACCTGCTGGATCGGGCGGCCGTTGACGTGGACGCCGCGCAGCTGGTCGGCGACCGTCAGCCAGACGCCGCGGCGATCGTTGCTCAGCTGCAGGAGCCACGGCGACTGGGCATCGACCGGCACCAATTGGCCGGCGGCTCCGCGCCCGAAGGCCAGCACGCCGTCGCCCAGCGCCAGATCGGGCTGGGCCAGGCCGGGCTGGCCGTCGTCGCAGAATCTCAGGAACGGATGCTTCATCGTCGCGCAATCTAGCAGGTCGGAATGGCGCTGCGGAATGAACTCATGGCAGGGTCGGGCCACTGACGTCAACAACGTCATGGGCTGCTAGCATGGGCCATTCACCGGCCGGCGCCTGCCGTCGGCAACCCGCAACCCGTCGTGGAGCCCCGTCCCCGCATGTCGCGCATCGAAATCCGGCACGCCCATTCCCTGACCCGTGCAAAGGCGAAAAAGGCCATCGACGAAGTGGCGGTCAAACTCGCCGAGCGGTTCGGGATCGATTACGCATGGGAAGGCGATGCCCTGCAGTTCTCGCGACCGGGCGTGGACGGCGAAATCGCGCTGGGCGAGGGCGAATTGCAGGTGCACGCCAAGCTCGGATTCTTCGCGGCGATGTTCAAGGAACCGATCGAAAGCGAGATTCGGCGGGTGCTGAAGGAAAAATTCTAGGGCAACGCCGGCAACCCCGGTCTTGCGGCGCTCAAGTTTCCATGTCGGATTTTTCGGCGTGTTTCTAGGCCGATAACCGCTGGTCATTGCGCGGGCATGGCCTTCGGCCCATGCGAGCGTGCTGCGCTGCGGCATACTTGACCCTTCCCACCCTCGGAATTCGCTGCGATGGCGCGCGCGTTCAACTTCAGCCCGGGCCCGGCCACCCTGCCCGAAGCCGTGCTGCTGCGGGCACAGGCGGAATTGCTGGAATACCGCGACTGCGGCGCCTCGGTGCTGGAGATCAGCCACCGTGGCGCCGATTTCATGGAACTGGCGCAGCGCGCCGAAGCCGATCTGCGCGCCCTGCTGTCGATTCCGGACGATTATGCGGTGCTGTTCACCAGCGGCGGAGCGACCACGGTGCAGGCCCTGCTGCCGCTCAATTTCGCGGCCCCGGGGCAGGCGGCGGACTATGTGGTGAGCGGCCATTGGGGCAAGACCGCGCTGCGACAGGCGGCAACGGCCGTGGATGCGCGGGTCGCGGCCAGCAGCGAAGGTGGCGGTTTCCGCGACCTGCCCGAGCGCCAGGGCTGGATGCTTTCGCCGGATGCGGCCTACCTCCACCTGACCGCCAACGAGACCATCCACGGCGTCGAGTGGCGGCAGTTGCCGGAATTCGGCCAGGCGCCGGTGATCGCGGATTTCAGTTCGTCGATTGCTTCCGAACCGCTCGATGTGGCGAAATTCGGCGCGATCTACGCCGGGGCCCAGAAGAATCTCGGCCCGGCCGGCATCACGGTCCTGATCGTGCGCCCCGATCTGCTGGAACGCGAGGGCCAGCCGCGGGCGCCGGTCCTCGACTACCGTGCCCAGGCCAAGGCCGGCTCGATGCTCAACACGCCGCCGACCTGGAACTGGTACCTGCTCGGGCTGTGCCTGCGCTGGACGCTGGACCAGGGCGGGGTGGACGAATTCGCCCGCCGCAACGCGCGCAAGGCCGCGTCGCTGTACGCCGCCATCGACGGCTCCGGCGGCTATTACCGCAATGAAGTCGCGCCGCGCGCGCGCTCGAGGATGAACGTACCGTTCTTCCTGCACGATCCCGCGCTGGATGCGACCTTCCTCGCGCAGGCGCGCGAGGCGGGCCTGATCGGCCTGAAAGGCCATCGCGTGCTGGGCGGGATGCGGGTATCGCTCTACAACGCGCTGCCCGAGGAAGGCGTGCTGGCATTGATCGATTTCATGCAGGAGTTCCAGAAATCCCATGGCTAAGAAGACCGACAAGACGCCCAAGCCGTCGACCGCGCGCGTGCGAAGGGGCAGGAACGCGGAGGATCTCGCTCAAGCGTCCACGGACTCCCGCCCACGCGGAAGCGACGAGCCGAAGAAGCCCGACCTTGCGGCGGTGCGCGTCCAGATCGACGGCATCGACCGCCAGATCCAGCAGCTGATCGCCGAACGCGCGCACTGGGCGCATCAGGTCGGCAAGGCCAAGGGCAAGCTGGCCGCGGCAGTCGACTACTACCGGCCCGAACGCGAGGCGCAGGTGCTGCGCCAGGTGGTCGACCGCAACGACGGTCCGCTGTCCGACGAGGAATTGGTGCGCCTGTTCCGCGAGATCATGTCGGCCTGCCTCGCCCAGCAGGAACCATTGAAGATCGGTTATCTCGGGCCCGAGGGCACCTTCAGCCAGCAGGCGGTCTACAAGCACTTCGGCCATTCCGCGCACGGCCTGCCGATGGGCAGCATCGAGGAAGTGTTCGCCGAGGTGGCATCGGGCAGCGCGGATTTCGGCGTGGTGCCGGTCGAGAACTCCGGTCAGGGCACGATCCAGGTGACGCTGGACATGTTCCTGAGTTCGCCGCTGCGGATCTGCGGCGAGGTCGAGCTGCAGATCCACCAGTACCTGCAATCGCGCAGTGGGCACGTCGAGGACATCGAGCGCGTGTTCGCGCATCCGCAGACGCTGGGGCAGTGCAGCGGCTGGCTGCGCAAGAACCTTCCGAAGGCCGAGCGGATCCCGGTGTCGAGCAATGCCGAAGGCGCCCGCCGCGCGCGCGGCGTCGATGACGCGGCGGCGATTGCCGGAGAATCCGCGGCGGTGGTGTACGGGCTGAAGAAAATCGCCGGGCCGATCGAGGATCGCGCCGACAACACCACCCGCTTCCTCGTGATCGGCCGCGAGATGTTCCCGCCGTCCGGCAACGACCGCACTTCGCTGCTGGTGTTCATCCGTGACCGTCCGGGCGCGCTGTACGGCGTGCTGGAGCCGCTGGCGCGGCGCGGGATCAGCATGAACCGCATCGAGTCGCGCCCGGAGCACGGCTACAAGTGGCAATACGCGTTTTTCATCGACGTCGCCGGTCATTGTCAGGTGGCGCCGCTCAAGGACGCGCTCGACGAGATCGCGGAGCACGGCAGCGAAGTGCGCGTGCTCGGTTCCTATCCGGTGGCGATTACGTGATCGATTTCGGCCAGCGGGCGCAGCCGGGCGTGCGCGGGCTGCGCGCGTACGATCCGGGGCACGATCTGGTCGCGCTGCGGCGGCAGTTCGATCAGCCCCTGGTGGAACTGGGGTCGAACGAGAATCCGTATGGCGCCAGCCCACGCGCCGTGCAGGCGGCCGGCGCCGCGCTGGAGCGCATGCACGTGTATCCCGATCCGCGCGGCGGGGATCTCAAGCGTGCGTTGGCGGGGCACCATCGGGTGGGGGTTGCCGGCATCGTGCTGGGCAACGGCTCGCACGAGCTGTTGATGCAGTTCGCGCAGGTGTTCGCGGGCCCTGGCGACGAAGTTGTCGCATCGCAATTCGGATTTGCCGTGTACGCGCTGGCCGCGCAGGCCGCCGGTGCGACGCTGGTGGTAGCTCCGGCCCATCCGCCCGGGCACGCGATGACGCGCGGGCACGATCTGGAGGCGCTGCTTGCCGTGGTTGGGCCGAAGACCCGGCTGGCGTTCCTGGCCAATCCGAACAATCCCACCGGCACCTGGTTCAGTCACGATTCCTTCGCCGCGTTCATGGCGCGGGTGCCGGAGGACGTCATCGTCGTCATCGACGAGGCCTACGCCGAGTTCGTCGACGCGCCCGATTGCGCCAGCGCGCTTTCGTTGTTGCCGGAGCATCCCAACCTCGTCGTCACCCGCACCTTCAGCAAGGCCTACGCGCTGGCCGGCGTTCGGGTGGGCTATGCGATCGCACATCCCGACTGCATCGCGGTGATGGAGCGCGTGCGCGAAAGCTTCAACGTCAATGCGCCGGGACTGGCCGCGGCCGAGGCCGCGCTGGGCGATGTCGAGCATCTGCAAGCGGCAGTGGAGGGCAACAGGGTGCAGCGCGAAGCACTGGCCTCCGCCCTGCGCGCGTGGGGACTGGTGGTCGCGCCGTCGCAGACCAATTTCCTGCTGGTCGAGTTCGGCCCCGAGACCGACCGCGTCGAAATGGCGCTGCGCCAGCGCGGGATCGTGGTGCGTCCAGTGGGCGGCTACGGACTGGGGGATTGCCTGCGAATCACGGTAGGAACGGCCGAGGAAAATGCGCGCCTGCTGGTGGCGCTGGGGGCGGTCTTCGCATGAGCTCAAGGCAGAACTGGTGTGCCGGGCCGAGTCGGGCGCTGCGCGGAGCGCTGGAAATTCCCGGAGACAAGTCGATTTCGCATCGCGCGGTGATGCTGGCGGCACTGGCCGATGGCGTCTCGCGGATTGACGGCTTTCTCGAAGGTGAAGACACCCGCGCCACCGCGAAGATTTTCGGGCAGATGGGCGTGCGCGTCGAAACGCCGTCGCCATCAAGGCGCATCGTGCATGGCGTCGGCGTGGACGGGCTGAAGGCGCCGACCGGCGCGCTGGATTGCGGCAATTCCGGTACCGGAATGCGGCTGCTGGCCGGCCTGCTGGCGGGTCAGGCCTTCGATTCGATCCTCACCGGCGATGCTTCGTTGGGCAAACGCCCGATGCGGCGCGTCACCGAGCCGCTGGCGCGCATGGGCGCGCGCGTCGAAACCGGCAGCGGAGGCACGCCGCCATTGCGGATTCATGGCGGGCAGACGCTGGCCGGCTGCGCGCATGTTCTCGAAGTCGCCAGCGCACAGGTCAAGTCCGCGCTGCTTCTGGCCGGGCTGTACGCGCGCGGCGAGACGTCGGTGGTCGAGCCGCGCCCGACCCGCGATTACACCGAGCGGATGCTCTCGGCGTTTGGCGTCGAGGTCGCGTTTTCCCCCGGCTTCGCGCGCGTGCGCGGCGGGCAGCGGCTGCGGGCCACGGATATCCGCGTGCCCGCCGATTTTTCCTCGGCGGCGTTCTTTCTGGTGGCCGCCAGCATCGTTCCCGGCTCGGATCTCACCCTGCGCCAGGTCGGGCTGAATCCGCGCCGCATCGGGCTGCTGCACGTGCTGCGCCACATGGGGGCGGACATCGTTGAGGAGAACGCCTCCGACTGCGATGGCGAGCCGGTGGCCGACCTGCGCGTACGCCACGCGCCGCTGCATGGGATCGAGGTTCCGGTCGCGCTGGTGCCGGACATGATCGACGAGTTCCCGGCGCTGTTCGTTGCCGCGGCCTGCGCCGAGGGTCCGACCGTGGTGCGTGGCGCGGCGGAATTGCGGGTCAAGGAATCCGACCGGATCGCGGCGATGGCCGAAGGCCTGCAAACCCTGGGAGTGCAGGTGGACGAAACGCCCGACGGCGCCGTGATCCACCCCGGCCCGCTCGGCGGCGGCACGGTCGAAAGCCACGATGACCATCGCATCGCCATGGCGTTCGCGGTGGCCGCCCAGCGCGCCGCAGGTGATGTCCACATTCGCGACGTGGCCAACGTCGCCACCTCGTTCCCCGGCTTCGACGCGCTGGCGCGCAGCGCCGGGTGCTTCCTGGAATAGCGCCTGCAGCGGTGCCGCAGGCGCGAGTCCGGTCGCGTTATTGCCTGACGACCACGTCGTCGTGGCTGTCCTTCCCGCAATCGTCGATATCCGCCTGGGTCATCGTCGCGTAGGGTTTGAACGCGGGCAGCGACTCGGCCAGTCGCTGCTGGGCCGCCAGCAGCGGAGTCAGCTGGGTGCAGATCTGGCGGGCGGCGGCTTCGATCTTCTTGCTCTCGGCCTCGATCCGCGCCTCGTACTCCTTCTGGGCCTTTTCGCCACCGAGGATCAGGCCGGGAATGCCGCCGACCGCCATGCCGGCGATGCCGACGCCCTGTGAACCGATCGCCATGCCTGCTTCGGCAATGGCGATGATCTGTTCGCGGTAGGTCAGCAGGTCGCGGCGCTGCTGCGCATTGATCGCCACCGGCTTTCCCTCGATCAGAAGATCTCCTTGCGGCGTGATCTCGGCCTTCGGCAGGGAGTCGTCGTTGCCCCCGATCCGATGGTCGCCGATCTGGAGGCTGCCGCCGTGGATCGGCAGGTTCTTCTCGCGCAGGTCGCGGCGCGCTTCGTCGAAGGCGCGGTCGACCTGGCGGGCGATGAAGCCCTTTTGCCCGGCGTCGTTTGGGGCGGTCTGTCCGGACGCGGCGGGTGCAGCAGCGGGCGGAGTGGGTGCCTGGTTGCAGCCCGACAGCGGCACGGAGGCGAGCAGGATCAGGGCAAGTGCGTGCTTGATGGTCATGTGTGTGTCCTCGGTGGCGGGCCTCAGCCTTCGTCGCGCCAGCGGCGCAGGCGGATGGCAATGACGATCATCGCGATGCCGGCGATGGCGCCGATCCACAGTTGCGGCGTGGACAGCGGGGAAGCCACGACATGCAGCAAGTCCGTGAAGCCAGGAAGGCCGTGGCCATCGAACGCCTTGGGATCGGCGGCAGAAAGGAAGCTTCCCGGGAATACGCCACCCAGCAGATGCGCCACCACGTTCTTCCAGAACCAGCCGTCGCCGAGATTGAACGACTGCATCAGATTGAACCAGCTGGTGAGTACGCCGGCGAACAGCGGGATCATGATCGCCCACAGGAACGGCTTGGTCCGGGCCCACGCCGAGCACAGGAGCAGCCAGCCCACGCTGGGCAGCGCCCACAGCGCGTACACCGGGAGGACCGCCAGGCCGAGGCCGGCATTGGCCAGCAGGTTGGTCGGGCTCCAGAGCAGGGCGATCGGGTTGCCGTGGTGGATCAGCACGAACACGCTGAGCACGATCAGGTAGGCCACCATGCAGACGATGCCGATGAGCGTGGCCATGACGGGCGCGACCACCAGCGCACTGGCAACCTTCGACAGCACGGTGTCGCGATCCGAAATCGGCAGCGACTTCCAGAACAGCACGCTGCGGTCCTTGCGGTCGTCGTACAGGGCGCCCAGGCAGTAGAAGAACATCACGAAACCCAGCACCAGCAGCGGCCAGAGCATCGCCGAGGCGGTCGTGAATCGCACGGTGTCGGCCCAGTGGCGGGCGGTTTCCGGATCCATGTTGGCGGTGATGACGCTCAGGTCGAGGTTGTTCATGACGACCTTGTCGCCATTGACGTGGATGCCCCCGTTGCTGCTGTTGAGCGCGACTTCGCCCAGGATCAGCCCCATCAGGGTGAACAGCAGCGAGATCGCGCCGGCCCAGATCGGCGCCCAGAAGAATCCGCCGCGATGCTCCCAGTACTCGCGCTTGAGCAGCAGCTTGAACCTGTGGGTGGGGTGGGGCGCGGCCCTGGGGGTCGGCGTGGAGTCAACGATGGCGTTCATGCGTAGGTTCCTTTCATGGTGGCCACGAACAGGTCGGCCAGACCCGGCGTGCGGGTTTCACCGAGTTCGGCGAGGCGGGCGGGGTCGGCGCCGTCGAACAGCATCACGGTCTTGCCGAACGGCAGGCTGCGTTCATCGATCGGATCGAGCGCGCGCGCGGCGTCCAGCTTGTCGGCGGCGACCAGCACTTCGACGTAGCGTTCGCCCAGCGTGTCCATCGCCGCGTTCAGCACCACCTTGCCGCCCTGGATGAACATCACGTCGGTAAGGATGTGCTCGATTTCCTCGACCTGGTGGGTGGTGACCAGGATGGTCTTGTCGTCGTCGAAGTAGTCTTCCAGCAGGCGCTGGTAGAATTGCTTGCGGTAGAGGATGTCCAGGCCCAGGGTGGGCTCGTCGAGCACCAGCAGGCGGGCGTCGATGGCCATCACCAGCGCCAGGTGCAACTGCACGATCATGCCCTTGGACATTTCGCGCACCCTGGTTTTCATCTGCAGCTTGGTGCCTTCCAGGAAGCGGCGGCACTTGCCGGCATCGAAGCGCGGGTGGACGCCGGCGACGAACTCGATGACCTGTTCAACGCTGATCCAGCGCGGCAGCACCGCGACGTCGGCGATGAAGCTGACGTCGTTCATCAAGGCGTCGCGTTGGGTGCGCGGGTCCTTGCCCAGCACCCGCAGGTCGCCCTCGAACGGGATCAATCCGAGGATGGCCTTGAGCGCCGTGGTCTTGCCGGCGCCGTTGGGGCCGATCAGGCCGACGATGCGGCCGGAGGGGATCGAGAAGTCGGCGCCGTCGAGAGCGCACGTGTTCTTGTACGTCTTGCGCAGCCCGCGGGCGGAGATGACGCTGGTGTCCGTATCGGTGCTCATTTCGGCCCCCACTTGCCGTTGGGATCAAGGAGTTCTTCGGTGTTCAGGCCCAGACGCTGGATGCGTTCCAGGATCTGCGGCCATTCCTCGTTCAGGAAGCGCTCGCGTTCGCTCGACCGCAGGCGCTTGGTGGCGCCCTCGGTGACGTACATGCCCAGTCCGCGGCGTTTTTCGACGAGGCTTTCGTCGACCAGTTCCTGGTAGGCGCGCGAGACGGTGATCGGGTTGAGCTGGTATTCGGCCGCAACCTGGCGCACAGAAGGCAGGGCGTCGCCGGGTTTGAGCAGTCCATCGAGCATCATGGCAACCACCCGTTCCTTCAACTGTCGGTAGATCGGAGCGCCATCGCTCCATTCAACGCTGGTCATGGCTCACCCCAGGGGCTGGAAGGAGAAAAACGGCATCCGCAGGGAATGCCGCAGCCGGTGCGAGGACAGCCGCCGGTGTCGCTGGCTGCCGTCGGTGTCGATGTCGGACAGGGAGGCGCTGCTCGCCGCTGGAAAGTTGGACTGGGCGTCGGATTGCGCCGTCGGGATCGACCCCAGGGCATTCAGCGCGGCCAGCAGCAGACCGGTGGCGGTGGCGGCTATCCACGTCGCTCGGAAGAATTGCTTGATCTTCATTTGCTTCGCTCCTGGTGGCTAAATCTGGTGTTGTAGGCAAGTATAACACTATGTTTGAGGACGTCAACCCCTTTTGACCCAACTGATGGCATAGGCCGACGTGAGCGATGCAAGGCGACGCCAAGCTGCGTGAAAACCAGCCAGAGCAGGCAAGGAAGGATTGCCCACGGCAGCGACAGCAAGGACAATGGGCGGGATGGGCCAACCGCCCGATTCGTCTGTGGAGACCATTGGATGAACCTGTTTCCGCGCGCGCTGGGTGCGCTGCTCGCGGTCGTGCTGTTTGCGGGCACGGCCTGGGCCCAGAGCGCCGCACCGGTGAGCGAGCGCGACAAGGTCGGCTACATGGCGGGGCTGGACGCCGGGCGTGGCGTCGGGCTGGGTCTGCAGGATCTGGATCAGGCGGCATTCGTGCGCGGAATGGAAAACGCGATGGCCAATGGCGCGCCGCTGGTGCCGGAAAACGAGGCGCGGGCGGTGTTGCGCGTGTTGATGGCCAGCATCGGCGCGCGCGCCGCCGGCAAGCCGCCGGTCGCCGTGGATCGCGTCAAGGCGGGTCTTGTCGTGGGTGCCGACGTCGGACACCAGGTGGCGGGGCTGCGCGGTGAATTCGACATGCCGATGTTCCTGCGCGGCTTGCACGATGGCGCCGATGCGTCCATCGCGCCGGCGATGGATGCGGCGGAACTTGCGCGGATACGTGCAGCGGTAGCGGCACGGGTGACGGCGCAGGCTGCTTCCGCCCGCCAGGACGCACATGCGGCGGCGCTGGAGCGCGAGCAGGCGTTCCTGGTCGAAAACCGGAAGCAGGCCGGCGTCTTCGCCACGCCCAGCGGGCTGCAGTACAAGGTGCTGCAGCAGGGCAGCGGCATGCGCCCGCGGCCCGGCCAGCAGGTGCGCGTCCACTATGTCGGCAGCCTGCTGGACGGCACGACCTTCGACAGTTCCATTGCCCGCGGCGCACCGGCGACCTTCAGCCTCGACCAGGTCATTCCCGGCTGGAGCGAAGGCCTGGGCCTGATGCCGGTTGGTGCAAAATACCGGTTCTGGATTCCCTCGGGGCTTGGCTATGGCCCGGAAGGATCGCCGCCCAGGATTCCGCCCGACGCGACGCTGGTGTTCGACGTGGAACTGCTTGGCGTCGAATGAGTCAAAGCCTTTTTCGTTGTTTCCCTTCCGGCATACGCTGCCGGGCCCATCCCGTACCCGGAGCCACTGACCGATGAACCCGATTTTCCGCACCGCTGCGCTGACCGCCTCCTTGCTGCTGGCGCTCTCCGCCTGCAAGGCCGCGAACAAACCCGTCGATACCGGCGCAAACGGCGCCCAGGCCGGCGCCAATGCCGCCGCTTCGAACCAGTATCCGGGCCTGCCGACGGAAAAGGACCAGATCAGCTACACGATCGGCATGGCGATGGGCAAGAAGCTCACCGAAATCAAGGATGAAATCGACGTCGACACCCTGATCCGCGCGCTCAAGACCCAGATCAGCGGCGGCCAGTCGCAGCTGACCGAAGCGCAGGCGCAGCAGATCATGCAGGCCTTCGGCCAGAAGATGCAGGCCAAGCAGATGGCGCAGATGATGGAACAGGCGCGCGCCAATCAGGAAAAGGGCGAGAAGTTCCTGGCCGAAAACGGCAAGAAGCCGGGCGTGGTGACGACGGCTTCGGGCCTGCAGTACCAGATCATGACCCCGGGCACCGGCCCCAAGCCGGGCGCGACCGATGGCGTCAAGGTCAACTACGTCGGCACCCTGCTGGATGGCACCAAGTTCGACAGCTCCTATGATCGCGGCGAGCCGGCGGTGATGCCGCTGCAGGGCGTGATTCCGGGCTGGGCCGAAGGCCTGCAGCTGATGCCGGTCGGCAGCAAGTTCCGGTTCTGGATTCCGTCGCGGTTGGCCTATGGCGAAGAGGCCGGCCCGCCGATCGGCCCGAACCAGGTGCTGGTGTTCGAAGTGGAACTGCTGGAAGTCGTCAAGCGTCCGCCGGGCGCGGCGGCGGCTCCCGCGCCGACCGCGGCACCTGCACCGGCGCACTAAGCGTCGCTATGACCGTCGCGCATCCGGGCGATGCGCGTCGGATCCGGTTCATGCATCCGGGCTGATCCCGTCGCCCATGCCCCAACCGAAAGGATTCGAAACCCATGCGCGTTTGCATTTTCGGCACCGGCTACGTCGGTCTGGTGACGGGAACCTGCCTTGCCGAAGTCGGCCACGAGGTACTGTGCATCGATGTGGATGCCGCCAAGGTCGATACCCTCAACCGCGGCGTCGTGCCGATTTTCGAGCCGGGGCTGGCGCCGATGGTGGCCAGCAACCGCGCCGAGGGCCGCTTGCGCTTTTCCACCGATGCGGCGGCCGGGATCGCGCATGGGGAAGTGGTTTTCATCGCCGTGGGCACGCCGCCGGATGAGGACGGCAGCGCCGACCTGCAGTACGTGCTGGCAGTTGCCGAGACCATCGGGCGGCATCTGCAGCGGCCGACGGTGGTGGTCGACAAATCGACCGTGCCGGTCGGCACCGCCGACAAGGTCGGCGCGAAAATCGCCGAGGTGTTGGCCGCGCGTGACGCGAAGATCGCCTTCGACGTGGTGTCCAATCCCGAATTCCTGAAGGAGGGCGCGGCGGTCGAGGATTGCATGCGTCCGGACCGGATCGTGATCGGCACGACCAGCCAGGGGGCGCTGGAGACGATGAAGCGGCTGTACGCGCCGTTCAACCGCAACCACGACCGGATCGTCACGATGGACGTCCGTTCCGCAGAGCTGACCAAGTACGCCGCCAACGCCATGCTGGCGACCAAGATCAGCTTCATGAACGAAATCGCCAACATCGCCGAACAGGTCGGCGCCGACGTGGAGCACGTGCGCAAGGGCATCGGTTCCGATCCGCGCATCGGCTGGCAATTCATCTATCCCGGCGCGGGCTACGGCGGATCGTGTTTCCCCAAGGACGTGCAGGCGCTGGCGAAGACCGCGCAGCAGCATGGCGTGGCCACGCGGCTGCTGGATGCGGTCGAGGCCGTCAATGCCGCCCAGAAGGGGCATCTGTTCGAGCTGATGGTGCGCCACTACGGCGGAGTCGGTGCGTTGCGGGGCAAGACCGTCGCGCTCTGGGGCCTGGCCTTCAAGCCGAACACCGACGACATGCGCGAGGCGTCCAGTCGCCGCCTGCTGGAACAGCTGTGGGCTGCAGGCGCGACGGTGCGGGCGTTCGATCCGGAAGCGATGGCGGAGACGCGGCGGATCTTTGGCGAGCGCAAGGACCTGGTTCTGTGCGACACGGCCCACGGGGCGCTTGAAGACGCCGACGCGCTGGTGGTGATCACCGAATGGAAACAGTTCCGCAGCCCCGATTTTTCCGGCTTGAAGCAGGCGCTGGCCGACGCCGTGGTCTTTGACGGGCGCAATCTGTACGAGCCCGCCGAGATCGAGGCGGCCGGGCTGGCGTATTACGGCATCGGTCGTGGGCGCTCGGTTCGCAAGGCGTAAGGCATGGCCGATCTCGAACAGCGACTGATCGATCTTGAGACCCGCCTGACTTTCCAGGAGCAGGCGCTGCAGGAGCTGAGCGACGCCCTGGCCGCGGCCCGCGACAGCGAGTCGCGCAATGCGCTGCTGCTGCATCGCGCGCTGGAAGACCTGCGGCAATTGCGCAGCGCGCTGGCCGCCACCCCGATCACCGGCGATGCCGGCAGCGAACCGCCGCCCCCGCACTACTGAAACGCAAGACGCGATGAGCAATTCCCTGCGCGACCAATTGCTGGGCCTGGGCTTCAAGGCCGCCCCGAAGTCGGCGCCACGCGACAAGAAGGAACGCCGGGACGGCCCGGACTCCGCCCAGCTCGGAGGCAAGCCGGCGCAGCAGGGTCGCCCGCAGCCGCGACCGCAGCAGAAAAGGACGCCGCGCGAGGATATCGACCTGGCCAAGGCCTACGCGATCCGGGCGCAGAAGGAAAAGGACGAGCGCATCGAGGCCGAACGCATCAAGCAGGAAGAGGCGCGGCAGCGCCGCGAAGCGCGCGCCAAACTTGAGGCGTTCCTGCAGGACAAGGCGCTGAATGCCGCGGACGCCGAGCATGTCCGTCATTTCGAATACGGCGGCAAGATCAAGCGCATCCACGTCAATGCCGAACAGCTCAAGGCACTCAACGCCGGCCAGCTCGGGGTGGTCCAACTCAACGGCCGCTACCTGCTGGTCGATGCCGCTACGCTGGCGCAGGTCGAAACCCTCTTCGCCCAGGCCGTCGCGCTGAAGATCGATCCGGACGCGCCGGCCACCGAGGATCCGTATTCCGATCCGCAGTATCAGGTGCCCGACGATCTGGTCTGGTGAGGCGTGGAACAGTGGCGCCAGCGGCAGTCATTACAGTTGGAAGCCGATCGCGCGTACCGCGCCCTCGCCGAGGTCGCGCAGCCAGCCCGACGTGCGTGGCGTATAGGCATCTGCCAGTGCGAACAGCCCGCGGAACCAGTCGTCGAATGTGTCGATCTGCGCAGGGTCGTGGAACAGGACGTTGAGTTCGTAGTTGAGGAACAGGCTGCGGCTATCGAGGTTGATCGAGCCGCAGCTGGCGAAGCGCCGGTCCACCAGTGCCAGCTTGGCATGCAGCATCGACGGCAGCAGTGCGATGCGAACTCCGGCGGCGGCCAGTTCGCGCAGGCTGCGCTCGCGGGCGATGTCGGCCAGGCGGTGATTGCTGCGCGCCGGCAGCAGCAGCCGGACGTCCGCCCCGCGCCGGGCTGCCAGCAGCAGGGAAAGCTGCAGCGCGTCGTCGGGGACGAAGTAGGGCGTAGCAAGCCAGACCCGTGCGTCGGCGCGGTGGATCGCGTTGAGGTAGAGAGCGTAGGCGGTATCCTCGCGACGGTCCGGGCCGCTGGGCAGCAGCTGCGCGACCGGGCCCGTGGGAAGGATGTCGGGGGCGGGCGGCGTGACGTCCGGCGTGCCGCCTGCCAGCGCCCAGTCGCGTGCGAAGCCCTCCGCCGCATCGGCGACGATCCCGCTCTCGATACAGAAGCTCAGGTCGTGCCATGCCGGCGTGCCGGACGTGCCGAGGAAATATTCGGTGGCGAAATTGCGCCCGCCGCTCCACAGTGTCCGGCCGTCGACCAGAACCAGCTTGCGGTGGTTGCGCAGGTTGCCGCGACCGAACTGGGGCCGCAGGCGCAGGCGTATCGGCGAGAACCAGCGCGTCCTCACCCCGGCCGCGTGCAGGTCGGCGCGGATGCGGCGGTGGTTCTCCAGCGTGCCGAGGCCGTCGATCAGCGCACGCACCATCACGCCGCGTCGGGAGGCGCTCGCCAAGGCCTCCACGATCCGGCGCCCGACCTCGTCGTCGCGGAAAATGAAAATCTCCACATCGATGCGCCGCTGCGCGCCTGCCAGCAAGTCGAGGAGCGCTTGCAGCGCCTCGTCACCGCGGCCGTGGATGCGCACAGATGCGCAGCGCCGGGGCGGCGGCAGGTCGAGGCCGCGGGTGGCGGGGTCGTCGGCCAAGCGGGACGGCGGCTGTGCGCCTTCCCCAGACGTGGCGGCGTGGGCGAGTTTGCGCGTGCCCAACAGCAGGTAGGTGGGCAGCGCAAGGTAGGGAAAGGCCAGCAGGGCCAGCACCCAGGCCATCGCCGCGGACGGCGGGCGGCGCTGGCGCCCGGAGTGCGTCAGTCCCACGTAAAGCAGGAGGCCACCGGCCACTACAGCCGCGTGCAAAAGGGCCAGCCCATGCCAGGGTTGCAGGTGCAGCATGCCTAGAAGTTGTGCATCGCGAGGAGTTATCAGCCAAACCGCTTGAAGTTGAAGCTGGCCAGCGGGCCGTTGCGTGCGTCGCACCCATTCACCACGCTGTGATCGTAAACGCAATAGGTGACGCCACGCGTGCGGCACCACCTTGACCATTTCCCAGCCGGTCGGCAAGTCGATATTCGGTGGTGGTGGCGCCATTGGCCTCGGTGCAGCTCACGGCGTGGTGCCATCCAGGATTCGCCAGGTTCACTCCGGGTCGTAGTCCAGATTGAACGACAGCCAGCGTTCGGCCTGCTTCAAATCGACGCCCTTGCGGCGGGCGTAATCGGCTACCTGATCCCTGGTGACGCGGCCGACCACGAAGTATTTGCTGTCGGGGTGGCTGAAATACAGGCCGGAGACGCTGGACGCCGGGTACATGGCGAAATGGTCGGTCAGGGTGACGCCGGTGCGTTCGGTGGAGCCCAGCAGGTCGAAGACCACGCGCTTTTCGCTGTGCTCGGGGCAAGCGGGATAGCCGGGGGCGGGGCGGATGCCGCGGTAGACCTCGGCAATCAGCGCTTCGTTGTCCAGCGTCTCGTCCGCCGCATAGCCCCACAGTTCCTTGCGCACGCACTGGTGCAGCCGTTCGGCGAAGGCCTCGGCCAGGCGGTCGGCCAGCGCCTTGAGCAGGATCACGCTGTAGTCGTCGTTCTCGCCGCGCAGGCGTTCCAGGTGCGGCTCGATGCCCAGTCCGGCCGTCACGGTGAAGGCGCCGATCCAGTCCTGCCGGCCCGAATCCTTCGGTGCGATGAAATCGGCCAGGCACAGGTTCGGGCGTTCGATCGGCTTGTCGGCCTGCTGGCGCAGGAAACGCAGCATCCGGGTGGCGTCGGAATCGTCGTAGCGTCCTTCGAAATACCGGTGTTCTCCGGTGCCCGAGCCTTTCACGCCCGCGCCCCACGGTGCGGACAGCGTCAGTTCCACGTCATCGCCCGTCGAATGGGCCGGCCAGAAGCCGCACACCGCCTTCGCGCGCAGCCATTTTTCGTTGAGGATGCGGTCGAGCATGACGCGCGCGTCGGCGTACAGCTCGCTGGCCTGGGCACCGACGATGGGATCGGTCAGGATCGCCGGATACTTCCCGGCCAGTTCCCAGGCGTTGAAGAACGGCGTCCAGTCGATGCAGGCCACCAGTTCGTCCAGAGGATAGTCGTCGAACACGTGCAAGCCGGGTTGCAGCGGCGCGGGCGGCGCATAGCCGGCCCAGTCGTAGTTGAAGCTGCGCGAACGCGCCTGTTCCAGCGTCACCAGTTTTTGCGGATTGCCGCGAACCCGGTGGCGTTCGCGGATTTCGACGTAATCGTCGTTGGCGGCCTTGAGGACGGACTCGCGCTGCTGCGGCGACATCAGCGATTGCGCCACGCCCACCGCGCGCGAGGCATCCTTGATCCAGATCGTGTGCGCTTCATAGTTCGGTGAAATCTTCAGGGCGGTGTGTGCGCGCGAGGTGGTCGCGCCGCCGATCAGCAGCGGGGTGTCGAAGCCCTGCACCCGCATCTCGCGGGCGACGTGGGTCATCTCCTCCAGCGACGGCGTGATCAGTCCGGACACGCCGATCATGTCGGCGTTCTCGGCGCGGGCGGTGTCGAGGATCTTCTGCGCCGGAACCATCACGCCCAGGTCGATCACCTCGAAGTTGTTGCAGGCCAGCACCACGCCGACGATGTTCTTGCCGATGTCGTGCACGTCGCCCTTGACCGTGGCCATCACGATCTTGCCGTTGCTCTTGGGCGCATCGCCGGTGCGGGCCTTCTCCGCCTCGATGAACGGCAGCAGCCAGGCGACCGCCTTCTTCATCACCCGCGCGGATTTGACCACCTGCGGCAGGAACATCTTGCCGGCGCCGAACAGGTCGCCGACCACGTTCATGCCGTCCATCAGCGGGCCTTCGATCACGTCCAGCGGACGGGCGGCCTGAAGCCGCGCCTCCTCGGTGTCGTCGTTGACGTAGGCGTCGATGCCGTTCACCAGAGCATGCGAGAGGCGCTGCGCGACCGGCAGTTGGCGCCATTCCAGGTCCTCGGCCTTCTTCTCGCCCTTCTTCCGGCGGTAGTTCTCGGCGATTTCCAGCAGGCGTTCGGTGGCATCCGCGCGCCGGTTGAGCACCACGTCCTCGACCCGCTCGCGCAGCTCGGGGTCGAGGCTGTCGTAGATCGGCAGCGCGCCGGCGTTGACGATGCCCATGTCCATGCCGGCCTGGATCGCGTGGTAGAGGAAAACCACGTGGATCGCCTGGCGCACCGCTTCGTTGCCGCGGAACGAAAAACTGATGTTGGAAACGCCGCCGGAGATGTGGCTGTACGGGAAGCGCCGGCGCAGTTCTCGGGCAGCTTCGATGAACGCCACCGCGTAGTTGTCATGCTCCTCGATGCCGGTGGCGATCGCGAAGCAGTTGGGGTCGAAGATGATGTCCTCGGGCGGGAAGCCGACCTCCTCGGTCAGCAGGCGATGAGCGCGGGCGCAGATCTCGACCTTGCGCTGCGCGCTGTCGGCCTGTCCGGTTTCGTCGAAGGCCATCACCACCACGGCCGCGCCGTAGCGGCGCACCAGCCGCGCCTGCCGCAGGAACTCGCCTTCGCCTTCCTTCATCGAGATCGAATTGACGATGCCCTTGCCCTGCAGGCACTTCAGGCCGGCCTCGATCACCGTCCACTTGGACGAATCGATCATCACCGGCACCTTGGCGATGTCCGGCTCGGCGGCGATCAGGTTGAGGAACTCGACCATGGCTTTCTCGGCATCGAGCAGGCCGTCGTCCATGTTGACGTCGATCACCCGCGCGCCGCTTTCGACCTGCTGGCGCGCAACGGCAACCGCTTCGTCGTAGCGGTTCTCGACGATGAGTTTCTTGAACTGCGCGCTGCCGGTGACGTTGGTGCGCTCGCCGACGTTGATGAAGTTCGCCTCTGGACTGAGGATCAGTGGTTCGAGTCCGCTTAGACGCGTTTGGCGGGGGAGGTAATGGGGCATTCGTTTGAATCCTTTTGGACGCGGATTACGCGGATGACACGGATAGAGCGGTCTTGGTACGGATGCCCACCGCGCCGGGCATTCCCGAAAAGACATGAGTGACGAAACGCAGGCAGAACATCTTGAGTGTCTTTATCCGTGTCATCCGCGCGATCCGCGTCAAAAATCAGGCCACCTCGGCCAGCGCAGGAGCGATGCGCGGCGGCAGGTTGCGCACGGCGGCAGCGATCGCGGCGATGTGATCGGGCGTGGTGCCGCAGCAGCCGCCGACGATGTTGAGCAGGCCGCTGCGGGCGAACTCGCCCAGCGTCTCGGCCATGCTGTCCGGCGTCTCGTCGTAACCGCCGAAGGCGTTGGGCAGGCCGGCGTTGGGATGGCAACTGACCGGCGCATCGGCGACCTGGGCGAGCACCGCGACGTGCTGGCGCAGCTCACGGGCGCCGAGCGCGCAGTTCAGGCCGATCGACAGCAGCGGTGCGTGCCGCAGCGAATACCAGAACGCTTCCGCAGTCTGGCCCGAAAGCGTGCGTCCGGAGGCGTCGGTGATCGTGCCCGAAACCATCACCGGCAGCCGCCCGCCGATTTCGGCGAACACGTCGTCGATGGCGAACAGGGCGGCCTTGGCGTTGAGGGTGTCGAACACGGTCTCGACCATCAGGATGTCGGCACCGCCTTCGATCAACCCGCGGGCCGCTTCGCGGTAGGCGTCGGCCAGCTGGTCGAAGGTGACCGCGCGGAAGCCCGGCCGGTTGACGTCGGGCGAAAGCGAGGCGGTCCGGCTGGTCGGGCCGAGAATGCCGACGGCGAAGCGTGGTTTCCCGGGCGTCGCGACTTCGGCGGCGTCGCATTCCGCGCGCGCCAGGCGCGCGCTTTCGCGATTGAGTTCGCGCACGAGGTGCGACAGGCGGTAGTCGGCCAGCGAGATCGCGGTGGAGTTGAAGGTGTTGGTCTCGATCAGATCCGCGCCGGCCTCGAGATACTGGCGGTGGATCGACCGGATCAGCTCCGGGCGGGTCAGGCTGAGCAGGTCGTTGTTGCCGCGCTGGTCGACGGCCTCGCAGCCGCAGCCGGGGCCGTGCACGTGGCCCTCGGCCGCGAACAGCGCATCGAACCCCTGCGCGAACCGCTGGCCGCGGTAGTCCGCTTCCTCCAGTCCTTCGCGCTGGATCATCGTGCCCATCGCACCGTCGAGGATCAGGATGCGCCGGGCCAGCGCCGCGTGCAGCGCGGCGACGCGTTCGGGGTGTTTCCAGAGAAGGACGTTCATGGTGCTCCGTGGCGTCATTGCGTGTTTCCCTCCTCTTGAAGGGGAGGGCTTCGAATCAGGGCTTCACGCCGGTCAGCGAGATGACCTCGAAGTGCGGCGGCCTGCGTTCGCGGGTGACGGTTTCGAGACTGGCCACCTGCAGGCCGGCCTTCTCCGCGAATTTGCGCAATTCGCGCGCGGTGAACCCGAGATTGACGTGCCCGTAGGCCTCGGCGACGTTGCGATGGCCGTGGCGGTCTAGGCTGGACAGCAGCAGGCGTCCGCCGTGGCGCAGCACCCGCGCGGCCTCAGCCACCGCCTGCGCCGGCCTAGCGGCATAGGTCAGCGCCTGCATCAGCACGACCAGATCGAAACTCTCGTCCTCGAACGGCAGCGCGTGCATGTCGCCCGCGCGTACCTCGACGTTGTCGAACCGCCGCAACCGTTCGCCGGCGGCCGCGACCACGCGCTGGTTGGAATCGATGCAGACATAGCGGCCGGAATGCGGTGCCAGCAGTTCGGCCAGCACGCCGTCGCCGGAGGCGATGTCGAGCACGTCGCCCGGCCACAGCAGGGGGATGACCGTGCGCGCCATCGCCTCCCAGGTGCGGCCGGGGGAATAGTGGCGCTCCATGTCGCCGGCCACGCTGTCGGCCCAGTTCTGGTCGGCGGCGCGGCTGGCCAGCACCCCGGCGACACGGGCGGCGTCCTGATCCAGCAGCGGATCGACGCTGCCGCTGCGGATCGAATGCCACAGGGCGCGCTGGGCGGCGTCCAGACCGGCCTCGTCGAAGCGATAATAGGCGGAGACCCCGGCGCGGCGATCGCGCACCAGGCCGGCGTCCTTGAGCTTGGCCAGGTGGGTGGAGACGCGCGGCTGCGCCAGTTGGGTGATCGCCGACAGTTCGGCCACGGTCAGTTCCTCGCGTTCCAGCAGCGCCAGCAACCGCACCCGGGTCGCGTCGGCAAACACTTTCAGATGCGCCGACCAGCCTTCGAGATCCATATATCTTTCCATCGCGATTTAGCGATGAATTATACGCGCAGCGGCGAAAGGATCAAGACGATGTCCGATCCAGCCGGGCGGACGGTGGTGGCCGCAGGATCATGGCGCCTCCAGCGCTCCCGACGTGCCACGACCCCGCGATCATGCGATATCTTTCGCCCTTGGTGCACAGCAAGCCATCCCGATGAAACAGACCGTCATCAGCCTGGTCACGCCACACGTCCTGACCGTCGTCGACCTCGCGAAACTGTCGGAGACCGGGGCCAACGTGGACTGGCATGTGCGCGATGCCGTCGCCAAGGCCTATGCGGAGCTCGGCCATCTGTACAACGCCCGTGATTTGATCTCGGCCTACATCGAAGGACTGGAATCGACTGCCAGGGACGTTGGGCCGGGGCACAGGGTGTATGCCGGGACGCTCAAATCGGCGGCGACCCTGGCGGCGCAGAGGCTCAAGGAACTCGATTGAGTCCGGTTCGGGCGGCGCCATTCTGGCGGCGTCGGGCCTCATCGGAGCCTTGGACAGGCGGGCGCTCCCGGACCCTTCAGTACCGGTGGGTCTGGGGTTCCCCCGCGCGGCGAGCTACAATGGCGCTTTCCTGTTGCGCCATGAGGCAGTCGTGGAGTTCGGCTTCAGTGAAGAGCAGCGGATGCTGCAGGACGTGGCCCGCCGCATCGCGCGCGAGAAGATCACGCCCAGCGCGGAATACCACGACCGGACCGGGGAGTTCCCGCTCGAGAACATCCGCGCCCTCGGCGAAAACGGGCTGATGGGCATCGAGGTGCCGGCCGAATACGGCGGCGCTGCGATGGATACCGTGGCCTACGTGCTGGCGATGATCGAGATCGCCGCCGCCGATGCCGCCCACAGCACGATCCTTTCCGTCAACAACTCGCTGTTCTGCAATGGCATCCTGACCTTCGGAACCGAAGCGCAGAAGCAGAAATACGTGCGCGACATCGCCGAAGGCCGCGAGATCGGCGCCTTCGCGCTGACCGAATCGCAGTCCGGATCGGATGCCACCGCGATGCGCTGCAAGGCGGTCAGGCAGGACGACGGCAGTTTCGTGGTCAACGGCAAGAAGAGCTGGATCACCTCCGGCCCGGTCGCCAGATACATCGTCCTGTTCGCCGTCACCGATCCCGAGCTGGGCGCGCGCGGGATCACCGCGTTCCTGATCGACACGACCCGCGAGGGTTTCCACCGCGGCAAGACCGAGCCGAAGATGGGCATTCGCGCCTCGGCCACCTGCGAGATCGAATTCACCGACTACCGTGTCCACCCCGATGAGGTGCTGGGCACGGAAGGCCAGGGATTCAAGATCGCGATGGGGGTGCTCGACGCCGGCCGGATCGGCATCGCCAGCCAGGCCATCGGGATCGCCCGCGCCGCCTACGAGGCCACGCTTGCCTACGTCAAGGAACGCAAGGCCTTCGGCCAGCCGATCGGCGCGTTCCAGATGACCCAGGCCAAGATCGCCGACATGAAGTGCAAGCTCGATGCCGCGCTGCTGCTCACGCTGCGGGCGGCATGGTTGAAGAGCCAGGGGCAGCGGTTCTCGACCGAAGCGTCGGTGGCCAAGCTCACCGCTTCCGAAGCGGCGATGTGGATCACCCATCAGGCCCTGCAGATTCACGGCGGGATGGGCTATTCGAAGGAACTTCCGGTCGAGCGCTATTTCCGCGACGCCAAGATCACCGAGATTTACGAGGGCACCAGCGAAATCCAGCGGCTGGTGATTGCCCGCAACGAAACCGGCCTGCGCTGAGGCCAGAATCATCCAACCGGCCGCGCCAGAAGGTGCGGCCGTCTTCCTTTGGAGGCAGTGATCCACATGAGCAAGTCAGTCGAAAGCAGCGGGGCGGACAACCTGAAACCGATCCGCGAGGCGGTGCAAAAGCTCGTCGGCAAGGCCGGCCAGGCGGAAGCCGTGGCGTTCGCGACGGCGCTGTTCCAGCGCATGGACGCGGAGGAATTCGCCAGTCGCGGAACGGAGGCCTGGGCCGAGCTGGCCGTGGCGATGCTGGACTTCGCGCGTTCGCGCAAGCCGGGCAAGGCCAACGTGCAGGTCTTCAATCCGCCGCTGAAGGCGGACAGGGCCGGCACTTCGCACACGACGCTGCAGATCGTCAACGACGACATGCCGTTTCTGGTCGATTCCGTGGCGATGGCGCTGGTCGAAATGGGAATCAGCGTGCACGTGCTCGGGCATCCGGTAATCCGCGTCACGCGCGATCGCACCGGCAAGCTGACCGCGATCGGGCAGGGCGAGCGCGAGTCGATGATGCACCTCGAGTTCAACCGCCAGCCGAAGGAGGCATTGGCCGAGATCAAGGCGCGCATCGTGCGCGTTCTTGCCGACGTGCGGACGATCGTTGCCGACTGGCAGCCGATGCGCGACCGCATGCGGGAGGTGGCCGAGGCTCTCGAGTCGCGCAAGCTGCCGATCAGCGACAGCGAGAAACGCGAGGCGAAGGCATTCCTCGAATGGGCGGCGGACAACCACTTCACGTTCTTCGGCTATCGGGAATACCAGGTGCAACGCGAGGGCAAGGAGGACGTGCTGGGCGCAGTCCCGGGTACCGGTCTTGGGCTGCTGCGCGCCGATGCGGACAGCAAGCCGCGGCCGGTCAAGTCGCTGGCCGCCCATGCCTTGCGCCACTCGGGCTCGGTCGATGCGCTGATCCTGACCAAGACCAATGCCCGCGCCACCGTGCATCGTCCAGGCTACATGGATTACATCGGCGTCCTCGAATTCGATGCCAGGGGTCGCGCGGTCCGCGAGCAGCGTTTCCTCGGCCTGTACACCTCCAGCGCCTACACCCGCCGGCCGTGGGACATCCCGCTGGTGCGCGAGCGCCACAACTACGTCATGAACCAGTCCGGGCTGGATCCGGACAGCCACAGCGGCAAGGCCCTGCGCCACATCCTGGAAACCCTGCCGCGCGACGAGCTGTTCCAGTCGGGCGAAGAGGAACTGCTCAAGACCTGCCTGGGCATCCTCTCGCTGCAGGAACGCGTGCGCAGCAAGCTGTTCCTGCGCCGCGACCGCTACGGCCGCTACTACTCCGCGCTGGCCTACGTGCCGCGCGACCGGATCAGCAATCGCGTGCGCGAGCGGATCGAGGCGATGCTGTCCCGCGCCCTGGGCGGCGAGCGCGTCGATACCAACGTACAGATCGACGATTCGCCGCTGGCCCAGCTGCACATCCTCGTCCGCCCCTCGGCCGACGCCGACCGCAAGGACGTCGATCTGCCCGAACTCGAGCGCAAGCTCGGAGAAATCGTCCGCGATTGGGGCGACGAGCTGCGCGAGCGGCTGGTGGCTCGCCACGGCGAGGAAGCCGGGCTCAGGCTGCTGGCGCGTTTCGGCAGCGCGTTGCCGGCCGGATACATCGAGGACGTTAGCCCGGACGTGGCGGCCGACGACGTCGAGCATCTCGCCGCCCTGACCGGCCCGGACGATCTCCGGCTTGCACTCGGCGCTGCGCCGGGCAAACAGGGTGCGATGCGTTTCAAGCTGTATCGCCCGCTGCAGGACATCCCGCTGTCGGACGCGCTGCCGATGATGGAAAACATGGGGCTGCGGGTCATCACCGAGCATCCCTACCGGCTCGAAGCCGATGGCGGCGTGGTCTATATCCAGGATTTCGAGGTCGAGTCGCTGCTGGGCGACCTGGACGTCGATGCGCTGGACGAGAATTTCGAGGACGCCTTCGCCCACATCTTCCGCGGGGATGCCGAGAACGACGGTTTCAACCGTCTGGTGCTTGCCGCCGGCCTGTCGTGGAGGCAGGTCGCGATGCTGCGCGCCTACTGCAAGTACCTGCTGCAGACCGGCATCGCCTATTCGCAGAGCTACATGGAAACCACACTGGCGCGCTATCCGCTGCTGGCGCGGTTGCTGGTCGAGCTGTTCGAAGCGCGTTTCGACCCTGCCACCGGGCACGAGAGCGCCAGCGAGATCAAGCGCGGCATGGAGCGCTTCGGAACGCAGCTGCGGATGCTCGTGGCCGACGACGAAAATGCGATGAAGGCGCTGGCGGCCTTGGTGAAGGCGCGCGCCGACAGTCGCGATGCCCAGGCGACGGCCGCGCGCGATGCCTTGTTCGGACTGCTCGACCGCGTTGCCAGCCTCGACGAGGACCGCATCCTGCGCAGTTTCATCGGCGTGATCGAGGCGACGCTGCGCACCAACTACTACATCGACTATCGGCGTGACGAGAACGGCGACGGCCTGCGCAAGGACGGTGGCCCGGCCGACTATCTCGCCTTCAAGTTCGATACCGCCCAGGTCCCGGATCTTCCCAAGCCGCGCCCGTTCCGCGAGATCTGGGTGTGCGGCCCGAGGGTGGAAGGCACCCACCTGCGCTTCGGCGCGGTGGCACGCGGTGGTTTGCGTTGGTCGGATCGGCGCGAGGATTTCCGTACCGAGGTGCTCGGCCTCGTCAAGGCGCAGATGGTCAAGAACACCGTCATCGTGCCGGTCGGCAGCAAGGGCGGTTTCTATCCCAAGCAGCTGCCGAATCCGGCGGTCGACCGCGATGCCTGGTTCGCCGAGGGCGTGGCCTGCTACAAGCGCTTCATCAACGGGCTGCTGGACATCACCGACAACCTGAGCGTGGACGGCAAGGTGCTGCCGCCGGCCGGCGTGGTGCGCCACGATGGCGATGATCCGTATCTGGTGGTCGCGGCCGACAAGGGCACCGCCAGCTTCTCCGACATCGCCAACGGCATCGCCCAGGCGCATGGCTACTGGCTGGACGATGCGTTCGCCTCGGGCGGGTCTGCCGGCTACAGCCACAAGGGCATGGGCATCACCGCGCGCGGCGCGTGGGAATCGGTCAAGCGCCATTTCCGCGCACTGGGCATCGACTGCCAGAAGCAGGACTTCACCTGCGTCGGCATCGGCGACATGTCCGGCGACGTGTTCGGCAACGGCATGCTGCTGTCCCAGCATACCCGTCTGGTATGCGCCTTCGACCATCGCCACATTTTCCTGGACCCGAATCCGGTGGCGGCGACTTCGTTCAAGGAGCGCCAGCGCCTGTTCAAGGTGCCCCGTTCGAGCTGGGCGAACTACGACGCCAAGCTGATCAGCAAGGGGGGCGGAATCTACCCACGTTCGCTCAAGTCGATCGAGATCACGCCGGAAGTGCGTGCGGCGCTCGGGCTCGCCGACGACGTCAAGCACATGACCCCGACCGACCTGATCCACGCGGCGCTGCGGGCGCCGGTGGACCTGATCTACAACGGCGGCATCGGCACCTACATCAAGGCGTCCAGCGAGAGCAACGCCGACGTCGGCGACCGCGCCAACAACGCCCTGCGCGTCAACGGCTGCGACTTGCGCTGCAAGATCGTCGGCGAGGGCGGCAACCTCGGCATGACCCAGCTCGGCCGCATCGAGGCGGCGCAGGCCGGCGTGCTGCTCAACACCGACTTCATCGACAACTCGGCGGGCGTGGACACCTCGGATCACGAGGTCAACATCAAGATCCTGCTCAACGCCGAGGTGCGCAAGAAGAAGCTCACGCTCGAAGCCCGCAACAAGCTTCTGGCCTCGATGACCGATGAGGTCGGCAATCTGGTGCTCAGGGACAACTACCGCCAGAACCAAACCCTGAGCCTGATGGAGCGGATGAGCGCCTCGCGACTGGGCTCGAAGATGCACTTCATCACCACGCTGGAATCGAAGGGCCTGCTCGACCGCCAGATCGAGTTCCTGCCGACCGACGCCCAGATGGCCGAGCGCAAACTGCATGGCCAGGGACTGACCCGGCCGGAGCTGTGCGTGTTGCTGTCCTACGCCAAACTGGTGGCGTTCCCGGAACTGCTGGCATCGGACATCCCGGAAGATCCCTATCTGTCGAAGGAACTGGTCCAGTACTTCCCGCATCCGCTGCAGAAAGAGTTCGTCAAGGCGATGGGCAACCATCGGCTGAAGCGCGAAATCATCGCCACAGCGGTCACCAACTCGACCATCAACCGGATGGGCGCGACCTTCCTGCAGCGCATGCAGGAAGACAGCGGCCGCAGCATCGGTGAAGTGGCGCGGGCCTACACGATCACCCGAGAAACCCTGGATTCGCGCGAGCTGTGGGCGCAGATCGACGCGCTCGACGGCAAGGTGACGGACGCCGTGCAGGTCGATGCCCTGATGGTCATCTGGGAACTGCAGCGCGGATTCACCCGCTGGCTGCTGGCGCGGCCTGGCGCGGTGCCGGGGATCACGGCGGCGGTGGAGCGCTACCACGATGGTTTCCGCGACATCCGCGCCGGCGAGGGCATCCTGCCCGATTCCCAGCGCCCGGCCTACGAGACCATGCGCAAGGAATGGCGCGGCAAGGGCGTGCCGGCTGCGCTGGCCGACCAGCTTGCGGCGCTGCCGTACCTCGAATCCTGCCCGAACATCATCGAACTCGCGCGCGAGCGCAAGCTGCGCACGATCGACGTGGCCAAGGTCTATTTCCGCCTGTCCGATGCGCTGCGCGCGCCGTGGCTGCGGACCCAGATCGATGCGCTCAAGGTCGAAGGTCGCTGGCATGCGGTCGCGCGCGGCGTGCTGCGCGACGAGCTGTCCGCGCAGCTGCGCACGCTGACCGGGCAGGTGCTGTCGCTGCCCGGCAAGGATGCCGACGCCAAGGTCGCCGCCTGGCTGGCGCGCGACGACGCCAACCTGCGCTTCACGCTGGCGATGCTGACGGAACTGGCGTCCCAGAAGATCCTGGATTACCCGACCGTGTCGGTCGCGGTGCAGCGGGTGGCGCAGCTGGCGCAGCGCAGCTGACCCGGGCGACAAGCCAGGCGACGAGCGACGGCCCGGATTCCCGGGCCGTCTGCTTTTGCATCATCGCTTGTCGGCCGGCGCGGGCAGCGGCTGCCACTTGCCGCCTTCGAGCCCGTAAGTCAGATGCGGGCCGGTGGAGGTTCCATTGCCCTCATCGTCCCAATGGACGTTGGCTTCCGTGGCGCCGGTGAAGGCGATGCGGCCCGCGCCGTCCCAGCGGGCGTCGAACGGAAACCATGCCGTGCTCTTGATGGTGCCTTCCTTGACGACGACGCCGGAATCCAGCCGGTAGACGGAGAGTGACAGGGGAAGCTCGACCCCAAACTCGGCATCGGGCACGAAAAACCGTTTTCCGTCCGGCGAGAATTCGAGCGGCAGGCCGATCGAGCCCAGTTCGGTCTTCTTTCCGGTGTCCAGATTGATCAGGTCGTAGGTCACTTCCTCCCCGTAGGAGACCACGCTGACCAGCAGCATTTTCAAGGGCTCGTAAACGACATAAGGCACGGGATCGAACGCGTAATCGTTCTCGCCTTCCTCCGAACCTTCCACGCTCATGTACCGATAGGTGAGGGTGCTTCCGTTTCCTGCCCTGATCGTCAGGTAGTCCTTCGCCGATTTCCCGCTCTCGTCGCCGGATCCACGGATCGTGGGGGGCTGCGTGGTGAACCGGATGTAGTCTCCGTATTTTTCCATGAGCACTTTCGTGCAACTGGGGATGGGCGGCCAGGTCTCGCCCAGATCCTCGTTCTCGGTGCGATGGCAGGCATCCGAGGGCGATGGAAATGCGGTGATGGTCGGATTCGCCTCGGATTGCTGCGGAGCCTGTCGGGCTGGCTGTGCGTCCGCCTGCGCCGAGGCGGGCGCCGTTGCTGCGGACGCTTCGTCGCCGGAAGGCTGTTTCGAACAGGAAGTCGCGACGGCTGCAAGCAGCAGGCAGGGCAGGACCGCGCCTGCCGCCCGAAGCCGTGCAACGCGCAGCGCGTACATGGCTTGGATCGAATCCGGGTTCCGGTCGGTGCCGGCTGCGGATGCGAGGATCGCATCGAATGGAGTGGTCATGTTCTTCGCCTGGGATGATGTACCAAGGGTTCCGGGGAGTGACGATGCCGGATGGGTGGCGCCGTGAACCGCCATCTTCCATAAACGCGAAAAAGGACGCATTCCGGAAATCTCCGAATGCGGGGACGCTTGCTATCCTTCGCACATGACCGCCCCCAGACTTGCCCTGCTGGCCAGCCCGACCGAAGAGGCGCAGGCTGCGCTGTCCGCGCTGGTCGCGCGCTATGGCCAGTGCGCTCCGGAAGACGCCGACGTTCTGGTGGCGCTGGGCGGCGACGGCTTCATGCTGCAAACCCTGCATCGCCACGGCGGCCTCGGCAAGCCGGTCTACGGGATGAAGCTGGGGACGATCGGCTTCCTGATGAATCAATACCACGACGATGACGACCTGCCGGCGCGGATCGCTGCCGCCGAGCCGGACCTGCTGCACCCGCTGGAAATGGTCGCGCACACCGAATCCGGCGCCAGCGTGACGTCGCTGGCCTACAACGAAGTCTCGCTGCTCCGGCAAACCCGACAAACCGCCAATATCCGCATCGAGTTGAACGGCGAGGTGCGGCTGGGCGAACTGGTCTGCGATGGCGTGATGCTGGCGACGCCGGCGGGCAGCACCGCCTACAATTTCTCCGCGCACGGGCCGATCCTGCCGCTGGGCGCCAATGTGGTCGCACTGACGCCGATCGCGCCGTTCCGCCCACGGCGCTGGCGCGGCGCGGTGCTCAAATCGGGCACCGAGGTGCGGTTCCGGATTCTCGAGCCGCACAAGCGCCCGGTCAGCGCCACCGCCGATTCGCACGAGGTGCGCGATGTCACGGAGGTGCTGGTGCGCGAATCGGACAAACGCGGCGTGAGCCTGCTGTTCGATCCGGGCCACAATCTGGAAGAGCGCATCCTGATCGAGCAGTTCGCGGTTTGAGGACGTCCTTCCGGTCGCAGCATCTGCGACGCGGATCGCCGACAATGCCCCCATGCAGGAATCGGTCGCCACGCTTACCGTCGCCATCACCGCCCGCGCGCTGTTCATGATGGAGGACAGCCACACGTTGTTCGAGCGCGAGGGCATCGCGGCGTTCGCCGATTTCCAGCGCCGCCACGAGGACGACGTGCTTACCCCGGGGATCGCGTTTCCGCTGGTGCGCAAACTGCTCGCCTTGAATGCGGGAACGACCCGGGAGGCGCCGCGGGTCGAGGTGATCCTGCTGTCGCGCAATTCCTCCGACACCGGCCTGCGCGTGTTCAATTCCATCGAACACTACCGACTGGACATCCGCCGCGCCACCTTCACCGCCGGTGCGCCGGTGTGGCCCTACATCCGCCCGTTCGGAGCGCAATTGTTCCTGTCGGCCAATCCCGAATCCGTGCGCGCCGCGCTGGCGGCGGGCGTGGCGGCCGCGACGATCCTGCCGGAGAAAGCCAACGAACCGCGCCAGCCGCAGCTGCGCATCGCCTTCGACGGCGATGCGGTGCTGTTCGGCGACGAAAGCGAGCGGGTGTCGCGCGAGCAGGGGGTGGAGGCGTTCGGCCGCCACGAACGCGCGTTGGCGCATGAACCCCTTTCCGGCGGCCCGTTCCGGGGATTCCTGTCGGCGCTGCACGACCTGCAGGCGGCGTTCCCGGCGGGTGAGGACGCGCCGATCCGCACCGCGCTGGTGACGGCACGCTCCGCGCCCGCGCACGAGAGGGTGATCCGCACCCTGCGCGAATGGGACGTTCGTCTGGACGAAGCGCTGTTCCTCGGCGGCCGCGACAAGGGTCCGTTCCTGGAAGCCTTCGGCGCCGACATCTTTTTCGACGATTCGCCGCACAACATCGACTCCGCCCGCCGCCATGTCGCGGCGGGGCACGTGCCGCATGGGGTGGCGAACGATTGAAGGAAGCGCGGAGCGTCGGGATCAGGATTCCGGCAGGCGCAGCCCGGTCAGTTTCCAGCTCAGGCCGTCGCGGCGGAATTCGAAGACCAGCGGCTTGCCGTCCGCGTTCGGCACGGTCGCGGTGAACAGGGACGCCGATTCGAAGTGGGTGACGGCATCCTTCAGCGGATCGGACGGCGGGCGGGTGGCGTTTGCGGCAGCGCTGCCGCCGGCAGGGCTGGCCGTGGGCGTCAGGATGTTGTTGCGCAGCAGGTGCTGGATGCCTTCGGGCGAGGAAAGGGCATCAATCGGTCGCTTGCCGATCAATTCGGTCACCTGGGCCAGCGTCTGCGGCTGCTCGCTCGAGCCGACCCGCTCCAGCAGCTGGCGGGCGATGCGTTCGCGGATCTGCGGGCCGACGCTGGCGCGCAGCTGGTCGAAGTCGACGAATCGCCACAGTTCGGCAACGTTGCCGCTGGCGGTGATCTTGCGGATGCCGTTGATCGCAAGCCAGGGTCCTGCCGCGACATAACCCAGCACGGCGAGCAGTGCGACTACGACCAGCGCCAGGCCCCATTTGGCTTTCTTGCCCATTCCATGCTCCGTCTGCAATGCCGGATAGACTGCGCAAAAGCGAACGACCGGGCAAGCCCGGTCGTCGCGGCAAACTGCACGTGCGTCAGGAAAGCGTCAGAACCGCGCTGCCCGCGCCCGCGATTCCAGGGGCGCCATCCGGCCCTGGTCGTTCAGCTCGAGCTGGCGCAGTTCGTACGGCGCGCCATAGCCGGCCGGGATGTGGGCGCGCTCGAACTGGAGAACCAGCGTCCCGCTGCCGGCGTCCATCCAGGCCGCGGCGTGCGCTTCCGACACCGCCCGCAGGCTGTGATCGGGCGCGGTCGCGTAGAGCGTGCCGCGGGCCTCGTAGCGCCCGGGCGAGCCGGCCTGCACCGGCAGCGAAACCCGCAGGTGGCTGGCATCGAGCGCGAAGCTGCCGGCGAAGCGCGCGGTCGGTTGCGCCACCGCGAACGCGGTGCGGGCGTCGCGCGGCGTGCCGCCGACGTTCGAGAACACCTGCAACTCCCACAACCCGCCGCCCTGATGCGCTTGGGTCGGCAGATTGAACACCGCTTCCTGCCCGCCGCCTGTCGCATTGCGAACCGCGACCGTCTGGCTGTTGCCGTCCGGCGCGACCAGCAGTGCGCTGGAACGCGCTGCTGCGGAGCGCCCGGCGCTCGTGGCACCGATGGCGACCCGCATCTGCTGACCGGCGAGGGCGTGGTCGCGGTCGGGTCGCGCGAACATGACCAGCGTGCTGCCCGGTTCGAACACGTGGACCACGTAGCGGCCGCTGGCACGGCTTGCGCGCAAGGTGGCCTTGCCGGCGCCGCTGCCGGCGCCGAGGCGCAGAACCTGGGTGCCGGCGCTGGCGTCCATGCCGGCCCGTCGCAGGGCCTCGGCGTCGGCGCTGCGGTCCACCGTCACGTTCCGCCCCTGGTTCGATACGGTAAATTCGTTGGCGCGCAAAGGCGTGGCCCCGCGTGCGGGGCTGACCCGGACCAGCGCGCCGCTGGCCGACATCGGCAACGCCACGCCACGCTGCAATTCCGCACCTTCGACGGTCAGCCAGTATTCACGGCTCTCGGCCATGAAGGGCGCGGGCTGCGACAGCGCGAGCGCGGGGTCGAGTTTCCAGGAAAATGAAACCGGCTGGCGCTCGATCGCGCCGGAGGGAGCGGGCAGGGACACCAGCCTTGTCGGCACTTGGTCTCCGTTTCCGGCCGGAAGCAGGGATTGTGCGGCGAGGGCGGAGCCCATTGTCAGGGTGCTCAGTGCGGCCAGCGCCGCGGCATGCAGGATCTTGGTTCGCATGGTCGTGGCCTCACTTCATGTCGTTGCGCAGGATGGTGTCCAGGCCGAAGCAGGCGCGCCGGCTCTGGTTGTGGCTGAGCGGTTCACTGCCTGCCATTTTCGACTTGTCCTTGAACCACACCGACCCGGCGGCCGACTGGCTGCTGCAGTTGAGGAAGCCGTCCGAGCAGCTGTCCAGCCACCACTGGGTGGTTTCCAGTCCGACGTTCTCAGCGTAGCCGCCGCAGTAGCTGTCGGGATCCCAGACCGCGGTTTCGACGTCGGTGCCGACCACGCTGCGGAACAGCTTCGGCAGCGACGGCCGGCCGGCGGTGCCGTACAGGTAGTTGCCGTTGTAGTAGGCCATCCAGCTGACCTGTTGTTGGCGCACTGCATCGGACTTGTAGCCCAGCAGCCAGCCCAGCGAGGTCTCGAACACGTTGCCGTTGATGACCGCATCGGCGAGCGGGGTGCCGGCCGAGGACGGCGCCAGCGCGTTCACGCGCACGATCTTGCTGATGATGTTCGGATAGCGGCTGTCGTAGGTCGGGTTCGACATGATCCAGCGGATCACGTTGCCGCCGTTGGAGTGGGTGATGACGATCAGCCGGGTGATTTTCTTCGCGCTGATGAAGTTGGTGAGCTGCGTTGCCAGACAGCCGGCCGCGCGGCTGTCCCACATGAACTGTTCGAAATCGCAGTTGATCACCGTGTAGTTGGCCGGATTGGCCAAGCCGCCGCGAACGTTGTTGACCATCGCCGGCTGCCAGTAATCGTTGTAGGCATCGGTCTGATGGCCGGTACCGTGCACGAAGGCGACGCCGGTGACGTCGGCGGCCAGCGCCGGTGTCGCTGCAAACAAGGCGGCGCACGCCAACAGCGCGCCGAACACGAATCTACGCATGGAATCCCCCCCGGGTTTCTGCGATGCCGCCTGGTCGCCTGCGGCCGACGATCCCCACCGTCCCACACGGTGCGGTATGGAGAGCATACGCACGCGTACAGGCTCCTGTCATGTCGCAGTGCGGCATGGCGGGAATGCCTGACGTTTCGTGCATCCGGCAAAGGCATTTGGACTCGGATCTGCGCGGATGAGCGCGGATCAATCTTTCGTCAGCTTTTCATCCGCGACTTTCCGCGTCAATCCGCGTCCAGACAAAGCTGTTCTCCCTGCGCATCGCCTGCGGGTGGCAGGCGTGGGATCAGTCGCTGCCGATCTCGCCGGCGAGGGCGTCGCCCCAGATGGTCAGTTGGTCGAGCAACGCCAGCGCGCGCGCGTCGTCGCCGCGCTGCACGCGCAGTTCGTCGATCTCGGCGCGGTACTGCGCCAGCGTCAGTTCCGCGCCGCCGTTGCCGTCCAGCAGGCGCTGGCGGCGGTAGTCCGTCCACCGCGCCTGTTCGTCCAGCGTCAGGGTTTGCGGCCAGTTGCGCGCGCGATAGCGGAACAGCAGCTCCGGCAGGCGCGAGTCGCGGAACGGGAAGCCTGCGCCGGCCAGCCGCTGCGGCGGGGTTGCGCGCACCTGGGCCAGCAGGCGCTTGTCGGAATCGGGGATGAAGCTGCCGTAGAGCGTCGCGTCCACGTCCTCCGACGCGAATTCGCGCTCGCGGTCGAACACGCGGCGCAGCTTTTCCGCCAGCGCGGGACCGGCGGTACGCAGGCGCGCGGCATTGCGTTCGACGGCATCCGGGTCGATCCCGAGGCGGTTGAAATCGGCGGCGCGCAGGTGGGCCCACGGCACCAGCGCCGGGCATTTGTTGGCGTGGATTTCCTTCAACGCGATGCGGGTTTCGCCTTCCGGCAGGTCTTCCCGGCGGACGAACAGACGCGCGGCGATGGCGTCGGCGTCGAGCGCGAGCAGCGGCTCGGGGTCGGTGTCGAGATCGAAGACGATGACGCGCGTGGGGTATTTTGGATGCTCGGCCAGCGCCAGCACCGGCGCCGCGCACAGCCGCGTGGCCGGATATTTCTGCGAAACATGCAGCAGCGGCTCCGGCGTCGTCACGCGCAGCAGCGACTGCACGTGGCGCTTGTCGCGCAGGCGCAGCGCGTAGTCCCACAGCCGCGGCTGCGCCTGCCGGAACAGCCGCGCCACCGCGATCGTGGCGCGCACGTCGGACAGCGCCTCGTGGGCGTCGCCCTCGCGCAGGCCGTTGTCCTCGGCCAGGTGTTCGAGCTTGAAGCTGGTGCCCTTGCCGTCCTCGCGCTGGCGCCAGACGATGCCGTCGGGGCGCAGCGCGTGCATCAGCCGCAGCGCGTCGAGCAAGTCCCAGCGCGAATTGCCGTCTTTCCACTCGCGCTCGTAGGGATCGAAGAAATTGCGGTACAGCCCGTAGCGGATGAACTCGTCGTCGAAGCGGATCGAGTTGTAGCCGGCGCTGCAGGTGCCCGGCCGGCCCATGGCGTCGACGATGCGGGCGAACGCCTCGGCCTCGTTCACGCCCTCGCGGCGCGCGTCCTGCGGCGCGATCTTGGTGATCAGCGTGGCCATCGGCGCCGGCAGCAGGTCGCCGGCCGGCTGGACGAAGAAACTGATCGGGTCCTCGACGGGGTTCAGTTCGAGGTCGGTGCGGATCGCCGCGAACTGCGCGATCCGCGTCCGCCGCGGATCGGCGCCGAAGGTTTCGAGGTCGTAGAAGAGGAAAGAGGCGGGCATGGGTCGATTCTATGCGCGCGCCGGCGTTATGCGCTTTCCAGCAGCCGCTTGGCCGCCGCGCGGGCTTCCGCGCTGATCTTCGCGCCGCCGAGCATGCGGGCGATTTCCTCGATGCGCCCCGCGGGATCGAGGGCGTGGACCGTGGTGTGCGTGACGTCGTCCTGCGCGGTCTTGCTGACGCGGTATTGGGCGTGGCCGGCGGCGGCGACCTGCGGCTGATGGGTGACGCACAGCACCTGTCTTGATGCGCCGAGCGCGCGCAGCCGGGCGCCCACGGCGGCGGCGACCGCGCCGCCGATGCCGGCGTCCACTTCGTCGAACACCAGGGTGGAGACGGCGCCTTGCGCCTGGGTGGCCACTTCCACGGCCAGCGAAATGCGCGACAGTTCGCCGCCGGAGGCGACCTTGCGCAGCGGGCGCGGCGGCTGGCCGGGGTTGGCGGAGACGAGGAATTCGGCGCGCTCGCGGCCGTTGGGGTCGGGCGTGTCGTCGGGGTTGGCGTCCAGCGTCACCTCGAAGCGTCCGCCCTGCATGCCGAGGGTGTCGATCAGGGCGCTGACGGCGTCGGCCAGCGCGTCGCCGGCCTTGCGGCGCGAGGCGGAAAGAGCGGCGGCAGCGGCGTTCCACTGCGCCTGCGCGCTGGCGAGGTCGGCGTCGAGGCGCTGCAGGCGGGCGTCGGCATCGGCCAGCGATTCCAGTTCCCGGGCCAGCGCGTCGCGGTGGGCGGCCAGTTGGTCGGGCCGCAGCCGATGCTTGCGGGCGAGGTCCTGCACGCGGGTGAGCTGGCGTTCGATGTCCGCCAGCGCTTCGGGGTCGAGGTCGAGGTCGTCGCGGATGCGCTGCAGCAGGGTTTGCGCTTCGTCGAGCTGGATCGCGGCGGAATCGAGCATCGCATCGACTTCGAACAGGCGCGCCTCGTGGGCGGCTTCGCGCTGCAGGCCATGGCGCACTTGTTGCAGGCGCGTGGGCAGGGCGTCGTCGCCGGCCAGCGCGTCCAGCGCGCCGTCGCAGGCGGCCATCAGGGACGCCGCATGGGTATGGCGGCGATGGCTGGCGTCGAGTGCGGCCAGTGCGACAGGGTCCAGCGGCTGGGCGTCGAGCTCGTCCAGCTGGTGCTGCAGCCAGCTGCGGCGTTCGCCGACGTCGCCGCGGGCGAGCAGGGCGGCGCGTTCGTCGCGCAGGGCTTTCCAAGCCTGGGCGGCGGTGCGCGCGGCGTCCTGCAGCGCCGGATGGCGGGCGAAGGTGTCCAGCAGGGTGGTCTGCAGGCGGCGTTCGAGCAGCGCCTGCTGGGCGTGCTGGCCGTGGATTTCCACCAGCAGGGCGGAAAATTCCGCAAGCTGGCCGAGGGTCACGCTGCGGCCGTTGATCCACGCCCTGGAGCCGCCGTCGGCGTGCAGCACCCGGCGCAGCAGGCAGACATCACCGTCGTCGAGCGCGTTCTCGCGCAGCCAGCGCGCGGCCTCGGGGCTGTCGCCCAGCGCGAATTCGGCGCTCAGTTCGGCGCGCTGCGCGCCGTGGCGCACCGCGCCGGCGTCGGCGCGCGCGCCAGAGAGGAAGCCGAGGGCATCGACCAGCAGCGACTTGCCCGCCCCGGTCTCGCCGGAAATGACGGTCAGCCCCGCGCCGAAATCGAGTTCGGCATGGGCGACGACGGCGAAATCGCGGATCGACAGGCGGATGAGCATTGCGCCGCATTGTGCCCGCGACGGCCGTTGCAGGGTAGCGCTTGCGTCGGCGGCGGCTGGCGCTTACAACCTTGGGCATGTCACGCCGGCGCACCGCAGACATCGCCCTTGACCCGCGCGCGCGCCAGCTGCTGCGCGCGCTGGTGGCCCGCCACATCCGCAGCGGCGAGCCGGTGGGCTCGCAGACGCTGGCCAGGCACGCCGGGCTGGACGTCAGCCCCGCCACCATCCGCAACATCCTGGCCACGATGGAGGACGCCGGCCTGCTGGCGGCGCCGCACAGTTCCGCCGGGCGGGTTCCGACCGCGCAGGGCTATCGGTTGTTCGTGGATTCGCTGCTGCAGATCAAGCCGCTCGCGGCCGACGAGGTCGAGCATCTGCGTCACGAGCTGCCGGCGGGTGCCGGTACCCAGGCGCTGCTGGGCACGGCCAGCGAGCTGCTGACGACGATGACCCGGTTCGCGGGGATGGTCAGCGTCCCCAGGCGCGAAAGTTTCGCCTTTCGCCAGATCGATTTCGTGGCGCTGGATCCGCAGCGGGTGCTGGCGATCCTGGTGTTCGCCGACGGCGAGATCCAGAACCGGATCGTGCCGGTCCGGCGGGCGCTGGCGCCGGACGAACTCGAACAGGCGGCCAACTACCTCAACACCCATTTCTCCGGTCAGCCGCTGGAACGCATCCGCGCCACGCTGCTGCGCGACCTGCGCGACGCCCGCAGCGAGCTGGAGCGCCTGCTCGCCGCCTCGATGGACCTGGCCGAACAGGCCTTCGCCCCGGCCTCCGCCGACGACATGCTGGTGGCGGGACAGACCCGGCTGATGGGGTTGCAGGACCTGAGCGACCTCGACCGGCTGCGCGCCCTGTTCGAGGCCTTCTCCGAAAAACGCGAACTGCTGCGGTTGCTGGAGCGGATCGCCAAGGCCCCGGGGATGCGGGTGTTCATCGGCGAGGAAACCGGGCTGGCGCCGCTGGAAGGCATGTCGCTGGTGGGCGCGCCCTACGGCAGCGAGGGCAGGGTGCTGGGCGTGGTCGGGGTGATCGGCCCGAGCCGGATGGCCTACGAGCGGGTGATCCCGGTGGTCGAGGCCACCGCGGCTGCACTGGGGGCTGCCTTGATTCCCGAGCCCTGAGCCCCCATGACGGGTTCGGACGCGGCTTGGCCGCCAGATCGAACCGTGGACATGACAAACGATCCGATGCAGGACAGCAACGAACCGGCCGCGCTGGAGCCGGTGGATGAACTCGAGGCGCTGCGCGCCAGAATCGAACAACTCGAAGCGCAGAAGCTGATCGATCTGGCCGATCTGGAGAACCGCCGCAAGCGGCTTGAACGCGACATCGACAACGCCCGCAAATTCGCCAACGAGCGCCTGCTCGGCAGCCTGCTGCCGGTGTTCGACAGCCTCGATGCCGGCCTGGCGACGGTCGCCGAGGCCGATTCGCCGCTGCGCCAGGGCCTCGAACTGACCCGGCAGCAGCTGCTCAAGGTCGCCGGCGAAAACGGCATGGAGATCGTCGATCCGGTCGGCGAAACCTTCAACCCCGATTTCCATCAGGCCATCAGCCAGGGCAAGGCCGAAGGCGTCGCCCCGGGCCACGTCATCAACGTGTTCCAGAAGGGCTACGTGCTCAATGGCCGGCTGCTGCGGCCGGCGCTGGTCATCGTCGCCAGCCACGAATGAGACCAAGCCTAAGCGACGTCCCTTGAAGGCGCCAACCGGAAACCCCAGATAGCAACCAGCGGCGTTCGACGCCGAACCCATCACGAAACATCACGAATTTCCAGAGGACATCACCATGGGCAAAATCATCGGCATCGACCTGGGCACCACCAACTCCTGTGTGTCCATCATGGAAAACGGCAAGCCGCGCGTCATCGAGAACAGCGAGGGCGATCGCACCACCCCCTCGGTGGTGGCCTGGACCAAGGACGGCGAAGTGCTGGTCGGCGCGTCCGCCAAGCGCCAGGCCGTCACCAACCCGAAGAACACCTTCCACGCGGTGAAGCGCCTGATCGGCCGCAAGTTCACCGACGCCGAGGTGCAGAAGGACCTCGGCGTGGCGCCGTTCAAGATCACCGCGCACGACAACGGCGATGCCTGGGTCGAACTGGCCGACGGCCGCAAGCTGGCGCCGCAGGAAGTCTCCGCCAAGGTGCTCGAGAAGATGAAGAAGACCGCCGAGGATTTCCTCGGCGAACCGGTCACCGAGGCGGTGATCACGGTGCCCGCCTACTTCAACGACAGCCAGCGCCAGGCCACCAAGGATGCCGGCCGCATCGCCGGGCTCGAGGTCAAGCGCATCATCAACGAGCCGACTGCGGCCGCGCTGGCCTACGGCCTGGACAAGGGCGACACCAAGGACCGCAAGGTCGCGGTGTACGACCTCGGCGGCGGCACCTTCGACGTGTCGATCATCGAGATCGCCAACGTCGACGGCGAAAAGCAGTTCGAAGTGCTGGCCACCAATGGCGACACCTTCCTCGGCGGCGAGGACTTCGACAAGCGCGTGATCGACTATCTGGTCGAGGAATTCCAGAAGACCGACGGTGTCGACCTGCGCAAGGATCCGCTGGCCCTGCAGCGTCTGCGCGACGCCGCCGAACGCGCCAAGATCGAGCTGTCGTCCAACCAGCAGACCGACGTCAACCTGCCGTACATCACCGCAGACGCCAGCGGTCCGAAGCACCTGAACATCAAGCTCACCCGAGCCAAGCTCGAGGCGCTGGTGGACGATCTGGTCAAGAAGACGATCGAACCCTGCCGCGTCGCGCTCAACGATGCCGGCCTGCGCGCCTCCGATGTCAGCGAAGTGATCCTGGTCGGCGGCCAGACCCGCATGCCGAAGGTGCAGCAGGCCGTGGCGGAGTTTTTCGGCAAGGAGCCGAAGAAGGACGTCAACCCGGACGAGGCGGTGGCGATCGGCGCCGCGGTGCAGGGCGGCGTGCTGGCCGGCGACGTCAAGGACGTGCTGCTGCTCGATGTCACGCCGCTGAGCCTGGGCATCGAGACCCTGGGTGGCGTGATGACACGCATCATCGAGAAGAACACCACGATTCCCACCAAGGCCTCGCAGGTGTTCTCCACCGCCGAGGACAACCAGAACGCCGTCACCGTGCACGTGTTGCAAGGCGAGCGCGAGCAGGCGCGTTACAACAAGTCGCTGGCCCGCTTCGACCTGACCGGGATCGACGCGGCACCGCGCGGCATGCCGCAGATCGAGGTCAGCTTCGACATCGACGCCAACGGCATCGTCCACGTCACCGCCAAGGACAAGAAGACCGGCAAGGAGCAGAAGGTCGAAATCAAGGCCGGTTCGGGCCTGAGCGATGACGAGATCCAGCGGATGGTTCAGGACGCCGAGGCCAATCGCGAGGAAGACCGCAAGTTCCACGAACTGGTGACCGCGCGCAACCAGGCCGACGGCCTGATCCACGCTACCCGTGGCACGATCAAGGACAACGGCGACAAGCTGCCGGGCGATGCCATCGGTCGCGCCGAAGCGGCGATCGCCGAACTGGAAGCGGCGATCAAGGGCGATGACAAGGCTCAGATCGAGGCCAAGGCCAGGGCGCTGGAAGAGGCCGGCCAGGCGCTGCTCGCGGCCGCCGCCGCGGCCGGCCAGCAGCAAGCCGGAAGCGCCGACGCGGGCCCGGCGAAGTCGAGCGACGACGTGGTCGACGCCGAGTTCACCGAGGTCAAGGACGACAAACAGGCGTGATCGCCAGGCAGGCAATGCGACGGGCAGGCCGGTGGTCTGCCCGTCGCCGTGAAGGAAACCGGTGGACTCGATGAGCAAGCGCGACTATTACGAAGTCCTGGGCGTGGAGCGCAGCGCCGACGACGAAGCGCTGAAGAAGGCGTATCGCCGCTGCGCGATGAAATACCACCCGGACCGGAATCCGGGCGACAAGAACGCCGAAGCGGCGTTCAAGGAATGCAAGGAGGCGTACGAAGTGCTGTCCGACGGCGGCAAGCGCCGCCTGTACGACCAGCACGGCCATGCCGCGTTCGAACAGGGCATGGGCGGCGGCAATCCCGGTCCCGGTTTCGCCGACATGGGCGACATCTTCGGCGACATCTTCGGCAACATCTTCGGCGGGGGTGCCGGCGCCCGCCAGCGTGGGCCGCGCCGCGGCGCGGATGTCGGCTATGTGATGGAACTGGATCTCGAGGAGGCGGTTGCCGGGGTCGAAAAACAGATCCACGTCCCGACGCTTGCCGAATGTGGCCGCTGCAAGGGCAGCGGCTCCGAGGATGGGCGGGTGGAAACCTGCCCCACCTGCCAGGGGCGCGGCCAGGTCCGCATGCAGCGCGGGCCGTTCATGATGCAGACGCCGTGCCCGCAGTGCGGCGGCGCCGGCAAGTCCATTCCCAATCCCTGCCACGAATGCCACGGCCACGGCCGCGTGCAGGAAGTCAAGACGCTGGCGGTGAAGATTCCCGCCGGCGTCGATGTCGGCGACCGCATTCGCCTTGCCGGCGAGGGCGAAGCCGGTCCGGCCGGCGCCCCGCCCGGCGATTTGTACGTCGAAGTGCGGGTACGTCCGCATGCGATCTTCGAGCGGGATGGCGACGACCTGCATTGCGAGGTGCCGATCCGGATCTCGCAGGCTGCGCTGGGCGATTCGGTCCGGGTGCCGACCCTGGGCGGTGAGGCCGAGTTGCGCATTCCGGCCGAAACCCAGACCGGCAAGGTGTTTCGATTGCGCGAGAAGGGCGTCAAGTCGGTGCGCAGCCGGCAACCCGGGGATCTCTACTGCAAGGTCGTGGTGGAAACTCCGGTCAACCTCACCGCCGAGCAGCGCAACCTGCTGGAACAATTCGAAGCGACGTTCGTGGGCGAGGGCGCCCGCCGGCATTCGCCCAAGTCCAGCACCTTCCTCGATGGCGTGAAGGGGTTCTGGGACCGGATGGTGTCGTAGCCCGGGCTTGAGGGTGGAGGTGCGAGTTCTGGCAGAATCCGGATTGCTTGCCTGGATCCCGCGCCGTGGAAATTTCCCGCCCCTGCATCGGTATCGTCGGCAGCGCCGGCGCTTACGGGCGCTGGCTGCGCGCTTTTCTCGAGCAACGGATGGGGTTGCAGGTGCTCGGGCATGACCCGCGGGATCCGGAATCGGCTCGCGTCGAAGAGATGCTGGATCGCGCCGAGGTGCTGGTGTTCTCGGTACCGATCCGGATTACCCCCGAAACGATCCGCGCGTGGATCGCACGCTCGGCGGGCCGCGAGGCCGGCCGGCTGTGGCTGGATCTCACTTCGCTCAAGACCGCGCCGGTCGCGGCCATGCTCGAATCGCGGGCCGAGGTCGTCGGCCTGCATCCGCTGGCCGCTCCGCCCAAATCGCCCACGTTGAAAGGGCGGGTGTTGGTAGTGTGTCGGGCACGCCTGGATCGATGGGCGCCGTGGCTGGAAGCCCTGCTGGCGGCACTGGAAGCCGAATGCGTGGCGGTGGAACCGGAGCGGCACGATCGCGCGATGGCGCTGGTGCAGGCGATGGTCCATGCGACGCATCTCGCGCAAGCCGGCGTCCTGCGCGAAAGCGCGGAAACCACCGGGGGAGTCGCTGCGCTGCTGCCCCTGCGCAGCGCAGCGTTCGAACTGGACATGGCCATCGCCGCGCGGATTCTCTCGCAGAATCCGGCGATCTACGAGGGCATCCAGTTCGACAACCCCCACGTCCCCGAAGTGCTGCGCCTGCTGGCTGGCCAGCTCGAAGGCATCGCGCGGCTGGTGGAGCAGGGCGACGAGACGGCGCGCCTGCACTTTCGCGCCAACGTGCTGGCCGCAAATCTTGCGACCTTCGGTGAAACGGAACGTGCGGCCGGCAACCGGACCTTCGAACGCGTCGGCTACCTGTTGGCGGATCTGGCCGATGCGCACAGCCTGAGCGTCTATCTGCCGGAAGACCGTCCCGGCTCGCTGCGCTTGCTGCTGCACGTATTCGAACGCCATGGCGTCAACATCGCTTCGCTGCATTCTTCCCGGACCCAGGCAGGGGAATTGCACTTCCGGTTCGGATTCGACCGCGGCGTGGATCCCCTGCGGCTGGTTGCGGCGGCGGCTGCGGTCCGGACCGAGGGCATCGGCCGCGTTCTGGACACCGGCTGAACGGCTGCCCGATTGGCACGAGTGGTCGTCAAACCATGACGGCGATCAACTATTGTTGCGTTGAACTGGGTTAGTGTTCCAACCGAGTCAATCCATCACAGGCACCGCCATGAGCATCCGCCCCCCCACGGACTCCCGGTACGGCGCAGGTACGGCGACAAGCTCGCTGTTCGATGCGCTGCAAAAACACGTCCTCGACCTCATCACGCCTGCCCTGGATGCCGCGCTGGGCGATGCCGACGACTACCTGTTCGACCAGAGCCAGAAAGGAGACGAGGACCTTGGCTTGGCCGCCCTGCGGGAATTGCGCCGATCACGCGCGCAGATCGTCCAGGGGTTCCGTGGCCGGGTGACGGCGCGCTTCACCGAGCTGGCCACTCGACGGGCGATGTCCGGGGAAGGCGGGGCGGGATCGCTTCTTGATACCGGCCTGAGCCTGCTCTCGGATCAGGACCTGGAACAGCAGCTGGCGGTGGAGCAGTTGGCGGCGGCAGTGCTGCGCACACACGGGCCTGCGTTCGAGATCGCCAGCAAGCGGATGGCGGTGGTGGCGGGCAATATCGGGATGGAACGCCGCGACGATCCGCTGGATCCCGTGTTCCTGGCCAGCGCCATGGGCTACGCCTTGGTAGATCAGAGCCTCAGCGACGATCTGCGGATCGTCGTGTTCAAGTTCTTCGAACGCGAGCTGGATTCCGCGCTCGGCGATCTGTATGAGCGCTGCAATGCCCTGATGGCCAGTGCCGGCATTTTGCCCGAGCTGAGGGCAACGAACGCGGCAGCAAATCCGCGGCGCGAGTCGGCGCGGCCGCAGCAATCGCAGCAGCCCCAACCGTCTCCGGCGGATTCCAACCAGGTCGAGGCACAGCAACGCGTACCGATCGGCCAACCCGGCATGCCGCAGATGGGCATGCCGCAGATGGGCATGCCGCAGATGGGCATGCCTGGCAGCGGCATGCAGTCCACGATGCAGATCAACGTCGCCGATCAAGCGATGTTCGCCAACATGCTGGGCCAATTGCAGGGCTGGCGGGTGGCGATGGGGCTGAACAGTAGCGTCGGTACTGCCGGTGACGGCGGCGGCATGGCTGCCCCCTCTGGCCCGACCTTGGGCACCAATGAACTGTTGTCCATCCTGTCGATGATGCAGCGCGACACATCGCCGATCCTTCCTGAAAGCACGAAGGGCGGGGATTCCGGTTTGTCGATCGCCGCCCAGCTGCGCAAGCACATGGGCCAGAGCGCACGCAAGCTGGGCGTTGCGGGGGACAACGTCAATCTGGATGGTCTCGATGGCGATGCCGTCGATCTGGTGGCACTGCTGTTCGACGTGTTGCTGGACGGCCCGCAGTACGATACCCGCATCCGCCAGAAGATCGGTCGCATGCTGGTTCCCTGCGTCAAAGCCGCAATCAAGGACCGGCGCATGTTCCTGATGAAGGAACACCCGGCGCGCAAGCTGCTCAATACCGTTGCCGAGGCCTGCGAAGGCAATCGCGGCGAAGAGCCGCAGGAACGCGAACTGCTCAACCACGTCGATCGCACCATCGATCGATTGGTGGCGGAATTCAACGAGGACGTCGCGATCTTCGAGACCCTCGAACAGGAATTGCGCTCGTTCATGGCGCAGCACCGCAAGCGTTTCGAACTGGTGGAACGACGCACCACCGAAGCGCAATGGGGCCGCGAACGGCTCGATTCGGCCCGCGAGGCGGCCCTGCGCGACATCGAGAACCACCGCGGCGATCGTGAGCTGCCGCCGGTCATTGCCAACTTCCTGTCCCGCCACACCGCCCACCATCTGGTTCAGGTGGCGCTGCGCGATGGCGTCGATTCGGTGCGCTACGACTCCGCCCTCGTCACCGTCGACGGCTTGCTTGCGGCACTGGATCAGGCCGAGACAGGAAAATGGCCAGATCCGACGCTGCCGCTGCCGGAGGCGGGGCTGCTGGAAATCCTGTCCAGCGCCGGTTTCACCGACAGCGCGGCGCACAGCGCTCTGGAGGCATTGGACGAACTGTTGACACGCATGTCCAAGGGGCAGGCCGTGCCCGAGGTGGATGCGCGCATCGCCACCCAGGTCGCCCCGGTCGAACAGGTTGCACCGCCAAAACTGGAGGTGGTTGCCGACAACGAGAAGCTGGATTTCGATGCCAGCGTGCTCGAGCGCATCAAGGCGCTGAAAGTGGGCGACTGGCTGCAGCTGGCGACCTCCGACCAGCGCTTCGCGCCCGCCAAGGTGTCCTGGATCAGCCCGATCTCGGCGCGCCTGTTGCTGGTCAACCGGCGCGGCATCCGCGTACTGGTGGCTTCGGCGCAGGAACTGGCGGCCATGGTGGCGCTGGACAAGGTCCGCCTGCGCGAAGGCGAGACCGCGTTCGAGGATGCCATGCATCAGATGGTCCACCGCCTGCAAAGCGTGAACGCGGAGCGCTGAACGTCGCGTCGTCGCGGGGCTTGTCGCGGAGCAGCCCGAAGGCTAGCCTGCAGCCATGAGTTCGCCTGTCCGTCTGTTGATCCACGGTGCTACCGGCCGCATGGGCCGTGCGTTGCTGCGGCTGTGTCGCGAAGAAGACCTTCGTTTCTCGGTGGTTGCCGTCGTGGCCAGGCACGTCCCGCAGGAAGAGGGCGTGCCCGGGTTTGCCGTCGTCGATGTGGGCGATGTGCCCGAGTTCGACGTGGCGGTCGATTTCAGCCTGCCGGACGGCTTCGACACCGTGCTGGCTCTTTGCCTTGCCCGCAAGGTTCCGCTGGTCTCCGGCACCACGGGCTTGTCGGAAGGGCAGCGCGCTGCGCTGGACACCGCCGGCGAGCGGATCCCGCTGGTCTGGGCCAGCAATTACAGCCTCGGCGTAGCCGCGCTGCACGTATTGGTGGCGCAGGCTGCGGGCCTGCTGCATGGCTGGGATTGCGATATCGTCGAGTCCCATCACGTTCACAAGAAAGATGCCCCTTCGGGCACGGCGCTTACCCTCGGGGCCAGCGCGTCGTTGGCCGGCATTTCGCCCCACTACGCATCGATTCGCGCTGGCGACATCGTTGGTGAACACCTGGTGCAATTCACCGGTATGGGGGAACGGATCGAGTTGGTGCATCGCGCAAGTTCGCGCGACATTTTCGCCCGAGGCGCCCTGCACGCAGCGCGAAGATTGTACGGTCGAGAACCCGGTCGCTATCGGTTCGAAGACCTGATTTGAACCGGCCCCGGACCGCATTGCCGGTTCTCCGCGGCCTTGCCGTTCATTTCCATCGAAGGTTTGCCGCGCAAGGAGTCCCCATGAATCGCTGGCTGCCACTGCTCGTACTCGGCCTGGTCGCCTCCGGCACGACGCAGGCGGCGCGGGTGTACGAGGTCCGCTATCCCTCCGAGGCAGACCTGAAAATCTACAAGGTGAAATACCGCTCCGAGGCCGATTTGCGGGTCTATTGGGTCGATCATCGCAGCGAAGCCGACGGCGACGCCCTGTGGTGGACGACGGACTACCCGTCGGACGCGCAGTTGAAGATCATCTACGTGGACTATCCCTCGCAGGCGGACCTGAAGGTGTACGAGGTCGAATACCGCAGCGAGGCAGGCTGGAACGGCGCTCCACGCGGGCTCACCGTGAGGCCGTAAGGCTGCGCCGAAGTCCGGCGGAGTCCAGGTGTCCGCGCCCGCGCCGTAGCCGGAATCCAGGGTCCGAAGGAATCCGCACTGGCGTGCCTCGGCCCGCGCCGGTACAATTCCCCCTCGCCTGAACACCCGCGGTTCCGGACCGGCCCAGCCGCTCCGGCGCTTTCGTGCAACCCAAAGCAAGGGCGACGCATTTGGATATCCCCGCAATTCTCGCGCTTGAAGACGGAACCGTCTTCGAGGGCATTTCCACGGGCGCGGCCGGTCTGGCGGTCGGTGAAGTGGTCTTCAACACGGCCATGACCGGCTATCAGGAGATCCTGACCGACCCGTCCTACGCCCGCCAGCTGGTGACGTTGACCTATCCGCACATCGGCAACACCGGCTGCACCGAGCAGGACGACGAATCGCCGCAAGCCTGGGCCGCCGGCCTGATCGTGCGCAACCGGCCAACGCCGCCGAGCAGCTGGCGCCATCAGGTCGCGCTGCCGGACTGGCTGGCCGCGCGCGGCATCCCGGCGATCGCCGATATCGACACCCGAAAGCTGACCCGCCTTCTGCGCGAGCGCGGGGCGCAAAACGGCGCGCTGCTTGCGGGCAGCCAACACGGCGAAGCGCTCGACGTCGAAAAGGCGATCGAGGCCGCGCGCAAGTTTCCCGGGCTGGTCGGGATGGACCTGGCCAGGGACGTTTCGACCAAGGCGGCGTACCGCTGGACCGAAGGCCAGCTCGATCTCGACCGCAACGCATTCCGCCAGGCCGCGCCGAAGTTCAAGGTCGTCGCCTACGATTTCGGTGCCAAGCGCAACATCCTGCGGATGCTGGCCGAACGCGGCTGCGACGTGCAGGTGGTGCCGGCGCAGACGCCGGCCGGCGACGTGCTGGCGATGCGGCCGGACGGCGTGTTCCTGTCCAACGGCCCAGGCGATCCGGCCGCCTGCGATTACGCGATCGCGGCCACCCGCGTTTTCGTGGACGCGAAGATTCCGCTGTACGGCATCTGCCTCGGCCACCAGCTGCTCGCGCTGGCCATCGGCGCAAAGACCATGAAGATGCGCCACGGCCATCACGGCGCCAACCACCCGGTGCAGGATCTCGACGGCGGCCGGGTGCTGATCACCTCGCAGAACCACGGCTTCTGCGTCGACGAGGCAACTCTGCCGGCCAATGCGCGCGTCACGCACCATTCGCTGTTCGACGGCACCAATCAAGGCATCGCCTTGACCGACGCGCCGGCGTTTTCCTTCCAGGGCCACCCCGAAGCCAGTCCCGGGCCGCAGGACATGGCGGGATTGTTCGACAAGTTCGTCGCGCTGATGGAGAGCCGCACCCATGCCTAAGCGCACCGATCTCAAGACCATCCTCATCATCGGCGCCGGCCCGATCGTCATCGGTCAGGCCTGCGAATTCGACTACTCCGGCGCCCAGGCGTGCAAGGCGCTGCGCGAGGAGGGCTACCGGGTGGTGCTGGTCAACAGCAACCCGGCCACGATCATGACCGACCCGGAGATGGCCGATGCGGTCTACATCGAGCCGATCAACTGGAAGACGGTCGAGAAGATCATCGCCCGCGAGCGCCCCGACGCGATCCTGCCGACCATGGGCGGGCAGACCGCGCTCAACTGCGCGCTGGACCTGGCCGACCACGGCGTGCTCGACAAATACGGCGTCGAGCTGATCGGCGCCCGACGCGAGGCGATCCGGATGGCCGAGGATCGCGAACTGTTCAAGCAGGCGATGTCCGAAATCGGGCTGGAAAGCCCGCGCTCGCACATCGCCCGCACCTACGAGGAGGCCGTCGACGCGCAGGCGGAAGTGGGCTACCCGACCATCATCCGCCCCAGCTTCACCCTCGGCGGCACCGGTGGCGGGATCGCCTACAACCGCGAGGAGTTCGAGGCCATCGTCAAACGCGGCCTCGAACTGTCGCCGGTGCACGAGGTGCTGATCGAGGAATCGGTGCTGGGCTGGAAGGAGTTCGAGATGGAGGTGGTCCGCGACGGTGCGGACAACTGCATCATCATCTGCAGCATCGAGAATTTCGATGCGATGGGCGTGCACACCGGCGATTCGATCACGGTGGCGCCGGCGCAGACGCTGACCGACAAGGAATACCAGCGCATGCGCGACGCCTCGATCGCGGTGCTGCGCAAGATCGGGGTCGATACCGGCGGCTCCAACGTCCAGTTCGGAATCAGCGCCAGGGACGGGCGCATGGTCGTGATCGAGATGAATCCGCGGGTGTCGCGCTCGTCGGCGCTGGCGTCGAAGGCGACCGGTTTCCCGATCGCCAAGGTCGCCGCCAAGCTCGCGGTCGGCTATACCCTGGACGAGCTGAAGAACGAGATCACCGGCGGCAAGACCCCGGCTTCGTTCGAGCCGAGCATCGACTACGTCGTCACCAAGATTCCGCGCTTCGCGTTCGAGAAGTTTCCCGCCGCCGATGCCCGGCTGACCACCCAGATGAAGTCGGTGGGCGAGGTGATGGCGATCGGCCGCTGCTTCCAGGAATCGCTGCAGAAGGCGCTGCGCGGGCTGGAAACCGGCAAGGCGGGGCTGGATCCGACGGGGCTGGACCTGGCCTTGGAGGAGGATCGCGTGACCTTGCGGCGCGAGCTTCGCGAACCGGGTCCGGATCGGGTGTTCCACCTGGCCGACGCCTTCCGCGCCGGGATGGGCATGGACGAGATCCATGCGCTGTCGTTCGTCGATCCGTGGTTCCTCGGACAGATCGAAGAACTCATCGACGCCGAAATCGACGTGGCCCACCGCGGACTGGAAGGCCTCGACGCCCGCCGCCTGCGTGCGCTCAAGCGGATGGGTTTTGCCGATGCCCGCATCGCGCGCCTGGCCGGGACCGACGAGACCGCCGTGCGCGCCCTGCGCAAGGCCTTCGGCGTGCGCCCGGTGTACAAGCGCGTGGATTCCTGCGCCGGCGAATTCGCCACCTCGACCGCCTACCTGTATTCGACCTACGAGGACGAATGCGAGGCGGCTCCGAGCGACCGCCGCAAGATCATGGTGCTCGGCGGCGGGCCGAACCGGATCGGGCAGGGCATCGAGTTCGACTACTGCTGCGTGCACGCCGCGCTGGCGCTGCGTGAGGACGGTTTCGAGACCCTCATGGTCAACTGCAACCCGGAAACCGTCTCCACCGACTACGACACCTCCGATCGGCTTTACTTCGAGCCGCTGACGCTGGAGGACGTGCTGGAGATCGTCGAACTGGAGAAACCCGAAGGCGTGATCGTCCAGTACGGCGGTCAGACCCCGCTCAAGCTGGCGCGCCTGCTGGAAGCCAATGGCGTGCCGATCATCGGCACTTCCCCGGACTCGATCGATCTGGCCGAAGATCGCGAGCGCTTCCAGCAGCTGGTCGATTCGCTGGGCCTGAAGCAGCCGCCGAACCGCACCGCGCGCAGCGCCGAGGAGGCCCTGCTGCTGGCCCGCGAGATCGGCTACCCGCTGGTGGTGCGTCCGAGCTACGTGCTCGGCGGGCGGGCGATGGAAGTGGTGCACGCCGACGCCGATCTCGAGCGCTACATGCGCGAGGCGGTCAAGGTGTCCAACGATTCGCCGGTGCTGCTGGACCATTTCCTCGACGCCGCGGTCGAAGTCGACGTCGACGTGATCGCCGACCGCGAAGGCCATGTGCTGGTCGGCGGAGTGATGGAGCATATCGAGGAGGCCGGCGTGCATTCCGGCGATTCGTCCTGCTCGCTGCCGCCGTATTCGCTGTCGCCGCGCACCCAGCAGCGCCTGCGGGAACAGGTCGTGGCGCTGGCCAAGGCGCTGCACGTGGTCGGGCTGATGAACACCCAGTTCGCGGTGCAGGTGGGCGTGCCCGACGGCGACGAGGAAGACACCATCTACCTGCTGGAAGTGAACCCGCGCGCCAGCCGCACCGTGCCCTTCGTCAGCAAGGCCACCGGCCGGCCGCTGGCCAAGATCGCCGCCCGCTGCATGGTCGGGCAGACGCTGGCCGGGCAGGGCACGACCGAGGAAATCGTGCCGTCCTACTATTCGGTCAAGGAGGCGGTGTTCCCGTTCGCCAAGTTCCAGAACGTGGATCCGATCCTCGGCCCGGAAATGCGTTCGACCGGCGAGGTGATGGGCGTTGGCCGCAGCTTCGAGGCCGCCTTCGCGCGCGCCGAGGAAGCCGCCAACATCAAGGCGCCGCAGCCGGGCCAGGCCTTCATCTCGGTGCGTGACCCCGACAAGGCGCGGGTGCTGCCGGTCGCGCAGTACATGCTCGAACGCGGATTCTCGATCGTCGCCACCGGCGGCACCGCCGACTTCCTCAACGCCCACGGCGTGGCCTGCGCCCGAATCAACAAGGTCGCCGAAGGCCGCCCGCACATCGTCGACCTGATCAAGAACGGCGAAATCTGCTATATCGTCAACACGACCGAAGGACGCCAGGCGATCGCCGACTCGTTCTCGATCCGGCGCGAAGCGCTGCAGGCGCGCGTGACCTATTCCACCACCGTGGCGGGCGCGCGCGCGCTGCTGCATTCGCTCGACCATCGCGGCGCGGGCGACGTGCACCCGCTGCAGGAACTGCACAAGGAGCTTTGAACATGCCGGTCCCGATGACGGCCAAGGGCGCGCAGCGACTGCGCGCCGAGTTGGAAGAACTGAAGTCGGTCAAGCGCCCCGAGGTGATCAATGCGATTGCCGAGGCGCGTGCCCATGGCGATTTGAAGGAAAACGCCGAATACCATGCCGCCCGCGAACAGCAGGGATTCATCGAAGGCCGTATCAAGCACCTCGAGGGCGAGCTGTCCAACGCTCAGGTCATCGACGTGGCCAAGCTGACGGCAGGCGACCGGGTCGTGTTCGGCGCTACCGTGGTGCTGGCCGATGCCGACAGCGGCGACGAGACGACCTACCAGATCGTCGGCGACCTCGAGGCCGACATCAAGCTGGGTTTGATCGCCATCTCCTCGCCGGTCGCCCGCGCCTTGATCGGCAAGAACGCCGGCGACGAGGTGAGGATCGAAGCCCCGGGGGGCACCCGCGAGTACGAAATCGTTTCGGTCGCCTACATCGGCTGAGCAGCACTCCGCGTGACCAGCCGCCTGACCTTGCTCCTGCCTGCGCTTGCGAAGTTCGCCGGACAGCCGCTTCCGCAAGCGCTGGGCAAGGCGCTGGGACGGGCGGAGCGGACGGCGCTGGATGCGGGCGAGGCGGCGCAGCTATTGCGCAATCTCGACGTGCTGCCGCGAACGTGGCCGCACGCCGCGCTGGCGCGGGTGACCGATGCCGGGCAGGACGATGCCCGCCTTGGCGCCTGGCTGCGCGCCGATCCCGCCCACCTGCGCGCCGACATCAACGGCGTCAGGCTGCTGGGCGTCGGACACACCGTTGGCATCGATTCCAGCGATGTCGATGCTTTGCTGCCCGCGCTGCGGCCGCTGTTCGGCGATGCCGGCATGACCCTGGATGCGCCGCACCCGGAGCGCTGGTACCTGCGCCTGGCGCATGCAACAAAATTGCCGGAGTTCGCGTCTCCCGAGCAGGCGCTGGGCGACGACGTGTTCGAACACACGCCCGATGCCCCGGAAGCGCGGCGCTGGCGCGCGCTGGCCAGCGAGGCACAGGTCGTCCTGCACAACCATCCGCACAACGCAAGGCGGCTGGAGTCGGGCCGGGTTCCCATCAACGGCCTGTGGTTCTGGGGTGGCGGGGTGTTGCCGGACGCGGTAGCGAGCGATACCCCGACCCTGTATTCCGACGATCCGGAGCTGCGCGGGGCAGCGGCACTCGGCAAACTGGCCTGCATGCCGCTGACGGAATTCCGCGATTTCGGCGCCGATGCGCTGGTCGATCTGCGAACCAGGCGCGATGAAGCCGGGTTGATCCAGCGCTGGTTGAGCGAAGCGGCGGACTCGGCGGCCCGGCACGATGTGGTGCTGGATTTCGCCGACGGCATTGTTTTCACGTTGAGCCGCGGCCAGCGCTGGCGGTTCTGGCGCAAACCCCTGGAACGCCTCGCTCCATGAGCGCCAATCGCCGCATCGTCCGGCGCCACGTGGCCGAGCCCACGGGCGAATGGCCGAGCCACTGGCCGGACGTGCTCAAACGCGTCCACACCGCGCGCGGCAGCCATGGTTTCGACATGGCGATGCCGCGGCTGGCCAACCTGCTTCCGTTCACCGGCTTGCGGGGCATGGAAGCTGCGGTCGATTTGCTGCAATCGGCCATCGAACGCGACGCCCGCATCCTGATCGTCGGCGATTTCGATTGCGACGGCGCAACTGCCACCGCCGTCGGCGTGCGCGGCCTGCGCATGCTTGGCGCGCGCAACGTGCTGCACGCCGTCCCCAATCGCATCGTCCACGGCTACGGACTGACGCCGGGACTGGTCGAGGAACTGGCCGCGCTCGCGCCCGATTTCGTGGTGACGGTGGATCACGGCATCGCCTGCCACGCCGGCATTACCGCCGCCAAGGCGCGCGGCTGGCAAATCCTCGTCACCGATCACCACCTGCCGGGGCCGACCCTGCCGCCGGCGGATGCGATCGTCAATCCCAACCAGCCTGGCGACGCTTTCGCAAGCAAGGCGCTGGCCGGCGTCGGCGTGATCTTCTATGTGCTGCTGGCCCTGCGCGCACGCCTGGGATCGAAGGCGGATCTGCCGTCCCTGCTGGATCTCGTCGCCGTCGGCACCGTGGCGGACATGGTGCCGCTGGATGCCAACAACCGAGCCCTGGTCGGGGCCGGATTGCGTCGACTGCGGGCAGGGCAGGGCTGCGCCGGACTGCGCGCACTCACCGAAGTCTCAGGACGCAGAGAAGCCTCGCTGACGACGAACGACATCGGCTTCACCATTGGGCCGAGGCTTAACGCCGCCGGCCGTCTGGAAGACATGGCGATCGGCATCGAATGCCTGCTGACCGACGATGCGGCCCATGCGCGGGAATTGGCGTCAACCCTGAACGACATCAACGCCCAGCGACGCGCCCTGCAGTCGCGGATGCAGGATGCGGCTGATACACGGATCGGCGACCTTGACGACAGTCGCGGCGCCTGCCTGTTCGATCCCGGCTGGCATCCGGGCGTGATCGGCCTGATCGCCTCGAAGCTGAAGGAAAAACTGCACCGGCCCGCGATCGCTTTTGCCCCGGTCGAACCTGGAGCATCCATGCTTCGCGGTTCCGCACGATCGATTCCGGGGTTCCATATCCGCGATGCGCTGGCGCTGGTCGATTCCCGCCATCCGGGCCTGATCGTCCGTTTCGGCGGCCACGCCATGGCCGCCGGCCTGAGCCTGGCCCGCGAGGATTTCCCGGCATTCTGCGACGCCTTCGACGACGTCGTCGGCCAGACCCTCGACGAAGATCTGCTGACCGACGTGATCCAAAGCGACGGCGCTCTTGCCGCCCACGAAATGAACATCCATGCTGCCATTGCGCTACGCGACGGCGGGCACTGGGGGCAGGGCTACCCGGAGCCGCTGTTCGATGATGTGTTTGAGGTCCTTGGCTGGCGCGTGCTCAAGGATCTTCACCTGAAGCTGGAGCTCGGCCTGGACGGACTCCGATTCCACGCGATCCAGTTCAACGGCTGGGATGGCGTCGACCCCGGTCGCCGACTTCGCCTGGCTTACCAGATAACGCCGGACGGCTGGCGCGGTGGCGACGCAGTCCAACTGCTTGTTATCCATCGTGAACCTGTATAGTCTCCTGCGCATGGATATTCGCATAATGTCTA